>Ga0209026_1000122_pt1 | contig 126140 bp, 124 predicted proteins | sample AraplaCL_Col_mCL_FD_184262 | JGI IMG/M metagenome (GOLD analysis project Ga0209026, IMG submission 184262) | Arabidopsis root microbial communities from the University of North Carolina, USA - plate scrape CL_Col_mCL (SPAdes) (version 2) | ecosystem: Host-associated > Plants > Roots >...
CGGCCTACCCGCCTCGCCGCTGCTCGCCGCGAACCGCGCGGGCGAACCGGATAACGCACCGCTGGTGCTGGACGGCACGCGGCTGTACCTGCGCCGCTACTGGAACCACGAGCGCCAGGTGGCGCAAAGCATCCTCGATCGCGTGGCGCGCGAGGAACCGTCGTCGCAGCACCTCGCCGAGGAATTGGCGCGGCTGTTTCCTCCATCCGATTCCCGCAGGAGCGACCGTAGGAGCGGCTTCAGCCGCGATCACGCGCGGCACGAAATCGCGGCTGAAGCCGCTCCTACGACAGGCACGGCACCCGACTGGCCGCGCATCGCCTGCGCGCTGGCCGCGCGCGGCGCGTTCGGCGTGGTCACCGGCGGCCCCGGCACCGGCAAGACCACCACCGTGGTGCGCCTGCTCGGCCTGCTGCAGACGCTGCAGCTGCGCGAGCACGCCCAGCCGCTGCGCATCCGCCTGGCCGCACCCACCGGCAAGGCCGCGGCGCGGCTCAATGCCTCGATCAGCGCCCAGCTCGCACGGCTGGACGTGGACGCGGCGGTGCGTGCGGCGATCCCCGCCGAGGTCGTCACCCTGCACCGCCTGCTCGGTGCGCGGCCGGACACGCGCCGCTTCCGCCACGATGCGCGCAACCCGCTGCACCTGGACGTGCTGGTGATCGACGAAGCTTCGATGATCGACCTGGAGATGATGGCGGCCGTGCTCGACGCGCTGCCCGGCGACACGCGGCTGATCCTGCTCGGCGACAAGGACCAGCTCTCCTCGGTGGAGGCCGGCGCGGTGCTGGGCGACCTGTGCCGCCGCGCCGAAGCCGGCCACTACGACGCCGCCACTGCGCAATGGATCGAAACCACCACCGGCGACGACATCGCCGCCTTCGTGCAGCCCGGCGCGCAACCGCTGGACCAGCGCATCGCGATGCTGCGCGTGAGCCACCGCTTCGGCGCGGCCAGCGGCATCGGCCGGCTGGCGCACGCGGTGAACGCGGGCAATGCGCCCGCCGTGCAAGACCTGCTGGCTGCGCCGCCGGAAGATCTCGCCTGGTTGCCGAACGCGGATGCCGCCGCGCTGGAAGCGCTGGCGATCGACGGCATCGCCGCATCGCGCGAGCACGGCGACGCGCCTTGCGGTTATCGCCACTATCTCGCATGGCTGCACGCCCATCGCCCCGCCGCCGACGCCGGCGAGACGGCGCACGAAGCCTGGGCCCGCGGCACGCTGGAAGCATTCAACCGCTTCCAGTTGCTGTGTGCGCTGCGCCGCGGCCCGCACGGCGTGGAAGGCCTGAACCGGCAACTCGCTGCCGCGCTGCGCGCACGCGGACTGATCGAAAGCGAGCACGGTTGGTACGAAGGCCGCCCGGTGCTGCTCACCCGCAACGACTACGGCCTGGGCCTGATGAACGGCGACATCGGTCTGTGCCTGCGCCTGCCTGCCGCCGCCGACGGTAGCGGCAGCACGCGATTGACCGTGGCCTTCCTCGCCACCGACGCGGATCGTGCGGGCGGCACACGACTGCGCTTCGTCGCACCCTCGCGCCTCGCCGACGTGGAAACCGCCTGGGCGCTCACCGTGCACAAGTCGCAGGGCTCGGAGTTCGAGCACACCGCCCTGCTGCTGCCGCCCGAGCCGAACGCCGTGCTGACGCGCGAACTGCTCTACACCGGCATCACCCGCGCCCGCCGCTGCTTCAGCCTCATAGGCAACACGGCGATCGTCGAGCAGATGATCGCCCAGCGCACGCAGCGCCACTCAGGGCTGGCGGCGCGGCTGCAGGCCGGTTGATTTCGCTTACCAGCAACCCGCCGTGGTCGGCCCACGTGCGCCGGTCTGATCGAGCGAAAGCGTGCCGCACTGGGCATCGCGAGTGGCTTGCGCACCCTGTGGCGTCGCCGTGAGGCGGTAGCTCGCCGCCGCAATCGCCGACGTGGTGTAGCTGTAGTCATTGCCGGTCCGCGCTGCCGACGCGCAATCCAGCACCAGCGTCCCGGCGGAAACCGGGTTCGCCACCGGTGTGGTGCTGGTGTCCTTGTCATAGCGCAGGTTGGTCGTGTAGTAGCGCTCCATGTAGTTCGCATACTCCGACAGGCAGGCCTGCGCCGCCACACGCTTGGTCTTCACGACATGACGCGTGTACGAGGGGAACGCGATGGCCGCCAGGATCGCGATGATCGCCACCACGATCATCAACTCGATCAGGCTGAAACCGGAACCGCGCGCCATCTTTCGATGACGCCCGATCCACCTGCCCATGGACGCAAGACTTTTCATCACTCGTTCCTCAATGGACGATCAGTTCGCGCCAGGACACGCGCTGCAGTGCGCCGGTCGAACTCGCGGTCTGGGTGCTGGACGTGCTGCCGTTGTCGAAGCTGGTCAGCATGGCGCTGCCGACGAAGATCGGATTGTTCGGCAGCGAACTGAACCCGAGGCCCGCGGCCGGCTTGCCGTCGATCGTGTCGTTGGAATCCACCTTGCCGTCGCCATTCAAGTCGAAGAAGGGCTGTGACGGATTGGTGCCGGTGAACGGATCCAGCGCCAGAATCCAGCCCCGGCCCGACGGGTTGCAGGGATCGCTGGCCTTGGGAATGCGCGTGGTACCCAGCAGCAGGTTGCCCTGGAACTGGTTGGGCGTGACCATGCGTTCGCCCTCGGCACCGGCGATCGGCGACTTCAGGTCGATGTACCAACCCGACTTGCCGGTGATCGACGCATCCGCCGCAGCCGCCTCGCCCAGCGTGGTGACGGCGCGCGCGTTGCCCGCTTCGGCCGTGATGGAACGTTGTACGAGGTTGGCGCTGCGCGTCATGCCCGAAGTCACCGCCAGCCCGCTGGTGCCGGACTGCACGATCAGGCCGTACCAGCTCTGCACGCTGGTATCGGTCAGGTCCGTCGTGCTCAGGTAGCGACCGGTGCCGAAGAACACCCACGTGTTGCCGGTGGCGGGATCCTTGCCGACCAGCATGCCCGCGGTGATCGGCTGCACCTTGTTGCTGGCATCTTTCGCGACGAAGATCTTCACGCCATCGCTGTCCGGCGTCGCCGTTGCGCTGGTGCCGCTGGAATCATTGAGCGTGAACGACCACACGTTGCCGTTCGCGTCGCCCGCGTAGGCCACCGTGCTGATGCCGTTACCCGACGGATCCATCCACACCGCCGGTGCGGCCAGGCCGCTGGTGTCGGTGGTGGCGTGCGCATGCAGGGTGCCGTTCGCAAGCTCGAATTGCAGCAGCACCGACTTGCCCGCTGCACTGTTGTAGCCATTGCCCATCAGTACCGACCAGCTGCCATTCGCGGTCTGGGCAATCACCGGCTTGCCGGACATCTGGCCGATGTAGCTGCTGTTCGTCAACCCATCGCTCGCCGAACGCTCCCACAGGAATTTCACATCGGCTGGGTCGGTGACGTCGAGCGCGTACACCGCCTTGGCGACGCCCCGCCCGGTGCTGCCCACCAGGACCGTCTTCCAACCTGCCGGACTGCCGATATAAACATCGGCCACGGTCAGCTCACCGTCGTTGAAGAAACCGTGCGCCACTGCGCTGCCATAGTCCGGGCTGGCCAGCGCGCCTAGGCCGGCCGTGATCACCGCGCCCGGCAGATAAGCGAACTTCTCGGCACCTGTGCCCGCGTCAACGCCGTGCAGCATGCCGTCATTCGCCGCCACGTAGACCGTGCCGGCCCGACCGCTTTGGTCGCTCGCGTATTTCGCGAACACCGTCGAGCCGGTGAAGCTCTCGGTATAGAACTGGTTCGCGTTCGGTGCGCCCACATAGACCGGTTGCGAGTTGACGATGTCGCCCACTGGGGTGTCGCGGTTGCGGTAGCTGCCGCCGTTGGACTGTTCCTTCGAGGCATCGCCGCGCAGGTAGTTGATGAGGTCGGCCTCGCTCGTCGCTGTGCCTGCCACCGAACCCAGGGCCGTGTGCTGGGCCGTGGACAGCGCCGGCAGCGCATTGCCCGCACCCAGCTTGAACGCCACGAACTGGCTGCCCGCCGTGGCTGCCGGATTGAACGTCATGATGTTGCGACTTGCCAACGTGGGCAGCTTGGTCGACGCGGTCCAGGTGGGACTGGTGGCGATCGCGCCGGTGGACGAATCCACCGCCAGCGACTTGAGGTCACCCTTCCATTTGGCCGTCCAGTAGTTCGCCTGGTAGGCCACCGTGCCGGTCTGCAGCTGCGTGGAGTTCGCGGCCAGGCTCGCGCCAGTACCCACGCGCTCGGCGGCGCGCTTCAGGGCTTCCTTGAGGCCGTTGGCGAAATCCTCGGGACTCTTGGCTGAGTAGAAACCGCCATGGCCGTTGACTGCAGCGTGCGCGAGATCGGCAATGTTGGCGATGTCATCGCTGCTGGGCTGGGGCCAGGCGAATCCGCTGATCGCCTTGCTGCTGTCGCCATTGGCCCAGGCGAAGACTTGGTCCATCGGGATGACCGGACCACCTTCGTAGTAAACCGGCGAAAAGCCCATGCCCAGCGTGAACGTGGTCATGTGCTGCCAGAACGCCGGATCCTCCACATTGGTCGGCACCTCGTTTTTCGTATTCGGGCGCAAATCCGTCTTCCAGTACTTCATCGCCACATCGGCAAGTGTGTCCTGGGTGCCAGCCGCATCCGTGTAGTTGAACGTGCACCGACCGCCCGAGTAATAGCCATCGCTCCAACCGTTGAGCGATCCCGTGATCGATTTGTACTGCTGCTGGCACGCAGCCTTGCTGCTCTGCTTGGCCGAATACGCCTTCGTCTGCGACCCGTCCGCATAGGGCAATTGGGCCTTGTAGGCGAACTTCTGCCCGTTCTCGCCCTGGATCTCGCCCGGTCCGTCGACGCTGTCCTGCTCACCAATACCCGCAGGTACGCTCCCATTCCAGAAACCGTCCGTTGTCAGGATGGTGTAGGACTGGCGGCAGGCCAATTCCGAACTGCCCGCAGCGGTGCCGTTGTCCGGATCCGAACTCATCCCGGACCACGGCTGGTCCGTCTGGTAGTACTTGCCGACCGCATTCAAGGCCTGTTGTAACGGCGTGGCGGAATTGGCTTTGCCGCTGCTCACCCACTTCCAGAAATTGGCTTTCTGCGTAACCGACGAACCGTCGCCGAAGGGCTTGACCGTGGCCATGACGTTGCCGTTGCTGCCGTTCGTCCAGGTCGCACCGGACGCACTCGGCAGATTGCCATCGTTGTTGCCATTGATGGAACCGAAACCCACGCGGAATGTCGCATCCAAGGTGGCGAACGCGTTCATCAGCCCGCTCTTGGCCATCAGGATGCGTGTGCGGTAGTACGAGAACCAGTTGGCCACGTTCTGCTGAGCCGAGACACTATCGTCGCAGACCGCCTTCTGGGCATCAGGAAGGCTGGCGCAACTTCCCACCACACCGACGTAATTCTGGGTGTTTTTCGTGCCGGTCGTATAGGTGAAATAGTACTTATTGGTCGTCGTGCTTTTCGTGCACTGTGAACCGTTCACGGTGTCGCCGCTGTCGCAGGTAGGGACATTCGGTGCGTAATAGGTGTAGGTTGGGTTCTTGGTGGTACCACTGTTGTGCTGGCACTTGCCGCTGTTTGCCCCGCTGGTTTGCAGCGCATCCCCCGAAGCACACGCCATCGTCACCGCATAGGTGCTCGTCGTCACGATGGCAAACATCGTGTAGTACGGGAATTTGGTCTGATATGGGCTCGAATATCGGGTCACGTCCGTCGTGCTGGTATCGAGAAAGCCGTCCTTGTAGGCGCTGGTCAACCCAGGTGAATTCGGATAAAACGTGCCGTCGGCCTTGGGCGGTGGCGAATAGGTCACGCTGGGGTTGTAGTAGGTTCCGTTGATGCCGGCGTTGCGCACAGCGTCATTGGCGGTGCTGCTCAAATAGCCCCAGTCCGGCATGTAATCCCAAGCCATCGACCCCGAATCGTCCAGCATCAGCACCAGGTTGGGCGGCAACGAACGCTGGATGATCAGCGGCGACTGGTCGACGCTGACGGTGGCCGCCATCGCAGGTGCAATACCCGCGATGCATACCAGCAGGCTGGTGGCGAGCAGGTTGGCCAGGAACTTGGCGGCCTTGCTGCGCAAACGGGACACGATGCTCATGGCGGCTCGCTCTTCGGAATGGCGCGGCATGGAACGGCCCATGCGCCCGGTCGGACTCGTGGAAGACATGCGGGGTCAGCCCTGCCTGACCATGGCCTGCAGCACCACCACGGCGCGATCGCCCACCAGGGCAGGATCGCCGCTGCGCGCGGTGACGCGGTAGTACACGGCGGTGGTGGAGGTGCCTTGGGCGCCGTAATTGTGGGAGTTGGCACTCTGGCCGTAGCCGGTGCTGGTGCTGGGGTTGTACCAGTTGCCCATGTTCTCGATGACGTACTGCGGCTGGCTGGCTGCCAGCGTGCCGGCATCGAACTGGCCCGTGCCGGCGCCCTTGGCGACCGTGATGATCTTGGAGGCATCAAGGTTCGGGTCGTCGAACGGGTTGCCCTGGCAGAACACGCCACCTGCCTGACAGTTGCGCGCGATGTCGCCGGGGTTGCTCGCGATGAGCGCCGTGGCGGCGCGCATCGCCGCCTCGGCGCTCTGGAAGGCGACCTGTCGGTCGAAGTGGTTGGCGGCCATCCGCTGCTGCATGATCGTGCCGCGCACCGCGGCCAAGCCGACCAGGGTGATCACCACCAGCAACAGCAGCGCCACCACCAGGGCGACGCCACGCTGTGCCGCGCGTCGTGGCATGGGTCGATGGCAGGACGAACGGATGGTCGTTGCGGTGGGCATGTCAATTCACCCGGTTGCGTACGGTGGTGGTGGCGGTGAAATTGCGCTGCAGGGGCTTGGCATCGGTGCCGGCGTGCTGGTCGGCGCTCTCCAGCCACAGGCGCACCTGCACGGCATCGACCTGCGCCCAGTTGCCCACGCCGCTGGCCGCCACGAAGCCGGCATTGCCCGACTGGTGGTAGGCGATGCTCATGTTGGTCACCCCGCGCACCATTTCCTCGGCGGTAGGCGTGGGCACTCCGGCGTTGTTGGCCAGGCTGACGCGATACAGCGACCGGCCCTTGTCCGGGTTGTTGCCCACGTACCAGTCGGCCGCACGCAAGCGGGTGATCTGCGCATTCGTGGCGAACACATAGCTGGCGCTGCTGCTGCAGACGGTGGGGTAGTTCAGGTCGGTGGTGCAGTTGCCCGGCGAGCCGGTGGCGCCCACGTGGCTGAGCGTGGTGCCGCCCAGTCCGGTGATCTGCACCAGCGTGGCGTGGTCGGGATCGCACACGACCATCACGTCGCCGGTCTTCAAGTCAGTGCTGGCCTCGTTGAGGGTGAATGTGGCGGCTGGTTCGGCATTCGCCTTCACGCTCGCGCCCACGCCCTCGCCGCCCAGCAACATCAGGGAATCGGTGCCGCTCACCCGGTTCCGCTCCGCCGTCCCGGTGGTCACGGCCGGATCGGTCTGGCTGCCGCCGTAGCCCACCACCGCGTGGTTCCAGTTCGCCCACCAGGCGCTGCCACCGGCGGCCGGACCGTTGTTGAGCACGTTCGCAACCCGACCGTCGTTGCTGCAGCCGGTGAGGCCGGCATCGCGGATATCCCGCGCCATCATTTCGAAGGCGATGCGGGTGTTGTCCTGCACGTCACCCAGCGCGAGGTTGGTGCGGTGCGCACGCTGGTTGGCGAGGAACACGCTGGTGACGCCGGCGATCACGACCAGGCCCAACAGCATCGCCACCATCAGCTCGATCAGGGTGAAGCCCGCAAGCGGATGGCGTTTCATAGCATGGCCCTGGTGGCGACGGTCTGGACGTTGCTGCCGCCCGTGCCGGCACGGCTGTCGTCGAAGGTGATGGTGACGGTGCAGTCGGCGGTGTTACCGGCATCGGTGCAGGACACCTGGCCGGTGGTGCTGTCCACCGCGCCCAGGCCCTGGGCCAGCTGCGCACACCACTGCCCGAGCTGCACGTCGGCCATTGCGCCGGTCGCATCCGGGCAGGCACTGGCCGCGAGTGCCGAGCTGCCGGTGCGGTTGTAGCTGCCGGCCCGGGCACTGCCGACATCCGCGCGCATGGAGTCGAGGATCGAGTAGCTGGCGATGGTGGCCAAGCTGCGCGCCATCGCGCTGTTGCTGGTGGCGAGCGAGCGTGCCTGCAAGGCCGCCACCCCGAGGAAGGCGACGGAAAGCACCAACACGGCCACCAGCACCTCGATCAGACCGACACCGGCCTGACGCACGCGTGGGCGCAACGTGTGCCGCACGGGAAGGCTGGTGCGGCTCATGGGCAGTCTCCGCTGGTGGTCGTGGTGGCGAGGATCGAGCCCGCCGTCATGGTGATCCTGCGGTGGTTGTCGCTGCTCATCTGGCTGGTGCAGATGTCCGCCACCAGATCGTTGAAAGGCGAACTGGTGCCCGCCTTGCGGGCTTGTCCCTGCGCGGTGAATTGCAGCGCGGTCACATCTCCGTTGATCCGGACCGGCTCGGCGAGGCTGACCGCACCAGCGAGCACCGGGCTGGCTGCGCCGCCACGCATGGCCCAGACCGCGCCGGTTTCCGTGCCGCAGGCGCTACCGAGCGTCTCGCTGGTGTTGGCGCTAGCCGAGTTGCTGCAGAACTGGGTGCTGGCGTTCCGCTTGACCGCCTCCATGCGCGCAACGTTGATCGCGTTGACCAGGTCGTTGGCGGCGGTATTGAGCCGGTTGGAAAGTGTGATGCTCTTGAAGCTCGGCACCGCGATCATGAGCAGGACCGCCGCCACCGCGACCGTGATCATCAGTTCGACGATGGTGAAGCCACGCTGGGAACTCCATGCGGTTGCCTGGCCACCGACTGCACGGCCCCCGCGCGCCTCGCCCGACAAGATGCCCCATGACTGCGGCTGGACCTGCATGATCACTCCCCTGAATCCATGGATTCGCAGGTTAGTGACGCAAGTTAATTCGTCAAGTATTTGCGATGACGAACGGCAAGAACTTGCCGACAGACGGCATGCCGGCGTCGCGAAACCTGATCACCGTCACGCATCCGGCTCCGATTGGGATGCGCCGCGGGCGGAATTCAAAAGGTGTTCTGCCGGCCGCTCAGCCTTGTCGCCCCCGCGCAGGAAAACCGCAGGCACCCCGGACGACAAAAGGCCCGCATCGCTGCGGGCCTTTTGTCGTGACCTGGTGCCGGAAACAGGAGTCGAACCTGCGACCTACGCATTACGAATGCGCCGCTCTACCAACTGAGCTATTCCGGCGATGGCGAGCCGCGAAGTTTACGGGGCGGCCGGATGGGGTGCAAGCCGGATCAGCCCGCCATCGGGCCGCTGTCGACGACGCGCAGTTCCTTGGGCAGGGCGAAGGTGATGGTTTCCGCCTCGCCGTCCAGCTCGCGCACCGCGCCGGCACCCCAGGATTGCAGGCGGGCGATCACGTCGCGCACCAGTTTCTCGGGTGCGGAGGCGCCCGCGGTGAGGCCGATGCGCTGCACGCCATCCAGCCAGGATCGCTCGATGTGTTCCGCACCGTCGATCAGGAACGAGCGCACGCCCTGCTTCTCGGCCAGCTCGCGCAGGCGGTTGGAGTTGGAGCTGTTCACCGAACCCACCACCAGCATCAGGTCCACCGCGTCGGCGAGCCGGCGCACGGCGTCCTGTCGGTTCTGCGTGGCGTAGCAGATGTCATCCTTGCGCGGCCCCTCGGTGTCGGGAAACTTCGCGCGCAGCGCAGTAATGATCGCCTTGGTGTCGTCCACCGACAGCGTGGTCTGGGTGACGTAGGACAGCAGATGCGGGAACTTCGGCATCAGTACCTCCACGTCCTCCACCGATTCCACCAGCAGGATCTCGCCGCTGTTGGCGGGGTTCCACTGACCCATCGTGCCTTCCACCTCGGGATGGCCGGCATGGCCGATCAGCACCACGCTGCGGCCGATGCGGCCCAGCCGCGCCACTTCCATGTGCACCTTGGTGACCAGCGGGCAGGTGGCGTCGAACACCTTGAGGCCGCGCTGCTCGGCCTCGCCGCGCACGGCCTTGGAAACGCCGTGGGCGCTGAAGATCACCGTGGCGCCGTCGGGCACCTCGTGCAGTTCCTCGACGAACACCGCGCCGTCGTGGCGCAGCTTGTCCACCACGTAGCGGTTGTGCACCACCTCGTGGCGCACGTAGATCGGCGCGCCGTACGACTCCAGCGCCCGTTCGACGATGGCGATGGCGCGGTCGACGCCGGCGCAGAAACCGCGGGGATTGGCGAGCAGGATGTCCATGAAAGCACCAGCAGAACGAAACCGGTGTAGGAGCGCACCCTGTGCGCGATGGGGCTTTTCGCGAAGGGCCGATCGCGCACAGGGTGCGCTCCTACGGGCAAGCGCGGATTATCGCATGCCGCCCTGCCCCTTGCCCCCGAACAGGCCGAACGCCACCAGCAGCACCGCGCCCACGGTGATGCCGCAGTCGGCGAGATTGAACACCGGGTAGTGCCACTGGCCGAACTGCACATCGATGAAGTCGGTGACCTGGGCGGCGTGCAAGCGATCGATCAGGTTGCCGATCGCGCCGCCGATGATGAACGCCAGCGGCAGCGCCGTGCGCCAGTCGCGTCGCGGCGTGCGCGCGAGCCACATCACCAGCACCGCACCGATGACCAGCGCCAACACCACGAAGAGCCAGCGCTGCCAGCCATCGCCCATGGCGAGGAAGCTGAAGGCCGCGCCGGGATTGAACGCCAGCGTCCAGTTGAGGAAACCGGGGATCACCGGGTGCGGCTGGCCGGCCGGCTGCAGCGCGGCCAGCGCCCACCACTTGCTGAGCTGGTCGAGGGCGATGACGAGGGCGGAAAGCAGCAGCCAGGGGAGTGCGTTGGGTTTGGTGGTCATATGCGAGTCCGGAGCAGTTTCTCTAACACTCCGTTCGCCCTGAGCGTAGGCCCGCAGGGCCGAAGTCGAAGGGCCTCCGCGCGCGGCCCTTCGACTCCGCTGCGCTACGCTCAGGGTGAACGGGACTTTCAGGTCAGAACCAAAGCCGCACCTCACCCGGCCCTTCCACATTGCTCACGCAGCGGCCGCAGAGTTCCGGGTGATCGGCGTGCTGGCCCACGTCGTCGCGGCGGTGCCAGCAGCGCACGCACTTGGCCGCCTCGCTGACCGTGGCCGAGACCCATACGTCGGCGCCTTCCAGCTCGGTGAGCACGGCGTCGTCCGGCTGGCCGCCGGCCTGGCCCAGGCGCACGTCGGACGTGATGAAGAAGAAGCGCAGCTCATCCATCGCCGGCGCGTAGCGCGCCACCGTGGCCTCGTCGGCGTGGATCGCCAGCTTCGCCTCCAGCGCGGCGCCGATCTGCCCGTCCTTGCGCATGCCTTCGAGCACGCGCGCGGCGGTGTCGCGGATCGCCAGCAGGTCACTCCACCAGCGGCGCTGTTCCAGCGAGGCTTGCGTGGCGGCCAGGCCGTCGTACCAGGTTTCCAGCAGCACGCTCTCGCCGCGCCGACCGGGCAGCGCCTGCCAGATTTCCTCGGCGGTGAAGGCGAGGATCGGCGCCAGCCAGCGCACCAGCGCCTCGGCGATGCGGTACATCGCGCTCTGTGCGCTGCGCCGGCCGTGGCTGTCGGTCGGCATGGTGTAGAGGCGGTCCTTGGTGATGTCGAGATAGAGCGCGCCCATCTCGTTGGTGCAGAAGTTCTGCACGCGCGCCACCACCTCGGGGAAGTCGTAGCGCTCGTAGGCGGCGACCACCGCCTGCTGCACGTCGAACGCCTGCTGCACGGCCCACTGGTCCAGCGGCAGGCTGTCTTCCACCTTCACCAGATGCTTCGCCGGATCGAAGCCGTCGAGATTGCCGAGCAGGAAGCGCGCGGTGTTGCGCAGGCGGCGGTAGCCGTCCGACACGCGCTTGAGGATCTCGTCGGAGACGCTCATCTCGTTGCGGTAGTCGGCCGAGGCCACCCACAGGCGCAGCACGTCGGCGCCCAACGTGTCCATCACCTTCTGCGGCGCGACCACGTTGCCCAGCGACTTGGACATCTTGCGGCCCGACGCATCCACGGTGAAACCATGGGTGAGCACGTCGTCGTAGGGCGCGCGGCCGTGGATCGCCGCCGAGGTGAGCAGCGAGGACTGGAACCAGCCGCGGTGCTGGTCGGAGCCTTCGAGGTACATCACCTTGTATTGCGACGCGCTGCCCTGCTGCAGTTCGGGGCGCTGGCCGATCACGCCGAAGTGGGTGACGCCGGAGTCGAACCACACGTCGAGCACGTCGGTGACCTTGTCGTAATCCTTCGCCTGGTCGCCCAGCAAGTCGGCGGGATCGAGGTCGTACCACGCGTCGATGCCGCCCTGCTCCATGCGCTTGGCCACCTGTTCCATCAGCGCCACGGAATCGGGATGCGGCTCCTGCGTCGCCTTGTGCACGAACAGCGCGATCGGCACGCCCCAGGTGCGCTGGCGCGAGATGCACCAGTCCGGGCGGCCGGCCACCATGCCGGCGATGCGCTCCTCGCCCCAGCCCGGCACCCAGCGCACGTCCTTGATCGACTTCAGCGCGGTGGCGCGCAGGCCGGCCTGTTCCATGCCGATGAACCACTGCGGCGTGGCGCGGAAGATCACCGGCGTCTTGTGGCGCCAGCAGTTCGGGTAGCTGTGCTCGATCTTCGCGTGCGCCAGCAGCACGCCGCGCCCGCGCAGCAGCTCGACGATGGCGTCGTTGGCCTTCCAGATATGCATGCCGGCCAAGTCCAGCTCGCCGGCCTTTGGCGTGTCGTCGCGGTAGGTGCCACGCGCGCCGATGTAGTTGAGCAGGCCGATGCCGTGCTCGCGAGCGGCCACGAAATCCTCCACGCCGTGGTCGGGCGAGGTGTGCACCGCGCCGGTGCCGTCCTCGGCGCTGACGTGCTCGCCGAGGATCACCGGCACGATGCGGTCGTAGAACGGGTGGTGCAGCTGCGTGCCGTTGAGCGCTGCGCCCGTGGCATGGCCCAACACCCTGCTCCCCTCTCCCGCTTGCGGGAGAGGGGTTGGGGGAGAGGGTTGCTCGGTGGAACCGGAAAGCTGCGCTCTGCCCGTACCCTCTCCCGCCCTTCGGGCACCCTCTCCCGGAGGGAGAGGGGAATAGCGTTGCAGCGCCTTATCGACCAGCGCACTGGCGATCACCAGCAGCACGCGCTTGCCATGGCGCGCCGGGCCTTCGACCAAGGCGTATTCGAGTTCCGCTCCCAGCGCCACCGCCTGGCTTTCCGGCAGCGTCCACGGCGTGGTGGTCCAGATCGGCACGGCGACGATGGCGTCGCCCGCGTCCACGCCGAAGGCCGTGGCCAGCGCTCTCGCATCCACGGCGTCATAGGCCACGTCCACCGCCGGCGAGACCTTGTCGCCGTATTCGATCTCGGCCTCGGCCAGCGCCGAGCCGCAGTCGAAGCACCAGTACACCGGCTTGGCGCCGCGCACCACATGACCGTTGGCGACGATGCGCGACAGCGCGCGCACCATGTCGGCCTCGTACTTGAAGTCCATCGTGCGGTACGGGTTTTCCCAGTCGCCCAGCACGCCCAGGCGCTTGAAGCCGGCGCGCTGGGTGTCGATCTGCTCGGCGGCGTATTCGCGGCACTTCTGGCGGAACGCGCGCGCGTCGAGCTTCTCGCCCGGCTTGCCGTGCTGCTTTTCCACCGCGATCTCGATCGGCAGGCCGTGGCAGTCCCAGCCCGGCACATAGGGTGCGCGATGGCCGGCGAGCAGCTTCGAGCGCACCACCATGTCCTTGAGGATCTTGTTGACCGCGTGGCCGATGTGGATCGCGCCGTTCGCGTACGGCGGGCCGTCGTGCAGCACGAAGGCCTTGTCGCGTCCGGCGGTCTTCGCCTGGATCTGCGCGTAGCGGCCCACCTGCTCCCACTCGGCCAGCCAGCCCGGCTCGCGCCTGGGCAGGTCGCCGCGCATCGGGAAGTCCGTCTGCGGCAGGTTGATCGTGCTCTTGTAATCCGTGCTCATCGGGTGCCTCGGTGGTTTCGCCCCGAAGCCGCCCGGCCCGGAGCGCAGTTGTACCGCCCACCGCGCGCGGCGGCAGGCGCACGCGCTGCGGGCGGATGCCTTAAATAATAATGACGATGGCCGCAGGCGCGGGAACGCGCTCACTGCAGGAAATCAGCTTGGGCTTTTCGCGGTACGTCATGCGCGGGCCAGTACGGGATTCATGCCCAGGATCTCCCGGGCCGAACGCGCATCATGATCCATCTGCGCCTTCAGTGCATCCAGATCGTGGAATTTCTGCTCGTCGCGCAGCTTGGCCACGAACTCCACCGCCATGCGCCGGCCGTAGAGATCGCCCTCGAAATCGAACAGGTGCACTTCCAGCAGCGGCTCGCTGACCTGGTTCACCGTGGGCCGCACGCCCAGGCTGGCCACGCCCGGCCAGCTGCATTCGCTTTCGCCCAGACCCACGCGTACCGCGAAGATGCCCTGCACCGGACTGACCCGCTTGCGCAGGTGGATGTTCGCGGTGGGAAAGCCCAGTGTGCGGCCGAGCTGGTTGCCGTATTGCACCTTGCCCTCGATCACGAACGGACGGCCGAGCAGCGCGGCTGCCCCGGCGAATTCGCCGGACGCCAGCAACTGGCGCACGCGGCTGGCGGAGACGCGTGCGCCATCCAGCAGGATGGCCGGCATCACGCAGCCGGCAAAACCGGCCTTTTCGCCCAGCTCGCGCAACAAGGCCACGTCGCCGCCACGCTTGTGGCCGAAGCGGAAGTCCGCGCCTACCCATACCTCCCTGACAGCCAGGCGCTCGACCAATACGCGCTGCACGAAATCCTGGGCGGACATCGCCGCCAGCTCGGCGTTGAAGCGCAACATGTGCACCTGCTCGAAACCCGCCGCCGCAAAGCCGAGCAGTTTCTCGCGCACGCTGGAAAGGCGGGGCAGCGGCTCGGACGAGAAATAGGTCCGCGGCAGCGGCTCGAACGTCACCACCGCCGGTGCGCAGCCCAGGGATCGCGCGCGGCGCTGCACTTGCGCGAACAAGGCCTGGTGCCCCCGATGCAGGCCATCGAACGCACCGATGGCCACCACGCTGCCATTGGGCGCCAGGCAGGGGCCTGCGATATCGCGGGAAAGTTTCGTCATCGCGAAAGTATATCGGGCAAGCATTCGCACGCGAATGCCGGGGAAGCAGGCCTTTGCGAAACGTGCGGCCACGGATGGCCGCTGCTTGATCTTTGCGATCACGGAGGATCGCAACCATGCCGGTGCGGCCATGGATGGCCGCTTCTTGATCTTCGCGATCAGGGATGATCGCAATCACACAGGACGCCGGTCGGGATTCATCCCGACGGCATGGGGAGTGTCGAGCTGAAGCCCGACCTACACCGCCCGCAAGTCCTTCAGGCGCAGACCCGCCGCAAGCAGCGTCGCGACATATGCCGCCCCGCCCGCGGCCACCAGCACGGCAAGGCGCCAGACCCGGGTGAAAGTGGCGGCGTGGTCCCAGTCCGGCCACAGCCAGCGCCCGAGCAGCAGCACCGCCATCATCGCGACGCAGGCCAGCACCAGCCGCAGCCAGTGGCGCAGCCAACCCGGCTGGCGTTCGTACACGCCGGCGCGCTTCAGCCAGTGCCACAGCAGCACGAAGTTGAGGTAGCTGGACAGCGTGCTGGCGATACCCAGCGCCAGGTGCAGGCCCGGCACCTGCGCAATGCCGGACAGCCAGCTCTCCTGGCGCACCGCGGCCGGCGCCCACAGCTCGAACAGCAGCGCGATGAACAGGAAGTTGCCCAGCATGTTCACCACCAGCGCCGCCACGCCGGCGCGCACCGGGGTCCTGGTGTCCTGGCGCGAATAGAACGCGGGCAGCAGCACCTTCACCAGCGCAAACGCCGGCAGGCCGCAACTCAAGGCCAGGATCGACAGCACGGACATGCGCGTGTCGAACGCGTTGAAGCGGCCATGCTGGAACAGCGTGGCCACGATCGGCTCGGACAGCAGCAGCAGCGCGCACATCGCGGGCACCGAGATCAGCAGGGTGAGCCGCAGGCCCCAGTCCAGCGCCCGCGAGAAACCTTCGCGATCCGTGTTCACGTGATGGCGCGACAGCGAGGGCAGCACCACCGCGCCCAGCGCCACGCCGAACACACCCAGCGGCAGTTCGAGGAAGCGGGTGGACAGCGACAGCCAGCTCTGCGAACCGGTGACCAGCAGCGAGGCGATCACGGTATCCAGCAGCAGGTTGATCTGCGCCACCGAGGAACCGAACAGGGTCGGCACCATCAGCCGGAGAATGCGCTTGACCTCGGGATGACCCCAGCCCCAGCGCGGCCACACCAGCAGGTCCAGCCGGCGCAGCGCCGGCAGCAGGAACAGCAACTGCAGCACACCCGCCACCAGCACCGCCCAGCCCATCGCCATGATCGGCACGGCCAGGCGCTTCGACAGCCACAGCGCGCCAACGATCATGCAGATGTTGAGGATCACCGGCGCCAGCGCCGGCAACGCGAAGCGATGGAAACTGTTCAGCGCGCCCGCCGCCAGCGCGGTCAGCGACACGCACAGCAGAAACGGAAAGGTCAGCCTGAGCAGGTCGATGGTGAGGTCGAACTTGTGCGGCTGATCCAGCGCGCCCGGCTCGAACACCGTGGCCACTTGCGGCGCGAAGATCAGCCCCAGCGCGGTGATGACCAGCAGCACCGCGCCCAGCGTGCCGGACACGCGCGCCATCAGCTCCTTCAGGTCCTCGTGCGTGCCCTTCTCCTTCACCTCGGTGAACACCGGCACGAAGGCGGTGGAGAACGAGCCCTCGGCGAACAGCCGGCGCATGAAGTTGGGGATGCGGAACGCCACCCAGAACGCGTCGGTGACCGCATTGGCGCCGAACACCACGTTCAGCGACATGTCCCGGACCAGGCCGAGCACGCGCGACACCATCGTCATGCTGCTGAACGAGAGCAGCCCGCGGAACATGCTGGGGGACTTCATCCGGTGGGGAATCCTGGATCGGGCGCAAAAGGCGGGCAACGGGCGCACAGTCTGCCAGCCGGCGCGGGCAAGATCACTGGCGGATCATGGCCGAATCCGGGCAGCGCGACGGGCAGGCGCCATTTCGGCGCGGCCTAAATGCTTGACGCATGGGCGAATCGCCCGCATAATTCGCCTCTTTCTCCACCCTGCAACCCGCGATTCGGGAGTTCTACCTTGGCCAACATCAAGTCCGCGAAGAAGCGTGCGCGCCAGTCCGAGCAGCGCCGCCTGCGCAACATCAGCGCCCGTTCCATGGTGCGTACCGCGCTGAAGAAGGTCGTCAAGGCCATCGAGGCCAAGGACAAGGCCGGCGCCGTCGAAGCCTTCACCGCCGCCCAGCCGGTCATGGATCGCTACGCCGCCCGCGGCCTGATCCACAAGAACAAGGCCGCCCGCCACAAGAGCCGCCTGAACGCGAAGATCCGCGAACTGGCGTAAGCCGCTCGCAGCGCGCGTCACGAAAAAGCCGGCCTTGGCCGGCTTTTTCGCGTTGAGGAATCGCGGCTGAAGCCGCTCCTACGCGCGCCCCTGCCATGTGTAGGAGCGGCTTCAGCCGCGACCACGCAAGCCCGTCACCGGCAAGCGTCGATCGCCTGCCCCAGCCGCTCCACGCCCACCACTTCAAGTTCACCCACGCGACCGGACTTCGGCGCGTTCGCCTTCGGCACGATGGCGCGGCGGAAGCCATGATGCGCGGCCTCCTTCAGGCGCTCCTCGCCGTTCGGCACCGGGCGGATCTCGCCGGACAGGCCCACTTCGCCGAAGGCCACGGTTTTTTCCGGCAACGGCCGGTCGCGCAGCGAGGAGAGCACCGCCAACAGCGCCGGCAGGTCCGCCGCGGTCTCCTGCACGCGGATGCCGCCCACCACGTTGATGAACACGTCTTGGTCGTAGGCGGCCACGCCGCCGTGCCGGTGCAGCACCGCCAGCAGCATCGCCAGGCGGTTCTGCTCCAGGCCCAGCGCCACGCGGCGCGGATTGCCAAGACTTGACTGATCCACCAGCGCCTGCACCTCGACCAGCAGCGGCCGCGTACCCTCGCGGGTCACCATCACCGCGCTGCCCGGCGTGGGACCGGCGTGCGCGGAGAGGAAGATCGCGGACGGGTTCGGCACCTCGCGCAAGCCCTTGTCGCCCATCGCGAACACGCCCAGTTCGTTCACCGCGCCGAAGCGGTTCTTGAACGCGCGCAGCACGCGGAAGCGACTGCCCGATTCGCCCTCGAAATACAGCACCGCGTCCACCATGTGCTCCAGCACGCGCGGGCCGGCGATGCCGCCCTCCTTGGTGACGTGGCCGACCAGGAACACGGACGTGCCGGTTTCCTTGGCGAAGCGCGTGAGTCGCGCCGCCGACTCGCGCACCTGCGACACCGAACCCGGGGCGGCGGTGAGCAGTTCCGTCCAGATCGTCTGGATCGAATCGATCACCAGCACGCGCGGCCGTGTCGCCGCGGCCTGCTCCAGGATGCGCTCGATGCAGGTCTCGGCCAGCGCCTGCAGCGGCTCCAGCGGCAGGCCGAGGCGCTGTGCGCGCGAGGCCACCTGGGCCAGCGATTCCTCGCCGGTGACGTAGACGCTGGGCAGTTGCACGCCCAGCGTGCCCAGCATCTGCAGCAGCAGGGTGGACTTGCCGATGCCGGGGTCGCCGCCCACCAGCACCACCGAGCCCCCGACCAGGCCGCCGCCAAGCACGCGATCCAGCTCGCCGATGCCGGTGAGCGTGCGCGCCTCGGCGGTCAACGCCACTGCGGTCAACGGCATCACCTGACTGGCGCCCGCGGCCTTGCCCGCGTAACCGCCGCGTGCCGCGCCCGCCGATTTCACCGCCGGCTGCAGCACGATCTCGGACAGCGTGTTCCACGCCCCGCACTCCGCACACGAGCCCTGCCACTTCGGGTGCTCGGCGCCGCAGTCGGTGCAGACGTAAGCGGTCTTGGCCTTGGCCATGGAGAGTTCCGCTCCTTGTGAATAGTGCGGCCAAGGATGGCCGCTTTTTGATCTTCGCGCTCATGGATGAGCGCAAAAGTTATGAATAGTGCGGTCATGGATGACCGCCTCTTGATCTTCACACTCAGGGACGAGTGCAAAAAGTGACGAATAGTGCGGCCATGGATGGCCGCTTCTTGACCTTCGCACTCATGGATGAGCGCAAAAGCGATGCAAGACAAGCCTAGCCGACTCGCATCGCAGGCGACGAGACGACAAGGCCGGCGTAACGCGTCAGCCTTCGTCCTCGACGAACAGCACGCGGCGGGTCATGCCGCAGGTGAGGTCGTAGGCAATCGTGCCGGCGTGGGCCGCCACGGTTTCCACCGGCAGGCCGTCGCCCCACAGGGTGACGCGGTCGCCCACCTTCGCCTGCGGCGCCTCGCGCAGGTCCAGCGTGATCAGATCCATCGAGACGCGGCCGATCAGCGGCACGCGCCAGTCGCCGACCTGCACCGGCGTGCCGCTGGCCGCGCTGCGCGGGTAGCCGTCGCCGTAGCCGATCGCGGCCACGCCCACCGGCATGTCCTCGGGGCAGGTCCAGGTGCCGTTGTAGCCGATGCGCTCGCCCTTGCCGACGCGGTTGATCGCGATCAGCCGCGTGGACAGCGTCATCGTGGGGCGGAAGCCGAAGTCGGCACCGCCCTGCCCGTCCACCACGGACAGTCCGTACAGCAGGCCACCCGTGCGCACCCAGTCGGCACGTGCCTCCGGCCAGCCCAGCACGGCGGCCGAGTTGGACAGCGAGCGTGGCCCGCCCAGGCCTCGGGTCGCTTCGTTGAAGCGTGCGATCTGTGCACGCGTGACGTCGCCGCCGAACACCTCCGATTCGGCGAAATGCGTGAGCAGGCCGATTTCCGGAGCTATGCCGGGCAACGCGGTGAGCCGCGCTTGCACCGCGGGCACCTGGTCGGGCGCGAAGCCCAACCGGTGCATGCCGCTGTCGATCTTCAGCCACACGCGCAGGCGCCCACGCCGCGCGCTGGCCTCGGACAGCCAGGCCAGTTGCGACTCGTGATGGATTGCGGCGTCCAATTCCAGCCGCTGCATCTCGGCGATGTCGCCTGGCTGGTCGGGGCCGGACAGCACCACGATGCGCTGGCGATGCCCCGCCGCGCGCAGGCGCAGGCCGTCGCCCAGCGCAGCCACCGCGAAGCATTCCGCCTCGGCATCCAGTGCCCGTGCCACGCGCTCCAGGCCATGGCCGTAGGCATCGGCCTTGACCACCGCCATCACCCTCGCCGGCACGGCCATGGCCTGGATGCGGGCGAGGTTGTGGCGCAGGGCGCCGAGATGGATGGTGGCGACGGTGGTGCGGCTCATGCGTGGCGCGCGACTACTCGAACCCGCCCACGAACGAGTCGGCGGCGTAGTTCTCGAACTTGGTGTAGTGGCCGAGGAAGGTGAGCTTGACGGTGTCGGTGGGGCCGTTGCGCTGCTTGCCGATGATGATCTCGGCGAGACCCTTGTCCGCCGATTCCTTGTTGTAGTACTCGTCGCGGTAGATGAACATGATCACGTCGGCGTCCTGCTCGATGGCGCCCGACTCGCGCAGGTCGGACATCATCGGGCGCTTGTCGGCGCGCTGTTCCAGCGAGCGGTTCAACTGCGAGAGGGCGATCACGGGCACGTTCAGCTCCTTGGCGAGTCCCTTCAGTGAACGCGAGATTTCTGAAATCTCGGTGGCGCGGTTCTCCTTGTTGCCGGGCACCTGCATCAGCTGCAGGTAGTCGATCACGATCAGGCCCAGGCCACCGTGTTCGCGGTGCAGGCGGCGCGCGCGTGAGCGCAATTCCACCGGCGACAGGCCCGGCGTGTCATCGATGAAGATCTTCGCCTCGGACAGGATCGCGATGGCATTGGAGACGCGCGGCCAGTCCTCCTCGGCGAGGTCGCCGTTGCGCAGGTGCTGCTGGTGGATGCGGCCCACCGAGGAGATCAGGCGGAACGCCAGCTGCGAGGCGGACATTTCCATCGAGAACACCGCTACCGCCTTCTTCGCACGCAGCGCGGCGCTCTCGGCGATGTTCAGCGCGAACGCGGTCTTGCCCATCGAGGGGCGCGCGGCCACGATGATGAGATCGGAGGGCTGCAGGCCCGAAGTGAGGTTGTCGAGGTCGCTGAAACCGCTGGTGATGCCGGTGAGCTGGCCCTTGTTCTGGTAGCGCTCGGTGAGCAGGCGGAACGCGTCCTTCACCGCCTCGCGCATGGAGACGGAATCCTTCTTGCCGCGCGCGCCGGATTCGGCGATGTGGAACACGCGCTGCTCGGCGCTCTCCAGCACCTCGTGCACGCTCTTGCCCTCGGGGCGGTAGCCGTCCTCGGTGATCGAGGTACCGGCGTCGATCAGCTGGCGCAGCACGGACTTCTCGCGCACGATCTCCGCATACGCAGCTATGTTTGCGGCACTCGGCGTGCCGTTCGCCAGCTCGATCAGGTAACTCGCGCCACCGATCATCTCGCCCAGGCCGTTCGCCTCGAACCAGTCGCCCAAGGTCACCGCGTCGCAGGGCATGCCCTTGTTCGCCAGCTCGTTGATCGCGCGCCAGATCAGGCGGTGGTCGCGGCGATAGAAATCCTCCTCGCCGAGGCGGTCGGCCACCTTGTCCAGCGCGTCGGGCGCCAGCATCAGGCCGCCCAGCACCGCCTGCTCGGCGTCGATCGAATGCGGCGGCACGCGCAACGCCTCGATGGCCGGCGACGAAGGCTTGCGATCGGGCACGAAGGACATCGGGTTACCTCGGAGAATACGGACCGGCCGCCGCGGCGCGGGCCGACACGCGGTGACGAACAAGACCCCATGATGCGCGGCGCCGTCTCATGCGTCGAGACAACAAGTCTGTGCAAAAGCTGGGGATAGCTGGGGATAAAATCGGGATGGTGGATGCGTCGAATCCCGGTCGAAACCGGCCTGATCGGCAAGGCTTGGCCGATTCCCCGCCGCTCGCCTTGGGCGCAGGCCCGTTGGGCCGAATTCGAAGTGTGATCGCCGATGGACGCTACGGCTTCGCTTGCTGCCGCAAGCCGCGCCCGGCGTGAACGGGTTTTCCAGCCGGGCTTCGTCGCCAGCCAGGAAAACAAACGGGCGCCCGAAGGCGCCCGCTCGCAAAACACGCGGCAGCGAATTACTTCTTCTCGCCGACCACGATCACCTTGACGCTGGTCTGCACGTCGGCGTGCAGGTGGATCGCCACCTCGAACTCGCCGGTGTTGCGCAGCGGGCCTTCGCCCAGGATCACTTCGCCCTTGTGGATGTCGTGACCGATCGCCTGCAGCGCCTCGGCGATGTCGCGCGGACCCACCGAGCCGTACAGCTTGCCCTCGGGGCTGGCGTGCGCCTCGATCGTCACCGACACCTCGGCCAGCTTCGCCTGGCGGGCCTCGGCCTCGCTCAGCGAACTCTTGGCGCGGGCTTCGTACTCGGCGCGGCGCTGCTCGAACGCGGCCAGGTTGGCAGCGTTCACGCGCACGGCCTTGCCCTGCGGGATCAGGAAGTTGCGGCCGTAACCCGGCTTCACGCTGACCTTGTCACCGAGGTCGCCGAGGTTGCGGACTTTCTGCAGGAGGATGAGTTCCATGGGTATTCCTTTTCGTTAGCGCCGAAATGGCAGGCGCAGCCGTGGACGGGTGTCCGAAGGGTTCCGCTCCCCCACCCTTGCGGGCGAGGGAGCGAAGGCACGATCAAACGTCGTGGTTGTCGGTGTACGGCAGCAGCGAGAGGAAGCGCGCGCGCTTGATCGCGGTCGCCAGCTGGCGCTGGTAGCGCGCCTTGGTGCCGGTGATGCGGCTGGGCACGATCTTGCCGTTCTCGGTGACGTACTGGCGCAGGGTGTTGAGATCCTTGTAGTCGATCTCCTTCACCTTCTCCGCGGTGAAACGACAGAATTTGCGGCGGCGGAAAAACTTGGACATGGTCTGTGCTCCTCTCAGTCGTCGCTGTCGCGGTCGTTGCCACGGCTGTCGCCGTCGCCATCGCTGTCGTCGTCACGGCGGCGCGACGAACGGGCGTCGTCCTTTTCCTTGCTCTTGAGGATGAAGGACGGCTCGGTGTCGGCGGCGTCACGCTTGATGACGAGGTGGCGCAGCACCGCGTCGTTGAAGCGGAAGCCCGACTCGAGCTCGTTCAGCGCGTTCTGGCCGACTTCGATGTTCAGCAGCACATAGTGCGCCTTGGCCAGGTTGACGATCGGGTAGGCCAGCTGACGGCGACCCCAGTCTTCCAGACGGTGGATCTTGCCGCCGTCGGTCTCGATCAGCGCCTTGTAGCGCTCGATCATCGCCGGGACCTGCTCGCTCTGGTCAGGGTGGACCAGAAACACGACTTCGTAATGTCGCAGGGACATCGTGGTTCGACTCCTTGTGGATGCGGCCGAAATGGCCTCGCAGCCTCCCGCCGGATGCGGTGAGGCAAGTGTCCGTCACACCCCTTGCGGAGCGGACAGAAGCGGAATTGTACGCGAAGCGCGGAATGCCGCGCAAGTGATTGAATTGAAAGTGCGGCCATGGATGGCCGCCCATTTGACCTTCGCGCTCATGGATGAGCGCACAAGTACCGCATGGCCGCCCACTTGACCTTCGCGCTCACGGACGAGTGCACGGGTACCGCACGCCGCTCTCAGCCCACCGTGAAACTCTCGCCACAGCCGCACTCGCCGGTGGCGTTGGGGTTGTGGAACACGAAGCTGGCGTTGAGACCCTGGCGCTGGAAGTCGATCACGGTGCCGTCCACCAGCGGCAGGCTCTTGTCGTCCACCACCAGCGGCACGCCGTCGACGCTGACCAGCCGGTCGCCTTCGCCCACCGACTGGGCCAGATCCACCACGTAGCCGAAACCGGAGCAGCCTGTGCGCTTCACGCCGAAGCGCACGCCGGCAGCACCCGGTGTCTGCGCGAGAAACTGGTGCATGCGTTCGCTGGCGGCAGGAGTGATCGTGATGGTCATGGCAGGCAGGTTTCGTGCAAAAGCGGGAATCGCGCACGCCGGAAAGGTCGCGACGCGGGCAAGGCCTACATTATCATGCCGGTTTGTCCACGCGCTCCACGGGACGCGCGTTCCAGCGATCCATGCGCCCGAGATGCGGCGCACCCACGGGAGTTTCAATCCATGACGGCGGTCCGCCCCACGGCATGCAGTGTGAAGCAGGCACTTTCCGGCAAGCTCGTCGCAGGCAGCCCGGTGACCGTGCGCGGCTGGGTGCGCACCCGCCGCGACTCCAAGGCGGGGCTCTCCTTCGTGGCCGTCAGCGACGGCTCCTGCTTCGACCCGATCCAGGCCGTGGTGCCGGCCACCTTGGCGAACTACGAGTCCGAGGTGAAGCACCTCACCGCCGGCGCCGGCGTGATCGTCTCGGGCACGCTGATGCCCTCGCAGGGCAAGGGCCAGGCCTTCGAGATCCAGGCCGATGCGGTTGAGGTCACCGGCTTCGTGGACGACCCGGAAACCTACCCGATCCAGCCCAAGCAGCATTCGATGGAGTTCCTGCGCGAGGTCGCCCACCTGCGCCCGCGCACCAACCTGTTCGGCGCGGTGACCCGCGTGCGCCACACCATGATGACGGCGATCCACCGCCACCTCACCGAGCAGGGTTTCTTCTGGATCAACACGCCGATCATCACCACCTCGGACGCCGAGGGCGCCGGCGACATGTTCCGGCTGTCCACGCTGGACCTGGCGAACCTGCCGCGCGACGACAAGGGCAAGATCGACTTCCGCAAGGATTTCTTCGGCCGCGAGGCCTTCCTCACCGTGTCCGGCCAGCTCAACGTGGAGGCTTACTGCCTCGCGATGAGCAAGGTCTACACCTTCGGCCCCACCTTCCGCGCCGAGAACTCCAACACCCCGCGCCACCTCGCCGAGTTCTGGATGGTGGAGCCGGAGATCGCGTTCGCCGACCTCGCCGCCAACGCCGACTGCGCCGAGGCCTTCCTCAAGGCGATCTTCAAGGCCGTGCTGGAGGAGCGCCCGGACGACATGGCGTTCTTCGCCGAGCGCGTACAGCCCGACGCGATCAGCCGGCTGGAAACCTTCATCGCCCAGCCGTTCGAGCGCATCGACTACACCGAGGCGGTGGCGATCCTGCAGAAATCCGGGCAGAAGTTCGAATATCCGGTGGCCTGGGGCATCGACCTGCAGACCGAGCACGAGCGCTACCTCGCCGAGAAACATATCGGCCGCCCGGTGGTCGTAATGAACTACCCCGAGGCGATCAAGGCCTTCTACATGCGCCTCAACGACGACGAAAAGACCGTGGCGGCGATGGACGTGCTGGCGCCGGGCATCGGCGAGATCATCGGCGGCAGCCAGCGCGAGGAACGCCTGGACTACCTCGACCGCCGCATGGCGAAGTTCGACCTCGACCCCGTGACCTATGGCTGGTACCGCGACCTGCGCCGCTATGGCACGGTGCCGCATGCCGGCTTCGGCCTCGGCTTCGAGCGCCTGCTGGTCTATATCTGCGGCCTGTCCAACATTCGCGATGCCATCCCCTATCCGCGCGCGGCGGGGACGGCCGAATTCTGAGTACTGCCCATGACGCATCGGTTCCCCACCCTGGTCCTCGCCCTTGCCGCCACCCTGCTGCTGGCCGGCTGCCACACCGTGAAGGATCTGGTGCCGACGACCCTGGTGCCGCCGAACCTGCGCGCGCCGGAGAACACCGACGACCCGCTCAAGCAGGCACAGCAGCGCCTGCTCGATGCCACGCCGTGCTGCACCAGCTTCGCCGACTTCTCCTACCAGAACCTGCTGCCGTGGCAGCCGCAGCCGTTCACCCTGGGCAGCGGCAGCAGCGTGGCCAACCTCGCCGGCACGCACAGCTACTTCCTCGCGTTCCGCCTGCCCGAAGGCGCCAAGCTGCCCTACCGCGTGGCGTTCAAGTCCGAATTGAACGGCCGCTGGCTGAAGTCCAGCTACCTGTTCGCGCCCACCGTGGTGATGCTGGACAGCGGCTTCCAGCCGATCGGTTCCAGCGCCGACATCTCGCTGTGCGAACACATGGGCTGGAGCGACGCGGCCTCCGGCGCGTTCGGCAGCTACACCGTCGACAATCCGCTGGCGCGCTACCTGCTGGTCTACAGCTCGTCGGCACAACAGACCGGCAAGACCTATTGGGAGCAATCCCCCGCGGCGTTCAACAGCAAGGCCACGCTGGACATGAACTCCAGCGGCAGCTTCAGCGTGCCGCACGGGCCGGACGGCACGATCTGGGTGGGCATGATGGACAACACCTACGCCAAGGCCGTGGACAACGCGATCTGCAAGAAGCCGCAGGAAGGCGACGGTGTGCTGAACACCTTGCGCACCGCCCTGCCGCTGCCATGGAACGGCAACACCAGCAGCACCGGCCCGAACAGTACCGGCACCAGCGCCGGCGGCAGCACCACCAAGGCCAAGGGCAGCTGACGTGCTGGCCATCTACCTGGGCCTGCTGACCGCCGGCGTCGCCCTGTTCGTGCTCTCCTACGTGGCGCCGTTCCGGGTGGCCGCGCTGATGCGCCAGCGCCATCCGCAGCACTGGCAGGTGGTGACGGAGGGCACCGACGGCAAGCTCGGCGCGCTGCGCACCTGGATGCGCATGCAGTACGTGCTGCGCTCGCCCGCCCTGCCCCTGCTGGACGACCGCGACATCAACCGCTGGCGCGGCATCTGGCGCTACAGCCAGTGGCTGGGCTGGCTGTGCTGGCTCGCCGCGCTGGCGATGCGCCTGCGCTGGGGCTGATCCGCACCTTTCGAAACCCCACGGGAGCACGCCCATGCGACTGCAACTCGACGGCCGCCATGCCCTTGTCTGCGGCGCCTCGCAAGGCATCGGCCGCGCCAGCGCGATCGAACTGGCGCAACTCGGTGCCAGCGTCACCGTGCTGGCGCGCCGCGCCGAGGCACTGGAAGCGCTGATCGCCGAGCTGCCGCGCACGCACGCGGCGCAGCGCCACGACTGCCTCGCCGTGGACGTCGCCGACGCCGCCGCGCTGCGCGAGCATGCCGAGGCGCTGGTCGCCGCCGCACCGGTGCACATCCTTGTCAACAACAGCGGCGGTCCGCCGCCCGGCAGCGTGCTCGACGCCACGCCGGACGATTTCCTCGCCGCCTGGCGCCAGCACCTGCTGGCCAACCACACGCTGGCGCAGGTCGTGGTGCCGGGCATGCGCGCGGCCGGCTGGGGCCGCATCGTCAACGTGATCTCCACCTCGGTGCGCGAGCCGATCCCCGGCATCGGCGTGTCCAACACCACGCGCGGCGCAGTGGCCAGCTGGGCCAAGACCCTGGCCGGCGAGCTGGCGCCGTTCGGCATCACCGTCAACAACGTGCTGCCCGGTGCCACCCGCACGCCGCGCATCGAGCAGATCGTCGCCGCGCGCGCGCAGAAGACCGGCAAGCCGCTGGCCGAAGTGCAGCAGGCAATGGAGGCCGAGGTGCCGATGCGCCGCTTCGCCGACCCTGCGGAAATCGCCGCCGCGGTGGCCTTCCTCGCCTCGCCCGCCGCCAGCTACATCACCGGGGTCAGCCTGCCGGTGGATGGCGGGCGGCTGCGCTCCTTGTAAGCGGGCGTACGCCCGCGTCCGGTGCAATCGCGGGCCTCGCAGCGTAAGCTTGCGCGGATGCCCATCACGCGCCTCGCCAACCTGATCGACGGCCGCCTCGTGCCGCCACGCGCCGATCACTGGCTTGATGTGTTCGAACCCGCTACCGGCGAAGTCTTCGCCGAATGCCCCGACTCGAATGCCGCCGACATCGCCGCCGCGACCGATGCCGCGCAACGCGCCGCGCCGGGCTGGGCCGCCATGCCGGTCGAGCAGCGCGCGCGCCTACTGCAGCGCCTCGCCGACCTGGTCGAAGCCCGGCTCGACGCATTCGCCGCCTTGGAATCGCGCGACAGCGGCAAGCCGGTGGCGCTGGCACGCCGCGTGGACATCCCGCGTGCGGTGAGCAATCTGCGCTTCTTCGCTGCCGCCGTCACGGCGTGGGGCAGCGAGTCGCACGCGATGGCGCTGGGCCCATCGGATCAGGGCGCGATCAATTACACGCTGCGCCAGCCGCTGGGCGTGGTGGGCTGCATCAGCCCGTGGAACCTGCCGCTGTACCTGTTCACCTGGAAGATCGCGCCCGCGCTGGCCGCGGGCAACGCGGTGGTGGCCAAGCCCTCCGAGATCACGCCCTGCACCGCAGCCCTGCTCGGCGAACTGGCGATCGAGGCCGGTCTGCCGCCCGGCGTGCTGAACATCGTGCATGGCCGCGGGCCCACGGTGGGCCAGGCCATCGTCGAGCATTCCGCGGTGAAAGCGGTGTCCTTCACCGGCAGCACCGCCACCGGCGCGCACATCGCCGCGGCCGCCGCCGCGCAATTCAAGAAGGTGTCGCTGGAAATGGGCGGCAAGAACCCGGCGATCGTGTTCGCCGACGCCGACCTTTCCGACGAAAACCTCGACACCCTCGTGCGCTCGGGCTTCGCCAACCAGGGCGAGATCTGCCTGTGCGGTTCGCGCCTGCTGGTGCAGCGATCCATCTACGACGGCTTCCGCGAGCGTTATCTCGAGCGCGTGCGCGCACTGCGCGTGGGCGACCCGAACGACGACGCCAGCGAGCTCGGCGCGCTGGTCTCGAAAGCGCATCACGACAAGGTGCTGGCCTGCCTCGCACAGGCGCGTGCCGAAGGAGGCCGCGTGCTCTGCGGCGGCGAGGCGGTGATCGTGCCCGGTCGTTGCGAACGCGGCTGGTTCGTGGCGCCCACGGTGATCGATGGCCTGCCGGACGCGGCCGCCACCAACCAGCAGGAAATCTTCGGCCCGGTGGTTACGCTGATCCCGTTCGAGGACGAGGCCGAGGCGCTGGCCATCGCCAACGGCACCGGTTACGGCCTGGCCGCCTCGCTGTGGACGCGCGACCTGTCGCGCGCCCACCGGCTCTCCGCGCAACTGGATTTCGGCATCGTGTGGGTCAACTGCTGGATGCTGCGCGACCTGCGCACGCCGTTCGGCGGCGTGAAGCATTCCGGCGTCGGCCGCGAGGGCGGCGTCGAGGCGCTGCGCTTCTTCACCGAGCCGAAGAACATCTGCATTCGCTACTGAAGGACACCGATGAATTCGATCAAAGACCTGCTGGCCAACAACCGGCGCTGGGCCACCGAAACCACCGCCAAAGAGCCGGACTTCTTCGAGAAGCTCGCGAGCCAGCAGTCGCCGAAATACCTGTGGATCGGCTGCTCCGACTCGCGAGTGCCGGCCACCCAGATCGTGGACCTGCCGCCCGGCGAGATCTTCGTCCACCGCAACGTGGCGAACGTGGTGGTGCACACCGACCTCAACGCGCTCAGCACCATCCAGTTCGCGGTGGACGTGCTCAAGGTGAAGCACATCCTGGTGGTCGGCCACTACGGCTGCGGCGGCGTGGGCGCGGTGCTGAAGGAATCGCGCCTCGGCCTGATCGACAACTGGCTGCGCCACATCGGCGACATCGCGCTCAAGCACCCCGACAAGCTCGATCCGGCCATCGAATTTGCGGTGCGCCACGCGCGCTTGTGCGAGTTGAACGCGATCGAGCAGGCGCTCAACGTTTGCCATACCACCGTGGTGCGCGAGGCTTGGGAGCGCGGTCAGCCGCTGGCCGTGCATGCCTGGATCTACGGCCTGGACAACGGCCACATCACCGACCTCGGCCTCGACGTGCGCGGCCACGAACAACTACCTGCCGCCTATGAAGGTGTGCTGGCCAGCCTCACCGGGCGCTGGAGCGCCGCGGCATGAGTGACGTCGTGCGCACCGATGCGGCACCAGCACCGGTGGGCGCCTACCCGCACGCGCGACGGGTGGGCCACCTGCTGTTCCTGTCCGGCGTCGGCCCGCGCCAGCCGGGCACGAACGCCATCCCCGGCAACGTGCACGACGCCGACGGCAAGCTGGTCGCCTACGACATCGAGGCGCAGTGCCGCCAGGTGTTTGCGAACGTGCGCGCGGTGCTGGAAGCGAGCGGCGCGCGCTGGGAGGACCTGGTCGACGTCACCGTGTTCCTCACCGACATGGCGCGCGACTTCGCCGCCTACAACAAGCTGTACGCCGAGCACTTCGCCGGCGTGGACGCCTGCCGCACCACGCTGGGCATCACCGCGTTGCCCACGCCGATCGCGATCGAGTTGAAGTGCATGGCCGTGGTTGGTGTCGGCAATCATCCCTGATTGCGAAGATCAAACGGGCGGCCATCCTTGGCCGCACTTTCCACAAAAAAACCCGCCGGCGCACCGGCGGGTTTTTCGTGATGTCGAGACGTCGGCGATCAGCCGCCGCTGGCAGCCGGGGCAGCCTCGTCCTTCTTGGCGGCCTTCTTGTGGCTCTTGTGGTGCTTGCTGGACTTGTGATGGCTGGCGGCCTTGTGCTCGGAGGTCATGGCGTGCTCGGCGGCAGGGGCCTCGGTCTGCGGCGCGGCAGCCGGAGCCGCCTGCTGGGCAGCAGCCGGAGCCGCCGCCGGAGCGGCCTGCTGGGCCAGCACGGAGCCGGAAAGAGCCACACCCGCGACAAGCAGAGAAGCAATGGCAAGCTTACGGATCATGATGGTGAGCCTCGATGTAATTGTTGTATCGCGAACCCGGCCGGAACCCGGCACCGCGGGTGGCGCGACGGGGCCACAATAGCAGCACGCCGGACGTACCGGCACTGAACGAGATACGCATTTTGCGGAATGCATCGACTACGGATATCCGGGCTTCAGCTTGGTGACGATGCGTATAACAAACCGTCCCGCGCGGCCTGCCGGCACCGGTTCGCAAGCCGTGCGGGCGACGCCGGCACGCGACCGGAACGGGAGCCGGCGCAGGCCCTGCAACGGCGTCGTCAGAGGCCGAAACGCGCCGGCGCGTAGGGCAGCGGATCGAGCACCGGTGTGGTGCCGCCCAACTGCGCGGCGACCAGTTCGCCGGTGGCCGCCGACATGCTCACCCCCAGCATGCCGTGCGCCGTGGCCAGGTGCAGGTTGGACCAGCGCGTGCTGGGACCGATGATCGGCACCTCGTCCACGCTCATCGGTCGCCAGCCCCACCATTCCTCCAGCTGCTGGGGGCCTTCCGGCTCGTGCAGTCCGGCCGCTGCGCCGCGGCGCAGCGCGTCGAGGCGGGCGCGGTTGAGGCCTTCGGCATAGCCGGAAAACTCCATGGTGCTGCCCAGCCGGTAGCCGCTGGCCCAGGTGGTGACGCAGACCTGCGCCTCGCGCAGCACCAGCGCGTGGCGCGGAGCGCGGGCGGGACGCGTGTAGGTGATCGAATAGCCCTTGCCCGGCTGCATGGGCAGGCGCAGGCCCAGCGTGCGGGCCTGCAGCGGCGACCACGCACCCAGCGCCAGCAGCACGCGCTCGGCCGCCCAGACGCCGCGCGAGGTGCGCACCCGGGTGATGCGCCGACCGTCGACGTCGAAGCCCTCGATGCGCGCGCCGCTCTCGATCACGCCACCCAGCTCGCGCACGCGCCGCGCCAGTTCGGTTACATAGCGGTCCGGCCGCAGCCGCGCATCGCCGGGATGGAACAGGCCGCCGACCACGCCGGGCTTCAGCGCCGGCTCCATCGCCTCCACCGCATCGCCGCGCAGGCGTCGCACCTCGACGCCGAGGCGATCAAGCACGGTGGCGTGGTGACGCTCGTCGGTCGCCATCACCGGCATGCTGCGATAGACGTAGAGCTCGCCCTCCTCGGCGAATTCGCAGTCCAGCGCCTCGTCGCGCACCAGCTCGCCCAGCAGTCGGCGCGAGCGCTGCAGGATCGCCGAGCGCGCCGTGGCGGCGCGATGGAAGTCCGTCCAGTTGCAGTGCCGGGCGAAGCCCAGCAGCCAGCGCAGCCGCGGGCCGTCGAAACGGGGATTGAGGTAGAGCGGCGCGTCGGCGCGCAGCATCGAGCGCAAGGCCACGCCAAGCATGCCTGGCATCGCCAGCGGCGCGGCATGGCTGGGCGTGATGGTGCCGCAGTTGCCGTGCGAGGCGCCGCAGCCGGGCGTGCCCTGTTCCAGCACGCGCACCGATGCTCCCTGGCGCAACAGGAACAAGGCGCAGGCAAGGCCGATCACCCCGCCGCCGAGTATCAGTACGTCCCCGCCCGTCGTATCCATCCGAGCATTGTAACCGCCTGCTGCGTCGCGTCATGCGCGCACCGCAGGCAACGTGCACCATGCGAGGCGCCTACTCCCCCAAGGCAACCACCATGCTGGCCAGACATGCCGTTCGTGCGAGCTTCATTGCCGCGCTGCTGGCTTGCGCCAGCGCCGCCGCGCAGTCGTTCGACCCATCCTCTCTGAAACTGCTGCAGACCATGGAGCGCAAGCCGACCACGCTGGCGCGCTACCAGTACCTCGTCCAGAAGGTGTCGACACTCTCGCACGACGACCAACTGCTGGCGCTGCAGTTCATGGCCTTTTCGCAGGCCGAACTCGGCCTCTACGACCAGGCCGTATTCGGCTTCCCGCTGAAGAACGCACTGCCGGACGGCTTCACGCTGCCGACGCCGACGGAGTGGAAATCGGCGGACGCAGTCGACGCCATCACCGCGCTCGCGGCGCAACGGCGCATCGTGATGGTCAACGAGGCGCACCACGACGGGCATACCCGGCAGCTCACGCTGGAACTGTTGCCGCGGCTGCGCGCGCTGGGCTTCACCTACTTCGCCGCCGAGGCGCTGGGCGACGACGATCCCGACCTGGCCAGGCGCGGCTATCCCGTGCGCAAGAGCGGCACGGAATACCTGCGCGACCCGATGTACGGCGACATCCTGCGCGAGGCGATCCGGCTGGGCTACACGATCGTCCCCTACGACAACGCGCTGACCGGGGAGGCGCGCGAAGCCGCGCAAGCCGAGGCCTTGTACCGGAAGGTGTTCGCGAAAGACCCCAACGCACGGCTGTTCGTGCATGCCGGCTACGCCCATATCGACAAGGCACCAGGCCGTCTGGGCAAGTGGCAGCCGATGGCGATGCAACTGGAAAAGCTCACCGGGCTGGTGCCGCTATCCATCGACCAGACCGACTTCCTCGAAACCGGCCTGGACAGCTCGGATGCCTACCACCAGCTCGCGCACGCATTCCCGTCCGACAAGCCCGAGATCCTGCTGAACCGCCAGACCGGCCAGCCGTGGAGTGCACGACCAGCGGCCTACGACATCAACGTGATCCTGCCGGCCACCCTCAGCATCGAGGCTTTCGGCAAATACAAATACGGCGGCCGGCTCAACTACGAACAGGTCGGCCTGCCGCACGTGATCGACACCAACGAAATGCAGCGGGCGGGCTGGCTCACGCTGGGCGGCAAGCGACGCCCCTATGCGATCGACGCGGCGCTGTGCAGGGGCACGATCCCCTGCGTGGTCGACGCGCACTACCTTGGCGAACCGGACAACGCCATCGCCGCCGACCGCTACGCCTTCATGGGTCCCACCGAAACGAGCAAGCTCTACCTGCGCCCCGGCTCCTATCGGTTGCGCGCCAGCGACGGCAATGACCGCACGCTGTCGGAAAGCACCATCAAGATAGCGCCGCCGTAAGGACGTCCCGATCAACCCCTTGCGCCGGAAAGATTACGGGCGTAGTCTTCAATGAGGCTACGCCCGTAATCCTTTGCAGGTGCAACCATGCCGAACCCTGTTCCCGCGATCAGCGAAGCCGAAAGCCGCGTGATGGAAGTGCTGTGGCGCAAGGCGCCGCAGACTTCCGAGGACATCGTCGCCGCCGTGCAACAGGGCAGCGACTGGCATGAAAAGACCATCCGCACCCTGCTCGGCCGCCTGCTCGGCAAGGGCGCGGTAAGCGCGGAGAAGGATGGCCGGCGCTATCTCTATGCCCCCGTGCTGAGCCGCGAGCAATGGCAGTCGCAGGAGAGCCGCAGCCTGCTCGACCGCGTGTTCGGCGGCAAGCTCAGTCCGCTGCTGGCGCATTTCAGCGAGCACGAGAAGCTCGGCGCGAAGGACGTGGCCGAGCTGCGCAAGCTGCTGGCTGCCATCGAGAAGAAGGAGCGCTGAGATGGATGCGACCCTGCTGCGTTGCCTGCTGCTCGTGACCGCGGCGCTGGCCTCGGTGCTGCTGGCGAGACGCTCCGTGCGCCGGGCCTTCGGCGCCGGCCCGGCCTTCGTCCTGTGGCTGCTGCCCATGCTGGCGATCGCGCTGCCGTGGCTGCCCGCCCTGCCTGCGCAGTGGAGCGCCCTGCCGGCCATCCACGTCCTGCCCGACGGCTTGGCCGCCGGAACGGCGGGCGCCGTGGCCAGCACGCACGCGCCGTGGCCGCGCTGGCTGTGGCTGGCCGGCGCAATCGCGATGCTGTCGCGATTGGTCGCGCAGTACCTGCGCCTGCGCCGGCAGTCTCGTCCATTGCCGGCGGCGCTGGTGACGGGTCTGCGGCAGGAACTGCACGACTTCGATCCGCGTCGCCTGCGCCTGCATCCGAGCGGTCCCGCCGTGCTGTGGGCGCCGCGCAGCCTGGTGCTGCTGCCGGCGGATTTCCTCGAACGCTTCGCCGCCGCCGAACGGCGCCTGGTGCTGCATCACGAACTCACCCACCTGCGTCGCGGCGACGCGCTGTGGAGCCTCGTCGCCGAACTGGTACTTGCACTGCTGTGGTTCCACCCACTGGCTTGGCTGGCGCGATCGCGCTTCCGGCTCGACCAGGAACTGGCCTGCGACGAACGCGTGCTGCGCAACGCGCCGCACGACGCCGCCGACTACGCCCACACCTTGCTGCACAGCGTCGGCCTGTCTCCCGTGCCGGTGCTGATTCCCTGGCTCGCCGAGCCCCAACTCAAGGAGCGACTCACCATGATCCAGCGTCATCGTCCCGGCGCCCTGCGCCGCCGTGCGGGTGTTGCCGCGCTCGCCGTGCTGATGGCCGGCAGCGTGTTCGTGGCGCAGGCGGCCGTCCACGACCAGCAGGCCGGCCAAGACCTCGCCTACAACTCGCGCATGTATCCACGCTACCCCGCAGCGGCCATCAAGGCCGGCGAACAAGGCACCGTGATACTGAAAGTCCAGGTGCTCGCCGATGGCTCCGTAGGCACCATCGCCTACGAGCCCGAGCACAGCACCACCACGTCGGCCGACCTGATCGCGGCAGCCACCGATGCCGCGCGGCAGTGGCACTTCAATCCGGAGATCAAGGGCGGCAAGCCGGTCACGGGCTATGCGCGCGTGCCGGTCAGATTCGACATCCACCCGATGCCGGACAAGGCCGGCAAGGACGAAGTTGAGAAATCAAGTTCGAAGTAGGCCAAACCCAATTGATTTGCATGTGAATTATTGAATTGATAACCTCGGCGCGTCCCACGCCGAGGTTGTCTCGTGAATCCGCAGCGCGCCGCCCGATTCGCAACTTCGCCCGCGCGCATCGCCCGGCTGGCGCTGCTGATCGTCGCGATCGCCCTGCTGGCCGCCTGCGCCAGCGCGCCCCGTCGCAGCGGCACCACCCCATCCGCCCTGGCCAGCGAACCCGCACGCGGCCCCAAGGGCGAGATCGCCGCCGCCAACGACGTGCTGTTTCGCGCCATGGCCCTGGTCGGCACGCCGTACCGCTGGGGCGGCAACAGTCCCGCAGGCGGCTTCGACTGCAGCGGCCTGGTCGACTACATCTACCGCAACGCCACCGGCCTCGAACTGCCGCGCACCTCCGGCGAAATGGCCGACATGGACGCGCGCAAGGTCAAGCGCATGACCCAGCTGGTCAGTGGCGACCTGGTGTTCTTCGACATCGGCGGCCGCATCAGCCATGTCGGCGTCTACGTGGGCAAGGGCCGTTTCGTGCATGCGCCGAACAGCGGCGGCACCGTGCGCCTGGACGATATCGACGGGCCGTATTGGGCCGAGCACTTCGCGTTCGGGAAGCGGGTGCTGGACTGATGCCCGTCGCGCCCGGAACGGGTGCGAAGTGGACGTCCACCTCACGGATACGGGCCTAGGCTTGGCGGACAGGCCGGCACGATATCGGCTGCACGGCCCGCCGCCTGCCTGCGCGATGCCGCCCCGACGGCCACCCGTCGTTTCCCCACCGAGGATCGATCCATGAGCATCAGCAAGATTCTGTACACCGCCACCTCCACCGCCAAGGGCGGCCGCGAAGGCCATGTCCACAGCAGCGACGGCGTGCTGGACTTCGACCTGAAGGTGCCGAAGGAACTGGGTGGCCCGGGCGGCCGCGGCAGCAACCCGGAACAACTGTTCGCCGCCGGCTATGCGGCCTGCTTCGAGGGTGCGGTACGCTACGTGGCGCGCGAGAAGAAGATCGCGCTGAAGGATGCCTCGGTGACCGCGCACGTCGGCATCGGCCCGCGCGAGCCGACCGGCTTCGGCATCGCGGTGAGGCTGGACGTGAGCCTGCCGGGCCTCGACCGCACCGTGGCGCAGGAACTCGTCGACACCGCCCATCGCGATATCTGCCCGTACTCGCACGCCACGCGCGGCAACGTGGACGTGCAGATCAGCCTGGTGTGATTGCTGGTCTGGAACGACTGTTGGTCCACCGGCCGGTGTTCCGCCGGGCTCGTCGCGAGGCCGTCCCCTCTCCCCAACCCTCTCCCGCAGGCGGGAGAGGGGGCGAACGTAAAAACGGCGTCCATTCGGACGCCGTTTTTGCTTTTACCGTTGATCCGCCGGTCAGTGCTCTGCACTGCCCGGCGGATGGGCGTGGCCGTGCTTCAGTTCTTCCTCGGTGGCATCGCGTACTTCCTGGATCGCGACGTCGAAGTCCAGCGTCTTGCCGGCCATCGGGTGGTTGAGGTCCACGTCGACCGCGCTCATGCCGACCTTGTGCACGGTGACCGCGCGCTGGCCGCCTTCCTTCAGCGCCAGCACGGTGGTCATGCCGGGCTTGAGGTGTTTGGCCTGCTGGAAATACTTCTTCGGCACGCGCTGGATCTGGCCTTCCTGGCGTTCGCCATAACCGTCGACGGGGGCGATCGTCGCCTGCACGTTGTCGCCGGCGGCGTGCTCTTCCAGCGCCTTCTCCAGGCCCGGGATCAGCTGGCCGTGGCCGAGCAGGATCCACAACGGCTCGCCGTTGTCGTGCGAGCTTTCCACCTTCGCGCCGTCCACGCTGAGCGTGTAGTGCAGCGCGACGACCTTGTCCTTGCCAGCCTTCATTGCCTGTCTCTCGAATGGGTGCAAAACGGCGATTCTATCAGGAGCCCGGCTTGCCGAAGCCCACCCCACGCGCCTCCGGCCCCAGCCACACCAATGCGGCGAGCACCACGGCCACCACCGCGACCCACAGCGACATCGCCCAGGCGAAATCGCCGCCGTGCCGGTGCGCCAGCCAGGTTTGCGCGGTGGCAGTGCCGGCGGCGAGCAGGTTGCCGAGCTGGTAGGCGAAGCCCGGCAGGGTGCCGCGCACCGCGTCGGGCGACAGTTCGTTGAGATGGGTGGGCACCACGCCCCAGGCGCCCTGCACCATCACCTGGATCAGGAAGGCGCCGAGGCCGAGCAGCCACAGCGAGCCGCCGTGCGTCCACAGCGGGATCACCGGAATCGCCAGCAGCGCGGCCACGATCATCGCGCGCCGCCGTCCCACCTTTTCCGACCACGCGCCGAAGAACAGGCCGCCGGCCAGCGCGCCGAGGTTGAGCAGCGCCACCAGCAGGAAGGCCGCGCCCGAACCGGTGGGCAGGCGCAGGTTCACTTCCTCGAAGGTGTGGTACATGTCCTGCGAGCCGTGGCTGAAGGCGTTGAACGCGAACATCAGCACGATCATGTAGGCGAACAGCTTCCAGTGCCCGCGCATCGCCTCGCCCACCCCGACCTTGCCGTGCGCATGCTGCCCGGCCTGCCACACCGGCGACTCCGGCACCTTGCGCCGGATGTACAGCACCAGCAGCGCCGGCACCGCGCCCACCACGAACAGGCCGCGCCAGCCGATCGCGTCGACCAAGAGCCAGTTCGCCAGCGCGGCGAGGAAGAAGCCGCAGGGATAGCCGCTCTGCAGCAGGCCCGAAACCAGGCCGCGCGACTTCGCCGGGATCGCCTCCATCGCCAGCGAAGCGCCGATGCCCCACTCGCCGCCCATCGCCACGCCGAACAGGAAGCGCAGCACCAGCAGCATGGCCAGCGAGGTCGAGAACGCCGTGGCCAGTTCGAACACCGAGAACAGCACCACGTCCAGCATCAGCACCGGCCGCCGCCCGTAGCGGTCCGCCAGCCGGCCGAAGATCAGCGCGCCCAGCGGCCGCGCCGCCAGGGTGAGGAACAGGCCGTAGGTCACCGCCTCGTTGTCGGTGTGGAACTCCTTCGCCACGCCCACGATCACGAAGGTCAGCAGGAAGTAGTCGAACGCATCCAGCGTCCAGCCGAGGAAGCTGGCCAGCACGGTGTGGCGCTGTTCGTGGCTCAGTTCGCGCAGGGACGACAGCGGCGACATGGCAGGCACTCCGCAGGGCGACGGCGCAGGCTAGCACGCGATCCCGGCAGCGCCCGCCCGCTTCGGCTATACTCCGCGCACGGCTTCCCCGCCGTTGCGGCTTGCGCCGCCCCATTTCCCAAGATCGCAACACGGTTCCGCATGAACGCTCCGGGTTGCACAGGAGTGTTTTCATGTCTTTCGAATCGCTGGGCCTCGCGCCCGCGTTGCTGCGTGCGCTTGCCGAACAGGGCTACGCCGAACCCACCCCGGTGCAGGCCGGATCCATCCCGCTGGTGCTGGAAGGCCACGACCTGCTCGCCGCCGCGCAGACCGGCACCGGCAAGACCGCCGCGTTCGCGCTGCCCTTGCTGCAGAAGCTGTCCGGCGCCGGCCCGACCATGACGCGCCGCCCGCGCGCCCTGGTGCTCACGCCCACCCGCGAGCTGGCCGCGCAGATCCACGACAACCTGCGCGACTACGGCAAGCACCTGCGCGTCAGCGCCACCACCATCTTCGGCGGCGTCGGCATGGGCCCGCAGATCAACGTGCTGCGCCGCGGCGTGGACATCGTGATCGCCACGCCCGGCCGACTGATCGACCACATGCAGCAGCGCACGCTGGACCTCTCCGGCGTGGAGACGCTGGTGCTCGACGAGGCCGACCGCATGCTCGACATGGGCTTCCTGCCGGCGCTCAAGCGCATCCTCGGCGCCGTGCCCAAGCAGCGCCAGACCCTGCTGTTCTCCGCCACCTTCGCGCCCGAGATCAAGGCGCTGGCGATGCAGTTCATGCGCGCGCCGCGCGAGGTCTCGGTGACGCCGCCGAACTCCGTGGCCACGCTGGTCAGCCACCACGTGCACCCGGTGGACGCGGCGAACAAGCGCGAGCTGCTGCTGCACGTGCTGAGCCAGGACAGCCGTCGCCAGACCCTGGTGTTCAGCCGCACCAAGCACGGCGCCGACAAGCTGGTGAAGTACCTGGAAGTGTCCGGCCTGCGCGCCGCGGCGATCCATGGCAACAAGAGCCAGAATGCGCGCACCAAGGCGCTCGCCGACTTCAAGAGCAGCCGCATCACCGTGCTGGTGGCCACCGATATCGCCGCGCGCGGCATCGACATCGACCAGCTGCCGATGGTCATCAACTTCGACCTGCCGATGGTGGCCGAGGACTACGTGCACCGCATCGGCCGCACCGGCCGCGCCGGCAGCGAAGGCAAGGCGGTGTCGCTGGTCAGCCACGACGAATCCGGCCTGCTGCGCGACATCCGCAAGCTGCTCAAGGACGAGATCGCCATCGACAACGTGCCCGGCTTCGAGCCTTCCACGCCGCTGCGGCTGGATGCCGGCGCGCCGCGTCCGAAGCAGGGCCAGCGCCAGCCGCGGCCGCCGCAACGCCAGAGCAGCGGCGGCCAGCGTCAGGGCGGCGCGCATCGCCCGCACGGCCACGCGTCATCGAACGGCGGCGGCGAACACGCCGCGGGCAACCGCAAGCGCCACCGCCGGCCGCGTCCTGCCGCGAAGGCCTGACGAAACGCCGGTAGGAGCGCACCCTGTGCGCGATGGCTCTGGCTTTGATCGATACCAGAGCATTCGCGCACAGGATGCGCTCCTACAGTTTCGTCAGCGCTCCTGATCGGTGGGCCGCATCAGCACTTCGTTGATGTTGACGTGCGGCGGCCGGCTCACGCAGAAGGCGATCACCTCGGCCACGTCCTGGCTCTGCAGCTGACGCATGCTGTCGGCCCAGGCGTTGAGCGCGTCCTTGGTCGCGGCATGGCCGATGTGTTCGCGCAGCTCGGTCGCCACCGCGCCCGGCTCGATCACGCTGACGCGGATGTTGTCCTTGTACACCTCGCGGCGCAGCGCCTCGGAGAACGCCACCACGCCGAACTTGGTGGCCGAGTAGGCCGCCGCGTTGGGGTTGGCCACGCGCCCGGCGGTGGAGGAGACGTTGACGATGTGGCCGTCGCGCCGCGCGCGCATGCCAGCCAGCGCGGCCTGCGTCGAGGCGATCAGACCGAGCACATTGAGTTCCAGCATGTGCCGCCAGCGGCCGAGGTCGGCTTCGGCGACCGGCTCCAGGTACATCACGCCGGCGTTGTTGACGAGGATGTCCAGACGGCCGAAATGCTGCTCGGTCTCGCGCACGATGCGCTGCGCCTCGGCCTCGTCGGCGAGGTCGGCCACCAGCACCAGCGGCTCGGCGCCCAGCGAGGCCAGCTGCTGCGCCAGTGCGTCCAGGCGTTCGCGCCGGCGCGCGGCGATCGCCACCCTGGCGCCGTGCCGCGCCAGTTCCAGCGCGGTGGCTTCGCCGATGCCGGAAGAGGCGCCGGTCACCAGCGCGATGCGGTCTTTCAGGCGGTTGTGCATGTTCGTCTCCCAATCAAAGGTTCCGTTCGCGCTGAGCGTAGCTTGCGCCAGCAAGCGGAGTCGAAGCGCCACGCGATGCCCTTCGACTCTGGCCCTTCGGGCCGACGCTCAGGGCGAACGGCACAAATCTCAGACTGTTACAATGCCACCATTCTCCCGCATGCCGCCGCGCATGCCACCTCGAGGTTCCCCCATGTCCGCCCCGTCTCCCGATTCCGCCCCGGCTGTCGCCGGCTTCGGCGCGCTTGCGCTTTCGCCGGAGGTGCTGCGCGCGCTCACCGACGTGGGCTACGAGTCGCCCTCGCCGATCCAGGCCGCCACCATCCCGCCGCTGCTGGAAGGCCGCGACGTGCTGGGCCAGGCGCAAACCGGCACCGGCAAGACCGCCGCGTTCGCGCTGCCGATCCTCTCGCGCATCGACCTCAAGCCCGGCAAGCCGCAGGCACTGGTGCTGGCGCCCACGCGCGAACTGGCGATCCAGGTGGCCGAGGCGTTCCAGCGCTACGCCGCCCACCTGCCCGGCCTGCAGGTGCTGCCGATCTACGGTGGCCAGAGCTACGGCCCGCAGTTGCACGCGCTGCGCCGTGGCGTGCACGTCGTGGTGGGCACTCCGGGTCGGGTGATCGACCATCTCGACAAGGGCACGCTCGATCTTTCCGAGCTGAAATATCTGGTGCTCGACGAAGCCGACGAGATGCTGCGCATGGGCTTCGTCGACGACGTGGAGAAGGTGCTGGAAGCCACACCACCCACCCGCCAGGTGGCGCTGTTCTCCGCCACCATGCCGGTGCCGATCCGCAAGATCGCGCAGAGGCACCTGAAGGAACCGGTGGAGATCGCCATCAAGGCCGCCACCACCACCGCGGCGAACATCCGCCAGCGCTACTGGTTCGTCAGCGGCATGCACAAGCTGGACGCGATGACGCGCATTCTCGAAGCCGAACCGTTCGACGCGATGATCGTGTTCGCGCGCACCAAGCAGGCCACCGAGGAGCTGGCCGAGAAATTGTCGGCGCGCGGCTTCTCCGCCGCCGCGATCAACGGCGACATCGCGCAGCCGCAGCGCGAGCGGGTGATCCAGCAGCTCAAGGACGGCAAGCTCGACATCCTGGTCGCCACCGACGTCGCCGCGCGCGGCCTCGACGTGGAGCGCATCAGCCACGTGATGAATTACGACATCCCCTACGACACCGAGAGCTACGTGCACCGCATCGGCCGCACCGGCCGCGCCGGGCGCAGCGGCGAGGCGATCCTGTTCGTCACGCCGCGCGAGAAGGGCATGTTGCGCGCGATCGAACGCGCCACCCGCCAGCCGATTCAGGAGATGAAGCTGCCCACCGTCGAGGCAGTGAACGACCAGCGCATCGCCAAGTTCATGCAGCGCATCAGCGACAGCCTCGCCACCGGCGAGCTGACGCTGTTCCAGCAGCTGATCGAGCAGTACGAGCAGGAACACGACGTGCCGGCGATCGAGATCGCCGCCGCGCTGGCGCGCATCGCCCAGGGCGATCGCCCACTGCTGCTGGCGCCGCCGCCGAAGCGCGAACTCGCGCCACGCGAGCACGACACGCATCATGCGAAGCCGGAACGTGCCACGCGCGAACGCGACCACGCCGAACGCGAGCGCGCCGAGCGCGAGCCGCCGCGCGCCTTCGCCAACCATGCACCGCGTCCGCACCACACCGAGGCGGGCAAGATCACCTACCGCATCGAGGTCGGCCACGACCACGGCGTGAAGCCCGGCAACATCATCGGCGCGATCGCCAACGAGGCGGGGCTGGACAGCCAGTACATCGGCCGCCTCAGCATCCGCGGCGACCACAGCCTGGTCGACCTGCCCGACGGCATGCCGAAGGAAGTCTTCGAGCACCTGAAGAAGGTCTGGGTGGCGCGCCAGCAGTTGCAGATCCATGCGTGGGACGGCAAGGACGACACGACCGGCGAACACGGCGTGCATCCCGCCCGCAAGCCGGGCGGCTTCCGCAAACCCGGCGGTTTCAAGCCCGGCGGCGCCAAGCCCGGCCCGCGCAAGCCGCGTGCGCACGACGGCAAGCCGCCACGGTCGAAGTAGGCCGGGCTTCAGCCCGACTTGCCTTGCGAAGATGTCGGGCTGAAGCCCGACCCACGCCCGGCACGGCGCCGGCGTTTCCGCAAGGCAACGCTGCGTTCGCTTCGCCGTTGATGCAAATGCCGTACGCGCCACCATCTTGGGCCGATCCCCCACGAGGCGATCCGCCATGCCCACCCTGCCCAGCCTGTACATCTCCCACGGCTCGCCGATGACCGCGCTGCAACCCGGCGCAACCGGTGCGCGGCTGACCGAACTGGCGCAGGCGTTGCCGCGCCCCAAGGCCATCGTGATCGCCAGCGCGCACTGGCTGGCGCACGCGCCGCTGGTGGGCGGCGCCGCACAGCCGGACACGATCCACGACTTCCACGGCTTCCCGCCCGCGCTGTACCAGCTGCACTATCCCGTGCCGGGCGCACCCGCGCTCGCCGCGCACGTAGCGGAACTGCTCGATCACGCTAGCCTCGCGCCGCAAGTCGATCCGCAGCGCGGACTGGACCACGGCGCCTGGGTACCGCTGCGCCTGCTCTACCCTGACGCCGACATCCCGGTGGTACCGCTGTCGATCCAGCCGGAGCTGGGCTCCGCGCACCAGTACGCGCTGGGCCGTGCGCTGGCGCCACTGCGCGGAGAAGGCGTGCTGCTGATCGGCTCGGGCAGCATCACCCACAACCTGCACGACTTCCATGCCGGCTACAGCGCCGAGCGCGAGGCGCCCTACGTGCGTCCTTTCATCGGCTGGATCGAGCAGAAGCTGGCGGCGGGCGACGTCGACGCCTTGCTCGACTACCGCCGCCAGGCGCCGTTCGCCCAGCGCGCCCACCCCACCGACGAGCACCTGCTGCCGCTGTTCTTCGCGCTGGGCGCGGCCGGCGACGGCGCGCAAGCGCAGCGCATCGACGCCGGCATCGACCTCGGCTTCCTCGCGATGGACATCTACCGCTTCGACGATCCGGCCACCGTCACTTCACGATGACCGTACCGGTCATGAACGGGTGCACCGTGCAGTAGTAGGTGTAGGTGCCCGGTTTGCTGAAGATGGTCACGTAGCGGTCGCCGGTGTCCAGCGCCTTCGACGGCGCGAACTGCCCGTTCGCGCTGACCACGATGTGCGGCTCCTCGTCGCGGTTGATCCATGTCACCTTCGCGCCCACCGGCACGGTGAGCGTCTTCGGCATGAACATGAAGTTGTGGATCTCGATCTGGCCAGGCTTGGCCGCGGCGTCGACCGCGGCATGCGCCGCCAGCGCCGGTGCACCCACGGCCAGCCACAGGCAAGCTGCAAGGACAAGACGACCGCTCATGCCATCGCCTCCTCGGTGACGGCCAGCGCATCCTTGCCCTGCACGTGGCGCACGCTGCGGATGCCGAGATAGCTGCGCAGCCGGTCGGGCGTCACGCTCTTCAGCGGCCCCGGCACCGGTCCCGCGCCGGGCGCGGGCTGCGGGTAGGCGGTGGAGCGCGCGGTGTGGAACGTGATGTTGCCTTCCACCTTCTGCTGGATCTGGTGGATGTGGCCGTTCAGCACGCTGACCGAGCCGAAGCGGCGCAGGTAGCCCATCGCCTCCGCGCTGTCGTCGGTGCCCCAGCCCCACTGGGGGTACAGCGACCACATCGGCATGTGCGCGAACACCAGCACCGGCGTCTCGGCGGACAGCGGCGCGAGATCCTGCTTCAGCCAGGCGAGCTGCTCGGCACCCAGGTAGCCGAGTCCGCCGGCCTTGAGGTTCAGCACGTTGATCAGGCCCACGAAGTGCACGCCACGGTGGTCGAAGCTGTACCAGCCGCCGTCGTGCTGGCGCTCGCCGAAACGGCGGAAGAACTCCGCGCCGTTGTCGCCGATCACGTCGTGCTCGCCCGGCACGTAGAGCACCTTGCCCTTGCCTGCGCGGGACTCCTGCATCAGCCCCTGCACGGTGGCGAACTGGTCCGGCCGCGACAGATGGGTGAGGTCGCCGGTGTGCAGCACGAAATCCGGACGCACCGGCAGCGCGTCGACCTGGGCCAGCGCCGCGCGGAACGTGGCCGCCGGGTCCGGGTTCGGCGCGAGGTGGAAGCCGATGTGCGAATCGCTGACCTGGGCGAAGCTGAAGGTGGCGTCCTTCGCCTCGGCGCCCGCGGCGGCGCCCAGCGTGCGGGCATGCAGCACGCCGCCCTTCATCAGCAGCAAGGTGCCGGTGCCGGCCCAGGCCATGCACTTCATGAAGTCGCGGCGGCCCATCGTGCGGTTGTCGTGTTCGTCTTGCATGGTTTTCCACTCCACGGCGCTTGCGGTGTGCGCCCTTCGTCATGCATTACCGGGCGGTCCAATGGCCTATTCCGGTTTTTTCGCGCCGGGAATAAAGTCGTTGCCCGCGCGGTAACCCCCTTATGCCCATCGAAGCGCCAGCCGCCTCCCCGCCCCCGCAGCCCGCCATCGGCGCGCGCTTCGAAGCCCAGGTGTTGCCGTGGCTGGACGCGGCCTGGAACCTCGCGCGCTGGCTGGCCCGCGACGATGCCGACGCGCAGGACGTGGTGCAGGAGGCGATGCTGCGCGCGCTGCGCTATTTCGACAGCTTCCACGGCGGCGATGCGCGCGTGTGGCTGCTGGCGATCGTGCGCAACACCTTCTTCACGCTGCGCAACAAGACCCTGCCCGAGCACCTTACCGAGTCGCTGGACGAGGACACCCATCCGCTGGTCGACGAGCAGGCCACGCCGGAAGCGCTGGCCCTGCTCGCGGTGGACGTGGGCTCGCTGCGCGCCGCGCTGGAACGGCTGCCGCCGCCGTGGCGCGAGGCGATCGTGCTGCGCGAGCTGGAGGAATGTTCCTACAAGGAGATCGCCGCGATCACCGGTCAGAAGATCGGCACCGTGATGTCGCGGCTCGCCCGCGCCCGCGAGCGGCTGAAACTCGAACTGACCCACCGATCCGGGGAGGCGCGCCGCCATGATCTGCGCTGACGCCCGACTGCTGTTGCACGCCTATATCGACGACGAACTCGACGTCGCGCAGAGTGCCGCGATGGCCAACCACCTGCGCGACTGCGCCGCCTGCGCCACCCGCGTGCGCGAACACGAACGGCTGCGCCGTGCGCTGGCGCAACCGGAGCTGTACCGGCACGCGCCGGCCGCGCTGCGCGAGCGCTGGACGCCGCGACACGAATCCGTGCCGCCGGCGACCATCCCGCGCCCGCGCCGCGCACCGATCGCCTGGGCCGCAGCGGCCGGTTTCGCCGGCGCGCTGCTGCTGGCCACGCCGCTGTACTACGCCATGCAACCGCGCAGCGCGGCCGGCGAGGCCCTGGTCGACGACGCGGTGTCCAGCCATCTGCGCGCGCTGCAGCCGCAACACCTGATGGACGTGGTGTCGACCGATCAGCACACGGTGAAGCCGTGGTTCGACGGCAAGCTGGATTTCTCGCCGCGGGTGGTGGACCTGGCCGGCGCGGGCTTCCCGCTGGTGGGTGGCCGGCTGGACGCGCTGGAAGGCCGCAGCGTCGCGGCGCTGGTATACCGCCGCCAGCGGCATATCATCAGCGTGTACGAATGGCCCGCCGCCACGGCGGATGCCAACGCCGCCCAGCGCGAATCGCGGCAGCATGGCTACACCGTGCTGCGCTGGATCGACGACGGCATGCACTACGTGGCAGTCTCCGATGTCGATCCCGCCGCGCTGCGCACATTCGTGCAGGATCTGCGCCGGGGCAGCGGCAGCAGCGATGCACGTTGACTGACCCCATCCCCACCGAAAGGACGACCGCAATGAAAAATCGATACATGAATCTCATGACGGCAGGCGCGCTCGCGGCGTCGGTGTTGCTGGCCGTGCCGGCATTCGCCGCGCTGAACCAGGGCGCCAAGGCGCCGGACTTCACCGCCGAGGCCAGCCTGGCCGGCAAGGATTTCAGCTTCTCGCTGCAGGACGCGCTGAAAAGAGGACCGGTGGTGGTGTACTTCTACCCGGCGGCCTACACCGGCGGCTGCGACATCGAGGCGCACACCTTCGCCACGCAAAAGGCCAGCTTCGACAAGGCGGGCGCCACCATCATCGGCGTCTCGGCCGACAGCCTGAAGCGGCTCAACACGTTCTCGTCCGACCCGAACTACTGCGCCGGCAAGTTCCCGGTCGCCTCCGACGCCGACGGCAGGATCGCCGCATCCTACGGCCTCAAGCTGCAGCCGGCGGAACCCGGCATGACCGATGTGCGCGGCCAGGTCATCGATCATGGCTTCATCCCGCGCACCACCTTCGTGATCGGGCGCGACGGCAAGATCATCGCGGCGTTTTCCTCGGAAGCCGATCACCTGCACCCGCAGGACCACGTCACGAAATCGCTGGCCATCGTGCAGCACCTGCAGGCGGGCGCCGCGCCCTGATCGTGGCGTTGCCGACTAGGCCGCGCCCGCTCCGTCGATGCCGATCCAGTCCTCCGGCGTCAGCGGCGCCAGGCCATGGGCGATGCGTCCCTTGTCGCACTGCAGGCTGTGCCGGCCGAACTCCCACGACGGTTCCACCTCGCGGCATACCGAGGGCTTGATCGGGTGGATGCTGCAGTGCGCGGCCTTGCCGATCTCGCCGACCAGCGCCACGCAGCGCATGGGCTGCGAGTGCGTGCCGCGCATCACCACGCGGTGCGGGTCGAGCTTCTCGGTGAGTTCCGCGGGCACCGTGCCACCCAGGAAAGGCTCGGTTTCGGACCAGTGAAAGGCGATGCGGAAATGGGCGCAGCAAGCGCCGCAACTCAGGCAGGGATGGCTCATGCGGGCCGGCGAAAGCGCACCCCGAGGCGCGCAGGAGGCGAATTCTAGGGCCAGCCGCACGCCGGCGGAAGATGGGGTCGAACCGGCATTTATTCGCCCGTAGGAGCGGCTTCAGCCGCGATTCCACCCGATGACGATCGCGGCTGAAGCCGCTCCTACAAGGCCCGTGCCAGCGCTCAGGGCTCGCCCGCGAACGTGTTGCAGCTGTTGATGTCGCCGCTGGCCATGCCGGTCTTGAACCACTTCACGCGCTGCGCCGAGGTGCCGTGGGTGAAGGTGTCGGGCACCACGCTGCCCCGGGTTTCCCTCTGCAAGGTGTCGTCGCCCACCGCACTGGCCGCGTTGAGCGCGGACTCCACGTCGCCGGGCTTCAGCCAGGCCAGGCGCTGCTGCGTGCGGTTCGCCCACACGCCGGCGAAGCAATCGGCCTGCAATTCCTGCCGCACGGACAGGCCGTCGGCCCCGTCCATCGGATAGCCCTGCTGCTGGAGTTGCCGCACCTTGTCGAAGACGCCGAGCAGGTTCTGCACGTGATGGCCGACTTCGTGTGCGATCACGTAGGCGCGCGCGAAATCGCCGGAGGCGTGGAATCGATCCTGCAGCTCCTGGAAGAAGCCCAGATCGAGGTAGACCTTGCGGTCGCCCGGGCAATAGAACGGCCCCACCGCGGTGGAGGCGGCGCCGCACGCGGTCGCCACCTGGCCCTGGAACAGGTGCAGTTTGGGATCCACGTAGGTTTGGCCGGCCGTAGCGAAATAGTCGCCCCAGGTTTTCTCGGTCGACCCCATGATGTGGCAGGCGAAGGAGATCTGTTCGCTGGCGGGATTCTGGCAACTGACGGCCTGCGCCGGCTGCGTCTGTCCGCTGGTCTGCTGCGCAACGCCGCCGTCACCGCCCAGGAAAGGGGTGATGAGGTCGCGCTTGAAGATCAGGCTCAGCACCACGAGGACCAGGATGCCGCCCAGGCCGAGGTGGACCCCGCCCGGCCGAAAACCGCCGCCGCCACCACCGCCACCGTCGCTGCCTTCCTCGACGTTGTCGCTGTTCTCGCCCTTCTGCCAGTCCATGTCCGCGCTCCCGTGCCGGTGCCCGTGGCGACGATAGCGCCTCGCCCGTCGCCGCCGCTACAGTGGCGACTCCCTCCGGACGAGATGCGCCATGCTTCAGCAACTGCCTGCCCTGGTCACCCTGCTCACGGTGCTGCTGATGTTCGGCACCGCCACCGCGGTGGGGTTCGCGCGTGGGAAATACGGCATCAAGGCACCGGCCACCAGCGGCCATCCCGCGTTCGAGCGCGCGTTCCGGGTACAGATGAACACGCTGGAAGCCACGCTGATGTTCCTGCCGCTGCTGTGGCTGGCCGCGCATTACGGCCTGGGCAGCTGGGCCGGCCTCGCCGGACTGGTGTGGGTGGCCGGGCGCGTGTGGTACGCCGCGGCCTACCTCAAGGAAGCCAGCAAGCGCGAAGGCGGCTTCGTGCTGGGCTCGCTGGCCTTGCTCGCGGTGCTGGTGCTGGCCGCGTTCGGCACAGGCCGCGCGCTGCTGATGGGTTAACCCGCGGCGGGCACGACCCGCAGCCGTTCGATGCGCGCGCCATCCATCGCCACCACCTCGAATTGCAGGCCCTCGCTGGTGAAGCGGTCGCCCTCCGCGGGCAACCGCCCCAGCTGCTGCAGCACGTAGCCGGCCAGGCTGGCGAAGCCGTCGTCGCTGCTCAGGCGGTGGCCCAGCAGGTGTTCCACCCGGCGCAGGTCGAGGCTGGCATCCAGCAGCCAGGCGCCGTCGCTCTCCTGCACCGCGGCGGGGTCGCCGCTGTGCTCGTCGGGGAATTCGCCGGCGATCACCTCCAGCACGTCGGCCGGGGTGACCAGGCCCAGCACGCTGCCGTACTCGTCCACCACCAGCGCCACCTGCAGCGGCGAGCGGCGGAACTCCTCGATCAGGCGCAGCACGCTCAGCGATTCCAGCACGCTCATCGGCTTGCGCACGACGCCGTCGGTGTCGATGCGGCCGTGTTCGAGCAGGCTGGCCAGCAGGTCGCGCGAAGTGGCCACGCCGATCAGCTGGTCGAGGTCGTCGCCGGCCACCGGCAGCCAGTGGTGGCTGGAGGCGGTGACTTCGGCGCGCAATTTTTCCGCGTCCTCGCGCGGGTCGATCCAGCTGATCTCCGGGCGCGGGGTCATGATCGAGCGCACCGGCCGGTGCGCGAGGTCCAGCACGCCCTGCACCATCACCAGTTCGTCCTTGCCGAACATCGCAGCGCCGCTCTCGGCGGCCGCGTCGGCGGCCATGGGCGTGTCCTCCTCGTCCTCGCCGCCGGCGCCGAGCAGGCGCAGCACCGCCTGCGCGGTGCGGTCGCGCAGCGTACGCGAACTGCTGAACAGGCTGCGCCGGCGATTGCGGCGCATGGTCTGGTTGAACGCCTCGATCATGATCGAGAAGCCGATCGCGGCGTACAGGTAGCCCTTCGGGATGTGGAAACCGAAGCCCTCGGCGACCAGGCTGAAACCGATCATCAGCAGGAACGACAGGCACAGGATCACCACCGTGGGTCGCGCGTTGACGAAGGTGGTGAGCGGCTTGCTGGCGCTGATCATCAGGATCATCGCGATCACCACCGCGATCATCATGATCGCGAGGTGGTCGACCATGCCCACTGCTGTGATCACCGAATCCAGCGAGAACACCAGGTCGAGCACCACGATCTGCGCCACCACCAGCCAGAAGCGGGCCCGGGCCCGGGCGGACTCGCCGTGCTCGTCGCCGGCCTCCAGCCGCTCGTGCAGCTCCAGCGTGGCCTTGAACAGCAGGAAGGCGCCGCCCAGCAGCAGGATGATGTCGCGCCACGACAGCGCGAAGCCGTGCCAGTTGAGGATCGGCGCGGTCAGCCGCACCAGCCAGGACATCGCCGCCAGCAGCAGCAGTCGCATCACCAGGGCGAGGCCGAGGCCCATCAGGCGGGCGCGGTCGCGCTGTTGCGTGGGCAGCTTGTCGGCGAGGATCGCGACGAAGACGAGGTTGTCGATGCCGAGCACGATCTCCAGCACCACCAGGGTGAGGAGACCGGCCCAGGCGGAGGGGTCGGCGAGCCAGTCGAAGGCGAACATGGGTTGGGCGCGCGGCGCCGTCATCCTCCTGGGAGCGGCCGATCACTATAGCAAGCGGCGCGGCGCAGCCGGCGCGACGCGCTCAGGCCAGTTCGACCGGCACCGCCGCGCTGACCACCCACAGCCGGTACGGCACGACCATCGGCTCGTTCGCGTGGCGCTCGGCCAACATCGCCATCAGCTCCACGTCCAGCCGCTGCACGCGCGCCTCGTCGCTCAGCGCCGCCACGGCCGGGCAGGCCCGCACGCGCTTGCGCCAGGCCACGTGGCTGCAGAGCACTTCGATATCCAGCGACCAGGTGCGCAGGTCGCCGAAGCCGGCCTCGGCCACCTCCTTCAGCCACAGCGGATGCAGGCCGCTGCCGCTGTGCGCCGTCCAGCCGGGGTTGCAGGCCAGGATCAGCCGTTCGCTGTCCTGCACCACGTTGCCGGCCAGCGGCAACCATTCGTATTGCACGATCAGCAGGCGTCCGCCGGGGCGCAGCCAGCCGCGCGCCAACGCGAGCGTGCGTGGCCGCTCGCAGGCCTGCCAGCACTGCCCGGCGGTGACCGCATCGAACGAGGCGGCCGGGAAATCCGCGTTCTCCACCCGCGCCCGCCACTGCGTCACCGTCACCCCGGCGAGCCGGTCGAGTTCGGCGGCATGGGCCAGCAGGGGGGCGGAATGGTCGATGCCGGTGAGCGCACAGCCGCGCAACGCCAGGCCGCGTGCGAGGTTGCTGCCGCCGCAGTGCAGGTCCAGCACGGCGCCGCCCGGCGGCAGGCTGCCGTCGGCGAGCAAGCGCTCGAACAGGACCTCGGGAAACTCGGTGACCGGTCGCAGACGCTCGACCGCGCTGCGCACGAAATCCTCACCCACTGTCCCTCCCTTGCAGCGCAAGCCGCCTGATTGTCAGCCGGACAGTCTCCAGCCCAATGCAGGCCAGAGCGTAGCACCGACCCGACCGTGCCGGATGGCGTATTGCGCCAGCTCGCGCGCAGCGGCCAAGATGCGGCATCGGGGTGCGGCGCCGCGCGTCCCGGCGATTTCGTCCATCAGGCGCATGGGTTCCACGTCCGATGGATGCACCGCGCCACAGCCTGCCACCTGCCCTGCCGCCAACCTTTGCCGCCCCCACCTTGCCCGGGCTGCCCGGCATCGGCGGTGCGCTGGGCCTGATCGCGCTGTACTTCGCCATGCAGGTGGTGACGGGCTTCGTGACGGCACTGCTGCTGGGCTTCGGCTACCGCCTGCTGCACGGCGCCACGCCCGTCGACCTGCGCGCGCTGGTCACTCGCCCGGACATCAGCAGCGCGGTGGTGATCGTCACCTTGTGCGGCGCCGCGCTGGTCACGTTGTGGGCGGCGCACGCGCGCTGGCCGCGTTTGTGGGCACAGGCACAGCCGCCCGGCTTCGGTTTCGCCACGCCCGCGGCGGCGTACTGCATTGCCGCGGTGGCGCTGGGGCTGGTGGTGCCGCTGGTCGGCGGCAAGCTCACTGAACTGCTGGCGCACGGCCACGCCGTGCCGCAGGACGTGAAGCAGCTGGGCGGCGGCGCCGGCACCGGCTTCCGCATCGCGCTCACCCTGGCGGTGGCCAGCATCGGCCCGCTGGTGGAGGAGCTGCTGTTCCGCGGCGTGCTGCTGTCCGCCCTGCTGCGCCGCCTGCGCACCGTCTGGGCGGTGCTGGCCAGCGCCGCGCTGTTCGCGCTGGTGCACCTGCCCGACCTGCACTGGCTGTGGTACGCGCTGCCCAACCTCGCACTGCTCGGCGTGGTGCTGGCCTGGCTGCGGCTGCGCTCAGGCTCGTTGTGGCCTGCGGTGATCGCCCATGCCAGCAACAACCTGCTGGCGATGCTGGCGCTGTTCGCGTCGCTGGCCCATCCGGGATGACATAGAGCCTGTTCAACGTCTCCGCGTAGCTCGCGTTGCCCATGAATGGCCGTCAGGTGGCAGTGCGTGGTGCAGCGCCTGCCTGGCTGGCAGGTCAAGCCGCGCGCTGCCGCATGGCGGCCATTCATGGGCAACCCTTCGGGCCGGGTCTGTTTGCCCGCATCCCGGCGTCATCACTCGGTCGTGGACGGGCGTCCACTTCCTCGTTCTTCCTTGGTCTGCGCGCAAACAGCTCCCAGCGCGGGCCACGTGGAGACATTGAACAGGCTCTTAGCCGATGACGCCGGCCTCGCGCAGGAGTCGCGCCGTCTCGAACAAGGGCAGCCCCATCACGCCCGAGTAGCTGCCTTCCAGGTGCTCGACCAGCGCCGCGCCGTGGCCCTGGATCGCATACGCACCGGCCTTGCCGAAGGATTCGCCGGTGGCGACGTAGGCGGCGATGGCGGCCTCGTCGAGCGCCGCGAAGCGCACCCGCGACACGCAGCAGGCGTTGCGTTCCGTATGCGCGCCGATCAACCACACTGACGAAATCACCTCGTGCGTGCGACCGGACAGGCGGCGCAGCATCGCCGCCGCATCCGCCGCATCGCACGGCTTGCCGAACACCTCGTCGTCCAGCACCACCTCGGTGTCCGCGCCCAGCACGCGCGCATCGGCGTCGCCGGCCAGCGCGGCCAGCCCGGCACGCGCCTTGTCGCGGGCGACCCGACTCACGTACTCGCGCGGCGATTCCTGCGCGGCGCGCCGCTCGGGCACGTCCACGTCGACCACGCGGAACGCCACGCCGAGCTGGGTCAGCAGCTCGCGGCGGCGCGGCGACTGCGAGGCGAGATGGAGCATGTGGATACCCTTCAAAGCGTGAGCGCGTATTCGCGGAACTGCGTGTCGCGCTGCCAGCCCAGCGATTCGTACAGCGCCTGCGCGGCCAGGTTGTCGTGCGCGGTGGAGAGCGAGAGGCTGGCCGCACCCTGGTTCCGCGCCTGCGCGGCGGCGGCTTCCAGCAAGGCCTTCGCCACGCCTTGCCGCCGTGCCGTGGCGGCCACGAACAAGTCGTTGAGCAGCCAGGTACGCACCATGCGCACCGAGGAAAACAGCGGATAGAGCTGGGTAAAGCCCAGCGCCGTGCCGTGCGCGTCGCGCGCCAGCAGGATCATCGACTCGCCGAGGCGCAGACGGGCGGTGAGGAAATCGCGCGCCCCCGCCTCGTCGGACGGCTTGCCGTAGAACCGGCGGTAGCCATCGAACAGCGGCACCAGCGCATCGAGGTCGTGGAAGGTGGCGCGGCGTATCTCGAACGGCATGGACTTTCCCTATGGCGACGGAGGGAGTGCCCAGCTTACCGTCACGCACGATGGTAGGGATGCCCCGCCACGATGGTGGTGGCGCGGTAGAGCTGCTCGGCCAGCACCAGCCGCACCAGCATGTGCGGCAGGGTGAGTGAGCCGAGCGACCAGCGCTGGTCGGCGCGCGCGAGCACCTCGGCCGCGTGGCCGTCGGGACCGCCGATCAGGAAGGCCAGGTCGCGCCCGGCCATGCGCCATGCCTTCAGCTGGTCGGCCAGCTCCTCGCTGGACCAGGTCTTGCCCCGGCCGTCCAGCGCGACCACGTGCGTATCGCGCGGCAGCGCAGCGAGGATCGCGGCGCCTTCGTCCTGCATCGCCTTGGCGTCGTCGCGGCCCTTGCCGCGCGCGCCGGGTTTCAGCTCGATGAGTTCCAGCGGCAGCTCGTGCGAGAGGCGCTTGCGATATTCGGCGAAGCCCTCGGCCACCCACGAGGGCATGCGCTCGCCAACCGCGATTAGGCGTGCGCGCATGATCGCTGTCCAACGATCAAAGCCGGCGCGCAGCGCCCGCGTTCGCCTCCTCTCCCCTTGGGGGCACGCGGGGAGCGGCCATGGATGGCCGCAGTCTTGAGGAGCGAGGAGAGGATTGAGGTGAGGGGTCGGGGCTTGCGGATATGCTTGTCGAAGCAGCGTTTTGCTTCGTAGCCGACCTGCGGCGAGATTGCCCCCTCACCCCAGCCCTCTCCGCGAAGGGGAGAGGGAGAAAACCACATGCTCACCCTGCTCTCGCGGCGTCGGCATCCGGCTCGCGGTCACCCACCGTCCACAACCTTTCCAGGCCATAGAACTCGCGGATGCGCGGCAGCATCACGTGGACGATCACGTCGCCCAGGTCCACCAGCACCCATTCGGCTTCCTGTTCGCCTTCCACGCCCAGCGGCATCACGCCAGCCTTCTTGGCGAACTTCACCACTTCGTCGGCGATGGATTTGACGTGGCGCGCGGAGGTGCCGGAGGCGATCACCAGCAGGTCGGCGATGGAGGTCTTGCCGCGCACGTCGATTTCGCGGACGTCCTTGGCCTTCAGTTCTTCCAGCGCGGCGATGACGGTCTTGCGCAGTTCGGCCGTGGAGTCGGCCTTGGTCTTGCGGCTAGTGCTCAAGATAAGCGAGCCTCGATACGGGATCACGCGCCCGGGCGGCGCGGCGGCAGTATAACGCCCGCCCCGCGGGCGCAGGTCAAGCCGGCGTGGCGTCCAGGGCCCGGGCTCAGGCGACGGCCCTGGCCAGCTCGCCGGGGGCCAGGCCATGCGGCGGCAGCGGCTCGCCGGCCAGCCGGTACATGCGCGCCACCGTCGCCTCCAGCGCCGCCGCCATCGGCAGGCCGCGATGGCTGAACAGGTCGGCCAGCAACTGGTAATACATCAGGGTGCCGCCGCGGCCGCCGGTGAAGCGGCCGAACACCGTCGGACCCACGGCCGGATTTTCCAGGTCGCCCACGATGGCGCGTGCGTTGTGCAGCTTGTCGCAGCCGGACACCAGCAGCACGTCGTCCGCGGCATCGGCGAGGTGGGCAAGGTAGGCCTGCTTGCGCGCCAGCCAGTCGCACCGCTTCGCCACGGCATCGACGTGTGCGGCCTTGCCTTCGGCGCTGCCGTCGGTGCAACCCAGCACGATGGCCAGCACGCGCTCGCCGAAGCGCTCGCGGATCAGCGCCACCTGCGCCTCGCCGCAGTCCTCCACCGCGTCGTGCAGCAGCGCCGCGATGGCCTGGTCCTCGTCGCCGCCGTATTCCAGCACCAGGCTGGCCACGCCCAGGAGGTGCTGGAGATACGGAATCGAGGTGCCTTTGCGAACCTGCGTGGCATGCGCGATGCGCGCATGGTCCACCGCGGCGGTGAAGCGTTCGCTCAACATGGTCATGGTCTCCCTCCCGTCATCGTAACGGCCGCAGTGTCGCGCCATACCGTCTCAGCGTTCGCGACGCGCTCAATGCGCCAGCGCCCGCCGCGCCAGCCTGTACTCGTGCATCAGCCGCGCCACCAGTTCGGCGGCGGGCTGCGGGCGCACCCGCGCGGCGGCCTGGCCGCACCACTCGGAGACCAGGTCGGCGCGGCCGGCCGCAGCCGCCGCCCGCCGCAGCGGCGCGGTGAGCGCGTTGAGCACGGGATAGGCCGGCAACTCGTCCGCCGCGCCTTCCATCGCCTCCACATAGCGGTTGCGCAGGCCGCGTGCGGCGCGGCCCGAGAAGCTGCGGATGGTGGCGACGTGGTGATCCTCCGCCGTCGCCAGGTCGCGCTTCCATGCCTCGGCCGCGGAGGATTCCGGGCAGGCGAGGAAGGCCGTGCCGAGCTGGCTGGCCGCGGCACCCAACGCCTCGGCGGCGAGCATGCCGGCGCCGTCCATGATGCCGCCCGCGGCGATCACCGGCACGCCATCGCAAGCCGCCACGGCCAGCGGGATCAGCGCGAACAGACCAATCAGCGGCGTCTCGCCTGCATGCAGGAAACCGCCGCGGTGACCGCCCGCCTCGGCACCTTGTACGCACACCGCGTCGGCGCCGCGCTCGGCCCAGGCACGTGCTTCGGCCGCGGTGGTGGCGGTGCCGATCACGCGGATGTCGCGGCGCTTGAGTTCCTGCATCTGCGCCGGCGTGGGCAGGTCGAACGCGAAACTGGCCACCGCGGGCCGCGCCTCGCACAACGCGGCGAACTGCTCGGAGAAGCGCGGCGCCCAGCGCGTGGGCAAGGTGGTGCGCACGGCCAGGCCTTCGCGCTCCATCAGCGCATCCAGCCGTGCACGGGCGTGCGCCACGGCGGCCATGTCGGGCACGACCTCATCGGGCAGCACGAACAGGTTCAGCGCGAACGGGCGCTCGGTGAGCGCGCGCACCCGCGCTACCTGCTCCAGGATCGCCTGCGGCTCGGTGTAGCCCACGCCCAGCGAACCCAGGCCGCCGGCATTCGAGACCGCGGCGACCAGCTCCGGCGTGGTGGCACCGGCCATCGGCGCCTGGATCAACGGAAGTTCGATGCCGAACTGCTGGGCGAAGGAGGACATGGCCATGCTCGACGCAGGGGGAAGCGGTGATTGTCCGCAGATCTCCGTGCGCACGCCATGAAGGATCGCGCCAGCGACTCAGGCTTTCGACAGCAGCCGCCCGCCCATCGCCGCGTTCGCCGCGACCACGATGCCTACCGCCAGCGCATGGGTGAGCAGGTCGGTGGCGGCGGCGTCGAAGGCGTGGCAGATCTCCAGCAGGCTGGCCGAGGCGGCCGCGCTGGCCAGGCCCACCAGCAGCGCCGTGAGCAGCGGGCGCAGCGGGCAGGCGCGGCGCAGCAACCACACCATGAGCGCCGACAGCGGGATCGAGAAGCTGACGATGAAGACCAGGCAGTCGGTCGACTGGTGCAGCGTGGCGATGCTGGTGTCCGGCGCCAGCCAGGTGCGCAGGCAACCCAGGCCGCTGGCGCCTATCCACAGCAACGCAGGCGGCAGCGGCAACCACGCCCAGGCGCGGCTGCGTCCGGGAACGGCCAGCGTGAACGCGGACCAGGCCGCGGTGACCGCGGTGAGCACCGCGCCCAGCGCGGCCCAGGCCAGATCCGGCGCGCCGGCCCAGCGGCGCAACATGGGTTCGTCGCCGTAGTGCGCGAACAGCAGCACCGCGAATACGGCCACCACGGCCAGCCAGCCCAGCATCCGCAGCCACGGCGGCAGCAGGCGCCGTACCGGCACCAGCTCGGCACCGAGCGCGGCAATCAGGCTGTCGTTGGAGCGCGGCTCGGCCATGCTCAGTCGTCTCCATGCAGGCGACCGCGCAAGGCCTTCAGCGCGCGGTGCAGGTTCACTTTCAAGGCGCCGGTGTTGCGGCCGGTCTGCGCGGCGGCCTCGGCCAGCGACTGCTCGCGCAGGCCCAACTGTTCCACCGCCTCGCGCTGGCCGGGCGGCAGCTGCGCGATGGCTTCGCGCAGGCGTCGCGCCTGCTGGCGGCGTTCGGCATCCGCGCTGGCATCGTCGCGATCCGGCTGCCGGTCCAGCACGAACTCGTCGTGCAGTTCGCGGCGGTCGCGCCGGCCGTGGCTGCGCAGCGCGTCGATCGCGCGGCGGCCGGCGATCGCGCTGAGCCAGGCGTCGTAGGAACGCGCCGGATCGTAGGTGTGGCGCACGCGGTGCACGGTGAGCAGAGTCTCCTGCACCACGTCGTCCAGTGCGTCCGTGGCCACGCCCTGGCGACGCGCCACCGCGCGGATCAGCGCCACCGAATCGGCCAGCACGCGCTCGTAGGCGCGACGGTCGCCCGCCTGCGCGGCAGCCATCCACACGGCGCGCCGGCGGTCGGCCTGTTCGCTGGCACTGGCGGGTTCGGCGGACACGAAGGCGTGGCAATCCGGTAACGGGGCGAGACCGCCATCTAGTACCAAGCTGCCATCGGCGGTCAAGGGCGTATCGTCCAGTGCATGGATTCCATCCATCAGTTCGCTGCATCCATCACGCCGGTTACTTCGTATCGAAGATGTAACCGCCGGCACGATGACGGCGAATCACCAGCACACCTCAAGCCCGGACCACTCCCATGCTCCTGCTGATCCTTGCCTACCTCGGCGGCGTGCTCACCATCCTCAGCCCGTGCATCCTGCCGGTGCTGCCCTTCGTGTTCGCCCGTGCCGACCGCCCGTTCCTGAAGAGCGGCCTGCCGATGCTGATCGGCATGGCGGCCACCTTCGCCCTGGTCGCCACGCTGGCGGCGGTGGGCGGCGGCTGGGCGGTGCACGCGAACCAGTACGGCCGCGCGCTGGCGCTGGTGGTGCTGGCCCTGCTCGGCCTCACCCTGCTCTCCAGCCACGTCGCCGAATGGCTGACGCGGCCATTCGTGGCGCTGGGCAATCGGCTGTCGCAGCGCACCGAGGGTGACGGCGAATCGATCTGGGGCGCGGTGGGTCTGGGCATCGCGACCGGCCTGCTGTGGGCGCCGTGCGCAGGGCCGATCCTGGGCCTGCTCTTGACCGGCGCCGCGCTCAAAGGCGCCAGCGTGACCACCACCTTGCTGCTGCTCACCTACGCGCTGGGCGCTGCCACCTCGCTGGCGCTGGCGCTGGCGATCGGTGGCAAGGTGTTCGCACTGATGAAGCGCTCGCTGGGCGCGGGCCAATGGGTGCGCCGCGCGCTGGGCGTGCTGGTGTTGGCCGGCGTGGCCGCGATCGCCTCGGGCATGGATACCGGGGTGCTCACCCGCGTCTCGCTGGCCGGCAGCAATGGCATCGAGCAGAAACTCATCAACGCCGTGCGGCCGATGCCCGCCGCCGTGGCGGCACCCGCGCCGAAGCCCGGCGAGGCCTTGCCGGTGGAAGGCACGTTGCCGTCGCTCACTGGCGCCACTGGCTGGCTCAACAGCGGGACGCTCACCCGCGAAAAACTGCGCGGCAAGGTGGTGCTGGTGGATTTCTGGACCTACTCCTGCATCAACTGCCTGCGCTCGCTGCCCTATGTCGAAGCCTGGTACGACAAGTACAAGGACCACGGCCTGGTGGTGATCGGCGTGCACTCGCCGGAGTTCGCGTTCGAGAAGGACCCGGCCAACGTGGCTGCGGCGGTGAAGCGGCTGGACGTGACCTACCCGGTGGCGCTGGATTCGGACTACGCGATCTGGCAGGGCTTCCACAACGAATACTGGCCGGCGGACTACTTCATCGACACGCACGGCCGCATCCGCGCCCACTACTTCGGCGAGGGCGGCTATCGCGAGGGCGAGGACACGATTCGCCAGCTGCTCACCGAGGCCGGCTACAAGGACCTGCCCGGCGGCTACGTGCAGCCCGGCGCCAAGGGCGCACAGGCGGCCGGCTCGGGCGACCAGCAGCGCTCGCCGGAAACCTACGTGGGCTACGCGCGTGCCGAGCACTTTGCCAGCGGCCAGGTCGCGCACGACGACGCGTTCGACTACCGCACGCCGGCGCAACTCGCCACCAACCAGTGGGCGCTGGCCGGCCGCTGGACCGTGCATGCGCAGGACGCCACGCTGGATGCGGCGAATGGCAGCATCACCTATCGCTTCCGCGGCCGCGACTTGCACCTGGTGTTGGGCCCGGGCAAGGACGGCAAGCCGGTGCGCTTCCGCATCACGCTGGACGGCCAGGCGCCCGGTGACGACCACGGCATGGACACCGACGCCGAAGGCAACGGCACCGTCACCGCACAGCGCCTGTACCAGCTGGTGCGCCAGGCCCACGGCACCGGCGAACGCACCTTCACCATCACCTTCCTCGACCCCGGCGTGCACGCCTACGCATTCACGTTCGGCTGAGCATTTTCTCCTTCCTTGCGAGCGCCCAATTGGTGTCGAGTTGCCTAAAACCTCCGTTCGCGCTGAGCGTAGCTTGCGATAGCAAGCGAAGTCGAAGCGCAGTCGCGACAACCCTTCGACTTCGGCCCTTCGGGCCTACGCTCAGGGCGAACGGTGACGGTATGCGGAAATTCGATGCTAACCAGATGCAAGCAAGGCCGAAGTTCGCTCCACATCATCCCAGGAGGCTGGCCATGTCCCGCATCGATGAATCCCTCGCGACGGATCGCCGCCGTTTCCTGCGCGCCGCGCTGAGCGGCGGCGCCCTGCTCGCGGTCGGCGGCAGCTTCGCCCTCCCCCGCCTGCTCGCGGCCGGTGCCGCGGGCGGCGTGCCCGCACTGGTCCACACCCCGCCCGGCGACGTGCTGCTGGAGTGCTACGCCGACGACGGCCGCGACCTCGGCACCTGCCACGTGCAGCGGCTGGTGCTCAGCGACGCGCAATGGCGAGCGCGCCTGACACCACTGGCTTTCGACGTGATGCGTCGCGACGGCACCGAGCGCGCCTTCAGCGGTCCGCACGAACGTCCCGCACAAGCCGGCCTGTTCCGCTGCATCGCCTGCGCCACCGCGCTCTACGACGCCGCCACCGAATTCGACTCCGGCACCGGCTGGCCCAGCTTCTGGCGACCGATCGCGAAGCGGAACGTGATCGAAAGCCGCGACGCCCAGTTCGGCATGGAACGCATCGCGATCAGCTGCGCCGGCTGCAACAGCCACCTCGGCCATGTGTTCGACGACGGTCCGCCGCCGACGGGATTGCGCTATTGCATGAATTCGGTGGCGTTGCGGTTTGTGGCAAGAACGGGGTGAGAGCGAATCATGCAACTTCACTTGCCCGCTCATGTGGGTAGCGAAGCGCTTCAGCGGCGATAAGGCGCCAACAGCGCCGGATCATCGAACAACCCCGCCGGCAGCAGGTAGCGCGGATCGCGCCCCGCGGCGAGCAGTTCGCGGATGCGGGTGGCGGAAACTTCCAGCGGCGTCACCGCGAGTTCGATCAGCTTGCCGCAGGGCTGCGCGCGCAGAGGCGCCACGTCGTCCACCCGACGCGCGGCGACTTCCTGCTCCAGTTCCACGGATCGCATGACCTGCACACCAGGCCGGCTCAACACGCCGATATGCGCGAAGTCAAACAACTCGCGCCAGCGGCTCCAACCCGGCAGGCCGGCAAACGCATCGGCGCCCAGCAGCAGCACCAGCGGCCGTCCGCCCTGCTCCGCACGCAGCTCGCGCAAGGTGTCGATGGTGTAAGAAGGCCCGTCGCGCTCCAGCTCGCGCGCATCGAGCACCAGCCGCGACTGCCCGGCCAGCGCGGCGCGCAGCATCGCCACCCGTTCGGCGGGAGAGGCTTGCGGCGACGACCGGTGCGGCGGCACGTTCGCCGGCATCAGCCGCACTTCCGCATCCAGCAACTCCGCCGCTTCCCACGCCACGGTGAGATGGCCGATATGGATGGGATCGAAGGTGCCGCCAAAAACGGCAAGCGGCCGCATGCTCATCTGCGCAGCCCTATGCCAGCGCCCGCGCCGCACGCGGCTCGGCGATCGCCGCAATCAACCGCTCGGCTTCGCGCCAGGGCTCGCCCTGCTCGCGCCCCTTGGCGATGCGGTCGATGCGCGCGGCGCGCGCGAGGCAGGCCAGCCAGTGTTCGCGCGGCGCACGGCGCAGCGCCTTGCGGAACAGTTGTTCGCGCGCGGGCCACAGGCGTTCGGCGCGTGCCTGCACGGCGAGGTCGGACGCGTTGGCGAGGCGCAGCGCGAGCTGCAGCTGGTTCACCAGCCAGCCCATCAAGGCGATCAGCTCGTCGCCCTCGGCATGCAGCCCGGCGAGGATGCGCAGCGCGCGGGCGCCCTCGCCCGCCAGCGCGGCGTCGGCGAGCTTGAACACGTCGTAGCGGGCGCTGTCGGCGACCAGGTTTTCCATCGCGTCGGCGTCGATGCGGCTGTTGTCGCCGGCGCGCAGCACCACGAGCTTGTCGACTTCCTGGGCAGCGGCGAGCAGGTTGCCCTCCACGCGTTCGGCCAGCAGGGCCGCGGCGTCGGGTGTGGCGCTGAGGCCGCGCGAGGCGAGCCGCGCGCCAATCCAGGCTGCCCATTCGTTGGGCCGCGGCGCGTTGAACACCACCATGGTGCCGGCGGCGTCGAGCTTCTTGCTCCATGCGCCGTCGTGCTTGCTGCTCCACTCCATCGCGGTGATCAGCAGGGTGACGTCGGGCGGCGGGTCGGCGCAGAACTCGTTGATCGCCTTGGCGCCGTCGACGCCGGGGCGGCCGGTGGGCAGACGCAGGTCGATCAGGCGACGCGTGGCGAACAGCGACATGCCGGCGGCGGCACGGGCGAGGTCGTCCCAGTCGAAACGCTGCTCGACTTCGAGCACCTCGCGCTCGGTGTAGCCGAGCCGCTTCGCTTGCGCGCGCAGCGCGTCGGCGGCCTCCAGCACCAGCAGTTCCTCGCCCGCGAGCAGGTAGACCGGCGCCAGGCTGTCGCCGGCCAGGGCCTTCTGCCATTGCGCGGGGGCGAGCGGCATCAGTGCTCGCCGGCGCCGGCTGCCGGGGTGTCCTGCGCGTGGCGGCCGGCAGCCTCGAGCCGGAACATGATCGCCTGCACCATGTCGTCGACCAGGCTGCGCTGGATCTGCTGCACCTGCGAGGCGTTACCCACGGTGTCGGTGGAGTCGTAGCTGTATTCGCGCTGCATGCTGATGCGCTGGTGCGGCAGCACGGTCTTGCCGTCGGCGCCGGTGACGTCGAATTCCACGTTGTAGTTCACCGCGTACTCGGTGATGCGCACATAGCCGCCCTGGGTCAGCGACTGGGTGCCGAACGCGGCCACCGGCACGCGCAGCTCGGCGACGCCGGGGCCGACATTGTCCTCGACGGTGACGTCGGCGTTCTCCAGCGCACGGGTCAGCCCGCGCTCGAGGTCGCCACCGCCCGAAACGGTGAGGTGCACGTGGCTCATCGACGGCGGCAACGCGGCGCTGCGGCGCAGGTGGAAGCCGCAGGCGGAGAGCGCGAGGGCGGCGGCGAGCGGCAGCGCGACACGGAGCATGCGGTTCATGGCTTTCATCCTGCGACGATGTTGACGATCTTGCCCGGCACCACGATCACCTTGCGCACGCTGAGTTCCTTGAGGAAGGCGGCCACCTGCGGTTGCGCCAGCGCCAGCGCCTCGGCCTCTTCCTTGCCGGCATTGGCAGGCAATTCGATGGTGCCGCGCAGCTTGCCGTTCACCTGCACCGCGAGGGTCAGACTGTCGCGCACCAGCGCCGCGGCGTCCACCACGGGCCACGACTGGTCCTCCAGCACGGCCTCGGCGTGGCCCAGCACCTGCCACAGGCGATGGCTGACGTGCGGCACCACCGGGTTCAGCAGCAGCACCATGCTTTCCAGCGCCTCGTGGCGCACCGCGCGGCCCTGCTCGCTCATGTCGGTGAACCGGCCCACGGCGTTCAGGAGTTCCATCAGCGCGGCGATCGCGGTGTTGAAGGAGTGGCGGCGGCCGAAGTCATCGCTGACCTTCTGGATGGTCTCGTGCAGCTGGCGGCGCAGCGCCTTCTGGCCGGCGTCGAGTTGCGACGGGTCGACGACGCCTGCGGGGTTCCCCCTTCCGCCTTCGGAGTTCCCCCTTCCGCCTTCGACGTTCCCCCATCCGCCTTCGGCACCTTCCCCCGCTTGCGGGGGAAGGGAGGCAGAGTGGCCTGCGGCCATGCCACCCATGCTGGGATGATCGGGCTGCGCGGCGTGCGTGACCACCTCGCGCCAGAAGCGGCGCAGGAAGCGTGCCATGCCTTCCACGCCGGCCTCGTTCCACTCCAGCGACTGCTCCGGCGGCGATGCGAACATCGAGAACAGGCGCACCGTGTCGGCGCCGTACTTGCCCACCATCGCCTGCGGATCGACACCGTTGTTCTTGGACTTCGACATCTTCTCGATGCCGCCGATCTTCACCGGCTGGCCGTCGGCCTTGAGTACCGCGCCGACCACGCGTGCCTTGTCGTCGCGGCGGACTTCCACGTCGGCGGGATTGATCCAGTCCTTCGAGCCGTCCGCGTGGTCGCGGTAGAAGGTCTCGGCGATCACCATGCCTTGGCACAAGAGGTTGGTGGCAGGCTCGTCGGACTTCACCAGGCCCGCGTCGCGGAGCAGCTTGTGATAGAAGCGGAAATACAGCAGGTGCAGGATCGCGTGCTCGATGCCACCGATGTACTGGTCCACCGGCAGCCAGTAGTTGGCGCGCTCGTCCACCTGACCGTTCGCGCCCGGCGAGGTGTAGCGCGCGTAGTACCAGCTCGACTCCATGAAGGTGTCGAAGGTGTCGGTCTCGCGCTCGGCCGGGCCGCCGCATTGCGGGCACGTGGTCTTGCGCCACTCGGGGTCGGCCTTGATCGGCGACTGCACGCCGCTGAACGCCACGTCCTCGGGCAGCACCACCGGCAACTGGTCTTCCGGCACCGGCACCGCCTCGCACTTCGGGCAGTAGATCACCGGGATCGGGCAGCCCCAGTAGCGCTGGCGGCTGACGCCCCAGTCGCGCAGGCGCCAGTTCACGCGGCGCTGGCCCTTGCCGTCGGCTTCGAGCCTGGTCGCCAGGTAATCGAAGGCCTCGCGGTAGTTTTTGCCGTCCAGCGCACCGGAGTTCACCACACGCATGTCGGGGTGGGTCTTGTCTGAGTACCAGTCCTGCCACACGGCAGGGTCGTAGGCCTCGTTGCCCGCGGCGATCACCTGTTTGATCGGCAGGCCGTATTTGTGGGCGAATTCGAAATCGCGCGCGTCGTGGCCGGGCACGGCCATCACCGCGCCGGTGCCGTAGCCCATCAGCACGAAGTTTGCGACCCACACCGGCAGCTTGTCGCCGCTGACCGGATGGATCGCGTACAGGCCGGTGGCCATGCCGCGCTTTTCCTGGGTTTCCAGTTCGGCCTCGGAAACGCCGCCGTGCTTGAGCTCATCGAGGAAGGCGGCGAGCTGCGGATTGTTCTGCGCCGCCTTCAGCGCCAGCGGATGCTCGCCGGCGATGGAGACGAAGGTGACGCCCATCAAGGTGTCGGGGCGGGTGGTGAACACGGTGAGCGGCGCGGCCTCGCCTTCGACGGCGAAGTGGATCTCCAGGCCCTCGCTGCGGCCGATCCAGTTGCGCTGCATGGTCTTCACCGCGTCGGGCCAGCCCGGCAGCGTGTCCAGGCCGTCCAGTAGCTCCTGCGCGTAGTCGGTGATGCGCAGGAACCACTGCGGGATCTCGCGCTTCTCCACCACGGCGCCGGAACGCCAGCCGCGACCGTCCACCACCTGCTCGTTGGCCAGCACGGTGTGGTCGACCGGGTCCCAGTTCACCACGCTGTTCTTGCGGTAGGCCAGGCCCTTCTTCAGCAGCCGGGTGAACATCAGCTGTTCCCAGCGGTAGTAGTCCGGGCGGCAGGTGGCGAACTCGCGGCTCCAGTCGATCGCGTAGCCCAGCGACTTCAGCTGGCCGCGCATGTGCTCGATGTTCGCGTAGGTCCACTTGGCCGGCGCGGTCCTGTTCTTGATCGCAGCGTTCTCGGCCGGCAGGCCGAACGCATCCCAGCCCATCGGCTGCAGCACGTTGCGGCCCTGCATGCGCTGGTAGCGGCTGATCACGTCGCCGATGGTGTAGTTGCGCACGTGGCCCATGTGCAGCGCGCCCGAGGGGTACGGCAGCATCGAGAGGCAGAAGAACTTCGGCTTGGCCGGGTCTTCCTTCACCTCGTAGGCGTGCTGCGCGTTCCAGTACTGCTGAGCGGCGGCTTCCACCGCCTGCGGCTGGTAATCCTGCTCGGTCTTGCTGGTGTCGTGGATGTCTTGCATGGGTCCGTGGCCGTGATCTTTGCGGGCAGCGTGGCGCGGGCTCGTGCACCTGCCGGGAGAACGGATCAGATTAGCAGAACGGGCCCGTATGCCGGGCCGGGCGCGCCCTGTCCCGGCCCTTCCCTGCATGCAGGGAAGGGCGCCAAAACCCTCAATCGGCGGGGCAAGCCGGGTTCTGGCCCGTCTCGTACGCACGCGCCGTGGCGGCGATGCGGTCGGCCAGTGCGGCCAGCGCCTGCTGGTGGCCAGCCACCAGGGCGTCGTAGCCCGCCGCCACCGGCTCGCTGATGCGGCTGCTGCAGGCGAGCGCGTCCTGCCCGCCGGAGCCGCCCGTCAGGCGCAGGCTCCACGCCGCGTCGATCAGCGCGTGGTTGCCGGGCACCGATTCGAAGCGGCGCACGTCGAGCTTGATGCGCAGGCGCGGCTGGCCGTTGCCGGGCAGGCCGCTCATGTCCGCCACGCCCAGCGCGCGGGCGAGGTCGGCGGCCAGCGCGCCGCGGACCTCGTCGCCCAGCGGCGCGATCCAGCGCTGGCCATCCAGCGGCTGCACGCCCTGCCCGCCTTCGCGCACCACCAGCTGCGGCACGTCGACCTGGGCCGGCACGCCAACCGGCAGCAACTCGAAGGGATACGGCGCGGGCGCAGCCGCATTGCCGGCGGTCGAACCGGCCGGCGTCATCAAGGTGTAGTAGTGCAGCGGCGCGGAGGCGCAGCCGGCGAGGCCCAGCGCGGCGGCGAGTGGAATCCACGGGCGCAGGCGACTCATGGCTGGCTCCTGTTCGGGTTGGCGGGCGCCGGCTTCGGTTCGGTCGGCTTCGGATCGGCCTGGCGGCCGCGCAGCAGCGACTCCGGATGCACGCCGAGGTAGTCGGTGAGCACGCGCAGCGAGCGCATCGTGCGCTGCACTTCCTGCAGCGTGCTGCCCAGGTTCTGCTGCAGCGGCGAGTCGGCGGACAGCGTGTTGTTCGCCATGCCCAGTGTCTTGCGGGCATCGCCCAGGGTGCCGTTGAGCGCCGGCAAGGTCTCCCCGTTCACCTGCTTGAGCGTGGCGTCGAGGCTGGCCAGCGAGTCGTTGAGGTGGTTGCCGATCTGGTCGAACGGGATCTTGTCCAGCTTGCCGACGATGTCGACCATCTGCTCCTGCAGCTTGTCGAAGCTGCCCGGCGCGGTGGGAATCTCCAGCGGCCGCGCATCGGGGTCGTAGTTCGCCTTCGCCGCATGCGGCAGGAAATCCAGTGCGATGTAGAGCTGACCGGTGAGCAGGTTGCCGGTGCGCGCCTGCGCGCGCAGGCCGTGCTCGACCAGCTTGCCCACCATGTGCGAGATATCAGCGTTGTCGCCGTTCTTCCTGGCCAGCGCCACCAGCTTGGCATTCGCCTGACCCAGCCGCTCGGGGTAGATCACGGCACCGACAATGAATGGGAAGCGCTGGGTCTTCTCGTCGTAGTCCATGCGGACGGACACGACGTGGCCAAAGTTCATCCCAAGGAACTCCACCGGCGCGCCCACCGCCAGCCCGCGCAGCGACTGGTCGAAGCGCATGCGGATGTAATGCGGCTCGCCGTCCGGCGGCGCCATCGCGGTGGCCTCGTCGTTGAACAGCCGGAAGCTGGCGCCGTCGGCCGCCGGCGTGGCGTCGTGCGGGCCATTCGGGTCCTGGAAGGCCAGGCCGCCGGCCAGCACGGTGGCCAGCGACTGTGCGTTGAGCTTGAGCCCGTTCGCGCCCAGCGACACGTCCACGCCGCTGGCGTTCCAGAAGCGGGTGTCGGTATCCACGAAGCGGTCGTTGGGACTGTCGATGAACACCGCGAGCGACACGCCCTTGCCATCCTTGTCCAGCTGATAGGAGACCACCCGCCCCACCTGGATGCGGCGGAAGTACACCGGCGAGCCGATGTCAAGCGAGCCAAGGTCGTCGGCGTGCAGGGTGTAGCTCTTGCCCGGTTCGCCGTGGGTCACCGCGGGCGGGGTCTCCAGGCCCTTGAACTCGTCCTCCTCCGCACTGGAATCGCCGGTGTCGGCGCCGATGTAGGCGCCGGAGAACAGCGTGTCCACGCCGGAGACGCCGCCCAGGCCGATGCGCGGGCGCACCACCCAGTAGCGCGTGCCCGTGGTGGCGAACGCCTTCGCGCTCTTCTCCAGCGCCACCTTCACCAGCACGTGGCTGCGGTCGCCGCTGAGGCGGATCTTGTCCACCTTGCCGATCACCACGTCCTTGTACTTCACCGGCGTCTTGCCTGCGGCGAGGCCTTGCGCGCTCTCGAAGCTGATCGTGATGTCGGGGCCGGCCTGCAGCCAGCTGCTGACCACCAGCGATGCGCCCACGATCGCCGCCAGAACCGGCACCAGCCAGATCAGCGAAGCGTTCGTGCGCCGCTTGCGCAGCACCGGACGCGGCAGGGCGTCGCCGCTCGCCGATTGCGGTGCGCCGGATTGCTCGTCAGTCATCGGAATCTTCCTTGCCGTCCCAGATCAGCCGGGGATCGAAGCACATCGAGGCGAACATGGTCAGCACCACGGTCAGGCCGAAAAACACCACGCCCGGCAGCGGTTCCACCAGGCTGAAGAAGCCGAAGCGTACCAGCGCGGTGAGCAGGGCCACCACGAACACGTCCAGCATCGACCAGTAGCCGATCAGCTCCACCAGCCGGTACAGCTGCGCGCGCTGCCGCCGCGCCCAGTTGCTGCCGCGCCGGCAGGTGACCAGCAGCGTGCCCAGCGCGAGGAACTTCAGCATCGGCACCACGATGCTGGCGCAGAACACGATCACCGCCAGCCCCGGCGAACCCTTCACCCACAGCTCCACCACGCCGCTGATGATGGTGTTGTCGTCGATGTCGCCCAGGCTCGCCGTGCGCATGATCGGCAGCACGTTGGCGGGGACGTACATCAGGAACGCGGCGATCAGCAGCGCCCAGGTGCGCGCGTAGACCGCCGGCTTGCGCCGGTGCAGCACCGAGCCGCAGCGCGGGCAGGCCGGCACGGCATCGCCCTCGCCGGCGCCGGGCGCGCGGCAGACCTGGCCGCAGACGTGGCAGCCGAGCAGGCCGAGTTCATCGGCGCGCGGTGGGGCGCTCATGATGCCGCCTCTGCATCCTCGTCGCAGGTCTCGTCCCACAGCCGGGTGAGGTCGATGCCGGCGAATACGGTGATCAGCAGCATCAGCACGGCGTAGGCGTAGATGCCCGGGTCGGGCAGCACGTCGAAGTACAGATGCGCCTTGACGATGGACACCAGCGCGCCCAGCACGAACACCTCGCTCATCGTCCACGGCCCAAAGTGGTGCAGCGCCACCATCAGGCGACGGAAGCCCGGCGCGCGGCGGCCGCTGCGCGCGTAGATGAGCAGCCAGCCCAGGGTCAGGATCTTGGCGAGCGGGAACACGTACAGCGTGGCCGCCGCCAGCACCGCCACCACCTGCGAGTGGTCGAGCCACATCATGTGGATCACGTCCCACAGCGTGGCGGCCACGTACTGGCCGTTCAGGCCCAGCGTCACGATCGGCCACAGCGTGGCCTGCGCGAACACCACCAGCGCGGTCACTATCAGCGCCAGCATGGTGTCCGCGCGCATGCCGCGGCAGCGCTCCAGCACCGCGCCGCAGCGCGCGCACTCGGCCATCTCGCCATGCGCCAGCGGGCCGCGGCGATGCACGGTGTCGCAGTGTTCGCAGATCAGCAGCCCGTGGGTGGCTGCATCGGGACCCGCGACGTCGGAGGGGGACGCGTCCATGCCGCGATTCTCGCAAATCCGGGCGGCCAGCGGATGAAGCGGCGCCGGCATGCCCGGTTCCCTTGATATGCTCGCGTATGCCCTGATCTGGGGTGTTTCCCCATCTGCCGGAATCCGCCGTGACCGACGCCACCCTCGACCACGTCTTCGAAGTCACCGAACAGAACTTCGAGGCCGAGGTCATCAACGCCTCGCTGGACGCCCCGGTACTGGTGGATTTCTGGGCCACCTGGTGCGGCCCGTGCAAGACGCTGGGCCCGCTGCTGGAGCAGCTGGCCACCGAGTACAAGGGCGCGTTCCGCCTCGGCAAGGTGGACGTGGACAAGAACCAGCAGCTCGCCGCGATGTTCGGCATCCGCAGCGTGCCCACCGTGGTGCTGGTGAAGGACGGCCAGATCGCCGACGGCTTCGCCGGTGCGCTGCCGCTGGGCCAGTTGCGCGAATTCCTGGCGCGCCACGTGCAGCCGCTGGATGGGGCCGACGACGAGGCCGAGGAAGTGGCCGCACCCGCCGAGACGCCGGAAGCGGCGGTCAACCGCCTGCAGCAGGCGATCGCCGCCGAACCCGAGCGCGCCGAACTCAAGCTCGATCTCGCCGTGGCGCTGGCCCAGGCCGGCCACAGCGACGCCGCCGCCACCGAACTCGACGCCCTGCCCGCCAACCTCGCCACCGACGCCCGCGCCGTGCACGTGCGCCAGCAGCTGGAACTGGCGCGCGCGCTGAAGGACGCCCCCGCGCAGGCCGAGCTGGAGCAGCGCATCGCCAAGGATCCCGCGGACTGGCAGGCACGCGACCTGCTCGGCGTGCGCCTGCTGCTGCGCGACGATCCCGCCGCCGGCCTCGAGCAGTTCCTCGCCATCCTCGAGAAGGCCCGCGACTGGAACGACGGCGCCGCGAAGAAACGCCTGCTCGCCGCCTTCGGCACGCTGGACGACGCCGAGCTGGTCGGCCGCTACCGTCGCCGCATGGCCTCGCTGCTGTTCTGATGAAGGCTTCCACCTTCCGGCGGCTGCTCAACCTGTGGCCGCCGTTCCTGGTCAATGCCATCCGCCTGCAATCGCTCAGCAGCGACTGGTCGGAAGCGAAGGTGGTGCTGCGTCTGCGCCGCCGCAACCGCAACTACGTGCGCAGCCATTTCGGCGGCAACCTGTTCGCCATGGCCGATCCGTTCTGGATGCTGCTGGCCATGCATCGGTTGGGCCGCGAATACTACGTGTGGGATCAGGCCGGCACGATCGACTTCGTGGCGCCGGGGCGCGAGGACGTCTATGCCCGCTTCCATCTGGACGACGCCACCGTCGAGGAACTGCGCAGCGCCGCGGCCGGCGGCGGGAAGGTGCTGCGCTGGTTCGAGAACGACATCGTCACCGCCTCCGGCGAGGTGGTCGCCCGCGTGCGCAAGCAGCTCTACGTGCGCTTGAAGCCCAAGGCGCGCTGACTGCACGACTCCCCTCTCCCGCTCGCGGGAGAGGGGCTGGGGGAGAGGGCTCACTCCCGCTCGAAACGAACAATCCCGTCGAGTTGCTCAGCAACCTGCCGCAGGCTGCGCCCGCTCATGTCCTCGACCATCCGCCGCAGCATGGGCGAGCGCAACGGCTGGCCGGCGAGGTGGTGCGCCAGCCAGACGCATGCCCCCATGCCCAGCGCGCCTACGCCCAGCGTCGCCCAGTACCACGCGGGCGAGCCCCCCGCGTAGATATCCACCCCGGTCAGCTGCACCAGGCCTGCCGTGGACACCAGCAACCACAGGAACCACCACGGCAGACCCAACGCCAGCGAGCTGCGCACGCGGAAGCGCCGCAATTGCGCCAGCCGCCGCTGCTGCACCAGCACGGGTGCATCGAACAGGTAGATGCGGCTGAGCAGCAATAGCTGCGTGGCGCACGACCAGATCGCGGCAACGCCGTAGACATGCAGCACCAGACCGATCACCAGCAGGTGCGTGACTTGGCGATGGTCCGCCCAGAAAGAAGCCACCCACACCACGAAGCCCAGCCAGAGCGCCAGCTCCAGTGCCTGCCAGCGCAGCGCCCGGCGCAGCGCGGCACGCGCCTGGTCCATCCGCCGCTCGCGAAAATCCTGGCGCAGCAGCGCTTCCATGCCGTCCTGCCGCAATTCCATTCGCGCCCACAACTGCTTCATCTCATCGAGTTCCATGGTCATGCTCCTCCGGTGACGGTCGCGGCGGTCATCCGGCCGCGCAGCTCCTGCTTGATGCGATTGATCTTGGTGGCCACGTTGGTGGCGCTGATGCCGAGTACCTCGGCGATCTCGGCGTAGCTGCGGTCTTCGAGGTACAACAGGATCAGCGCGCGGTTGAGCGCATCGAGCTCGCCGATGAAGGCGTGCAGCGCGGCGAGGCGCTCGTCCGGTTCCGCGGCGGGTTCGCCCGCGATGGTTTCGAGGTGCCCATCGTCCAGCGGCTCGAACCGCTCGGCCTCGCCGCCCGTGCGGCGCAGATGCGAGATCGCCACGTTCAGCGCGATGCGGTACAGCCAGGTGCTGAACTTCGCGCGTCGCTCGTCAAAACTGGCGAAAGAACGCCACAGCTGCGCGCCGATCTCCTGCGCCAGGTCCAGCCGCTCCTCGGCACTGCGCGCGTAGACGCTGGCCACCTTGAGCACGATGCCCCGGTGTTCGCGCCACAGCGCTTCGAAACGTTGCTGGTCCGGTTTGCCGCCCATGTCCGTTCGCATCCCCGTCGTTGCCAGCATGATTCGCATGGCCGCGGAAAAAGTCACACGTCACCGGGCAACGACATGGCGCTTCCGCATAATCGCCGCAACGGGGGCTCCGGAGAGCCGCATGGCGCTGGCCGAAAACCTGCTGATCCGCGTGCGCCGGCTCGATCCGGGCTGCTTCGCGCTGGTGATGGCCACCGGCATCGTGTCGGTGGACGCCAGCCAGCACGGCCTGCCGCGCGTGGCGCTGGCGCTGTTCGCGTTCAACCTGCTCGCCTATGTATGGCTGCTGGCGCTCAGCCTGCTGCGGCTGGCGCGTTTCCGCCACGAGATGGTGATGGATTTCACCGACCCCTCGCGCGGCGCCGGCTTCCTCACCTTGGCCGCGGCCACCTGCGTGCTGGGCAGCCAGTGCGTGCTGGTGCGGCCGCTGCCTGTGCTGGCGACCGTGCTGGCGGTGGCCGGTGCGCTGCTGTGGATCGTGCTGATCTACCTGTTCTTCGCCGCCACCATCACCGCGCGCTTCAAGCCCGGCTTCACCCGCAGCATCAACGGCGGCTGGCTGGTGGCGGTGGTGTCCACCCAGGCACTGTCGGCACTGGTCACCCTGGTCGCGGCCAGCCGCGCCGACCCCGACCGCCTGCAGTTCGTGGCGCTCAGCCTGTACATGCTGGGTGCGGCGCTGTACCTGCTCATCATCACCCTGGTGGTGTACCGCATGGTGTTCTTCCCGCTGCGTGCGCGTGAGTTCACCCCGCCGTACTGGATCGACATGGGCGCACTGGCGGTGACCACCCTCGCCGGCAGCCTGATCGTGATCCACGCGCCCGCGCACAGCACGCTGACCGAGCTGCTGCCGTTCGTGAAGGGTTTCACCCTGTTCTTCTGGGCCACCGCCACCTGGTGGATTCCGCTGCTGGTGATCCTGGAAGTGTGGCGCCACGTGTGGCGCCACGTGCCGCTGCGCTACGAGACCGATGACTGGGACATCGTGTTCCCGATCGGCATGTACACCGTGGGCACCTACGAACTGGCGCAGGCGCTGCATGCGGATTTCCTGCGCGCGATCCCCGCCGTCGGCATCTACGTGAGCCTGGCGGTGTGGTTGCTGGTGGCGCTGATCGGCCTGCGCAAGCTGTACCGCAAGGGGTGGCGGCACGGCATGCATCCGCCACGCTGAGCACTTCCCTACAATGAGGCACCCTTCCCCGCGCGTGCTGCCATGCCTCCCCTGCGACTCAAACGCTATCTGATCACCGGCCTGCTCACCTTCCTGCCGCTGTGGGTGACGGTGCTGGTATTCAAGTTCGTGCTGGGCCTCCTGGCCGGCATCGGCGCACCGCTGGTGGCGGCGCTGACGGAAGCGCTGGCGCTGGTGGCACCGCACGCCGCCGACACGCTCAACAAGAGTGGACTGGTGTTCGTGCTCGCCCTGCTGCTGACGCTGGGCGGACTGTACGCCGTGGGCTGGCTGGCGAACCGCGTGATCGGGCGGCGCCTCATCAACACGTTCGATGGGCTGCTGCAGCGCATCCCGCTGGTGCAGACGATCTACGGCGGCACCAAGAAACTGACGGCAGTGCTGCAGAACAAGCCCGGCGGCACGCAGCGCGTGGTGCTGGTGGAGTTCCCGCGACCGGGCATGAAGGTGGTGGGCTTCGTCACCCGCACCCTGATCGAGGAGGGCACCGGCCGCGAGATGGCGGCGGTGTACATCCCCACCACGCCGAACCCCACCGGCGGTTACCTGGAGCTGGTGCCGATGGACGAGCTCACGCCCACCGACTGGACGATGGACCAGGCGATGGCCTTCATCATCTCCGGCGGCGCGGTGTCACCGGACACCCTGCCCGCGCCACGCCGCCTGCCCACCGATGCGGATGCGCTGTAGGAGCGGCTTCAGCCGCGACTTTCCAGAATCGCGGCTGAAGCCGCTCCCACATCGGCCCGGAGTTGCTCTGAACACGCAACCGCGCCACGCCAGACAACGCACCACGCCTGGCTGGCCCTGATTGCCGGGATCACCCCTGACCTTTGACACTGTGCCGCCCATGACGATAGTCATAGCGTGGCCGGTCACGGCCGGCGCGGGCAGGCATGCCCGCGACTGACCGGCATGCGCAGAGCACCGCCTCGGCGGCACCACACACCTATGAGAGGGAAGTCCATGACCCAGCAGTACCTGAAGCCCCTGGCACTGGCCGCCGCCGTCGCACTGGCGCTCACCGCCTGCGGCAAGAGCGAGCAGGCCGCCGCTCCGGCGCCGGCCCAGTCGGCCACTGCCGCCGCTCCGGCCACGGCAGCCACCACCGCGGCCGCCGCGCCGAAGAGCGTGTTCGACATCAGCGAACTGGGTGCGAGCAACGAGGCCTGCACGGACTTCAACGGCTTCGTCAATGCGAAGTGGGTCGCCGCCAACCCGATTCCGTCCGACCACACCAGCTGGGGCGCGTTCAACCAGCTGGCCGAGCAGAGCCTCGACACCCAGCACCAGATCGTCGAGGACGCCGCCAAGGGCGCCGACGGCGCCAAGGCCGGCTCGGTCGAGCAGAAGATCGGCTGGTTGTACAAGTCCGGCATGGACGACGCCGCGATCGAGAAGGCCGGCTTCGACCCGATCAAGCCGAAGCTCGCCGCCATCGACGGCCTGAAGAACACCGCCGACATCGTCAGCTACCTCGACCAGAGCGCCGCCGACGGCGATGGCCAGGTCTTCAGCTTCGGCTCCGGCGCGGACTTCAAGGACGCCACCAAGCAGATCGGCTTCGCCCAGCAGGGCGGCCTGGGCCTGCCCACCAAGGACTACTACTCCAAGCCCGAGTACAAGGAGCTGCGCGCCGCCTACGTCGCCTACATCGCCAAGACGCTGGAACTGGCCGGCGTGGCCGAGGCCGACGCCAAGCAGCAGGCCGACGCGGTGATGAAGTTCGAGACCGCGCTGGCCGGCGCCTCGCTGGCGCCCACCGAGATGCGCGACCTCGACAACCAGTACCACTTCGTCAGCGTCAAGGACGCCGACAAGGTCACCCCGCACTTCAGCTGGGAGCAGTTCTTCAAGACCCAGGGCGTGACCATCGACAAGGGCTTCTCGCTATCGCAGCCGAAGTTCTTCGCCGAGTTCGACAAGCTGCTGACCAGCGCGCCGGCCTCCGAGTGGCAGGCCTACCTGCGCTTCCACGCCATCGACGACGCATCCAGTTCGCTGTCCAAGGCGTTCCGCGACAACAAGTTCGACTTCTACGGCAAGACCCTGTCCGGCCAGCCTGAGCAGAAGGCGCGCTGGAAGCAGGTGCTGGGCGGCGTCAACGGCGCGATGGGCATGGGCCTTGGCCAGCTGTACGTGGCCAAGGTATTCACGCCGGAGACCAAGCAGCGTGCCGAGGAGCTGGTCACCAACGTGCGCGACGCGCTGAAGGACCGCATCGAGCATCTGGACTGGATGAGCGACGCCACCAAGGCCAAAGCCGTCGACAAGTGGAACAAGTTCCTGCCCAAGATCGGCTACCCCGACGAGGGCGAGTGGCGCGACTGGTCGGGCCTGAACATCAGCGCGGACAACTGGTACGGCAACCTGCAGGCCGCGCAGAAGTACAACTACCAGTACGACCTGTCCAAGATCGGCAAGCCCACCGACCGCAAGCTGTGGGACATGACCCCGCAGATGGTCAATGCCTACTACGACCCCAGCACCAACACCATCAACTTCCCGGCCGCGATCCTGCAGCCGCCGTTCTTCTATGCGAAGGGCGACGACGCGATCAACTACGGCGGCATCGGCGCGGTGATCGGCCACGAATCCAGCCACGGCTTCGACGACCAGGGCAGCCAGTTCGACGGCGACGGCAACCGCGCCAACTGGTGGACGCCGCAGGACAAGAAGCAGTTCGACGCGCGCGCCAAGGCACTGGTGGACCAGTACGACGGCTACGCCCCGATCGCGAGCAAGCCCGACCTGCACGTCAACGGCAAGCTGACCCTGGGCGAGAACATCGCGGACCTGGGCGGCCTCAACATCGCCTACGACGCACTGCAGGCCGCGCTGAAGAAGGACCCCTCCGAGGCCGACCAGAAGATCGACGGCTACAGCCAGGACCAGCGTTTCTTCCTCAGCTGGGCGCGCGTGTGGCGCGGCAGCGTGCGCGACAAGCAGGCCGAGCTGTACCTCAACATCGACCCGCACTCGCCGATCGCCGTCCGCGCGATCGCGTCGCCGTCGGACATGACCGCCTTCGCCACCGCCTTCCAGTGCAAGCCGGGCGACGCGATGGTGCGCTCGGGCGACAAGCAGGTGAAGATCTGGTAAGTCTCTGCGAACCGTGACGGTCACCGTCGCGGTCCGCAGTCTCCTCGACGCCGCGCGCAAGCGCGGCGTTTTTTTGTTCCCGGCACACCGCTTTGCTTCGCTTTGGCCGTTGCTTCTGCGCGCAGGAGCGCGCTGCTTTTCCGGGGCCCCTATGCGGCGGTGAGGCGGGGACGAAAAGGCCGCGCAGCGGGCGAGGCCATGGATGGACTCGCCTTTTCGCGCGGACAGGAGCCCGCTCGAAAAGCCCAGCCACGCCTCACGCACTCGCAGGGCAGGACGCCCGGAGAGCGTCGCATCGGGGTGCTCTTTCTCTTTGGCTACTTTCTCTTGACTCCGGGCATCCTGCCCTCCGCCCTTCGGGCCAGCTTCGCTGTTCGCCACCGCATCCTGCGGTGGCGTGAGCACGCAAAGAGAAAGTAGCTCGGGCGCCGGCAGGGGCACGAAACCGCTTTGAAACTTGCGAAAACATAGGGCAAAAGCCCTTCTCCCCAACCCCTCTCCCACAATTGGGAGAGGGAAAAGCGGACTGTCAGCGCGAACGCGCCAACCGCGCCAGCGCGAACAACCGCGCGACGCGCATCCACGCGATCGCCAACACGATCAGCTGGCCGAGCAGGATGGCCAACCAGAAGCCGCCGTCGACCGCCGTGGTGTGGATGCGCGCGATGCCGAACGCCGCCGCGATCGCCAGGCCCAGCACGCTCACCACCAGGTAGAACAGCAGCGTCTTCAGCGGCCGGCGCAGCAGCTGCATGAAGCCACGACCGAAGGCACGGGTAGCCGAGCGCAGGCCGGCGTCGGCGATGAAGGCCGCGCGGGTGGATTCCACGATGGCCTGCGCCAACACGAACACCACCAGCAGCACCCAGTGCACGCCATGCGACCAGGCGTCGGCCTGCGCTTCCAGCACCGCCCGCTCGGCGTGCCGGTCGGCGAGGTGCATGCCCGCGGCGGCGGCGCCGACCACCACCGCGTACGGCAGCAGCGACCACAGCATCACGCGGAACATGCGCCCGTACTCGATGCAGCCGTTCTGCAGCAGGGCGCCGAAGCCCAGCGTGCGCACGGCGCGTCCGCTGCCCACCGCCATGCCGTCGAGGAAGGGCGACATCAGCAGGGTGAGCAGCAGCCCCAGCAGGGCCGCGCCGCCCAGCCACGCGGTGTGCCCGGACAGCGCACCCAGCGCATCGCCGAACATCAGCGGGTCGAACTGCCGCGCCCAGGCGTCGGCATGCACCGAGTGGTCGAGCAACGCAGCCAGCGTACGCCACAGCGGCAACGCCACCACCGTGGCAGGCAGCAGCATCAGCAGCAGCCACAGCAGCAGCAGGCGCCATTGCAGGGCGGCGCCCATCGCGGAGAACAGGGCGCCGAAGCCGGCGCGCGGAGCCATCGTCCTGGCCATCATCACAGCGTCACCAGCATCGAGTAGAAGGTCTGCAACAGCGCCGCCACGTCGGCAGTCCAGCGGCGCGAGGCGGCGCCGTTCGGCTTGGTCGCGTAGCTGTCGTTGAGCTTGTTGGCGTCGAGATAGGCCTGTTGCGCGGGATCGAGTTCGGCCGAAACCACCTTGCTGGGTTTCTCGAAGTCGAAGCGCGCCCAGCGGCGGTCGTCGTTCCAGCGCACATCTTCGTGACTGCCGTCGGCGTAGGTGACGCGCAGCGTCTCGGGCACCGGCGCGCCGTCGCGCAGCACGGTCACCGTGCTGTGCCAGGGGAACGGTCCGCCGCTGTCGGGCCTGGCGTCGGGGTGGGTCTTCTTCCAGTCCGCGCGCCGTTTCGCGATCTGCTTGTCCAGCGCCTTCTGGTCGGCCTCCACCGGCTTGCCGTCTTTCCAGCTCACGCCGGCCTGGGGCAGCACCTCGTAGGTGTCGATGTCGGCCACGCGATCGTCGATGTGCCGGGTGCCGTAGACGACCTGGTCGAAGATCTCGTTCACCGCCTTGGTGTCACCCGAGCCGTCGACCAGTGCCTGGCGCAGGTCGGCCACCGAGGGATGGCGGAACTTCCAGCGCTGGTAGTACAGGCGCATGGCCTTTTCCATCGCCGGCTCGCCGATGCGCTGCTCCAGGTCGTGCATCGCGGTGGCGGTGCGCGTGTAGACCGTGCCGTAGCTGGAACTGGAGAGCCGGTCCCAGCTGTTCTGCGCCAGCGGATCCTCGGGTCGCCGCAGTTCGGCGCCCAGGCGTTCCATCTGGAAACCGCTCATCGCCGGCGTGATGCCCAGCCACTTCATGAACGGCGAGGCGAGCACGAGATCCTCGTGGCGCGCGCGCATCATGCGGTCGTCCCAGAACTCGTTCATGCCTTCGTCGAGCATCGGCTCCTCGAACTCGTTGGAGGCAAGGATGCCGTAGAAGTAGCCATGGCCGAATTCGTGGATGTTCACGAAGTCGCTCATGTACTCGTCGATCGTGCCCGGCTTCACCTCCTTGTAGCCCTCGGAGGTGAAGAAGGTGGGGTATTCCATGCCGCCCGCTTCGTCCGCGTTGTACGGCGGAATCACCGCGGTGACCGTGCGGTAGGGATACGGCGCGATGGTCTGCGAGAAATAGCCCAGCGAATCAATGGTGGATTTCAGTGTGGGCGCGGCGCTGGCCACGTATTCGGGCGGGTAGATCACCCGCACGGCCACCTGCGGGCTGCCGGCGCCGGTGTACGTGCCGTCCAGCGTCTGGTAGCCCTTCGCCGCCACCCAGGCGAAGTCGTGCACGTCGCCCTGCACGTAGTGGTACGTGGAACGGCCGTTCGCCGTCTGCGGCTCACCCTGCAACTGGCCCACCGCGCCCACGGTGTAGTCGCTGGGCACGTCCAGGTGCACGTCGTAGCTGCCGAAGTCGGCGTAGAACTCGCTGTTGAAGTGGAACTCGTGCACGTTCCAGCGCACCTGCGTGGCGCCGCGTTCACCCGCCAGTTCCAGCACGCCGATCTTGGGGAACCACTGGCCGACCAGGTTGAAGTCGCCCCACCAGCCGGTGCGCTCCACCACGCGCGGCAGCTGGCTGAGGAAGTCGATGTCCAGCGCCAGCGTGCCGCCCGCGGGCACCGGCTGGGCGAGGTCGATGCGCACCACGGTGTGGTCGGTGACGGGGCCGCCGTCGGGATGCACGAAGCTCCACTTCAGCGCCGTGCCGTCCTGCGCCACGTTCTGCAGGTGGACCCAGCCCCATTGCCCGTCCTTCAGCACCGCGTTGCCGCGCGAACGGCCGTGCGCGGTGAGCACCTTGCGTTCGGTGAACCAGGTGCTGCCGTCGTTCTCGAACGCGTTGAGGTAGAGGTGGAAATAGACGTGGTCGACCGCGCGGTCGCTGCGGTTGCGCCAGGTCATGTGCTCCTTGCCGGTCACCTGATGCTTAGCAGCATCGAGGCTGGCGTCGATCGCGTAGCTCACCACGCGGTCGGACAGCGTGGCTTGCTGGCCGGTGCGCTCGCCGCCCCAGGCATCCGCCGCGCTGGGCGTGGTGATGATGGTCCGGTGCGCCGGCGCGAACGGAATCGGCGTCGCCGGCACTGCGGCCGGGGCCGCCACCGTGGCAGCCGGTGCAGGTGTCTCCTGGGCGAGGCCCGTTGCGCAGCACCCGCACCAACCCACGGCCAACGCGGCGAGCCACAGCCCGCCCCTGCCCCTGATCGACCCCATTCGCGTTCCCCTACGCCGGTGATCTGCCCAGACTGCGCCTGCGCGGCCTTGTCGTCATAGGCCAGAGGTCATACATCCGGGGCTGCACCCCCGCTAAGCTGGCGGACTGGCGCCGCATGGCAAGCTGTGCGCCATCACCGCGAAGGAATTCCCACTTCAATGCGCATCCTGCTGGCCGAAGACGATCCCTCCATCGCCGAAGGCATCTGTGCGTCGCTGCGCCACGGCAGCCACGCGGTGGACCACGTGGCCAGCGGCCAACTGGCCGACGCCGCGCTGCGCGACCACGACTACGACCTGCTGGTGCTGGACCTGGGCCTGCCGCAGCTGGACGGCAGCGAGGTGCTGCGCCGGCTGCGCTCGCGCGGCGCCGGCGTGCCGGTGCTGGTGGTCACCGCGCGCGACGGGCTGGACGAGCGCATCCGCGTGCTCGACCTCGGCGCCGACGACTACCTGGTCAAGCCATTCGCGCTCAGCGAATTCGAGGCACGGGTGCGCGCCCTGCTGCGCCGTAGCAGCAGCCATGGCGTGCCCGAGCTGAAGCTCGGCCGCTTGCGGCTGGACCTGCCCGGCCACCGCGCATGGCTGGACGACGAGCCGCTGGAACTCACCGCGCGCGAGTTCGGCCTGCTGGAGGCGCTGGCGCTGCGCGCCGACCGCGTCACCAGCCGCGCCCAGCTGATCGAGGCGCTGTGCAGCTGGGACGAGGAACTCACCGACAACGGCCTGGACATCGCCATCCACCGCCTGCGCCGCAAGCTGGAAGGCAGCGGCACCGGCGTGCGCACGATCCGCGGCCTGGGCTACCTGCTGGAAGAAGCCGCCGAGGACGGCAAGCCCGCATGAACCACGCCCCTGCCCGCCGCCCCAGCCTGCGCCGCCGCCTGCTGGGCTTCCTGCTGATCCCGGTGGCGATCCTGCTGGTGCTGGACATCCTCCTCACCTACGGGGTGGCGCTCAGCTACGCCAATCACGTGCACGACCGCGACCTCGGCAACGACGCGCTGACGCTGGCCAAGATGATGGGCAACGAGCAACTGGGCGGCGAACTGACCCCGCAGGCGCGTTTCCTGCTGCAGTACGACCCCAACGGCGACAGCTACTTCAGCGTGGTCAGCCGCAAGCACGGCCTGCTGGCCGGCAACGGCCACCTGCCGCGGCCGGCGCAGGCACCAGCGGTGGGGGCGGCGCCGGAGCTGTTCGACACCCGCATGGACGACCGTCCGCTGCGCGCGGTCACGCTGAGCACGGCATCGAGCAACCATCCCGACGAGATCCTGATCATCACCGTGGCCGAGACCCTGCACGACCGCCACGCGCAGGCGCGCAGCATCCTGCTGCTGGCGATCCTCACCCAGGCGCTGCTGATCGTCTGCGTGCTGTCACTGGTGTGGTTCGGCGTCACCCACGGCCTGCGCGTGCTCGATCCGCTGACCCTGCGGCTGGCCCGGCGCAACCACGAGCTGACTCCGATCGGCGGCCCGGACGTGCCGCAGGAAATCCTGCCGCTGACCCGCACCATCGACGCACTGTTCGCCCGCCTGCGCGGCATGCTGGCGCTGCACGACCGCTTCATCGCCGACGCCGCGCACCAGCTGCGCACGCCGCTGACGGGCTTGAGCCTGCACGTGGAGCGTGCGCTGGCCGACCCCGACCCGGCGAACGTGCACGACGCGCTCACCCACATCCGCCGGCTCACCCAGCGCGCCGCGCGCACCACCGCACAGCTGCTGTCGCTGACCCGCGCACAGGCGCCGTCGACCGACACGGTCGAGCACGTGCCGCTGGAACTCACCCGACTGATCCCCGAGGCGGTGATGCAGCGCGTGCACGAGGCGCTGGCGGCCGGCGTGGACCTCGGCTACCAGGGGCCTGAGCAGGCGCTAAGCATCGACGGCCATGCTGCCAGCGTGCACGACCTGCTGGACAACCTGATCGACAACAGCATCCGCTACGCCGGCCGCGGCAGTACCGTCACCGTGAGCCTGCAGGCGCGGCCCGACGGCGGCGCCAACCTCGTGGTCGAGGACAATGGCCCGGGCGTGCCGCCCGAACTGCTGCCGCGGCTCAGCGAGCGTTTCTTCCGCGCGCCGGGTGCCAGCGAGGAAGGCAGTGGCCTGGGACTCGCGATCGTGCAGCGCATCGCCGAGCGCCACCACGCCGAGGTGATCTACCAGCTCGGCGAGGAGCGCGGCCTGTGCGTGGAGGTGCGTTTTCCCGCGCCGCGCACCCGCGACGGCGCGGCGCCGCCCCCCGGAACGCCAACGGCGCGCTGACAGCCCCCGCACCCGGCCTGTATCCTTGGGCGGACTCGCACGGTCGTTACCCGCGCCTTCACCTCCTATTGCTCCCTTGACCTGACCGTGGCCCTGATCCTCATCGAAAACGCCGGACGTCGTGCCGGCTCCGCAACACGCGGAGATCGGCATGGCTGAGGCCGCCATCGTGCCGCGCCGCCACTGGCGCGCGTCCCTGCTCGGCGCTGCCATCGCGCTCGCCGGCTGCTCGGTGGCGATGCCGAAGCTGGACCCGCCGATCCCGGCGCAATGGCAGCACGCAATGGCGGCCCAGTCGGCCGCACCCGCCGACCTGCGTGACTGGTGGCGCGCGTTCGACGATCCGGCGCTGAACGCACTGGTCGACCAGGCCCTAGCGCGCAACCTCGACGTGGCGCAGGCGGTCGAACGGCTGCGCGCCGCGCGCATCCTGCAGCGCCACGAGCATGCGCGCTACCTGCCCTCACTGAACGCCCGCACCGAACAGACGATCGACCCGGACGCCAGCGCCTCGTACCTGGTGTCCGGCTTCGACGCCACCTGGGAACTCGGCCTGTTCGGCCGCACCCAAGGCACCCGCCGCGAGGCCCGGGGCACGCTGGACGCCGGTGCGGCCGACCTGCAGGCGGCCCGCGTGTCGGTGGTGGCCGAGGTGGTGCGCAACTGGATCGAGTTGCGCGCCGCCCAGCAGCAGGAGCAATTGCTGCTGCAGATCGGCGAGGTGCGCGGCCGCCAGCTCGATCTGCTCACCGTGCGCCAGCGCCTGCAGCTGGCGCCGCCCGGCGCGGTGGACCAGGCGCAGGCGGCGGCGGCGCAGGCCGCGGCCGCCCTGGCCGCACCGCGGCAGGCGATCAACGCCGCGGCACAGCGGCTGGCCGTGTTGCTGGGCCAGAACCACCCCGATCCGGCTTGGCTGCAGCCCGGCCCGCAGCCGCAACTCGGCGCGTGGGCGCTGCCCGGCACGCCGGCCGACCTGCTGCGCACGCGCCCCGAGATCGCCCATGCCGAAGCCGACGTGCTGCGCGCCGCCGGCGAGCTGGGCGTGGCCCATGCCGACCGCTTTCCCAAGCTCGGCCTCGGCGCCTCGATGATCTGGGCCTCCGACCTCAACAACAACAAGAGGCACACCGTCTCCAACGGGCTGGTTTCGGTGGGCCCGCTGTTCGACATGCCGCTGTTCGACTGGGGCATCCGCGCCGCCGCCGAGCACGCCAAGTCGCACGAACTCAAGGCCGCCGTGCTGGCCTACCGGCAGGCCGTGCTGCAGGGCGTGGCTGAAGTGGAAACCGCGCTGGGCACGCTGCAGCAGCAGCAGCAGCGCGAGCAGCACAGCCAGGACGCCTGGCAGGCGCTCGCGCGCGTGGACGGCACGCTTGAGACCCGCGTGAAACTGAAACTGGACAGCCCGCTTTCGCTGGCCGACGGCCGGCTCGCCACCGAGCAGGCCGCGATCGAGCTGGCCGATGCGCGCGCCAGCCGCAGCCTCGCCTACGTGGCGCTGTTCAAGGCGCTGGGCGGCGCGCCGCTGCCGGCGGACGAGGCGCCGCCCAGTGCGAAATCCGGCAAGTCCGCCGAGGCATCCCCCTGATGGTGGCCCTGGCGCGCAAGACCCTGGTCTACGAATGGCGGCGCTTCCTGCCCGCCATGATCGCGGTGGGCTTCGCCGGCCTGCTGCAATTGCTGCAGCTGGCGCTGGTGCTGGGTATCTTCGGCGCCACCAGCGTCTACATCACCGGCTCGTCCGCCGACGTGTGGGTCGGTTTCCCCGGCACCCAGAGTGTGGGCTCGGGCCGCTCGATCGACGCCAACGTGGAATCGCGCATCCTGATGGACCCGGCGGTGACGCGGGTCGAGCCCTACGAATGGATCGACGGCGACTGGCGCGGCACCGGCGAGACCGGCGGCGTGTCGGTGTTCGTCTCCGGCATCGATCCCGCCGCCGACGGCCTGATGCTCTCCAGGGTGCTGCCGCCCGCATTGCGTGCACGCTTGGCCGAACCGGATGCAGTGATCGTGGATCGCGCCGACCTCGACAAGCTGGGCGTGAAACTGGACCAGACCGCCACCATCAACGGCCATCGCGTGCGCGTGGTCGGCATCAGCAGCGGCCTGCGCGGCCTCGGCGGCATCAACGTGATCGCCTCGCTGGACACCGCGCGCCAACTGGACACCGACGCCGCCGACAACGGCCCCACCTACCTCGTCGCCAAGCTGCGCGATCCGACCCAGGCCGACGCCGTGGCCATTCGCCTGCGCGGCAGCAGCGAGTTCGGCCCCTACACCACGTGGAGCGCCGCCAACTTCGCCCACATCTCCGTGATGTACTGGCTGTTCGACACCGGCGCGGGCGCCGGCGTGCTGTTCCTCGCCGGCATCGTGTTCCTGGTCGGCGCGGTGATCACCAGCCAGACCCTGGTGGGCGCGGTGCAAGGCTCGGTGCGCGAGTACGCCACGCTCAACGCGCTGGGCGTGGGCGTAGGCGCACTGCGCAAGGTGGTGCTGGAACAGGCGTTCTGGGTGGGTGCGCTGGGCCTGATCGGTGCCACCGTGCTGGGCGTGGTGGTGCTGCTGCTGGCACGCAGCCAGGACGTGCCGGTGGAGCTGGGCCCGCTGGCCGCGATCGCCTGCATCGCCCTGGTGATGGGCCAGGCCGCGGTCTCCGGCATGGCGGCGATGCGCAGCATGCGCCGCATCGATCCGGCTACCTTGCTGAGGTGAACGGGATGCCGCACGCCATCGCCACTGCCACGACACCACGAGCTCCGATCCTGCGAGCCGACCGCGTGTGCAAGGCCTTCGACTCCGGCCGCCAGCACACCCAGGTGCTGGACCAGCTGTCGCTGGACATCGATCCCGGCGAGCTCACCCTGATCTCCGGCCCTTCCGGCTGCGGCAAGAGCACCTTGCTGGCGGTCCTCAGCGGCCTGCAGAAGGTGGACAGCGGCCATGTGCATGCGCTGGGCAGCGAACTGGGCCAGCTCGACCTGCGCGCGCTGGAGTATTTCCGCCTGCAGCACACCGGCTTCGTGTTCCAGGGCTTCAACCTGTTCCCCGCGCTCACCGCGCTGGAACAGGTGGAGCTGCCGCTCAACCACATGGGCTTGTCGAAACAGGAAGCGCGCGAACGCGCCCGCCGCTCGCTGGAGGAAGTGGGCCTGGCCCACCGCATCAGGCTGCGCCCCTCGGAACTCTCCGGCGGCGAGAAGCAGCGCGTGGCGATCGCCCGCGCGCTGGCCAAGGAGCCGGAGCTGCTGTTCGCCGACGAGCCCACCAGCGCGCTGGACGCCGCCAACGGCCAGACCATCATCGACATCCTGCACACCATCGCCCGCACCCACGGCACCACCGTGCTGTGCGTGAGCCACGACCCGCGCCTGGTCGCGCATGCCGACCGCGTGCTGGCGATGGAAGACGGCCGCATTCTCAGCGACCGGCGCCCCGACGCCGTCGCCTCCAAGGAAACCCCGCCATGAAGCCGACCGCCTCCCGCCCGTCTTCGCCCGCGCGCCTCGCGGCGCTGCTGCGGCCCGCCGGATTCGCGCTGGCCGCCACCCTGCTGCTCGCCGCCTGCTCCAGGCACGCGGAACCGGTCGCCGCCACGGCGGCCGCGCCCAGCTACGCCGCGGTGGCGCGCGGCCGCGTCGACATCGAAGGCGGCCTGCTCACGCTGGCGATGCCGCGCGAAGGCACGCTCGCCACCGTCGCCGTGCACGAGGGCGAACAGGTGAAGCAGGGCCAGCTGCTGGCCGCGCTGGACACCCGCCCCGCCCAGCTCGCGGTGGACGCCACCCAGGCGCAGCTGGAGCAGGCGCAGGCCCAGCTCAAGCTGCTGGCGATCAAGCAGGCCGCCGCCAAGCAGCGCGCCGACCGGCTCGCCGCCGCCGCTGCCGCCGGCGCGGGCGACGGCCAGAGCGCCGACGACGCGCGCGAGGCCAGCAACCAGCTCGGCGCCGAACGCGACGCCGACCAGGCCGCGGTGGACATGGCCGCGCAGAAGCTGGCCGAGGCGAAGTACGAACTGGCCCAGCGCAGCCTGCGCGCGCCGTTCGACGCGTTGGTGGTGCATGTGACGGCCCAGCCCGGCGCCAGCGTCTCGCCCGGCGCCGGCCCGCTGTTCACCCTGCTGCCGAACAAGCCGCGCATCGTGCGCGCCGAGCTCAACGAAAGCTTCGTCACCGCGGTGAAGCCCGGCATGCGCGCCGAAGTCGTCGCCAACGACGACGCCGAGAACGGCCACTGGAGCGCCCATGTGCTGCGCGTGGGCCAGGTCTACGGCCCGGCCACGCTGGAGAACGACCCGCAGATCCGCGCCAACGCGCGCACGGTGGAATGCGTGCTGGCCTTCGACCAGCCCGAGCAGCAGCTGCGCATCGGGCAGCGGGTGATCGTGCGGTTCCTGCCCGACTCCAAGCCCTGATTCGCTCCACCCTCCGCTTGCTCCACTCCCCTCTCCCGCTTGCGGACGCGGGGAAGGGCCATGGATGGCCCTGCTTTGAGGAGCGAGGAAGAGGGGCTGGGGGAGAGGGGGGCTTTCGCTCCTGCGTGTTCGCCCGTAACAAAGCGGTTTCGCGCGCCTGTCGGCGCCCGAGTTACTTCTCCTTTGCTTGTCCACGCCGCCGCAGGAGCGGCGGCGAACGGCAAAGCTGGCCTGCGAGGGCGGAGGGCAGGATGCCCGGAGTCAAGGAGAAGTAACCAAGAGGAAACGACACCCCGATGGCGCGCCCTCCGGGCATCCTGCCCTGCGGATCCGCGAGCGGGTTACGGGTTTTTTCGACGGGACTCCTGTCCCGGCGAAAAACTGGCCGGCTTCCTGCCGGCCATCCTGCGGACTTTCCTCCACCCGCCCGCCGCGCCATAGAGGCCCCGGGTAGAGCAGCGCGCTCCCAGCGCGCACTTCTTGAAAAGGCGAAGCAAGAGCACCGCACGATGTGCGGCGCTCTGCTGTTGCTTCTGGCGCGCACGATGCGCGCCTGCTTTTCCGGGGCCCCTGGGCGGCGGTGAGACGGGGACGATCAGGCCGCGCAGCGGGCGAGGCCATGGATGGACTCGCCTTTTCGCGCGGACAGGAGTCCGCTCGAAAAGCCCGGCCCCGCCTCACGCACTTGCCGGGCAGGACGCCCGGCAAGCGCCAACCGGGGTGGCCTTCTCTTTGGGTTACTTTTCTCTTGGCCACGCAAGAGAAAAGTAACTCGGGCGCCACAGGCGCACGAAAGCTCTTCGCAAAAAAAACAGAGAGCAGGCCAATCCCACACCAGTCGAAAGACTGAGGAAACCGCCCACTGCGAAGCTGTACACCTGAAAAGCCGCCTCCAGCGGCTCGATTCGTCTTGGGTGTCGCGCGTGATCCAGCAAACCGATTTCTTCTTCGAAGGTGGCCGCAGCGGCGTGCTGCTGATCCACGGCCTCACCGGCACGCCGATGGAGATGAAACTGCTCGGCAAGGGCCTGAACCGCGCCGGCTACACCGTGCACGGCATGCAGCTGGCCGGCCATTGCGGCAACGCCGAGGACCTGCTCGCCACCGGCTGGCGCGACTGGTACGCCAGCGTGGAGCAGGCCGCCGACGCGCTGCGCGAGAAGGTGGACCACCTGTTCGTGGGCGGCTTGTCGATGGGCGCCTTGCTTTCGCTCAAGCTCGCCGCCGATCGTCCCGAGCAGATCGCGGGCGTGGGCGTGTACGGCGCCACCTTCCGCTACGACGGCTGGAGCATTCCGCGGATGGCGCGCATGTCCTTCATGCTGCCGTTCCTGAAGAAGCTCGGCATCGGCCGCGACCGCAGCTTCATGGAACAGCCGCCCTACGGCATCCGCGACGAGCGCCTGCGCGCGCAGGTCAGCGCCGCGATGCTGGGCGGCGACAGCGCCGCCGCCGGCCTGCCCGGCAATCCCTGGTATTCGCTGGCCGAGATGTACGGGCTGTCCGCCGCGGTGCGCCGCCAGCTCTCGCAGGTCACCGCGCCCTGCCTGGTGGCGCACGCCAGCGAGGACGACGTGGCGAGCATCAAGAATGCCGAACTGGTGATGCGCGAGGTCAGCGCGCCGGTCGAGCTGCTGCTGCTGGACGACAGCTACCACATGATCACGATCGACAAGGAACGCCGCACCCTGATCGAGCGCTCCGCCGCGTTCTTCGACCGCGTCGCCGCGGCCGACATTCCCCAGCGCGTCGCGGCCTGAGAGCCTGTCCATGACTTCCAAGTGCCTCGCGTTGTCATCGAGTGGCCGTCAGGCGGTAGGGCGTGGCGCCGGCCTGACTGGCCGTCAGGTCAAGCCGCTCGCTGCCGCCTGGCGGCCACTCGATGGCAACCCGCAGGGCCGGGTCTGTTTGCCCGCATCCCGGTGTCATCACTCGGTCGTGGACGGACGTCCACTCTCTCGTTCTTCCTTGGCCTGCGCGCAAACAGCTCCCGGCGCGAGGCGCTTGGAAGCCATGGGTAGGCTCTAATGCCGACCGGGACGATTTCGCCGCTGGTCGCCGTCCTGTGGCTGCTCAACGTGGTGCTCGACACCGGCGGCCAGCTCGCGTTCAAGGCCGCCGCCGGCGACAAGGACGCCGGCGACGGCCTCGCGCGCTGGAAACACATGGCCGCGCGTCCGTGGTTGTGGATCGGCATCGGCTGCTACGTGGTCGAATTCCTGGTGTGGATCGCCTTCCTCTCGCTGGTGCCGCTGTCCGAGGGCGTACTGCTGGGCTCGATCAACATCGTGGCGATCATGGTGGCCGGGCGCTTCCTGTTCGGCGAGAAGCTCACCCGCCTGCGCGTGGCCGGCATCCTGCTGGTGACGCTGGGTGTGGCGATCGTGGGAGTGGCCGGATGAAGCGCGGCTGGTTCTACCTGATCGGCTTCACCCTGCTGATGGGCTTCGACACCCTGGCGCAGATCAGCTTCAAGTACGCCGGCACCCATGCGCTGCCGGTGACCGCCGACGTGGCTTGGGTACTGCGCGTGTTCGGCGCGCCGTGGGTGTATGGCGCCATCGTGGGCTACGTGGGCGCGTTCTTCACCTGGATGAGCCTGCTGAAGCACGCGCCGATCGGCCCCGCCTTCGCCGCCTCGCACCTGGAAGTGGTCTCCGTGATGCTGCTGTCGGTGTGGCTGTTCGACGAACATCTCACCCTGCCGCGCGTGCTGGGCGCCATCGCCATCGTCGCCGGCATCGTCTGCCTGGGACTGGCCGAAAGCCGCGAGCACCTGCCGAACGCGGACGAAAGCCCGGCACGGGCCTGAACCCCGGCTGCGCGCATGCTGCCCCGTCGCCACCACGAACTGCCGCCCACCGCCGGCCTGCCGCTGAAGCTGACGGACCTGCGTCCCGGCGCGGCCACGCTGGCCGCCGACATCGCGGCGCAGCTCGGCACGCCGCCGCTGGCACTCACCTGCTCCGGCACCGCCGCGCTGCTGATCGCACTCGCCACCTTGCGCGAACTGAAGCCTGCACGTCGCCGCGTGGTGATGCCCGCCTATACCTGCCCGCTGGTGCCGCTGGCCGTGCACCAGGCCGGGCTGGAACCGGTGCTGTGCGACCTGCGCGCCGACCATTACGACATGGATCCGGATGGGCTGCGCGCCGCCTGCGACGAACGCACGCTGGCGATCCTGCCCACCCATCTCGCCGGCCGCGTGGCCGACGTGGACGACGCGCTGGCCGTGGCCAACAACGTGGGCGCCTACGTGATCGAGGACGCCGCGCAGGCGTTGGGCGCGCGGCGCGACGGCGGCAGCGTGGGCCTCGCCGGCGATCTCGGCTTCTTCAGTCTCGCCGCGGGCAAGGGCTTGTCCATCTACGAAGGCGGCCTGCTCGCCGCGCGCGATCCCGATCTGCGCGAACGCCTCGCCCGCACCGCCGCGCGCATCGCGCCATACCAGCTCGGCTGGGAACTGCGCCGCAGCGTGGAACTGCTGGGCTACGCCGCGCTGTACCGCCCGCACGGCCTGCGCCTCGCCTACGGCAATCCGCTGCGCCGCGCGCTGCGCGATGGCGACCCGGTGGCCGCGGTCGGCGACGACTTCGCGCTGCCCTTGCCCCTGCACGCTGTGGGTCGCTGGCGCCAGGCCGTGGGCGCGCACGCCGCCCGGCGCCTGCCCGCCTTCCTCGAACAATGCGCCGCGCGCGCGCAGCATCACCTGCCACGCCTGCGCGCACTCCCCGGCGTCACCGTGCTGGACGATCCCGCCGGCGCGCACGGCAGCTGGCCGTTCTTCTTCCTGCTGCTGCCCGACCAGCGCCGCCGCGACGCCGCGCTGGACCAACTCTGGCAAGCCGGCCTCGGCGTCAGCCGCCTGTTCATCCACGCCCTGCCCGACTACGCCTACCTCGACGGCATCGTGCCCGCAGCCGCCGTGCCGAACGCCCGCGACTTCGCCGCGCGCAGCCTCACGATCGGCAACAGCGCGTGGATGGGCGAGCGGGATTTCGATGGCATTTGCCAGACGCTGATGGCCGTATTGTCGCAAAGTTGAAACAGTCCGCCGCACAGACGGAAGAAGGTCCCGCCGCACCAAATCGCAGGTACGTCCGGCCACTGGTTTCCCGTTCCTCGGCGGATGTATCCTCGCCGCCTCGGTCGGATGTGCGCTGTGTCCTCTAGGAGGTCCTTATGCGCGGATTCACTTCGAGACCCGCGAGTCGCTCGTCTCGCACCAGGCTTTTCCAAGCCTCGGCCCCCTTGCTGCTGGCCGGTTTGTTGTTGGCATGCTCCAACGACAACGAGGTAACCGGGGCGAAGGGCGATCCCACCGCATCGGGAACCCAAAGCGAAACAGCGGCGACCACTGCGCTGGCCGGAGGCGTCACGCGCATCGTGGTGACGTACAACGACGACACCAACGCCGGCAATGCCGTTACCTATACCAGCACGACCCGGCACATCAGCAAGGGCGCCTCCAACCTGGGCTGGTCCTATTCGGACAACGGAGGCGGCAGTTGGCACTACGGCGGCAAGCTCAAGCCTCCCAAGGGCTGGGCGGTGCTGTGGGGCGATCCGGCGATCACCACCTCGCAGACCAACTACAGCGTCGTGTTCATCTCAAACCTCGCCATGCCCAACAGCAAGTTCCCGGCTGGTGGCATCGATGGATCGGTCGACCCGTTTGCTCCCGAGTCCTACATTGGCGGAGCGTGCATAGCCAGGTCGACCGACTCCGGCAAGACCTTTGCCAACTACCAGTGCGTGACCGACACCTCGCCCGTGGAAGGCGTGGGTGACGCCACCCAAGGCCATTTTTACGATGGCGGGAGCATGGTGGCATCGAATACCGGTGAGGTCTTCGCGGCGTTCGTGGACGTCGCGACCAGCCAGATTGCCGTGTACCGCAGCCCCAGCGACAGCGGCAACTTCAAGCTCACCGCACCTCCTTTCCCGGGCATGTATGTTGCGGCCCATCCGCGCCTGCGCGCGGCCCGCGACGGTTCGGTCTACGTCGCCGCCCAGGTGATCGGGCAAGACCAGAACAGCTACATCTATCTCAATCGCTGGTCTGGCGGTTCGTGGGGCAAGCCGATTCAGGCGAGTTATCCCACGGTGTTTTACGGCTCGCTCGATTTCGGCACCCAGCTGGACGGCTCCGAGTTGACGCTACGGTTCGGCAACAGCATGTCGTACGACGTCGGGGCATCCTCGCCGAACGGCAGCGACGCCATCCGCCTGCTGTACGTCCGACGCGACTCGCCCAACGGTCCGCGCTATATCGACGCCAGCGCGTGCTACGCCGACCTGCATGCCTGTGCGCAGGTACCCCAGTGGGTCTTCAAGGGCGGCGGCCCGGGCAACTCGCAGGTCGATGTCATCAACCCCGAAGTGGCCGCGTGGGCCGGCTTCATCGGCCTGCCGCCGACTTGGCAAGCGACGTGGGCGTATCACTACGGCCAGACCGGCACGGTGAATGTCGCGCGCGCCACGCTGGGTTATTTCCCTGGCACGGACGATCCGCTGGTCATCTTTCCCGTGGATATCCTGCGCAACACCCCGGTGTGCTCCGACTCTGGCCGTGGCTACTGGGGCGACTACGACGCCATGCTCCAAGTTGGCTGGCAAGGTTCCAGTTCGGTCTGGATGAGGTTTCTCACCGATTCCTCGCAGGGATGCCCGAAGCGCTGGACCTACCTGGGTGAGACACAACACCTGCAGCAGGCGAACTACGCCTACTGAGGGCCGGCGAGGAGGCAATCGTCATGATCAGGCTCAAAGCGATGCTTGGCCACATGCTTTCCGGACGCTCATCGTTCGTGTTGCTGCTGTTTGCCTTGGCGGTCTTGCCGGGGTGCTCCGGGCGACCACCCGCGAACGAACACGCGAAATCCTCGCCGGTCGCCCAGTCTTCGCCCAAGTTCGCGCCGCTGCCGGCGATGCCATCAGCGCCCGTGTGGGAACGCGTGGCCAGCCAAGGCGACTGTGCTCCGCACGGCCTTCACGGCGGTTGGGGAACGTGCATCAACGGCAAGGCCTGCCTTGGCTTTGGCGTACGCGGGGAAAATGGCAATGCAGTCTGTACCTGCTACGGCCGAACCGGCGGGTGCGCGCAAGGGCAACGCTGCGACGCCCTGCAACTGGCCTGCGTTCCCGAAAAACAGCCACCGTCCGGCCGGGGCGATGCCGACTGATCTGCGCCTCAGTTTCTTGGTTGTTGGTGTTCGACAACGCATGGCTTCCGAATACCCGTCAGCGCCGGAGGGGGTATGCATACCCCCGGGCCACGCTGCTGCATGACAAACGGCAACAGACCGCGGCAGAGTGACGAGAAATGCGAGCTGGCTCGCGGCGTGCTTGGGATCACCAACGGCTGAAGTCAGCCGCGCTCCGCGATGGCTTCAAGCAGCTTCAAGTTCAGCGCATGCTGCTGCGCCTGCCAGCCGGCGAGCTGGACGGGATCGATCGCGGGCTGTTCGTCCATCGCGGAGAGCTTGCGCTTCCACCATGCCTGGTAGCGGTAGTGCGAGACCTCGCCGTTGATGTCGCTGCCCGCGAGGCCGTGCCGCAGGCTGCCGATCAGCGCCAAGGCGTGATCGAGCTGCAGGCGGCCCTGGTCCCAGTTCGTGTGCGCCACTTCCGGTGCGAACGCGTCCTTGTCGATGGTGAGGTAGGTCGGCAACACCTGCTTGCGCTGAGCTTCGACGAAGGCGTCGACCAGCGCATCGGGATGGTCGAAACCGCGAAACGCGCGCGCGATGCCCAACCGGCGCGACCAGCCGGTGTCCACGCCCATGCTCCAGTACGTGAGCCTGCCGCGCAGCAGCGGGGTCAGGTAGTTCTCCCACGCATGGCCTGCGCCGATGTCGTGCGAGGTGATGCCCAGCACATGCACGTGCTCCACGAAGGGCAACGCGGCCACGCGGCGCACCCAAGAGCCGCAGTGCACGCCGAACGGGAAGCGCATGTTGTCCGGGTGGTTGTCCAGCACCACCACCTGGATCGACTGCGCAGGCTTCAGTCGCGCGATCAGCGGCCAGCTGAGGTGGTGGAAATCGCCTGAGCCGGTGAACACGGTGCCGTACTGCGCGGGCAGCTGCGCGTCCAACTGCGCAGTGAAGCGGCGCATCGTGGCCAACGAGCAGCCGAAGCGGATCGCTTCCTGCCATTCGGCCAAGGGCAGCACGAGGCGGTTCGGCAGCTCGCCCACCGAGCCGTCGATGTCGAGCACCACGGGGCGTGGCACGGAAATGTTCATGCGCGCCCCCCCTCGATTCGTGGGTCGGGCTTCAGCCCGATGCACCTGGCATGTCGGGCTGAAGCCCGACCTACGACGGGTGCGGGGTTGACGGGGCAACTCATCGCATGACATTCATTCATCGTCTTTCTCCGCAGCGTCCTGCCACTGGCGGTCGCTCTCGAAATGGCCGCCGAGCTTGCGCAGCAGCGCGCGCAGCACGGGGTTCCTGGCGTACACCGCATGGCGGGTGAAGGTGAAGCTGGCGCCGAGGAAGGCCTTCACCTCGGGGTCGGTCCAGCCGGCCACGTAATGCGTCAGGCCACGCTCGCGCGCGTAACCCAGGTTGTGCATCCAGCTGACGAAGTACAGGTTGTGCTCGCGCGCCGCCGGGTAGGCGAAGCCGACGTACTTGTCGATCAGCTTGCCGTCGTGCTCGTAGCAGAGGTTCCAGCCGATCATCTTTCCCTCATGGCGATAGACGAACAGCACGCCGCCGCTCGTCGCGTCGCGCAGCACGCGGCGGAAGAAGTCCAGGCTCAGCCGGTCGAAGTGGATCTCGCTCTGTGCGTACACGGCATCGAACAGTGCGTAGTACGCCGCCAGCGTCGCCTCGTCGCGGAAGCGTGCGTCGCCGGTGCGCACGACGTCGATGTCGAGTTGCGCGCGCGAACGCAGCTTGCGGCGGAGGTTCTTCCGGCGGCTGTAGCTGAGCCGGGCCAGGTAGTCGTCGTCCGTGGCGAAGTCGATAGCCACGTAGGCCAGCGCCTGGCCTTCCAGCAGTACGAAGCCTTCCGCCGCGCAGGCGGCGGCGAAGTCGTGCGCATGGGCGTTGCCGGCCCCGTCGAGCAGGGGCGAATCCTGCGCGATGTCCTTCACGATCAGCAGACGGCACTCGCGCCCCCAGGCGGCCTTCAGGCCCTTGGCCAGTTCGGCGGGCGCCACCCCGGCCGGCAGCGGCGCGTACTCGGACACCGTGGTGCCGGCGAAGCGGGTACGCCAGCTGAGCAGGCGGCGCCAGTGGCGGTACAGCGGCAGCGCGGCCACGCGGCGGCACAGCGCGTCGTCGGCCGTGGTCAGCAGGTCGAACGGCGCCACGAAGCCCGGCATGCCCTGCGGCGAGCGCGCCACCGTGAAGCCGATCGGTGGCTCGTCCATGAACGCCGTGAGCAGCGCGTCCGGTTCCAGTTGCGAAATGAAAGGCATGAGTAAGCGGGTTTGCCTAGACTATGGGGGTCGCCCGCGCCGGCCCAGCCGGTTCGGGTGCGCCCATTGTCGCCTGCCACCAAGGATCCGTCATGACCGGAACGACCCAGCAGCAAGTGTTCGAGATCATCGCCAAGCAGGCCAAGGTCGACCTGGCGAACGTCAAACCCGAATCCACGCTGAAGGACCTGGGCATCGCCTCGCTGGAAGCGATCGAGTTGATCTTCGACATCGAGGAGCACTTCGACATCCACTTCCCCGAACAGCAGGGCGCGAACTTCGACAGCGACACCGCGCAGAGCCTGGTCGACGCCGTGCAGCATGCGCTGGACGAGAAGGCCGCCGCCGGCGAAGGCCACGCGTAATGCCCACCATCGAGACACGCCGGGTCGTCATCACCGGCATGGGCGCGATCAGCCCGCTGGGCGTGGGCGCCCGCGCGCTGTGGCAAGGCCTGCGCGAGGGACACAGCGCGATCGGCCCGCTGCGCCACCGCGACAGCGACACGCTGCGCGTGAAGATCGCCGCCCAGGTGCCGGAAAGCTTCGACCCGGCCACCGGCATCGACGAGCGCACCCTGCCCCTGCTTGACCGCACCTCGGAATTCGCGCTGCACGCCGCGCGCGAGGCCATCGCGCATTCGGGCATCGACTTCACCCGCGACGGCCTGGGCCAGCGCACCGCGGTGATCGTGGGCACCGGCGTGGGCGGCGAGACCACCCAGGACGAACAGAGCCGCCGGCTGTACGCGGAGAAGGCCAGCCGTACGCACCCGCTCACCATCGTGCGGCTGATGACCAATGCCTCGGCCAGCCAGATCAGCATCGCCTACGGCCTGCGCGGCGCCACCTACGCGGTGGCCAGCGCTTGCGCCTCGGCCAACCACGCGATCATCCAGGCGGCGCAGATGATCCGCTTCGGCATGGCCGAGGTGGCAGTCACCGGCGGCACCGAGGCCTGCCTCAGCTACGGCGCGCTGCGCGCATGGGAAGCGATGCGCGTGCTGTCCGATGACACCTGCCGCCCGTTCAGCGCAAACCGGCGCGGCCTGGTGCTGGGCGAAGGTGCCGCCATCTTCGTGCTGGAATCGCTGGAACACGCCAGGGCGCGCGGCGCCACCATCCTCGCCGAACTCGCCGGCTCCGGCATGAGCGCCGACGCCAGCGACATCGTGATGCCCAGCGCCGAAGGCGCCGCGACCGCGATGCGCCAGGCGCTGACCGAGGCGGAACTCAACCCCGAGGACGTGGACTACATCAACGCCCACGGCACCGGCACCCAAGCCAACGACGTCACCGAAACCCGCGCGATCCGCCTCGCCTTCGGCACGCATGCCGACAAGCTTGCGGTGTCATCCACCAAATCCATGCACGGCCACGCCCTGGGCGCCTCCGGCGCGCTGGAACTGGTGGCCGCAATCGGTGCGTTGCGCGACAACGTGGTGCCGCCCACCGCAAACCTCGACAAGCCCGACCCGGCTTGCGACCTCGACTACGTGCCGAACGTGGCGCGCGAGATGCCGGTGCGGGCGGTGCTCAGCAACTCGTTTGCATTTGGGGGATTGAACGCCGTGTTGGCCCTGAAACGCGCACCCTGAGCGCCTGGCTCCCCTCGCCCGCTTGCGGGAGAGGGGCTGGGGGGAGAGGGGCTTCTGCCCCGCGATTTCGCAAGTTTCAAAGCCGTTTCGTGCGCCTGCCGGCGCCCGAGTTACTTCTCCTTTGCTTGTCCACGCCACCGCAGGAGCGGCGGCGAACAGCGAAGCTGGCCCGAAGGGCGGAGGGCAGGATGCCCGGCCGAAAAGCCCGGCCCGCATTTCATGACCGAAGTCAGTGCGGCTTGCCGGCAGTGTTCGCCAATGCCGGCCCAATGAACTCGGCCTCCAGGGTCACGTCGACCAGGTCGCCCACCCCCATCGTCGTGCCCGGCGCAGGCACGCCAAATCCCATGCCGAAGTCCGAGCGCTTGAAGGCCCCATGCGCGGAAAATCCAATGCGTGCATGCGGGTCCATGCCGGGTATTCCCGCGTAGCCGCCGTTGTAGGTTCCGGTGAGCGTCAATGGACGGGTGACGCCGTGCAGATCCAGGGTGCCTTCGATCTCGAATGACTTGGCGCCGGTCATCTGGATTTTTTCCGAGCGGAAGACGATCTCGGGAAACTTTGCCGCGTCGAGAAGCTGGGGCCCCTTTACGATATCGATGCACATCTTCGGTGCCGCATCCATTTCCAGCGAGGCGGTTTCGATGATAGCCACCAGCCTGGACGCAGGTATGTTGCCTGGATCGAACGTCAAGGTCGCATCGAAGCGACTGAATCGCGTGGTGTATGTCGAGAATCCCATGTGACTTACACGAAGTTGGAGGCTCGCATGGGCTTTGTCGATGTGATACACGCCGGCAGGTGGTGCAGCCACTTGGGGCGTGGCGGATGGCGCTGCCGCGTCGGCCGCGCGGGACGTCGTGCCATACATGCCGATCAAGATGGCGACCGCGCCGGCGGCAAACGGCCGAAAAGCAGTTCGAACAATGTTGTTCATGGCAAGCTGCTCCGTATCAGGTTGAAGTATCCCGGTGGGTGCTGCCGACGCGAATGATCGCCACCCGCGTTTCACGGCTTGCGCTCCTTCGCCTTGGCCGCGCCCCCTTCCACCCATGCAACGAACGAGCGGCAGATAAATCGACACGGATCGGCGTCCGAAATCGTTCTGCGACTTGTGTGAGCGCAGAAGCAAAAGCCCCTCTCCCCTGCCCCTCTTCCTCGCTCCTCAAAGCAGGACCATCCATGGCCCTTCCCCGCATCCCGGAGGGGAGAGGGTGAAACGCAAAGGGCCGAAAAGCAAAAGGCCCAGCGGTCTCCCACTGGGCCTTTCGTTTGCACCGCGACGGGCGATCAGCCCTTCTTGGCCTTCGTCAGCAGCTGATCCAGCAGCGAGATCGCCAGATCGATCTCCTCGTGCGTGATGTCCAGCGACGGCGCGAAGGTGATCACGTTCTTGTACCAGCCGCCCACGTCGAGCACGAGGCCGATCTTCTTGCCGTTGTGCTCCAAGTCGCCGGCGAGGCCAATGTCGACCATCTTGTCGAGCAGCGCCTTGTTCGGGGTGAAGCCGTCGTCGGTGCAGATCTCGGCGCGCAGGGCGAGGCCCAGACCGTCCACGTCGCCGATTTCCTTGTGCTTCTTCTGCAGGTCACGCAGGCCGTCGAGGAAGTGCGCGCCCTTCTTCGGCACGGTGGTCTCGTAGTCCAGCTCGTAGCCCATCTTGATCACTTCCAGGCCCAGCGAGGTGCCGAGCGGGTTGGAATTGAACGTGGAATGGGTCGAGCCCGGCGGGAACACAGTGGGGTTGATCAGCTCCTCGCGCGCCCACAGGCCGGACAGCGGGTTCAGGCCGTTGGTCAGCGCCTTGCCGAACACCACGATGTCCGGCGTCACGCCGAAATTCTCGATCGACCACAGCTTGCCGGTGCGCCAGAAACCCATCTGGATTTCGTCGGACACCATCAGGATGCCGTACTTGTCGAGCACCTTCTTCAGGCCCTTGAAGAAACCCATCGGCGGCAACACGTAACCGCCGGTGCCCTGGATCGGCTCGACGTAGAACGCGGCGTATTCGCACTGGTTCGTCTTCGGATCCCACACGCCGTTGTATTCGGTCTCGAACAGGCGCTCGAACTGGCGCACGCAGCTGTCGGAATACTCTTCCGGCGTCATGCCCTTGGGGCGGCGGAACGGATACGGGAACGGCAGGAACATCGCGCGCTCGCCGAAGTGGCCGAAGCGGCGGCGGTAGCGGTAGCTGGAGGTGATGGACGAGGCGCCCAGGGTGCGACCGTGGTAGCCGCCCTCGAACGCGAACATCAGGCTCTTGCCGTTGCAGGCGTTGCGCACGATCTTCAGCGAATCCTCGATCGCCTGCGCGCCGCCCACGTTGAAGTGCACGCGGCCGTCAAGGCCGAACTTCTTCTTCGCGTCCAGCGCGATGGTCTTGGCCAGCTCGATGCGGGTCTGGTGCAGGTACTGGCTGGCGACCTGCGGCAGCACGTCGATCTGCTTCTTCAGCGCGTCGTTGAGGCGCTTGTTGCCGTAGCCGAAGTTGACCGCCGAGTACCACATCTGCAGGTCGAGGAACGGCGTGCCGGCCGTGTCGAACATGTAGCTGCCTTCGCCGTGGCGGAAGATCTTCGGCGGGTCCACGTAATGCACGGTATCGCCGAAGGAGCTGTACTTGGCCTCGTCGGCGAGCAGTTGCGCGTCGTCGATGAAACCGACGGCGTTCTTGTCGATGTTCATGGGTATCGATCCGGGGGAGCGGTGACGGAGGGTGTTGCGGATAAAGCGAAGAAGCGGCCGCTCAGGCCGCCGCCGCTTCGTGATAGCGCGCGTGCTGCGCCAGCGTGCCGTCGAGCAGGCGCGGCAGGTATTCCAGCGCGTCCTCGAAGCCGGTGATCGGCATGTACGGGATGCCGGCGGCGCGGCAATGCTCGATCAGGCGGTGCTTGGCGAATACGAAATCCACGCGGTCGGCCGCGCAGAAATCTGAGGCGCCGTCGCCGATCAGCAGGGTCTTGCCGCCCGTGGTGCGGGCCTGCGCCACGCAGGCGCACTTGCAGGTGCCGCTGCGGCAGCCCTCGGCCTGGAACGGCGAGGTGAGCTGCCACTGCTTCGGCGGTGTGGCCGGCGCAAGGTGGTTCGCGGCCAGCGGCAGGTCGTCCAGGCCGTAGCGGCCGAGGATCTGGTGGATCGCGTAATCAAGGCCGTCGCTGACGATGCGGATCGGCACATTCAGCTCGCGCGCCTTCGCCACGAAGCCCGGGAAGGCGTGATCGATCCACAGCTCGCGCAGGTGCTCGTCCAGCTCGGCGCGGGTCATCTGCAGCAGCTCGACCTGGCCGGCCATGCACTCGCGCGAACCGATGCGGCCGGCGCGCCAGTCCTGCTCCAGCACTTCCCAGCCCGGCCGGCCGAAGCGGTCGAGCAGCGAGTCGATCACGTCCTCGACGGAGATGGTGCCGTCGAAGTCGCACAGGATGGTCCAGCCGGAAACGGGCATCGGGGGGCGCGCTCACAACAATGATGAGTGGCACGGTAGGCAGGCTGCCTTTCGGCGCCCTTTCCCACGACTGGTCCCTGATCGCGAGCCGAACCGCCGCTGAGCGGAAATGTGATCGCTGACAACCGGACGCGCGTATGGCCGTTAAGCTGATCCGGCTCCCCATCGCTACTGCCCCAATGTCCGTCGCCCGCTCCCGCCTGCTGCCTGCCCTGCTGTGCCTCGCGCTGCCATTCGGCGCAATGGCCGACTCCGCCGACACGTCGACGCTGGCGATCGGTGCCGGCGTGCAGCGCATGCCGAGCTGGGCCGGCGCGCGCACGCACCGCAGCGACCCGATTCCGTTCGTGGACATCGAGCTCCCGCAATACGGTTTCAGCCTGTCCACCGAAGACGGCCTGCAGTACGACCTGATCCGCGGCACGCACCTGCACGGCGGCCTGTACGGCGACTACCAGTGGGGCCGCGACCACGACGACCTCGGCCGGCTGGCCGGCAAGATCCCCACGCTGGCGCCGCGCGCCACCGGCGGCGGCTATCTGGAATGGGACTTCAGCAAGCAGCTCGACGCCGGCATGCGCCTCAGCCACGACATCAACGGCGCGGGCGCCTACCTGGAGCTGTACGCGGAATGGGATCCGCCCAAGATCGGCCTCGTGGAGCAGTCGCTGCAGCTGCGCTGGCAGGCCATGAACGGTGGCGCGATGCAGCGTTTCTTCGGCATCACGCCGGTTTCGGCGCAGGCGCTGGGCGTGTCGGTGTGGCAACCGGACACGGGCGGCGAGCTCGCGGCGCTGGAGTACGACCTGTTCCTGCCCACCAGCCAGCACACCGGGCTGGCTGCATCGCTGGCATACGGCTGCCTGCTCGGCGATGCCGCCGCCAGCCCGCTGGTGCGCCAGTACGGCTCACGCAACCAGTTCACCGAATCGCTGGCCTTCGTCTACCACTTCTAGCGATCGTCGCGCGTCCAGATCGCGCCGGCTTCCTCGCGCACCGGAAAGCAGCTCACCGGCTCCACCGCGGGCGGGCGTGTCACCGCGCCGGACCTCAAGTCGAAGCGCGCGCCGTGGCGCGGGCATTCCACCTCGAAACCGAACACCTCGCCGCCGGCGAGGTCGCCGCCGTCGTGGGTGCACACATCCTCGATCGCGTACAAGTCGCCGCCGAGGTTGTAGACCGCGATCGGCGTGTCGCCGTCGAACACCACCTTGAATTCACCCGGCAGCAATTCGCTGCGCGTGCCCACGCGCACCCAACCCTCATCCACCAGGCTCATGCCGGCACCCCGGCGAACTCCTTGCGCAGCACCTCGAAGCGCAGGTCGTCGCGGCGCGGGATGCCGAAACGCGCATCGCCGTAGGGGAACGGCTGGTACTCGCCGGTGCGGCGATAGCCGCGGCGCTCGTACCAGGCGATCAGCTCCGCGCGCTGCACGATCACCGTCATGTGCATCGCGCGGCACTGCCACGACTCGCGCGCGATGCGCTCGGCCTCGGCCAGCACGGCCTTGCCGAGTCCGCCGCCCTGCTGCGCGGGATCGACCGCGAACATGCCGAAGTAGCCGGAATCGTCGTGCCGCTCGATGTGGCAGCTGGCCAGCAGCACGCCGTCGCGCTCGGCCAGCAGCACCATGCCGTGGGGCTGGTCCAGCAGCGCCGCAACACCGGCGGCATCGGTGCGCTGGCCGTCCAGCAGGTCGGATTCGGTGGTCCAGCCGCGGCGGCCGGAATCGCCACGGTAGGCGGATTCGACCAGGGCCACGATGGCGGGGACGTCGGCCGTGGTGGCCGGGCGGAAAACAGTGGGGACGGATTCGTTCATGCGCGCATGTTAGGGGCTGTCGCCGACGCTGGCGACCGGTCCATGGTCGCCGCCATGCGCCGGCGCATCCATGACCTAAGTCACTGTGGCCTGCCCCGCGGATTTGCCCTAGCCTGCGGTTTCGCAAATTCTTTCACCCGTGCATCGCGCGGCACCGCAACGCTCCGAGGATCACCTGCATGACCCATCGCTACACGAAGCCGCTGGCACTGGCCGTCGCCCTGTCGCTCACCACCGGCGCGATCGCCGCGCCCGCCACTTCATTCGACATCCGCGAGCTGGACACCAAGATCAACGCCTGCCAGGACTTCAACGGCTTCGTCAACGCGAAATGGGTGGCCGCGCACCCGATTCCCGCCGACCGCACGCGCTGGGGCTCGTTCGACGCGCTGCGCGAGGACAGCCTGGACATCCAGCACTCGATCGTTGAGCAGGCGGCCAAGCACGTCGCGCAGGCCAAGCCCGGTTCGATCGAGCAGAAGATCGGCTGGCTGTACGCCTCGGGCATGGACGAGGCGGCGATCGACAAGGCCGGCTACGCGCCGATCAAGCCGGTGCTGGCGCGCATCGCCGGCCTCAAGGACAGCGCCGGCATCGCCGCCTACATCCGCGACAGCTACGCACAAGGCCGCCCGGTGGCGTTCCGCTTCTACGGCAACGGCGACTTCAAGGATTCCAACCGCGAGATCGCCTACGCCGGCCAGGGCGGCCTCGGCCTGCCCACGCCCGACTACTACAGCAAGCCCGACTTCGCGAAGATCCGCAGCGCCTACGTGGCGCACATCGCGAAGCTGTTCGAGCTGACCGGCACGCCGGCCGCCGCCGCGCAGGCGCAAGCCAAATCCGTGCTGGCGTTCGAGACGAAACTCGCCACCGCCTCGCTGGTGCCCACCGAGATGCGCAAGCCGGAGAACCGCTACCACTACATCAGCCTCGCCGAAGCCGACCAGGTCACTCCGCACTTCGACTGGGCCGCGTTCTTCAAAGCGCAGGGTGCGAACGTGGGCGACGGCTTCTCGCTGTCGCAGCCGAAATTCTTCGCGGAATTCGACCAGATGCTGGCCGGGACGCCGGTGGCCGAGTGGCAGGCCTACTTGCGCTTCCACGCCATCGACGGTGCCGCGCCCTACCTCTCCAAGCCGTTCCAGCAGGAAGACTACGCGTTCAACGAGAAGACGCTGAACGGCCAGCAGGCGATGCAGGCGCGCTGGAAACGCGTGCTAGCCACCGTCAACGGCAGCATGGGCATGGCGCTGGGCGAGCTGTACGTGGCCGACCACTTCCCCGCCGCCTCCAAGCAGCGCGCGCAGGAGCTGGTGGCGAACCTCAGCGCCGCCTACAAGGCGCGCATCGAGAAGCTCGACTGGATGAGCCCCGCCACCAGGCAGAAGGCGCTGGAGAAATGGGCCAGCTTCACGCCCAAGATCGGCTATCCGGACAAGTGGCGCGACTGGAGCGGCCTCACCCTCAAGCCCGGCGACTACTACGCGAACGTGCAGGCCGCGCGCAAGTTCAACTACGACTACATGGTGGGCAAGATCGGCAAGCCGGTGGATCGCGACGAATGGGGCATGACCCCGCAGACGGTGAACGCCTACTACAGCCCGCAGAAGAACGAGATCGTGTTCCCCGCCGCGATCCTGCAGAGCCCGTTCTTCGACGCCAAGGCCGACGACGCGCTGAACTACGGCGGCATCGGCGCGGTGATCGGCCACGAAATGGGCCACGGCTACGACGACCAGGGCAGCAAGTTCGACGCCAAGGGCAACAACGCGAACTGGTGGACCGACGCCGACCGCAAGGCCTTCGACGCACGCGCCGACAAGCTCGCCGCCCAGTTCGACGGCTACGAGGCGCTGCCCGGCAAGCACGTCAACGGCCGCCTCACCATGGGCGAGAACATCGGCGACCTGGCCGGCCTCAACGTGGCCTACGACGCGCTGCAGATGGCGCTGGCGAAGAATCCCGCCGAGGCGAAGGCCAAGATCGACGGCTACACCCAGGATCAGCGCTTCTTCCTCAACTGGGCGCGCGTGTGGCGCGGCAGCATCCGTCCCGAAGCCCAGCTCACCCTGCTCAACACCGACCCGCACGCCCCCGCGCAATTCCGCGCGATCGGCGCGCCGTCCAACATGCCCGCGTTCGCCGAGGCGTTCCAGTGCAAGGGCGGCGACGCGATGGTGCGGGATGGGGAGAAGCGGGTGAAGATCTGGTAATTGCACCCGGTTGAACGGGAAAGCCGCGGCAGCGATGCCGCGGCTTTTTTTGTATCCGACCTCCGCGCCACACGCATGCGCGACCGCACCGGGCCTGGCCGCGAGATGACGGGCGAAGCCGGGCCTCGAAAAAATCTTCCGCGCCGCGATCCGTTTCCACCTGCCGGATCGTCCTTGGCATGTCCCGAACAGAAGGAGGCATGCCATGTCCGACGAGTCCGTCGTCCTGATCAACCTGCTGAAGGTCGAACCCGGCAAGCAGGATGCGCTGGTCGCGCTCCTGAAGCAGAACATCGACAGCGTGGTCCGCACGCTCCACGGCTGGAGGAAGACCCGGCTGATCGCGGCCACGGATGGCGCCGGCGTCGTCATCTATTCCGAGTGGGAAAATCCCGCCGCCGTCGAGGCGATGCGCAACGATCCGCGCATGAAAGCCTGCTTCCCGAAGATCGCCGAGCTGGCAAGCCTTGATTCGGTCATGGGCTCGACGGTGGCGCGCGAAGCCCGCTGATGACACCCCTGCCAGAACCTGCGTCACGCAAACCCACGAGGAGAACCGCCATGGCCCGGATGTTGGTGATCTACCGTACACCGAAGGACTGCGAGGCATTCGACCGGCATTACTTCGACATCCACGTGCCTCTCGCCTGGAAGATTCCCGGCCTCAGGAAATACGAGGTGAGCGACGGCCCCATCGCGACCCCGGTGGGCGCCGCCGGCATCCATCGGATCGGCACGCTGCATTTCGACGACCTCGCGGCGATCGAAAAGGCGTTCGCAAGCCCCGAGGGACGAGCGGCCGGGGCGGACCGCCGGCTTTTCGCGCCGGATGACTCGGGCGTCCAGATGTTCCTGTTCGCCAACCGGGACGGTTGACCCGGCCTACGATGGCAGCACACCAAGAGAGCCCATCCATGTCAGCAAGCAAGACGGTTTTTGTCCTGGTCCACGGCGGTTGGCACAACCGTTCAACGTGGAACCGCGTCACACCCCTGCTCGAAGCCGGCGGCTTCGAGGCCATGACGCTGGATCTCCCCGGCGCCGGGGTTCATGCGACTGCGCCGGCATCGCTTGATCGCGTGCCGTTCGACCCCGTCGCATTCGCCACCGAGCCGTCGCCCAGCGCCGGCGTGACGCAAGACCAGCGGACGCAGGCGGTCGTCGCACTGGTGAAGGAGGCTGCCTCGCGGGGCCGGGTCGTCCTGGTCGGGCATTCGGCCGGCGGCATGACGATTTCGGCGGTAGCCGAGCAGGTGCCGACGCTGCTGCATGCGGTCGTGTATCTCGCCGGGTTCATGGTGCCGACCGGCATGACGCTGCTCGAAATGCTCCGGCACGAAACGCTGTCCTCGGCACTGGCGCCTCGGCTGTTCGTGGGCAACCCCGCCATCATCGGCGCCACCCGGATTCACCCGGGGTCGACCGACCACGCCTACCGGTCGCTGCTCAAGGCCTCGTTCTACCACGATGTGCCCGAAGCCGATTTCACGCACGCCGCATCGCAGCTCCATTGCGACGAATCAAACGCTGGCGCGCTGGCGCCATCGGCAGCCACCCAGGGCCGATTCGGCACGGTGCCGCGCCATTACATCCGCTGCACGCAGGATTGCGCCATTCCCCTGGCCGGCCAGGATCACATGATGGCGGCGATGGACGCCGCCATCGGCGGCAAGACGACTCCCCACACACTGGAGAGCAGCCACTCTCCCTTCCTGTCGCAACCGGCCGCCCTCGCGCGAATACTTGCCGGCATTCCATCCCTGGCCCGCCGGGGCACACCAGCACAGCAGGTTCCGACATGAGCACGGACGAATTCGAGGATCGCCTGAAAGCGCTGCGGCCGCGCCTCCATCGCTACTGCGCGCGCATGACCGGATCGGCGATCGATGGCGAGGACATCCTGCAGGACGTCCTCGTCAAGGCCCTGCACGCGCGCGCCCAGGACGCCGGGGTGGACCATCTCGAAGGCTGGCTGTTCCGCATCGCCCACAACGCGAGTCTCGATTTCCTGCGCGTCCGGTCCCGGGGCACGGTCGTTCCGCTCACCGACGACATCGAGGCCGCGCCGATGCCCGAGGCAGACATCGTCGCGATCAGCTTTCAGACGTTCCTGCGGCTGCCCGAGCTCCAGCGCTGCGCGGTGATCCTCAAGGACGTCCTGGGTCATTCGATCGACGAGATCGCAGGCATCGCCGAGTGCTCTCCGGCGGCGGCCAAGTCGGCGCTGCAGCGCGGGCGCGCCGCGCTGCGCCGACTCGCGCAGGCACCCGAAGACGCCCGGCTGCCGCTGATGTCCGACGCAGCCCGGCGGAAGATCGCCGCCTATGTGGACCTGTTCCAGAGCGGCGATTTCGATGCGATCCGCGCCATGCTCGCCGACGACGTGAAGCTCGACCTGGTGAACCGGCTGCAACTGGACGGGCGCGACAAGATCGTTCCCTATTTCACGCGCTACGCGGAAGTGACGAAATGGCGGTTCGCCCTCGGTGCGGTCGAAGGGCGGCCGGCGATGCTGGTCTTCGACAGCACCGGCCCGATGGAGAGTCCCGCACATTTTGTCCTGATCGACTGGGCGGAGAACCGGATCACCCGGATCCGGGACTTCCTGTTCGCTCCCTATGTGCTCGAAGCCATCGACTGGGTGAGGCTGGGCCAGGAGAGCGACGAGGACGAGCGTTGAGCACCTGAGGGAGAGGCGACGACGGACCGACGCTGCTCCCGCCTTCGGAAGTAGTGCGGATGCCGCAGCAGCAAGCTGCGCCGAATCACCAGAGGTTTCGTCCACACCTCTCTCTCCGCCAGATACGCAAAACGCCCCACGAGGGGGCGCTTCGATCAGCGTCACGTTGGCGTGGCGCGAGGGATTGTTCGCCCCATCCATGGGGCTCACCCCTTCGCGCTGCGCGCTACGGGGCCAGCCTTCGGCTGTCCCGATTCGCTGCCGGCGAATCGGTCGAACCCGAGAGGTTTCGTCCACACCTCGTCTCTCCGCCAGATACGCAAAACGCCCCGCGAGGGGGCGTTTTGCGTATCTGGCGGAGAGAGAGGGATTCGAACCCTCGATAAGGCTTTTGACCCTATACTCCCTTAGCAGGGGAGCCCCTTCGGCCACTCGGGCATCTCTCCGGGTTTGTGGTGCTGCGGCAGGGTCGGCAAGGATAACCGCCGACCGGCTTGAGGTAAAGCCCGGATGCCGCGATCAGTGTTCGTCGCCGCCGGAGGCGGGACCGCCGCCTGCTTCGTGCTCGCCCTTGATGCGCTGGTAGATCTCTTCGCGATGCACGGCGACGTTCTTCGGCGCATTGATGCCGATGCGCACCTGATTGCCTTTCACGCCCAGAACGGTGACGGTCACCTCGTCGCCGATCATCAGGGTTTCGCCAACCCTGCGGGTCAGAATCAACATGGTTACTACTCCATTAATTCCTGGTTCCAGACCGCGAAGATGGTGCCTCACCCCTGAGCGTCCATCACCGCGGTTCGACGATCGACCCGTCGAAGGCCCTACCGCCTTCCCGGCTCTCCATCCAGCTACCTGTCGCGACAACCGGTTGGCCGTGCGCGTCAGGCGCCGATCGGTATTCGGGCGATACTAGCGAGCAACCATCACCGGTGCAATGCGCACAGGCATGACCTGTGGCAGGGATTGTGGTTGACGTCAGGTTCGGGCCGACAGCTGGCCGGCTGCCCACGACGGCAAGCCAGCCAGGATTGTCGACAGCTCGGGCGCATCCACACCACCGCCCTGCGCCATGTCGGGGCGGCCGCCGCCCTTGCCATCGATCTGCTTCGCCACGTGCGAGACCACGTCGCCCGCCTTGACGCGGCCCAGCGCGCGACCGTGCACGCCGGCGATCAACGACACGCGACCGTCGGCCGCACCCGCCAGCAGGATCACGCAGTCGCCCAGTTGCTGCTTGAGCTGGTCCACGCTGTCGCGCAAGGCCTTGGCGTCCAACCCTTCCAGGCGCGCGGCGACCACCTTGATGCCGTCCACTTCGTGCGCGTTGCCGGCCAGTTCGGCGGTGGCGCTGCCGGCGGCCTTCGCGCGCAACGATTCCAGTTCACGCTCCAGCTTCTTCTGCTTGTCGAACAGCTGGCGCAGCTTGTCGATCGCGTCGTCGCCGCTGCTGGAAAGCAGCTGCGACAGTTCGCCCAGACGACGTTCCTCGTCCGTCACGAAGGCCAGCGCGCCGGCGCCGGTGACCGCCTCGATGCGGCGCACGCCAGAGGCCACGCCGGATTCGGCGACGATCTTGAACAGGCCGATGTCGCCGGTGCGACCCACGTGGGTGCCGCCGCAGAGTTCCGTCGAGAAATCGCCCATCTTCAGCACGCGCACTTCGTCGCCGTACTTCTCGCCGAACAGCGCCATCGCGCCGAAGGCGATCGCGTCGTCGTAGGCCATGTGGCGCACTTCGGCATCCGCGTTGCGGCGTACTTCGGCGTTGACCAGTGCCTCGACCTCGGCCAGCTCCTCGCGACTCACCGGCTTGTGGTGGGCGAAGTCGAAACGCAGGCGCTCGGGCGCCACCAGCGAACCCTTCTGGGTGACGTGGGTGCCCAGCACCTTGCGCAGCGCGGCGTGCAGCAGGTGGGTGGCGGAGTGGTTCAGCACGATGGCCTGGCGACGCGTGGCGTCGACCTGCGCATCCACCACGTCGCCGGTCTTGAGCGGCTGCGCGCCATGCCAGCTGCCGGCATGGCCGAAGAACACGCCCCCCATCTTCAGCGTGTCGGCCACGGCGAAGCGGCCCGCGCCGTTCGACAGCGCGCCGGTGTCACCCACCTGGCCGCCGGACTCGGCGTAGAACGGCGTGCGGTCGAGGATCAGGTAGCCCTGCTCGCCTTCGCCGAGTTGCTGCACCTCGCGACCGTCGCGCACGATGCCCAGCACCTTGCAGCCCCGCGCGGCCAGCGCCTCGTAGCCGAGGAAGGCGGTGGGCGCGAGCTGGCTGGCAAGCTCGGCCGGCATCTGGCCCTTCGCCTCGAACTTGCCCGCGGCGCGGGCGCGCTCGCGCTGCTCGTTCATCGCCTGCTCGAAGCCGGCCATGTCCACGGTGAGCCCGCGCTCGCGCGCGATGTCGGCGGTGAGGTCGACCGGGAAGCCATAGGTGTCATAGAGGCGGAACGCGTCCGCGCCGGGAATGGTCTTGCCCGACTTCGCAGCCACCTCGTCGAACAGGCGCATGCCATGTTCCAGCGTCTCGCCGAAGCGCACTTCCTCGGTGCGCAGCGCGTCTTCCACGAAACTCTGCTTCTGCTTGAGCTCGGGATAGGCTTCGCCCATTTCCTCGACCAGCGGCTGCACCATCTTCCAGAAGAAGTCGCCGCGCACGCCGAGCATCCAGCCGTGGCGCAGGGCGCGGCGGATGATGCGGCGGAGCACGTAGCCGCGCCCCTCGTTGGACGGCAACACGCCATCGACGATCAGGAACGAGCAGGCGCGCACGTGGTCGGCGATCACGCGCAGCGACTGGTTGGCGAGGTTCTTCGTGCCGGTGAGCTCGGCCGCCACCTTGACGAGGTGCTGGAACAGGTCGATCTCGTAGTTGGAATGCACGTGCTGCAGCACGGCGGCGAGGCGCTCCAGGCCCATGCCGGTGTCCACGCAGGGTGCGGGCAGCGGCGACAGCGTGCCGTCGGGCGCACGGTCGAACTGCATGAACACCAGGTTCCAGATCTCGATGTAGCGGTCACCGTCCTCGTCCGGCGAGCCGGGCGGGCCGCCGGCGATTTCCGCACCGTGGTCGTAGAAGATCTCGGTGCAGGGACCGCAGGGGCCGGTGTCGGCCATCTGCCAGAAGTTGTCGGAAGCGAACGGCGCACCCTTGTTGTCGCCGATGCGCACGATGCGCTCGGCCGGCACGCCCACGATCTTGTGCCAGATGTCGTAGGCCTCGTCGTCGGTGTGGTAGACGGTGACCCAGAGCTTCTCCGCCGGCAGCTTGAACACGCCGGTGAGCAGCTCCCACGCCCAGGCGATCGCCTCGCGCTTGAAGTAGTCGCCGAACGACCAGTTGCCCAGCATCTCGAAGAAGGTGTGGTGGCGCGCGGTGTAGCCCACGGCGTCCAGGTCGTTGTGCTTGCCGCCGGCGCGCAGGCAGCGCTGCACGTCGGCCGCGCGCACGTAGGGCAGCTTTTCGCTGCCCAGGAACACGTTCTTGAACGGCACCATGCCCGAGTTGGTGAACAACAGGGTCGGGTCGCTGGCCGGCACCAGCGAGGCGGACGGCACGATGGTGTGGCCCTTCGCGCGGAAGAAGTCGAGGAAGGCGGAGCGGATGTCGGCGGTTTTCATGCGGTGGCAGCAATGTCCATGAGAGACACGCCGCGGCGCTGCCGCGATCAAGTTTCCTCGTCGGCCTCGTCCACTTCGGCGTGGGTTGCGTATCTTACCGTGGCGGCGGCAAAGCCGCGGCGCAGGAGGAATTGTGCCCGTTTGCCCTGCTCGGCGCGATCCGCGGTGGCCTTGCCGCCGTAATGCCGGCGCAACTGGTTCATCGCGCTGACGTTCCAGTCCACCTCGCACTCGTCCAGCAGCTGGCGGATCGCCGCGTCGGACAGGCCGTGGGTCTTCAATTCCATGCGGATGCGCGCCGGACCGTAGCCCTGGGCGGCGCGGTTGCGCAGGAGCATCCCGGCGAAGCGTTCGTCGTCCTGGTAGTGCTGCTCGCTGAGCCTGACCACGGCCTCATCGGCCTCGTCGGCGGCGTAGCCGCCCTGGCCGAGTTTGCGGCGCAGTTCGCGCTTCGACTGCTCGCGGCGTGCGAGCAGACCCAACGCCTTGTCGTAGGCGCTGGGGCGTGGTTTCTTCTCGGTGGTGTCGTCACGGCGTTTCATGCGCGACGTCCCGGCAATCAGGTCGAGAGCGCCCCCTCACCCCAACCCTCTCCCCCGACGAGTCGGGGGAGAGGGAGTCAAGCTGGAGCAGCACCTTACGCCTCTTCCAGCGCTTCCTCGGACGCCGCGGCGGCCTTGCCGGCACCGTCCACCAGCAGGCGGGCGCGCAGCTCGGCGTCGATCTCGTTGGCGATGGCGGGGTTGTCGCGCAGGAACTGGCGCACGTTTTCCTTGCCCTGGCCGATGCGGTCGCCCTTGTAGCTGTACCAGGCGCCGGACTTGTCGATCAGGTTCTGTGCCACGCCCAACTCGATGATCTCGCCTTCGCGCGAGGTGCCCTCGCCGTACAGGATCTCGAACTCGGCCTGGCGGAACGGCGGCGCCACCTTGTTCTTCACCACCTTGACGCGGGTTTCCGAACCGATGATTTCCTCGCCCTTCTTCACCGCGCCGATGCGGCGGATATCCAGGCGCACCGAGGCGTAGAACTTCAGCGCGTTGCCGCCGGTGGTGGTCTCGGGGCTGCCGAACATCACGCCGATCTTCATGCGGATCTGGTTGATGAAGATGACGAGGCAGTTCGACTTCTTGATGTTGGCGGTGAGCTTGCGCAGCGCCTGGCTCATCAGGCGGGCGTGCAGGCCGACGTGGGAATCGCCCATCTCGCCTTCGATTTCCGCCTTCGGCGTCAACGCGGCGACCGAGTCGACCACCACCATGTCCACCGCACCGGAGCGCACCAGCATGTCGGCGATTTCCAGCGCCTGCTCGCCGGTGTCCGGCTGCGAGACCAGCAGGTCGTCGACGTTGACGCCGAGCTTTTCCGCATAGGTGGGATCGAGCGCGTGTTCGGCATCGACGAACGCGGCGGTACCGCCGGCGCGCTGGCAGTTGGCTATCGCCTGCAAGGTCATGGTGGTCTTGCCGGACGACTCCGGGCCGTAGATCTCGACCACGCGGCCACGCGGCAGGCCGCCGACGCCGAGCGCGATGTCCAGCCCCAGCGAACCGGTGGAGACCGTCTCGATCGCCTCGTTGACGCGGTCGCCCATGCGCATCACGGCACCCTTGCCGAACTGCTTTTCGATCTGGCCGAGGGCGGAGGCGAGCGCCTTGCGCTTGTTGTCATCCATCGTCTTGGTTCCGGTTGGGCTGTGAATGGGAGGCATGATGCCCGGATCGCGTCTCACGGGCTGCGATCAGCGACGAGTCCCAAGTATCCCACAGCGGTCAAGCCCGCCAGCCGGCCCGCGGCGCCTCATGCCGTCAGGGTTTTCCGCAGGCCGGCGAGGGCCGCGGCCACGGTCCGCCGGCGCACCGCCTCGCGATCGCCGGCAAAATGGAACAGCTGTGCGTGGGCGTAGCCGCCGCGGCGCTTCCACGCGATCCATACCGTGCCCACCGGCTTGTCCGGCGTGCCGCCGCTGGGACCGGCGATACCGGTGACCGCCACCGCCACGCCCGCGCCGAAACGCGCCAGCGCGCCGGAAACCATCTCCAGCGCCGTCTCTTCGCTCACCGCGCCGACGTGTTCCAGCGTGCGCGGATCCACGCCGAGCAGCGCCTGCTTCGCCTCGTAGCTGTAGGTCACCACGCCGGCGTCGAACCAGGCCGAGCTGCCCGGCAGGTCGGTGAGCGTCTTGGCGATCCAGCCGCCGGTGCAGGACTCGGCGGTGACCAGCATCAGGCGCTGGCGCAGCGTCTCCTCCGCCACCGCCTGCGCCAGCGCGTGCAATTCGGCATCGGTAGGAACGGACGACGACTCCATGCGAGACTCCCGGTCTTGAGACCGGCACGGTAACGCGACCGGCAAGCCCGTTCCACCCTTTCCCGACCGCGGCGTCCATGAGTCACGACGATCTCTCCCTGCACACCCCGCTGATGCGCCAGTACCTCACCGCCAAGGCGGCGCACCCGGATGTGCTGCTGTTCTTCCGCATGGGCGATTTCTACGAGCTGTTCTACGACGACGCGCGCAAGGCGGCGCGGCTGCTCGACATCACGCTGACCCAGCGCGGGCAGTCGGCGGGTGCGCCGATCCCGATGGCGGGCGTGCCCTACCACGCGGTGGAGAATTACCTGGCGAAACTGGTACGGCTGGGCGAATCGGTGGCGATCTGCGAGCAGATCGGCGATCCGGCGCTGGCCAAGGGCATCGTGGAGCGCAAGGTGGTGCGCGTGGTCACGCCGGGTACGGTGACCGACGCCGCGCTGCTGGAGGAACGCCGCGACAACCTGCTGCTGGCGATCGCCGCGGGTGCGAAGGACGGCTACGGCCTCGCCTGGGTGGACCTGTCCAGCGGCCGCTTCCTGCTGAGCGAGGTGCCCAACGCCGAAGCGCTGGCCGCGGAGCTGGCGCGCCTGCAGCCCGCCGAGACCCTGGTGGACGAAAGCGTGGCGTGGCCGAAGCTGGTCACCGCCCTGCCCGGCCTGCGCAAGCGGCCGCCGTGGCATTTCGAGAGCGATGCGGCGCGGCGCGAGCTCAACCGTTTCTTCGGTACGCGCGACCTCGGCGGCTTCGGCGTGGACAAGCTGCCGCTGGCGATCGGTGCCGCCGGCTGCCTGCTCGGCTACGTCGAGGAAACCCAGAAGAGCGCGCTGCCGCATCTCAGCGGCATGGCGGTGGAGGCGGCCAGCGAGACCATCGCGCTGGATGCCGCCACCCGCCGCAACCTGGAACTGGACACGCATCCCAGCGGCCGCACCGAACACACCCTGCTCGGCGTGCTGGACGAAACCGTGACGCCGATGGGCGCGCGTCTGCTGCGGCGCTGGCTCAACCGTCCGCTGCGTTCGCGCGACGTGCTGCGTGGGCGGCATCAGGCCATCGCCGCGCTGGTAGACAATCGCCGTTACGAAGCGTTGCGCGAACAACTTCGCGGCATCGGCGACCTGGAACGCATCCTCGCCCGCGTGGCGTTGCGCTCGGCGCGGCCGCGCGACCTGTCCACCTTGCGCGATGGTCTCTTGGCGGCGCCGGAGCTTGCACGCGCACTCTGTACCAGTGCGATCATCCCTGATCGCGAAAATCAGGAAGCGGCCATCCATGGCCGCACTCTTCAAGAAAGCCTCAGCCCGCTCTTGCACGCCCTGGTCGAACACATCGGCGACCACGCCGACAACGCCGCCCTGCTCGCCCGCGCCATCGTGCCGCAGCCGCCGGTGCTGCAGCGCGATGGCGGCGTCATCGCCGACGACTACGACGCCGAGCTGGACGAGCTGCGCCGGCTCTCCACCCACGCCGACCAGTACCTGGTGGAACTGGAGGAACGCGAGAAGGCCGCCAGCGGCATCTCCACGCTGAAGGTGGGCTACAACCGCGTGCACGGCTACTACATCGAGATCAGCAAGGCACAGTCGGACAAGGCGCCCACGCACTACACGCGCCGGCAGACCACCAAGAACGCCGAGCGCTACATCACCGAGGAGCTGAAGCAGTTCGAGGACAAGGTGCTCAGCGCGAAGGAACGCTCGCTGATGCGCGAGCGTGCGCTGTACGAGGCGCTGCTCGACACGCTCACCGAAAAACTCGAACCGCTGAAACAGGCCGCGGCCGCCATCGCCGAACTGGACGTGCTGGCGACGCTGGCCGAACGCGCCGAGACACTGGACTGGAGCGCGCCCGAGCTCACCGACGAGCCCGGCATTGCCATCGAGCGCGGCCGCCATCCGGTGGTGGAGAAGGTGCGCGAGGAGCCGTTCGAGCCGAACGACCTGAAGCTAGCCGACGGCCGCCGCATGCTGGTCATCACCGGTCCCAACATGGGCGGCAAGAGCACCTACATGCGGCAGAACGCGCTGATCGTGCTGCTCGCCCACATCGGCAGCTACGTGCCTGCGAGCCGCACGGTGATCGGCCCGGTCGATCGCATCTTCACCCGCATCGGCGCGGGCGACGACCTCTCGCGCGGCCAGTCCACCTTCATGGTGGAGATGAGCGAAACCGCGAACATCCTGCACAACGCCACCGCGCACAGCATGGTGCTGATGGACGAGGTGGGCCGCGGCACCAGCACCTACGATGGCCTCGCGCTGGCGCGTGCCGCCGCGGTGCACCTGGCCACCGCCAGCCGCGCGTTCACCCTGTTCGCCACGCACTACTTCGAGCTGACGGAACTGGCGGCCGAACACTCCGGCATCGCCAACGTGCATCTGGATGCCGTCGAGTACGGCGAACAACTGGTGTTCATGCACGCGGTCAAGGACGGTCCCGCGAATCGCAGCTTCGGCCTGCAGGTGGCGGCGCTGGCCGGCCTGCCCAAGCCGGTGATCGCCGACGCGCGGCGCACGCTGGCGGAACTCGAACGCGGCATGCACGCACACGCCGGCGCGCCGGTGGCCGCCGCCGATGCCTCGCCGCAACTGGGATTGTTTGCGCCGCCGGCGCCGTCGGCGGTGGAACACGCGCTGGACGCCATCGATCCCGACGCGCTGACGCCGCGCGAGGCGCTGGAGGCGCTGTACCGGTTGAAAAGCCTGCGCTGATCCAGCCGTGCACCCTGTGCACGACAGCGAGAAGTAAGTGAAGAGCAGTGAGCAGACAGAGAAAGCACGGGAAACGATGCGCCCGGCTTCTCTCTCACTCCTCCGCACTCACTCCTTTCCTTCACGCAGACGGTGCCCCTGCACCTGCAGGGCTGAATCGTCCAGCTTCGCAGCTGCCTCTTGCGCTACATGCGCCTCGTCCGGCATCGCGATGTCGGGAATCGCGTCCCACTCGGCCTGGCTCACGCCGGCCGGCGGCCGGGCCTGCCCGACCGGCGCGCGCGCCGTCAGGCGACCCGCCAGCACCAGTTGCTGGATGCGCTCGAACACCTCCGCGCGGCCGAACGGCTTCTTCATGAAATCGTCGGCGCCGTAGCGCTGCACGTAGAACTGCTCGGTGGCCTGCACGTTGCCGCTGATCATCACGATCGGGATGTGCGCGGTCAGCGGATCGTGGCGCAGCGTGCGCAGCACCGTGAAACCGGACAGGCCGGGCAGCACGATGTCGAGGAAGACCAGGTCGGGGCGCTCGCTGCGCGCCAGTTCCAGCGCGCTCTCGCCGTCGGCCGCCTTGAGCACCTCGTAGCCGTCCTGGCCGAGCATCTTGCCCAGCACCGCGCGTATCGTCGCCGAGTCGTCCACCACCAGCACCCGGGTGCTGGTCGCCGCGCGCACGCGCGGCTCGCTGTGGCGGCGCTCGCCGCCGGCCACCAGGCGCTTCAACAAACCGAAACCGGCCATTCCCCTGCCCCTTCGCCGGCGAAGGCGCCCGCGCCGGCGCAGTTTCGGTGCCGGCGCGGGCGGACGCAAGCCGGGGTAGGATTCACGCCCCGGGCTACCGCGGCCGGTAACAGAGCAACATGTTGCCGTTGCCGAAGCGCCGCGACTCGGCGAGGCGAAGCTCCATGCCGTGCTCGACGCTGCCGAACAGCGGCTTGCCACGCCGGCCCAGCACCACCGGGATGAGCGCCAGCTGGTACTCGTCGATCAGCCCGGTCGGCGCCAGCGCGGCCACCAGTTCACCGCTGCCGAGAATCACCAGGTCCGCGCCCGGACTGCGCTTCAGTTCCTGCAGGCGGAGGCCGCGTCGCCTGGCAACACTGTGGTGTTGTTCCAATCGGCCTCATGCATGGTGCGCGAACAGACGAACTTCGGCAGTGCGTTCATCGCCTCGGCCACCCGCGGTTCGTGCTGCGCGGCCGCCGGCGTGGGCCACCAGGACACCATCATCTCGTAGGTGCGGCGCCCGAACACCAGCTCGCCGCCGCTGCCGGCATTGCCCGCCACGAAGGCGTCCCACTCCGCGTCGCGTTCCCGGCGATGGGCCCAGTCGAGATCGCCGTCCGTGCCTGCATAACAGCCGTCCAGCGTCAGCATTTCGAAGGCGATCAGTCTGCGCATGGCTTGTACCTCGTCGGGATGCGAATTCAGGCGACGGCGCCGGCGGCGCTCGCGTCCGGGAACGGTTCGCGCCAGGCCGGCAGGGCCTGCAATTGCCGGTGCCAGCGCGCGAGGTGCTCGAAGCCGTCCAGCGGAAGCCGTGCTTCCTTCGCCCAGCCCAGCGGTGTGGAGACGGCGAAATCCGCCACGCCCAGCCGCCCGCCGACCAGCCACTCGTGTTCGGCCAGATGCGCGTCGAGGACAGCCGCAAACTGCCGGAAGAACTTGCCCGCCTCGGCCACCGCGGCCGCATCGGCTTCGCCCATGCCCAGCCAGGGCTTGATCAGATGCTCGAAGTACAGCGAGCCGCCGTGCCGCGAGAAATGCGCCTGGTTCCACGACAGCCAGCGCAGCGCCTCGACCTGCAACGCGGGGACGGACGGCCACAGGTCCGAGCCGGCCCGGGTCGCCAGATGCACCATGATCGCGTCGGCCTCCCACAGGCGCAGCGCACCGTCGACCAGCAGCGGCACCTTGCCGTTCGGATTCAGCGCGAGGTACGGCGGCTGGCGGTGCTCGCCGTGGGCAAGGTCGACGCGTATGTACTCGACCGGAGATTGCAGGTATTTCGCCACCGCACAGGCTCTGCGCGGATTGAAGGTCTCGGCGTAGTACAGCTTCATGGGGACGCTCCTCGGGGGTGGTGGAGCGCAGTCTGCGCCGCATCTACATATGTTCAAGAACATATTCAGCGTCGGCGCTACGCTTGCCGGAACCGGAGGAAAACGCCATGCCGTACAGCGCCGAGCACAAGCAGCGGACCCGCGCGCACATCGTCGAGTGCGCCCGCGTACTGTTCAACCGCAAGGGCTTCGCCGAGGTCTCGATCGACGAGATCATGGCCAGCGCCGGCCTCACCCGCGGCGGCTTCTACAACCACTTCAAGACCAAGGAAGACCTGTACGTGGAAGCGGTGGCGGCCTACCGGGACTTCAATCCGCACGAGCGCTGGCCGCAGCTGGATTTCGATCCCGCGCGCCGCGGCAGCGCGTTCGCCCGCCAGATGGTCGACGTCTACCTCTCGCACGAACACCTGGACGACGTCGAGGGCCAGTGCCCGATGATCGCCCTGCCCTCCGACGTGGCGCGTGCCGGCACCGGCGTGAAACGTGCCTACCACGGACTGCTGGAACGCATGGCCGGCATGCTCGCGCAAGGCGCCGAGGCATCCGCCGGCGCGGAGGCCGCACGTCAGCGCGGACTCGCGCTCGCTGCACTGTGCGTGGGCGGCATGGTGCTGGCGCGCACCATCGAGGACGACGCCTTCCGCGAGGAAATCCGCGCGGCGGCACGCGCCACGGCGCACGAACTGATCGACTGAGCCGCGCCGCGCGCAGCGGCATCACCTGTCGTCCACCGCGGGCATGGCATGTCTGTGCGTCCGCCAGCGTCGCGGACGGCACCCATAGCCATGCGCTATCGGCCACATCGAAACAAGCGAATTCCAACGGCCGTCGCCACTGCGTAGATTCGATCCACAGACCCACCGCCATCCGGAGCCCGCCATGCCCAGGAACCGCAAACCCCGCCTCACCACCGTCGCCGGCGCACCGGTGCCGGACAACCAGAACATCCTCACCGCCGGTCCGCGCGGCCCGGCCCTGCTGCAGGACGTGTGGCTGCTGGAGAAACTGGCCCACTTCGACCGCGAGGTGATCCCGGAGCGGCGCATGCATGCCAAGGGTTCGGGCGCCTTCGGCACCTTCACCGTGACGAAGGACATCACCAGGTACACCCGGGCGAAGATCTTCTCCAAGGTCGGCAAGCAGACCGAGGTGTTCGCCCGCTTCACCACCGTGGCCGGCGAGCGCGGCGCAGCCGACGCCGAACGCGACATCCGCGGCTTCGCGCTGAAGTTCTACACCGAGGAAGGCAACTGGGACCTGGTCGGCAACAACACGCCGGTGTTCTTCTTCCGCGACCCGCTGAAGTTCCCCGACCTCAACCACGCGGTGAAGCGCGACCCGCGCACCAACCTGCGCAGCGCGCAGAACAACTGGGATTTCTGGACCTCGCTGCCCGAGGCGCTGCACCAGGTCACCATCGTGATGAGCGAGCGCGGCATCCCCGCCAGCTACCGCCACATGCACGGTTTCGGCTCGCACACCTTCAGCTTCATCAACGCGAAGAACGAGCGCTACTGGGTGAAGTTCCACCACGTCTGCCAGCAGGGCATCAGGAACCTCACGGATGCCGAAGCGGAGAAAATCATCGGCAAGGATCGCGAAAGCCACCAGCGCGACCTGTTCGACGCGATAGCACGCGGCGACTTCCCGAAGTGGAAGCTGTGCGTGCAGATCATGCCGGAGAAGGATGCGTCCAAGGTGCCGTACCACCCGTTCGACCTCACCAAGGTGTGGCCGCACAAGGACTATCCGCTGATCGAAGTAGGCGTGTGGGAGCTCAACAGGAACCCGGAGAATTTCTTCGCCGACGTCGAGCAGAGCGCGTTCAACCCGGCGCAGGTGGTGCCCGGCATCGGCTTCTCGCCGGACAAGATGCTGCAGGCGCGGCTGTTCTCCTACGGCGACGCGCAGCGCTACCGGCTCGGCGTGAACCACCACCAGATCCCGGTGAACGCACCGCGCTGCCCGGTCCACAGCTTCCACCGCGACGGCGCGATGCGCGTGGACGGCAACCACGGCAGCACGCTGGCCTACGAGCCCAACAGCTACGGCGAATGGCAGGAGCAGCCGGATTTCCGCGAGCCGCCGCTGTCGATCGAAGGCGCGGCCGACCACTGGAACCACCGTGTGGACGAGGACTACTACTCGCAGCCGGGCGCGCTGTTCCGGCTGATGAGCGCGAAGCAGAAGAAGGCGCTGTTCGAGAACACCGCGCGCGCGATGCAGGGCGTGCCGGAGGAAATCCAGCGCCGCCACATCGGGCACTGCAGCAAGGCCGACAAGGCCTATGGCGAGGGCGTGGCCAAGGCACTGGGGCTCAAGCCCTGACCCCGCAGGGGTGCCACAAGCCGACGGCCCGCTATCGCGGGCCGTCGGCGTCGAAACAGGTTCTGGCGGCGGCTCAGGCCGCCATGCCGGTCATCACTTCGTGCACGACTTCGACCACTGGCGGCACGGCCACCACCGGCGGCTCGACCGGACGGGCGGCCAGCCGGCCCGCGCGTACCAGCGCCTCGATGCTGGCCTGCACTTCGGCGCGGCCGAACGGCTTCTTCAGGAAGTCGTCGGCGCCGTAGCGCTGCACGTAGAACTGCTCGGTGGCCTGCGGGTTGCCGCTGATCATCACGATCGGAATATGCGCGGTGCGCGGGTCGTGGCGCAGCGTGCGCAGCACCGCGAAACCGTTGATGCCCGGCAGCACGATGTCGAGGAAGATCAGTTCGGGCAGCTCGGCCTTCGCCAGCTCCAGTGCCCGCTCGCCGTCAGCCGCTTTCTGCACCGCGTAGCCGTCCTGCTCCAGCATGCGGCCCAGCACCGCGCAAATCGTGGGCGAGTCGTCCACCACCAGCATGCGCGTGCCCAGCGGCGCCTGCCGCCGGCCTTCCGACTGCTGCGCCGACGCGTCGGCACCGCCCAGCCACCGCTTGAAGAATCCCATGCCGTTCATCGTGAGGCTCCCCGAAGCCATCCCTGTCAAGTGAAAGTCGCAGACTTGGCGCGACCCGTCGTTGCTGCGGATGGTGGGGCAGAACCATGGCGCAATCTGCGATGCACTGCTCAGTGCCTGTGCGGGAGATGTCGATCACGTCTCATGCCGGTCCTTCAACCGACGCAATTCCCTGCGTGCATGCTTGTCGGGCCGCTGGCGCGGCGCCTGCGCGCCGACCAGCCGGCGCTGCTCGCGCGATGCCTCGCGCGCCAGCTGGCTGGCCTCGCTCTCGCGGTACAGCGCCTGCGCCACGCTGGCCGGGCCGCGCTTGTCCGCCAGCGCCAACACCTCGACCTCCAGCCGCTCCTCGCCCCGGCTGATCTTCAGCTTGTCGCCCGCGCGCAACGACTTCGCCGGCTTGCAGCCGCCGCCGTTGACGTCGATCTTGCCGCCGTCGATCGCCTGCTTGGCGAGACTGCGCGTCTTGAAGAAGCGCGCGGCCCACAGCCACACGTCGACGCGTACTTCGGCGGATGGGTTGTCGTGCAGGTCATTCATGGATGGCATTGTCGCCGCATTGCCGATGCCATCACGCCCCAAGCAGCCAGTTGCCCAGGGGCACCGTCACCAGCGACAGCACGATGCCTGCGCCGAGCACGGTGTTCGCCAGTTCCGGATCCAGCCCGTACTCGTCGGCGAGGATGGTGGCCGAGACCATCGGCGCCATCGCCGCCTGCAGCACGCCGGCGGTGAGTGTGAGCCCGCCCACGCCGGCCGCCACGCCCAGCGCCCAGCACAGCGCCGGCGCCAGCAGCAGCTTCCAGCCCAGGCCCCAGGCCCCCGCGCCGAGTTGACGCCCGCCCACCTGCAAACGGAACTGCAGCCCCACGGAGAACAGCGCCAGTGGCGTCAGCGTGGCGCCCAGCGGATGGAACACGCCGTCCAGCACGGCCGGCCAGCCGCCCAGCATGCCCGCGACGACGCCGACCACCAGCGCGATGAAGGCGGGGAACGTGGCGATGCGTCGCGCGATCCGGCGCGGGTCGGGATCACGCCCCGCATACAGGCAGGCCACCACCACGCCCACCGAGGCCAGCAGCGGGAAACAACCCAGCTGGTCGGCCACCACGGCCAGCGTCAGCCCGGCCTCCCCGTGCAGCGCCTGCAGCATCGGATAGCCCATGAACGAGGTGTTGCCCAACCCGCACACCAGGACCAGCGCGCCGACGCGCCCGCGCGACCAGCCCAGCCGTGGCCCGATCCACGCGAACAGCAGCCACGCGCCGAAGAAGGTGAGCCACATCGCCGCTACCAGGAACCACAGCTGCCCATCGAGCCGCACCTGCGGGATCAGCTCCAGCACCAGCGCCGGCAGCGCGATGTTGAGCACCCACCAGTTCAGCCCGTGCACGATGCCGGCCGGCGGCTGCGCCAAGCGGCGCACCAGCGCGCCCAGCACCAGACAGACGAACAGCAGCAGCAAGGCACTCATTGCGGACATTTCGCGGGGACCAGCGCCGCATTAGACGCGATCCGGCCGACCGCCGGAAGCGGACGCCGCCGGCATGCGAGAATGGCCGGGACCCCGAACCGCGCGAGCACCATGAGTTCCAAGCCCTACGACTTCCGCCAGTTCCAGGCCGAGCTCGCCGCACTCGAGCAAGGCAACCCCGAACCGAAGCAGGCACCGGAGCCTGCACCGAAGCCCGCACCGAAATCCAAGCCGCTTGGCAAGAAGGCCGCCGAAGCCGAACGCCTCGCCCGCGCCCGCGGTGAATTCCTCGCCCTGCGCGACCGCCACAATCTCAGTGTCGCCGACGTGGTGGCGTTCTTTCCCGAGGAGGAAGGCATCGCCTATCTGCAGCAGTTGCTGGCGTCGGCGGAGCAGAAGCCGCGGCGACGGAAGCAGCCCCCCTCGACCTGAGATGCGGCAGCCGGCGCCATCCCGTCGCCGCGTGCCGGAACCACCGAACCGACCAAGCATGCCAGGTCACGCCCGGACAACATCCGCGCGATGCAGAATGGCGGCATGAACCGCCTTCCCGCCCTCGCATCCGCGCTGCTTGCGCTGCTGGCCCTGGCGCCGTTCGACGCTGGCGCGCAGGACATCTACAAGTGCATGCAAGGCGGCCAAGTCGCCTACACCGACCGGCCCTGCCCCGCCGGCAAGGGCGAGTTGCTGCACCAGGCTGACGCCACCGAAACCATCGACTATTACCTGCGCCTGGGTCAGGACAGTCTCGCCACGGCTTGGGCGAAGTCCCACCATTTGGATGCGCTCTATCGCGAGCGCCTCGCCATCCACCAGGCCGCGGAGGAAGCCCGCGCCGAACAGGCCAGACAGACGGCCGAACTCGCGCAGCAGCAGGCCGAACAGGCCCGCGCGCAGGCCCGGCAGACCGCCGCACTGCAGGCACAGGCCGAGCAGGCCACCGAGCGCGAGCAACTGCAAGCCGAGAACGACGCGCTGCGCGAGCAGAATGCGACCTACCAGGCCGAACTGAGCCAGCCGACCTATCTGGTCCCGCCCTACGGCTGGGCCGGATCGCGCCCATACCCGCCGTTCCATCCACCCCGCTTCGACCGCCACGAGCCCGGGCAGCCGCATGCGCGGCCGCCACCGCCGGTACGCGATCAACCGCGGGTGAAGAGCTGCACGACGCTGGCCGGCGGGCGCGTGCAATGCTGAATTGACAAACTCATCGGTACCGGCGTATGGGGTGGATACCCCCACACGCAAGGAGAGCATCATGCGCACCCCATTTCTTGCCGTTGCCGTCATGGCAGTGCTGGGCAGCACGGGCGCCATCGCCGACGATACGATGTCGCTCAACCAGTTCCCCCACAGGGTCGAGCCGGTGCTGGTGCAGGTGAACGCCCAAGGCAGGGTCACCAGCGCTTCGCCGGCCTACCAGCTCACACCCAAGCTCAACCGCCTGTTGCGCGCGAACCTCGACGGGATGATCCGCAAGCCCGCCGTCGACAAGCACGGCAAGCCGATACCCAGCCAGTTCATCATGAACATGGCCGTACGCACCGAGCCACGCACCGACGGCAACTACGATGCCTGGTTCGCCTACGTCTCGACCAAGCCGGTGCCGCCGGGTTCCTGGTACTGGGTGCACCTCGACGGCGACCGTCTCGCGCTGGCCAGCCAGGGCATGCGCTTCCGTGGCATGCGCCCGTCCCTGCAGGTCCAGCACTACTACCACGACGGTTACCGGGCAACCTACAAGGGGAGCAGCCAGCCGGTACCGGCCATGGCGCCGGCACCTGCGGTGCAAAGCACGCCCGGCAATGCGTCCAATCCGCCGCCCCGCACCCGGTAAATCCCCGTGCCGAAATCAAAGGCCCGTCGCAAGCGACGGGCCTTTTCGTTGCGCGGGGCTACCGATGCGACGACTCAAGTCCCCAGCAGCACCCGGTTCATCCGCTGCACGAAGGCCGCGGGGTCGGACAACGGGGCACCGGCGGCGATCTCGGCCTGCTCCAGCAGCAGGTTGGCGAGGTCACTTGCCCTGCCTTCGTCGGCCTCGGCTTCCACGCGCTTCAGCAGCGGATGGGCCGGGTTGATTTCCAGCGTGGGCTTGCTCTCGGGCAGTTCCTGGCCGGCTTCGCGCAGCAGGCGGGCGAGGTGCGGCGCCATCTCGTAGTCGCTGAGCGCGAGACAGGAAGGCGAGTCGGTGAGGCGGGCGGACACCTTCACGTCGCCCACGCGATCGCCGAGCAGATCCTTCAGCTTCTTCAGCAGCGGCTCGGCTTCCTTCGCGACTTCTTCCTGCTGCTTCTTCTCCGCCTCATCCAGCGGCAGCTCGCCCTTGGCGACGTTCTTCAGCTTCTTGCCTTCGTATTCGCCGAGGTAACCGACCATCCACTCGTCGATGCGGTCGAACATCAGCAGGACTTCAATGCCCTTGGCGCGGAACGCTTCGAGCTGCGGGCTGCCGGCGGCAGCCTTGTAGCTGTCGGCGGTGATGTACCAGATCGCGTCCTGACCCACCGCCATGCGGCCGATGTAGTCGTCCAGCGAGACGCTCTGCGCCGCGCCCTCGCCCTTGGTGGAGGCGAAGCGCAACAGCTTGGCGATGCGCTCGCGGTTCGTCGCGTCCTCGCTGATGCCTTCCTTCAGCGTGTTGCCGAAGGCCTTGATGAAAGTGCTGAACTTCTCCGGCTCGTCCTTCGCCAGCTTCTCGATCAGGTCCAGCACGCGCTTCACGCAAGCCGCCTTGATGCGTTCCAACTGGCGGTTGTGCTGCAGGATCTCGCGGCTGACGTTGAGCGGCAGGTCGTCGGCGTCCACCACGCCGCGCACGAAGCGCAGGTAGTTCGGCAGCAGTTCCTCGGCCGCGTCCATGATGAAGACGCGCTTGATGTAGAGCTTCAGCCCCTTGCGCTCGTCGCGCCCGCCCATCATCAGGTCGAACGGCGGCTGTGACGGAATGTAGAGCAAGGTGGTGAAGCTCTGGCTGCCCTCGACGCGGTTGTGCGTCCAGGCCAGCGCGTCGTTGAAGTCGTGGCCCAGCGACTTGTAGAAGCCCTGGTAGTCCGCATCGGAAATCTCCGACTTCGGCTTGGCCCACAGCGCGGAGGCGTCGTTGACGGTCTCCCACTCGCCGGTGGGCTTGCCATCCTTCTCCTGCGGCACGCGGATCGGGAACGCCACGTGATCGGAATACTTGGTGATCAGCGAACGCAGCTGCCAGCCCTTGAGGAACTCGTCCTCGTCGGCCTTCAGGTGCAGGACCACGGTGGTGCCGCGCTCGGCCAACTCGATCGGCTCCAGCGCGTACTCGCCCTTGCCGTCGCTCTCCCACTTCACGCCCGCGCCGGCCGGCGCGTCGGCGCGGCGGGTCAGCACAGTGACCTTGTCGGCGACCACGAAGGCGGAATAGAAGCCCACGCCGAACTGGCCGATCAGCCGCGCGTCGGCCTTCTGCTCGCCGCTCATCGCTTCGAGGAAACGCCGCGTGCCGGAGCTGGCGATGGTGCCGATGTTCGCCACCACCTCGTCGCGCGTCATGCCGACGCCGTTGTCGCGCACGGTCACCGTGCGCGCGGCCTCGTCCCAGCTCACGTCGATGTGCAGCTCGCTGTCGCCGCCCAGCAACTCGGGCTTGCCCAGCGCCTCGAAGCGCAGCTTGTCGCAGGCGTCGGAGGCGTTGGAGATCAGCTCGCGCAGGAAGATCTCCTTGTGCGAGTACAGCGAGTGGGTGACCAGGTGCAGCACCTGGGCGACTTCGGCTTCGAACTTGCGGGTTTCGGCGGGTGCGGTCATGCGGGGTGCTTCCGAGTGGTAGTGAGTTGATCCCCTCTCCCTCCGGGAGAGGGTGCCCGAAGGGCGGGAGAGG
>Ga0209026_1000123_pt1 | contig 125961 bp, 113 predicted proteins | sample AraplaCL_Col_mCL_FD_184262 | JGI IMG/M metagenome (GOLD analysis project Ga0209026, IMG submission 184262) | Arabidopsis root microbial communities from the University of North Carolina, USA - plate scrape CL_Col_mCL (SPAdes) (version 2) | ecosystem: Host-associated > Plants > Roots >...
GGGGGCCAGCGAGCCGATGCGGCGCGACCTGCACTTCCATGGCGACCAGGCCTACCGGCTCGGCTTCGTGATCGAGCACAACCCGGATGGTGTGCCGAACGGCGGCAGTTGCATCTTCGCGCACTTGTGGTCGTCGCCGACCACCGGCACCACCGGCTGCACCGCGATGACGCCGGACAGCATGCAGCATCTGCTGGCATGGCTGAAACCGGAGGAACACCCGGTGTTCGTGCTGCTGCCGCAGGACGAATACGCGCGCCTGCGCCACGCATGGCAACTGCCCGACGTGAAGGCCGGCCGATGAGCGCGACCACCCGTGTGTTGCTTGGCCTTGCCGCCGGCGCGCTGGCCGGTCTGGCGCTGGCCACCTGGGCGCCGGTGTGGGCGGCGCGAGCGGCGGATGTTGCCCAGCCGATCGGTCACCTGTGGCTCAACGCGCTGCAGATGACGGTGGTGCCGCTGGTGCTGGCGCTGGTGGTGGTGGGCGTCAACACGGCCAGCGATGCGGCGGCTTCCGGGCGCATCGCGCGGCGCACCCTCGTCGCCATCATCGCGGTGCTTGCGCTGGGTGCGGCCGTCGCCGCGCTGCTCGCACCGCCGCTGCTGGCGCTGTTCCCGCACGATCCGGCCTTGGGCGCAGTGCTCGGCGGCCATGCCACGAATGCCCCCGTGGCGGCCGCGCCGGGCTGGGCCACTTGGTTCGAGGGCATCGTGCCCAGCAACGCGCTGATGGCCGCGGCGCAGAGCGCGATGCTGCCGCTGGTGGTGTTCGCGCTGTGCCTCGGCTTCGCGCTGACGCAGTTGCAGCCGGCGCGGCGCGCCCTGCTGCTGGAGTTCTTCCAGGCGATCGCGGACGCGATGATCGCGATCGTGCGCTGGGTGCTGTGGCTGGCGCCGCTGGGCGTGTTCGCGCTGATCCTCGCCGTCTGCGCGCGCGCCGGCCTGGGCATGGTGCGCGCGCTGGGCGTGTTCGTGCTGCTGGAGATCGTCCTGCACCTCACGGTCACCGTGTTGATGCTGCCGGTGGCGGTGCTGTGGGGCGGCGAACGGTTGCGCCGCTTCGTGGTCGCGCTGGCGCCCGCGCAGGCGGTGGCGGCCAGCACGCAGTCCTCGCTGGCCTCGCTGCCGGCGATGCTGGAGAGCGCGGAACGGCGGCTCGGCTACCCGACCCAGGTCACCGCGCTGGCGCTGCCGATGGCGGTGTCGCTGTGCCGGCTCACCAGCCCGGTGCAGTACATCGCCTCGGCCTGCTTCATCGCCTGGGCCAGCGGCATCCACCTGGGGCCGGCGCAGCTCGCGGCGGGCGCGGCGCTGGCGGTGGTGATCAGCCTGGGCTCGGTCGGCCTGCCGGGGCAGGTCACCTTCATGGCGACCAACCTGCCGGTGGCGCAGGCGATGGGCGTACCGGTGGCGCCGCTGGGCCTGATGCTGGCGGTGGATGCGCTGCCCGACGTGTTCGCCACGCTGGGCAACGTCACCGCCGACCTCACCGTGACCAGCGTGGTGGCGCGGCAATCGCGACATGACGCGGCAACCGACGCGCCGCGCGCACCGGAGGCGGCCGACGGGCCATAACGCCCGTGGAACGTCGCAGGACGGACGGGCGCCCGGCGCAACGGGCACAGGCAAATGGCCGGCTATACTGCAAGGCCCGCGGCGCCCGTTGCGCCGTCCCGCCCGCAGGCCCGCCATGCTGCTGATGATCGACAACTACGACAGCTTCACCTTCAACCTCGTGCAGTACCTGGGCGAGCTGGCGCAGGAGGTGAAGGTGGTGCGCAACGATGCGCTGGACGTGGCGGGCATCCGCGCGCTGAAGCCCGCGCACATCATGATTTCACCGGGGCCGGGCACGCCGGACGATGCGGGCGTGTCGCTGGACGTGTTGCGCGAGTTGTCCGCGGAGATCCCGGTGTTCGGCGTGTGCCTGGGCCACCAGGCGATCGGCCAGGCGTTCGGCGGCAAGGTGATCCGTGCCAAGCGGATCATGCACGGCAAGACCTCGCCGGTGCGCCATCGCGGCCAGGGCGTGTTCGCCGGCCTGCCCGATCCGTTTGAGGCCACGCGCTACCACTCGCTGGTGGTGGAGCAGGGCTCGCTGCCGGATTGCCTGGAAGTGACGGCGTGGACCGAAAACGCGGACGGCAGCATCGACGAGATCATGGGCCTGCGCCACAGGACCTTGCCGGTCGAGGGCGTGCAGTTCCACCCCGAATCCATCCTCACCCAGCACGGCCACGACCTGCTGGCGAACTTCCTGGGCCTGCCGCGGCGGAAGCTGGCGGCATGAGCGCACGCGAAATCACCATCACGCCGCAGGAGGCCCTGCAGCGCACGATCGAGCACCGCGAGATCTTCCACGACGAGATGATCGCCCTGATGCGCCAGATCATGGCGGGTGAGGTGAGCCCGCTGATGACCGCGGCGATCATCACCGGCCTGCGCGTGAAGAAGGAGACGGTGGGCGAGATCACCGGCGCGGCGCGGGTGATGCGCGAGCTGGCACACCAGGTGCCGGTGGCGGGCGATACCGCGCACCTGCTCGACATCGTGGGCACCGGCGGCGACGGCGCCTCCAGCTTCAACATCTCCACCGCGGCGATGTTCGTGGCCGCGGCGGCGGGCGCACGCATCGCCAAGCACGGCGGGCGCAGCGTGTCGTCCAAGTCCGGCAGCGCCGACGTGCTGGAGGCACTGGGCGCGCGCATCGACCTCAAGCCCGCGCAGGTGGCCGAGTGCCTGGCCGAGACCGGCATCGGCTTCATGTTCGCGCCCAACCATCATCCGGCGATGAAGGTGGTGGCGCCGGTGCGCAAGGAGATGGGCGTGCGCACCCTGTTCAACATCCTGGGCCCGCTGACCAACCCGGCCGGCGCGCCGAACATCCTGATGGGCGTGTTCCACCCCGATCTGGTCGGCATCCAGGTGCGCGTGCTGCAGCAGCTCGGCGCGCGGCGCGCGCTGGTGGTGTGGGGCCGCGACGGCATGGACGAGATCTCGCTGGGCGCGGCCACCCTGGTCGGCGAGCTGAAGGACGGCGTGGTGCGCGAGTACGAGGTCGAACCGGAGGATTTCGGCCTCGCGATGGCCTCCAGCCGCAACCTGCGCGTGGCCGACGTGGCCGAGTCGAAGGCGATGCTGGAACGGGCGCTGGACGGCGAACGCGGCGTGCCGCACGACATCGTCTGCCTCAACGCGGGCGCGGCGCTGTACGCCGCGAACGTGGCCGCATCGATAGCCGAGGGCATCGCGCTGGCGCGAGCCGCGATTGCCAGCGGCGCGGCCCGTGCGAAAATGCAGACCTTCGTGGCAACGACGCAACGGCTGGCCGGCAGGCTGTGATAGCTTGACGGCGCGACGACATGGTCGTCGCCACGATGCCCCGGCCCCGACTCCCCACCGCCCATGACCGACATCCTCAACCGCATCCTCGCCCGCAAGGCGGAAGAAGTGGCCGAACGCCAGTCGCGGCTGCCGCTGGCCGAACTGGCCGCGCGCATCCCCGATCTGCCCGAGACGCGCGGCTTCGCCGCGGCAATCGAGGCGAAGATCAACGCCGGCAAGCCCGCGGTGATCGCCGAGGTGAAGAAGGCCAGCCCCAGCAAGGGCGTGATCCGCGCCGACTTCGATCCGGCGGCGATCGCGAAAAGCTACGCGAAGGGCGGCGCAGCCTGCCTCTCGGTGCTCACCGACAGCGACTTCTTCCAGGGCAGCGAGGCGTTCCTGCAGCAGGCGCGCGACGCGTGTTCGCTGCCGGTGCTGCGCAAGGACTTCATCATCGACCCGTACCAGGTACACGAGGCGCGCGTGATCGGCGCCGACTGCGTGCTGCTGATCGTGGCCGCGCTGGACGACGACGTGCTGCTGCAGCTCTCGCTGCAGGCGGCCGAGCTCGACCTCGACGTGCTGTGCGAAGTGCACGACGAGGAGGAGCTGGAGCGCGCGCTGGCGCTGCCGGTGCCGCTGATCGGCGTCAACAACCGCAATCTGCGCAACTTCGAGACCTCGCTGGAGACCTCGCTGGCGCTGCAGGAACTGATGGAATACGACCGCATCCTGGTCGCCGAATCCGGCATCCGCACGCCCGAGGACGTGGCGCGGCTGCGCGAGGGCGGCATCAACGCGTTCCTGGTCGGCGAGGCGTTCATGCGCGCCGAGGACCCGGGCAGCGAACTGAAGCGGTTGTTCGGCACGAAGTAATGCACATGGACACAGGGGACATGGCGTCGTCCGCGACGGTCGGCACGGACGTGCCGGCGCAGCGCGTGGTGCTGTTCGACTTCGATGGCGTGCTGCTGCACGGCGACGCGTTTTACCTGTTCATCCGCAGCCGCTATGCGCGCTCGTGGCTGCGCAAGCTGCTGGTACTGCCCTGCCTGCCGTGGCTGCTGCTGCAGCTGCCGTTTTCGCGCCGGCGCGTGGCGCGCACCCTGGTGCACGCCGCGCTGTTCGGTACGGGCGAGCAGCGCTACCAGGCGCAGGCGCGCACCTACGCCGCCGAGATGGTGCAGCACTCGCGCCTGTTCAACCGCGACGCCTTGCGCACGTTGCGCCGCCACCAGCAGGCGGGCGACCGCGTGATCGTGGTGACCGGCTGCGAGCAGGCGCTGGTGGGCGGGATCCTCGAACAGCTGGGCCTGGGCAACGTGGAACTGCTCGCCTCGCGGCTGCGTGCCACCGGCCTGGGCATGCGCACCGGCTTCCACAACATCGGCGCAAACAAGCTCAAGGCGCTGTCCGCGCACGGAGTGACCGCGTGGCAGCAGGCCTACAGCGATTCGCTGATGGATGTGCCGATGCTCAGGCCCGCCGCCGAGCCGGTGCTGGTCAATGGCACGCCGAAGCTGTGCAAGAAGATGGACGTGGCGCTGGGTCGGGTGGTCGGCCGCGTGGCGTGGCGGTAGGGGCGGAGCGTAGGAGCGGCTTCAGCCGCGATTCCTCTGCCAATCGCGGCTGAAGCCGCTCCTACGCACGCTCCCGGCCCGTGATCGACAGCGCCACCGCCTCCGCCACGCGGATCCCGTCCACTGCTGCGGAAAGAATGCCGCCCGCATAGCCCGCGCCTTCGCCGGCGGGGTACAGGCCGCGCGTGTTGAGGCTCTGCAGGTCCTCGTCGCGGCGCTTGATGCGCACTGGCGAGGAGGTGCGCGTCTCCACCCCGGTGAGCATCGCGTCGGGCAGCGCGTAACCCTTGATCTGGCGGTCGAACGCGGGGATCGCGGCGCGGATCGCGGCCACCGCATAGTCGGGCAGGGCGGTGGAGAGATCGGTGAGATGCACGCCCGGCTTGTACGAGGGCTGCACGTCGCCGAAGGCGCGCGAAGGCTTGCCCGCGAGGAAGTCGCCCACGCGCTGGCCCGGTGCGCTGTAGTCGCCACCGCCCAGGGCGTAGGCGTTCGATTCCCAGTGCCGCTGCAGCGCGATGCCGGCCAGCGGACCTTCGCCGTACGGCGCGTAGTCGGCTGGCGTGATGTCGCAGACGATCGCCGCGTTCGCGTTGCGCTCGTTGCGCGAGTACTGGCTCATGCCGTTCGTCACCACGCGGCCCGGCTCGCTGGTGGCGGCCACCACGGTGCCGCCGGGGCACATGCAGAAGCTGTACACCGAGCGGCCATCGCGGCCGTGGTGCACGAGGTGATAGTCGGCCGCGCCGAGGATGGGATGGCCGGCCTGCGGGCCGAAGCGCGCGTGGTCGATCAGCGACTGCGGGTGCTCGATGCGGAAGCCGATCGAGAACGGCTTGGCCTCCACGTACACGCCGCGCGCATGCAGCATCTCGAACGTGTCGCGCGCGCTGTGGCCCAGCGCCAGCACCACGTGATCGCTGCGCAGCTCCTCGCCGCTGGCCAGCCGTACGCCGCGTACCTGGCGCTCGCCCGGCGCGTCGGTCTCGATCAGCAGATCGTCCACGCGCTGGTCGAAGCGGATCTCGCCGTCCAGTTCCTCGATGGTGCCGCGCATGTTCTCCACCATCGTCACCAGCCGGAACGTGCCGATATGCGGCTTGCTGACGTAGAGGATCTCCTCCGGCGCGCCGGCCGCGACGAACTCGGTGAGCACCTTGCGGCCGTGGTGCCGCGGATCGCGGATCTGGCTGTGCAGCTTGCCGTCGGAAAACGTGCCCGCGCCACCCTCGCCGAACTGCACGTTGGAATCCGGATGCAGCTCGCGTTTGCGCCACAGGTCCCAGGTGTCCTTGGTGCGCTCGCGCACCGCCTTGCCGCGTTCCAGCACGATGGGGCGGAAGCCCGACTGCGCCAGGATCAGCGCCGCAAACAGGCCGCAGGGACCGAAGCCGATCACGATGGGGCGGTGTTCCAGTCGCGCCGGTGCCTGTGCCACGAAGTGGTAGCGGGTGTCGGGCGTCACCTGCACATGACGATCATCCGCATGGCGAGCCAGCAGCGCGGCCTCGTCGGCCACGTCCACGTCCAGTGTGTAGATCAGCGCGATCGCGCCGCGCTTGCGCGCGTCGTAGCCACGGCGGAACACGGCGTAGCCATGCAGCGCGGTGGGCTGGATGCCGAGCTTCGCGCAGATTGCCGCGGGGAGTGCTTCCGCGGGATGGTCTAGCGGAAGCTTGAGGTCGGTGAGGCGCAGCATCAGGAGGTGGGAGTGTTCGCTGGGGCGAAGGAGCGGATTTTCGCAGATTCGCGGACTTTGCTCCCTCCCCCCGCCGGGGAGAGGGTTGGGGTGAGGGGCAGGTGCTCGCCGCCATGCGGGACCCAGGCGCCGCGCCCGCGCCGCGCCTCAGAACTTCCCGAGGAAATCCGCCTTGCCCAGCTCGGCGCCCGCCTCGCGCAGGATCGCGTAGGCGGTGGTGCAGTGGAAGAACAGGTTGGGCAGCACGTAGTCGAACAGGTAGGCCTGGCCTTCGAAGCGCTGCTCGCCGCTGGGGCTGTTGCGGCTGGGGAAGACCACGCTGCGCGCTTCGCTGCCGTCGATCTGCGCAGGCTGGAAGCCCTGCACGTAGGCGGTCGCGGCGTCGATGCGCGCGTACACCTGCGCAAGCGTGGCCTCGTTGTCCTCGAACGACTTCGGTTCGACGCCGGCGAGGCGGGCGCAGCCGCGGGCGGCCATGTCGCAGGCGATCTGCACCTGCTTGACCAGCGGCAGCATGTCGGGGATCAGGCGCGTTTGCAGCAAGGTGGCGTCGCTGACGTTCTTGGCCTTGGCGTGCGCCTCGCCCTGCTGCAGCACATGGCGCAGGTTGGCGAGCGCGCGGACGAAGACGGGAACGGAGGCTTGGTACATGGAGAGGCTCATCGGGATGGCTCCACTGGGTCGGGGGAAGGCAGGTCGGCGGCGAGCACGTCGCCTAGGGATGCTGGTGCCATGGGCGCGACGGCGATGTCGTCGGTCGAGGCCGATGCCGGCGCGGCATGCCGGGTGGCGCGGATCGCCACCAGTGTCGCCGCGAACAGCAGCAGCGCGGCCAGCACGAAGGCCACGCCCGGCAGGTGGTGCACCGGCGCGTGGTCGCTGATGAACAGCGCGAACAGGCTGGCGAACATCGACGGGCCGAAGATACCGGCGAGGCTGGCGAGGCTGGTCAGCGCGCCCTGCAGGCGGCCCTGTTCGTGCGGGTCGACCTGGTGGGTCATCATCGACTGCGCCGGCGGGCCGGCGAGCCCGCCGAGGCAGAACACCGGGATCGCGGTCAGGAACAGCCACGCGCTGGACGCGAGGCCGAACACGAGGTAGCCCAGCACGCACAGCGACAGGCCGATCAGGATCATCCGCCGCTCGCCCAGCTTCGGCATCAGCCGGCGCACCAGCACCGCCTGCACCAGGCCGCTGCACAGGCCGACCAGGCCCAGCGTGTAGCCCACCACCTGCGGGCCCCAGCCGAAGCGGTAGTCGGTGTACAGCACGTAGGTGGAGTTGAGCGAGAACTGCGCCAGGTTGATCAGGAAGAACACCGCGGCCAGCGCGAACACCTGCGGGTAACGGCGCAGCAGCACCACCGCGCCGAACGGGTTGGCGTGGCGCCAGTCGAAGCGCGGCGCGCGGCGCTCCGGCGGCAGCGATTCCGGCAGCACGAAATACCCGTAGCAGAAGTTGAGCAGCGACAGCCCGGCCGCCACCCAGAACGGCAGGCGCAGGTGCCAGTGGCCGAGGAAGCCGCCCAGCGCCGGGCCCACGATGAAGCCGATGCCGAACGCCGCGCCCAGCATGCCGAACGCGGCGGCGCGCTTTTCCTTAGGCACGATGTCGGCGATGTAGGCGTTCGCGGTGGAGAAGCTCGCCGCGCAGATGCCGGACACCGCGCGGCCCAGGAACAGCAGCCACAGCACCGGCGCCAGCGCCATCACGATGAAATCCACGCCGAGGCCGAAGCTGGAGATCAGGATCACCGTGCGCCGGCCGTAGCGGTCCGACAACGCGCCCTGCACCGGCGAGAACACGAACTGCATCACCATGAACAGCGTGGCGAACGCGCCCACCCAGACCGCCGCCTTCGCGATGCTGCCGCCGATCAGGTCGACGATCAGGTGCGGCAGCACCGGGATGATGATGCCGAACGCCAGCATGTCCAGCATCACGGTGACGAAGATGAAGGCGAGGGCGGCGTGGTGGCGCGGGGCGTGGGCGACAGGCTGGCTCATGACACGATTGGCGGTGGCAGACGCGGAACGATAGCGCATCGCGCCGCGCTGCGGCTGGCCAGCGACGAAACGTCAGCCCGGCGGCGCCGTGAGTTCCTGCGCGGTGAGGCCGCGATATGACGGCGGCTCAGCCGGCGTGACGATGTTCCGCTCGATGCCCAACTCAGCCAGAAAATAGTCGCGTTCCGGCTTTACCATGAAGCATTCCATGCAACGGAAGGCAAAGATCATGGCTGCACGCACGTTCCGCATCAGTATCCTCCTTGTGCTGATCGCACTACCGCTGACGGGTTATGCCCAACTCCAAGTAACGAGTTTGAAGGCCGTCCGCAAGGATCTGGGCAGCGATGGGCAGTACAGCTTCCCGCTGGTGAGTGGCGGCGCACCCAACGCCACCGCTCGCATCAATGCTTGGCTGCAGTCAGAGCAACTGCGATTGAGTTCGCTGCAGGTGTTTACCGGGCACGGTAAGAAATCCCCGTTCGAGAACGTGTGGCCAGCTCCCGGATCGTGGTCGGGGATCGATTCCATGAGCTACAAGATTGTCGCCAATACGCCCGGGTATCTCTCGCTGCTGATTCTTAGCGAGGGCTCGGGAGCACATACATCCGACAACAGTGACTACTACAACTTCGATGCCGGAACCGGCGTACAACTGCAACTGGAAGACCTGCTTACCCAACGAGGACTACAACTGTTCCAGGAGCGAGTACGCAAGGCCCGACTCAAGCGGATCGATGATTTTCTCGCGAAGCTTCCAAAGCCGAGTGGCGCCGCAAAGCCCAGCGAGGATTCGGCTGAGGGTACGGCGGAAGCGCAGCGTCAGTTGTATACCAACTGCCGTGCCGGCGTTGCCGAGGATGACGTGCGCACCGACGAGCTGTCATTGGAGGTGACCAAACTGGTAGTCATCCGCGAACACTGCGCACCGCATGCCATTGAGGCGGTCGATGATCTCTGGAATTTTCGCAACGCTTATTCGTTTTCCTCGCTGCGAGGTGAGCTGAATGCGTACGGTCGCTGTCTGCTGATCGCGCGGCGCGGCGACTGTGGCTATTTGCGAGAAGCGCCCATGCGAGGCGAGTTGTTCGGCACGATTGGCAGCAATCAGGTCACTTTTTATCTGGGCGCCGCTGGCAATAGCAGCAGCTATGCCTACGACAAGATTGGCGCGTTCATTCCCTTGTCGGGTGGCAAGCAGGCCGATGGGAGCTACTACTTTACCGAGCAACCTGTTGGCGGGCACAAGGCCGTGTTTGTACTCAAGCGGGGAGCTGAAGGTCTTGCCGGCAATTGGACGCAGGAAGGCACCGGAAAGACGTTGGCTGTGGTGCTGCACTGATCGAACGGTTTAGTCAGCCCGGTGGCGCCGTGAGTTCCTGCGCGTCCAGACAGCCGGTGTGGCGGCGATCCAGCCGGTGGAACTGGCGGCGCAGGTTCGCCTGCCATTCCTTCAGCGTCACCGGCTTGCCGCGGCCGCCGGGCAGCTCGTCCGGTTCGAGCGCGCCGTCGTGGTTGCTGTCCATGCGCTCGAAGCCGCGGCTCATGTAGGCCACGTATTCGGCCTCGCTCACGCAACCGTTGCCGTCGGTGTCGAACTGGCGCAGGTAGGCGTTACGCGAATCCTGCGCCGCGGCAACGAGCGGCAGCAGCAACACGATGGAGGCTGCGGCGGTCCGGATCACCGGCGCAGGCTGCCGTGCAGGCCGATGAATTGCAGGAACTCGGCGCGGGTGCGCGCGTCTTCGCGGAAGGTGCCGAGCATCTGGCTGGTCACCATCGATACGCCGCGCTTGTGCACGCCGCGGGTGGTCATGCATTCGTGGCTGGCGTCGACCACCACCGCCACGCCGGCAGGCTGCAGGGTTTCCTGGATGCATTGCGCGATCTGCGCGGTGAGCTTTTCCTGCACCTGGAAGCGGCGCGCATAGCCTTCCACCACCCGCGCCAGCTTGCTGATGCCGACCACGCGGTTGGTGGGCAGGTAGCCGACATGGGCGCGGCCGATGATCGGCGCCATGTGGTGCTCGCAGTGGCTCTCGAACTCGATGTCGCGCAGCACCACCATCTCGTCGTAGCCCTCGACTTCCTTGAAGGTGCGCTTGAGGTAGTCGGCCGGGTCTTCCGTGTAGCCGCTGAACCAGTCGCGATAAGCCTTCACCACGCGCTTGGGCGTGTCGAGCAGGCCTTCGCGCGCGGGGTCCTCGCCGGCCCAGCGCAGCAGGACGCGCACGGCTTCCTCGGCCTGTTCGCGGGTGACGTCGTTCGGGGTGGGGTCGCTCATGGGGATGCTCGGTACGGCGGGACGTGACAGTGTAACGCCCGTGCCACGGCAGGCGACGACGCGAGTGTGCAAAGCCCGCGGCAGGGAGGTCAGGCCTCGTCGTCGACCGGCTCGTCACCTTCGAGACCGCTTTCGGGAAGTTTGTCCGTTGCACCCGCCTCGTCGCCTACGGACGACAGCTTTTTCGGCATGGATCGCTTTGGCTTGATCCCGAGATCCCGCAGTTGTTCCGCTTGTCGAACCAAGCCATTCCGCGGGCTGACCAAGGCCTTTTCCGCGGCTTGGGTCGCCGTGGTTGCCTTGGCCAGCGCCTCACCGATAGTCACGACGTGCTCGCTGAAGCGCACTGCGGCGTCGTACATGAGGCCACCGCGCTTGACGATCTCGTCCATGCTGCGCGTGGTCCTTTCAACGCGCCATATGTATTCGATCGTGCGCAGCACGGTGAACAGGGTGTTCGGTGAAACGAGCGCGACGTGCCGTTCCAATGCGTACTGCGCGAGGCTCGGATCGGCTTCGCTGGCAGCCATCAGTGCGCTCTCGATGGGCACGAAAAGCAGGGTGAAATCCACGCTCTTCAAGTTGTAGAGCGACGGGTAGTTCTTTCCCGAAAGATCCTTGATATGCCGCTTGATGGAAGCGGAGTGGTCTTCCAGTGCTTCTGTGCGAACGTGATCGTCGTCGGTCGCTGCGACGTATCGCTCGTAGGCAACCAGCGATACTTTCGCGTCGATGACGATGGCGCGCTCTTGCGGAAGATCCAGCACGACGTCCGGGATGAGTCGGCCGTCCGTATCGTCGGTGTGATGACTTGCCTGCGTGCGGAATTCGATCCCTTCACGCAGCCCGGCCAGTTCAAGTACCCGTTGCAGTACTGCCTCGCCCCAGATGCCGCGCGTCTTGCTCTCGCCGCGCAGCGCGTTGGTGAGTGACTGAGCCTTGGCGCCGATGTCTTGATTCAACTCGGTCAGGTGACGGATCTGCGCGATCAATCCTTCGCGCGCTATGAGGTCCGCCTCACGAGTTGCCTCAACCTTGCCCTTGAAGTCGTCGAGGGATTTGCTGAAGGGGGTGAGCAGGTTCGACAGTGTGGCTTTCTGCTGCTCGTTGAGCCGGGCGCCTTTTTCCTCCAGAAGTGCATTGGCCATCAGCTTGAACTCCTTGGCCATCTCATCCTTCGCATCTGCCAGCAGCTTGCTGGTGTCAATCTCACGCTGCCGCGCCGATTTCACTTCTTGATCGAGTCGAGCCTGCGATTCGAGCAGCCTGCTTTTCTCCTCGGTCAGGCTCTTGTTGGCGGCGGTCAGTTGGGAGAGTTGTTCGTGCGCCAGAGCCAGGCTTCTACCTGCCGCATCATGCTGACTGGACATGCTGGCCAGGTCGGCGCGCCTGGCCGAAAGAATCTCCTGCACGGTCCTCAGTTCTTTCTCCAGGCTCGCTGCGCGTTCGGCTTGCACCTGTGCGGATGCCAGTTGCGTAGTGGCCTCGTGGAATTTGGTTTCGGTGTCGTTGCGCTCACGTGCGACATTGCGTCCGTGCAACAGTGCGACTGCTTGCAAGGCGATGACGATAAGCACGACAACGACGAGGACGATCAGCAGAAGTTCGGTGATGGACATGACGTATCCAGCGGAAAACAGGTCGCCAGTTTACGCGCTGGCGTATCAGTTACTGCGACAGCTTGTACGCAGTGCCGGCATGGCACTCGTGCAGTCATTCGGAACGCTTTGCGACATGGACGCATCTTATGTCCAGTCGGATCATCCCGGCGGCTGCGCGTATTTCACGCCGCCATTGCCGCTGAGGTGCATCATGGCTCGATCCACTGGAACGGGAGGGCATCATGGAGCATGTACACGATTACCTGATCGTCGGCGCCGGCATGGCGGCGGACGCAGCGGCGAAGGCGATCCGCGAAGTCGACGCCGAGGCGAACGTCGGCATGGTCGGCGAGGAAGGCGCGCCACCGTACCAGCGCCCGCCGCTGTCCAAGGCGCTGTGGAAGGGCGGCAAGACGCTGGCGGACATCGACCTCGGCACCGCGGCCAGCGGCGCGAAGCTGTACCAGGACCGGCGCATCGTGGCGCTGGACCGCGCGGCGCACGTGGCGCGCGACGGGAAGGGCGACACGTATCGCTATCGCCGCCTGCTGCTCGCCACCGGCGCCACGCCGCGGCGGCTGTCATCCGAGGGCAGTGACCGCATCATCCACTTCCGCACGCAGGACGATTACCTGGCGTTGCGTCGCCATGCACAGCCGGGCGCGATCATCGCGGTGATCGGCGGCGGCTTCATCGGCGCCGAGCTGGCCGCCTCGCTGTGCGGCGTCGGCTGCAAGGTGAGCATGCTGTTTCCGGATGCACACATCGGCGCGGGCCGTTACCCCGACGGCCTCGCGCGTTACCTGGACGACTACTACCGCCAGCACGGCGTGGACGTGCGCAGCGGCGTGCGGGTGACCGACAGCCGGCCCACCGATGGCGGCGTGGAACTCACTCTGTCCGACGGCAGCGTGCTGCGGGTGGAAGCCGCGGTCGCCGGCCTCGGCGTGACGCCGAACACCGCGCTGGCCGAGCAGACGGGCCTCAAGGTGGACAACGGCATCGTGGTCGACGCGCAACTGCGCAGCAGCGATCCCGACATCTGGGCCGCCGGCGACGTGGCGAACTTCCACAACCCCGCGCTGGACCGGCGTCTGCGCGTGGAGCACGAGGACGCCGCGGTGAGCATGGGCCGCCACGCCGGCCGCGCCATGGCCGGCATCGCCGACAGCTACGACATGCTGCCGTTCTTCTATTCCGACCTGTTCGACCTCGGCTACGAGGCCGTGGGTTTGCTCGACACGCGCCTTGACGTGGTCGAGGACTGGCGCGAGCCCAACCGCGAAGGCGTGGTGTATTACCTCGACCACGGCCGCGTGCGCGGCGTGCTGCTGTGGAACACCTGGGACCAGGTGGATGCGGCGCGCGCGCTGATCGCCGAGGCGGGGCCGTTCGATGCGGCGTCGCTGAAGGGGCGGCTCCCGCGTCAGGCCTGAGCGGTGGGCAACGGTGTGTTGCCGGCGAGCGTCGTTATCTGCGCAATGCCGGCACCTGCCCCGCAGCGGCGAAAGTGTTCTGGACGGTTCCGAGAAAGATCGGCATGATTGCTCGCGATGTTTGCGCTTCATCGTCTCGCACGGATGCTTGACCAGGCACTCGTGCGATCAATCAGGGGAACAAAATGATTGCTCGGAATAGTGCCAGGCTGCTGGCTGTCTGTTTGTGTGCGGCGTTGGCAGGCTGCGCTACATCGCGCAGCGAGATCAAGCTGCAGAGTCCTGTGGTTTCGCCTGCGACCACGGCCACCGGAACCGAACGTGTCGTCGTCATCAAGTCGGTGACGGACGAGCGCGTTTTCGAGCAATCGCCCTCTGATCCCAGCACGCCTTCGCTGGGCTTCGGTGGGGCGGGTAACGCGAGCGCACAGGTGAAGTCCCAAGCCATCGGGCGCAAACGCAACGGATTCGGCAAGGCACTGGGTGACGTGCTGCTGCAACAGGGACAGACTGTGCAGGATGTCGTGCGCACGAACCTGAGTGCGGCGCTCGAACAAAGCGGCTACCAGGTCAAGTCGCAGGCGGAAGCCGGCGCGAATCCGGTGGTGATCGATGTGCGCATCAAGAAATTCTGGTCGTGGTTCCAGCCCGGTTTCTGGGCCATCACCCTCCACTCGAATATTGCGACCGAGTTGCAGGTCGAGGGTGGTGGAGTGCCGATTCAGGTGGAAGCGCATGCCGAAGACAAGCGTCAGATGGCCACCGAGAGCGCCTGGATGGAAATCACGCAGCAGGGATTGGATCACTACCGCGCCGAGGCTGCCAAGAACGTTGTCGGCAAGCTCTGAATGCAACGCTGACCCCGGTTGCATGAGATCGGGGTCAGTGTCTCACTCCACCCGGCAGAACACCGCCTTGAGGTAGCGGCTTTCCGGCACGTCGGCGCGCACAGGGTGGTCGGCGCCGGCGCCGCGCACTTCGAGGATCTGGATCTCGCGGCCGGCGTTCAGCGCCACGCGGCGCAGCATCTCCAGGAAGTCCGCTTCGCTGACGAGGCCGGTGCAGGAGCAGGTGAGCAGCAGGCCGCCGGACGGGATCACATCCAGCGCGAGGCGGTTCATCGCGAAGTATTTCTTCAGCGCGTCGAACACCTTGCTGCGGTCGCGGGTGAGCTTGGCGGGATCGAGGATCACCGCGTCGTATTTTTCGCCGCGCGCCACCGCAGCGCGCAGCCAGTCGAAGATGTCGGCCTGCTGGAAATCCACCGCCACGCCGTTTGCGGCCGCGTTGGCGCGGGCGATGTCGAGAATGCCGGCATCCATGTCCACGCCGACCGCTTCGCGCGCGCCGCCGGCCATCGCGTGCACCGCGAAGCCGCCGGCGTTGCAGCACAGGTCGAGCACGCGGCGGCCGCGCGCCAGTTCCGCGAAGCGGCGACGGTTGTCGCGCTGGTCGGCGAAGAAGCCGGTCTTGTGGCCCGAGCCGGGCGCGGCGTGGAAACGCAGGCCGTGCTCGTGCACTTCCACCGCGGCCGGCACCTCGGCGGCGCGGCAGTCGAAGGATTCCTGCTTTTGCACGTGCGATTCGGCGAACCAGTACAGCCGCGCGCCGGGGAATTCGGCGAGCAGCGCGGCGTGGATTGCCTCGCGGAACTTCCACATGCCGGCGGCGAAGTATTCGACCACGAGGATGTCGGCGTAGCGATCCACGATCAGGCCGCTGAGCCCATCGCCTTCGCTGTGCACCACGCGCCAGGCGTCGGTGTCCTTGTCGAGCTGCAGCAGTTCGCGTCGCAGCTGCACGGCGCGGCGGATGCGCGCGGCGATCCAGCCGGCGTCGATGGTCTCGGCGGGATCGACGGTGAGCAGGCGCAGCGCGATGCGCGCATGGCCGTTCCAGAAACCGCGGCCGGCGTAGCGGCCCTTGGCATCCACCACGTCCACCACGCTGCCCGGCGGGAGGCGTGCCTCGGGCTTGTGCACCTGCGCCGACCACACCCACGGGTGGCCGGGCGCGCGGTCGGATTTCAGGCGGATGGCGGGGAGGGCGGAAGTCGGCTCGTTCATCCGCGAATGATAGCGGCTTGCGTTGCTCCCCTCTCCCGCAGGCGGGAGAGGGGCCGGGGGAGAGGGCGGGCTTGCGACAGCATGGCCGGGAAAGCGCCCTCTCCCCAACCCCTCTCCCCCGCAAGCGGGGGAGGGCTTTAAAGCAAACTCACACCGGTTCCAGCCAGCCCCACTGGTCGTTGGTCTTGCCGTTGAACAGGCCGAAGAACAGTTCCTGGATGCGGCGGGTGACGCGGCCGGCCTTGCCGGCGCCGATCTGCTTGCCGTCGACCGCACGGATCGGGGTGACTTCGGCGGCGGTGCCGCACATGAACACCTCGTCGGCGAGGTAGAGGTATTCGCGCGGCAGGTCGCGCTCGATCACCTCGATGCCGTCCTCGCGCGCCAGCGTGATCAGCGAGTGGCGGGTGATGCCGGTGAGGATGGACGCGCTGGCCGGCGTGGTGTGCAGTACGCCGTCGAACACCAGGAAGATGTTCTCGCCCGCACCTTCGCTGAGCAGGCCGGTGGAGGCCAGCGCGATGCCCTCGCCGAAGCCGAGGCGGCGCGCCTCGCGTGCGATCAGCTGGCCGGACAGGTAGTTGCCGCCGGCCTTGGCGCCGGCCGGGATGGTGTTCGGCGCGAAGCGCTGCCAGCTCGACACGCAGGCGGTGATGCCGTTTTCCAGCGCCTCTGGCCCGAGGTAGGGGCCCATCGGCCACGCGGCCACGGCCACGTCGATCGGCGTTTCGGCGGAGAGACCGAAACCGCCCAGGCCGCGCCACGCGACGGGGCGCAGGTAGGCAGCGGAGAGACCGTTCTTGCGGATGACCTCGCGGCAGGCCGCGGCGAGTTCGTCGCGCGTGCATGGTAGTGCCATGTCGTAGATCTTCGCCGAGTGGAACAGGCGGTTGAGGTGGTCGGTGAGGCGAAAGATCGCCGCGCCGTCCGGCGTGGCGTAGCTGCGGATGCCTTCGAATACCGAAGAGCCGTAGTGCAGCGCATGCGACATCACGTGGGTGGTGGCCTCGGCCCACGGCTTGATCGCGCCGTTCTGCCAGATCCATTCGGGGTACTGCTGCGCCATGGCGAATCTCCGTTGGGGACCGCCCATGATAAACCCGCGCCTCGTGCGTCAGGGTTTGCAGCGCAGCAAGCGAGGCCTTCAGCCGCCGTAGCGCAGCCACAGGCAGCCGGCCTGGCGGGTGATCGCGAAACGCGCGCTGCGTTCGCCGTCGTCGCCACTGGTTCGCAGCTGCAGTTCGTCGGCGAGAGGCGCCGCGGACGACGCGACCGGCGACAGGTCGCTGCCGGCGGACGCGGGATCGTCACCCGGGTCGTCGCCGAAGTGGATCTCCAGCAAGGGCTGCCGCACCAGCCGGCTCAGCGCACGGATGTCGTCGACCGCCGACACGTGGCCGTAGCCATGCCACAGCATCAGCCCGGCCAGCTGGTTCGGGTCGCGCGCGGCGAAGGCGTCGATCACGCGCTGGCGCAGCTCCGCCGCGGTGCCGGCGCAGCGCTGCAGGGGTGCCGGCAGGCCGGGCGTGGCGACGCTCGCGGCGGACGCAGGTGGCGGCGCCTGCACCGGCGTAGCCTGCTGGGACGTGCAGGGCTGATCGGTGAACATCGGGTTGCCGTGCGCGTCCACGCAGCGATGGATCGGGTTCTGCGCCCGTGCCGGCAAGGCGAGGACGCACAGTGGAAGCAGCAGGAGCAGGGCGAGCGCACGCATCGCGCTAGCATAGCGACGCGCGGGCGTGGCGACCGTGAATCAGTCCGGCGGTTTCTAAGGATGGTCTGATAGGTCGTCTTCTTGCTCGTCATTCCTGCGAAGGCAGGAATCCAGCGCCTTTGTGTTCGATGGCTGCAGGCGCTGGGTTCCAGCCTGGCCAGCCTCCGGCTTTTGAAAGTGCCTCGCTGGGATGACGAGCAAAATCAGAGCTTCCTCAAGTCAGCTGTTCCAGCACCGCACGCGTGGCCTTGGCGCGGTTCAACGTGTAGAAGTGCAGGCCCGGCGCGCCGCCGTCCAGCAGGCGACGGCACAGCTGCGCCACCACCTCGGCACCCAGCGCGCGCACCGACGCGGCATCGTCGCCGTGCGCCTGCATTCGCTTGGCGATCCAGCGCGGAATCTCGGCGCCGCACAGGTCGGAGAAACGCTGCAACTGGCTGTAGTTCGCGATCGGCATGATGCCCGGCACGATCGGCACCCGCACGCCGAGCCGGTGCGCATCCTCCACGAAGCGGAAATACGCGTCCGGGTTGAAGAAGTACTGGGTGATCGCGCCGTTCGCGCCGGCGTCCACCTTGGCCTTGAAGTGGCGCAGGTCGGCGTGGGCGTCGTCGGCCTGCGGATGGACTTCCGGATAGGCCGCCACCTCGATGTGGAAGTGGTCGCCCGAGTGCTCGCGGATGAAGCGCACCAGCTCGGCGGCGTAGCGGAAATCGCCCGCACTGGCCATGCCGGAAGGCAGGTCGCCGCGCAGCGCCACGAGGCGGCGGTAGCCCGCGGCCTGGTAGCCGTCGAGCAGGGCGCGGATCTCGGCGCGCGTGCCGCCCATGCAGGACAGGTGCGGCGCCACGGCGAGGCCGTGCACGGTGTGCAGGTGCGCCACGGTGTCGCCTGTGTAGCTCAGCGTGGAGCCGCCGGCGCCGAAGGTCACCGACGCGTACTCGGGCTGCCAGGCCTTCAGCGCCTGCGCGGCCTGGTCCAGCTGGGCGCGCTGCTCGTCGGTCTTGGGCGGGAAGAATTCGAGGCTGATGGCGGGCATGGGAGTCCTTGGCGGCTGACTCGAGCGATTTTATACGTTCATCGCGATGAAAAGATAGATGGCTAAATGATTCTCTCCATGGCTCGGGTGAGACTCTGGACATCGAGTTCGGCGAGACGTCATTCCCACGAAAGCGGGAATCCATGTGCTTCGAATCGGGGCCGCCATGGATGCCCGCTTGCGCGGGCATGACGTCGTGTTTCGTGGCCAAAGTCCGGGGTATCGGGCCGATGGGCGAGTTAACCTGTGGAGCCATTGCTTGGTCGTGGCGCCATGTCCATTGTCCTCACTCCCTTCGCCCGTGCCCGCCTGTTCCCGCGCGAGACACGGGGAAACACGATCCAGGACTGCACGCCGGAACAGTTCCAACGCCACCTCAACGACGAAACACCGTTCAAGGTGCTCAAAGGCTACGCGCCGTTCTGCCAGCTGCATGTACACCGCAACTGGACCTCCACGCGCTGCCTCACCGTGCCGATCACCGACGCCAACCGGCATCAGCTGCGCAGCGCCTACGAGGCGCGCACCAAGGCCGAACTGCCGGTGCTGGTGCGCTGGTTCGAGGGCGTGGAATCGCCGGTGGCGAACTGGCTCGTCGTCATCCTCTACAGCCGCGAGCAACTGGCGAAGGAAGGCGAACCCATCGATGCGGACTGGGGCATCGTGGGCTGCCTCTACACCCTGGAGCCGGCGGAAATCCCGATGGCGCCGATCACCATGCTGCGCAACGCGCTGGGCGTGGAAGAGGGTGGCTCCGGCGTGCCGCTGGATCGCGAGGCGTATCGGCGTTCGGTGGCGTTCTGGGAGGCCAACGCGAACTGGCGGCCATAGCCGAATGCTTGCCTGCCCCCAAGCATGTCCGTAAGTTTGTGCGGACTTCGACAGGGGGAAGCACATGGCACGCACACGGGCGAATCTGTTCACCGACATGGCGGCCCTGCCGTGGCCATTCGGGATCGTGGCTGGCATCGTCGGGTTCATCGCCATCCGCTACGGCATCGCGTGGTGGGTGGGGAGCAGCGGTGGTCCGCTCGGTCAGGCATTCGCGCAGCATGGCGCGGTCTTCGCGCCGCTGGCCTGGATCGTGCTCGCCCTGTGCTGGATTGCGGCCCTGGCTTCGTGGTGGGGCCGGCGTGGACGCCAGCAACTGCTCGACACGCGCACCGGGCTGGACAGCCTGGCCACGGTGGGCTGGCGGCAGTTCGAGTTGCTGGTGGGCGAGGCGTTTCGCCGCCGTGGTTACGTGGTGGAGGAGAACGGGCTGGGCGGTGCCGATGGCGGCATCGACCTGATCCTGCGTCGCGATGGTCGGCGCACGCTGGTGCAATGCAAGCAGTGGCGCCGCTCCCGGGTGCCGGTGTCGGTGGTGCGCGAGATGTACGGCCTGCTTGCCCATCACGGCGCCGATGCCGTGCTGGTCGTGGCCTTGGGTGCTTTCACGACGGATGCGCAGCGGTTCGCCGATGGCAAGCCCATCGAGCTGATCGGTGGCGAGGCCTTGCTGCGGATGATTCGCGAAGTGCAGGCCGCGCCTGCGCAAGCCAAGGCGACCGCGGGGTCGGCGAAGCCGATGCCTGTGCCTGCGCTCGTGCCCGTGCCTGTCGAGCCCGCTGCACCGCCGTCGTGCCCGCGTTGTGGCAAGGCGATGGTCGAGCGCAGCAACAAGCGCACGGGCGAAATGTTCTGGGGATGTGCTGCGTATCCGGCCTGTCGCGGCACGCGATAGTGTTGGCGCACCCTGCCAAAGAAAACGGGCGCCTCATGGCGCCCGTTTCGTTTTGTGCAAGGTTGAAGTCGCTCGCTCAGTAGCGGTAATGATCCGGCTTGTACGGGCCTTCCACCGGCACACCGAGGTAGCCGGCCTGTTCCTTGGTCAGCGTGGTCAGCTTCACGCCGATCTTCTCCAGGTGCAGGCGGGCGACTTCCTCGTCCAGCTTCTTGGGCAGGATGTAGACCTTCGCTTCGTACTTGTCCTTGTTCGCCCACAGGTCGATCTGCGCGAGCGTCTGGTTGGAGAACGAGTTGGACATCACGAAGCTGGGGTGGCCGGTGGCGCAGCCCAGGTTCACCAGGCGGCCTTCGGCGAGCAGGAAGATGCTGCGGCCATCCTTGAACGTGTACTTGTCCACCTGCGGCTTGATGTTGAGGCGGGTGGCGCCCGAGGCGTTCAGCGCGTCGACTTGGATCTCGTTGTCGAAGTGGCCGATGTTGCAGACGATGGCCTGGTCCTTCATGCCCTGCATGTGAGCCAGCGTCAGCACGTCCTTGTTGCCGGTGGTGGTGACGTAGATGTCACCGCGGCCCAGCGTGCTCTCGACGGTGTTGACCTCGAAGCCTTCCATCGCCGCCTGCAGCGCGTTGATCGGGTCGATCTCGGTGACCACCACGCGGGCGCCGTAGGCACGCAGCGAGTGCGCGCAGCCTTTGCCCACGTCGCCGTAGCCGCACACCACGGCGACCTTGCCGGCCAGCATCACGTCCATCGCGCGCTTCAGGCCGTCGGCCAGCGACTCGCGGCAGCCGTACAGGTTGTCGAACTTGCTCTTGGTCACCGAGTCGTTGACGTTGATCGCGGGGATCAGCAGCGACTTCGCCTCGGCGAGCTGGTACAGGCGGTGCACGCCGGTGGTGGTCTCCTCGGAGACGCCCTTCCAGTCCTTGACCACGGTGTGCCAGTAGCCCGGACGCTCGGCGTGCACGCGCTTCAGCAGGTTCTTGATGACCTGCTCTTCATGCGAGGAGGCCTTCTCGTCGACCCACTTCGAGCCGTTCTCCAGCTCGTAGCCCTTGTGGATCAGCAGGGTCACGTCGCCGCCGTCGTCAACGACGAGCTGCGGGCCGAGGAAGCCGCCTTTGCCGTCGGGGAAGCTCAGCGCGTCCAGCGTGCAGTCCCAGTATTCCTCCAGCGTCTCGCCCTTCCACGCGAACACCGGCGTGCCGGTGGCGGCGATCGCGGCGGCGGCGTGGTCCTGCGTCGAGAAGATGTTGCACGAGGCCCAGCGCACGTCGGCGCCGATATCCTTCAGCGTCTCGATCAGCACCGCGGTCTGGATCGTCATGTGCAGCGAGCCGGTGACGCGCACGCCCTTCAGCGGCGTGGAGGCGGCGTACTTGCGGCGGATCGACATCAGACCCGGCATCTCGTGCTCGGCGATGTCCAGCTCCTTGCGGCCGAAATCGGCGAGGCCGATGTCGCGGATCTTGTAGTCGTGGCTGTTTTCTTTCAGTGCGGCGTTCATGTGCAGCTCCGGTTCTGGTGGGGACAAACCGGGCGCCGTTGTGAAAGGAACCGCCGAGCCTGGCCGTTGGATGAGCCGTCTGCACAGGGATGTGCAGGCGGTTGCGGACGGATCCGCATGCACCAACGGTCGCAGCGCCCCTCGACGGGAAGCGACGATTATAGCGGCGAGGCACGCAGGCGTGCCTCCGGCAGCGCATGCCGCCGCTCGCCGGCAGGGTTTTGCGGCATTGCAGCAAAACGGTCACACATGCGCTAGGCTTGGATTTCCGCCCCCTGCGAGCCGATGCCGTCGTGATGAACGCTTCCCGCAGTCCCGAGCCCGCCTTGCCCGATGCGCCGCTGCGCGACGACGTGCGCCGTCTGGGCGCCCTGGTCGGTCGCATGCTGGCCGAGCAGGTGGCGCCGACCTTCCTCGACGAGGTGGAGCGCGTGCGCGTCGCCGCCATCGCGCGCCGGCAGGAAGACGCGCCGCTGGACGGTCTGGCCGATCCGCTGGCCGGGCTCGACACGGCGCATGCGGAAGCGCTGGCGCGCGCCTTCGCCACCTACTTCAACGCGGTGAACATCGCCGAGCGCGTGCATCGCATCCGCCGTCGCCGCGACTACCAGCGCGCTGGCGGCGCACCGCAGCCGGAATCGCTGCGCGACGTGCTGGAGCGGCTGAAGGCGCAGGGCGTGACCGCGGACGAACTGCTGGAATGGCTGCTGCGGCTGCAGGTGGAGCCGGTGTTCACCGCGCATCCCACCGAGGCGGTGCGCGCCTCGCTGCTGGAGAAGGAGCAGGCGATCGTGCGCGCGCTGGTCGACGGCTTCGACGCCGGCCGCACGCCGCAGGAGCGCGGCGAGGACGAGGAGCGCATCCACATGGCGCTCACCGCCGGCTGGCAGACCGCCGAGGCCTCGCCGGTGCGGCCCAGCGTGCAGGATGAGCGCGACCACGTGGGCTTCTATCTCGCCGATCCGATCTACCGCATCGTGCCCGCACTGTACGAATCGCTGGCCGAGGCGTTGCAGGCGGTGTACGGCGTGGCGGTGCCGCTGCCGCGCCTGCTCAGCTTTGCCACCTGGGTGGGCGGCGACATGGACGGCAACCCCAACGTGGGCGCCGACACCATCGCCGCCAGCCTCGCCAGCCAGCGCACGCAGGTGCTGGAGCGCTACATCGCCGACATCGCCGCGCTGGCGCGCCTGCTCAGCCAGACCGAGGGACGCGTGCAGGTCGACCCGCGCCTGCGTCGGCGGCTGGAGGATTACCGTGCTCGCTTCCCGCAGGCCGCGGCGCGCATCCGTCCGCGTCACGCCGACATGCCTTACCGCAGCCTGCTTACCCTGATCGGCGCGCGGCTGGAAGCGACCCACGAAGACGAACATCCGGAGGCCTACGCCTCGGCCGACGAACTGCGCGCCGACCTCGAACTGATCGCCGCCAGCCTGGTCGACCACCGCGGCCTGCACGCGGGCGCCTACGCGGTGCAGCGACTGATCTGGCGCGTGCGCAGCTTCGGCTTCCATCTCGCGCGGCTCGACGCGCGGCAGGATTCGCGCGTGCACGACGACGCGCTGGCCGCGTTGTTCGGCGACGCCGACTGGGCCAACCACAGCGTGGACGAGCGCGTGGTCGCGTTGCATGCCTGCCTGCGCGGCGAGCGCGACTTCGTCGCCAGCGAGGACAGCGTGGCCGCCTCGCTGCGCGCGGTGTTCGCCGCCCTGCGCGACGCGCGCCAGCGCTACGGCGCGGCGGCGACCGGCCTCTACATCATCAGCATGGCGCGCTCCGCCGCCGACGTGCTGGCGGTGCTGGCGCTGGCGAGGCATGGGGGGCTGGTCGAAGGTGACGGTGTTGTCCCCCTGGACGTCGCGCCCCTCTTCGAAACCATCGACGACCTCAAGAATGCCCCTGCTACGCTGCGCGCCCTGCTGGCCGACCCGCTCTACCGCGCCCACCTCGCCGCGCGCGGCGATCGCCAGTGGGTGATGCTGGGGTATTCCGACAGCGGCAAGGACGGCGGCACGCTGGCCTCGCGCTGGGGCCTGCAGCGCGCCCAGGTGGAACTGCTGGAGGTGGCGGGCGAGCATGGCATCGCGCTGGCGTTCTTCCACGGCCGCGGCGGCTCGGCCAGTCGCGGCGGCGCGCGCATCACGCCCGCGCTGCTGTCCTCGCCGCGCGGCTCGGTGGCGGGCGTGCTGCGCGTCACCGAGCAGGGCGAGGTGATCCACCGCAAGTACGGCATCCGCGCGCTGGCGCTGCGCAACCTGGAGCAGACCGTGGGCGCGGTGCTGCGCGCCAGCCTGCGCCCGCGTGAGGAGGATCAACGCGAAACGCAATGGTGCGAACGCATGCACGCGCTGTCCGCGCGCAGCCGGCAGGCCTACCGCACGCTGGTCGAGCGCGAGGGTTTCGTGGACTACTTCCGCAGCGCCACGCCGATCGACGTGATCGAACGCATGGCGCTGGGTTCGCGCCCCTCGCGCCGGCGCAGCATGCGCGGCGTGGAAGACCTGCGCGCGATTCCCTGGGTGTTCGCATGGACGCAATGCCGTTCCATCATCACCGGCTGGTACGGCCTGGGCAGCGCGCTGGAATGGGGCGCCGCCGAATACGGTGAGCAGGCCATGGCCGAGATGGCGCGCGACTGGCCGTTCTTCGCCAACGCGCTGGACGACGTGGAGATGCTTCTGGCCAAGTGCGACCTCGCCATCGCCGAGGCGTTCTCGAAACTCGCCGGCCCTTTGCACGAAGACTTTTTCGGCTTGATCCGCGCCGAGTTCGGGCGCAGCCGTGCCTGGGTGCTCAGGCTCAAGGGTGCGGACGAACTGCTGCAGGGCGATCCCCGCCTCGCCGCCTCGATCCGCCTGCGCAATCCCTACATCGACCCGATGAGCCTGCTGCAGGTGGACCTGCTCAAGCGCTGGCGCGCGGATGATCGCCAGGACGACGCCTTGCTGCAGGCGCTGGTGGCCTGCGTCAACGGCGTGGCGCAGGGCTTGCAGAACACCGGCTGACGGCACCCCGCAGGGCGTGCAATGGCGGGCGTGCGTAGGAGCGGCTTCAGCCGCGATGCTCCTGGCGCCTGTTCCGGCTTTCGGGAAAGCCCAAAAGCATCGCGGCTGAAGCCGCTCCTGCCGTGCCCGGGTCCGTGCCAGGGTCCGTGCCAGGGAGCGGTGTCCGCAGGCGGATGATGCCGTCCGCATCCGGACAGATGGCCGTGCATGCGCCCAGCCACGGGCGCGCCGGATTGGCGATGCCATGCGGTTTGGGGTGTTGGGCGCAGGCTGGCACGCGGCTTGCCATGCAAGCCGCATGGATATCGCGAACCCGATCTATGGCATCCGCAAGCGCCGCCGCCTGCGCCTGATGGTGGGCGGCGCGGCGCTGGCCGTGGCCGCGCTGGCGGTGCTGGTGTGGCGGCTGGGCCCGGCCTTGCCCGCGGCGGATCGCTCCAGTCTGTGGATCGACGCCGTGCAGCAGGGCGACATGCTGCGCGAGGTGCGCGCCACCGGCACCCTGGTGCCGCGCGAGATCCGCTGGCTGGCCGCCGCCACGCCCGCCACCGTGGAAAAGATCCTGGTGTGGCCGGGCACGACCGTGCAGCCCGACACCGTGCTGATGCGTCTGTCCGATCCGGCAACCGAGGACGCGCTGCGCAACGCGCAGGCGCAAGTGGCTGCGGCGCAGGCGCAGGTGGCCGCCAAACGCGCCGAGCTGGAATCGCAACTGCTCGACCAGCGTTCCGCGCAGGCGCAGGCGCAGTCCGACTACGCCTCGGCCAAGGTCAAGGCCGATGCCGACGCCATCGCCGCGAAGGAACACCTGATTCCGCGCGTGCAGTTCGAACAGGGCCAGATCGCGCTGGCTCAGTTGAAGGAACGCATGGGAATCGAACGGCAGCGCGTGGCCGCGTTCGCCGCCAGCATGAAGGCGCAGGTCGACGCGGCGCAGGCCGCACTTGTGCAGCAGCAGAGCAACTTGCAACTGCGCCAGCGTCAGGCCGACGCGCTGCAGGTGAAGGCCGGCATCGCTGGCGTGCTGCAGGAAGTGGCGGTGCAGGAAGGCGCCCAGGTCGCCGCCGGCGCCAACCTCGCGCGCGTGGCCCGGCCCGACGTGCTGATCGCGCGCCTGCAGGTGCCCGAGGTGCAGGCCAAGGACGTGGCCATGGGCATGCCGGTGAGCGTGGACACCCACAACGGCCTCGTCGACGGCAAGGTGGAGCGCATCGACCCGGCCGTGCGCAACGGCAGCGTTCAGGTGGACGTGAACCTCACCGGCAAGCTGCCGGAGGGTGCGCGGCCCGACCTCTCCGTGGATGGCCGCATCCTGATCGCCCAGCTGCATGACGTGCTCTCGGTGGGCCGCCCCGCGCCGGCCAAGGCCGACGGCGACCTCAGCCTGTTCCGCCTCGACGCTTCTGGAGATACCGCGACCCGCGTGCCGGTGCGCATCGGCGCCGCCTCGGTCGATCGCGTGGAGATCCTGCGTGGATTGAAAGCCGGCGACCGGGTGATCCTTTCCGATACCAGCCAGTGGGACAAATACGACCGCATCAAGCTGAAATGAGCAGCAGAACCCCTCTCCCTTCGGGAGAGGGGTAGGGGAGAGGGTACGGGCGCGGCGAGACGCCGCACGACACCCGAACCCTCATCCGGCCCTCCGGGCCACCTTCTCCCGGAGGGAGAAGGGAAACCGAAATCTCAAGCGTGGACCAAGCCATGACCAACCCCGCCAACGTCATCACCCTCAAGGACCTGCGCAAGGTGTTCCAGACCGACGAGGTGGAAACCCACGCGCTCAGCGAGGTGCACCTCGACATCGCGCGCGGCGAGTACGTCTCCATCTCCGGTCCGTCAGGCTGCGGCAAGACCACGCTGCTGTCGATCCTTGGCCTGCTCGATACCGCGAGTTCCGGCAGATACGTGCTCAACGGCCACGATGTCGCCGCGCTCAACGCCGCGCAGCGCGCGCGCATCCGCAACGCCGAGATCGGCTTCATCTTCCAGGCCTTCAACCTGATCGGCGACCTCACCGTGCAGGAAAACGTGGAGCTGCCGCTCACCTACCGCGGCGGCATCGACGCCGCCGAGCGCCGCGCCCGCGTGCAGGAGGCGCTGGAGCGCGTGGGCATGGCGCACCGCATGCGCCACTACCCGGCGCAGCTCTCCGGCGGCCAACAGCAGCGCGTGGCGGTGGCGCGCGCGCTGGTGGGCAAGCCCGCGATCCTGCTCGCCGACGAACCCACCGGCAACCTCGACTCGCGCAACGGCGAGGCGGTGATGGCCCTGCTCGACGAACTGCACAAGGGCGGCGCCACCATCTGCATGGTCACCCACGATGCGCGCTATGCGGAACTCGCGCAGCGCAAGGTGCGCCTGTTCGACGGCCGCGTGGTCGACGAGGAAACCTACGACCGCCTGCGCCGCGAGGACGAATCGCGCCTCGACGCGCTGATCGGCCAGCGCATCGAGGTGGGTGCGTGAACGCCGCGCTGGCGAAAGTCTGGCTCGTCGAGATCTGGCAGACCTGGCGCGCCAGCCTGCGCCGGCCCGGTTTCCTGCTGTTGGCGGCGGGGGTGCTGGCGCTGGGCGTGGGTTCGGCCAGCGCGGTTTTCACCATGATCGACGGCCTGCTGCTGAGGCCTTTGCCCTATCCCGAGCCGCACCGGCTGGTGGCTCTGGGACCGTTGCAGCAAGGTGGAGTGCAGGCCATTTCGCCGCAGCAATACCAGCAACTCGCTGATCTGCCGGGAGTGGGTTCGCTCGGCATCTTCAAGGGCGGGCAGAACGCCACGAACATCGCCGGTTACGGCGAGCCGGTGCAGGTGCCGGCATTGGAACTCGACCACAATCTGCTGCCCACGCTGCGCGTGCAGCCCGTGCTCGGGCGCAACTTCACCGCGCAGGAAGACCAGCCGCATGGACCGCCGGCGGTGATCCTGTACCACGGCTTCTGGCTGCGCCGCTTCGGTGGCAATGCCACGGTGATCGGCCAGACCCTGCAGGTGGAAGGCGTGGCGCACACCATCGTCGGCGTGTTGCCGGCGGGGTTCGACCTTGGCCAGGCCGACATCGCCTTGCCCACGGCCTTCCCCGCACATTCGCGCGACGACGGCACCAACTACACCGCAGTGGCGCGACTGGCGCCCGGCGCCACGCTGCAGTCGCTGGGAGCGCAGGTGGAGACGCGGTTGCATGCATTCTATGCGGTGGAAGGCGGCCGTGCGTACGGCGGCGACTTCTGGCACAAGGCGCATTTCGGCGCACAGGATTTCGGCGCGGAGGAACACTCCAGCCAGCGTGCGACTTCGCTGATGTGGCTGGCCTGCGCCGCGCTGCTGTTGTTGATCGCCATGGTCAACCTCACCAACCTGATGATGCTGCGCGCGATGGGGCGCAGCCACGACGCCTCGGTGCGCGGCGCACTGGGTGCCTCGCCCTGGCGAGTGGCGTTGCCTTCCGTGGCAGAGGGCATGCTGATCGGTGTGGTCGGCGTGTTGGTGGGACAGATGTTGGCTGCGCTCGGGTTATGGGCTCTGCGCGCGTGGATGCCGGTCGATTGGATGGCCGTGGAATGGACGCGTCCCGGTGGTCTGAGTTTGGGATGGCTCGCATGGGGGTTGGCCATCGCAGTCGGCTTGTTCGGTGCGCTGGTCGCAACGGTGCTCGGTCTGTGGCGCGGCCGCGCCGCACTGTCGATGGACAGCCTGCGCGAAGGTGGCCGCAGTGGGCTGAGCCGCCGCGGCGATCGGCTGGGTCGGCTGCTTGTGATCGCGCAGGTGGCGTTGGCCTCTTTGCTTCTGAGTGCGGCCGGCGTGTTCCTGCACACCTTGCTCGACAACGCAAAGGTGGATTTGGGGTTCGATGCGCGCAACGTGCTTACCTTCGAGCTGGCGCCGGTCAAGGCGACCTACCCGGACGCGGCTTCGGTGCAAACGCTGTCGAAGCGGCTGGTCGAACGCCTGCGCCAGATACCGGGCGTGCGCGCAGCCGCGGCTGGCACCAACCTGCCGGCGGGCGACTTCAGCGGCCAGTGGAACATGGGCGGTTTGCACCTGCCGGGTGGCGAGGAATTCAACGAGCAGTTCCACGCTGCCGACCCAAACTTCTTCCGGGTTTTCGGCATACATCTGCAGAAGGGACGCTTGTTCGACGATACCGACGTGCGCGGTGGCGAGGCGGTAGCCATCGTCAATCGGAAATTCGCCGACAAGTACTACGGCGGCCACGCGCTGGGCCAGACCATCCAGAGGGGTTCGGGCGCGGGCATGCTCTCGGCACGCATCGTCGGTGTGGTGGCTGATACCTACCAGTTCGGCCCGCAGGATCCGGATTCGGTGACGCCCATCCTCTACGTGCCGATGGCGCAGATGCCGGACGATGTGCTGCGCGTGTTCCGCACGTATGAACCGCTGCGTTTCGCCATCAAGGTGCAAGGCAGCCCCGAAGGCTACCGCGATGCGGCGAAGCAAGCCGTGACCGAAATCGCGCCCGGGCAGCCGATCAACCACGTGCGCAGCATGGCGTGGATCGTCCACGACACCACCACCGACACGGAATTCAATCTCATGCTGATTGGTCTGCTTGGTGGTTTGGCCCTGCTGCTGGCCGGCGTGGGCATGTATGCGGTCATGGCAGTGGCGGTGGCCGCGCGCGAACGCGAGTTCGGCGTGCGTGCGGCACTGGGCGCGGCGCCACGTCGGTTGCTGCTGATGGTGTTGTGCGGTGGCCTGTTGCAGATCGCGTTGGGGCTACTGGCCGGCGTGGTGCTGGGTGCGCTCGGTTCGGGCGTGCTGCGCGCCGTAGTGGCACAGTTGGGGCGTAGCGTGTTCGATCCGTGGTCCATCGCTGCGGCCTGTGTCGTGCTGGCTGTCGCCGGTGCGATGGCTTGCCTGGTGCCGGCCGTGCGCGCAGGCCGTGCAGCGCCGATGCATGCCTTGCGCGGGGAGTAGGGCGATGGAAACTACGACTCGTGAGGTTCGCGCATGAACATCTGGCTCGTCGAAATCTGGCGCGCGTGGCGCGCGAGCCTGCGCCGCCCCGGCTTCCTGCTGCTGGCCTCGGGTGTGCTGGCATTGGGCATTGGCGCCAGCGTGGCGGTGGCCACGCTGATCCAGAACAGCCTGTGGCGGCCGTTGCCGGTGCCGCAGCCGTCGCGGCTGGTGGTGCTGGGCCAGTTGCACGATAACGGCGGTGGCATCTCGCCGCACGAATACCAGTACCTGGACAAGCTCGACGGTGTGATTTCGCTGGGGCTGGAGCGGCCCGGCTCGACGGTGAACGTCGCCGGTGCCGGTGCGCCGGCGCAGGTTCCAGTGATCTACATGGACAAAGGGCTCTTGCCCACGCTGGGTCTGCAGCCGGTGCTGGGCCGCAATTTCAATGCGCAGGAGGATCGCCCGCACGGTCCGCCCGTGGTCATGCTCGGCTACGGTTTCTGGCAGCGCAGTTACGGCGGCGACACGCATGTGATCGGTCGCAGCCTGCAGGTGGGAGGCATGCCGCACACCATCGTCGGTGTGCTGCCGGCCGCCTTCAACACGGTGCTGGGACCGGGCGACGTGATGCTGCCGATGGCGCTGCCGCTGGTCAGTCACGACTACAACCGCAACGGCCATCTGGCGATCGCGCGGTTGGCGCCCGGCGCCGATATCGCCGCAGTGTCGGCGCAGACCGATGCGCGCGAACGCACGATGTATCGCGACATGGGCATGGGTGGCAACTGGAAGAAGCCGCGCTTCGGCGCCGAGGGCCTGGCCTCGGTCATGCAGCAGGACGCGCGGCCGATGCTGTTGCTGTTCATGGCCAGCGCGCTGCTGGTGCTGCTGATCGCACTGGTGAATCTCACCAACCTGATGCTGCTGCGCGCGCTGTCGCGCAACCACGATGCCGCCGTGCGCAGCGCGCTGGGCGCGCCGCTGCTGCGGCTGATGCTGCCGGCACTGGGTGAGGGCCTGTTGGTGGGCGGCGTCGGCGCACTGCTGGGCATGGCGCTGGCGACGACGGGGCTCGCGCTGTTGCAGGGCTTCATCCCTGCCGAATGGCTGTGGGGAGGGCGCCTGCATGTGGGTGCAACGGCGTGGCTGCTCGCCTTCGCGGTGGGCTTGCTGGGCGCGCTGCTGGCGGCAGGCCTGGCGCTATGGCGCAGCCGCAGTGCGACCACGGTGGACGAGTTGCGTGAGGGCGGGCGCAGCGGCATCGGCTTGCGCAGCGGTCGACTGGGCCGCGTGCTGGTGGTGGCGCAGGTGGCGCTGGCGGCGGTGCTGCTGTGCGCGGCCGGCGTGTTCATGCACGGGCTCTACGACGCGTCACAACTGGAGCTGGGCTTTGCCGGCGACAATGTACTGACCTTCGATTTGGCGCCGGTGCAGACGGACTACCCGGATGCAGTTGCGGTGCAGACGCTCGCGCAGCGATTGATGCAACGACTGCAAGCCATCCCCGGCGTCACCGACGCGGTGGTGACCACCAACCTGCCGATCAGCAACGGCATGTTGGAGCAGGGTCAAACCATGGCGAACCCGCCCGGTAACGAGGCTTTCTTGACGCAGTACCACGGCATCGAGCCCGGCTTCTTCCGGCTGTTTTCCATCCCCGTACTGGCAGGCCGCGACTTCACGCGTAACGACGTGCGCGGCAGCGAGGGGGTCGTGGTGGTCAGCCAGGATCTGGCCGACAAGTATTACGGGGGCGAAGCGCTGGGCAAGATGATCGACGTGCATGGTGTTGGCGATGCGGTGCGGCCGGCGCGCATCGTCGGCGTGGTGGGTGCCACCTACCAGATGGGGCCACTGCAACCCAGGCAGCCAGTTTTGTATGTGCCGTTGGCGCAGGTTCCCGAGCCGATGATGGCGCTGTTTCGCAGCCTGGAGCCCCTGCGTGTCGCGTTACGCGGCCACGGCGGCATGGCCGACTGGCGTGCTGGCGTACGCGAGGCCTTGGCCGACGTCGCGCCCGAGCAACCCATCGCCAACCTGCGCTCGCTGCACAGCATCGTGCTCGCAACCACGGCGAGCGCGCGGCTGAGCCTGTGGCTGATCGGCCTGTTCGCCGCGCTGGCGCTACTGCTCGCCGCGGCCGGCCTCTACGCGGTGATGGCGGTGGCGGTGGCTGCCCGCGAACGCGAGTTCGGCGTGCGCATGGCACTCGGTGCTGCACCGTGGCGGCTGCTGCAACTGGTGATGCGCGGCGGACTCGGCCAGATCGTCGTGGGCCTGGCGATTGGCGTGGTGGCCGCGCTGGCTGCGTCGCATGCCGTGGCCGTACTGCTGATGGCGCTGCTCGGCCGCAGCAACGCCTTCGATCCGGCGGTGGTGTTGGGTGTCTGCGTGGTGCTCGCCATCGCCGGCCTGCTCGCCTGCCTGTTGCCGGCCCTGCGTGCGGCGCGCGTGGCGCCCATGCATGCCTTGAAGGGAGAGTGACGATGATCGTGCGCGAGTTGCGTCAGGCGTGGCGGCGGCTGCTCAAGCGGCCGGGGTATGCGCTGCTGTCGGTGGCGGTGCTGGGCGCGGGGCTGGGGGTGATGCTGTTCCTGTTCACCTTGGTCAATTCGGTGATCCTGCAGCCGATGCCGTTTCCGCAGGCGGGTCGGCTGGTGGCGGTGGGCGAGCCGACGTTCAATGGCATCGGCGGGATGGATCGCACGCAGTACCTGGAACTGCAGGGCAAGTTGCGCAGCATGGATGCGATGGGCGCGTATGCGGACACCAACCTCAATCTCGACAGCGGGCATGGCGCCGTGCATTACGACGGCGGCTTGTTCACGGCATCGATGATGGATGTGCTGGGCATCAAGCCTTTGCTGGGACGCGGTTTCGAGCCGGCGGACGATGCGCCCGGCGCGCCGCGGGTGATGCTGCTGGGCGAGCCGCTGTGGCGGCATGCTTTCGGTGCCGACCCGCACGTCGTCGGTCGTGCCGTGCAGGTGAATGCGCAGTGGTTCACCGTGGTGGGCGTATTGCCAGCCAGCTTCCACTTTCCCAGTGGCACGGTGGCGGCGTGGCTGCCACTGCGTCTGGTGCCCAACCAGCACGGCGATATCTACGTGGCCGCGCGGTTGGCGCCGGGCGTGCGGCTCGATCAGGCGCGGGCGGAGCTGGATGCCTGGGCCGGTCGCTTGCAGCGCGCCATGCCCATGTCCGCGGGGCAGCACATGGATCGGTTGACCATCTACCCGTTGTCGGTGGCGTTCTTGCCGCTGGATCTGCGCCGCTGGATCTGGCTGATGTTCGGCGCCGGCGTGCTGGTGCTGTTGTTGGCGTGCATCAACGTGGCCAACCTGCAACTGGTGCAGACCCTGCAGCGTCGGCAGGAGCTGGCGCTGCGCAGCGCGCTGGGCGGCAGCCGCGCGCGGCTGGTGTTCGGCGCGCTGGTGGAGAGCGTGCTGTTGTCGGCGGCGGCGCTGGCGCTGGCCTTCCTTATCGCCCACGCCGGCGATCGCTGGCTGGATGTGACCTGGATCGCCAGCCACCCGGACACGATACTGAATCCACACGGCATCGATGGCTGGGTGATCGGCTTCGGCGTGCTGGTGGCACTGCTCAGTACCTTGCTGACCGGCGGCATCCCCGCGTGGCGCGCGTCGCGGCCCGATCTGCAGGATGCGCTGCGCGACGGCAGCAAGGGTTCGGGCGGCGGTTTCGCGCGGGTGGCGAAGACCCTGGTGGTGGTCGAGGTCGCGCTGACCGTAGTGCTGCTGGTGGGCGCGGGCACCTTCGTGCGCGCGCTGGATGCCTTGTTGTCGCAGCCGGTAGTGGGTGCCGCGCATGCCGCGCAGGTGTTGACCGCCAACGTGTCGCTGCCTTCGCAAACCTACGCGAACGACGCGCAGCGCATCCGCTTTTTCGACAGCGTGGTGACGCGGCTGCGGCAGGCGCCGGACGTGGTCGACGCCAGCGCCACGAACACCGTGCCGGGCGCGGCTCTCGGCAGTCACGAGGACGTCTCGCTGCCGGGGCAGCCGCAGCCCGACACGGGCTGGCCGCGCGTGCAGATGGGCATCGTCGATGCGCATTTCCTCGGTACCTTCGGCGTGAAGCTGTTGCAAGGCCGCTTCTTCGATGCGCGCGATACTGCAAGCAGTGCGCCGGTGGTGGTGATCGACGCGAAGATGGCCGCCGCGATGTGGCCGCACGAGGACGTCTTGAACCGCCAACTGGTGCTCTATCCCGGCAAGGCCTGGGCGCACACGGTGACGGTGGTGGGTGTGGTCGAAACGCTGCAGATGGACAGCATGCTGGAGCGCTCGCGGCCGGGCCTGCTGATGCCGCTGGATCAGTCGGCCACGATGTCGCCGCTGCAAAACGTGGGCCTGAACGTGCGCGTGCATGCGGATGCCGATGCCTTCGTGCCGCGCCTCGCCGACGCCGTACACAGCGTCGATCCGCAGGCCGCCATCTACGCACCGAAAACCCAGGCCAAGGACATGGCGATACAGCGCGCGGGGATGGTGGTGCTGACGGACGTGTTCAGCGCGCTGGGCCTGGTGGCCTTGCTGCTGGCGGCGGCCGGCCTGTACGGCGTGCTGTCCTTCGCGGTGGCGCAGCGCACGCGCGAGTTGGGCATCCGCCGTGCCATCGGCGCGGGCCATGGCGCCATCGTGCGCACGGTGGCGCGGCAACTGGCTTGGCAGCTGGGCCTGGGGCTGGTCATCGGCTTCGTGCTGGCCATGCCGTGGTCGAAGCTGCTGGCCGATCCCAACATGCGCACGCAGGCGCACGACCCGGCGGTGTTCGTGCCGGTGCTGCTGGTGGTGCTCGGGGTCTCCGTGCTCGCCGCGCTGGTGCCGCTCGTGCGCGCGCTGCGGGTCGATCCGGCGGTGGCGTTGCGCTATGAGTGAGCCGGCGAGATGGTCAGGCAGCGGCCAGCAGGTTGGGGTATTCTCAGGTAGTACCTTTGCATACTTGGAGCGGGCCATGGCCAGTTCAGTGAAAATCGATGACGACTTGAAGGAGCGCATCCAGCACCTCGCCGGCCTGCGCCAGCGCTCGGCGCACTGGATCATGCGCGAGGCCATCCAGCAGTACGTGGAGCGCGAGGAGGCGCGCGAGAGCTTCCGGCAGGAGGCACTGGCCTCGTGGCAGGCGTACCGGGAGACGGGGCGCCATGTGACCGGGGCGGAAGCGCGCGCATGGCTGGCCACTTGGGGCACCGCTGACGAGAAGGCGGCGCCCGAGTGCCACAGGTAGTTGTCACGGCGGCTGCACTGACCGGCTTGGAGCGTTGCCGTCACTTCCTTGCGGGCAAGGCGCCGGAAGCCTCCCGCCGCGCTGCGCAGGCGATCGAGCAGCAGTTGCTGATGCTGGAATCGGCACCGGGTATCGGTCGACCTCTACCCGACCTGCCGGAGCTGCGCGAATTGGTGATCGTCTTCGGGGATTCGGGCTATGTGGCCTTGTACCGGTACGTACCCGACGAGGATGTCGTGTTCGTGCTGGCGTTCCGGCATCAGAAAGAAGCCGGGTACTGACGCATGAGTGCCGATACGAAACCCATGGTGTTGCTGGCCGACGACCAGGCCGATGTGCGCGAGGCTTTGCGCCTGCTGCTGAAGGCCGAAGGCATCGCCAGCGTGGGCGTGGCCGATCCGGCGGCGGCGCTGGAGGCGGCGCGCAAGCGCGAGTTCGCCTGCGCGCTGATCGACTGCAACTACTCGCGCGACACCACCTCGGGCGAGGAGGGGCTGGACCTGCTGGAAAAGCTGCGCCAGCTCGCGCCCGAGCTGCCGGTGGTGGCGATGACGGCATGGGGCAACGTGCCGCTCACCGTGGAGGCGATGCGCCGCGGCGCCGCCGATTTCATCGAGAAGCCGTGGGACAACGCGCGCCTGGTCAGCGTGCTGCGCGCGCAGATCGCGCTGGCCGAAGGCGCGCGCCGCGAGCGCCGGCTGGCGGCGGAAAATGCGCTGCTGCGTGGCGAGGCGGGCGAGGATTTCATCGCCGAATCACCGGCGATGCGCCGCGTTCTCGCGCTGGTGGAGCGGGTCGCGGGCAGCGACGCCAACGTGCTGGTGCTGGGCGAGAACGGCACCGGCAAGGGCGTGGTCGCGCAACTGCTGCACCGGTGTTCGCCGCGCGCGGCGCAGTCGCTGGTCAAGGTGAACATGGGTGGCATCGCCGAGAGCGTGTTCGAGTCGGAGATGTTCGGCCACGTGCGTGGCGCCTACACCGATGCCAAGAGCGAACGCATCGGCCGCTTCGAGCTGGCCGATGGCGGCACGCTGTTCCTCGACGAGGTGGGCAACGTGCCGGCCGCGCAGCAGCCGAAGCTGTTGCGCGTGCTGGAGGATGGCGAGTTCGAGCGGCTGGGTTCCTCGCGCACGCAGAAGGTGGACGTGCGGCTGGTCTCGGCCACCAATGCCGACCTGCAGGCCGAGGTGGCGGCGGGCCGCTTCCGCAAGGATCTTCTGTATCGCCTCAACACGCTGGAAGTGCGCCTGCCGCCGTTGCGCGAGCGCGCGGAGGACATCCTGCCGTTGGCGCGTGCCTTCCTTGCGCGCAACGCGCAACGCTACGGCCGCGACGGGTTGCGGCTGGCCGCCTCGGCGGAACGCGCGCTCACGGCGTGGCGCTGGCCCGGCAACGTGCGCGAGCTGCAGCACCTGATGGAACGCGCCGCACTGCTGGCCGAACACGACGAGGTGGGTGCGTCCACGCTGGCGTTCGGCGAAGCCGCCGTGATGCCGGCCGCGACGGACCTCGACGGCATGACGCTGGAACAGGCCGAGGCACAACTGGTGCAACGCGCGGTGGAGCGCGCGGACGGCAACCTGCAGCGCGCCGCCGATGCGCTGGGCATCACCCGCCAGTCGTTGTATCGGCGGCTGGAGAAGCACGACCTGCGCGACGCGAACGGCGATGCCGTCTGAGCCGTCCGCGTCGCGCGCCGGCCGCATGCCGCGTTTCGAGCGGCGCGCGCTGCTCGGCAGCCTGCTGGTGGCGACGCCGGGGCTGTTCGCCGCGTTCGCGCTCGCCTGGGCGCCTTGGGATGCGTCGCTGCGCTGGACCGGTGTCGCCGTCGCCGTCGTCGCCACGCTGCTGCTGGCGCGCTGGCAATACCGCCGCGTGGTGTTTCCGCTGTACACGCTGTCCGGTCTGCTGGAAGCGCTGCGCCAGGGCGATTACAGCCTGCGCGGCGTGCAGGGTGGTGTGCTGGGCGACGCGATCTACGACATCAACGCGCTGGCCGAGCGCCTGCAGCGCGAGCGGCTGGAGTTCGAGGAATCCTCCTACCTGCTCGGCAAGACGCTGGCGGCGCTGGACAGTGCGGTGTTCGTGTTCGACGAGAGTCAGCGCTTGCGCCTGTTGAACCCGGCCGCGCAGCGCCTGCTGGATGCCGAGCGCCATCGCCTGTTCGGCCTCTCCGCGGCGGAACTCGGCCTCGCCTCGTTGCTCGAAGGGCCGGCCGCGCGCCTGCTCACCCATGTGTTTCCCGGGCGCAGCGGACGCTTCGACATCCGCCATGCGGCGCTGCGCAGCGGCGGCCGCGGCGGCCAGCTGCTGGTGGTCAACGACGTGGGCCGCGTGCTGCGCGAGGAGGAGCGCGCGGCGTGGCAGCGCCTGCTGCGCGTGCTGGGCCACGAGGTCAACAACTCGCTGGCGCCGATCCAGTCGATGGCCGGCACGCTGGCCACGCTGGCTGCGCGCGATCCGCTGCCGGAGGACTGGCGCGAGGATTTCCGCGGCGGGCTGGAGCTGATCGGCCACCGCGCCGAGGCATTGGGCCGGTTTCTCTCCAGCTACAGCAGGCTGGCGCGCTTGCCGCCACCGCAACCGCGGGCGGTGGAACTGTCCACCCTGGTGGCCAAGGTGGCGAAGCTGGAACAGCGCCTGGCGATCACGGTCGAGACCGGCGAGCCGCTGACGGTCGCGGCCGATCCGGACCAGCTCGAACAGGCGCTGATCAACCTGCTGCGCAACGCGGTGGAGGCTGCGCTGCCCGATGGCGGCGTGTGCTTGCGCTGGCGTCGCGACGATGGACGCGTGCTGATCGAAGTGGAGGACGATGGCCCCGGCCCGCCACCCAGCGACAACCTGTTCGTGCCGTTCTTCACCACCAAGCCCGGCGGCTCCGGCATCGGCCTGGCGCTGGCGCGGCAGATCGCCGAGGCGCACGCGGGCGGGGTGACGCTGGCCGCGCGCGCGGGCGAGCGTGGCGCGCTGGCCTGCCTGTGGTTGCCGTTGCCGCCATCGGTCGCGCCAGCATCGTCTTGACGGCTGATGCGTGATGCGTGATGCTTGATGTCGACGGCGGCAGGTTCCGGCCGCCGGGAGGCTACCCATGCGCACCACCCTGCAACTCGACGAAGACGTCCTGGCCGCCGCACGAGCGCTGGCCGAGCGACAGGGCCGCACCTTGGGCGAGGTGGTGTCCGAACTGGCGCGCAAGGGCCTGGCGCCAGCGGCGAGCGCGCCGGCCTATCGCAACGGCATCCGCCTGATGCCACTGCGCGCGGATGCGCGGCCGATGACGCTGGACGAGATCAACGCGCTGCGCGACGAAGTGCCGTGAGCGCCGCCAGGCGAAAGACTGGCGTGCGCGAACCGCGTGGCGCATGGGAAGGCGGCGGCACGACCTGGCTGCTGGACGTCAACGTGCTGCTGGCGCTGCTCGACCCCGCGCATGTGCACCACGAGGTGGCGCATGCCTGGTTTGCCACGGCGAACGCCGCATGGGCCAGCTGCAACCTTACCCAGAACGGCGCGCTGCGCATCATGTCGCACCCGCGCTACGGCAATGCCGTGGCCTCCACCGCCATCGCCGCCGAACTGCTGGCCGGGCTGTGCAGCCAACCCGGGCATGTGTACTGGAGCGCCGACCTCAGCCTGCTCGATTCGCCCTTGATCGACCGTACGCGCCTGCTGGCCGCCGAGCAGGTGACGGATACCTGGCTGCTGGCGCTGGCCGTGCAGCACGGCGGCCGCCTCGCCACTTTCGACAAGCGCCTGGTGACCAGCGCGGTGCAGGGCGGCGAGCAGGCCGTGCAGGTGATTTCCGGGTAGCCGCGGCGTGTCGGGCTGAAGCCCGACCTACCCACATTTAGGTCGGGCTTCAGCCCGACACGCGCCTCAAGCCCACTCCACCAACCCTTCCTCCGCGCACATGCGCGGCCACGACGGTCGCGCCTTCAGTCGCACGGCGAGCGCCGCGACGTGTGGCCACGCAGTAGCGGGTTTCGGCATGTTGCGCGACCAGCGCATCAGCATCAGCGCATAGAGGTCGGCCACGCTGAAGCGTTCGCCCAGCAGGTACGGACCATGCGCGGCGAGGTGGGCGTCGATATGCGACCAGCATTTCTCGATGCCGGCGCGTGCGTTCTGCTGGATCGTCTCGCCAGCTTCGGCCAGATGGTCGTTCGGGTAGAACCACTGGCGGAACAGCGGCTGCAGCGAGTTGGCGAGGTAGAACATCCACTGCAGGCAGTCGGCGCGTTGCGCAGTGCCTGGCGACGGCGCCAGCGCGGCATCCGTGTGGCGCTCGGCCAGCAGCATCGCCAGCGCGGCGGCCTCGCCGTGCGGCTGGCCGTCGATCATCAGAGTGGGCACCACACCGTGCGGGTTGATCGCGAGATAAGCCGCGCTGCGTTGCTCGCCCTTCTCGATGTCGATGCGCTTGAGTTCGTACGGCGCGCCGATTTCCAGCAGCGCGAGGTGCACCACGAGGTTGGCCGATCCGGGCGCGTAGTAGAGCGTGTACATGGCAGGTGTCCTTGGGGGATATCCCGCCGATGATACGCGCGCTCAGCTGTCCAGTTCCGCCCAGCGTGCGTAGGCGCCTTCCAGTTCTACCTGCAGCTTCGCCAGCGCCTCGTTCGCCTTGACGATGGCGGCGCTGTCCTGCTGGAAGAAGGCCGGCTCGTTCATCGCTTCGCCACGCGCGGCGATGTCGGCCTCAAGCTGCTCGATGCGCGCGGGCAGTTGTTCGAGTTCGCGCTGGTCCTTGTAGCTGAGCTTGCGCCTGGGTGCCGCAGCGGGCGATGCCGACTCCTCGCGGACCAGGCCCGGCTTCGCCGCCGCCGCGGCAACCGCGGCCGCTGCCGCCGGCCTTTGCCGCAACCAGTCGCTGTAGCCGCCCACGTACTCGCCGATCTGGCCATGGCCTTCCAGCACCAGGGTGCTCGACACCACGTTGTCAAGGAAGGCGCGGTCGTGCGAGACCAGCAGCAGGGTGCCCTGGTAGTCGGTCAGCAGTTCTTCCAGCAGTTCCAGCGTCTCGATGTCGAGGTCGTTGGTGGGTTCGTCCATCACCAGCAGGTTCGACGGCTGCGCGAACAGCTTGGCCAGCAGCAGGCGGTTGCGTTCGCCGCCGGAGAGCCGGGTGATCGGCGCGCGGGCGCGCTCGGGCGAGAACAGGAAGTCCTGCAGGTAGCCGATGATGTGCTTGCGCTGGCCGTTGAGCTCGATGAACTCGCGACCCTCGGCCACGTTGTCCAGCGCGTTCTGGCTGTCGTCGAGCTGCAGGCGGTGCTGGTCGAAGTAGGCGACCTGGATACTGGTGCCCAGCTCGGCCGTGCCGCGTTGCGGTTGCAACTCGCCCAGCATGATCTTCAGCAAGGTGCTCTTGCCCGCGCCGTTCGGGCCGATGATGCCGATGCGATCGCCGCGCATCACCGTGGTGGTGAGGTCGTCGATCAGCACGCGGCCGCCGTAGGCCTGGTGCACGTGCTGCAGGTCGATCACCTTCTTGCCCGAGGCCTGCGCGTTCGCGGCGGTCATCTTCACGTTGCCGCCCAGCTCGCGCCGTTGCGCGCGCTCCACGCGCAGCGCCTTCAGCGCACGCACGCGGCCCTCGTTGCGGGTGCGCCGGGCCTTGATGCCCTGGCGTATCCACACTTCCTCCTGCGCCAGCTTCTTGTCGAACAGCGCATTCGCCTGCGCCTCGGCGTGCAGGCGTTCCTCGCGGCGGCGCAGGTAGTTGGCGTAGTCGCCGGGCCAGTCGGTGAGCTGGCCGCGGTCGATCTCCACGATGCGCGTGGCCAGCGCCTGCAGGAAGCTGCGGTCGTGGGTGACGAAGATCAGCGAGCCGTCGAAGGATTTCAGGAAGCCCTCCAGCCAGCCGATCGCCTCGATATCGAGATGGTTGGTGGGCTCATCCAGCAGCAGCACGTCGGGTCTGCGTACCAGCGCCTGCGCCAGCAGCACGCGGCGCTTCATGCCGCCGGAAAGCGCGGCGAAGTCGGTATCGGCGGGAAGCTCCAGCCGGGTCAGCACCTCGCTGACGCGGCGATCGAGATCCCAGCCATGGCGCGCCTCGATCGCGTGCTGCACTTCGCCCAGCGCATCCAGGTCGCCTTCGTGCAGCAGATGGTGATAGCGCGCCAGCAATTGCCCGAGGTCGCCCAGGCCTGCGGCCACCACGTCGAACACGCTGCCCGCGGTGCCGTGCGGCACCTCCTGCGCCATGCGCGCGATCACGACGCCGCCCTGCACGCGCACCTCGCCGTCGTCGGCTTTCAGCTCGCCGGCGATCAGCTTCATCAGGGTGGATTTGCCTTCGCCGTTGCGGCCGACGATGCACACGCGCTCGTTGCGGTCGATTGAAAGATCGACCTGTTCGAGCAGGAAGGGGCCGCCGATGCTGAAGTCGACGCGCTGCAATTGGATCAGGGACATCCGCCCATTCTAGCGGGCTTCGCCGCCCGGGCGGATTGCTGGCAAGGGCGTTCGGCCTGGAACAATTCATTGTGGAACATCGACTTAACGAATTTATTTCAAGTCTTGCCTATGGAATTTGCTGCGACCATGCGTTAAGGTCGCGCCCACGTGGGGTAAGGTTCTGGTTTGTTTGCGAGGTGTTCGGGTGGCCATCGAGTCCATGAGGCTGGGGCGGATGCTGGATCGTCTGCGCGCGATGCTGTTGCTGGGGCTGCTGTGCGGCCTCGGCGGATTTGCCTGCGCGGCGCATGCCGGCTACGCGGCCATCGTGGTCGACGGCAGCAACGGCCAGATCCTGGAACAGGTCAACGCCGACCACCGCGACTATCCCGCCTCGCTGACCAAGATGATGACGCTCTACCTCACCTTCCAGGAGTTGAAGAGCGGCAAGCTGCAACTTGACCAGTCGATGGCGGTATCCGCCTGGGCGGCGGGCAAGTCGCCCACCAAGCTGGGCCTGCGCGCCGGCCAGACCATCTCGGTGCAGGACTGCGTGCTCGGCATGATCACCAAGTCGGCGAACGACGCCGCCACCGTGATGGCCGAAGGCATCGGCGGCAGCGAGGATCACTTCGCCGAGATGATGAACGCGCAGGCCGCACTGCTCGGCATGAGCGACACGCATTTCGCGAATGCCTCCGGCCTGCCCGACCCGAACAACACCTCCACCGCGCACGACCTGGTGAAGCTGGCGATGGCGCTGTACCGCGACTTCCCGCAGTACGCGCATTTCTTCGCCACCCAGGAGTTCGTGTTCCGCGGGCACATCGTGCGCGGCCACAACCATCTGATGTATCGCTACGCGGGCATGGACGGGCTGAAGACCGGCTTCACCGACGCTTCCGGCTTCAACCTGGCCTCCACCGCCGTGCGCGACGGCCACCGCCTGTTCGCCGTGGTGCTGGGCAGCCGCACCGCCGGCGGGCGCGACAAGCTGATGGCGCGCCTGCTGGACGACGGTTTCAAGGGTGAGCAGACGCCACCGATCCTGGTCGCCGAAGCCGGCGGCGTGCGCCCGGGCAGCCGCGCCGCCCGCATCCTGGAGGCGATCTCGCCGATCCAGACCGCCGAGGCGGATACCGTGCCGGCCTCGGAACGCCGGCCGGGGCCGGTCCGCAAGGCACGCCATGGCAAGTCGGTGGCCGTGGCCAGCTGCGGCTCGCGCGGCAGCACTGCCTGCCGGCGCGCTCCCGTGCACCGCGCACACCGTGCCGCGACGCGTCTGGCCGCCCATCATCCGCGGACCAAGAAGCAGCCGGTCGTGGTCGCCTCGCGCCGCGATACGGACGGCTAAGCCTCTCCTCGCCCCACGCCTCCTTTCCCGGCCGCGCGCTGCGTTGCGCGCGGCTTGAGTCGTGCCGGCTTCGCCCGGTCGCGGCCCGATGGCTTATCCTGTCGCGCTGAACGCGCGGCACGGCAGCTGCACATGCATGCACGGACCGGGCGGCGCACACACAGGGGCAACCATGACCGGTCAGCTGACCGACCGCTATCTGCGGGCCAAGCGCATCGTCGCGAGCGTGCTGGAAATCGGCGCGGCCGACCGCGATGCCGCGATCGCGCGCGAATGCGGCGACGACGAGGCGCTGGCGCGCGAAGTGCGCTGGATGATCGCCGCGATCGAGCGCAGCCACACCGCCACGCTGCCGCTGCTGCCGGGCGACACGGTCGACCTCAGCGGCCTCGACACGCAGACATCCGCACCGCACCGCTATCGGCTGGTGCGCCGCGTGGGCGAGGGCGGCATGGGCGTGGTTTATCTGGCCGAGCGCGCCGACGCCGGTTTCGTGCAGCAGGTGGCGCTGAAGGTGCTGGGTGCCGGCGCGGTGGGTTCGCCCACGCTGCTGGAGCGCTTCGCGCGCGAGCGGCAGCTGCTGGCGCGGCTGGAGCATCCCGGCATCGCGCGCCTGCTCGACGGCGGCGTGCTCGCCGACGGCCAGCCCTTCCTGGCGATGGAATACATCGAGGGCGAGCGCATCGACACGTGGTGCGAGCAGCACGGATTGAGCCTGCGCGAACGCATCGCGCTGTTCCTCAAGGTCTGCGCCGCGGTGGAGTACGCGCACCGCAACCTGGTGATCCACCGCGACCTGAAGCCCGCCAACATCCTGGTCGATGCGCAGGGCCAGCCCAAGCTGCTGGATTTCGGCATCGCCCGGCTGATCGACGCGCAGGCCGTCGAGGGCGCGCTCACCGAAACCGGCCAGCACGCGCTGACTCTGGCCTACGCCAGCCCCGAGCAGATCGAGCAGCAGCCGCTGACCACCGCGGTGGATGTCTACGGCCTGGGCATGGTGCTGTACCAATTGGTTGCGGGCCGGCGCCCCTGGCAGCACATCACCACGCCGCACCAGCTCAGCCACGCGATCGTCGCCGGCGAGATCGTGCCGCCCAGCCGCAGCGCGCAGCCGCCGCAGGCGGACGGTGGCGAGGCGCCGCGCCGCGTGGTGCCGGCCGACATCGACGCGATCGCGCTGAAGGCGCTGCGCCGCCGGGCCAGCGAGCGCTATGCCACGGTCGGCGCACTCGCCGCCGACCTGCGCAACTGGCTGGAACAGCGGCCGGTGCTGGCGCGGCGCGGCCGCCGCCTGTACCGGCTGCGCCGCTTCCTGCAGCGCAACCGCTGGCCGCTGACCGCCGCCGCCGCGCTGCTGCTCAGCGTGCTGGCCGGCCTCGCCACCTCGCTGTATTCGCTGCAGCAGACACGCGTCCAGCAGCGGCTGGCCGAGCAGCGCGAACAGCAGCTGGAGCGCATGGTGCAGTTCCAGCAATCCATGTACGACAGCGTGGACATCGGCGCGATGGGCCACGCCATCGTCGCCGCCACGCAGCAGCAGGTCGACGCGGCGCTTGCGCCGGCCGCATCGAACGCCGCTCCACCCGCCGCCGGCACCTTGACCAAGGCCTTCGCCAGCGTGCAGGCCACCGACATCGCGCGCGAGGCGATGGACGACTACGTGATCGGCCATACCTTGAATGGCCTCGACCGCGCCTTCCCGGACGCGCCGTTGTTGGACGCCAGCCTGCGCCAGTCGCTGGCGCGGGCGCTGCTCGGCATCGGCAGCTACACGCACGCCGCCGACGAGTTGCGCAAGGTGCTGGCGGTGCGCGCGAAGCTGCTGCCCACCGACGACCGTGACCAGCTTTCCGTGCGCGTGGATCTGGCGCAGGCGCTGGAGAAGCAGGGGCGTACCACCGACGCGGCAGCCATGTATGCCCAGGCCGAGAAGCTGGCGCAGTCCAAGCCACCCATCGATGCGCTGCGGATCGCAGCCGAAGCCGGCTCGGCGCGCATGCTGGTCGAACAGGGGCATCTGCAACAGGCGTTGCAGCGGCAGGATGCGCTCTATGCCGAGCTGAAGCCGCGCCTGCCCGCCACCGATGCCGGTCTGATGCAGTTGCAGCGCGACCTGGTGATGACGTTGATCGGGCTGGGCCAGCGCGACCGCGCGCTGCAGCTGACCGAGCCGCTGGTGGCGCTGGACCAGCACACGCTGGGGCCGGACAACCCGCAGACCCTCGACGCCATGCTGGTCCAGGCCCGGCTGCTGCACTACCGCTATGAGTACGAGCGTTCGCTCGCGCTCGCGCGCCAGGTGGCGACCGTCCGTACGCAGCGCCTGGGCGCGGATCACCCGGATACGCTGGCCGCCGAATACATGGTGGCGATGGATGAGGTTTATCTCGCGCAGGATCCCAAGGCCTTCGCCGCAGCTGCCACGGACCTGCAACGGGTGATAGCCGTGCGCCGCCGCGAACTGGGCGGCGACCATCCCGACACCATCGCCGCCGAGACCGTGATGGTGCGACTGCTGGCCAAGCAGGGTAGCTACGCCAAGGCATCGGCAGAACAACGCGCGTACTACGCACAGGCGATCGCACTGGAGCGGCAGATCCTCGCGGCCCACGAACGCCAGCTCGGTCCCGACCACCCCAAGACCCTGATGGCGCACGGCAGCCTCGCCAGCCTGCTGGACGACGCCGGCGAGTACGCGCAAGCGCTGGCCGAGGCGAAGCTGTGTCTGGCCGGCCAGCTGCGCGTGCTGGGGCCGCAGCACCCGCTGATTTCCGCCACGCGCACCCTGATCGGCGACATCGAGGACGACGCCCACCACTGGGACGCCTCGCGCGACGCCTACCGGCAGGCGCTGCAACAGCGCGAGCAACTGCTGGGTCTGCGCGACGCGCACACCATCGAGAGCGCTTCGCGCCTGTACTCGGTGCTGGAGGAACTGCACGACGGCGCCGAGGCGACCAAGGTGCGCCAGCGCTACATGGACCCGGTGATCGCGATGGACCCGAAGACGCTCAATGCCTCCATGCGCAGCGTGCGCGACGAGGCGATGCGGATGCTGAAGGAGTAACGGATCGCGATGGCATTCAATGGACGCCGGGCGCTGAGCGAGCGGGGATGATCCTCGCCGCGCCGCGCAACATCGACGCCGTGCCGAAAGCGCTGCTCCAGGCCAGCAGGAATACCGGCCACCTCGTGCTGGACTCCGAACCCGTGCACGCGGGTGTGCCGGCCAAGGCGTTGACCCACATATTGGGTTGGTTATACTAGCTCAGCAAAAAAACTAGTATAACCGTCATGGACCACTACACGCCTCTGTCGTTGTCCGCGCAAACCGCCTATGCCCAGCTGCTGGACGCGGTTCAGGCGGTGGAGTTGGCGCGCTCCGTGGCCAACCTGCGCGGTTCGTTTGCCAGCAAGACGGTAAAGGGCGGCGTCTACTGGTACTTTCAGTACACCGAGTTGTCCGGGCGCCTGCGCCAGTTCTACGTGGGGCCGGATTCGCCGCAGGTGCGTGAGTTGATCGCACAGCACGGTGACGGCCGGCCGACGGCGGCGCTGGAACCGTTGGCGCGTTCGGCCATCGCGCTGGGTTGCGCGCCGGTGCTGGTGCCGCACTTCCGGGTGATCCGCCGGCTGTCGGACTACGGCTTTTTCCGGGCGGGTGGGGTGCTGGTGGACACGCACGCGTTCCTCGCGTTCGGCAACATGCTGGGCGTGAGCTGGGGCGATGCCTCGCGCACGCAGGATGTCGATTTCGCTCATGCCGGCAAGCAGCTGGCGATTGCGCTGCCATCGAACATCGAGATCGACACGCCGGCGGCCATCGACTCGCTGAAGATGGGCTTCCTGCCGCTGGGCAGTTCCGATGGCAAGCTCGGGGGCACCTGGCTGAGTCCGCGCGACCCGGACTTCCAGCTGGATTTCATCACGCCGCAACACCGCGGCGGCGTGCCATACCGGCATGCGCAGTTGGGCATCACGTTGCAGCCATTGAAGTTCATGGAGTACCTGCTGCAGGACGTGCAGCAGGCGGTGTTGTTCTGCGCCGACGGCGCGGTGGTGGTCAACGTGCCGCATCCGCTGCGCTACGCCATGCACAAGCTGATCGTGGCGGGCGAGCGTGGAGCGACGCGTGCGGCGAAATCGAACAAGGATCTGCGCCAGAGCGCCGCCTTGCTGGCGCATTACCGGCAGGGTTCCGATTGGGAGGCACGCGAGGCGTGGGGCGACCTGGTATCGCGCGGACCCGGATGGAAGACGCGCGCGCTGCGCGGGCTGAGCGCCGTCGAAAAACTCGCACCGGAGCTGGGCGTGCAGGATTGGCTGGATTCCCCCAACCAGCGCTGAGGTGGCTCAGGCCGGTTCGTGAAGGCGCGCAAAAAAACGGGCCGCGCGAGGCGGCCCGTTTCGTGTTGCTTTTCGGCAGTGCGGCTTACTTCAGCTTGGCGGCCTTGCGCAGCGCCTCGGCCTTGTCGGTCTTTTCCCACGAGAACGCGGTGTAGGACTTGCCGCTCTTGTCCTTGACCTCGACCGGGCTGCGGCCGAAGTGACCGTAGCTGGCGGTCTGCTGGTACATCGGGTGGATGAGATCCAGCATCTGCAGGATGCCGTACGGGCGCAGGTCGAAGTGCGCGCGGATCAGCTTCTCGATCTTGTCGTCGCTGATCTTGCCGGTACCGAACGTGGTCACCGAGATCGAGGTGGGATGGGCCACGCCGATCGCGTAGCTCACCTGCACCTCGCAGCGGTCGGCGATGCCGGCGGCCACGATGTTCTTGGCCACGTAGCGCGCGGCGTAGGCGGCCGAGCGGTCCACCTTGGACGGATCCTTGCCGGAGAACGCGCCGCCGCCGTGGCGGGCCCAGCCGCCGTAGGTGTCGACGATGATCTTGCGGCCGGTCAGGCCGCAGTCGCCCACCGGGCCGCCGATCACGAACTTGCCGGTCGGGTTGATGTGGAACTTGGTGCCCTTGTGCAGCAGCTTGGCCGGCAGCACCGGCTTGAGGATGTACTCGCGCACGGCCTCGATCAGGTCCTTCTGCTTCACGTCCGGATCATGCTGGGTCGACAGCACCACGGCGTCGATCGCGGTGGCGACACCGTTGTCGTAGCGCAGGGTGACCTGGCTCTTGGCATCCGGGCGCAGCCACGGCAGCGGCGAATTCTTCTTCTTGCGGACCTTGGCCTGCTGCTCGACCAGACGGTGCGAGTAGTAGATCGCCGCTGGCATGTAGTCCTTGGTCTCGTTCGTCGCGTAGCCGAACATCAGGCCCTGGTCGCCCGCGCCCTGTTCTTCCGGCTTCTTGCGGTCCACGCCCTGGTTGATGTCGGGCGACTGCTTGCCGATCAGGTTGATCACGCCGCAGGTGGCGCCGTCGAAGCCGACGTTGCTGGAGTCGTAGCCGATGTCGAGGATGACCTTGCGGGTGATCGCTTCGAGGTCGATCCACGCGCTGGTGGTGATCTCGCCGGCGACGATGGCCACGCCGGTCTTGACCATGGTTTCGCAGGCCACGCGGGCACGCGGATCCTGCGCGAGGATCGCGTCGAGCACGGCGTCGGAGATCTGGTCGGCGACCTTGTCCGGATGGCCTTCGGAGACCGATTCGGAAGTGAACAGATGGCTGGACATCGCGTTTTATATCCTCGTGTACGGATAAAGAGATAAAAGAGGGCGGCATGATACAACGCCGCCCCCGGTTTTGCAGCCCGCGGAAATTCTGGCGGGCTGCCGGTTAGCTGCGTGTTCAGACGTCTGGATGGCCGGGGGCCCTGCTGCGGGGCCGCCGGCCACCCATTCAGACGGCGGCAGTGGCGGCCGCCGCGGCCAGCTCCGCACGCAGCTGGCGGGCGCAGGCCAGCATGCCGCGCAGCGCGGCCTCCACCTCGGGCCAGCCGCGGGTCTTCAGGCCGCAGTCCGGATTGATCCACAACTGCTCCGGCCGCAGTACTTCCAGTGCCTTGCGCAGCAGGCCGAGCATCTCCTCCTGCGTGGGCACGCGCGGCGAGTGGATGTCGTACACGCCCGGGCCGATGCCGTTGGGGTAGCGGAAGCGCGCGAAGGCGTCCAGCAATTCCATCCGCGAGCGGCTGGTCTCGATCGAGATCACGTCGGCATCCATCGCGGCCACCGCCTCGATGATGTCGTTGAACTCGGAGTAGCACATGTGGGTGTGGATCTGGGTGGCGTCGCGCACGCCGCCGGCCGCGATGCGGAAGCTTTCCACCGCCCAGGCGAGGTAGCCCGGCCAGTCGGCGCGACGCAGCGGCAGGCCTTCGCGGAGCGCGGGCTCGTCGATCTGGATCACCTTGATGCCGACGGCTTCCAGGTCGTGCACCTCGTCGCGCAGCGCCAGCGCGATCTGCCGGCATACGGTTTCGCGCGGCAGGTCGTCGCGCACGAACGACCACTGCAGCATGGTGACCGGGCCGGTGAGCATGCCCTTCATCGGTCGCTCGGTGAGCGATTGGGCGTAGGTCGACCAGCGCACCGTCATCGGCGCGGGCCGCGCCACGTCGCCCCAGATCACCGGCGGCTTCACGCAGCGCGAACCGTAGCTCTGCACCCAGCCCAGCCGGGTGAACAGGTAGCCGTCCAGCTGTTCGCCGAAGTACTCCACCATGTCGTTGCGCTCGGGCTCGCCGTGCACCAGCACGTCCAGGCCGATGGCCTCCTGGAAGCGCACCACGCGTTCGACTTCCGCCTGCAGCAGCGCCTCATAGGCGGCATCGTCCAGCCTGCCGCCACGGTGCGCGGCGCGCGCCTGGCGCAACTCGTCGGTCTGCGGGAACGAGCCGATCGTGGTGGTGGGCAGCGGCGGCAAGGCCAAGGCCTCCGCCTGCGTGGCGCGGCGCGTGGCGTAAGGCGAGCGGCGCAGCGTCGTCTGCGGGCTGAGCTCGTGCAGGCGGGCACGCACGGCGGGATTGCACACGCCGGATTGTTGCGCCTGCCGGTCGAGCAGGGCCTGCTGCGCCTGCAGCGCGGCTTCGGCTTCGGCGTGGCCGGTCAGTGCGTCGGCATAGACGCGCAATTCCTCCAGCTTCTGCCGCGCGAACGCCATCGTGGCGCGGCGTGCCGGCTCCAGTGCGGTTTCCGCGGCAAGGTCGATCGGCACGTGCAGCAGCGAGCAGGACGGCGCCAGCCACAGCTGGTCGTCGCCCAGTCGCGCCTGTGCCTGGCGCAGCAGCGGCAGCACGCGCGCGGGGCGGCTGCGCCATACGTTGCGGCCATCGACCACGCCGCAGCTGAGTACGCGGCCTGCGGGCAACGCGTCGAGCACGGCGCCGAGTTGCTGCGGCGCGCGCGCCAGGTCGATGTGCAGTCCGTGCACAGGCAGGCTCGTGGCGAGCGCGAGGTTGTCGCCCAGCGCGCCGAAGTAGCTGGCGAGCAGGATCTTCGGCCCGTTCGCCGTGGCCAGCGCCGCGTAGGCACGGCGATAGGCGGCGTGGTCGTCGCCGTCCTGGTCGAGCACGAGGCAGGGTTCGTCCAGTTGCACCCAGTCGGCGCCCGCTTCGGCCAGCTGGCGCAGCAGTTCGGCATAGACGGGCAGCAAGGCATCGAGCAGGGCCAGCCGGTCGCTGCCATCCACGGCCTTGGACAGCAGCAGGAAGGACACCGGCCCCAGCAGCACCGGCCGCGCGCGGTGGCCCAGCGCCTTCGCCTCCAGGAATTCCGCCAGCGGCTTGGCGCCGGCGAGGGCGAAACGCTGGCCGGCGTGCAGTTCCGGCACCAGGTAGTGGTAGTTGGTGTCGAACCACTTGGTCATTTCCAGCGCGTGCAAGTCGTGGCCGCCGCGCTTGTGGCCGCGGGCCATCGCGAAATAGCCGTCCAGATGGCTTTCGGCGAACACCGGGCGGTAGCGTTCCGGGATCGCGTCGAACAGCACGGCGGTGTCGAGCACGTGGTCGTACAGGCTGAAGTCGTTGCAGGGCACGACGTCGGCGCCGGCGTCGCGGGCCAGCTGCCAGTGCCGTGCGCGCAATGCGCGGGCGGTGTCGGGCAAGGCTGTGGCGGGCGCTTCGCCGCGCCAGTGCGCTTCCAGTGCGCGTTTCAGTTCACGCTTGAGGCCGATGCGCGGAAAGCCGAGATGGGTAACGAGTGACATGGATGATTCCTCTTGCATGTAGGGCAAAGAGGAACGAAGGCGGGTTGGGCGCGATCGCCCGAGCCGTTGACCTTCGCCCCCGCGGGCGAACCGGCGGCGCGGGCAGGCGAAGCCGGCGCGGGCCGTGGGGGCGGCGGCGCGCAGGCTCCGGCCCTCCCCGCGGAGATGCCAGGTCGTGCGGAAGCGGCGTGCCGCTTCCGGCCGAGGCAGGTATTCGGGCTCGTGGACATGGCCGGCGAGGTGTCGGCCGCCTACTGTCCGTCGCTTCCCGGGCGTGTTGCACCCAGTGCCGGTGACGGAGTTCGTTTCCACATACCGCTGCGGGGCAGCGCCGGATTCGCACCGGCTTCCCTTAAGATATCTCTTTATTCGCATGAAGAGATAGTTACCTTGGGCGTTGCGAAAATTAGTCGTATGGACGGCCAAAGTCAATGCGAGGCCTTGCTGCGGTCGGGCGCGTTCGACGCGATCCGCGCGCGCCATGGCTGCGCGGCCGCGCCGTCGGCGGTGTTGTCACGTCGCTGACGCGCAGGCGCAACGCCGGCGTCCCGGTGGCCGCGCAATCTTGCGACGGGCCAAGCCGAGGGTCGTCGCCATGCAAGCGATCGAGCAGCGTCTGCAGCAACGCTATCCGCACTGGTTCCGCGGCCGGCGCGGACGCCTGGCCGTGCCGCTGCTGCGCGGGCTGGCGCGCTGGTCGGGCTTCGACGGCATCGACACCTTCTGTGCCGGGCACGGCCATCTGCGCGGCTTCGCCTTCGTCGAGGCGGCCATGCAGTGGCTGGAGATGCGTTACGACGTCGACACGGACGCGCTGGCGCGCATACCTGCGCATGGACCGCTGCTGATCGTGGCCAACCATCCGTGCGGCGCGCTCGACGCACTGACGCTGCTGGACATGGTGGGGCGGGTGCGGCGCGACGTGCGCATCGTCGCCAACGAGGTGCTGGCGCTGGTGGAACCGCTGGCGGAACTGCTGCTGCCGGTGCGCGTGTTCGGCGGCCCCGCCGGCGCGGCCAGCCTGCGCCGGGTGGAGCGTGCATTGCGCGACGGCGAATGCGTGATCGTGTTCCCCGCCGGCGAAGTCTCGCGGCTGGGTTTGCACGGCGTGCGCGACACACGCTGGCGCCCCGGGTTCCTGCGTTTCGCGCGGCGCGCGTCGGCGCCGGTGTTGCCGGTGCGCATCGACGCGCGCAATTCGGCGCTATTCTACGGGGTTTCCGCGCTGTGCCGTCCGGCATCGACCGCGCTGCTGGCACGCGAGATGCTCGCCCGTCGGCGCCGGCCGGTGCGCCTGCACGTGGGCGAGCCGGCGGCGATCGCGGGCGACGAGAGCGAACGCGGTGCGCTGCGGCGCATTCGTCGGACGCTGCACACGCTCGGTCGCGTCGGAACGGCGGCCGTGGCCGGTCCGGCGCCGCTGGCGACGCCCGTCGATGCGGTTGCGCTGGCGGAGGCGGTGGCAGCTACCGAGTTGCTCGGTGCCACCGGCGACGGCAAGCAGATTCGCCTGGCGCGGGCCGCCGCCGGTTCGCCGCTGCTGCAGGAGATCGGCCGGCTGCGCGAGCTGACCTTCCGCGAGGTGGGCGAAGGCACCGGCCGCAGCCGCGATCTCGACGCCTACGACGCGCACTACGACCACATACTGGTGTGGGACGCGCAGGCCACGCGCATTGCCGGCGCCTACCGCGTGATGCGCGGCGCCGAGGCGCTGGCGCGCACCGGGCTGGCTGGCCTGTACACGGCCTCGCTGTTCCGCTACGCGGACGCGGCCGTGCCGCGGCTGGCGGCGGGGCTGGAACTGGGGCGCAGCTTCGTGGTGCCGGACTACTGGGGCAGCCGCAGCCTCGACTACCTGTGGCAGGGCATCGGCGCCTACCTGCAGCGCTATCCGGGCGTGCGCTACCTCTATGGCGCGGTGTCGATCAGCGCCGCGCTGCCGCGCGCCGCCAGCGAGCAGATCGTGGCCTATTACCAGAGTTACCACGGCAGCGCGCAGCCGATGGCCAGCGCCCGCCGGCCGTTTGCGTTCGAACAGGCGGAGCCATCGTTCGACGGACTCGACGGTGCCGCCGCGCACGAGGCGCTGAAGCTGGCACTGGACCGGCTCGGTGCCTCGGTGCCGATGCTCTACAAGCAGTACACCGAGTTGTGCGAGCCCGGCGGCGCGCGCTTCCTCGCCTTCGGCGTGGACCCGGACTTCAGCGGCTCCATCGACGGACTGATCGAGGTGGACCTGGAGCAGGTACGGCCACGCAAGCGCCAGCGCTACCTGGAGCGCCGGCAGGGCGCGATGGCATGAAGCGCCCGACCGCCCCGTCCGAGCGGCGGCTGCGGACAGTGTTCCTGTCCGACGTGCACCTGGGTGCCAGGCATTGCCACGCGGCGGAGCTGGCGGACTTCCTGGGCGGCCTGCGCTGCGAGCAGCTCTACCTGGTGGGCGACATCGTCGACCTGTGGTGGATCGCGCGCTGGCGCACTTGCTGGGGCGGCGCGCACGCGCGCGTGATCGAGGCGCTGCACGCCCTGCACCGGCGCGGCACGGCGATCACCTACGTGCCGGGCAATCACGACCGGCCGCTGCGGCGGCTGTGCGGCCTGTGGATACCGGGCCTGCGCATGCGGCGGCGCGCGATCCACGTGACCGCCGATGGCCGTCGCCTGCTGGTGACGCACGGCGACGATTACGACAACGTCACCCAGTTCGGCGGCCTGCAGGAGCGCCTGGGCGACTGGATCTACTACCGCATCCTCAGCTGCAACCGCTGGCTGAACCTGGCACGGCGGCGGCTCGGCCTGCGCTACTGGTCGCTGTCCGCCTTCGTGAAGCGGCAGAGCGGCGCCGCCGAACGCTACATCGCGCGCTTCGTGCAGGCCGGGCTGGACGATGCCGCGCAACGCGGCCTCGACGGCATCGTCTGCGGACACATCCATCGCGCCGCGTTGATCCGGCGCGACGGCCTGGTCTACGCCAACGACGGCGACTGGGTGGAAAGCCTCACCGTGCTGGCCGAGGACATGGACGGCACGCTGCGCCTGCTCGGCCATCGCGGCGAAGTGCTCGCCGAGATACCGCCGCGGTTGCGCCTGACGATGGTGGAGTTGCCACACGAGCTGGCGGCCTGAAGAGGCGTCAGGCGGCGAGGCGCTCGCCAACCGACAGCGCGGCGAAATAGTCGCGGGTCAGCCGGAGCTGTTCGACCGCCGTTTCCGCACGGTTGACCACCCCGCGGAAGGCGGCGTTCTCCGGGCGATCCTTCGCGTACCAGCCCAGGTGCTTGCGCGCGATGCGCACGCCGGGCAGTTCGCCGTAGAACGCATAGAGATGTTCCAGGTGGTCGAGCAGGATCGCGGCCACCTCGTCCGGCGTGGGCTCGGGCAGTTGTTCGCCGGTGGCGAGGTAGTGCGCGATCTCGCGGAAGATCCACGGCCGGCCCTGCGCGCCGCGACCGATCATCAGCGCATCCGCGCCGGTGGCGGCCAGCACCTGCTTCGCGCGCTCGGGCGTGGTCACGTCGCCGTTGGCGAACACCGGGATGCGCACGCTGGCCTTCACCGCGGCGATGGTTTCGTACTCGGCCTCACCCTCGTACTTGTCGGCGCGGGTGCGGCCGTGCAGTGCCAGCGCGGCGATGCCCGCGTCCTCGGCGAGGCGGGCGATGCTCAAGGCGTTCTTGTGCCCGCGGTCCCAGCCGGTGCGGAACTTCAGCGTCACCGGCACGTCCACCGCATCCACGACCGCCTTGCAGATGCGCGCCACCAGCGGCTCGTCCTGCAGCAGGGCGGAGCCGGACCACACGTTGCACACCTTCTTCGCCGGGCAGCCCATGTTGATGTCGATGATCTGCGCACCGTTGGCGGCGTTGCAACGCGCCGCCTCCGCCAGCATCGCCGGGTCGTAGCCCGCGATCTGTACGCTCACCGGCTCGGGCTCGCCGGCATGGTCCATGCGGCGCAGCGACTTGGCGGTGTGCCACAACCGCGGATCGGCGGTGGTCATCTCCGACACCGCCAACCCCGCGCCCAGCCGCTTGCACAGCAGGCGGAACGGCTTGTCGGTGACGCCGGCCATGGGGGCCAGCGCCAGCGGCGGGTCGATGCGGTAGGGGCCGATCTGCATCCGCACATTCTATAAGAGCCTGTTCCATGTCTCCGCATGGCGGCCAAGGCAAGGCAACGCGGACTATGCGGAGACATGGAACAGGCTCTGGTGGGTGTGACGGCGGCCCGGAAAAGCTATGATCGCGGCGAGAGGCACTTGACAGGGAATGGGCTTCGGATGTTTCGGGGGGCGTGGCTGGGTCTGCTGCTGGCGCTGATCGCGACGCCTGTCGTCGCGGCGCCGATGAACGCGTTCCGCGAAAGCGCGGTGACCAATCCGCATGGACTGATCGCCTTCGTGCGCCAGCAACTCGACCAGGCGGGTGTTGCGCTGCAGCCCGCGCGCGAGCGCGAGTTGCTGTGGGGCATGGGCACGGCCGCGATCAACAGCAACGACGATGCGGCGCTGGCCGAGGCCACGCTGCGGCTCGACGGCCTGGCCACGGTAGCGCACGACCCGGTGGCGGCCGCGGCGGCGGGCTTCCTGCGCGCTCGCCACGATATCGCCAACGGTCTCGGCGACGGACTGGGCGAGGCGCTGAAGGCGGCGGACAAGGTGCTGGGAGAATCCGATTCGGAGGTCGTGGCCTGGGCACGCTTCCAGCTGTGCGATGCCTATGCGCTCGACGAAAAGCCGGCCAAGGCCTTGCCGCTGTGCCAGCAGGCGGTGGCGGCGTATCGCGCGCTGGGCGACGACTTCGGTATCGGCGATGCCGAGAACGACGTGGGCATCGCCCTGGCCACGCTGAACCGGGTCGACGACGCGGCGGCGGCCTATGAGCGTTCGCGCGAGTACTACGCCAAGGCCAAAGCGGAACAGCTGGTGGTGATGGTGGGCGACAACCTCGCACAGATGTACCTGAAACAGGGGCGTGCGGGCGAAGCGCAGGCCTTGTCCGAGGCTTCGCTGAAGCAGGAACTGGCCACCGGGCGCATCAGCGACGCGCTGGGCTCCAGCACCAATATCGCCCGGGCCGAGGCGGCGCAGGGCCAGCACCGCCAAGCCTACGCGCGGATGCGGGCGGCCGTGGCACAGGCGCGCAAGGCCGGCATCAACGGCCAGCTGATCGACATGCTGAAGGTGGAGAGCCAACTGGCCGAGCAGGCTGGCGACCTGCGCCAGGCGCTGGCCGACGAGCGCGAGGCGGCTCGGCTCGGCAGCGCTTTCGAGACGCCGGCGCTGCGCGCGATCGAGGTCGAACTGGAGCAGCGCTATGCCGCGCGCGAGAAGGAGCTGCGCATCAGCGAGCTGGAGCACGCCAACGAACTGAAGGATCTGCAGCTCAAGGCGGCGGAGGCCGAGACGGCGCGCCGGCGCGAGCAGCAGCAGCGCCAGCGCCTGGTCAACCTGACGATCGCGCTGCTGGCGGCGGCCTTGCTGCTGATCGTCGGCCTGCTCGTGCTGTTGTTGCGCTCGCAGCGCCGGCATACCGCCGAATTGCAGGCGCAGACCCTGCGCGATCCGCTCACCGGCATGGCGAACCGGCGCGCGTTCCAGCAGCGCGCCATCGAACTGCTGGGCCGTCCGCGCGAGGCGTCGGCGCCGCTGCACGTGCTGCTGCTGATCGACATCGACCACTTCAAGAGCATCAACGACAGCATCGGCCATCCGCAGGGTGACCGGGTGCTGCGGCTCCTCACCGACTACCTGCGTGGCGCGGTGGGCGATGCCAGCTTCGCGGCGCGCATCGGCGGCGAGGAATTCGCCGTGTTGTGCCCGCAGGCGGGCCTGACGGCCGGCATGCGGCTGGCGGAAACCCTGCGTGCGGGATCGGCCGCGCTGGCGCTGCCGAAGGATCTGCCGGTGGACAAGCTGACGATCAGCATCGGCGTGGCGCAGTTCGACGGCGTGCGCTGCCACGACTTGTCGAGCTGGATGCGCGCCGCCGACCTGGCGCTGTACTCCGCCAAGTCCGGCGGTCGCGACCAGGTGGTGGCGAGCAAGCTGGTGGGTTGATCCCGGCGATCCCTAGTGCGTGGGTACCACGCGACCGGCCGCGGCCGGGTCGTGCCGGTGCTTGAACAGCGGCACGAACAGCAGCGCCATCACCAGCGCGTAGCCGGCGAAGGCCAGCCAGATGCCGGGCCAGTCCTTGCAGATCAGCACGCTGTCGTCGCAGGCGTGGTTGGTGAAGAAGTGGTCGATCACGAAGCCCGCGATCAGGCTGCCGAGCACCGCGCCGACGCCGTTCGTCATCAGCATGAACAGGCCTTGCGCGCTGGCGCGGATCTTCGGATCGGCCTGGCCTTCGACGAACAGCGAGCCGGAGATGTTGAAGAAGTCGAATGCCATGCCGTAGACGATGCACGACAGCACGATCATCCACAGTCCGCCGAGCGGCTCCGGGTTGCCGAACGCGAACAGGCCGAAGCGCAGCACCCAGGCCAGCATGCTCATCGTCATCACCGCCTTGATGCCGAAGCGCTTCAGGAAGAACGGAATGGTGAGGATGAATGCGGTTTCGGAGAACTGCGAGATCGAGATGATGATGGTCGAGTACTTCACCGTCAGCAGGTTCGCGTACTCGGGCACCTTGACGAAGTCGCTGAGGAAGGCGTCGCCGTAGGCATTGGTGAGCTGCAGCGCCGCGCCCAGCAGCATGGCGAAGACGAAGAACACCGCCATGTTGCGGTTCTTGAACAGCACGAACGAGGTGAGGCCGAGTCGGTCCACCAGGGTGCGGCTGTGCGCGGCATCGAGTTTGGGCGGGCACTTCGGCAAGGTGAAGGCGTACAGGCCCAGCAGCAGCGAGGCGCCCGCGGCCACGTGGAACTGCGCGGGCGAGGCCTTGAAGCCCAGCAGGCTGGTGGTCCAGGTGGCGGCGATGAAGCCGATCGTGCCCCACACGCGGATCGGCGGATAGGTGGCGACCACGTCGAGGCCATCCTGCTTCAGCGCGTTGAACGCCACCGTGATCGCCAGCGAGATCGTGGGCATGTAGAAGCACATGTTCAGCAGCATCACCCAGAACATCTGCTGCGGGTCGGTGACGTGGGGTATCGCGAACAGCACCACGGCGCCGGCGATCTGGAACAGCCCGTACAGCCGCTCGGCGTTGATCCACTTGTCCGCCACGATGCCGGCCAGCGAGGGCATGAACAGCGAGGCGATGCCCATGGTCGAGAAGATCGCACCGAAGCTGGTACCCGACCAGTGCTGGGTCTGGAACCACCACGTGCCGATGGTCAGCAACCAGGCGCCCCAGATGTAGTACTGGAGGAAATTCAGGACGGTGAGGCGGAGCTTCAGGCTCATGGATGGATGCATCCCCTGTGCGGCCGGGGACGATCCCGTGGCCATGCGTCGAATCACGGCAGGTTAGAGGAAGCCTCGGCGAGGCGGCAAGGCGCGCCGCAGCGCGGTCCGGTCAGTCGCGCAAGGCCGCGGCCACGCGTTCGCGCAGCACCGGCAACAACTCCGCCTCGAACCACGGGTTGCGCGTGAGCCACAGCCGGTTGCGCGGGCTGGGGTGCGGCAGCGGCAGCACGCCGCGCGCGAGGTGCTCGCGCCAGGCCAGCACGGTGTCGGTGAGCGTGCGGCCGCGCCGCTCGCCGAGCAGGCCGGCCTGCGCGTACTGGCCGATCGCCAACGTCAGCCGCACCTGCGCGAGGCGTGGCAGCAGGCGCGGATGCCAGGTCGGTGCACACTCCGGGCGCGGTGGCAGGTCGCCGCCCTTGCCGGTGCCGGGAAAGCAGAAACCCATCGGCACGATGGCGATCCTGTCGGCGTCGTAGAACATGCTCTTGTCGACGCCCAGCCACTCGCGCAGGCGGTCGCCGCTGACGTCGTTGAACGGGATGCCGGTCTCGTGCACCTTGCGCCCCGGCGCCTGGCTCACGATCAGCAGCCGCGATTGCAGCGACGCCTGCAGCACGGGGCGCGGCCCCAGCGGCAGGTGAGCGTCGCAGATGCGGCAGGCGCGCACGCGCGCCATCAGTTGCTCGAAGGATTCGGCTTTGCTCACGGCAGCAGCTTGCCGGGGTTGAGGATGCCGTCCGGGTCGAACGCGGCCTTCACCGCGCGCATCATGGCGATGGTTCCCGCGCCCAGCGCCAGCGGCAGGTAGTCGCGTTTCACCACGCCGATGCCGTGCTCGCCCGACAGCGTGCCCTCGAGCGCGATCACCAGCGCAAACAACTCGGGCAGCGCGGCGTAGGCGCGCTCGATCTCGTCCACGTCGCGCGGCAGGAAGTTCACGTGCAGGTTGCCGTTGCCCGCATGGCCGAAGCTCACGATGGGCACGGCGTGTTTTTCCGCGAGCCGGCGCACGCCATTCACCAGTTCGGGAAGGCGGGATACCGGCACCACCACGTCCTCGTTGACCTTGTGCTGCGTGGCAGCGCGCTGGGCGAGCGAGAGCGCCTTGCGCGCGGCCCACAGCGCGGCGTCCGTCGCCACCACGAGATCGGTCAGCCCGTCGCCGCGCGCGGCGCGGGCCACCGCATGGGCCGCCACGTCCAGCGTCTCCGGCTCGCCGTCCACCTCGATCATCAGCAGCGCGTCCGCCTCGGGCACGCCGGCCTCGGGCTGATGGTCGCGCGCCAGTTTCAGCGCCAGCGCATCCATGAACTCCAGCGCGGAAGGCGTCACCGGCTGCGCCATGATGCGCGCCACCGCGCGTGCCGCCGCGCCCGCGTCGGTGTAGCTGGCGCGCAGCGAACGCACCGCGGCGGGTCGGGGCGTGAGCTTGAGCGTGGCCTCCGTGATCAGCGCCAGCGTGCCCTCCGAGCCGATCAGCAGGCGCGTCAGGTCGTAGCCGGTGGAATCCTTGGTGGTGTGCGTGCCCGCGCGAAAGCTCCCGCCCGTGCCCGCCACGGCGGCGAGGCCCAACACGTTGTCGCGCGTGCTGCCGTACTTCACCGCACGCGGCCCGCTCGCGTTGCAGGCGAGGTTGCCGCCCACCGCGCACCACGGCGCGGAACCGGGATCGGGCGCCCAGAAGAATCCGTGCGGTGCCAGCGCCTGCTGCAAGGCCTCGTTGGTCACGCCCGGCTCGACCACCGCGAGGCGGTCGTCCGGTGCGATGCGCAAGATGCGGTTCATCCGCGTGAAACACGCCACCACGCCACTCTCCATCGGCACCGAAGCGCCGGTGGAACTGGTGCCGCCGCCACGCGCGGTGAGCGGCACGCGATGCTCGCGGCAGGCGCGCACCAGTGCCTCCACCTGATCATGCGTGGTGGGAAACACCACTGCATCGGGCATCTGCGCGTGGCGCGAGTTGTCGCGGGCGCAGGCACGGCGTTCCGCCTCGCTGGTGGCCATGGCGTCGGCCGGGAACGTCGCGTGCAGCCGGTCGAGAAAGGCGGGTGTCAGTGGCATCGGGATAGTTTAACGCTGCACATGCGATCGATTCGCGGGTGATGTGAGGTGCCAGGCCGCAGGCTAGGCGGCTTACTCCGACTCTTTGGTCCTTTGCGCAGCCGTCCTAGTTGGACTGGTTCTCGTCGCCGACGTCCCCCGGTTTTGAGTAGCACAGCGGTTTCGAGTCCAATCCCTCAACTGACGGAGATTGGACGTGAAGAAGCGGTTTACCGAAGAGCAGCTCATCGGCTTCCTGCGTGCTCGGCGCGAGTTGGTGCGGGAGATGGTCGACCAGGGATTGAGCGAGCGACGGGCACTGGCGGTCGCCGGCACGAACGCCAGCGCATATCGCTACGCACTGCGCCCGGATCGCAACGAGGATCTTCGGCAACGCATCGTGGTGCTGGCGCAGCGGCACAAGCGCTACGGCGTCGGGATGATCCACCTCAAGCTCCGCCAGGCAGGGCTGCTCGTGAACTACAAGCGCGTGGAACGGCTGTATCAGTGAAGCGAAGCTGCAGGTGCGTCGGCGCAAGCGGAAGAAGGTACCTGTTGCCGAACGTCAGCCGCTGACCCGGCCGAAAGCCGCCAACGAGGTCTGGTCAATGGACTTCGTGTTCGATCGCACGGCCGGGGGCCGTGTCATCAAGTGCCTGACGGTCGTCGACGACGTCACCCACGAGGCGGTCGTCATCGAGGTCGAGCGGGCGATCTCCGGCATGGGCGTGACGCGCGTGACGGATCGCCTGGCGCAGACGCGCGGTCTACCCAAGGAGCACGAAAGCGCATCGATCGTTCGACACGCCATCGATCGCTGCGGTGGCCGGAGCACACACGGCCGCACGCATGAACCTGACGACCGGGCTTACTGCACGCTCTTCTCGTTCGCGCTGGCGTAGACCTGATCGGCCCATTGGGTGGCGTTGAGGTAGATCGTGGCCAGTCGCTGGATGCGCTGCGGGGGCACCTGCGCGCTGGTCAGCTCGTTCGCCTCCCAGGCGAGGATCTGCTGCAGGATTGCGCCGAACGGGCCGCTGCGGCCGGTCAGCGCGTCGCTGATCTCGGGCGCCAGCCGCAGCTGCGGCAGCAGGAATTCCATCGGCGCGCACATCAAGGTGTCCAGCAGCGAGAACAGGCCGACGGTGAACGCCATCTCGGCACTCCCGAGGGGCATGCCCTGGGCCAGTTCCTCGCACATGTGGGCGCGGATCAGCGCGGCGCGCAACAGCTCCGGTGGACGATCGTCCATGCTGCACATCGCCATGGTGTCGACCCAGTTGCGCATGCGGGTGACGCCGAAGAAGATCGCGGCCTGCTGCACGGATTTCAGCTGCCGCGGCAATGCGAAGTAGGCCGAATTGACGCAGCTCAGCAGCTTGTAGCTGAGCACCGCGTCGTCGCGCACGATGTTGCCCAGCTCGACCGGACCCGGGTTGCTTTCGTGCAGCACGCCCAGCAGGCGCAGCATGCTGAGGCGGTTCGCGGTCAGCACGGGGACGGCCATCGGCTGCGGCACCAGCAGATAACGTCCCTGCACCGCCTCCATCGGCAACGTCAGGCAGCGTTCGTAGGTGGGATGGTCGTTGACCTGGCCGGCGACCACGTGCAGTCCGCGCGCGTGCAGGTGCGCGGCGCGTTGCGCCAGCACTTCCGGCGCCAGCTGGCCCGCGTCGAGCCGGACCAGTTGCACCATCTGCAGCAGGGCTTCGAACGGCAGGCCGTGGTCGAGATCCTGATCGCCCACGTCCAGCATGAACTGGCAGCCGCGCTGCGCCATCGACTGCAGGCGCTTCATCAGCGCCGCGTCGTCGGCCACATGCGGTTGCAGCACCACGCCCAGGCGCGGCTGGTGCAGCAGCACGTCGGCGTCTTCCGGCAGCAGCTCGGCGGGCAGGTTGAGGAACGCGCGGTTGCCGCGCACCAGGCGGGTCAACGCACCGTCGGTGATCATCCCCAGCACGCTCTGCAGCAGGGTCGCTTCATCGCCGCTTTCGCGATGGAACAGGATCTCGTAGGCAAACAGCTCGCGCTCGCGATTGAGCAGCGGCACGCGCATCACCGGCAGCGCCGGCGCGACGCCTTCGTAGATCGAGGGCTTGCTGGTGGGGGCGGGAGCGGCGGAAGTGGGGGAAGGGCTCATGATCGGTCCGGCATCGCGTTTGACGGTGAAGCGGGCCGCGGCCAGCGGCCCGCTGGAGATGCCACCGTGCGTGCGGGCGGCGGGGTACTCAACTCGAATCAGGCCGCCGCCAGCGGACGCGAACGTGCGCCGGCATGCAGTTCGCCGCTGCGGTCGTACAGCCCGCTGTCGCTGTCCGTCCCGGTCAGCACCGCGAGCGCCTGGCGCACCAGCTGCAGGCGCTGGCCGACGATGCCGCCGTTGCGCTGGTTGAGCCGGTGGCAGTGCTGCAGCGACTGCACGATCGCGGTCCAGTCCGGATCCGGCACGGCCGGAGCCTGCGGCTGCTCGCGCGCCAGCAGGCGGCGCTCCGCGTCCAGCTGTTCCAGCTGCTGCATCAACGCCTGCTTGCGCGCGCCGGCCCGGTCGAGCGCCTCGATATCGCCACCGTCCAGCGCCGCGCGTTCGTCCTCGAGCACCAGCGCGAGTTGCTCCAGCCCCTGGCGCATCTCGCCCTGCACTGCGGCGAGCGCCTCGGCGAACTCCTGCCGCAGCGGCGGGCTCATGCCTTGCCCGTGTCGCCGAGCTGCCGTTCCATCGCGATCATGCGGTCGGCGATGCGGCCGGCGTCGACCTTGTAGCTGCCGTCGGCCAGCGCCTGGCGCACGCGCTCCACCCGCTGCGTATCGACCGGAGTGGCGTCGGTGCGCGCGGCCTGCTGCAACGCCTTGGCCGAATCGGTCAGCTTGAGCTGGTCGTCGGCCTTGGCCGCGGGCGCGCCGGCACCGGTGGCGCTGGCGGAGGATTCCGGCGCCGCGCTGTTGCCCGGCTGGCCGGCGGCTTGCGGAAGTTTCGGCAAGCCGTTGTTGGAAATGGTCGTATTCATGCGTCCGTTCTCGCTGCGGAGTGGCCCTGTGAATGCTGCATCGGCCCGATGTTCGGAAACTTTAGGGGCTGGGAATGGGGTGTGGAAGGCATCGGCGATCTCAGGGCAGGGCCAGCACCACGCCGGGGGCATGGACCATGGCGTCGACCACCTTGCCCGAGCTCTCGTTGCGCACCCGCAGGCGGGCGCCATTGTCGCCGCTGCCCAGCGCCACGCCGTCGGCGCGCACCACGATGTCGCCCAGCCGGGCCACCACTTGCACGCGGTCGCCCGCCCGCACCATGCGCCGGCCGCCCAGTGCAGCGGGGGTGAGTACGCTGCCTTCGGGCAGGGCGCGGGCGAGGGTGCGCCCGGCCACTTGGTCGAGGTTGTCGAGGTAGCCGTAGCCGAGCCGGGTCACGTCGCGTTCCTCGGCGCGCACGTCCGCCGGACGCAGGCCGTCGCCACGCAGCAGCGGCCGACTGGTCACCAGCACCGGACGGAACAGCTGCAGTTGCACCTGCACGCGCACGGTCCAGCCGCCACCCTGCGGGCAATGCACGGGCACGCTCAGGCGTGGCGCGGGACGGACGGCGTCGGCCAGCACGGCGCGCAGCGGCGCCGCGCAGGGCGCCAGCCGCAGGCGCGGAGCTAGCGGCTGGGCCTGGGCCACGACGCGACTGCCCGGCAGGTCGAAACGCGCGTGCACGGCCTGTTCGGCGGCGGCGCGCACGGCATCGGGCGACGGCAGTGCGGCGAGGCTGCTGCCCGGCCACGCCAAGCCGAACCATGCCAGGGCAAGGCATCGGCCGACGCTGACGCGGCTCAGGTTCACGCGTCCGCCAGCAGGCTGTCGAGTTGCCCCAGCAGGGCATCACGGGCGGATTCGAGCTGCCGCGACAGCGCCGCGGCCTGCTCGGCCTCGCCGTCGCACAGCAGCGCGATGAAGCGACTGCCCTGCTCGCACAGCTGCATGCCGGCGTCGGCGAGACCGGCGCTGGCCGGATGCGCCGGTTGCAGCGCGCCCAGCCGTTCGACGCTGCGGCGGATCGCGTGGGTGTCGAACCAGCGACGATCGAGTGCCGCCGGTTCGAGCAGGGCCAGTTCGGCCGCCTGGCGCAGATTGAGCGAAGCCTCGCGCACGGTCAGGCTGAGGCTGCCGGGATCCTTGCCGCTGATGCCTTCCAGCCAGTCCAGGCCCAGCCGGTGGGCGAGCAACGCGGCGCGCTGCAGCGCATCGGACTGGCGCCGCGCCTCGCCGGCGCGACGTTGCACGGCGCCGAGCGCGGCCTGCACGCTGGTGGCGCGCGCATGCTGGGCGTCGTGGTTCTGTTGCAGCTTGTGCACACGCTCGCCGGCTGCATGCAGCGCCTGGTTGCCCGCATCGAGGGTGGTGCCCGACTGCGCCGCACCGGCCTGGGCGCGTTCCAGCTGCTGCAGGCTGTGCTGCACGTCGCCGTCCAATTGCGTGGAGAAGTCGCCGATCGAGCCGGTGACGCCCTCGATCTCGGCGGTGGTGAGGGCGGTCTTTTCCGCCAGCTGCTTGACCTCGTCGGCGACCACGGCGAAGCCGCGGCCGGCCTCGCCGGCGCGCGCGGCCTCGATCGCGGCGTTCAGCGCCACCAGGTTGGTCTGGTGGGCGATCTCCTGCACGGTGGCGGTGAGCTTGCGGATCTGTTCCACCTGCTCGGCCAGCTTGCTCTGGTTGCGGTTCATCGCCGCCAGCGCGCTGCGCAACAGGCGCAGCTGGCCGTCGAGTTCGCTGACATTGCCGCTGCCGGCCCGACTGGCCTGGCCGGCCCGGTCCAGTTCGGCGGCCACTTGCTGCAGCGCCGTCGAGATACCGGCGCTGCCATCCGTCAAGCGATCGACGCTGCCGCGGCCATCGGCGGCGGCCTGGTCGAGCGCCGCCTGCTCGCGCGCGAGCTGCTGCACCGCGGCCAGCACCAGGCCTTGCTGCTCCACGGCTTGCAGCGCCACCGCCGCCGGCGGCCGGCTGGCGATGCGCGCCAGCAGCGGCGCCAGCGTCTGCGCGGCACGCGGATGCTGGCGCCGCAGCGCGGCCAGCCGCGTCTCGTCGCCGGCGACGGCGGCTTCCACCACCAGGGCGAGGTGCCGATTCCAGATCAGACTCATGGGACGAACATCACCTATGTCGAGTGTGTGGTGGGAGCTTGCAGGGGACTGCATCGTCCAAAACCGTCGCGGCTTGAGAAAGCAATCCGCATGCCACCCATGGCGACCGGGGCGCGCGCTCAAGCGCGGCGCCGCGCGGTCGATAGCGAACGCGTACGGCTGCCGAGGCGGCGGGCGATTCGCGAGGAGTCCGCATGGGCGGCACGCTGCTGGAAAAGGTGGAGCAACATACCCGGCTGGCCGGCCACAACCGCGTGGCCATGCTGCTGTTCCGGCTCGGCGATGCGCAGCTGTTCGGCATCAACGTGTTCAAGGTGCGCGAGGTGATGCGCCGGCCGCCGCTGGAGCGCATGCCGGGCGTGCATGCTTTGCTGGCGGGCAGTTGCGACTACCGCGGGCAGACCATCCCGGTGATCGACCTCGCCGCCGCGCTCGGCTATCCGCCGCTGCGCGACGAGGCATCGGCACACCTGATGGTCACCGAGTTCAGCCGCTCGGTGCAGGGCTTCCTGGTCGCCGACCTGCAGCGCATGGTGCAGTGCGACGGCGACAAGCTGGAGGCGCCGTCCGCCACGCTGGGCTTCGGTGCGCGCGTCAATGCGGTGACCCGCGTCGACGGCGCGCTGCTCGCGGTGGTGGACGTGGAGCAGGTGCTGGCCGGCATCGACGCGGCGCCGGCCGAGCTGTCGCTGCAGATGCAGCGCCTCGCCGACGCACACATGCTGGCGCCGCGGCGGGTGATGGTGGTGGACGATTCGCTGATCGCCCGCCGCCGCCTGGTCGAGCTGTTCAAGCAGATGAACATCGAGTGCGTGGTGGCGCAGGACGGTCGCGAGGCGCTCGAGCGCCTGCACGAACTGGCGGCCGCCGATCCGGCCGAAGGCGTCAAGCTGGTGGTCTCCGACATCGAGATGCCGCGCCTGGACGGCTATGCGCTGACCCGGGCGATCCGCGAAGCGCCGGCGCTGTGCCGGCTGAAGGTGGTGCTGCACAGCTCGCTCAGCGGCATCTTCAACGCGGCGATGGTGAAGGAGGTCAAGGCCGACGCCTTCGTCGCCAAGTTCCAGCCCGATCTGCTGGCGCATGCGGTGCTGGAACTGCTGCCGGCGGAAGCGCTGGCCGACTGACGCGCGCGCCGCGTCAACAAACCGACTCCGCCCTGGCGTCGCCCGCGCGACGCCAAGGCGCGAACCCTGCCAGGCCAGGCGTGGCAAGGGTTCCGGCGTGGTGGCATGCAACTTGCCTCCGGCTCCATGCGGCAACCGCCCGCGGAGCAGACCGATGAATCCCGTCCCGCAAAACCTGTTCGGCATCCATACCCAGGCGCTGGATCTGTGGCAGCGCCGTGCCGACGTGCTGGCCAACAACCTGGCCAATGCCGACACGCCCGGCTACCTCGCCCGCGACATCGATTTCCGCAAGGCGCTGGCCGCGGCCGGCGGCGGCAGCGGCGGTGCCTTGCCGCTGGAAGCGCCCAGCGCCGGACAGATCGGCAGCGGGCCGGGCACGGGTCCGGCGGCGCTGGCCTACCGCGTGCCGACGCAGCCCAGCATGGACGGCAACACCGTCGATGCGCAGGTCGAGCAGGCCGACTTCGCCGCCAACAGCGTGCACTACCAAGCCAGCCTTTCCTTCATCACCGCGCAGATCCGCATGCTGCGCACCGCCATCTCCGGAGGGCAGAGCTGATGTCGCTCTATTCCATCTTCAACGTGGCCGGCTCCGGCATGGCCGCGCAGTCGCTGCGGCTCAACACCGTGGCCAGCAACCTGGCCAACGCCGAGAGCGTGTCCGGCACGCCGGAAGGCGCCTACCGTGCGCGCGAGCCGCTGTTCGCCGCCGTGCACGCGCAGCAGCAGTCCGGCGGCAAGGATGCTGGCACCGCGCAGGGCGTGCAGGTGCTCGGCATCACCGAGAGCCAGGCCGCGATCCCGCAACGCTACGAGCCGGGCAATCCCTTGGCCAATGCGGATGGCTACGTCTACGCCAGCAACGTCAACCCGGTGGACGAACTGGTCAACATGATTTCGGCGTCGCGTTCGTACCAGAACAACGTCGAGGTGATGAACAGCGCCAAGCAACTGATGCTCAAGACCCTGACCCTCGGCCAGTGAGCCCGCAACCATGACCACCAGCGTGAACACCACCACCAGCGCCGCCGGCACCGGCAGCGCCGCCGGCGCGGCCACCGCCGCGCTCGGCAATTCCATGAACCAGGCCGATTTCCTGAAGCTGCTGACCACGCAGTTGCAGTCGCAGGACCCGACCAACCCGATGGACAACTCGCAGTTCGTCTCGCAGCTGGCGCAGTTCAGCCAGCTGGCCTCGATGCAGGACCTCAACACCAGCGTCAACAGCCTCTCCGGCCAGCTCACCAGTTCGCTGCAGTCCTCGCAGGTGCTCGGTTCGGTCGGCCTGGTGGGGCGCCACGTGCTGGTGCCGTCGGCGAACCTGAGTTACGCCGGCAGCGCGATGGACGGCGCGGTGGGCGTCACCGGCGCCACCGCCAATGTGCAGGTCGCGATCAAGGACGGTGCCGGCAAGGTGGTGCGCACGCTCGACCTCGGCACCCAGGCCGCCGGCCTCGCCCGCTTCAACTGGGACGGCATGGACGACAGCGGCGCGCCCGTGCCGCCGGGCGACTACAGCGTGACCGCCGCCGACGTCGGCGGCAACGCGCTCTCCACCTACGTCGACGGCACGGTCAGTGGCGTGGGCTACGGCGGCAGCAGTGTGGGCACCTACGTGCAGGTGAGCGGCGTGGGCGGCGTGCCGCTCAGCGCGATCGCGCAGATCAACTGATCGGCGGCAACAACCCTTCCAGCGAGGAACGATTCATGGCACTCAACCAGGCTCTCAGCGGCATCAACGCCGCGCAGTCCGATCTCAACGTGATCGCCAACAACATCGCCAACGCCAACACCGCCGGCTTCAAGGGCTCGCGCGCGGAGTTCGCGGACATCTACGCGGTCACCGGCATCAACCTCAGCGCCACCGCGGTGGGCAGCGGCACGCGGCTGACCAGCGTGGCGCAGCAGTTCGCCCAGGGCGACATCCAGACCACCGGCAACAGCCTCGACCTCGCGATCAGCGGCAACGGTTTCTTCGTCGTCAACACCGGCAACGGCTACGCCTACACCCGCGCCGGCGCGTTCCACCAGGACCCGGCCGGCAACGTGGTCACCCAGGACAACAACAAGCTGCAGGTCTATCCCTACAGCACCGCCAGCAACAGCTTCGACACCAGCACGCTGTCCAACCTGAACCTGGTCACCGCGCAGAGCTCGGCCAAGCCCACCGCCACGGCGGTGGTGTCGTCGAACCTGCCGGCGGACGCCACCGTGCCGCCGCTGGCCTTCGACCCGACCAACCCGGCCACCTTCAACCAGTCGAGCACGTTCACCGTGTACGACAGCCTGGGTTCCTCGCACCAGGCCACCGCCTACTACGTGAAGACCGGCACCAACACCTGGAACGTGGACCTGTACGTGGACGGCAACAACGCCGGCACGCAGCCGCTGGCGTTCGACAGCAGCGGCGCGCTGACCACGCCGGCCAACGGCATCGTCGGCTTCAACCCGGTGGCCTACGCCAACGGCGCGAATCCGCAGACGCTGTCGATCAACTTCGGCAAGACCACCCAGTACGGCACCGGCTACGCCGCCGGCACGATCAGCCAGGACGGCTACACCGCCGGTGCGCTGTCCTCGATCGACATCGACAGCGCGGGCATCGTCACCGCGAACTACTCCAACGGCCAGAGCAGCAAGATCGGCCAGCTGGCGATGGCGAACTTCCAGAACGTGCAGGGCCTGCGCCAGCTCGGCAGCGCCAGCTGGATGTCCAGCACCGATTCCGGCACTGCGGTGATGGGCACGGCCGCCAGCGGCCAGTACGGCACGATCCAGTCCGGCGCGCTGGAGGAGTCCAACACCTCCGACACCACCCAGCAGCTGGTCGACATGATCCAGGCGCAGCGCAACTACCAGGCCAACGCGCAGGTGCTGTCCACCGACAACACGCTGGCCAGCACGTTGTTCAACGCTGTCTCGCGCTGAGCGGTAGATCGCCATGGACCGTTCCGTCTACCTCGCCATGACCGGAGCCACGCAGATCATGCGGGCCCAGGACGTGGTGAGCCACAACCTGGCCAACGCCACCACCACCGGCTTCAAGAGCGAGCTGGACGCGTTCGGCAGCCTGCCGGTGCAGGGGCCGGGCAGCCCCACCCGGATCAACGCGGTGGCGCAGAGCCTCGGTCGCGACGACAGCCAGGGCGCGCTGCAGCAGACCGGCCGCGCGCTGGACGTGGCGGTGCGCGGCTCGGGTTGGATCGCGGTGCAGGCGCCGGACGGCAGCGAGGCCTACACGCGCGCCGGCAACCTGCAGCTCACCGCCGACGGCACGCTCACCGACGCGGCCGGCAATCCGGTGCTCGGCAACGGCGGCCCGATCAGCATTCCCGACAGCGCGCAGATCGTGATCGGCAATGACGGCACGATCTCCAGCGTGCCGCTGGGGCAGGGGCCGAACACGCTCACCCAGATCGACCGCATCAAGCTGGTCAACCCGGATCCCGCGCAGCTTGCCAAGGGCGCGGACGGCCTGCTGCACCTCGCCGGCGGCGCCAGCGCGGACGCCGATCCCGGCGTGCAGCTGGCGTCGCAGGCGCTGGAAGCCAGCAACGTCAATCCCTCGACCGAGCTGGTGCGGATGATCGGCCTGTCGCGCCAGTACGAGATGCAGGTGCGCTCGATCAAGACCGCCGAAGACAACGCCGACGCCAGCCTCAAGCTGCTGCAGGCGAACTGAACCCCACACGCTTAGCGGAGCCCTCCCATGTTCGCCTCTCTCTGGATCGCCAAGACCGGCCTCGATGCGCAGCAGACGCGCCTCGACGCCATCTCCAACAACCTGGCCAACGCCAGCACCACCGGCTTCAAGGCCTCGCGTCCGGCGTTCCAGGACCTGATGTACCAGAACCTGGGCCAGCCCGGCGCGCAGACCACCGAGCAGACGCAGTCGCCCTCGGGCCTGCTGATGGGCACCGGCGTGCGCGTGGTGGCGAACGAGAAGCTGTTCACCCAGGGCGCGATCAGCCAGACCGGCAACTCGCTGGACGTGGCGATCCAGGGCCGCGGCTTCCTGCAGGTGAGCATGCCCGACGGCACCACCGCCTACACCCGCGACGGCTCGCTGCACACCGACGCCAACGGCCAGATTGTCACCGCCGACGGCTACGCGATCGAGCCGGCGATCACCCTGCCGCAGGGCGTGCAGAGCATCACCATCGGCAACGACGGCACGATCAGCGCCACCGTGCCGGGACAGGCCGCGCCGGTGCAGGTGGGCTCGCTGCAGCTGGCCGATTTCGTCAACCCCGCGGGCCTGCAGTCGATGGGCCAGAACCTGTACCTGGAGACCGCCTCCAGCGGCACCCCGCAGACCGGCCAGGCCGGCCTCAACGGCATGGGCACCCTGCTGCAGGGCTCGCTGGAGTCCTCCAACGTCAACGTGGTGGAGGCGATGGTGGACATGATCCAGACCCAGCGCACCTACGAGATGAACTCCAAGGCGATCAGCGCCGCGGACACCATGCTGCAGACCATCACCAACAAGACCTGAGGCCGACCGCCGTGCGCATCACCGCCGTTCTTCCGTGCCTTGCCGCCGTGCTCGCGCTGGCCGCGCTGGCGGGTTGCGCCGTCGTGCAACCGCAGCGCGACGACGCGCAATGGGCTGCCACCGCGCCGGTGGCGCCTGCCGCTGCGCCGGTGGCCGACGGCGCGATCTACCACGACGCGCAGGGCATGGAGTTGTTCACCGACCCGCGCGCGCACCGCGCGGGCGACATCCTCACCGTCGTGCTGGTGGAGAACACCCAGGCGGTAAAGAAGGCCAACACCAGCACCAGCAAGACCAACAAGGACAAGATCGGTGCGCCCTCGTTGCTCGGCCGCACGTTCAACAAGGCCAGCGTCGGCATCGACAGCGACCACAGCTTCAACGGCGGCGGCTCCAGCAGCCAGAGCAACCAGCTCACCGGCAACATCACCGTCACCGTGGCGCAGCGCCTGCCCAACGGCAACCTGCTGGTGCGCGGCGAGAAGCTGCTCACCATCAACCAGGGCCAGGAACTGATCCGCATCACCGGCATCGTGCGCCCGCAGGACATCGGCCAGGACAACACCGTGCCGTCCACCCGCGTCGCCGACGCCAAGATTTCCTACACCGGTCGCGGCAGCTTGGCCGACGCCAACACCCAGGGCTGGCTGTCGCGCTTCTTCAACTCCAAGTGGATGCCCTTTTAAAATGAAACTCCACGGGCCCATGGCATTACAGGCCGCTACGCAGTACGAGCTGGCGAACCCGCCCACCGCGTTCGCCCCCTCCCCTGCTCGGCAGGGGAGGGTTGGGGTGGGGTGCTTCGCGGTGCTGCTCGTGCTTTGCCTCGCTTTCGTATTTCCCGCCCACGCCGACAAGATCCGCGACCTCGCCTCGGTCGGTGGCGTGCGCTCCAACCAGCTGATCGGTTACGGCCTGGTGGTGGGCCTGGACGGCTCCGGCGACCAGACCACGCAGGCGCCGTTCACCACGCAGAGCCTGGAGAACATGCTGCAGCAGTTCGGCATCAACGTGCCGGCCAACGTGCGTCCGCAGCTGAAGAACGCGGCGGCGGTGACGATCACCGCCGAGTTGCCGCCGTTCGCCAAGCCGGGCCAGACCATCGACGTCACCGTGGCCTCGATCGGCAACGCCAAGAGCATCCGCGGCGGCGAGCTCTTGATGTCGCCGCTGCGCGGCGCCGACGGCAACGTCTATGCGGTGGCGCAGGGCAGCGTGGTGGTGGGCGGCATCAGCGCGTCGGGCAAGAGCGGCTCCAGCGTGCAGAAGAACATCTCCGCCAGCGGACGCATCCCGAACGGCGCCACGGTGGAGCGCAGCGTGGCGTCCGCGTTCGCTTCCAGCGACGACTTGCGGCTGAACCTCAACACGCCGGACTTCACCACCGTCACGCGCATCGTCGGCACGATCAACCGCACCTACGGCGCGGGCACCGCGCGCGCGGTGGACGGCGGCACGGTGGAAGTGCGCGTGCCGCAGGATCCCACCCAGAAGGTGGCCTGGCTGGGCACGATCCAGGACCTGGACGTGACCCCCGGCGCGCCGCCCGCGCGCGTGGTGGTGAACTCGCGCACCGGCACCGTGGTGATCGGTTCGGACGTGCGCGTCTCGGCGGCCGCGGTGGCGCACGGCGCGATCCAGGTGACGATCGGCGAGCAGCCGCTGGTCAGCCAGCCCGCGCCGTTCAGCAACGGCCAGACCACGGTGGTGCCGACCAGCAACGTGCAGGTCAGCGAGGAGGGCGGGCACATGTTCAAGTTCGGCCCGGGCGTGAGCCTGGACACCATCGTGCGTGCGGTGAACCAGGTGGGCGCCTCGCCCAGCGACCTGATCTCCATCCTGCAGGCGCTGAAGCAGGCCGGCGCGCTGCACGCGGACCTTGTCGTGATCTAGCGCCATGAGCGATCCCGCGCTGTCCGCCAACGCCTCGCTGAGCACCTGGACCGAACTGTCCGGGTTCGACCAGTTGCGCGCGCAGGCGCAGCGCGACGGCAAGGCGGCGCTGCCCGCGGTGGCGAAGCAGTTCGAGGCGCTGTTCACCCAGATGATGCTGAAGTCCATGCGCGCGGCCAGCGACAGCTTCGGCAACGCGCTGGGCGACAGCGATGCCGGCAAGGCCTACCGCGACCTGTTCGACCAGCAGCTCTCGGTGAGCCTGGCGCAGGGCGGCAAGGGGCTGGGCATCGCGCAGATGCTGATCCGCCAACTGGGCGGCACGGCCACACCGACGCCGAGTGGTACGGGCGATGCGATCGGCACGCTGGGTGGCACCGGTGCGCCGGCGACAACCAGTGCCGCAGACGGCCCCGACGGCATTGGCGACCCCACCCAGCTGCCGGCCACGCCGGACCAGTTCCAGCGCCGCCTCGCCAACGTGGTGGAAGCCGGCCGCGAGATCGGCCGCAGTGCGATGAAGTGGCTGCCGCAGGACGCGCAGGAATTCGTGCGCGCGCTGGCGCCGTATGCCGAGGCCGCGGCGCAGAAGCTGGGCTTGTCGGTGCGCACCGTGCTGGCGCAGGCCGCGCTGGAGACGCAGTGGGGCAAGCACATGCCGCGCAACGCCGACGGCTCCACCAGCTTCAACCTGTTCGGCATCAAGGCCGGTGGCAGCTGGAACGGAAGCAAGGTGAGCGTGCCCACGCTGGAATACGAGGGCGGCGTGGCGGTGCGCAAGCATGCGCAGTTCCGCGCCTACGATTCGCCGGCGCAGTCGTTCAAGGACTACGCCAACCTGATCGCCTCCAATCCGCGCTATGCCGCCGCACGCGGGCATGGCGACGACGTGCGCGGCTTCGCCAGTGCGCTGGTGCGCGGCGGCTACGCCACCGATCCGTCCTACGCCGAGAAGATCAGCGCGGTCGCCAGCAGCCCGCAGATGCGCGCGGCGCTGGCCGCGCTCAAGAATCCGGCCGGCGGGCCGAACGAATAAGCGACCCCAGGAATCCCGTCCCATGTCCAGCCTGCTCAACATCGGCGTTTCCGGCCTCAATGCCGCCCAGCTCGGCCTGAAGGTCACCGGCAACAACATCGCGAACGCCGGCACCGACGGCTACAGCCGCCAGAACACCGTGCAGGTGGACCGGGTGGGCCAGAACAACGGCCGCTACACCCTGGGCACCGGCGTGGACGTGATCGCGGTGCAGCGCGCCTACAGCCAGTACCTCACGCAGACGCTGTGGAGCACCAACAGCGCGCTGCAGGGCGCCACCACCAGCAACGACCTCGCCACCACGCTGAACGGCCTGCTGAAGAACAGCGGCAACCTGCAGAGCACGCTGGACAGCTTCTACGGCGGCTTCAACGCGGTGGCGAACGCCCCGGGCGATCCTTCCGCGCGCCAGGCGCTGCTGGGCAACGCGTCGACGCTGGCGATGGCCTTCAACACCTTCGGCGAGCAGCTCGACCAGCAACGCACGCAGATCAACACGCAGATCACCGACGCCGTCGGCAACGCCAACTCGCTGGTCAAGCAGATCGCCGCGCTCAACACCAGCATCAGCCAGGCCGGCAACACCCAGCCCAACGACCTGCTCGACCAGCGCGACGGTCTGGTCAAGCAGCTGGCCGGCATCACCGGCATCTCGGTCGCCGCGCAGCCCGACGGCACGCTCAGCGTCTACAGCACCTCCGGCCAAGCACTGGTCAGCGGCAGCTACGCCTACGGCTTCCAGGTCGGCAGCGACGCCTACGATGCCGGCAGCACCAGCGTGCTCGACGCCAGCGGCCACGACATCAGCTCGCGCCTCTCCGGCGGCACGCTGGGCGCGCTGTTGAACTATCGGCGCAACACGCTGGACCCGGCGCAGAACCAGCTGGGCCGCGCCGCGCTGACGCTGGCGCAGAGCGTCAACGTGCAGCAGGCCAAGGGCCTGGACTTGAACGGCAACCAGGGCGCTCCGCTGTTCAGCGTGCCCGCCCCGACCGTGGCGGGCGCAAGCGGCAACCAGGGCAGCGCCACGGTGGGCGCCAGCGTGAGCGATCTCGGCGCGCTAACCAACGACAACTGCGTGCTCACGTACACCGGTAGCGCCAGTGCGCCCTCGGTCAACGGCTGGGCGCTGGCTACCAGCAGCGGACGCACGGTGACGATGACCGCTAACGCCAACGGCACGCTGTCGGCCGAAGGCCTCACCTTCAGCGTGTCCGCCGGCGCCCAGGTCGGCGACAGCTTCCAGATCCGGCCCACCCGCAACGCGGCCAGCGGCCTCGCGCTGGCCACCAGCGATCCTTCCGCGATCGCCGCGGCGGCGGCGTTGAAAGGCACCGCCGCCGGCACCAACATCGGCGGCGCGACCGTGAGCGCGGTGGGCGTGAGCGACAGCAGCAACGCGAACTTGTTCGCCGGCGCCACGGTGATGTTCGGTGCGGGCGGCAGCTACACCGTCACCGACGGCGCCGGCAACAGCACCACCGGCACGTACACCAGCGGTACGGCGATCCAGTTCGACGGCTGGAGCCTCAGCCTCGCCGGCACGCCGGCCAGCGGCGACAGTTTCAGCGTGGCGAAGAACAGCGGCGGCCTCAACGACAACAGCAACGCGCTGGACCTCGCCGGGCTGGCCAATGCCGGCGTGCTCGACGGTGGCCGCACCTCGGCGGTGGGCGCCTATGCGAACCTCACCAACCAGGTCGGCCTCGCCGGCAGCATGGCGAGCAACGACCTCACCACCCAGACCGGCCTCTACAACCAGGCCGCCAGCGCCCAGCAGAGCTCGGCCGGCGTCAACCTCGACGAGGAGGCAGCTGGCCTGATCAAGTACCAGCAGGCCTACCAGGCTTCCGCGCAGGTGATCGCCACCGCGCAGACGCTGTTCACCAGCCTGATCGCCGCTGTGCAGAGGTAATCCATGATCCGCCTTTCCACCAGCTGGATGTACCAGCAGTCGCTGACCACCATGCTCGACCAGCAGGGCTCGCTCGCTGCCACGCAGAACCAGGTGAGCAGCGGCCAGCGCATCAACCTCGCTTCTGACGATCCGGCCGGCGCTACCCAGGCGGTGTCGCTCAACCACATCCTGGCCAGCACCGCGCAGTACTCCGCGAACATCGACGGCGCCAACGCGCGGCTCTCCACGGAGAGCAACACGCTCAGCTCCTTCAATTCGCTGCTCGACCAGGCGCGCTCGATGGCGCTGCAAGGCATCAACGGCACGCTGTCGACCGCCGATCGCCAGAACATGGCCACCCAGCTCACCCAGATCCGTGCGCAGCTGGTGCAGCTGGCCAACACCACCGACGCCAGCGGCAACGCGCTGTTCGCCGGCACCAGCACCACCAGCACGCCGTTCGTGCTCAACAGCGACGGTTCGGTGAGCTACACCGGCAACCGCGACAACCAGATGACCGCGATCGGCAGCGGCCTGCGCATCCCGAACAGCGACGAGGGCGCGGGCCTGTTCATGAACATCCCGGCCGGCAATGGCTCCTTCGTCGCCGCCGCGACGGCCGGCAACACCGGCAGCTTGCTGGTGGGCGCCACCAGCGTCACCGACAGCAGCGCCTGGAAGGCCGCTACCGCCGCCGGCCCGGTGAACTACCAGATCAGCTTCGACGCCGCCGGCAACTGGACCGCCACCGACGCCAACCACGGCAATGCGGTGGTGGGCACCGGCAGTTACCAGGACGGCGGCAGCATCAGCTTCAACGGCATGACCGTCGCCCTGAGCGGCACGCCCGCCGCCGGCGACACGATGAGCGTGAAATCCGGTCAGACCCAGGACGTGTTCGGCACGTTGACGAACATGATCAACGCGCTGAACGACGGCAGCCAGAACAACACGCAGCTCAGCAACACGATGAGCCGGCAGATCGAATCGATCGATCGCGCGCAGGACCAGGTCTCCAGCACCCAGACCGACGTGGGCGGCCGCCTGAACCGCCTCACCCAGCAGAAGAGCACCTACAGCGACCTCACCCTGACCTACCAGACCACCCTCTCCGGCGTGCAGGACACCGACATGGCCAGCGCCATCAGCAAGCTGATGCTGCAATCCACCGCCCTGCAGGCCTCGCAGCAGACGTTCGCGAAGGTGCAGGGGATGAGCCTGTTCAATTACCTGAAGTGATGGGCCGCACGAGCCACAGCGGTTGCGGTGCGTTGGCCATTTCCCGAACGGGCACGGAGTAATCATGATGCCTTCCCATCCGTTGCACGACCCCACGCCGGATTTCGGGCGCCTGTACATATTCGGCGCAGGCGGCTTTGGCAGGGAGGTGGCGTGGCTGGCGGAACAGGCCTGGGGCGAGCGGGTCGAGCTGCGCCTGGTCGTGAATCATCCGCGCTATCTGACGGCACCGGTCAACGGCATTCCGGTCTCGCTGCTGTCGGAACTGCCGCCGCGCGACGACGCCCGTTTCGTCGTGGCGCTCGGCGATCCGTCGCAGCGGCGGAGTGCGGTGGCTGCCCTGATCGCCGCCGGGCATCGTCCGGCAACACTGGTTCATCCACGGGTCGAGGCCTCGCGCTTTGTTGAACTGGGCGCCGGTACCGTGGTCTGCGCGCGGTCGACGATCACGTGCAATGTTTCAACGGGCGAGCATGTGCAGATCAACCTGGCGTGCACGATCGGACACGACGTGATCCTGGGCGATTACGCCACCCTTTCCCCGGGGTCAACGTGTCCGGATGCGTGCGTGTCGGCCGCGATGTGTTCATCGGCACGAATGCCTGCATCATCAACGGCAAGCCGGACCGGCCGCTGTCCATCGGCGATGGTGCGGTGATCGCCGCCGGCGCCTGCGTGACCAGGGACGTTCCGGCGAACTCGCTGGTTGCCGGCGTGCCTGCCGTCGTGAAAGGCCAGCGACCGTGACAATGCGTGTCCGCGCCGCTTCGCCGATCTCACGAGGTCGAAGCCTGGTCGCGACAAAGCCATGTCATTCCCCATACTTTGCATAAGGAGCGCGTCAACCATGTCGTCAAGCATTCCTGCCATCGATCTCCCCGGGCTCAAGAACCTTCTGAGTGAAGCGAGAGTCCAGAAAGGCGTCGATGACATATGGGGCATGGTCGGTGGCATCTTCGAGCAGGCGCAAAAAGAACTGCCTGCGCAGCACGCCATGTCGCGCAGGGAGCTGTCGTTTCATGACCATGTGAAGTTGCTCGGATACCTCTGTCTGCTGATCGGGGAGATTCCGGGCGACATCGTCGAAATCGGGGTCTGGAAGGGAAAGTCCCTGTGCTTCATGAGCCAGATATGCGGGCGGAAGCGGCGGATCTTCGGAATCGATCCGATGGAGCTCGAGAAGCAGCCCGACGAGCTGGGCTACTACCACGGCAAGCTGTTCCCCGAAGCCAAGCTGATCCGTGGCTATTCGGAGCTGGCGGCGGATCGCGTTTACGCCGAGGCGCCCAGGACCGTGCTTCTGCACATCGATGGCGGACACGCCGGTCGCAATGTCCTGCTCGATTTTCTCTTGTATGCACCGAGCGTTGTGGCCGGCGGCTTTGTCGTGTTCGACGACTACGGCGACCACCGCTATTCGCCTGAAGTCGGTCCCGCAGTGGACCTGCTGAGGGTGGGTGGCTACTTCAACGATTTCCATGTCCTTGGCATTGTTCCCGGGTACGAGAACAGCTACCTGCTGCAGCGGAAGTGATTTTCCAGGTCCGGCCGGATCGTCAGCCGTCCAAGGCGGCGAGTCCGACGGGCATCACCGATCCGGCATCCAGGCGTCACGCCAGGCGACCAGGTTGTCGCCGGTGAGCATCCAGTCGCGCTGCACCATCGTGCGCAGCGCGTCGCCCATCTTCGCGGTGGCGTCGAGCTCGCCGACGTGCATGCGGATCGCGTCCACCCATTCCTTGAAGCGGTTGCGCACCCGCGTCACCGGCAAGTCGCCCCGATAGCAGACGATGTCGCTGCACACCACCGGGAAGCCGCAGGCGCCGTATTCGAGCAGGCGCAGGTTGCTCTTGCAGGCGTTGAACAGGTTGTCCTCCAGCGGCGCCAGCGCGAGGTCGAGGTCGAGCGAGGCCAGGGCTGCCGGATACTTGTCGATGGGCACGCCGTCGTGGTGCTCGTGTACGTACGGACGCAGCTTCTCCGGGCACATGCCGAAGAACACCCATTCGACCTCGCCGGCCAGCTCGCGCACCACGTCGGCGATCAGTTCCAGGTCGCCGCGGTGGCTGCTGCCGCCGGCCCAGCCCACACGCGGTTTGGCGCCTTTGCGGCGCCGGCTGGCCAACTGTCGCCACCAGTCCATGGGCAGGCGGTTCGGCACCACGCGGATGTCGCTGTGCATGTCGGCGAACTGCTCGGCCAGTGGCGCGGTGGAAACCACGAAGCGATCGGTGAGTGCCACGGCCCTGCGCAGCGATTTCAGCACGTCCCTGGGGATGCCGTCGCGATGCACGCTCTTGAGCGGCAGGTTGGGCAGGTAGTCGTCCAGCTCGTAGACCTTGAAGGCGCGGCTGAAGTCACGGTAGCCGCGCATGGTCTCGAGCTGGCTGTCGCTGAGCTGGCGCTGCAGCACGATGGTGGACGGCGCGTAGCGCTCCATCCCGATCGGCTCCAGGTGCATCGGTGCGATCGCGCCTTCGGCCAGTCCCTCCCGCTGCATGGCGTGGAACGGTTGCCGGATGCGGTAGTGGCCGCAGCCGTTGGCATCGGCGGCCACGCAGAACAGGCGGGGCAGCAGCGGCTGCTCGAAGGGCTGCCAGGCCTGCGGCCGGAGCTGGTCGAGGTCGAAGCCGTTGCCGGCCAGGCTGAGGTTGCGGTTGTAGGCCGGATCGCGTGCCAGCAGCGGCAACCACTTGCGGTACATCGCCTGCTGCTCGCCCTTGAAGCGCGCGTGCTTGGCTTCCTGGGCGGTCTGGTCCACCTTGTTCTGGCTGACGCTGCCCTCGTGCATCAGGCGCGCATAGGGCGTCCACACCGTGAGGTAGCCAGCCTGATGCACCTTGAGGCACAGGTCGACGTCGTTGTAGGAGACCTTGAAGTCCTGTTCGTCCAGCCCGCCGACTTCCTCGTACACCGACTTGCGGATCATCAGGCAGGCGGCGGTGACCGCGGTGTAGTTCTGGTCTACTTGCAGGCGATGCATGTAGCCGGGCGCGTCCATGGCCTCGCCGATGAAGGGATGGTCGGCCGGCCCGCGCAGGCCCAGCACCACGCCGGCGTGCTGGATGCGCCCGTCGGGGTAGTGCAGCTTGGCGCCGACGATGCCCACCTCGGGCCGTTGCGCGTGGTTGAGCAGCGCCTCGATCCAGTCCTCGTGCAGCACCGCCGTGTCGTTGTTGAGCAGGACCAGGTATTCGCCGCGTGCCTGGGCGGCGGCGAAATTGTTGATTGCGGAATAGTTGAACGGATGCGGCCAGCGCAGCACGCGCAGCTGCGGGTTGTTCAGCCGCTCGATGCCGTCCAGGTAGGCGCAGGCAGCCGGGTCCCGGCTGTCGTTGTCCACGATCAGCAGCTCGTAGTTCCTGTAGCTGGTCTTGGTGAGCAGGCTGTCGATCAGGCCGTTGAGCATCGGCAGCTGGTCGCGGGTGGGGATGATGATCGAGACCGGCGGCTGGCGATCGTGCAGATAACGCACGCGATGGACGCCGGTCAAAGCGTCGGACGCGATTTCGTGGCGGATGCCCAGGCGGTCGAGATGGCCTGCCACGACCGCGGCGGCATGCTCGCGCACCGGTGGCGACGCCAGCCATTGCGCGTAGGGTTGGCCGGCGCGGTACAGCACCTCGGCAAGATGTCCCACGGATTGCAGGCCATGTTGTTCGATGCTGCGGAACGCGAAGTCGTAATGGGCGAGCGGCCCGCGTTGCGCATCCAGTCCGCCCAGTTCGAGCAAGGCTTCCCTGCGCATGGCCAGGGTGCGGCCCAGGTAGGGATAGCTGCGCAACATGTCCAGGTTCAGGTCGGGCTTGAGGATCGGCTGCCCGTAGCCATCGCCGACACGCGTGTCCTCGTCGACATAGCAGCAGGCGTGCTCCGGATGGGTGCCGGCGTTCTCGGCCAGCAGCAGCAGCGCATGCGGCGCCAGCTCGTCGCCGGCGAACAGCGGGAGCAGCCAGTCCGCGTCGCTGGCGGCGGCCAGTTCATTGAAGCGTTCGACCCAGTCGCCATGCAGCGATTGCAGTGCGGCGCCGGGGCAGGCGAGATCGTCACGATCCGACAGCACGGTCACGCGCAGGTCGCGATGCTGCTGCCCGGCGAGGCTGTCGAGGCTGGCCTGGACGTCGGCGGTCGTGCCGTCGGTGTCGATGACGACGACTTCCACGGAAAACGGGGTCTGCCGGCCTTGGGCCAGCGCGGCGTGTTGCGGCGTAAGCCGCTGGGGCTGCAGCCAGTGGCGATAGATCTCTTCGGGGGTGGCGGCGCGGAAGCTGACGGCCGGATCCCGGCCATCCTCCAGCACTGAACTGCGGAAATAGTCGCCGTGATGGACGGCGACGATTTCGTCCGTGTGGGCGTGGCGCACGCCCATGTCGAGCAGACGCTCCCACAAATCCCAGTCGCCCGGATGAAAGTACTTCCAGCACCCGGGGTTGTAGCGGAAAGTCTTCAGCCCGGCGTGGTACAGGCTGCCGATGCGCGATATTTCGCTGAAGCGCGGGATGGCGCTGCCGACCACGCCCTGCTCGTTGCCATTGTCGTCCAGGAAGCGGACGCGTCCGTGCGCCCATTCGGCGCGGTTTTCCCGTGCGGTGCGCAACAGGCTCGAAAGGTGATCGGGCAGGAATTCGTCGTCGTCGTCCAGATGGGCAATCCACGCGCCGCGGGCCACGCGCAGGCCGAAGTTGACCGGCTTGATGCCGGCCACGTACCACATTGGCCCCTTCGACGACGGGTATTTCCCGCGTCGGCGCAGGTTGTGGAAGCGTATGCGCGGGTCGTCCTGCGCGGCCGCATGCAGGATCGCCGCCTGCGACGCTTCCATGCAGTCGCCGACGATCAGCAGCTCCCAGTTCGCGTGATCCTGGCGCTGCACGCTCGGCAGCGTGCGCTGCACGATCAGCTCGACACGGTTGTACGTGGGAACGATGACCGAGACCAGCGGTTGTTCGCCGTAGGCCGCCGCATAGTCGGGAGCGCGGCGGATGCGTTCGAGGCACGCCGCATCGCCGGCGCGGAGCCGCGTCTTTTCCCGCAGGGCATGTTCGTCGAAGAATTGCTGCATCAGTCCGATGCGCTGTTGCAGCTTTTCGCAGTGCTGCTGCAGCAGGGCCGTCTCGGTGTGGCTCATGGGTGGCATGTCCCGGCGGGATGGCTGTTCGTCGGCCGTATCGTGCCGGCCGCTTCGGCAAGCACGACAGCCAGCGATTCGCAGACGCGGCGGATCTGCGCCGTCGTGATGTCGAGGTAGAACGGCAGGCCGAGCAGGCGCTCCGAAAGCGAATGCGCCACGGGTAATGGCTCGGCACCAAAGCTGGCGAAGGCGGGGTGGCGGTCGAGGGTGGGGCAGTACCACTGCCGCGTCTGGATGCCGCGCGCCGCCAGCTCCTGCTGGATTTCCCGGGCGTGCACGCCGGATGGCAGCGCCACCACCAGGATCGGGTACACGCCGCCCACCGCCTGTTCCTGCAGGACGACTCCCGGGCAGGATCGCTGCAGTTGCCGGAGGTAGCGCGCCTGCAGCGCGCGGCGCGAACGTTCGATGTCGGGCCATTGATCCAGCGAGGCCAGTGCGACGGCGGCGTGGTACTCGCTGAGCTTGCCGTTGCCGCCGGGGAAGAACACCTGGCTGCCGTGCTCGAGATCGATGCCGAAATTGCTCAGCGTGCGTATCCGCGCGGCCATCGCGCGGTCGCGAGTGACGACGAAACCGCCCTCGCCGGCGGCGAGCGCTTTCGTGGCGTGCAGGCTGAAGGCCACGTGGCAGCGCCGCGCGGCCTGCTGGTTGCCGAAGGCGCCTGCGGCATCGATGAGTACGGGAATGCCGGTGTCCTCGACGAAGCGATCCCACGCCGTGATGTCTTGCGCGAGCCCGAACGTCGCGACGGGCATGACGGCGTCGATCCGCCGGGATGTCGCGATCCGCCGCGCGATTTCCGGCGTGAGCAGCCAGTTGCCGGCGGCCACGTCGGCGATCAGCGGCATGTGGCCGACGCGGATGACAGCGGTGGCGGTGGCGACGAAGGTGAGTGCCGGCAGCAGTACCTGTGCGCCGGACGGAAGCTGCATGGCGCCCAGCGCCAGCTCGAGCGCGGCGGTGCCGCTGGACAGGCTGACCACGGCGGGACTGTCGCCGGGGTCGAGCTGCGTGGCCAGCCGCTGCTCCAGTTCGTTCGCGAGCGGACCGAAATTGGTGTACCAGCGCGCGGCATCGATGCGTCGAAGATACGGCAGCAACGCGTCGGCGTCCGGCAATTGCGCGCGCATCAACGGAATTGTCGAGGCGTGCCCGATTGCCTCGTCCTGCATGGTGGCCGCTTGCATGTGCCTGTGCCTCGCGATGGAAGTTCCGGCGCTCGCGACATCGACGGTTTTACGTCGCGGAGCGGCCTTCCATCGGTTGGAGCAAGGTTGGTGCCAAGCCGTGGATCGGTCTGCAGGAGAGCTGTTGCGCCGACTTGAGGGTCCAGGCAACGCAAGGAGTTGTCGACAAGCCATACGACCGATACCTGCCGCAGGCAGGATCAGGCGCATATCCCGTGCCAACGCAAAGAAATTTCGGGAAATGACTCAAGAAGCCCGCGCCACCGCCGAAACATCCCCTGAGGCGGTTGGCACTCCGGTCTAGGAGCACCGCCGGAGAAGGTATCCGACAGCTTCAAGACCGCTTAATTAGGAGACATCCCATGTCACTGGTCATCAACACCAACGTTTCCTCGCTGAACGCGCAGAACAACCTGACCAAGTCGCAGAGCGCGCTGGCCACCGCCACCATGCGCCTGTCCTCGGGCTTGCAGATCAACAGCGCCGCCGACAACGCCGCGGGCTTCGCGATCGCCCAGCGCTACACCACCCAGATCGGCGGCCTGTCCCAGGCCAGCGCGAACGCCTCGGACGCGATCAACCTGGCGCAGACCGCCGGCTCGGCGCTGGACCAGGTCACCGCCAACCTGCAGGCGATCCGCGATCTGGCCGTGCAGTCCGCCAACGGCACCTACACCGCCTCGGACCGTTCCTCGATCGACCAGGAAGTGCAGCAGCGCCTGGCGGAAATCACCCGCATCGCCAACCAGACCTCGTTCAACGGCTCCAAGGTGCTGGACGGTTCGCTGGGCACCAAGAGCTTCCAGGTCGGCGCCGACGTGGGCCAGACCATCAGCGTGAATCTGCAGACCAGCGTGAAAGCTTCCGCGATGGGCTCGATCGCCCAGATGGAGACCGGCAACCTGAGCGGTGCCTTCGTCGACGCCAGCGGCAACGCCCAGACGATGGACCTGAGCAAGATCTCCGTCACTGGCACCGACGGCAAGTCTGTCACGCTTTCCGGCAAGGCCGGCAGCGTGCAGGACCTGGCCGACGCGATCAATGCCGCGGGCGCCACCGGCGTCAGCGCTGCGGTCGACGGCAAGGGCGGTGTCAGCCTGTTCGCGAACGGCAGTTTCACGGTGGCCGACAGCGGCGCGGCCGCAAGCGGCGCGGTGACCACCACTGCGATCACCAGCGGCGCCTACGTGAACGGTTCCACCACGGCCACGGACGCCTCGGGCAGCATCGCCACCTCGGGTTCGCTGGCTACCGGCAACGTGCAGACCGTCAACAGCGCCAACGCGCTGATCTCCCAGGTGGACGTGGCCCTGAAGTCGGTGGCCGACTTCGCCGCCCAGCTGGGCGCGGTGCAGAACCGCTTCCAGTCCACCATCGCCACGGTGGCGGCGCAGTCCACCAACCTGCAGGCCTCGCGATCCACGATCCAGGATGCGAATTTCGCGGCCGAGACGGCGGCGCTGAGCAAGGCGAATGTGCTGCAGCAGGCAGGCATCTCGGTGCTGGCCCAGGCCAACGCCAATCCGCAGATGGCGCTGAAGCTGCTGCAGTGACGGCGGCTGCGGAACCGCCCGCGTGGCGCGGGCGGTTCCGCTCTCGATGGCGGCCCCGATGGGCCGCCATCATTCCGAGGGTTCCAGGCAAAGCCCATGCGGCTGGCGTGAGTTTTGCCTGTGATTCTTGAATCCCGGTCGATCGGGAGCGGATCACCACAGGAACAGTCCCATGACCTCCATCTCCGGCGTCGGCACCACCACGACCACCACGGGCACGGGCAGCACCAGCAACCCGGGCAGCGGCCTGCTCAGCTCGGCAGGCATCGGTTCGGGACTGGACGTCAATGCCATCATCACCGCGCTGGTCAATGCCAAGCAGGCCGGCCCGGCGCAGCAGATCAGCAGCCAGACCACGCAATTGCAGGCACAGGAGGCGGGGCTGACCGCACTGGGCAGCGCGCTGAACTCGCTGCAGACCACGCTGGGCAAGCTCGGCAGCAGCCTCACTTTTACTACCTATGCAGCCACGCTGGGAAACACCGCACTGGGTACCACCAGCACCTTGCCCAACGCGCAGCCGGGCAGCTACAACCTGACGGTGAACCACCTGGCCACCGCGCAGACGCGGGCCAGCAGCGCCTATGCGTCGGGCAGCGCGGTGGGCGCCGGAACTTTGACGGTGAGTGTCGGCAACCAGTCGATGAACCTCAATGTCTCGGCGACCGATTCGATCAGCAGCATCGCCACGGCGATCAACCAGTCCAGCGGCAACCCCGGCGTGCAGGCCACCATCGTCAACGGTGCGAACGGCGCGCAGCTGCTGCTGACCTCCACCAAGACCGGCGTGGCCAATGCCTTCAGCGTCAGCGCGGGCAGCGGCAGCAGCGCGGGGCTTTCGTCGCTGGCCACCACGCTGAACACGGCCGGATCGAACGAGGCCAGCGACGCCAGCCTGAGCATCGACGGCATCGCGGTGACCAGCGCCAGCAACTCGGTCAGCGGCGCGCTGAACGGGGTCACCCTGAACCTGGTTGCCACCGGCTCCAGCACGCTGACGGTGAGCCAGGACACCAGCGCGGTGACCGGCGCGGTGTCGGACTTCGTCAACGCCTACAACAGCTACATCTCCACCGTGGGCACGCTGAGCAGCTACGACCCGAGTTCCAAGCAGGGCGGGGTGCTGCTGGGCGACACCACGCTGATGTCGGTGCAGCGCCAGGTCAACAGCGTGCTGAGCAGCAGTGTGCCGGGCAACAGCATCGGTTCGCTGGCGGCACTGGGCATCACGCGCAATGCCGACGGCACGCTGTCCTCCAACAGCAGCACGCTGAGCAGTGCGCTGCAGAGCAACCCGGGCGCGGTGCAGGACCTGTTCGCCGGCACCAACGGCTACGCCACCCGCCTCAACAGCATGCTGGACGGCTTCACCGCCAGCAACGGCATCCTCGCCACGCGCACCGCCAGCATCCAGAGCCAGCTCAGCAACCTGAGCCAGCAGTCGACGGCGCTCACCGCGCGCATGAACGTGTACGCGACCCAGTTGCGCCAGCAGTACACCGCGCTGGACACGCTGATGTCCTCGCTCAACAACACCAGCAGCTACCTCACCAGCTCGCTGCAGGCGATGTTGAACAGCAACTCATCGAACAAGTGACGGAGGCCCAGTCATGACGAACGCCTACATGCGCCAGGCCAGCGCGATGTACCAGCAGACCCGCGCCGAGGGCCGTGTGGAAGGCGCCGATCCGCACCAGCTGATCGCCATGCTGCTCGACGGCGCGATCGAGCGCATCGCGCAGGCGCGTGTGCACCTGCGCCGCGGCGACGTGCCGGCCAAGGGCGCCGTGGTCACCAAGGCGGTGGCGATCGTGGGCGAGCTGCGCGCCAGCCTCAACCACGAGGCCGGCGGCTCGGTGGCCCAGCGGCTGGATTCGCTGTACGACTACGTCAATCGCCGTCTGCTGTTCGCGCAGCTCAACAATGACGACGAGGCACTGGCCGAGTGCGCACGCCTGCTCGAACCGGTGCGCGACGGCTGGAACGGCATCCGCGACGCCTACCTCGCCGGGCGGGCCGGGAGCGCCGCGTGACTGCGGGACACGTCCTACTGGAACGCGCGCTGGCGGTCAGCGCCTCGATGCTGGCGGCGGCGCGCGAAGGCCACTGGAGCAGCCTGCCCGGGCTGGATGCCGAGCGCCAGCCGCTGCTGCGTGCCGGCCACCCGCGCGACACGCGCAGCCGCGAACTGCTGCAGCAGCTGCTGGCCTGCAACGAGGAAATGCTGGACCTGGCCGCGCGTGCGCGCACCGAAGTCGCCGACGCGCTGGGTCGCCACGGTTACGCGCACCAGGCGCTGCGCGCCTACGTCGACCTCGCCGGCTGAGTACGGCGGCCAGTCGGCGCATCGCGTCATGGTCGCCGCGCGCTTGATCCGCGGGCGTCCGGCGAGCATCTTGCTGCGGCAATATCAGCCTTGGGCCGGCCGACGGCCCGGATAGCCACGCGGAGCCGACATGACTGCCAGCAGTTGGGACGAATTCGATCAACGCCTGAGCAGCGAGGAACACCTGCACGCCGACAGCGAGCCGCTGGCCTGGCCGCCGTCGCCGGAACTGCTGCAGCGGCTGGCCGAGCGCAACGCGAACACCCTGGCGACGCTGGCTGCGCTGGAGGAACGCCGCGCCGACCTCGGCGACGACGACAACCCGTTGATGCAGGAAATACTGCGCATGGATGCCAAGCTCACCGCGCTGGTGGAGATCGTGAACCAGTTGCTGGCGCCCGCCGCCGCGCTGCCGCCGCGCCGGACGCTGCGCTTCAACGCCGTGGGCGCCGTGCTGCCGGCCGCGCTGCTGCCGGCCGGCGAGGGCCTGCTGCTGCGCCTGCGCTTCGATGCCTGCCGCAGCCTGCCGCTGGAATTGGCCGGCCGGATGGTGCGCACCGTCGATGAAAGTCGGGGCTTCGTCGAGTTCGCCGTGCAGGGTGACGCGACAAGTGACGCGATTGAGCGCCTCGTGTTCCGCCATCACCGACGCAAAGTGGCAGAGGCGCGCCAGCAACTCGGCTGACACTCCGACGGAGTTGTCATTTCACATGTGATATCGATCACACTTGCGTGATCCGGGCAGAGATTTTTTCGACGGCCGTCACGTGCTTCCGGATGGCTTCGTCACGGTACCCATTTTTCGCAAAGACCTTTCGTGTCATGCGCTTGCGGCAAACTCTTGCGCATGCCGGCGCGGCGCAGCCGCCGTTTTCATGCAGCCGGGCGACGCTTTGCCGTCGCGACCGCCGTCAAAGTTGGCCCCCTTGTTGCTCTCCGTTCATCAAGCCGGCGACGGAAAGCCGGCACTGACGAACAGCGCACCCCGATGGAAGCCGAAGGGTCGCGACGAGTGCGGTAAGGAGAAGGGGCTGTGCAGAAATTCGATTTCCTCGTCATCGAGTCCGATGCGGCGCGTGCCGAAGCCGTGCTGTCGGCGCTTCACTTCCTGGGCTACCGGCCGCAGCTCGCCGCCGAATGCCGATCGGTCGACGAATCCACCCACGCATGGCAGGCCGTCTACGTCGGCAAGGTCGAGAGCGAGGCCGCGGCCGAACGCCAGCTGGCCCTGCTCGGCGACGCCGCGAACCATGTGCCGATGCTGGTGGCCGCCGATGCACCGCTGGCCGAGCGCTGCGCGCGGATGGCCTCGCCGTCCGCCACGCGCATGGCCGTGCTGGAGTTTCCGCTGCGCTACGAGCAGGTGGCCGAGGCGCTGCGCAGCGTCCACACGCGCCTGCTCGGCGGCCAGTCCACCGCGCTGCGCTTCGTGGGCCATTCGGCGCCGATGGTGCAAGTCAATGCGCTGATCCGCCAGGTGGCGCCGTTCGATTCCACCGTGCTGGTGCTGGGAGAGTCGGGCACCGGCAAGGAGATGGTGGCGCGCGCCATCCACGAGCAATCCTCCCGCCGCGACAAGCCGTTCGTGGCGATCAACTGCGGCGCGATCCCGGCCGAGCTGCTGGAAAGCGAGCTGTTCGGCCACGAGAAGGGCGCCTTCACCGGCGCGATCAGCGCGCGCAAGGGCCGCTTCGAGCTGGCCGAGGGCGGCACGCTGTTCCTCGACGAGATCGGCGACATGAGCCTGCCGATGCAGGTGAAGCTGCTGCGCGTGCTGCAGGAGCGCGTGTACGAGCGCGTGGGCGGCAGCAAGACCCAGCGCTGCGACGTGCGCATCATCGCCGCCACCCACCGCGACCTGGAACAGGCGATCGGCGAGGGCAAGTTCCGCGAGGATCTTTTCTATCGCCTCTCCGTGTTCCCGCTGGAATTGCCGGCGCTGCGCGAACGGCTGGAGGACCTGCCAGTGCTGATCGAGGAGTTCAACCAGCGCCTGGCCCGCCGCGGCCTCGACGTGGCGCGCTTCAGCGCCGGCGCGATGCACACGCTGCGCGAGCACGCCTGGCCGGGCAACGTGCGCGAGCTGGCCAACCTGGTCGAGCGCATGGCGATCCTGTGCCCGCACGGCGAGGTGCGAGCCAGCGAGCTGCCGGTGAAATACCGCCACGGGCCGGCCGGCGAGGAAGTCCACGGCGCGGCCCTGCTGGCGCTGATGGAGGATGTCCAGGCGTCGGCGGCGGCCATGCTCGGCGTGCATCCGGTGGACGAGGCGCAGCGCCTGCTGCCGGAAGACGGCATCGACCTGAAGGACCATCTCGCCGACATCGAGGTGGGGCTGATTCGCCAGGCGCTCGACGCCACCGGCGGCGTGGTGGCGCACGCCGCGCGCCTGCTGCGCATGCAGCGCACCACGCTGGTGGAGAAACTGCGCAAGTACGGCTTGCAGGCGAACGGCCTGGCGGCCTGAAACGCGAGTTGCCACGCGTCGGCGACGCGTGGCACGGCTCCTGCATTCATCCCCTGCAAACCCGTCGCGTGACGGGATTCCGTCTTCCACCCATCGGCATGGACACCGCGGCATGAGCACGATCGACGTCAACAACCTGCTTGCCCAGATGCGCCAGATGACGGCGCAGGTGCGCATGCCGGAGACCGCGGTGCAGGCGCCGGCGGGCGGCGGCCCGGCGAATTTCTCCACGCTGCTGCGGCAGTCCATCGCCGCGGTCGGCAACAGCCAGGTCGAGGCGGGCAACATGGCCGCGAGCTTCGAGCGCGGCGACCCCGGTGCCGACCTCGGCCGCACCATGATCGCGGTGCAGAAGGCGGATCTCTCGCTGCGCACCGCGGTGGCGGTGCAGAACAAGCTGGTCGACGCCTACAAGGACGTCATGAACATGTCGGTCTGACGCCGACACCCCGATCACCGAACAGCCCTGACCGACGAGCAGCAGCATGGCCGACAACGCCATCGCGACGACCGCCAACAACAGCGGCGCGCGCCTGGACTCCCTCAAGCAGATCACCCGCAATCCGGCGGCGCGCCAACTCGCGCTGCTGGTGGCGGTGGCCGCGGCGGTGGCGCTGGGCGTGGCGGTGGTGTTGTGGTCTCGCGGCCCGAACTACGGCCTGCTGTACGCGGGGCTGGACCAGAAGGACGCCGCCGCGATCGCGCAGGAGCTGCAGGCCTCCGACACCGTGTACAAGCTGGGCGGCGACGGCACCTCGATCATGGTGCCGGCCGCCGACCTCGCCGCGCTGCGGCTGCGGCTGGCGGCGAAGGGCCTGCCGCAGGGCAGCGCCGCGATCAATACGCCGCCGGCCGGCGACTCGCCGTTCGGCATGAGCGACCTCGCCGAGCGCACGCGCTACCAGCAGATGCTGGAGAGCGACCTCGGCTCCACCATCGCCTCGCTGCAGTCGGTGCGCGCCGCGCGCGTGCACCTGGCGATGCCCAAGCCTTCGGCTTTCATCCGCGACAGTCGCGGCGCCAGCGCCTCGGTGCTGCTCACGCTGTACCAGGGCCGCCAGCTCGACGCGGGCCAGGTGGCGGCGATCGTGCACCTGGTGGCGTCCAGCGTGCCGGGGCTGGATCCCAACCAGGTCTCGGTGGTCGACCAGCAGGGCCGGCTGCTGACCGGCAATGCGGACGCGCCCGGCGAGACCGGCGACAACCGCCTGCGCCTGGCCACGCGCATCGAGAACACCTATGCCCAGCGCATCGAGGAACTGCTGACGCCGCTGGTCGGCCCCGGCCGCGTGCGCGCGCAGGTCAACGCGGACCTGGATTTCAGCCAGACCGAGAAGGCCAGCGAAACCTACGGCCACGATCATCCGGCGCTGCGCAGCGAGCAGGTCAGCAGCGAGCAGCGCAGCGACGGTGGTGCCGCCGCCGGCGGCGTGCCCGGCGCGCTCAGCAACCAGCCGCCGGCGACGGTGGCGCAGCCCACCGCCGCGAAACCGAACGCCGGCGCGGCCGCCGCGCCGGGCAACACGGCGTCGACCACCACGAGCAGCCGCGACGGCGAGAGCTCCAGCAGCGCCACGCGCAACTACGAACTGGACCGCACCATCAGCCACGTCAGCGATCCGGCCGGCCGGCTGGCCCGCCTCACCGTGGCGGTGGTGGTGGACGACAAGCTGGCGGCGGCCGTCGCCGGCGCCGCCAGCGGTACCAGGGACGTGCCGTTCACGCCGCAGGAACTGCAGCACCTCACCGACCTGGTGAAGAACGCCGTGGGTTTCGACGCCGCGCGCGGCGACAGCGTCAGCGTGATCAACCAGGCCTTCCACCGCAACGCCGCGCCGGACGCGGCGCCCGCGACGCCGCTGTGGGAACGCCCCGGCGCGCTGGACCTGATCAAGCAAGGCCTCGGCGTGCTGATCGCACTGTTGGTCGCGTTCGGCCTGCTGCGCCCGCTGCTCAAGGGCCTGCTGCGCGGCGGGCCATCGAAGGAAATCCTGGCGGCTCCGCTGCCGACCGTGTCGGTGCGCGTGGGCGACGACGAGCCACAGGAGGGCGGCCGGCTGTCCGGCAGCCAGCCGGCCCGCCTCGACGCGGCGCCGGCGCTGGCCTACGAACAGCGCATCGGCCAGGCCAAGCGCATGGTCGGCGAGAACTCCCGGCAGGTGGCCCAAGTGGTAAGGAACTGGGTGAACGAAGATGGCAATTAACCGTCACGAGGCGCCCGTCACCGGCGCGCAGCGCGCGGCGATCCTGCTGCTCACGCTCGGCGAGCAGGACGCGGCCGAGGTGCTCAAGCACCTGAGCGCGCGCGACGTGCAGGCGGTCGGCAGCGCGATGGCCGCGCTCTCCAGCGTCTCGCGCGAGCAGGTGACGGACGTGCTGGACAAGCTCGACGAGGACATGGGCCGGCAGACTTCGCTGGGCGTCGGCACCGAGGAATACATCCGCAAGATCCTGACCAACGCGCTGGGCGAGACCAAGGCCGGCGGCCTGATCGACCGCATCCTGCTCGGCCGCAGCTCGAAGGGGCTGGAATCGCTGAAGTGGATGGAGAGCCGCGCGATCGCCGAGATGATCAACCAGGAGCATCCGCAGATCATCGCGCTGGTGCTGGCGCACCTGGAGCCGGACCAGGCGGCCGAGGTGATCGGCTACCTGCCGCCGCGCGTGCGTTCCGACGCGGTGATGCGCATCGCCACGCTCGACGGCGTGCAGCCGCATGCGCTGAACGAGCTGGACGAGATCATGGAGCGCCAGTTCAACGGCAACACCAAGAAGCTGAAGTCCGCCAACGTGGGCGGGCTGAAGGCGGCCGCCAACATCCTCAACGCGATGGACAGCACCCGCGAAGCCGAGCTGATGACCGCGATCCGCAGCCAGGACGAGGCGCTGGGCGGACGCATCGAGGATCTGATGTTCGTGTTCGAGGATCTCGCCGAACTGGACGATCGCGGCATGCAGACCCTGTTGCGCGAGGTGCCGTCGGGCATCCTGATCACCGCGCTGAAGGGCGCCGAGCCGGCGATCCGCGAGAAGATCTTCGCGAACATGTCCAAGCGCGCCGCCGACATGATGCGCGACGACCTGGAAGTGAAAGGCCCGGTGCGCCTCAGCGAGGTCGACGCGGCGCAGAAGGAAGTGCTGGCCGCGGCCAGGAAGCTCGCCGACGCCGGCCAGCTCAGCCTGGGCGGTGCCGGGGATGACTACGTCTGATGGCGGCCGCGATCCACGATGCCGCGATGGACTTCCGGCGCTGGGAGATGCCGCAGGTCGGCAACGAGTCGGAGGCGGCGCAGGACGACGCGGTGCCGCCGCAGCCGACCGTGCGCGAGTTGGAGGCGCTGGAGCAGCAGGCGCGCGATGAAGGTCACGCCGCCGGCCTCGCCGAAGGGCGGGCCGTGGCCGCGCAGGAACTGCGCGAGCGGCTGGCACAGCTCGACGCCGTGTATGAAGCGGTAGCGCGCCCGCTGCAGGCATTCGACGAACAGGTGGCGCAGGAGCTGGCCCGCCTCGCGATGGTGGTGGCCGGCCGGGTGGTCGCGCACGAGCTGCAATTGTCGCCCGAGCTGGTCGTACGCGCCGTGCGCGAGGCGGCCAACGCGCTGCCCGCGGCGACCCGCGAATTGCGCGTGCATCTGCATCCGCAGGACCTCGCCCTGCTGCGGGAACTCGGCGCGGCCGAACGCCACTGGCAACTGCTGGCCGATCCCGCGCTCGCGCGCGGCGACTGCCGGCTGGAAAGCGAACACTCGCGCCTCGACGCGCGGGTGGAAACCCGCCTCGCGGCGGTGGTCGATGCCGTGCTCGGCGAAGCCGCCGGGCCGCACGAGAGCGCGGCATGAACGCCGTGGCCGATCCGGCCGTGCGCCGTGAATGCTGGCAGCGCCAGTTCGCGCGGCACGCCGCCCGCGCCGCCGCGGCACGCACGCTCAACGTGGAAGGCAGCCTGCGTCGCGTGGTGGGGCTTACCCTCGAAGCCGAAGGCTGCGAGGCCGCGCTGGGCGCGCGTTGCCTGGTCGACACCGCCGACGGCGCCACGCTGGAAACCGAAGTGGTGGGCTTCGCCGACGAACGCCTGCTGCTGATGCCGGTGGGCGACATGCACGGCGTGTTGCCGAACGCGCGCGTGCGCCCCTGCGCGCACAGCGGCGGCCTGCCGGTGGGCCGGCAGCTGCTGGGCCGGGTGGTCGGCGCCGACGGCCTGCCGCTGGACGGCCAGGGCGCACTCGATGCCGACGAACACGCCGCGCTGAAGAACGAGCCGATCAACCCGATGGCGCGCAAGCCGATAGCTGCGCCGCTGGACGTGGGCGTGCGCGCGATCAACGCCCTGCTCACCGTGGGCCGCGGCCAGCGCCTGGGCCTGTTCGCGGGCTCCGGCGTGGGCAAGTCCACCCTGCTCGGCATGATGACGCGCTACACCGACGCCGACGTGGTGGTGGTGGGCCTGATCGGCGAGCGCGGCCGCGAGGTGAAGGAATTCGTCGAACACACATTGGGGCCGGAGGGCAGGGCGCGGGCAGTGATCGTGGCCGCGCCCGCCGACGCGCCGCCGCTGAAGCGCCTGCGTGGCGCGCAGTACGCCACCGCGATCGCCGAATGGTTCCGCGACCAGGGCCTGCGCGTGCTGCTGCTGATGGATTCGCTGACCCGCTACGCCCAGGCGCAGCGCGAGATCGCGCTGGCGATCGGCGAGCCGCCCGCGACCAAGGGTTATCCACCGTCCGTGTTCGCGCTGCTGCCGGCGCTGGTCGAGCGTGCGGGCAACGACGCCGAGGGGCGCGGCTCGATCACCGCGTTCTACACCGTGCTCACCGAGGGCGACGACTACCGCCACGATCCGATCGCCGATGCGGCGCGCGCGATCCTGGACGGCCATGTCGTGCTGTCGCGCGACCTCGCCGAGGCCGGCCACTACCCGGCGATCGACATCGAGGCCTCGATCAGCCGCGTGATGCCGCAGGTGACGGCGCGCGAGCACTTGCAGGCGGCGCAGCGCTTCCGTCGCGTCTACTCGGCCTATCGCCAGCAGCGCGACCTGATCGCGGTGGGCGCCTACCAGAAGGGGTCCGACCCGCAGGTGGACCTGGCCATCGAACTGTGGCCGCAGTTGCGCGACTTCCTGCAGCAGGAAGTCGACGAACCGATGACGCTCGAAACCGCCGTCGAGCAGCTCGGCAAGCTCGCCGAACAGGTGACCGCATGAATTCCCGCTCGAAACGCCTGCAACCGGCGGTGGACCAGGCCCACCAGCAGACCGAGGATGCGATGGCGAAGCTGGCCACGCAGCAGCAGCAGCTGGCGAAGGCCGAACACCAGCTCGACGAACTCGAGCGCTACCGCGCCGAATACGCCGCCGCGGGCGAGGGTGCGGTCAGCGTCAGCGCGCTGCTCAACCGCCAGCAGTTCGTCGCGCGCATCGACCAGGCGATCGCCCAGCAGAGCGCCGAGGTCCACCGCCAGCATCGCCGGCTCGACCAGGTGCGCGACTCCTGGCAGCAGGCGCATGCGCGCGAAAGCGCGCTGGGCAGTGTGGTCGCGCAGCACCAGGAACACGAGCGCCGCGCCGAGGATAGGCGCGAACAGGCCGAGGTCGACGAACGCATGCAGCAACGGCGGCCGCGATGAAGCGCCGGTCCGCCAACACGGGAATCCTTGCGCCATGACGCCAGCCCCCATGCTTCCCCAACTGCCTGCCGCGAACAGCGTGCGCAGCGCGCCCGCCGCCGCGCCAGGCAACAGCCCGGCGCCGAATCCGTTCGATCAGCACCTGCAGGCAGCTCGCGGCGCACGGCCCGCCGACACGCCACCGCCGGCGGACCAGTCGTCCGCATCGGCGCCGGCTGCGCGCGCGCCGGCCGATTCATCCACCACGCATGCGGGGGCGAAGCCCGCGCAGGGGTCGAACGTGTCGACGGTTGCCACGACATCCGCGGCGTCAGCCGCGTCGGCGACGGGTACGTCGCCCACCGCGCCGCGCGGGCCGATGGACGCCACCCAGGCCGATATCGCCCTGCTCGTGGCCCAGGCCGCGCCTGCCGTCGCCGAGGCGGGCGATGCCGTGGCCGCCGCCACGGCGAAGGCGGCGGACCCCGCGAAAACCTCGGCGGCCGGTGAGCAGGGTGCCGCCACGCTGGCCGGCGCCCTGCTCGCCATGCTCGGCCAGGTGGCGAACGGCGTGCCGGCGACATCGTCCGGCGCGGACGATGCCACGGTGTCGGCGGACGGCGCGGCCTCGGGCCAAGCCAGGGCCGCCGTGCTGCCGCAGGGTCAGGCACTGGACGACAAGGCGCTGGCCACGGCCGTCGCCACCGTGGCGCCGAACGCAAGCCTCGCCGCCGCACTGGGCAACGCGGAGCACGCGCTCGCGGCCGGCGGCACCGACACCCACAAGGATCACGGCCTGGAAGCGCTGGCGCTGGCCACCGCGCCTGCGCCGACCCCGGCACCCGCCACGCCGGCGCTGCCCCAGCTGCAGCTGGCGTCGCCGCCGGGCAGCCCCGGCTTTGCCGGCGAACTCGGCCAGCAGGTGCTGTGGCTGGGCCAGCAGGACATCAAGGAGGCGAAGATCCGCCTGCATCCCGAGGATCTCGGCTCGATCGATGTGCATCTCAGCGTGAGCCACGACCGCGTGGACGTGGTGTTCAGCGCGCAGCACCCGGCCGCCGTCACGGCCGTGCAGCAGAGCCTGCCGCAGCTCGATCAGCTGCTGGCCCGGCATGGCCTCGCGCTGGGCCACGCCGAGGTGGGACAGCAGCAGAATCGCGGCGACCAGCACGCGCGCGGCGAGGGACATGGCGCGTCGACGACGGACGAGATCGGCGAAGTGCAGGGCGTGAGCCTGCCCGTCGCGAGCGGCCGGATCGGCCTGCTCGACGCATTCGCCTGAGAGTCATTGCGTTTCGGTGGACTGAAAGGACGGGCATTGGTGCTCTCGAGCCTTTGTTCGTCATGCCCACGCAAGCGCACTGCTGTCCGGAATACCCGAGTTTCCAATTCGTGGACTCGAGCAGCACAAGCTCTCGCTTCGAGCAACGAAACCGAGCGACTTGAATTCGCGCAGGGCTGGCCAGTGAGTCCCTCTCCCTCCGGGAGAGGATGGCGGCAGCCGGGAAGCGAAGCGTACGGCAAGTCCGAACCCTCTCCCCCGACCCCTCTCCCGGAGGGAGAGGGGAGGATGGCGCCAGCGAATTTCCCTCCACGGCTGAAGACCGCGCTCCAGTCTGCATGACGCCGCCGTTTCGGCGCGCGTCGCGATCGCGTCGCGGCGGGCTTCCGGCACGCGTCAAGAAAGCGCCGCGCAGCTTCCCGGCCTTCGCGCAGACAGCCGCGAAAGCGCTTGCCGCAAGGCTTTTCGCGCATGGCACATGGATTGCATTGGATGGGTGGGCGCGCCGCGGCGCGCAACTCCCAACCCGGCGGATCGAGGATTTCATGGCCAACGAGGAACAGACCGAGGCGGCACCGGCGGCGCGCAAGCGACGCGGTCCGCTGCTGATCGGCGTGGTGGCGTTGCTGGTGCTGGCCGGCGGCGGCTACGCCTGGCAGGCGCAGAAGGCCGCGCATGCGGCCGCCACCAGGCAGACCGTGACGGACACCAAGCCCGAGCTGTACCTGCCGATGGATCCGCCCTTCGTGGTGAATTTCCGCGACGAGCAGTCGCTGCGCTACCTGCAGGTGGCGGTGACCCTGATGGCGCACGATCCGAAGGCGATCGAAGTGGCGAAGTCCGCCGATCCGGTGATCCGCGACGCGCTGGTGTCGCTGTTCAGCAACCAGGAGTACTCGATCATCAGCAACGCCGCCGGCCGCGAGAAGCTGCAGGCGCAGGCGCTGGCCGCGGTGCGCAAGATCGTCCAGGCGCGGCTGGGCCGGCCCGGCATCGACGCGTTGTACTTCACCAGCTTCGTGATGCAGTGACGGGACGCCGGCGATGAGCGACCTGCTTTCCCAGGACGAGATCGACGCGCTGCTCGACGGCGTGACCGACGGCGCGGTGGAAACCGGCGGCGACCAGCCGCTGGCGCCGGGCACGGCGATCTCCTACGACTTCACCCAGCAGGACCGCATCGTGCGCGGCCGCCTGCCCACGCTGGAAATGGTCAACGACCGCTTCGCGCGCTACTTCCGCACCGGCGTCTTCAGCGTGCTGCGCAAGACCTGCGAGGTCTCGGTGCTGGGCGTGAAGATGCAGAAGTTCGCCGAGTACGTGCACGGCCTGGTGGTGCCCACCAACCTGAACCTGGTGCGGATCAAGCCGCTGCGCGGCACCGCGCTGGTGGTGTTCGAACCGCGCCTGGTGTTCACCGTGATCGACAACTTCTTCGGTGGCGACGGCCGCTACCACGCGCGCATCGAGGGCCGCGACTTCACCGCCACCGAGAACCGCGTGATCCAGATCCTGCTGGCCGAGCTGTTCACGGCGATGGTCGAGGCCTGGGCACCGGTGCTGGGTCTCTCGTTCGAGTACCAGACTTCGGAGATCAATCCGCAGTTCGCGAACATCGTCAGTCCCACCGAGACGGTGGTGGTGTCGCGCTTCCATGTCGAACTCGACGGCGGCGGCGGCGAGATCCACCTGGCCCTACCGTACGCGATGGTCGAGCCGATCCGCACCCTGCTCGACGCCGGCGTGCAGAGCGACCGCGTCGACCGCGACGACCGCTGGGCCGAGCTGCTGCGCGACGAGGTGCTCGACGCCGAGGTGCCGCTCAGCTCGCAGCTGCTCGACATCGAGCTCACCCTCGGCGAGTTCCTGCACTTGCGCCCCGGCGACGTGCTGCCGATCCAGCTGCCCGAACTCGCCACCGTCTACGCCGAGGACGTGCCGCTGTTCCGCGGCCGCTACGGCCAAGCCAACGGCCGCAACGCCATCCGTTTCCACAACCAGGTCGGCCGGCGCGTGGTGCGCACCAGCGGCGACCTGCCCAGCCGGGAAGAAATCGCATGAACCAGTCCACCGAAGCCCTTGCCGACGACGTCGGCGAGCGCGTCCAGTTCGATTCGCTGCGCGGCAGCGGTACGGGCGCGGGCGAAGTGAACCTCGACATGATCCTCGACGTGCCGGTGACCCTGGCGATGGAGGTCGGCCGCACGCGCATCAGCATCCGCAACCTGCTGCAGCTCAACCAGGGCTCGGTGGTGGAACTCGACCGCGCCGCCGGCGAACCGCTGGACGTGTTCGTCAACGGCACCCTGGTCGCGCATGGCGAGGTGGTGGTGATCAACGAGAAGTTCGGCATCCGCCTGACCGACGTGATCAGCCCCGCCGAGCGCGTGCGGAAGTTGCGGTGACACCGTGAATCGGCCCTTCGACATGCTCAGGACAGGGAAATGGGCTCGCGCAGCCAGGATGCCGGAGCGAACAACGGCGCAGCCGTTGGCCCGCAGGGCGAGCCGCGGATGCGGCGAGTCAATCGGGCGCAGGTTTGCCGCGTTGGCGCCGGCGGCGCTGCCGGCGGCAGACGTCAATGTGGGCGGCGAGCTGATGCGGGTGCTGCTCAGTCTCGTCGCGGTGGTGGCGCTGATCTTCGTGGCCGGATGGATGTCGCGGCGCATGCAGGCGCGCAGCCGACCCGGCGGGCGGCGCATCCGCTGCGTGGAGACGATGGCGGTGGGTGCGCGCGACCGCGTGCTGCTGCTCGACGCCGACGGCAAGCGCCTGCTGGTGGGCGTGGGCCCGGGCGGCATGCGCACCCTGCATGTCTACGATGGCGCGGCGCCGGCCGAGCCTGCGGCGCCGGCGCCGCTGCCGGCGGTGCCGAACATCGCGCAACTGCTGTCGCGCTGGAAGGCGAAGTCGTGATGATGCATCGCTCGCTCGCCGCGCGCTGCTGGCTCGCGCTCGCCCTGCTGCTGTTGCCGCTGCTCGCGTCCGCCGCGCCGCAGGCCGCGCCGGCCACGCCGACCCTGTCGATGCCGGCCAGCCCGCCGGGCCTGGGTGGTGCGGGCATTCCCGTGCTGACCGTGCACGATGCGCCGGGCGGCGCGAAGAACTGGACGCTGTCGCTGCAGATGCTGGCACTGCTCACGGTGCTGACCCTGCTGCCGGCGATCCTGCTGATGATGACCTCGTTCACCCGCATCATCATCGTGCTGGGTTTCCTGCGCCAGGCGCTGGGCACGCAGTCCACGCCGCCGAACCAGGTGTTGCTGGGGCTGGCGCTGTTCCTCACCTTGTTCGTGATGTCGCCGGTGCTGAACCGCGCCTACGCCGACGGCGTGAAGCCGTACATGGACGGCCAGATGAGCGCCGAGCAGGCGCTGCCCGCGGCCACCGCGCCGTTCAAGCGCTTCATGCTCGACCAGACCCGCGAGGCGGACCTCGCGCTGTTCACCAAGCTCGCCGGCGAGCAGCCCTACGCGAGCAAGGCCGACGTGCCGTTCAAGGTGGCGATGCCGGCCTTCCTCACCTCGGAACTGAAGACCGCGTTCCAGATGGGCTTCCTGTTGTTCATCCCGTTCCTCATCATCGACCTGGTGGTGGCCAGCGTGCTGATGTCGATGGGCATGATGATGGTTTCGCCGATGATCATCTCGCTGCCGTTCAAGATCATGCTGTTCGTGCTGGTGGACGGGTGGACGCTGCTGCTGGGGACCCTGGCCGGGAGCTTCTACACGTGAGCGCCGTGCTCGATCGGTCGACTCCCCTCGCCCGCTTGCGGGAGAGGGGCCGGGGGAGAGGGGCTTCTGCTTCGGCGCTCTCGCCAGTGACAGAGCGGTTTCGTGCCGCTGCCGCGGCCCGAGTTACTTTCTCTTTGCGTGGCCAAAGAGAAAGTAACCAAAGAGAAAGGCCACCCCGGTTGGCGCTCTCCGGGCATCCTGCCCTGCGAGTGCGTGAGTCGGTGCCGGGCTTTTCGAGCGGGCTCCTGCCCGCGCGAAAAGGCGTTGCCGTCCATGGCAACGCCCGCTGCGCGGCCTTTTCGTCCCCGCCTCACCGCCGCCCAGGGGCCCCGGAAGAGCAGGCGCGCATCGTGCGCGCCAGAAGCAACAGCAACAGCAACAGCAACAGCAGGGCGTCGCGCAGTGCGCGGCGCTCCTGCTCCGGCTTTTCGAGAAGTGCGCGCTGGGAGCGCGCTGCTCTACCCGGGGCCCCTATGGCGCGGCGGGCGGGTGGAGGAAAAGTCCGCAGGATGGCCGGCATGGATGCCGGCCAGTTTTCCGCCGGTACAGGGACGTGCCGTCGGAAAACCCCGGAACCCGCCCGCGCACCCGGAAGGCAGGATGCCTGGAGGGCGCGCCATCGGGGTGTCGTTTCCTCTTGGTTACTTCTCCTTTGGACAAGCAAAGGAGAAGTAACTCGGGCGCCGACAGGCGCTCGAAACCGCTCTGAGACTTGCACAGGCGAGACGCGGGCGCCGCGTCCGGCGCAAAAAGAGATGCGCCCATGACCCCCGAATCCATCATGGAAATCGGCCAGCACGCGCTCTACGTGGCGATGCTGGTGGCCGCGCCGCTGCTGCTCACCGCGCTGGCGGTGGGCCTCTTGATCGGCGTGATCCAGGCGGCCACGCAGATCAACGAGATGACGTTAAGCTTCATCCCCAAGCTGATCGCGATGGCGCTGGTGGCGCTGATCGCGGGGCCGTGGATGCTGCGCCTGCTGGTGCACTACACCACGCAGCTGATCGAGAGCCTGCCGGGGGTGATCCGGTGATGACGCTGGACGTGGCCTGGCTGCTGCCGTGGCTGGATCGCTTCCTGTGGGCGCTGGCGCGGGTGAGTGGGCTGTGCCTGCTGGCGCCGGTGTTCGGCGCCTCGGTGATCCCGATGCGGGTGCGGCTGGGCGTGGTGGTGGTGCTCAGCCTGGTGCTGGCGCCGCTCGCGCACGCGGCGCCGCCCGATGTGCTCGGCGCGGCCGGCATGCTGGGGCTGGCGGGGCAGCTGGCGATCGGCGCGGCGACGGGCTTCGTGCTGAAGCTGGTGTTCGACGCGGTGCAGTTCGGCGGCGGCCTGGTGGGGCAGAGCATGAGCCTGGGTTTCGCCGAGGTGGTCGATCCGCAGGCCGGTGGCAGCGCGAACGTGCTGGGCCAGTTCTACCTGGTGCTGGTGACCTTGTTGTTCCTGGCGATGGACGGCCATCTGCGCCTGATCGCGCTGCTCGCCGACAGCTTCGGCAGCCTGCCGCCGGGCGGCCCCGCGCTCGACGCGAACGGGCTGCACGCGGTGCTGGCGTTCGGCGTGCAGCTGTTCGGCGGCGCGGTGCGCGTGGCGCTGCCGGCGATGACTTCGCTGCTGGTGGTGAACATCGGTTTCGCGGCGATCAGCCGCGCGGCGCCGTCGATGAACCTGTTCGCGGTGGGTTTCCCGATCACCGTGTCGCTGGGCTTCATCGCGCTGTGGCTCTCCCTGCGCAGCCTGCCGGGCGCGTTCGACGCCTTGCAGGGCGATGCGTGGACCCTGATGCGTCATCTGCTCGGCGGCTGAGCGATGAGCGACGACAGCGACCAGGAAAAAACCGAACAGCCGACAGAAAAACGGCTCAAGGAGTCGCGCGAGAAGGGCGAGGTCCCGCGATCGCGCGACCTCAGCGGCGCGGCGGTGGTGCTGGCCGGCGTGGCGGCGCTGATGGCCGGCGGGCCGGCGTCGTTCGAGCACGCGCGGCGGATCTTCAGGTTTGGCCTGGGCTATTCGCGCGAGGCGTTGTTCTCCGACGCGCTGCCGGGGCGCGTGCTGCACGCGGCGCTGCGCGAGGCGCTGGCGCTGTTTGCGCCGGTGGCGCTGGCCACGCTGCTGGCCGCGTTCGCGGCGCCGCTGCTGCTGGGCGGGCTGAACTTCAGCGGCAAGGCGCTGGAGCCGAAGTTCGAGCGGCTGGACCCGATCAAGGGCCTTGGCCGCATCTTTGCGCTGCGGGGCCTCGTGGAACTGGGCAAGGCGCTCTTGAAACTGCTGTTCATCGGCGCCGTGCTGGCGCTGCTGCTGCGCCACTGGCAGGGCGCGCTGCAGGCCACCGGGCGCGGCGCGGTGAGCGCGGGCATCGCGCAGGCGCTGGGCCTGCTGGGCCAGGCCGCACTGTGGTTCGGCAGCATCCTGGCGCTGATCGGCGGCCTCGACGCGCTGTACCAGAAGTACGACCACACCAAGAAGCTGCGCATGAGCCGGCAGGAGATCAAGGACGAGATGAAGGAGAGCGAGGGCAGCCCCGAGATGAAGGGTCGCATTCGCCAGGTGCAGATGGCGCAGGCGCGCCGCCGCATGATGGAGGAACTGCCCAAGGCCGACGTGGTGGTGGTCAATCCCACCCACTTCGCCGTCGCGCTGAAATACGACGACGGCCGCATGGGCGCGCCGCGGGTGATCGCCAAGGGCGTCGACGTGCTGGCCCAGCAGATCCGCCTGGTGGCGGGTAGCCATCGCATTCCGCTGGTCGAGGCGCCGCCGCTGGCACGCGCCTTGTATGCAAGCACGAGGCTTGGCCAGGAAATCCCCGCTGCGCTGTACGTGGCGGTGGCCCAGGTGCTCGTCTACGTCTACCAGCTGAAGCAGGCTGCGGCGCAGGGCGAGGCGCCGCCGGCCGTGCCGAACCCCGAGGTCGATCCCGACCTGATGGGTCCTTATCGCTGATCGAATACGAGTCAAATCCATGACGGGCACGCAGGTACTGGGCAATTTCAAGCAGCTGGCGCGACGGGGCGTCGGCGCGCCGGTGATGATGCTGGTGATGCTGGCGATGATGATGTTGCCGCTGCCGCCGTTCCTGCTCGACATGCTGTTCAGCTTCAACATCGCGCTGTCGCTGGTGATCCTGCTGGCGGTGGTCTACGTGATGCGGCCGCTGGAATTCGCCGCGTTTCCCACCGTGGTGCTGATGGCGACGCTGCTGCGCCTCGCGCTCAACATCGCCTCCACCCGCGTGGTGCTGCTGCACGGCCACGACGGCCCCGGCGCCGCCGGCAAGGTGATCGAGGCGTTCGGTGAGTTCGTGATCGGCGGCAACTTCGCGGTGGGCCTGGTGGTGTTCGCGATCATCACCATCATCAACTTCGTGGTGGTCACCAAGGGCGCCACCCGCGTGTCCGAGGTCACCGCGCGCTTCACCCTGGACGCGATGCCCGGCAAGCAGATGGCGATCGACGCCGACCTCAACGCCGGCCTGCTGACCCAGGAACAGGCCCGGGAACGGCGCCAGGAAGTGCGCGAGGAGGCGGACTTCTACGGCTCGATGGACGGCGCCTCGAAATTCGTGCGCGGCGACGCCACCGCCGGCATCCTGATCCTCATCATCAACATCGTCGGCGGCTTCTTCGTCGGCGTGATGCAGCACGGCCTGTCGGCCGGCGAGGCGGCCAAGACCTATACCTTGCTGACCATCGGCGATGGCCTGGTCGCGCAGGTGCCGGCGCTGATGCTGTCGGTGGCCACCGCGATCATCGTCACCCGCGTCTCGCGCGCGCAGGACATGGGCCGCCAGCTCGCCGGCCAGGTGTTCGGCCAGCCGCGCGCGCTGGCGGTGGCGGCGGTGGTGCTGGGCGTGATGGGGCTGATCCCCGGCATGCCGAACCTGGCGTTCCTGCTGCTGGGCGGCGTGTGCGGCGGCGCGGCGTGGCTGCTGTTCAAGCGCCAGCGCGAGACGCGCGAGCAGCTCGCCGCCGACACCGCGGCGACGCCGGCGCCAGCAGCGCCGGCCGAGCGCGTGGAACTGGGCTGGGAGGACGTCACCACGGTCGACCCGCTGGGCCTGGAAGTGGGCTACCGGCTGATCCCGCTGGTGGACCAGCACCAGGGCGGCGAGCTGATGGGGCGGATCAAGTCGGTGCGCCGCAAGCTGTCGCAGGAGCTGGGCTTCCTGATCCCCGCGGTGCACATCCGCGACAACCTCGACCTCGGCCCCAACACCTACCGCATCATGCTGATGGGCGTGCCGATGGGCGAGGCCGAGGTGCACACCGAGCGCCTGCTCGCGATCAACCCCGGCCAGGTGCACGGCACGGTGCCGGGCATCGCCACCCAGGACCCGGCGTTCGGCCTGGAAGCGGTGTGGATCGAACCGGGCCAGCGCGAGCTGGCGCAGGGCTACGGCTACACCGTGGTCGACCCGGCCACGGTGATCGCCACCCATCTCTCGCACATCCTGCAAGGCCACGCGCACGAGCTGCTCAGCCACCAGGACGTGCAGCAGCTGCTCGACCGCCTCGCGCAGGGCGCGCCCAAGCTGGTCGAGGATCTGGTGCCCAAGCGCCTCACCCTCGGCGTGGTGGTGAAGGTGCTGCAGAACCTGCTGGCCGAGCGGGTGCCGATCCGCAACATGCGCGGCATCGTCGAATCCTTGGCGGAGCACGCGGCGCAGAGTCAGGATCCCGGCGTCCTCACTTCCGCCGTGCGCGTGGCGCTGGGTCGCCAGATCGTGCAGGAGATCGCCGGGCTGGGCACCGAGGTCCCCGTCATCACGCTGGCGCCGGAGCTGGAGCAGATCCTGCTCGGCTCGATGTCCGGCGGCGTGGCGGGCGCCGCGGTGGAGCCGGGCCTCGCCGACCGCCTGCAGCAGAGCGTGGCCGAGGCCGCGCGGCGCCAGGAAATGAGCGGCGAACCCGCGGTGCTGCTGGTCGCGCCGCTGCTGCGGCCGTGGCTCGCGCGCTTCACCCGGCACGTGGCACAAAACCTGCACGTGCTCGCCTACAACGAGGTGCCCGACAACCGTCGGGTGCGACTGGTGCAGGCCTTGGGGCGTTGAGGAGCAGGGACTTGGATATCGGCATGCGGAATTCGGAAAGGCGGTCGGCGCGGCGAATTTGCGGCGTCCTGGCTGATGACGGATCACCGATCGCGACTTCCGGATTCCGCTCGCGGAGCAAGCACGCATGAAGATCAAACGTTTCGTGGCGCCCGACATGCGCCAGGCGATGCGCGAGGTGCGCGAGGAGCAGGGGCCGGATGCGGTGATCCTGTCCACGCGCCGGATGGACGACGGCATCGAGGTGATCGCCGCGATCGACTACGACGAGGCGCTGGTGCGCGAGGCCGCCCGGCACGGCGCGCCCGCCGCGCCGCCGCCGTCCGCACCGGAGGCGAAGGAAGCGAAGGCCGAGCCGGCGCCGCTTGCGGCTACGGCGCAGGCGTCGGCGCCGGTCGCCCCCGCGAAGCCGTCGGTGCCGCCGCCGCCCGCGCCGCGTCGCCTGCATACCGTCGCCGCGCCGGCCGCCGCGGTCGCGGCGGAACCACCGGCGATGCATCCGCTGATGGAGCGCGCCGCGCGCGACACCGCACAGTTGCGCAGCGAGCTGGGCGACCTGCGCGCGATGCTGGAGCTGCAGCTGTCCAGCCTCGCGTGGAACGACATGGAGCGGCGCCAGCCGCTGCGCGCGCGCATCTTGCGCGAGCTGACCCGGCTCGGCATCGAGGCCGACGTGGCGCGCACCCTGGTGGCCGAGCTGCCGGAACAGCTCAACGCCGACCAGGCGCGCTACCTGCCGCTGGGCATGCTCAGCCGCAGCCTCGCGGTGAGCGGCCGCCAGCTGTGCGACGACGACCGCGGCGTGGTCGCCCTGGTCGGCCCCACCGGCGTGGGCAAGACCACGACCATTGCGAAACTCGCTGCGAGAGCGGTGATGCGCCACGGCGCCGGGCGCGTGGCGCTGGTCAGCACCGACCACTACCGCATCGGCGCCGCCGCGCAGCTGGAGCACTACGGGCGCCTGCTCGGCGTGCAGGTCTATCCCGCCTACGACGCGCGCAGCCTGGGCAAGGTGCTGGAAATGCTGGCCGGCCGCCACACCGTGCTGATCGACACCGCCGGCATGGCCGGCAGCGACCCGCGGCTGGCGCAGCAGCTGGAGATCCTCGCCGACACCGGCGAGCTGCGCTCCTGCCTGGTGCTGGCGGCCAACGCGCAGACTTCCTCGCTGGAGGATGCGGTGCGCGCCTACCGCGCGCTGAAGCCGCATGCCTGCATCCTGACCAAACTGGACGAGGCGCCGAAGCTGGGCGGCGCGCTGTCGGTGCTGATCCGCAACCGCCTGCCGCTGGACTACGTCACCGACGGCCAGCGCGTGCCCGAGGACATCGCCACCGCCGACGCGCGCGTGCTGGTGTGCCGCGCCGCGCAGTCGCTCAAGAGCGAGCTTCCCGACGACGACCTGATGGCCGAGCGCTTCGGCCTCGCCGTGGCGCAGGCATGAACGGGGTGCTCGCGATGAACCAGGCGGCGGGACTGCGGCAGATGCTGGCGGCGATGGTCGGCCGGCCCGTCGCGGAGGCGGGCGCCGGCCACCAGGCCGATGGCCTGCTGTCCGCGGTGGCGGGCGCGCGCCGGCACTGCCAGACGATCGCGGTGGCCGGCGGCAAGGGCGGCGTGGGCAAGAGCACGCTGGCGGTGAACCTTGGCGTGGCGCTGGCCGGCGCCGGCCGCGAGGTGATGCTGCTGGATGCCGACACCGGGCTGGCGAACGTCGACGTGATGCTCGGCCTCGCGCCGTCGCGCCACATCGGCCACCTGCTCGACGGCGAATGCACGCTGCAGGAACTGCTGCTGCCTGCGGCCTGCGGCCTGCAGGTGGTGCCGGCCGGTTCCGGCGCGCGCCGGCTGGCGCAGCTGGGCAACAACGAACTGGCCGCGATCATCCGCGCCTTCGACGAACTGGCGCGGCCGCCCGAATACCTGCTGGTGGATACCGCCGCGGGCCTGTCCGACAGCGTGACGATGTTCGCCGCCGCCGCCGCCGAGGTGATCCTGGTGGTGTGCGACGAGCCCGCCTCGCTGACCGACGCCTACGGCCTGGCCAAGGTGCTCAGCCGCGACTTCGGCGTGCGCCGCCTGCGCATGGTCGCCAGCATGGCGCGCAACGAGGGCGAGGCACGGCAACTGCACCAGAAGCTGGCGCGCGTCAGCGACCGCTTCCTCGACGTGGCGATCGAATTCAGCGGCTGGGTGCCACACGACGAGCGCCTGCGCCAGGCGATCCGGCGCCAGGCCGCGGTGGTCGAGCTGTGGCCGTCCAGCCCGTCGGCGCGGGCATTCAAGAAACTGGCCGGTGCGGTCGATAAGTGGATCGAGCCCGAGCATGCGGGTCTCGACCGTATCTCCTTCTTCGGTGGCCGGACGGCTCCGGCCGGGGGTATGCCGGGATGAACGCGGCTTCGGAATATCTGCAACTCTCCCGCGAGAGTGCCGACGAACTGGTACGTCGGCACGCGCCGCTGGTCCGGCGGATCGCCTATCACCTGATGGGGCGGTTGCCGGCCAGCGTCGACGTGGGCGACCTGATCCAGGCGGGAATGATCGGTTTGCTGGAGGCAGCGCGCCACTTTGCCCACGACAAGGGCGCCAGCTTCGAGACGTTTGCGGGCATCCGCATCCGTGGCGCGATGCTGGACGAGCTGCGCCGCGCCGACTGGACGCCGCGCTCGGTGCACCGCAAGACCCGCGAAGTGGCCGAGACGATCCGCCAGATCGAGGCCGAGACCGGCGCCGTGGCGGACGACGCCGAAGTGATGCGCCGGCTCGGCATGAGCGCGGAGGAGTACCACCAGGTGCTCGCCGACGCGACCTCCTCGCGCCTGCTCAGCCTCACCTCCTCGGACGACGGCGAGGACACCGGCGTGCTCGACGTGGCCGACGAGAACAGCCTCGGCCCGGACGAGGGCATCGAGCACCACGGCATGCGCGCGGCGCTGGTCGAGGCGATCGGCGCGCTGCCCGAGCGCGAGCAGCTGGTGATGTCGCTGTACTACGAACAGGAATTGAACCTCAAGGAAATCGGTGCCGTGCTCGGCGTCAGCGAGTCGCGCGTGTGCCAGATCCACGGCCAGGCCGTGATCCGGCTGCGCGCGCAGCTGGCCGGCTGGCGCGACTGAGTCCACGCCATCCCACCATCCCCGGGGCCACATGCGGCCCATTGCACCCGGAGCAGACGTTTGGACAAGAACATGAAAATCCTGGTGGTGGACGACTTCTCCACCATGCGGCGCATCGTCAGGAACCTGCTGGTCGAGCTGGGCTTCACCAACACGCTGATCCAGGAAGCCGACGACGGCGAGAACGCCATGATCATGCTGCGCAGCCAGCCGTTCGACCTGGTGGTGACCGACTGGAACATGCCGAACATGACCGGCATCGACCTGCTGCGCGCGATCCGCGCCGAGGCTGCGCTGAAGGGCTTGCCGGTGCTGATGGTCACCGCCGAGAACAACCGCGACCAGATCATCGCCGCCGCCCAGGCCGGCGTGAACGGCTACGTCGTCAAGCCGTTCACCGCGGTCACGCTCAGGGAAAAACTCACCAAGATCTTCGAACGGATCGCCGCCAGCGGAGCCAGCGCATGAATGCCGTCCTACCTCTCGCCGTCGACGACAGCCTGCCGCCCGAGCTGCGCAATCTGCTGAACAGCCCGGAAGGCCCCGCCTTCGAGCACGCGCTGGACACGATGGTGCGCCAGCGCGAGCAGCACCTGTTCCGCGCGCTGGGCCAGCTCGCCCGCGAACTGCACGACGCCGTGCGCCGCCTCGGCGGCGAGCTGGCGCAGGAAGGCGTGCCCGGCATCGTGGCCGACGCGCGCCAGCACCTGCAGGACGTGCTGGAAATGAGCGCGAACGCCGCCAACCGCAGCATCGATTTCGCCGAGCGCCTGCGACCGCAGGCCGAGTCGCTGGCGCGCAACGCCTGGGACGTGCTGCAGCAGGCCGAGGGCGACGAACCCGCCGCCGCGCTGGCGCGCGAAGCCGCCACGTTCGCCGACAGCTGCCGCGCCGGTCTCGGCGACATGGTGGTGGCGCAGTCCTGGCAGGACCTCACCGGCCAGCGCATCAAGAAGGTCGCCAGCTTCATCGGCACGGTGGAATCCTCGCTGCTGGAACTGGTGCGCCTCACCGGCGCGCTGGCCGGCGTCGAGGCGCCGGTCGACGTGGCCAAGGTGACCAGCCAGGAGGATGCCGACCGGCTGCTCAGCGAATTCGGGTTCTAAGAGCCTGCTTATGCTCCCCAAGCACTCCGCGTTGTCATCGAGTGGCCGCCAGGTGGTAGTGCGTGGCGCAGCGCCTGCCTGGCTGGCAGGTCAAGCCGCGCGCTGCCGCATGGCGGCCACTCGATGGCAACCCGCGGGGCCGGGTCTGTTTGCCCGCATGCCTGCGTCATCACTCAGTCGTGGACGGACGTCCACTCCTTCGTTCTTCCTTGGCATGCGCGCAAACAGCTCCCGGCGCGGGGTGCTTGGGGAGCATAAGCAGGCTCTACGATGAACGCGGATTTCGACAATGAGCTGCGCCAGGACTTCCTGGTCGAGGCCGGCGAGCTCGTCGAGCGGCTGGGCGAGCAGCTGGTCGGGCTGGAAGCGGCGCCGGACGACGGCGAGCTGCTGAATGCCGTGTTCCGCGCCTTCCACACCGTCAAGGGCGGCGCGGGCTTCCTCGCGCTGGAACCGATGGTGCAGCTGTGCCACCACGCCGAGGATCTGCTCAACCTGGCCCGCAACGGCGCGGTGCGGCTCGACGCCAGCTACATGGACGCGCTGCTGCAGACGCTGGACCGGCTGGTCGAGATGATGGCCGCGCTCGGCGCCGGCACGTCGCTGGCGATGCCGCCCGCCGAACTGCTGCAGGCGCTGCTGCCGCGTGGCGGCAAGTCCGCCGCCGCCGCACCTGCACCGGCGCCTGTACCGGCGCCGTCGCCCGAACCGGCGGGCGGCGCCATCGACGACAGCGAGTTCGAGGCGCTGCTCGACAGCCTGTACGGCACCGCCGCGCCGGGCACGGTAGCGCCGACCGTCCTGCCGCCCGCGCCGGCACCGGACGCAACGATCGACGACGACGAATTCGAGGCGCTGCTGGACACGCTGCACGGCAAGGGCGGCCAGCCCGGCTTGCAAGACGCGGGCGGCCAGCCCGGTATCGCTGCCGCGCCAATCGCGGCACCCGCATCTGCGCCCGCTGCCGCGCCTGCGCCCGCCGCGCGCCACGCCGCGCCGGCCGTCGAGACCACGGTGCGCGTGGACACCGCGCGGCTGGACCTGCTGGTCAACCACGCCGGCGAACTGGTGCTGGCGCGCAACCGCCTGCTCAGCCTCGCCGCGCGTCACGGCAGCGAGACGCTGGCCGCCGCGGCCGGCGAACTGGACCGCATCACCGACGAGTTGCAGGGCGCGGTGATGGGCATGCGTATGCAGCCGGTGGGCCGGCTGTTCCAGCGCTTCCCGCGCATCGTGCGCGACCTCGCCCGCCAGCTCGGCAAGGAAGTGGAACTGGTGCTGGAAGGCGAGGGCACCGACCTCGACCGCAGCCTGGTCGAGGCGCTCGCCGATCCGCTGATCCACCTGCTGCGCAACGCGCTCGACCACGGCGTGGAAGCGCCGGACCTGCGCGAGCAGGGCGGCAAGCCGCGCAAGGGCCGCGTGGTGCTGTCGGCCAGCCAGCGCGGCGAGCGCATCGTGATCACGGTGAGCGACGACGGCCGCGGCATGGACCCGGAAATCCTGCGCCGCAAGGCGGTGGAGAAGGGCGTGATCGACGCGGCGCAGGCCGCGCGGCTTTCCGAAGCCGAGTGCTACGAACTGATCTTCCGCCCCGGCTTCAGCACCGCCGCCACGGTGTCGGATGTCTCCGGCCGCGGTGTCGGCATGGACGTGGTGAAGACCCGCATCACCGAGCTGGGTGGCACGCTGGCCGTGCATTCGCGCCTCGGCCACGGCAGCGAGCTGGAACTCGCCGTGCCGCTCACCCTCGCCGTGCTGCGCGTGCTGATGGTGCGTGTGGGTCAGCGTCTGTTGGCGCTGCCGCTGGGCAACGTGGAAGAAGTGTTCGAACTGGCCGCGGGCCAGGACTGCCTGCTCGACGGCCGCCTGGTCGCGCGTCACCGCGGCCGTGCGCTGCCGCTGGTCGACCTGGTCGACTGGGCCGGCGTGGCGGCCGAGCCGGTGCGCCACGTGGCGGTGCTGCACATCGGCCACCAGCGGTTGGGCTGCCTGGTGCACGAGGTGCTCGGCCGCGAGGACGTCATCGTCAAGCCGCTCGGCCACCTGTTCGCCGACGTGCCCGGCGTCGCCGGCGCCACCGTCACCGGCGACGGCCGGCTGGCGCTGGTGATGGAGCTGGCCGGTCTCGCCGACGGCGCCGCGCCGTCTCCTCTCCCCCTCGCGCAGACCGGCTAAGAGCCTGTTTATGATCCCCAAGCACCCCGCGTTGTCATCGAGTGGCCGCCAGGTGGTAGGGCGTGGCGCAGCGCCTGCCTGGCTGGCAGGCCAAGCCGCGCGCTGCCGCATGGCGGCCACTCGATGGCAACCCCAGCACCTATCAATTCCGGGGCCGGGCCTGTTTGCCCGCATGCCTGCGTCATCACTCAGTCGTGGACGGACGTCCACTCCTTCGTTCTTCCTTGGTCTGCGCGCAAACAGCTCCCGGCGCGGGGCGCTTGGGGATCGTAAACAGGCTCTAACATCATGGATCTGATCAGCATCATCGGCACGATCCTGGCCTTCGTGGTCATCATCGTCGGCACCATCCTCAAGGGCTCCACGGTCGACGCGCTGTGGAACCCCGCCGCGTTCGTGATCGTGTTCATCGGCACGCTGGCGGCATTGCTGGTGCAGAACCAGGGCAAGGTGCTCAAGCGCGCGCTGAAGATGATGGCGATGGTCTTCAAGCCACCGCAACACCGGCCGGACGACCTGATCAGCCGCATCGTGGGCTGGAGCGAGATCTCGCGCCGGCAGGGCCTGCTGGGCCTGGAGCCGCAGATCGAGTCCGAGTCCGACCCGTTCGTGAAGAAGGGCCTGCAACTGCTGGTCGACGGCGGCGAGCCGGAGGCGATCCGCGGCGTGCTGGAGGTGGACCTGGAAACCCGCGAGGCCACCGACCTGGCCGGCGCCAAGGTGTACGAGAACGCCGGCATCTACTCGCCCACGCTGGGCATCATCGGCGCGGTGATGGGCCTGATGGCGGTGATGCAGAACCTCGCCGACCCGTCCAAGCTCGGCCACGGCATCGCGGCGGCCTTCGTCGCCACCATCTACGGCGTGGCGCTGGCGAACCTGTTCATGCTGCCGATGGCGGCGCGGCTGAAGGGCCTGATCAACAAGCAGACGCGGATGCGCGAGATCCTGATCGAGGGCCTGGTGTCGATCGCCCAGGGCGACAACCCGCGCCAGATCGAGTCGCGCCTGCAGGGTTACGTGGCATGAGGCGGCACAAGCACGAGGACCACGTGAACCACGAGGCGTGGGCGATTCCCTATGCCGACCTGATGACCCTGCTGCTGGCGTTCTTCGTGGTGATGTACGCGGTCTCGGTGGTCAACGAAGGCAAGTTCCGCGTGATGTCCGAATCGCTGATCGAGGCGTTCAACGGCTCCAGCCACGCGGTCGCGCCACTGCCGCCGACCCGCGTGCGGCCGCACAACGTCAACCCCGCGATCGCCACGCCGGCCGGGCAGGCGGGTTCCGCGGCGGTGCCGATCGCCGTGCCGATCCCGCCGCATCCGGTGGCGCTGCAGGGCGGCAACGGCCGCGACATCGCGCACCAGACCACGCCACCGGCCAACCTCAAGCGCATCGAGGCCGATGTGCGCAAGGCGCTGCAGGCGCTGATCGACCGCAAGCAGGTGGTGGTGCGCAACAACGGACAATGGCTGGAGATCGAGATCCGCACCGACATCCTGTTCCCCAGTGGCGTGGCGCAGCTGTCCGTGCCGGCGCAGGGCGTGCTGCACAACCTCGCCGCGGTGCTGGCGGGCTTCGCCAATCCGCTGCGGGTCGAAGGCTTCACCGACGACGTGCCGATCAACACCGCGCTGTATCCCTCGAACTGGGAACTCTCGGCCGCGCGTGCCGGCAGCGTGGCGCGACTGTTCGTCAACAACGGCATCGTGCCGGACCGGCTCGGCATCATCGGCTGGGGCGAGATGCATCCGGTGGCCGACAACGACACCGTGGAAGGCCGCAACGAGAACCGCCGCGTGCTGGTGGTGGTGATGGGCGAGGGCTCGGCGCCGCAGCGCGAGCGCAGCACCATCGGCGAACTCGACCGGCAACCCGGCATCGCCGAGGCGACCGCGCCGGGCATGTTGCCCACCGTGCAGGTGATCGAGCCCTTGCGGCCGGCAGCGGCGGGGAAGGGTGCGCCGGCCGAAGCGCCGGCCGCCACGGCTCACGCGGAAGCCACCATCCCCTCGGACAGCGCATCCGGTAGCGCGATCCAGGCCAGGGCTACGCCATGAACAGCCATGCTTCCGACCACGCCGGCGCGGATCGCCACTGGCTGTCGTTCCGCATCGGTGCGCAGCTGTATGCCGCGCGGCTGGCCGACGTCAGCGAGGTGATCCGCGACGAGGAACTGACCCCGGTGCCCGGCGCCGCCGCCGATCTGCTCGGCGTGCGCCACCTGCGCGGCCGCATCGTGCCGGTGATGGACGGCCGCCGGCGGCTGGGCCTGCCGGCAGAGCCCGCCGCCGATCCGCTCACGGTGCGCATCGTGATGCTGGCGCATGCCGGCCACTCGCTCGGCCTCAAGGTCGACGCGGTCGGCGAACTGATCGACCGCGACGGCCTGGAGATCGCACCGCCGCCGCCGGGCCGGGCCAGCCGCGACGACGATCCGGTCAGCGGCGTGCTGCCCTGGCGGGACGGCTTCGTGGCCCTGCTCGACGCGCGCCGGCTGTACCGGCTGGAAGGAGACGACGATGTGGCTTGAACTGGGCGTGCTCGCGCTGCTCCTGCTGGCCACCGGCCAGACCCTCCTGCTGCTGCGACTTTGGCGGCAGTCCCGTCGGCTGCATCAACGCGTCGATGCGTTGTGGCAGAACGCCGCCGGCACCAGTACCGACGTGCCGACCTCGATGCTGGTGACCGCGCTGGGTCGGCTCGAACGCCAGCTCGGCCAGGTGGAACGGCCGGCCTCGCCGGGACGCTCGTGGGAGCTGGCCAAGCAACTCGCGCGCGAAGGCGCGGATGTCGAGCAATTGGTGGCGTGTTGCGGGCTGTCGCGCGACGAGGCGACGCTGATCCTCGCGATGCGCGTGCCGGTCGTGTAAGAGTCGGTTCAAGATTTCCCAGTGCGTGTCGTCGTCCTTGATGTTGACGACGAGGCGGCGTCCGCGATGCACTTCCTCCCCTCGCCCACTTGTGGGAGAGGGGTAGGGGAGAGGGGCTTTTGCTCTTCGCGTTATCGCAAGTTTCAAAGCGGTTTCGGACGCCTGCCGGCGCCCGAGCTACTTTCTCTTTGCGTGCTCAAAGAGAAAGTAGCCAAAGAGAAAGAGCACCCCGATGCGACGCTCTCCGGGCATCCTGCCCTGCGAGTCCGTGAGTCGTGACCGGGCTTTTCGAGCGGACTCCTGTCCGCGCGAAAAGGCGTTGCCCTCCATGGCAACGCCCGCTGCGCGGCCTGATCGTCCCCGCCTCACCGCCGCACAGGGGCCCCGAAGAGCAGCGCGCTCCTGCACGCAGAAGCAAGAACAAAGGCAACAGAGCAGAAGCGGCGTTGCTTGGATTGAACTGCTGCAGCCGTATTTCTGCGTCGTGTCGTGGACCGCGGCGAGTGGCCGTTCTTGGGCCTGACTCGTGTATGGAAGCACTCCTGAAAGGTTAGATCAGGATGTCCACCAAACCGTGGAAGCTTCGCTTCGACTTAAATTGCTGGATGATGACTCACCTGAGGTCATCTGCGAATTTCTTCTTGAGTTGCTCGATTGCGTTAACAACGGCTTCTCTTTCGTGGAAGCTGGCAACATCCTTAAAGCGAAGCTGTGATTGCTCTAACTCTGTGGCGATGACCTGCAGGGTCAACACTAGCGAAGCGAAGGAATCACTCTCGTCGCTCAGCGGTCGAAGCAACTCGGTCGACCGTTCGATAAACTCTTGGTGGGTCGCATTAAGCTTTCCCGCTTTGTGTAGCCGAATGCCTTGTGTTAATTCCGTCGTAGCCTTTGAATTCATGGAGTTGTGGCTGGAAAGTGCTAACTGAAATACGTCCCATACGACATTGGATCTAATAAGATTGCCGAGTCGATGGTGGGCAATTCTCTGAAAGTTTGTCGCTCGCAGATCCAAGAATCCGGATTTCAGTTCCGCTAAGTCAAATTCATCCGGGAGCTCACGATAGAGGCGTAGAACTTCTAAAGCGCGTGCCCAATTGTGGCCAAAAATACGAGATACAGACTCAATTTCGGCCGCAATTACGTCTACTGATTGCTCTAGGTATCGCTGCTTAACAGTTTCGTACTCTTTCTGTCGAAAGAAGTAAGACAGCCCCACGCGGGCCACGAGAAGCCCGGCGCTCAAGGTCAACGCGGCGCGCAAAAGCTCATGTAGGAAAATGTCGAGAGTCATCACATAACGCCTGAGGTAACCGCTGTGAGCCCGCATAGCGGGCGAGCATCCGGTTGACCGAGTTACTAGTCGGCAACCCGGATGCCAGGGTATGCCAGCTCTGTAATACGCCTTAAGTCTGCATCGGTGGTCTTGGTGATGCGGTGAAGTCGCTCCATGTATGGGTCGAGTAGAACATTAGTTTCCCCGAACATTCTTTCGATCTCAATCATTTCCTTCGTGACTTTTTCGCGCCACCCACTGTCCGTTGCGGCTCTACAAATTGTGTCTGATATCCGATGCGCGAGTTCGTTGCGGAAGAACACCATATTGTCTAGCTCCTCCCGAAGTTCCTCGCTTGGATCAAAACGGTTCACGAACTCGTTAACCAGCCGGCCGAGAGTGAGCTTTTTGAAGGATTCGTGTGTCGCGGGCTCATCCCTTTCAATGGCATTGCACAGCAAGAAAGTAGAAAGGCGAAGTTCCATGTGATGTGCGGCGAGCATGGCACGACCATACGACGCGTGCATTAGGAGTATTTGAAATATTTCGTGCGAATCCACGGGCACCCTCCATCGACGGCTAACGCTGGAGTTAAGCGGCGGCGAAGCCGTCCGCCTTGAGCGAAATGTTAGATGGTCGTCCGCGCATGAATTATTAGAACGTCCGCGACAGCATCTATGGTCTCTGTAAATTCATCAACGTCCGAAAAAATAATCCTCAGATCGCCGTTTTTATCCTTCTCGAATTCCACGTAAGGCTTTCTGATTATTTCTCCAGATCCATTCCCATGAGAGATCACATGCCTCAAATTTCTTGCATGATCGTATTTTAGAAATAAATCATTAGATGATTCTTTAATAATGTCCGGTATTTTCTTTTCGTCTATTTCGAGGCTGTTGCATAACTTTTCTAGCGCACCAAAATAGCGAAGAAGGAAAGAGTATGAGAGTTCGCTCTCATATACACGGACATGATCTGGGTCGCAGAAGTGAATTCCGTTCACCTGTTGTGGAAATTCGAGATCGCTGTCCGGAAGGCAGGATGCAAAGAAGTGATAGGCCTGCTTTATGAATCCAGTTGCAAGATGGAACGTCTCTTTCACATCACGCTGCATATCACTCACATGGGCACCTAAACTGCAATTCGGCCTCACATCGAGGGCGGTAATCGGAATCGTGGCGGCCCGCTCAGTGGCTGTCAATCAGGGAGTCCTTGCGTCATATCAACCACTTGTCTGCTGGCTGCGTGGCGTAGCCGCAGGCAGCATCGCCATGTTATCCGGCATCCCGGAGGCAACATGCGTTATCAGGGACAAAGCGAGGTGGCAAGCGAGCGGCGGGAGCCGTCGACGCCACCGCCATGTAGTCCTCTGGATCGGGTGCGTAGGACGGTTCCAGGTTCACTTGTTGGCCAAGCAACTCGCGCGCGAACGCGCGGATGCCGGGCAGCTGGTCGCGTGTTGCGAACTGTCGCGTGACGAGGCGGAACCTGATTCTCGCGATGCGCACGCCAGCGGCGTGAATCAGCCCTGCTCTTCCGCCGCGTCATAGACCGCGGCCAGCACCGACGCCGCGGCGGCATAGAGCAGCACCGGCACGTCGTCGCGCAGGCGCAGGCCGGCCAAGAGGGCGGCGATCTGCGGATCGGCGTGCAGCGGCAGGCCCAGTGCCTGCGCGCGGGCGCGCAGGCTTTCCAGCGCCTCGGGCGGCAACGCGCGGCTCTCGCCGCTGCCGGGCGCGGACAGGCGCAGGCTGACCCGGCGCGTGGGTGGAGAAGTGGGCGAGTTCATGCGGTGGCCTGCAGCAGCACGGCGCTGTAGCGGTTCGGCGGCTCGGGCAGGCCCAGTTGGCAACTCAGCTGGTCGAGCAGCAGGCCGCAGGCGGCGAGGCGCTGGCGCAGCGCGCCGAACTGGCGCTCCAGCCGTTGCACGGTATCGGCTTGCGCGGCCCACAGGCGCACCGACAGGCGCGGCTCGCGCAGTTGCAGCTCGCCCTGCACCGCGCCCAGCGCGGGCAGGTCCAGCGCGAAGCCCAGGTTCCAGCCGCGGCTGCCGTCGCCGGTGTCGATGGCGTATTCCAGCTGCAGTTGCAGCACGTCGCGGCCGTCCACGCCGTGCAGTGGAATCTCGATCATCCACGCCGGCAGCGGGCCGCTGGCGGACTCCAGCTGGGCCACCTCGACCCGCGCCAGTGCGGCCTTCACGTCGCCTTGCAGACGATCCAGCAGCGGCTCCACTTCGCCACTCGCCAGCAGCGATGGCGGCAAGGCCGCGCGCGGCTGCGCCTGCAGGCCGCGCTGCAGCATGGGTGGCGCGGTGTCGCCGGTGTTCCGCGTCGACGGCGCCGGCGCGCGACGGTCGAGCAAGGCGACCAGGCGCAGCAGCGCACCCTTCCAGTCGTCCTGCAGCGGGGGTGCCGGCTGGCCCGGCGGACGCGCAAGCAGGGATTCGAGGAACAGCCCGCTGTGTTCGATCGCCACGCGCAGGCCTTCGCCGCGGGTGACCTCGGCCGGGCTGGGCATGGCCTGTTCGAGCAGGGCGAGCGCGTTGCGCAGTTCCGGCGCCAACTGGCGCAGCACCGGCCGCTGGGCCAGCGCGTCCAGCGTGGCCAGCAGCGGCGCGTAGCCGTTCTGCTGCGGCAGGCGCTCGCGCAGGGCGCGCTGCAGCACGGGGTCGGCCGGCTGCGCGAGCATCTCCAGTTGCGGCTGGGCGCCCAGGCTCAGCACGCGCACCTGGAATTGCGCGGGCAGCTGGCCACCCGCCACGTCGGCCTCCACCGTCAGCGTGCCGATCTGCAGGACCTGCAGGCCTTGCGCATTCACGCCCAGCGGCCGCGCCAGCAGCACGCTGCCGATGCGCCAGCTGGGCGCGGCGCTGCCGGAGGCGGCGCCGGCCCACGTCAGGGCGGCAAGGCTGGTCGGCTGGATGATCAAGCGGATTCCTGCGCGTGGATGGTGGTGTCGAGAGCGGGCTCGTCCCAAAGGACATCGACCGTTTTCGCACGAACTTGAGGCGACGTCGCCGGACCGGCAAATGGGACTAAAGCGTGCACCAGCGCGGCCGATAAGCCCAGCAGTCGGCGCCAACGGGCGCGAACGGAGCGATGGGCATGGCCGGCAAGCGGGCGGCGAAACGGGACGGTGAACAGGCGGCAGGCGAGGCGGTGGCGCTGCCGCCGGACTGCCGCATGGCCGCCCTGGCGGCGCTGCACACCGAACTGGTGGCGGCCTTGCCGGGCGGCGCCATCGAGCTCGACGGCGGCCAGGTGGAGCGCGTGGACACCGCCGCGCTGCAGCTGCTGGTGCTGCTGCGCCGCGCGCTGGACGGCCGCGGCGGCACGTTGGCCTGGCGCGGCAGCAGTGCGGCATTGAACGACGCAGCCGGCCTGCTGGGCCTGGCGAAGATTCTGGAACTGCCGGCCGCCCGGCCGGCCTGAACGAGGTGGCAGCATGGCAAAGATTCTTGCGGTAGACGATTCGGCCTCGATGCGCGGCATGGTGGCCTTCACCCTGCGCGGCGCGGGCCACGAGGTGACCGAGGCCGAGAACGGCCAGCTGGCGCTGGATGCGGCCGGCGGCAGCGCGTTCGACCTGGTGCTGGCCGACGTCAACATGCCGGTGATGGACGGCATCAGCATGGTGCGCGCGCTGCGTGCGAAGCCCGAGTACAAGGGCGTGCCGATCCTGATGCTCACCACCGAGTCGCACACCGAGAAGAAGATGGAAGGCAAGGCCGCCGGCGCCACCGGCTGGCTGGTCAAGCCGTTCGACCCCGAGCAGTTGCTGGCCACCGTCAAGCGCGTGCTGGGCTGAGGAATAGTATGGCCACGGTCGACCTGACCCAGTTCCACCAGACCTTCTTCGAGGAAAGCCGCGAAGGCCTCGACGCGATGGAGGCGGCGCTGCTGGCGCTGGACTCGGGTTCGACCGACCACGAGCTGGTGCACACCATCTTCCGCGCGGCGCATTCCATCAAGGGCGGCGCGGCGACGTTCGGCTTCGCCGACATGGCCGCGTTCACCCACGTGGCCGAATCGCTGCTGGAGGAAGTGCGCAGCGAACGCCGCGCGGTGGATGCCGGGCTGATCGACCTGCTGCTGCGATCGCTCGACTGCCTGCGCGGCATGCTGGACCGCACCAGCCACGGCCAGCCCGCGGCCGACGCCGGCAGCGAGGCGCTGCGTGCCGAGCTGGCGCAACTGGTCGCGGGCGCGACGGCACCCGTCGCGGTGCAGGCGTCGGCCGCGGCGGCCGCCGGCTGGGCGATCCGCTTCGTCGCGCTGCCGCACCTGCTGCAGACCGGCAACGATCCCCTGCGCGTATTCAACGAATTGCAGGCGCTGGGTCGGCTGGAAGTGCTGCGCGCCTTCGTGACCGAATCCGCGCCCGCGGACTTCGCCACGCTCGATCCCGGCCAGTGCCATCTCGGCTGGGAACTGCGCCTGCACGGTGCGGTGGCGCGCGCGGATCTCGACGCCGTGTTCGACTGGCTGGACGGCGACTGCGAACTCGCGATCGCGCCGTTGGCTGCGGCCGCGACCGAAGCGGCCGCGCCTGCGCCCGTGCCTGCGGCACCCGCACCAGTGGCCGTTCCCGCCGCGGCACCGGCCGTCGCACGCGAGGCATCGGCCTCCGCTCATGCCGACGGCGGCTCGATCCGCGTGGGCATCGACAAGGTCGACGCGCTGATCGACATGATGGGCGAGCTGGTGATCACCCAGTCCATGCTCAGCGACATCGGTGAGCACTTCGATCTTTCGCAGCTGGAGCGGCTGCGCGAGGGGCTGGCCCAGCTGGAGCGCAACACGCGCGAGCTGCAGGACAGCGTGATGCGCATCCGCATGCTGCCGATCGGCAGCGTGTTCAACCGCTTCCCGCGGCTGGTGCGCGACCTCGAGCGCAAGCTCGGCAAGCAGGTGCGGCTGGAGCTGCACGGCGAGCACACCGAGCTGGACAAGACCGTGTTGGAGAAGATCGGCGATCCGATGGTGCACCTGGTGCGCAACGCGATTGACCACGGCCTGGAAATGCCGGAGCAGCGCCGCGCCGCGGGCAAGTCGGAAACCGGCACGCTCACGCTCGACGCGCACCACGAGGGCAGCAACATCATCGTGCGGATCAGCGACGACGGCGCCGGCCTGAACCATGAACGCATTCGCGCCAAGGCGGTGGAGCGAGGGCTGGTTTCGGCCGCCCAGCCGCTGAGCGACGACGAGGTGGCCGAGCTGATCTTCCAGCCCGGCTTCTCCACCGCGGCCCAGGCCACCGACCTTTCCGGCCGCGGCGTGGGCATGGACGTCGTGCGCCGCAACGTGCGCGACCTCGGCGGCAGCGTGGGCGTGAAGAGCGTAGCCGGCCAGGGCAGCGTGTTCACCATCGCGCTGCCGCTGACGCTGGCGATCATCGACGGCCTGGTCACCACGGTGGGCGCCGAGCGCTACATCGTGCCGCTGATCTCCATCGTCGAATCGCTGCGCCTGCCGGCCGACGCCGTGCGCCGCACCGCCGGCGGTGGCGAGGTGTTCCGCTTCCGCGACGAATACCTGCCGGTGATCCGCCTGCACCACGCCTTCGGCTGCGCCGACGCGGTCACCGCGATCGAGCGCGGCATCGTGGTGGTGGTCGAGGACGGCGGCCAGCGCGTGGGCCTGCTGGTCGACGAACTGGTGGGCCAGCAGCAGGCGGTGATCAAGTCGCTGGAGAAGCATTACCAGCAGGTACAGGGCGTGTCGGGAGCCACCATCGTCAGCGACGGTTCGGTGGCCCTGATCGTCGACGTGGGCGGCGTGGTACGGCTGGGACGGCGCAGCAAGGCGGCCTGAGCGGAGCCCGCTGCGCAAGCGAACCTCGATGCGGCCCTCCGTGGGTCGGGATTCATCCCGACAACGCGCCCCCGGCTGAAGGGTCGGGATGAATCCCGACCTGCATGGGCACTCGGTCGCCGGGCCACGTTCTCGCGCATTGCCTGCCGGTGGTGCGCTCGTGTGCCGCGCGCAGTCGCGCCTGCCGGGCGTTTTCGTGGCCGCTGGCTCCCGGTCCGCGCATGGAAACCCGCTCAAGTCCGCCGTGGCCGGGCCGATACAAGACCGAGGCCGGGCGCCCCGCGGCGCCCATCACGAGGTAGACGATCCATGCACGAACACCATGCGGACACGGCAGCCACCGTGCAGCAGCTCACCTTCAGCCTGGCCGGCGAGGAGTACGGCGTCGACATCCTGGCGGTGCGCGAGATCCGCGGCTGGTCGCGGGTGACCCGCATCCCGCAGGCGTCCGCGTACATGCTCGGCGTGCTGAACCTGCGCGGCGCGATCGTGCCGGTGCTGGACCTGCGCCTGCGCTTCGGACTGGAACGCGAGAGCTACGGCGACAACACGGTGATGATCGTGGTGGCCGTGGCCGAGCGCCTGTTCGGCATCGTGGTGGACGCGGTGTCCGACGTGGTCGACATCGACCCGGCGACGGTCAAGCCGGTGCCGGACATGGGCGCGATCGTCGACACCCGCTACCTCAAAGGTCTGACCACCCATGCCGATCGCATGGTGATGCTGCTGGACGTGGAGAAACTGATGCGTCCGGAAGACGTGGAAACGCTGGATGCCGCGCTGCCGGCCGTCCGCGAAGTCGAAGTTGCCGCCTGATTCGGGAATCACGATGAACATCAAGAAATTCACCGCGCGTTTCGCCAAGTTTTCCACCTTGTCGGTCAAGGCCCGCCTGATCGGCACCTTCGCGCTGCTCGCGATCATGCTGGTGGCGGGCGCCGGCGTGGGCCTGGGCGTGATGTCCTGGCAGAACGAGGGCATGCGCCACAGTTACGAGGAGGCGATGGTGCCGGCGCAGCTGATGGGCGAGTTGCGCTCCAAGTCGCTGATGAACTTCGTCGTGCTGGGCGAGGCGGCCAACGTGATCGGCAAGGCCGACCAGGTGAAGCAGAAGGTCGCCGAATCCCAGAAGCTCCAGAAGGAGATCGCCGCGGACAACAAGCAGCTGTCGGCGCTGCCGCTCAGCGCGGACATCGCGGCGAAGTACAAGGCCTATCGCGCCACCGACGCGGACTACGCGAGCAGCCTGAAGGATGTCTACGACGCGCTGGGCCAGAATGACGACGGCACCCGCGACCTGCTGGAGATGGAAGTGCGGCCGGGGCTGATGATGCGTCTGGACACGCTCGACAAGCTGATCCGGGCGCAGGGCGACGAGGTGAAGCAGATCTACCACACCCAGGTCAGCCGCTACGGCGTGGTGCGCGCACTGGTGCTGGTCACGCTGTCCGGCGGCCTGATCTTCGCGCTGCTGGTGGCGACCCTGCTGGTGCGTTCGATCAGCGGCACGCTGGCGCGCCTGGTGACGGTGGCGCACGCGATCGCCGACGGCCGGCTGGGCCACGGCATCAAGGTGAAGCGGATGGACGAGCTGGGCCGCCTGCTCGACGCGTTCCGGGTGATGGACGAGCGTCTCGCGGCGATCGTGGGCGAGGTGCGCCAGGGTTCCGACGCGGTGTCGAGCGCGGCGCAGCAGATCGCGCGCGGCAACGACGACCTCAGCCAGCGCACCCAGGAACAGGCTTCCAGCCTGGAGGAAACCGCCTCGTCGATGGAGGAGATGACCTCCACCGTGAAGCAGAACGCGGAGAACGCCAGCCACGCCAACCAGCTGGCGCGCGGTGCCCGCGAGCAGGCCGAGCACGGTGGCGAGGTGGCCGGCAAGGCGATCGTCGCGATGGCCGAGATCGACGCCTCCAGCCGCAAGATCGGCGACATCGTGGGCTTGATCCAGGAGATCGCGTTCCAGACCAACCTGCTGGCGCTGAACGCCGCGGTGGAAGCGGCGCGCGCCGGCGAGCAGGGTCGCGGCTTCGCGGTGGTGGCCAGCGAGGTGCGCAACTTGGCGCAGCGCAGCGCCGGCGCGGCGAAGGAGATCAAGGGCCTGATCGCCGAGAGCGAGGAGAAGGTGCGCAGCGGCTCGGAGCTGGTCAACCAGTCCGGCAAGGCGCTGGCCGACATCGTCGAGAGCGTGAAGAAGGTCACCGACATCGTGGCCGAGATCGCCGCGGCCAGCCAGGAACAGTCGGCCGGCATCGACCAGGTCAACAACGCCGTGATGCAAATGGACGAGATGACCCAGCAGAACGCGGCGCTGGTCGAGGAAGCCTCGGCCGCCGCTCGCGCCATGCAGGAGCAGGCCGGCGACCTGACCAGCCAGGTGGGCTTCTTCCGTCTCGCCGGCGATGCCGCGACGGCGGACGTGCCGCCGGCGCGCGCGAAGGAAGTGGCCAAGGCCACCGAGGCGGTGTTCGCCGCCGTGCGCAAGGCGCCGCCGCGCGCGGTCGCCGCCGAAGCGGCGGACGCCGGCGCCTGGAAGGAGTTCTGAGCGTGGCCGTCGCCGCCGCTGCGATCAAGCGTGATGCGGCACCCGCGGGCGACGGCACGATCCTGCTCGGCGCGGCGGAGTTCCGCTTCCTGCGCGACTTCGTCTACGCGCACTGCGGCATCGCACTGGGCGAGCACAAGCGCCAGCTGGTGCAGGGGCGGCTGGCGCGACGCCTGCGCGCGCTGGGCCTGCCTGACTACGCGGCCTATTGCGCGCTGCTGCGCAGCGATCCGAACGGCGAGCTGGGCGAACTGGCCAGCGCGATCAGCACCAACGTCACCGCGTTCTTCCGCGAGCCGCACCACTACGAATTGCTGGAGCGCGAGCTGCTGCCGCAGTGGCTGGCACACAAGCGCCGTGACGGCGACCGGCTGCGGATCTGGTCGGCCGGCTGTTCCAGCGGCGAGGAACCGTATGCACTGGCGATGGTGCTGGCCGAGGCGCTGGAGAAGCACGGCGCCACCGGCGTCGACGCGAAGATCCTCGCCACCGACCTGTCGCCGCAGGCGCTGGAAACGGCGCGCAACGGCGTGTATCCGCTGGACAAGCTGGACGGCATCAGCGAAGAGCGCCGGCGCCGCTGGCTGCTGCGCGGCGCCGGCGAATACGAAGGCTACGCCTGCGTGCACCCGCGCCTGCGCGAACTGGTGACCGTGCAGCCGCTGAACCTGCTGCACGACTGGCCGATGCGCGGGCCGTTCGACGCGATCTTCTGCCGCAACGTGGTGATCTACTTCGACCAGCCGACCAAGCAGCGGCTGTTCAGCCGCTACGCCGCGCTGCTGCCGGCGGGCGGCCACCTGTTCCTCGGCCACTCCGAATCGCTGCACGGCATCAACGACGACTTCGAGCTGATCGGCCGCACCGTCTACCGGAAGCGCGCCTGATGCTGGCACGCACGGCCGAACGCCGGGCCACGCCCACGCTGCCCGAGGCCATGCCCGGCTTCGAGCACCTGCGCCGGTTCTGGGACCCCACCCAGAACTGCATGGTGGTGAAGGTGCTGCCGGGCGAGTTCTACGTGGGCACGCAGGACGAACTGGTCAGCACCGTGCTCGGTTCCTGCGTGGCGGCCTGCGTGCACGACTGCGTCCGCGGCATCGGCGGCATGAACCATTTCATGCTGCCCGAGCCGCGCGGCGCCAGCGACGGCTGGTCGGCCACCGTGGGGCGCGCGGCGCGCTACGGCAGCGACGCGATGGAACAGCTGATCAACGCGGTGCTGAAGGCCGGCGGGCAGCGCGCGGACCTCAGGGTGAAGGTGTTCGGCGGCGGCCGCGTGCTGGCGCAGATGAGCGACGTGGGCCAGCGCAACATCGACTTCGTGCGCCGCTACCTCGCCGCCGAACGGCTGCTGCTGGTGGCCGAGGATCTGGGCGACGTGTATCCGCGCCAGGTGCAGTTCTTCCCGCAGAGCGGCCGGGTGCGCGTGCGCCAGCTGCGCCGCAGCGACGACG
>Ga0209026_1000127_pt1 | contig 122147 bp, 90 predicted proteins | sample AraplaCL_Col_mCL_FD_184262 | JGI IMG/M metagenome (GOLD analysis project Ga0209026, IMG submission 184262) | Arabidopsis root microbial communities from the University of North Carolina, USA - plate scrape CL_Col_mCL (SPAdes) (version 2) | ecosystem: Host-associated > Plants > Roots >...
AGGTGACATAGCCCAGGCCGCTGACGTCCTGCAGCTTGTAGCCGCCACCGCCGGTGAAGTCGGCGGTGTGCTGGCCCACGCCCAGCGCGAGGCCGGCCGAGAGGTTGTCGCCGACGCGCACGTCCACTCCCAAGGTGAGGTTGACGTTGTTGCTGGTGGTCTTTGGCGAGTCGGCCTGGCCGTCGAAGCGCTGGTGCGCGTAATCCACGTTGACGAAGGCACGGGTATCGCTGCCGTTGCCGTCGGCCAGCATCTCGTTGCGGATCGCGCGGGTCTGCGCGGTGCTGGCGGCCAGCGGCGCCTCGCTCAGCAGCGAGATCTGGCCGGGCGCGGCGAGTTCGGACAGGACGATCTGGGCCAGCATCGCGTGCGTCGCGGTGGTGGGATGCACGCCGTCGGCAAACAGGTAGCTCTGGTCGGTGCCCGGCGCGTAGGAGAACGGCAGGCCCGAACCCTGCGGGCCGCACTGCACCGAACTGCCGTTGCAGGCCGGGGTGGTGACATTGCTGAAGCCATAGGCCGCGGGATTGGCGATCACCTCGTTGAGCAGAGCGTAGGTATTCACCGGAATCACGTTCAGGCCTTGGCCGCTGAGCTGCGCCAGGCCCGTGTTCAAGGTGCCGTTGAACAGCACCGCCAGTTGGGTAGCGCCCGCCGAGGCGGCCGCGCCGCCGGCCATGCCATCGGGGGTCTTGCCGATGTTCGGCAGGTTGTAGACCACCACGTACTTGGCGCCGCTCGCCTGCAGCTGGCCGAGCAGGCCGAGTTCGGTCGTCGCGGCCTTGACGGTGCCGGCGGCAAGCGCGTTCGGATCGGTGGTGGTGCCGGTCAGGTAGAAGATGTCGTTGGCGCCGCCCCAGACCTGATACAGCGCGTTCGCGTCGGCATGCCCGCCGTTGGCGGCCAGATACATCTGGAACTGCTGCGGCAGCGTCGGCACGGGGGCCACGCCCTGCACCACGCCGGCGCCGCCGAAGGCGTAGTCGGTACCGCCCAGCAACGAGGCCTGGATCGGGCTGCCCAGTCCGGCGGCGACCAGTTCCGCCGCCGTCTTGCCGGGGTTGGTGGTGAAGCGCAGCGGCGTCGGCGACCCCTGCGCAAGCGACAGGTTGCCGGCGTCGCTGAGGCTGTCACCGAACACAACGACCTTGCTGAAATCGGTGGCGCTGGCGGCGGTGCTGAACAGCAGGGCGGCCGCAATGGCGCCCACTAGGTGACGGGTACGAAGCATGCGGATACTCCCCGGCCGGGATGGCCTTGTTAGCTGGACGTTACGGTACGGCATTCCATACGGAACCGCATGCTGCAGCGCATCGCTGCAGCATGCGCGGTCGCCCGCGGGAACTCAGCGCTTGATCGCGCGTGACAATGCGTCGGCGAAGGCGCTGTTGGCCGGAGCAGGTGCCGGCTTGGGCGCGCCGCCTGGGCGCGGCCCGCGGCCGTCACGCGGGCCGGGGCGGGCGTCGCCGCCGGCCGGCTTGCCGCGCGCCTGGCCCGGCTCGTCGTCGAGGCGCATTGACAGGCCGATGCGCTGGCGCGGGAGGTCCACCTCCATCACCTTGACCTTGACGATGTCGCCGGCCTTCACCGCATCGCGCGGATCCTTGACGAAGGTGTGCGAGAGCGCCGAGACGTGGACGAGGCCGTCCTGGTGCACGCCGATGTCCACGAACGCGCCGAACGCGGCCACATTGGTGACGCGGCCTTCGAGGATCATGCCGGGGCGCAGATCCTTCACGTCCTCCACGCCCTCGGCGAAGCTGGGTGCGACGAATTCGGGGCGCGGATCGCGGCCGGGTTTTTCCAGCTCCTTCAGGATGTCGCGCACGGTGGGCAGGCCGAACTTGTCGTCGGTGTACTGCTCGGCCTTCAGGCTGCGCAGGAAGCCCAGATCGCCCATCACGTGGCGCACCTCGCGGCCGCATTGGGCGATGATGCGCTCCACCACCGGATAGGCTTCCGGATGCACGGCGGAGGTGTCCAGCGGATTGTCGCCGTTGGGTACGCGCAGGAAGCCCGCGCACTGCTCGAAGGCCTTGTCGCCGAGGCGCGGCACTTTCAACAGCGCCTTGCGGTTCGCGAACGGGCCGTTCGCGTCGCGGTGCTTCACCACGTTCTCGGCCACGGAAGCCGAAAGGCCGGCCACGCGCGCGAGCAGGGCGGCGGAGGCGGTGTTCACGTCCACGCCCACCGCGTTCACGCAGTCTTCCACGCGGGCGTCCAGCGCGCGCGCCAGCTTCACCTGGTTCACGTCGTGCTGGTACTGGCCCACGCCGATCGCCTTGGGCTCGATCTTCACCAGCTCGGCCAGCGGGTCCTGCAGGCGGCGCGCGATGGAGACGGCGCCGCGCAGGCTCACGTCCAGCTCGGGAAACTCCTTCGCTGCGAGTTCGGAGGCCGAATACACCGAGGCGCCGGCCTCGCTCACCACGATCTTGGCGAGCTTGTGCTCGGGATGGCTCTTGGCCAGCCCCTTGATGAGTTCGCCCGCGAGCTTGTCGGTTTCGCGCGAGGCGGTGCCGTTGCCAATCGCGATCAGGTCGACGTGGTGCTTCATGCACAGGCGCGCCAGCGCGGCCAGCGATTCGTTCCACTGCCGCCGCGGTTCGTGCGGATAGATGGTGTCGGTAGCGAGCAGCTTGCCGGTGGCGTCGACCACGGCCACCTTGCAGCCGGTGCGGATGCCGGGGTCCAGGCCCAGCACGGTCTTCGCGCCGGCCGGCGCGGCCAGCATCAGGTCCTTGAGGTTGTCGCCGAACACGCGGATCGCCTCGTCCTCGGCGCCTTCGCGCACGCGGCCGAACAGGTCCAGCGTGAGATGCAGGTGCAGCTTCACGCGCCAGGTGAGGCGCACGGTTTCGCGCAGCCAGGCGTCGGCGGCGCGGCCGCGAGCATGGATGCCCGCATGCGCGGCCACGCGACCCTCGCCTTCGGCATGGCCTAGCTCGGCGTCCAGCGCCGGTTGCAGGTCGAGTTCGATGATGCCTTCGTTGCGCGCGCGCATCAGCGCCAAGAGGCGGTGCGAGGGAATCTTGCCCACGGCCTCGACGTGGTCGAAGTAGTCGCGGAACTTCGCGCCTTCGCTCTCCTTGCCGGCGACCACCTTGGCGCGGATCTGGCCCTTGTCCCACAACCAGTCGCGCAGTTCGCCCACCAGGTGGGCGTCTTCGGCGATGGACTCCATCAGGATCGCGCGCGCGCCATCAAGCGCGGCGCGCACGTCGGCCACACCCTTCTCGGCATCGACGAAAGCTTCCGCGAAGGCCTCGGGCGTGCGCGTGGGATCGTCGCGCAAGCCGCTGGCCAGCGGTTCCAGCCCCGCCTCGCGGGCGATCTGCGCCTTGGTGCGGCGCTTGGGCTTGTACGGGAGGTACAGGTCTTCCAGCGTGGCCTTGGTCTCGGCGCCGAGGATGTCGGCCTTCAGCGCATCGGTCAGCTTGCCCTGTTCGGTGATGCTGTCGAGGATCGCGGCGCGACGTTCCTCCAGTTCGCGCAGGTAGCGCAGGCGTTCCTCCAGCGTGCGCAACTGGGTGTCGTCCAGCCCGCCGGTGACTTCCTTGCGGTAGCGCGCGATGAACGGCACGGTGGCGCCGCCGTCGAGCAATTCCACCGCCGCGCGCACCTGTTCGGTCTTGGCGGCGATGTCCTGGGCAATGCGTTGTTCGATGCTGAGCATGGGTGGATCGGATTCCTTGCGATGGAACGGGCCGGCGCTCGCGGCCGGGCCAGCGATGATAGCAAGCCACCCCGATATTCCAGCCAGTCCGGAAGTGCCCGATCGCCCGCGGCAGTGGCGCTGACGACAGCGGCATGCGGGTCTTGCGGCCCGCGTTTTTCGCAGGTGGATCCACAGGGAATCATCAGCGGTTCCAAGCGGGTTCTCAAGGAATCCATCATGCAAGTGCGGGTGTCGCAGCCCATAGTCGCGCAACGGATACTGGCGTCCGTCTGGAGGCACTCATGAAACACTTGATCATCGCCACCACAGTCGCGCTCGGCCTCGCTTGCGTCGGCAGCACCAGCGTCGCCCAGGATGGATCCCGCACCACCAACTTGCAGAATGTGAGGGTCACCGCGGCACAAGGCCAATACGAGACCTACGTCGTCGACTTGCATGCCGGCTACCAACTGGAGGCCTTGGTCGGCAACACGCACAGGCAGTACCTGCAGGCGCGGCGCGGCCGAGAGTTCGGAAGCCCTGCGAAAGCGGGGTGGCGCTCCGCAGCCGCTTGTCGCCGTGGCCTTCGACAACTCGTCCGGCCACGGCATCGCAAGGCAGATCCAGCTGAGCGGCCCCGCCCAAGGCACGGTCGCGATCGTGAACTTGTATTGCAAGCAAGCCGCATGGGAAGGCGGTCATCGGTGCCGGATGGTGTTTCAGCGGCTCTGGAACCAAGCGTCTGACCACAGTCTGGCGTCGCGGCAGGTGGAACGCCTGCCGCTGGCGGTGGCGGACCGGCATGACTGAGCAGGGATATGCCAACCTGCGTAACGTCCGCGACGAACCGGCGCCGCCGTCGGTTCGTCGCCATGGAGTCGGTCAGCTGCCGACGCGCGGCGGCTGACGGGCGTGGCGTGATGGTTCGCCTTGAATTTGCCGTTGCGGTCTGGAGCATGATGGCGGCGGCGGGCACGCCGTGAAGGGCCCTGCCTGGCGGCACCCGGCGCATGGTTTGGCAGGCATGACGCCGCGACCCGGCCCTGCACCAAACCGTGCCGTCGTCAGCATGACGCCGACGGATCGGGGAGCGTCTGTTCGTCGCTGAGCAGTGCGTCGAGGCGCTGTTGCTGCTGGCGGAAGTCCTCATCATCGGCCAGCACGCGCCAAGCCAGGTCGCGCTGCAAGGCAAGACTGTCGCGGAACCCTTCGTCGATCGCCTGTCTCAGGTCGGCGATGGCGATTTTGCGGTCGCCAGCGAGTGCGGCCAGCACCGCTCCGCGGTAGACCAGCGATGGCGTCGCCGCGCCACTTTCGCGCAGGCGTGCAGATTCCAGGCTCAGTACCGAGAGGATGGCTTGGCGTTGCGTGTCGCCAGGCGGCAGCAGCGCCGCCCAGTTGGCGAGCTGGCCCAGGCACGCCTGCAGGTCGATGAAATTCAGGAACGGGTCGCCGTCGGCAAAGCGGCGGCGATAAGGAAGCTGCGTGGCCTCTGATTGTCCGTTCAGGGCCTGCGCCTGGGCAGGCAGCTGCTGCAGCGGCACCGTGGATGACGAGTCGATGGTGTTGTCCACTGTAGTGGGCGTGTATTGCACTTCGCCGATGAAGCGGAAGCCCAGGCTGTGCACGGTGACGATGTAGCGCGGCCGCGCAGACGAATCGCCCAAGGTGTGGCGCAGCTGCGAAACCGATCGGCTGAGTACTCCGGCGGTGACGTGGCGATGCCCCCAGATGCTGTCCAGCAGTGCGTCCTTGCTGACCATTTCGCCGGCGTGACGCAGCAGGGTCAGAAGCAGCATGTAGGCCTTGGGCTCGACCGGCAACGGCCGACCGTCGCGCTCCAGTCGGTGTGCCGCTGGCTCGACCAGGATGTTGTCGAAACGATAGGTTCCGGTATTTCCAGGTTCGACTGAAGGCATGGCTTCGACCCTGGGCACGGAGATACAGAAAACTACGCCGGCGGCAATTACGTGCGCGTGACGTTGCCGGTACGGCGCGGGGCGATGCCCGCCCGGGCATGAAACACTCGCGGCAACATCAACCCTTCGTCGTGGGTTCCTCAAGATTCGCTGCGGTCCCTGCCGCAGGCCCCGGGTGTCGGCTGCACAGGGCCCGATATCTGCGTTGAACGCGGCGGCTGCGCCATGCCGTTTGCGCCATGGCGCAAACCGGATGCTGCTGGCGTGGCCAGTTCGCCGGAATGGTCCGGATCACGCCGGCGACGCATCCGGTGGCCCGTGGTTTGCGTGGACGGACTGGGACGCCGTACCGGATGGCGGCCATCCACGCTCGGCCGCCATCCGGATGACTCAGGCGTGGAAGGTGTTGCCGGACGCCGCCTGGTTCGGCTTGAACTCGCTGGCGCGGCCGTTCAGCACCAGGGTGCCGGCGATCAGGTCGTGCAGGCCCTGCTTGCGGCGGGTGAAGGCCACCATGATGAAGCCGATGCAGAGGATGATCGCGCTGAGGTACTTCGCGACGTAGCGGCCCAGTGCGCGCGGAAAGCCGATGCGCGCGCCCTGCTGGTCGGTGACGCGGATGCCCAGCGCCAGCTTGCCCACGGTGGCCTGCCAGGCCGAGCTTTCGCAGCAGGCGAAATAGAGCCAGGTCAGCGCCGTGGTCAGCAAGGTGTATGGCCACATGCTGCTGTAGAAATGCTGGTAGGCCTGCATGAAGGACGTGCCGCCGAGCATCTCCTGCTTCATCGCCTCCTCGGCTGCCGACGCGCCGAAGAAGGTGCCGATCACCTTGAACACGATGTACAGCACGATCGCATCGAGGATGTAGGCAGCCACGCGCTTCCAGAAGCCGGCGTGGTCCTCCAGCGCCGCGGCCGTGGTCTGCGGCAGGTTCTCCATCGGCGCAGCAGGTGCCGAATAGGGGTTGCCGGCGGGAGGCGCGGCGCTGCGCGCCTCGTCGGGGAACAGCGCCGACAGCGGCTGCCAGTCGGCCAGGCCTTCGTGCCATGCGAGGTCGTCGCGGCTCACCTGGCCGCTGCGCAGCCACGCGCGCACGTCCTCTTCCTTGTACGGGCCGTGGCGTTCGCCGTCCCGTCCGATCCAGATTTCCATCGTGCCCACTCCTCGCGCTGGTGAATGCGGGCATCATGCCACGAGCGTATGGCGGCGTAAGGGCTTGGTTGGCAAGAGCTGTTCTCCAGGAAGCATCGTGGTCCGGAATGCTGCGCCGAGAACGATGCCGCTTCAGCACCCCGGATGATTCCCTGGGACTTCAACCTGCACGCCTCGCCGGCGGATTCATCACTAACCCTCAGCAAATCCTCGACCCTCCCTCGCGAATCCCTCAAGTACGTCCCGCTGCGTCGGCCTATGGTTGCGCAACACACAAGGGAGTTCCTCTGGAGGTTCGTATGAAACACACGATCATTGCTTCAAGCCTCGTGCTGGCGTTGCTCTGCGTCAGCGGCGGCAGCATCGCCCAGGAGCATTCGCAACCTGCCAACTTGCAGCACGTCACCGTTACCGCTGCACCGGGCCAGTACGAGACCTACGAGGCCGACCTGAACACGGGCTTCGGGTTGAAGGTGCGCGTCGGCAACAGACACGGGCAGTACCTGGAAGCACAGCGGGCAACGAAGGAGCTGGAGGCTTTGCGGAAGCGGGGCATGGCCCAGTCACCGTTCGTCAACGTGGCCATCGACAACTCGTCCGGCGAACGTCATGTTTGGCAGCTTGTGTTGTCCGACCGTGCACAACGAACGCTCGCCATCGTCGATGTGTATTGCAAGCACTTCGCCAGGGATGGCGACAACTGGTGCCAGGTGGTTCCCCAGCCTGTTTCGGGGAGCGCAGGCAGTCAGGGACTGGCATCGGGAGAGATGCGGAGCGTATCGCTTGCGCAGGTACAGGTAGATTCTCGTTGAGTCCGGACGCATCATCCGGCGCCTGCACGGAGCGCTGGCGACATGCTGGATGTGGGTAGGTTCGCTTCCCCGCGTGGCAACGGAACAAGGGCCGGCACCGTCATGGGGTCGGCCCTTGGGTTGTGACGTGTTGCCCATCGTGCACGGGGCGGTGCGGCAGGGTTATGCGCGGAGGGTGACCTGGCACGCGTGACGACATCGGCTTGTCGTGCAGGCTCTCGCGTGGATCCTCGCGCAGGCTTCGGGGCGAAGCCGATGGCGTGTCTGGAACGCTGCCGGAGGAACGGGTCGCTCAGGCGGCGTGGCGCTTCAGGTGCACCAGCAGCAGCGAGATCGCGGCGGGGGTGACGCCGCTGATGCGTGCGGCCTGGCCCAGCGTGGCGGGCTGGCTGCGCTTGAGCTTGAGCAGCACCTCGGCGGAGAGGCCGCGTACCTGGTCGTACTCGAAGCCGGCGGGAATCGCGGTCTGCTCGTGGCGGCGCTGGCGCGCGATCTCCTCGCGCTGGCGTTCGAGGTAGCCCGCGTACTTGGTCTGCACCTCGACCTGGGCGGCCACGTCCTCGCGTTCCACCACCGGGCCGAGTTCGGGCACCGCGGCAAGCTTCGCGTAATCCAGTTCCGGGCGGCGCAGCAGGTCCAGCGCGTTCGTCTCGCGGCTCAGCGTGATGCCGAGCTGGCGTTCGATCGCGGCACCCAGTGCATTGGTCGGCGCGGCCCACAGTGCGCCGAGGCGCTGCGTCTCGCGTTCCACCGCCTCGCGCTTTTCGCGCAGCGCATCGAAGCGGGCTTGCGGCACCACACCCAGTTCGAAGCCCTGCTCGGTGAGGCGCAGGTCGGCGTTGTCCTCGCGCAGGTGCAGCCGGTATTCGGCGCGCGAAGTGAACATGCGGTAGGGCTCGATCGTGCCGTTGCCGGTGAGGTCGTCGATCAGCACGCCGATGTAGGCCTCGTCGCGACGCGGGTACCACGGTGCCTTGCCCTGCGCACCGAGCGCCGCATTGAGCCCCGCGATCAGTCCCTGCGCGCCGGCCTCCTCGTAGCCGGTGGTGCCGTTGATCTGGCCGGCGAAGTACAGGCCGGGAATCGCCTTGGTCTCCAGCCACGGGTTGAGTCCGCGCGGGTCGAAGTAGTCGTACTCGATGGCGTAGCCGGGACGGGTGATGTGCGCGTGTTCAAAGCCCTTGATCGACCGCACCAGCGCCAGCTGCACGTCGAACGGCAGCGAGGTGGAGATGCCGTTCGGGTAGATCTCGAAGGTGTCCAGCCCTTCCGGCTCGATGAAGATCTGGTGCGAGGCCTTCTCGGCGAAGCGCACCACCTTGTCCTCGATCGACGGGCAGTAGCGCGGGCCCACGCCCTCGATCTGGCCGGTGTACAGCGGCGAGCGGTCCAGCGCGCCGCGGATCAGTTCGTGCGTGCGTTCGGTGGTGTGGGTGATCCAGCAGCTGACCTGGCGCGGATGCTCGTCGCGCGAGCCGAGGTAGGAGAACACCGGTGCCGGGTCGTCGCCGTGCTGTTCCTCCAGGCCCGTGAAGTCGATGCTGCGGCGATCGATGCGCGGCGGCGTGCCGGTCTTCAGCCGGTCGGCCGCCAGCGGCAACTCGCGCAGCCGCGCAGCCAGTGCGCTGGCCGGCGGATCGCCCGCGCGGCCGCCGGCGTAATGGGCGGGCCCGATATGGATCTTGCCGGCGAGGAAGGTGCCCGCCGTGAGCACGATGGACCTTGCGCGGAAGGAAACGCCCATTTGCGTCATCACGCCCGCTGCACGACCGCCTTCCAGGATCAGGTCGTCCACCGCCTGCTGGAACAGGTCCAGGTTCGGCTGGCTTTCCACCATGTGACGAATCGCGGCACGGTACAGCGCGCGGTCGGCCTGGCAGCGGGTGGCGCGCACGGCAGGCCCCTTGGAGGCGTTGAGCGTGCGCCACTGGATGCCGGCGAGATCGGCGGCATGCGCCATCGCGCCGCCCAGCGCGTCGATCTCCTTCACCAGGTGGCCCTTGCCGATACCGCCGATGGCCGGGTTGCAGCTCATCGCGCCCACCGTCTCGATGCTGTGGGTGAGCAGCAGGGTGCGCGCGCCGGTGCGTGCGGCCGCCAGCGCGGCCTCGGTGCCGGCGTGGCCGCCGCCTATGACAATCACGTCGTAACGGGTGGGGTGGAGCATGGTTGCGGACTGGTCAAAAACCCGAAGGCGTTATGGTACTGCGCGAGCCGGGGTGGAGTGTTTGGCATGCAACCTGCTTCACCTCTCTCGCACTTTCATGGGCAGCGGTGGTGCGGGAACGCACGCCGGGATCGGGAGGACAGGGGCCTGATCGCGTGCCGTGAAAGGAAGCAGGACGGCGCCCCTCGGGGCGCCGTCGTTTTTTGTGCAGTGCGGGCCATGAGTGGCCGTCTGCTGGATTTCCACGATTACGGATGATCGCAAGGATTGCCTCCGCCGAAAGCACGAAACCCCCGCAGTGCGGGGGTTTCGTTGTTCAGATCTGGCGCCCGGCGGTCTCAGGAACAGGGGGAATCCAGGATGACCGTATTGCCGGGCGCCAGAAACCGTGAAACTTGGAGGGCTTGGCCGTCTTTGCCGCCAGACCGTGGGTCGATATTCGTCGCACCCACGTGAACATGCGGTGACTGAAACGGGACTTTTTGCCGGCAGGTGGCACTTGCTGACGCCCGGCGTCAGTCCCGGAAGGCGGCCCAGGTGGACGATGTGATGCAAATCACACTTTGGCACGACCAATGCATCTCCCCAGGCAAACAGGACACTGGGAGACGACGCCATGGGCATGAACATCGATTTCGAGAAGTTCTTTCCGCATCACGACCTGCTGATCGAGATCGGCCGGATCGAGATGGCGATGGAGACCCTGCAGGAGCGTGCCGAGAACGAGCGCGCGATGCTGCAGCCGCGGTTGGAGTCGCGCATGGTGCGGCTGCGCACCGCGCTGAAGAGCCTGCCGGTGTAAGACCTGCCGGAAGGGGCGCAACGCCCTTTCCGGGTCGCCGGGTCCGGCACGTGGCCAGACTCGGCTTGGGCGAACCGGCTGCCAGCACGCCTGCTTCGCCCGCGGTCCCTGTGCGGATCGCCGTTCGACCAGGGAGCGACGTGGTACCTGGTCAGCCCTTGAGCATGTTGCCCACGATCTCGGCGAGGTTGCGCGAGAGTTTGTCGTGCGCGGTCAGTCCGGAGAGCGCGGCATGGGCCAAGTCGCGGCGCTGCGGTTCCAGCCGCTGCCAGCCGTTGAACGCGGTGGCGAGACGGGCGGCGATCTGCGGATTCAGCGCGTCCAGCGCCAGCAGGCGCGCGGCGTACAGCCGGTAGCCGGCGCCGTCCACGCGATGGAAGCCGGTGGGATTGCCGCTGGCGTAACTGCCCAGCAGGGCGCGGGCGCGGTTCGGATTCTTCAGGGTGAAGGCCGGATCGGCTTCCAGCGCCTGCACGCGGGCCAGCGCGCCCTCGCCCGGCAGTTGCGCCTGCAGTGCGAACCACTTGTCCAGCGCCAGCGGATCGTCCGCGTAGCGCGCGCGGTAGTGCGCCAGCGGCTCGGCGCTGCGCGTGGCGCCATGGCGCGCCAGCACGGCGAGTGCGCCGAGGCGGTCGGTCATGTTCGGTGCGTCGCGGTACTGCGCGGCGGCGTGGTCGCAGGCCAACGCCGGGTCGAGCAGGGCCAGCAGCTGCAGCACGCGTTGTTTCAGGCGGCGGCCGGCCTGGCTGGCGGCATCGAGCGCGGCCGTGGTCTGCGCGGCGAGCCGGCGGTACCGCGTATCCAGCCGGTCGGCGCCGAGGCGCGTGGCCAGGTGTTGCTGCAGCTGCTGGCGCAGCGCGTGGATGCGGGCCGGGTCGACCACCGCTTCGCGCTCGGCCAGTTCGATCTCGCCGGGTGGCGTGAGCAGGTCGGCAAGCAGGGCGGCATCGAGTTGCGCGTCGTCGAACAGTGCGGCCAGCGCGTCGCACCAGGCCGTGACGGCCTGCGGGCCGCTGCCGTCGCGCAAGGCATCGCAGGCGCGCTGGGCGAGCTGCTGGCCGGCTTCCCAGCGGTTGAAGCCGTCGGGATCGTGGGCAAGCAGCAGGGCGAGTTCGGCCGGCGCGTAATCGCATTCCAGGATCACGGGCGCGGAGTAGCCGCGCAGCAGCGAGGGCACCGGGCGCTCGGCGACGTCGCGGAACACGTAGCGCTGCCCGGCCTCAGCCAGCACCACCACCGCCTCGGTCGCGGCCGTCTGGCCGTCCAGATGCAGCGGCAGCATGCGGCCATCGGCACCGAACAGCGCCAGCTTCACCGGAATCGGCACGGGCTGCTTGTGCGGCTGCCGCGCGCCGGGCGGGGTGTGCTGCGACAGCGTGAGCGCGTATTCGCGGCGCGCGGCGTCGTATTCACCGTGCGCCTTGAGCCGCGGCGTGCCGGCCTGGCCGTACCAGGCAAGGTAAGGCGTGAGGTCGATACCGTTCGCCTCGCCCAGCGCAGCGAGGAAATCCTCGATGGTGGCGGAGCGGCCGTCGTTGCGGCTGAAGTACAGGTCGGTGCCGCGGCGGAAGCCTTCCGCACCCAGCCTGCCGGCCAGCATGCGCACCAGCTCGGCGCCCTTCTCGTACACGGTGGCGGTGTAGAAGTTGTTGATCTCGCGGTATTCGGCGGGACGCACCGGATGCGCCAGCGGGCCCGCGTCCTCGGGGAACTGGGCGCGGCGCAGCAGCGCGACGTCCTCGATGCGCTTCAGCGGCGCCGAGTTCATGTCGGCCGAGAAGCTCTGCTCGCGGAACACCGTGAAGCCTTCCTTGAGGCTCAGCTGGAACCAGTCGCGGCAGGTGACGCGGTTGCCGCTCCAGTTGTGGAAGTACTCGTGCGCGATCACCGCCTCGACGCGGCGGTACTCGTCGTCGGTGCTGGCGTCGGGATCGGCCAGCAGGCACTTCGCGTTGAAGATGTTGAGGCCCTTGTTCTCCATCGCGCCCATGTTGAAGTCGTGGGTGGCGACGACGTGGAACACGGCCAGGTCGTAGTTGCGGCCGTAGGCCTGCTCGTCCCAGCGCATCGAGCGTTCCAGCGCGTCCATCGCGTAGTGGCAGCGCCCGATCGCGTCGGCTTCGGCCCAGATCTTCAGCTGCACGTCGTGGCCATCGGCGGTGCGGTAGTCGCGCTCGATCTTCTCCAGCCGGCCGGCGACCAGGGCGAACAGGTAGCTGGGCCTGGGATGCGGATCGACGAAGCGCGCCCAGTGGCGGCCGCCCTCCAGTTCGCCCGCGCCGTCGGGATTGCCGCCAGCCAGCAGCACCGGGAAGCGCGCGCGGTCGGCGCGCAAGGTCACGGTGTAGCCGGACTGCACGTCGGGGCGATCAGGGAAGAAGGTGATGTGGCGAAAGCCCTGCGCCTCGCACTGGGTCAGCAGGAAGCCGGTTTCGCGCGGACCGGAGAGGTACAGGCCTTCCAGCGCGGTGTTCGCGGCGGGCTGCACGCGCACGCGCGTTTCCAGCACGCTGCCGTCGCGGGCGCCGTCCACCTCGAGGCCGCCGTCGATCAGGCGGTACGCGTCGGCGGGCAGCGGCCGGCCGTCCAGCGCGATGGACAGCAGTTCGAGGTTCTCGCCGTCCAGGCGCAGCGGTTCGTCCTGCTCGGGATCACGGCGCAGCAGCAGTTTCGCGGCCACCTCGGTGGCGTCGATGCCCAGTTCGAAATCCAGCTCCACGTGCTCCACCCGCCAGGCCGGCGCCCGGTAGTCGACGAGGCGGATCGGCAGGCTGGCAGCATCGGGGCGGGCGTTCATGCGTTGGCACATCGTGGCGTGGGGACGGATCAGGCTAACATGCGGAGTCTTTCCCTCGCCTTCAACCGGAGCATGCGATGACGCGTTTCCACGCCGCCGAGGCCATGCTGGGCACGCAGCCCGTGGTGCAGCTGGAGGATGTCGTGGGCGGCCGCCGCGTGCGCATCGCGCGACTCGGCGCCGCGCTGCTGAGTTTCGAGGCGAACGAGGGCGGCGCGTGGCACGACTACGCCGACGGCTACCGTGACGATGCCGAGATCGCCGCGCACTCCGGCTCGCGCTTCGCGATCATGGTGCCGTTCGCCGGCCGCATCGCCGATGCGCGCTACACGTTCGATGGCGAGGCGCAGGACTTGCAGCCCGGCGTGGTCGGCGCCGCGCGCGCCAGCCGCCACGGCTTCGTGCGCGGCACCACGTTCGAACTCGGCGCGCTCGTTGCGGACGAGCGGTATGCGCAGGTGACGCTGACCACCACGGCGATCCGTCCGCAGCCCGGTTACCCGCATGCGATCGATCTCGCGGTGACGCTCACGCTGGACGCCGCCGGCCTCACGCTGGAAGCGGTGATGCGCAACGTGGGCGACAGCGTGGCGCCGTGCTTCTTCGGCTGGCATCCGTATTTCCGGCTGGCCGATGCCACCGTGGACGGCTGGGAACTCACGATCCCCGCCGAGACCCTGGTGCGCACCGGCGCCGACCTGATCGCGTTGCCGGGCGAGGCGGCCTACGTGGCGCTGGACGATGCGCCCGCGCTGGATTTCCGCGAGCCGCGCGTGATCGACGACCGCATCATCGACCAGGGTTACACCGACCTTGAGCCCGACGCCGACGGTCGCATCCGCACGCACCTGCGCGACCCGGCCAGCGGCCGCGCCCTGCGGGTGTGGCAGGAACACGGCCTGATGCACGCCTTCACCTCCGACACGATCAGTCGCGACGTGCGCCGCGCGATCGCGCTGGAGCCGATGGAGTGCATGGCAAACGCGTTCAACCGGTCCGAGTGCGCGGACGCGATCCGGCTGGAGCCGGGCACGGAACGGCGTTATCGCTGCGGCGTGGAGATCGTTGCGGCATGAGCGCGCTGCCCGGCATCGACGCCATCCGCGATGCCGCCGCGCGCATCGCGCCACACGCCACGGTGACGCCGGTGCTGCGCAGCACGGCACTGGATGCGCTGGCCGGCGCCGAACTGCATTTCAAGTGCGAGAACCTGCAGCGCGGCGGCGCATTCAAGTTCCGCGGCGCCTGCAACGCGGTGTGGTCGCTGACGGACGACGAGGCCGCGCATGGCGTGGTCACGCATTCCTCCGGCAACCACGGCAATGCGCTGGCGCTGGCCGCCGCCACCCGCGGCATCGCCGCGCACGTGGTGGTGCCCGAGGGCGCGGTGCAGGCCAAGCTGGACGCGATCGCGCGCGCCGGCGGCACGTTGCATCGCTGCGCACCGAACCAGGCCGCACGCGAGGCGATGTGCGACCAGGTGCAGGCGCAAACCGGCGCCGTGCTGGTGCACCCCTATGCCGACGCGCGGGTGATGGCGGGGCAGGGCACGATCGCGCTGGAGCTGCTGCGGCAGGCACCGCAACTCGATGCACTCATCACCCCCGTTGGTGGCGGTGGCCTGGCTGCGGGCGTGGCCATCGCCGCGCATGCACTCAGGCCGGAACTGGCGCTGTTCGGTGCGGAGCCGGCCGGCGCCGACGACGCGGCGCGCTCGCTGGCGGCGGGTGAGCGTGTGACGAGCGTGGTGCCGGATACGCTGTGCGACGGCCTGCGCGCACTGGTGGGCGAAGCCAACCTCGACGCCTTGCACGCGCAATGCGTCGAAGTCGTTACGGTGAGCGACGCGGAAACCGTCGCCGCGATGCGCCTGCTGTGGAGCGAACTGAAGCAGGTGGTGGAAGTGTCCAGCGCCACCGTGCTGGCCGCGATACTCAAGCAGCCGCGGCGTTTCGCCGGCAGGCGCGTGGGCGTGGTGCTCACTGGCGGCAACGTCGATCTCGACGCGCTGCCCTGGTGACGTATCGCGGCTGAAGCCGCTCCCACAGGGTGGCCGTCGTAGGAGCGGCTTCAGCCGCGATACGCATTCACGCCACGGCGGATTCTTCGGCGGCAACCGCCGCGTCGACTTGCGCAGCCGTGGTGTTGCCCGGCTGATGGTGCGCCAGCGCGTGCAGGTCGAGCTGGGCGACCGGCACCGGGCGCAAGGTCTCCGGATCGAACGCCACCTCTCCCGGTTTCCAGCCTTCCGGCCGGAATACCGTGCACAGGAAGCGCTTCGTCGAAGCCCAGTGCAGGCCGATCAGGCCGTGGTTGTTGTCCGCGTCCACCACCGGGTCGCCCACGCCGGTGGGCCGCGGCGGTTCGCCGTACAGCGCAGTGCCGAACAGCACGTCCCAGATCGAGAGCACCTGGCCGAAGTTGCAGTTGTGCAGCTTCGGCCGCTCCGGGTCCACCAGCATGTGGTGCAGGCGGTGGAATTTCGGATCGACGAACACGCGCTCGAACCATCGGCCGAAGCCCAGCCGCGTATTGGTGTGCGAGAGGTTCTGCACCAGCTCGCCCAGCAGCATCAGCCACGCGAACTCGTCCGGGTCCACGCCCATTACCAGGCCCACCACGGCGAGGATCATCGACTGGATGAAGCCGTCGATCAGGTTGCCGCGGTCGTTGGTCCAGCAGCTCATCTGCCGCGTGCTGTGGTGCATGCTGTGCAGCGCCCACCACCACGGCAGCGCGTGCTGGGTGCGGTGCATCCAGTAGTACGTGAAGTCGTACAGCACATAGTACGTGCCGAACAGCAGCCAGGGGTGGCCGTTGAACCACGGCACCAGGGCTGTCAGCGCGAGCGGCGAGCCGGTGCTCGACGTGGCCGCGTCGGCGCCGCCGAACAGGTGGCTGAACGGCATCAGGATCAGGTAGGTGAACAGCGGGAAGATGCCCATCAGCATCATCACCGTGTAGTTGCGGTCCACCAGGGTGAGCTTGCGGTCGCTCCACTTTTCCGCGGGGAAGAACGTTTCCAGCGGGCGGAACAGGAAGCCGATGATGCCGATCTGCAGCGCCGCGATCAGCAGCGAGGCGGCGATGTCGCGCGGGTCGCCGGAGAGCTTGCCCAGGTGCAGCAGGTCGAGCGCGGGCGCCACGGCATGGCTGCTCAGCCAGTCGACGAGGTGGGACCAGAGTTGGGGGAGCGAGTACATCGGCAAATTCGCGGGGAACGGCAGCGCGCATGATACCGCCACGATTTTGGCGTCGCACTGAATGCGCGGCGCGCGAACTTGCGATGGAAAGGAGTGAGTGAAGAGGGGTGAGAAGTGTAGAGAGGAGCAGGGCGCGCCGCCTCCCATGCTTTCTCTATCTACTCACTCCTCTTCACTCACTTCTCGCCATCGCGCACAGGCTGCGCCCCTACCGGCGCCACAGCCGCACGCCGCTCACCGCGCACAGGCCCAGCAGCACGAAGGCTATGCCCAGCCACTCCATCGCGCGCGGTTGCTCGTCAAGGATCAACCACGCCAGCAGCACGCCCACGATGGGCACGCCCAGGCTGCCCACGCTGGCCAGCGTGGTGGGCAGCCGGCGCAGCACGATCGACCACAGCCACCAGGCGAGGCTGGATGCCATCAGCACGCTGTAGGCGAGGCCCGCGATGAAGGCGCCGTTCCACGCGATCGCGCGTTGCGGCACCGCCAGCGCCACGATGCCCAGCGCCACGCCGCCGGCCAGCATCTGCCACGCAGTAAGACCCAGCGCGGACACCGCGTGCCGGCGGAACAGCCGCTTGCTCAGCACCGTGCCGCCGGCCCAGGCCACGCCGCCCGCGATCGCCAGCACGGTGCTCGTCGCGTTGCCCAGTCCGCGCCACGGTTCGATGATGCAGATCAAGCCGATGGCGGCGAATGCGATGCCCAGCCAGTGCCGGCCCGTGGGCTGTTCGCGCAGGATCACCCAGGCCAGCAGCACCGCCCAGAACGGCATGGTGTAGGCCAGCAGCGCCACATGGCCCGCGCCGCCACTCACCAGTGCCCACTGTTCCAGCCCCTGGAACGCCGCGGTCTGGCACAGGCCGATCAGGATGGTGGGCAGCAAGGGCGGCGGCTGCAGCGACTGCCGTGCCAGCAACAGCGCCGCGAACAGCACCGCCGCGCCCAGCAGGTAGCGCAGCGCCGCGAAATCGAACGGTCCCGCATACGCCAGCACCTGCTTCATCACCACCCAGCTGTAGGCCCACAGGACTATCGTGGCGAGCAGTGCCAGCATGGCGCCGCGTTGGGAGTTGGGCGATGCGATCATCGATGGCGAGCAGATGGAAAGCCGCGAGTGTAGTCGCTGCGCTGCCCCATCGGCTTGCGGCGGGAGGCCGGGAGGGGGTTCACTACCGCCCTTCGCGCGCACCGCGCCGTATCGGGATCTCCGCATGCACCGTTGCCACTGGGCCAGCGCCGACGATACGCTGATGTGCGCCTACCACGACGCCGAATGGGGCGTGCCGCTGCACGACGACCACGCACTGTTCGAGTTCCTGTGCCTCGAGGGCGCGCAGGCGGGCTTGTCGTGGCGCACCGTGCTGGCCAAGCGCGACAACTACCGCAAGGCCTTCCATGGTTTCGACATCGCCCGCGTGGCGGCGATGAAGGATCGTGAGCTGGAGAAGCTGCTGCTCGACCCCGGCATCATCCGCAACCGCCTCAAGGTGACCGCGGCGCGTGACAACGCCATCGCCGCGCAAAAAGTCATCACCGAATGCGGCAGCCTGGATGCCTACCTGTGGTCCTTCGTGGACGGCAAGCCGCTGCGCAATCGCTGGAAGGACCGCAGCGAGGTGCCCGCGAGCACGCCGCTGTCCGACCGCATGAGCAAGGCGCTGAAGAAGCGCGGCTTCCGCTTCGTCGGCACCACCATTTGCTACTCGCTGATGCAGGCCACCGGCATGATCAACGATCACCTGGTCGGCTGTTTCCGGCATCGGCAGGTGTGAGTGCGTGACGGCAGGCGCGTGAAGCGTGAGCCACATCACGCAAGTTTCTGCATCCTGAATGCAACGCACACTTTCCCGGGAATGCCCGCTGAATCCGTCGCATTTCCCTGCTTGCGCAGGAACGGAACTTGGCGAAATCTAGCGGCGGCGCTGCGGGGGTTCCTACGCTCTCCCATCCATGCCGGCGAAGGAAGCCGCGGAACGGCGGGGCGGGATGCTCGCAGCGCACATGCCTACAGGGGGCATCACTTCCGGGAGAGATCCATGAACACGCGTCACTTCACGTTCGCGTTGCTGGCCGCCGGCATCGCGACGGCGCTGGCCGCCGTGCCGGCGCTGGCACAGACCAGCGGCACGACGACCACGAGCACCACGACGGTCAGCACCACGACCACGAGCCACGAGTCGACCCGGTTGACGACGGAGTTCACGCCGTTCGCCGGCTCCGACGCCAACGCGCAGGCGCTGGTGAACGGACTGCGCAACGGCAGCGCGGTCACCCTGACCGAGACCGTCGCCGGTACCAATGGTGGACCCAGCACCACGACCACGACCACGTTCACGCCGGACACCGGCAAGATGGGCTACGGCAACGTGAAGATCGCGCTGTCGCTGGCCGAGGCCAGCCTGGCCAAGGCCGGCATCACCGACCCCACCGCGGCTGAGGTGGCGGCCGCGCTCAACGGCGGCAAGCTGGTGATGACCGACGGCAGCACGGTCGATCTCAAGGGTGTGCTCGCGGCGCGCGCCGCTGGCGAGGGCTGGGGCCAGATCGCCAAGGACATGGGCTTCAAGCTGGGCGACGTCATGCATTCGCCGAAGCATGCCGGCGAGCTTGCCGAGCACGGCCACCACGATCACGACAAGGTCGCACGGGTCGAACTGGCGCACGGCCATGGTCACGACACGGACAACCGTCCCGCCCGTCCCGAGCACCTGAGCAAGGTCGATCGTCCGGAGCGCCCGGATCGTCCCGAGCACCCGGACCATCCGGACCACCCGGATCATGTCGGCCGCCCGGGCGGCTGAGCACGTACCTGTCCACCGACGGGTCCGGCGGCTGCCGGGCCCGTCGTCATGTCTACCCATCAGGATTTCAAGCACATGAGCAACAAATCGTATTGGATGCTGGCCGGCGGTCTGCTGCTGGTCGGCGCGCCGGCAGCCCACGCCGCCGGCACGGACAACGACCAGTTCAGCCTCTCCGCAGGCGCCAACTACAGCAGCGGCAAATACGGCAGCACCTCCACCACCGACATCTGGTCGGTGCCGGTCACCGGCGAATACGACACCGGCAACTGGACCTTCAAGCTGGTCGTGCCCTACATCAACGTCAGCGGCCCCAGCGACGTGATCCCTGGCGTGGGCAAGGTGAAGAACGGCAACCCGCATGGCCGCGGCCACGGCAAGGGCAACGCCGGTGCCGCGCCGCTGCCGCCGGTGCCGGGCACGTCGACCAACGGCTCGGCTTCCGGCCTGGGCGACGTGGTGGCCTCGGCCGGCTACCAGCTGTTCACCAGCAACGACCAGAGCTTCGGCGTCGACCTCACCGGCAAGATCAAGTTCGGCACCGCCGATGAAAACAAGGGCCTGGGCACCGGCAAGAACGACTACGGCGTGTCGCTGGACACCTACAAGGTGATCGGCGACTGGACCGCGTTCGGCGGCGTGGGCTGGATGAAGTACGGCAGCTCGCAGTACATCCAGCTGAAGAACGGCTTCAACGCCACGCTGGGTGCCCAGTACAAACTGAGCCACGACGACAGCTTCGGCGCCTACTACTACTACCGCGAGCGCATCGCCAGCGGCGGCGCGCCGCAGAGCGAGCTGACCGGCTACTGGAACCACAAGCTGGGCGACAGCTGGCGTCTGCAGGCCTACGTGATGGGCGGCTTCGCCGACGGCAGCCCGGACTACGGCGTGGGCGCCACGTTGAAGTACACGTTCTGAGCAAGGCTCGCGGCGCCATCCATGGCGCCGACGAACGGGGCAGGCGGCCGGTTCGTTCGGCCGTTTTGCTTTTGCGGCCCCGCGGCAGGGCGGCGCTTCGTCGCGCTGCGGGCACGGTTCGCCGCAGCACGCTGGCGTGTCCGCCGTGGCGACGTGTGCAATGGACCCTCCCGTCCACTGCCCACGGAGTCCTCATGAAGAAGACCGCACTGATCGCCTGGCCATTGCTGGCCGTGTTCGCCGCCGCGGCCCAGGCCGCCACGCCGCCACCGGATGCACGCGCGCAGATCGAGAAAGTAGTCGCGACGTTCCAGACGGCGCTGGTCGCCAAGGACAAGGCCGCGCTGGAAAACCTGTTCATGCCCGAAGGCGGTGCCTGGTTCGAGGTGCTGGGCGACGACGCGTATCGCCAGCTCAGCGCGAAGCATCCGCAGATGCCGCGCTTCCATGCCGACAACTACCGGCATTTCATCGACTTCGTGGTCGGCAGCAAGGGCCGCATGGAGGAGCAGTTCTCCAACGTGCGCATCGCGACCGACGGCGCGATCGCCTCGGTGTATTTCGACTTCGTGTTCCTCGCGGACGGCAAGGTCAACAACCGCGGCCACGAAGCCTGGCAGCTGGTGAACACCGGCACCGGCTGGAAGATCAGCGCGATGGCGTATTCCAGCGAGCCGACGCAGCTGCGCTAGAGTGAAGTGGCGGCAGGCGATCTGCCCGCCGTCGCTGCCGGAAACCCCTTGCACATGAGCCTTGCCGTACCCGCCGTCCGCCGCGGCGCCGATGTCCCGTTCTGGCTGCCGCTGCTGGCAGGCTTGCCGCTGGTGCTGTGCATGGCGGTGATGGCGCTGCCCGAACTGGGGCGTGGCCGCGCGGTGGATTTCCGCGTGCTGTACGCGCTCACTTACCTCGTGTGGATCGTGCCGATGGCGGCCGCGCAGCGCGGGTTGCGGCGGCGCGGCGTGTCGTGGTGGCTGGCAATCCCCGCGTTGCTGGCGCTGAGCTATGCCATGTCGCTGGCCAACAACGCGCTGGGCGAGCTGCTGGCGATCCGGCTCGGCGCGCTGCCGCGCTTCGAGTGGAAGTTCCTGTTCCAGCAGCTGGACAGTTGCTGGTTGGCGTTGATCACGTTCGCCGCCGTGCATGCCGTGGTGGACCACTACGCGGCGCTGCAGGCCGAACGCGAACGCGTGCGCGAGATCGCCGCACAGGCGCGCGACGCCGAGCTGCGCGCGCTGCGCTACCAGCTGCAGCCGCACTTCCTGTTCAACACGCTCAACGCGATCTCCACCCTGGTGGCCGAGCACCGCAACCCGGAAGCGAACCGCATGCTGGCCAGGCTGGGCGACCTGCTGCGCGCCACGCTGGACAGCGGCGAGGCGCACGAGGTGAGCCTCGCCGAAGAACTGGCGCTGGCCGGGCATTACCTCGACATCGAGCAGGTGCGCCTGGGCGAACGCCTGCAGCTGGACCTGCGTATCGGCCCCGAGGTGCTGCAGGCGGCGGTGCCGCCCTTGCTGCTGCAGCCGCTGCTGGAGAACGCGATCCGCCACGGTATCGCGCTGCGTCTCGCACCCGGCCGTGTGGCGCTCACGGTCGCACGTGACGGCGCGATGCTGCGGCTGTCGCTGCACAACGACGGCGTGCCGGCCGTGCCCGATGCGGCGGACGATGAGGCGCGCCCCGCCGCGATCGGCCTGCGCAACGTGCGCGAGAGGCTGGCGCGGCTGTACGGCGAAGCGCAGCGTTTCGAGTTCACGCTGGCCGACGACGGCGGTTGCGCCATCGACATCGCGCTGCCTTGCCGCAACCTTGCGGCATTCGTGCCGGCGCCGGCGTGACCTTGCGCGTGCTGGTGGTGGACGACGAGCCGCTGGCGCGCGGCGGCGTGCGCGCGCGGCTGGCCACGCAGCCGGACGTGCAGGTGATCGGCGAATGCGCCGACGGCGAATCCGCGCTGGCGGCGATGGGCACGCAGCGCCCCGACCTGGTGTTCATCGACGTGCAGATGCCGGGGCTGAACGGCCTCGACGCGCTGGAGCGCCTGCCGCCAACGGAGCGCCCGCTGGCGATCCTGCTCACCGCGCACGCGCAGTTCGCGCTGCGCGCTTTCGCCGCGCATGCGCTCGACTATCTGCTCAAGCCGATCGATGACGAACGCTTTGCCGACGCGCTCGACCGTGCACGGCAGGCGCTGGCGTTGCGCCGCCCCGATGCATCCGCATCGCGCGTCGCGCCGGTCTACGCCAGCCGCTTCGAGGTGCGCCTGGGCCAGCGCGTGCAACTGGTGGACGCGGCGCAGATCGATTGGGTCGAGGCGCAGGGCGATTACGCCGGCCTGCACGCGGGCGGCCGCCTGCATCTGCTGCGCGAGCCGCTGCACCGCCTCGCCGCGCGGCTGGACCCGGCGCAGTTCGCGCGCATCCACCGCTCGGCCATCGTGCGGCTGGACCGGGTGGCCGAGCTGCAGGCGCTGTCCAACCGCGACAGCCTGCTGCGCCTGCACGACGGCACGCCGTTGCGTGCCAGCCGCACCTACGTCGACGCGCTGCGCGCGGCGCTGTTGGCGGTCGGCACCCCGGCTTGAGCACCGGGTCGCCTGCCTGCGCCATCAAGGCGGCATGTTCGCGCGGCATCGCCGACACCATCGGGTGCGCCGGCGTCGTCAGCCTTCACCGCGGCGAAGAGCGGCGCCAGGTTCTTCTGTTCGGAACCCACCTCGGCGACCAGGCGGCGGTCGGCTGGCGCGGGCCTCATGCCTCGGGAATCGGTCGCTTCAGGAACCCGGGCTGGGGCTGCTCGGGATCGGGACCGCCGCGCACTCCCTTGTCGAGCGCATCGATGGACACGAGCTCGTCGTCGGTGAGCGAGAAATCGAAGATGTCGAAGTTCTCGGCGATCCGCGCCTTGCGCGTCGACTTGGGGATGACCTGGCGGCCCTGCTGGATGTGCCAGCGCAGCATGACCTGGGCCGGCGTCTTGCCATGCCGCTGACCGATGCTCACGAGGGTTTGGTCGGTGAACGTGCTGGTCGCCTCCGCGCCGTAGTAGTGGGTGATTCCGCCCATGGGCGACCACGCCTGGGTGAGGATGCCGGCGGCGGTATTGGCCCCCGCGTTGGCGACCTGGGTGAAGTAGGGGTGGAGCTCGATCTGGTTCACGGCCGGCACGACCGCGACCTCGGGCAGGAAGCGCGCCAGGATCGCGGGCGTGAAGTTGCTGACGCCGATCGCGCGCACCCGGCCATCGGCGAGCAGTTGCTCCAGCGCCTGGTAGGCCGCGACCGTGAGCGCAAAGTCCTCGACCCGCGGCTGGTGCAGAAGCAGCAGGTCGATGACGTCGACACCGAGCTTGCCGGTCGACTTGTCGAAGGCGTGCAGCGCCGCGTCGTAGCCGTAGTCGGTGACCCACAGCTTGGTCTCGATGATGACCTCGGCACGGGCGATGCCGGAGCGACGGATGGCCTCACCGACCTCACGCTCGTTGCCGTAGGCCGCCGCGGTGTCGATGTGCCGGTAGCCGGTTTCGAGCGCCGCGAGCACGGCGGCAGTGGTTTCCGCCGGCGGCGTCTGGAACACGCCCAGCCCGATGGCCGGGATCTCCACGTCGTTGTCGAGGGTGAAATGCGGGACGATGGGCTCATTCATGGTGTTTCTTCCGTCTTGGATCAGCGGCTTGCCGGCGCCGCGTCACGCCCGACCATCGCCAGTTGCGGCGCCGCGTAGCGCTCGCCCGCGATGTGGATTTGCGCAGCTGCGGTTTCGATCTCGCGCAGGTCGGCATCCGGGAGTTCGACGGCGGCCGCGCCGAGGTTTTCCTCCAGCCGGTGCAACTTGGTGGTGCCCGGAATCGGCACGATGTAGGGTCGCTGCGCCAGCAGCCAGGCCAGCGCGATCTGTGCGGGCGTGGCGCCATGGGCTTCGCCCACCCGGCGCAGCAGGTCCACCAGCGCCTGGTTCTTCTCCAGCGCTTCCGGCGCGAAGCGCGGCACCGAGTTGCGGAAATCGCCTGCACCGAACGTGGTGTCCTTGTTCATCGCGCCGGTGAGGAAGCCCTTGCCGAGCGGGCTGTAGGGCACCAGGCCGATACCGAGCTCGTCGCAGGCAGCGAGGATGCCGTTGGTTTCCGGTCCGCGCGTCCACAGGCTGTATTCGTTCTGCAGCGTCGTGACCGGCAGCACCGCGTGGGCACGGCGCAGCGTCGCGACACCGGGCTCGGACATGCCGAAGTGTTTCACCTTGCCTTCGGCGATCAGTTCCTTGACCGTGCCGGCGACGTCCTCGATCGGCACGGCGGGGTCGACGCGGTGCTGGTACAGCAGGTCGATCGTTTCGATGCGCAGGCGCCTGAGCGAGCCATCGACGGCCTGGCGAATGCGTTCCGGCCGGCTGCTCACGCCGCGGTTCTCACGCGTTGCGAAGTCGATGTCGAAGCCGAATTTGGTGGCGATCACCACCTGGTCGCGCACCGGCGCCAGCGCCTCGCCCACGATTTCCTCGTTGGTGAAGGGGCCGTACACCTCCGCCGTGTCGAAGAAGCTCACGCCGCGATCCACCGCCGCGCGGATCAGCTCGATGCCGTCCTGCTTCGACAGCGACGTGCCATAGCTGAAGTTGATGCCCATGCAGCCGAAGCCGATGGCGGAGACTTCGAGTCCGCTGTTGCCCAGTTTGCGTGTCTGCATTTTCGTGTCCTCTGATGTCATGACCGGGATGGCGCGTCGTTGCGCAGCTTGCGGGTGAAGCATTCCGCCAGGCCGCATGCCGAGGCTTGCGGGCCGTTGCGTCGGATGGTGCTCATGATTCGACTCCTGCTTCCTCGAACACGCGCCTGGCGATCGCCAGCGCCGTGCTGGCTGTCGGCCAGCCCGAATAGAAGGCCAGATGAGTGATCAGCTCGATCAGTTCGTCCCGCCTGACGCCGTTCTCCAGCGCCTTCTTCAAGTGGAACGGCAGCTCGTTGCCGCGGTACAGCGACACCAGGCTGGCGACGGTGACCAGGCTGCGGTCGCGCGGCGACAGGCCGGGGCGTTCCCAGACTTCGCCGAACAGCACCGTGTCGGTGTACCCGGCCAGTGCCGGCGCGATGTCGCCGAAAGCCTTGCGGGCGGTGTGGGTTGGATGGGACATGGTGTTCACGGCGCGCGTGGGGTGGGGTGAACCGTCAATCTATCGCCGCTGCCGGCTTTCGATAAGCTGGTAAAGTCCGCATGTACTTTTGAGCAGAGTTCAGCAATGCCGCGCGCAAACCTGAATGATCTTTCGGCCTTCCTGGCGGTGGTGCGCGAGCGCAGTTTCACCAGGGCTGCGGCCAGGCTGGGCGTCTCGCCATCCGCGCTGAGCCACACGCTGCGCGCGCTGGAGGAACGACTGGGCGTGCGTCTGCTCAACCGCACCACCCGCAGCGTGGCGCCCACGGAAGCAGGCGAACGCCTCTGGCGCGCGGTCGGCCCGCGCCTCGAGGAGGTCGAGGCGGAACTTGAGGCACTGGGCGAACTGCGCGCGAAACCGGCGGGCACGATCCGCATCTCGGCCAGCGACTACGCGGCCCATGCGCTCCTCTTGCCCCGGCTCACCGCGTTGCTGCCGCGCTATCCCGACCTCAAGGTCGAGATCAGCATCGACGACCGGCTGGTGGACATCGTCGCCGAGCGCTTCGATGCCGGCGTGCGCGATGGCGAGCAGGTGGCGAAGGACATGATCGCGGTGTGCATCGGCCCGGACCTGCGCATGGCCGTGGTCGGCGCGCCGGCCTATTTCGCCACGCGGCCGCGGCCGAGGCAGCCGCAGGACCTGACCGCGCACAACTGCATCAACCTGCGCCTGCCCACGCGCGGCGGCCTGTATGCGTGGGAGTTCCAGAAGGGCCGGCGCAAGTTGAACGTGCACGTCGAAGGCCAGCTGGTCTTCAACCAGCCCGGCGCCATGCTCAAGGCGGCGGTGGCGGGCCTTGGCCTGGCTTATGTGCTGGAGGACGTCGCCGCGCCGTACCTCGACGACGGGCGCCTCGAACGCGTGCTGCACGACTGGTGCCCGCCCTTCCCGGGCTACCACCTGTATTACCCCAGCCGCCGCCAGGCCTCGCCGGCATTCGCGCTGCTGGTCGAGGCCGTGCGCCACCAGGCACCGTGATGGCCGCAGCGCACCGGTCATCGCGCCATCCCGTGGTCGGCTGCTTCCCGGGCCTTCAGGATGACGCACCGCCGTGTGCTCGTCGCATCCGCGAGGGCGCGCTGCGCTTGGCCGGCACCCCGGCCTGAGCGCCGCCACCTGCATACGTATTCAAGGCGACGGCACGGCGTCGGCGCGGCAAGAATCAGAGCCTTGCGGCGGGACACGCCACGGGGAGGTCGCGATGAGCGCAACGGGCAGCGTGGGAGAGATGGGCGGGCAGCGCGCGACGGCGCGGGTGGTGCTGATCGCGGCGGCGGCGGCGTTGGGCGGTTTCCTGTTCGGCATGGACACGGCGGTGATCAACGGCGCCGTGGACGCGGTGCGCGCGGGCTTCGGGCTGGGCGCGGGCCAGATCGGCTTCGCGGTGTCCTGCGCGCTGCTGGGTTCGGCGCTGGGCGCGTGGTACGCCGGCCCGCTGGCGGATCGCTACGGCCGCGTGCGCACCATGCAGGTGGCGGCCGTGCTGCTGGCGGTGAGCGCGCTGGGCTCGGGCCTGGTGCACGGCGTGTGGGACCTGGTGCTGTGGCGGCTGATCGGCGGCACCGGCGTGGGCGTGGCCTCGGTGATCGCGCCCGCCTACATCGCCGAGGTGTCGCCCGCGGCGATCCGCGGCCGGCTGGGCTCGATGCAGCAGCTCGCGATCGTGCTGGGCATCTTCGCCGCCCTGCTCAGCGACGCCTGGCTGGCCGGCGCGGCCGGCGGTGCGGAGCACAAGCTGTGGCTGGGGCTGGAAGCCTGGCGCTGGATGTTCCTCGCCGCGGTGGTGCCCGCGCTGGTCTACGGCACGCTGGTGCTGGGCGTGCCGGAGTCGCCGCGCTACCTGGTGGCGCGCGGCCGGCTGGACGAGGCGAAGGCGGTGCTGCGCCAGGTGCTGGGCATGGACGACGATCTGGCGCTGGAGGCCAAGCTCGCCGACATCGGGCACAGCCTGCGCATCGAATACCGCCCGCGCCTCGCCGACCTGCGCGGCAAGTGCGCGGGCCTGCTGCCGGTGGTGTGGGTCGGCATCGCGCTGTCGGTGTTCCAGCAGTTCGTGGGCATCAACGTGATCTTCTACTACTCGTCCACCCTGTGGCACTCGGTGGGCTTCAGCGAGGCCGACGCCTTCAGCATCACCGTGGTCACCTCCATCGTGAACGTGCTGATCACCCTGGTGGCGATCGCGCTGGTGGACCGCATCGGCCGCAAGCCGCTGCTGGTGATCGGCTCGGCCGGCATGACGGTGACGCTGGCGCTGATGGCGTGGTGCTTCTCGCAGGCGACCGGCAGCGGCGCCGCGCTGGTGCTGCCGCATGGCGTCGGCATCGTGGCGCTGGTGGCGGCGAACGCCTACGTGGTGTGCTTCGGCGTGAGCTGGGGCCCGGTGGTGTGGGTGCTGCTGGGCGAGATGTTCCCCAACTCCATCCGCGCGATCGCGCTGGCGGTGGCCGCGGCGGCGCAGTGGCTGGCCAACTTCGCGATCACCAGTAGCTTCCCTGCGTTGTCCGAACTGGGCCTGTCGTTCGCCTACGGCCTGTACGCGGCGTTCGCGTTGCTCTCGCTGGTGTTCGTGCTGACCGCGGTGCGCGAGACGCGGGGCATGGAACTGGAGGAGATGCGCGGGTAAGGCCTTGCGCCGCGCGACACGGTAGGATGCGGGAACGGGTGGCACGGGGCCGCCTGCGCCACGCACCGGGTCGCCGATGAAGGGAAAGGCCACATCGTTCGATATCGCCCATCTGGCCGGGGTCTCCCAGTCCACGGTGTCGCGCGCGCTGCGCGGCAGCCCGCTGGTCAGCGAGGAGACCCGCCGGCGCATCCAGTCGGCCGCCGATGAGCTGAACTACAAGGTGGACAAGAACGCCTCCAACCTGCGCCGCCAGCACACCGGCACGCTGGCCCTGCTGCTGTTCGAGGATCCCACCGCCGACGATTCGCACATCAACCCGTTCTTCCTGTCGATGCTGGGCTCGATCACCCGCGCCAGCGCGCAGCAGGGCTACGACCTGCTGATCTCGTTCCAGCAGTTCTCGCGCGACTGGCACGCCGACTTCGCCGGCTGCCAGAAGGCCGACGGCCTGATCCTGCTCGGCTACGGCGACTACCAGTCGCACCGCGACAAGCTGGAGAAGCTGGTGGCGCAGGGCACCCGCTTCGTGCGCTGGGGCGCGGTACTGCCCGGCCAGCCCGGCGTATCGATCGGCTGCGACAACTTCGAGGGTGGCCGCGCGGCCACCGCACACTTGGTCGCACAGGGCTGCCGGCACATCGCCTTCCTGGGCGACGCCACCCCGCACTACCCGGAATTCCACGAGCGCTACCGCGGCTACGCCGCCGCCCTGCGCGAAGCCGGCCTGGCGGTGGACGAGGCGCTGCAGGCCGACGCCGAGACCACCGAGCGCGCCGGCTACGAGGCCGCCGAACTGCTGCTGGAGCGCGGCGTGAAGTTCGACGCGGTGTTCGCCGCCAGCGACCTGATCGCGATCGGTGCCATGCGCGCCCTGGCGGAGCGCGGCCTCACGGTGCCGCAGGACGTGGCGTTGGCCGGTTTCGACGACATCCCCATGGCCAGCTTCGTCAACCCCGCGCTCACCACCGTGCGGCAGGACACCGGCAAGGCCGGCGAGGTGCTGGTCGACGAGCTGCTGCGGTTGATCCGGGGCGAAGGCGGCGAGAGCGCGATGCTGCCGGCGGAGCTGAAGGTGCGGCGTTCGAGCCTGCGGCAGTAGCCGATCCCGGCGCCGCCCAGGCTTCACATTGTTAAGCGCCGGCCTCTGGCATAACCTGCCCACCAGTCCAGCGCATGGCGTGTTCCCATGGAGCGTAGCCAGTCCAGATCGGCGGCCGAGCAGGCCTTCGAGCGCGTCACCGAGGCGTACGTGGCGCTGGACGCGGATTGGCGCTACACCTACGCCAACGCGACGGCCTGCGCCTTCCTCGGCCGGCGGCTCGAAGACCTGCTCGGCAAGCACATCTGGACGGAATTCCCGGAGGATGCCAACCGACCGTTCCGCGCGGCCTACGAGCAGGCGATGGCCGAGCAGCGGCCGCGCACCGTCGAGGTCTGGTTCGCGCCGCTGGATCGCTGGTTCGAGAGCTGCGTGTACCCCGCGCCCGACGGGCTCACGATCTTTTTCCAGGACATCGACGAGCGCAAGCGCGGAGAGCAGCGCCTGCAGGCGCAGCAACGCCTGATGGAGCAGGCGCAGCGGCTGGCGCGGGTCGGCAGCTGGAGCTGGGAGGTCGCCGCCAACCGGGTCAACTGGTCGGACGAGCTGTATCGCATCTACGGCATCGATCCGGCCAGCCACGCGGCCACCTTCGAGGCCTATCTCGCCTGCGTGCATCCGGATGACCGGGCGCGCGTGCGCCACACCATCGAACGCACGCTGCACGAAGGCGGCGCGTTCGAATTCGAGGAGCGCATCTGCCGTCCCGATGGCGACGTGCGCGTGCTGTACAGCCGGGGCCTGGTGGAAACCGGTGCGGATGGCCGCGCCGTGCGCATGCAGGGCGTGTGCCAGGACATCACCGCGCGCCAGCGCGAGGAGCGGATGGCCGCCGGCCAGCACGAGATCCTGCTCGGCATCGCCGCGCAGCAGCCGCTGGCGGAAAGCCTGCGGCGCATTGCCCTGCTGCACGAGTCGCTGAATCAGGGCGCGCTGTGCTCGCTGTTGCTGCTCGATGCCGATCGCCGGCACGTGCTGCACGGCGCCGCGCCCAGCCTGCCCGAAACCTACAATCGCGGCATCCACGGCCAGGAGATCGGCGAGGGCCGCGGCTCCTGCGGCGCCGCCGCGTCGCGCGGCGAGCGGGTGGTGGTGGGCGACATCGCCACCGACCCGTACTGGACGTGCTATCGCGAGCTGGCGCTGGCGCATGGATTGCGGGCCTGCTGGTCGACGCCGGTACGCGGCAGCCATGGCGAGGTGCTGGGCACGTTCGCGGTGTACTACCGCAGTCCGCGCGAGCCGTGTCCGGCCGAGCTGGCCGACATCGACCGCATGCTGCCGATCGCCAGCATCGCCATCGAGAGCGAGCACCTGCTCGCCCGCCTGCGCGAACGCAACCGCTTCTTCGAGATGGCGCAGGAAGTGTTCTGCATCCTCGATCCGCGCACCGGGCGGCTGGTGCAGTTCAACGCGTTCCTGCAGCGCCTCACCGGATGCAGTGCCGACGAGTTGCGCGGGCGCGACTACCGCGAGTTCCTGTTGCCGCTGCCCGGCGAGGATCCGGCCGCATCGGTGCTGGAACCCACCGGCGTCGGCGCGCAGGCGCACGAGGCGGTGACCCGCTGCGTGGCCAGGGACGGCAGCGAATGCCTGCTGGAGTGGACCGTGTTCGCCTCGCCCGACGGCTTGCTCTATGCGGTGGCGCACGACATCACCGCCCGCCGCCGCGCCGAGCAGGACCTGCGGCATGCGGCCAGCCACGACGCGATCACCGACCTGCCGCGCCGCCCGCAGCTGGAACGCTCGCTCGCCGGGCTGCTGCAGGACGGCGAGGCGCCGGTGTGGGTGCTGATGGTGGGCCTGGATCGTTTCCAGCTGGTCAACGAATCGGTGGGCCACGTGATCGGCGACGACGCGTTGCGGCGCGTGGCCGGCCGCCTGCGCGCGGCGCTGGGCGCGCAATGGCAGATCGCCCGCATCGTCGGCGACAAGTTCGCGGTCGCGGCGCGCGGCCTCGGCCGGGAGGCGGCGCTGGAGCTGGCCGAGCGCCTGCGCAGCGTGGTGGCGCGGCCGATCGAGGGGCAGGACTACCGCCTGCTGCTCACTGCCAGCGTCGGCATCAGCCACTCGCCCGAGCACGGTGACACGCCGGCGGCGCTGCTGCGCGGCGCCGAGGCGGCGATGATCCAGGCCAAGCGCGATGGCCGCGACCGCGTCGGCGAGTTCAGCGTGGCGCAGAGGCGGGCGCTGGAGGAGCGCGTGCTGTTGGGCAGCCGCCTGCGCGACGCGGTGCGCGACAACGAACTGGAGCTGTACTACCAGCCGCAGTACAGCGCGCTCGACCACGCACTGACCGGCTTCGAGGCGCTGCTGCGCTGGAACTGCGGCGAACTGGGCCGGGTGATGCCCGTGCGCTTCATCCCCGTCGCCGAGGCGCTGGGCCTGATGCCCGAGATCGGCGGCTGGGTGTTCGCGCAGGCGGCGCGGCAGTTGCGCGAATGGCTGGATCGCGGCCACCGCGGCTTCACGCTGGGGGTGAATGTCTCCGCACAGCAGCTGTTGTACCCGCACCTGGTCGAGCAGTTGGCCGCCGCGCTGCAGCGCCACGCCGTGCCGCCGGCGATGCTGGAGATCGAGATGACCGAGAGCGCGCTGATGGAGAACGTGGCGCGCATCCGCGCCACCCTGGCCGGCCTGAAGTCGCTCGGCGTGCAGCTGGCGCTGGACGATTTCGGCACCGGCTATTCCAGCCTCGCCTATCTGAAGCAGTTCCCGATCGACAAGCTGAAGATCGACCAGAGTTTCGTGCGCGAGCTGCCCGACAACGCCGGCGACGGCGCGATCGCACAGACCATCATCGAGCTGGGCCACCAGTTGCGCATGCTGGTCGCGGCCGAAGGCGTGGAGACCACGGCCCAGGCCGTCTTCCTCGCCGGCCTGGGCTGCGACGAGCTGCAAGGCAACGGCCTGGGCGCGGCGTTGCCGGCGATCGATGCCGAACGCTTCTTCGCCGCGGCGCGCGGCGCGTTCTCGGCGTAGCGGCGTCAGCGCCCCGCGCGGCCGTCGTCCCAGCGCAGGAACAGCGGCAGCATCTTCGCCCACGAGGCCTGCTGGTGCTTGCCGCCGGGCAGCAGGTAGACGGCGACGTCGGCATGGCGGTCGGGGTGCGCGGCGTAGTCCATGTTCGTGCTGTAACCGAGCTGGCGCAGGCCGCGCAGGCGGAATCCGTCGGGCGCACGGTAGCCGTCGACGAGATCGCGGATGTCGCCGATCACGTCGATTACGCCGTCGTGATCGCGGTCGTTCGTTTCCTCGGCGGTGCCGGCGGCGAACCAGAGGCGCAGGCCGGGTCGCTTCGGTCCGCGGTCGACCATGCGCTGGGTCAGCCGCGTGCGTTCCACCGTGGCGTCGCTCGTGCGGTCGGCGGCGAGCCAGAACGAGGGCGAGAACGCGCCCACGCGGCCGAACACTTCCGGGTATTGCCAGCTCAGGTTGAACGCGTTGAGCCCGCCCAGCGACCAGCCCAGCACACTGCGCGCGGCGGCGGCGCGGCGGGTGCGGTAATGCGCGTCGATATACGGCACCAGCCGCGTGGCGAGCCAGTGCGAATAGTCGTGGGCGCGCCGGCCGACCGCGCCGTACTTGGTATCGGCGGGCAGGCTGCGTCCGCTGGCGCGGTCGGACAGGCCGTAGATGCCCATGCGGTCGCGCAGCATGCGCACCGCCACCACGATGGGCACGTGGATCGCGTGCGCGCGGCACAGCGCGGTGAGCGTGGATACCAGCCCGACCGCCGACATGTCCTGGCCGTCGTCCGCGTAGATCGTGCGGTAGCGCCGGGCGGACCAGGCGTAGTCGCCGGGCAGGTAGACATCCACCGTGATGCGCTCCGGCGCGAACGCGGGGGCGTCGAGTTGCAGCGTGCGCTGGGTGGGCGTGCAATGGTCGGCTGCGGGCGCACCGGCGAGCGCATGCAGCGGCCAGCCTCCGGCCAGCAGTGCGAGCAGCAGCGCGAGCAGGGCGCCGCGTGGGCGGTGCCTCATGCCGCCGAGCCCGCGGCCGCGACGTTCTCGTGCGGCTCGTGCACGCGCAGCGTGCACAGCCCCGCCAGCAGCAGGCTGGCACCGCCCAGTGCCAGCGCCCAGATCGGTTGGTCGTGGAAGAACCACTTCAGCAGCACGCCGAGCACACTGGCGGCGAGTAGCTGCGGGATCACGATGAAGAAATTGAAGATGCCCATATAGATGCCCATCTTCGCCGCGGGCAGGTTGTCCGACAGCATTGCGTAGGGCAGCGACAGGATCGAAGCCCAGGCGAAGCCCACGCCGATCATCGACACGATCAGCCAGTGCGGGTCGCGGATGAACAGGAACGACAGCAGGCCCAGTCCGCCCAGCCACAGGTTGATCAGGTGGCTCCAGCGCAGGCCGCAGGCGCGCACCAGCAGCGGGATCAGGATCGCGGCCAGCACGCCCACGCCGTTGTAGGTGCCCATCAGCACGCCGGCCCAGTTCGCGCCTTCGTTGTAGGCGGCGGAGGTGGTGTCGGCGCTGCCATAGAAGTGCCCGGCCACGGCGGGCGTGGTGTTGATCCACATCGCGAACATCGCGAACCAGGAGAAGAACTGCACCCAGTTCAGCCGGCGCATCTCGCGCGGCATGCCGTACAGGTCGCCCATGATCTGGCGCAGCGCGCCGACGCGACGCGTGCGCGCCAGCCACAGGAACAGCGCGCCGGCGCCGACCAGGCCGCCGGCGAGGAGATACAGCTCGGCACGCAACGCGTAATGCCGGATCAGCACGAGCAGCACGACGCCCAGCAGCAGGAACAGCGCACCGGGACGCCACGCGCCGGCCACGTCCGCCGGCTCTTCCGCCACGTGGCTGTCGGCGAAGGCTTCCAACTGCTCGGGCGGATATTCGCGCGTGGTGCAGATCGTCCACAGCATCGCGCCCAGCAGCACCACCGCGCCCGCGTAGAACGAGTACATCACCGAGTGCGGCACCGTGCCGGCCGGCGCGGTGTTCGCCACGCCGAAACGGGTGAGCAGCCAGGGCAGGAACGAGGCGACCACGGCACCCACGCCGATGAACACACTTTGCATCGCGTAGCCCAGCGGACGCTGGCGCGGCGGCAGCTGGTCGCCCACGAAGGCGCGGAATGGTTCCATCGACACGTTGAACGAGGCATCCATGATCCACAGCAGGCCCGCGGCGATCCACAGCGTGGACGAGTTCGGCATCGCCAGCAGGGCCAGCGTGGCCAGCACCGCGCCGGCGAAGAAATACGGGCGGCGGCGGCCGAAGCGGTTCCAGGTGCGGTCGGAGCAGTAGCCAATGATCGGCTGCACGATCAGGCCGGTGAACGGCGCGGCGATCCACAGCGCCGGGATCTGGTCCACGTTCGCGCCCAGCGTCTGGAAGATCCGGCTGACGTTCGCGTTCTGCAGCGCGAAGCCGAACTGGATGCCGAGGAAGCCGAAGCACATGTTCCAGATCTGCCAGAACGACAGCTCGGGTTTGCGGGTCATGGGCAGGCTCCCGTGCACTGGACCGAGGGTGCGGAGGGCTTGAATGGGTGCATGTGGTTCGCGCGACGTGGTTCGGTGAATGCCTCCCGCCTCCCTGCTTCTGACTCCCCTCTCCCGCTTGCGGGAGAGGGGAGCGGGGTAGCGCGGGTCATGGAGCGGTTTCCGCGGCCAGCGGCACGATGCGCAGCGCGCCCACGTCGGCCTCGTTCAGAGGCCCGCCGACGCCGCCCGCTTCGCCGGTGTAATGCGCGTTGCCGGCGAGGTAGCTCATGTTGAAGCCCTGCTCCAGCGCGAAGCGGCAGCGCGCGCCCGCGTCGGCGCTGAACTGCGCGGTGGTGGACTGCTGCTCGCCGGTGCTGTGCGGCATCACCACCGGCACCCGTTGTTCGGGGCTGCCCGCGCAGCGGATCGCCAGCATCTTCACCGCGGCGGTGATGCCGGTGTTGATCGGGCCGTGATCGTTGCGATAGCTCAGCGCGACCTGGTAGCGGCCGGCGGCGGGTGCGGTCCACGTGCGCGGCCACGCGCCTTCGACGCTGGCGACCGGGCCTTCGCACTGGGGCGGGCTCTGCAGCGATTCGAGCCCGGCGGCGCCGGTCTGCGTGAGGCTGAAGCATTGCAGCGCGTTCGCGGCGGGTACCGCGAGCGTGCCGGCGATCGCGCCCACGCGCTGGCCGTTGAGGTAGAGCACGCCGGGCGCCGTGGCCCGCACCTGCCAGTCCGCGCCGTTGCGCGTCACTTGTGGCGCGGCCGGCGCCGGTGGCGCGAACGGCGGCACCGTGCTGCGCAGCGACAGCTCGGCCGCCTTGATGCCCTTCAGCTGCACCACGCTGTCGTTGCCGTGCTGCTCGATGCGGTCGGTCACCAGCAGGTTGCCGGCCAGTTTCTTCGGGCGCTGCAAGGTGATGCGCCGGCCCGGCAACTGCAGGCTGATCGTGTTCCGGTTGCCGAACAGCATCGGCACCAGCGACACCGGCAGCTTCGGTGCGATGCGGCCGTCGGCTTCGAGGCCGAACACGCCTTCGCCCACCATCGCGAGGTAGCCGGCCACTGACCACAGCTGGCGCGGCGAATCCACCACCGGGCCGCTGAGCTTGCCGTCGTTCACGTGCACGGCCTGGGTGGTGAGCTCGTAGTTCTCCATGTTGGAGCCGGCCAGTGCCGCGCCGCGCATGATCGAGGTGATCTCGAACGCGATGTGCGCGGGGTCGTCCAGCTGGCGCGCGGCGCGCAGCGCGTAGGCGCTGACGAACGGCCAGATCGCGCGGTTGTGGTAGATCGGCTGATCGGTGCGCTCGGGCCAGATCACCGGGCTGCCGGCCGGCCACACCGGATAGTTCGCCAGCGATTGCCGTGCGCGTTCGGTGTCGGCCACGCCGCTGGTTATCGCCAGCGCCAGGCCGAGCAGGTCGTAAGTGTCGTAGGGCGCACCATCGCCGCCGAGGTAGCTCATGTACATGCCGCGGTCGGCGCGCCAGAAGCGCGCGTTGATCGCCGCCTTCAGCGCCTCGGCCTGGGCCCGGTAGTCCGCCGCGCGCGTGTCGTGGCGCTGCTCCGCCATCTGCGCGGCGAGTTCCAGCGCCTGGTAGTGCAGCACGTTGGTGGACAGCGCGTAGGACTGCGCGATCGGCACCACGTCGTCCGCCATCCACGCGGGATAAGTCTGTTCGCGCCAGTCGAGGAAGGAGGTCTCGCCGCGGTACAAGCCCATGCCGGCGTCGAACGCGTACTGGCGATCCTGCGCCAGCGTGGCGGTGAGCGCCTGCCAGGTGGTGTCGGCGAAGGCGGCATCGTCCAGCAGGTGACGCGCGGCGAGGAACCACGCCACGCGGTCGGTGCTCACCGGCCAGCTGCCGCCCGAGCCGGTGTCCTGCACCACGAACGGTCCTTTCGGCGTGCCGGGCACGCGCGAGTCCGACAGCTTGAAGCGCAGGCCGTTGCGCGAACGCGCGGCATCGAAACGCCACAGGCCCAGGTCCACCGCGTAGGACAGATCGCGCGTCCACACGTAATGCCACTTGTCGCCGGTCTCGAAGCAGGTGCAGGGAATCGGCTGGTCATGGTCGTAGGCGGCGTCGTGGATAGCCGTGACCGAATCCTGCCGGAGATCATCCTGCGCCATCGCGTACAGGCCGTTGAACAGCGGGCTCGCGGTCTGCACTGCATAGGGCGGAACCGGGATCGTGCGCTTGGCGTGCGCCGCCTGCAGCAGGAAGCCGCCGCCCGGCTGCACCTGCATGCTGGCGTTCTGGCCGCGCCAGTGCAGGTTGTCGTGCCACAGCGGGGCGTGCGCGCCGGCGGTCAGTGCCAGCATCAGGCTGCTGAAGATGCTCATCATCTCGATGTTCCCTCGATCCGGCCGGCGGGCAGCGGCGTCATGCGCTTGCCCGTCGCCTGTGCGTCAGCGGCCCCCCGTGGCCGGACTGCCGCAAGTCTGTCCATGCGGTCGAGTCCGGGGCCAGTGTACGCACATGCATCCGTACCTGTGTCATGAATGCTTCCGCCACGGGTCGGAAGTGAGATGTTCATTGCGCGAGGATCGCGCCGTAGTGGCCTTGCACGCTGACCGTGACGTTGCCGCCGCTGACGGTGTACTTGCTGCCGGTGATCAGATCAGTGACCTGGCTGCCGTTGGTCATGCTCTCCTCGTACACCGGCACCGTCACTGTCTCGGTGTTGCCGGTGCCGTTCAGCACCACCGCGATGCGGTTGTTCTGGTCGAAGCGACCGTAGGCATAGATGTCGTGGGTGTCGTCGGTGAGCAAGGTCATGAACGAGCCGGTGCGCAGGGCCGGATAGTTGTTGCGAATAGCCACCAGCTTCTGGGTGAGCGCCACCGTGCTGTTGGCCGTGGTCGCCTGCGTCCAGTCGAACGTGCGGCGGTTGTCCGGGTCGGCGCCGCCCTGCATGCCGTATTCGTCGCCGTAGTAGATCGTCGGCGTGCCCACGTAGGTCATCTGGAAGAACAGACCCAGGTAGGTTTTCCAGATGTCGCCGCCGCAGCGCGTGGCAAAGCGCGAGGTGTCGTGGCTGCCGAGGAAGTTCGTCATGGTCTGCTGCACGTCGACGGGCAGGTCGGCGCGCGTGCCGTGCAGCCAGTTGTCGAGCTGGGTCGGCGTGAGCGAGGCGCTGTTGCCGCTCTCGTCCACGCCGCAGATCCACTCCGATGCGGGTTGGGTGAAGCCGTTGTAGTTCATCGCGCCGTCCCATTCGCTGCCATCGTCCAGCCAGGCCGAGGCGTCGCCCCAGTATTCGCCGAGGATTTCCGCGTCCGGGTTCACCGCCAGCACCGCCGTGCGCATCTCCTGCATGATCTGGTGGTTGGTGGCGTCGCTGCCGTTGTTGCCGCCGGCATCGAGATACTGAGCCGCGTCCAGCCGCCAGCCGTCGATGCCGTAGGGCGGCGCCAGCCAGGTCTGCATCACCGAGCCCGAATTGCCGTAGATCTGGTTGCGCGTGGCCGAGCCGCTGGCGCCATAGTCCAGCTTGGGCATGCTGCCGATGCCGAAGAAGGTGCTGTAGCTGCCCGGCCAGGTCTGGAAGGTGTAGTAGCTGTAGTACGGGCTGGCCTGTGACTGGTACGCGCCCTGCTGCGGGCAGGTGATCGAACCGTAGCTCGCCTTGCCGAACCAGCAGTTGCTGTCGCCACTGTGGTTGAACACGCCGTCCAGGATGAGATACCCGTGCGGGCCGTTGGCGCCGCTGTGCACGTCGGTGATCAGCTGCTGCAGCGTGGCGTTGCTGCCGAAGGCCGGATCGACGTTGTAGTAGTCCTGCGTGTCGTACTTGTGGTTGGTCGGCGAGGCGAAGATCGGATTGAGGTAGACGATGTCCGCGCCGATCGTGTTCTTGATGTAGCCGAGCTTCTGGTCGATGCCGGCGAGGTCGCCGCCGAAGAACACCGCGGTGTTGCAGCCGCTGACGTTCGCGGTGACGCTGCTGCCCCAGGCGTGTTGCTCGGTGGCACAGCCGGCATAGGTGTACTGGCCGTTGGTGACGTCGTTGCTGGTGTCGCCGTCGTAGAAACGGTCGGGGAAGACCTGGTACATCACGCCGTTCTTCATCCAGCTTGGCGTGGTGAAGCCGGGGACGATGAAGAAGTCGCCGGACGAAGGCTCGCTTGAGGTGATGCCGGCGGCGTTGTACCAGGCGGTGGCCGTGCCGTCGTTGATCTGGAAGCGGTAGTACTTCTCCGAGCTGCTGGCCGGGATGGCGCCCTGCCAGAGGTCGTAGGTGCCGGTGGCGTCGTTCGCCGTCCAGTGCATCGCCACCCAGTGGTACTGGCCGTCGGCGCTGTCGTAGTACTTGATGTTCGCGCTGGTGATGTCGCCCTTGAAGGTGCGGAACGTGAGCGTCACCGGCGTGCTCGCCGTGGGCTCGGGCGCGCTGTCGTACAGCGGCCCCTGGTCGTGGAACAGGCCCGCCCATTCCACGTTGTTGTCGTTGCTCGCCGCGCGTGCGGCGCCGCTCCACAGCGGCGCGCCGGACAAGGTCAGCGCCAGGCACAGGGCGAGCGGCAGCCTGCGCAGGCCGCGGCGATCGTGCTGCATCGAATGACTCATCGAATCCCCTCCCGTATCGGACTGGGCGCAGGTCGTCGCGCTGGCCGTGCCCAGGGCCGGCGTTTCCTCGCGTGACGGCGATCGCGGCCGCGCCTGGCCATGCAGCTCCACGCGTCGCGCCGTCATGGCGCGGCGCCGGTACCGGTTCAGTGCGTGCCGCCTGCGCGCAGCGTCAGCGTGCGTGCCGCGCCGGCATCGAGCTTGAGCACGGTGAGCGGGCCGTAGCGATCGCTGGCGGTGCTCCAGCCTTCGCCGTTGGCCGCTTCCAGTGCGGCGGGTGTGGCGTAGTGCTGCAGCGAGCCATCGACCGCGGCGGCGGCAAGGCCGTGCACGCGCACCAGGTAGTGCTTCAGCGCGGGGTGGTAGCTGCCTGTCGCGGCGGCGGTGCTGAAGCTCACCGTGTCGCCCGTGCGCTGCGTGGCGAGGCGTTGCAGGAAGTACGTGCCGCGCTGGTAGTCGTAGGTTTCGCCGTCGTCGTCGTAATAGTCGAAGTGCGTGGCGGTGGCGGCGGGGAACACGTCCACGCTGACCGTGGCGACCGGGTGCTCGCCGGTCCAGTCCATCACCGGCTGGGTGGGGATGATCGCGCCGGCGCGGATGAACAGCGGGATGTCGTCCCACTGCTTCGCGTCGGTCGCCACGGTGATGGTCCGGCCGCCCTGGTAGACCTTGCCGCTGAACCAGTCCGTCCACGTGCCTGCGGGCAGGTAGACGCGCTTCTCGGTCTGGCCCTGCTCGACCACCGGCGACACCAGCAGCCAGTCGCCGAACAGCCAGCTCTGCACGTCGTTGTGGAGGTTCGCATCCTGCGGCCAGGCGAAAGCCAGCGGCTGCACCAGGCCCACGCCCTGCGTGCTCGCGCGATGCTGGTAGCTGTAGATGTAGGGCAGCAGCGCGTAGCGCAGGCGGATCGCCTTGGTCGCGGCGGCCTCGGCCACCGGGCCGTACTTCCACGGCTGGCGTTTCTCGTTGAGCTCGCCGTGCACGCGGAAGATCGGCGTGAACGCGCCGAACTCGATCCAGCGCGCGTAGTTCTCGTCGGACGGATGGCCGTGGAAGCCGCCGCCGTCCATGCCCCACTGCATCTCGCCCACGTTGATCGCGCTGAGCATGCGCTCGCGCTGGCCGGCCATGCTGGCCCAGCCGGTGGCGATGTCGCCGGACCACAGGCCGTAGGCGTAGCGTTGCGCGCCCAGCCAGAAGTCGCGGTTGATCGACCATACGCGCAGCGGCGAATGCGCGCGCTGGCCGTCATACGTGGCGCGCTGCATGTTGAGGAACTGGGTGTTGCTCTTGGTGGTGTCGGCCTCGTCGTTCCACCAGCCCACGATGCCGGTGTCGAAGCTGTGCGCCAGCTGCGGGTTGAACCACCACGCGCGCGCGGCGGGCTTGTCGAAGTCGATATCCTTCACCGGCAAGTGCGAGAAATAGTCCGGGCTGGCCTTTTCGCCGGGCAGCCACAGATCGTGCGCGGTGGCGTAGCGGCCTTCCACGGTGTCCACGTGCACGCGCGGCTTCATGATGCCGGTCATGTGCACGCCGAGCGCATCCATGTCGGCCTTCAGCTTGCCGCTGGCGCCGTCGGGGAATTTCACCGGGTTCCAGCTGAACTCGCCCCAGTCCTTGCCCCAGTCCTTCCAGTCGAAGTCGAAGGTGAAGGCATCGAGCGGGATGTGCTTGGCGCGGTAGGTGGCGACGATGTCGCGGAACTCCTGCTCGTCGATGCCCCACTGGCTGTTGATGAAGCCGTTGGCCCATTTCGGAAACAGCTCGGCGTGGCCGCTGAGATTGGCCAGCTCTCCAAACAATTCGGTGGGCGTGCCCGCGAGGAGGTAGTAGTCGGCGTCCGGGCGGTCGTACTGGTCGATCGTGATGCGGCCGCCGGCGAGCGCGAAGTCCGCACCGTCGCAATCCACCAGCACGCCGTAGCCGGCGGTACTCCACACGAACGGCGCGCCGGCATGGCCTTGTTCGCCGGCCTTGGCCACCTGTTTGCCGGAGCGCAGGATGCCGGCGCGGGTGTTCTTCTCGAAGGCGTCGTAGCCGCCGATGCCGTACAGCGCGTCGCCGGCAGCGTGTGCTAGCACGATGCGGCCCTGCGCCAGCGCGGCGAGGTCGGCCTGCTGCAGCAGCGGCCGGCCCTGCGCGTCGCTGACGTCGAGCTTGCCGCTGCGCTTGTTCCAGGTGGCGACGAGGCGATCCGAGCGCAGCGTCACCGTGTCGCCGCTCTGCCGCACTTGCGGCCGGAACGGCGTCGCGCCGGCGACCGGTGGTGCCATCACCAGGCTGGCGGGCGTGGCGCCGCTCTTGGGCAGGTAATGCACGTGCAGCACGCCGGGCGCGGGCATCTGCAGCGTGAGCGTGCCGTCGGTCAGCGGGAATTGCAGGCCTTCATTGCCCACGCTTTGCGCTTGCGCAGTGGCGGCATCCGGCGCGGCCAGCGCCACGGGGACCAAGCCCAGGCCAAGCAACACGGTGAGTGCGAGCGCGTGCAGTTTCGGTGTCGTCATCGTGCGGCTCCGGAGTAGGGGGTGAAAATCCATTCTTGCGACTGTAGGAGCGGCTTCAGCCGCGACTGGGGTGGCAGGGAATCGCGGCTGAAGCCGCTCCTACAGCCGCTCCTGCGAATGGCGCCAGCCATCCTCAGTGCAGGATCGCGCTGCCGTAGGCGGGCAGCTGCAGCTGGCCGTCGGCGACCGCGGTGCCGGGTCGGCTGTGCTTCAGCAGCTTGTTGAAACGTTGCGCGGGCAGCTTCACCGTCTGCGGTTTGCCCGACAGGTTATGCAGCACCAGCACGTCACCGTGCGGGTCGTCCAGTTCCCACGCGGCCACCTGCAGGTCGGCGTCGCGCCAGTTATGCAGCACGCCGTCGCGCAGCGCGGGAATGTCCTTGCGCCACTGGATCAGCATGCGGTACCAGTTCAGCAGCGAGGCGGGATCGGCCTGCTGGGCCTCGACCGTCACGGCGGGGCCGTCGCCCGCGCTCCAGCCTTCCCACGTGGTCTCGCCCGGACCCTTGCCGGCGCGGTACCAGCGCATCGGTTCGCGCAGCTGAGGGTCGGGCTTCTCGCCGCGCATGCCCAGTTCCTCGCCGTAGTAGATGAAGGGGTGGCCGGGCAGGGTGAGCAGCATCGCGGCGGCGGTGCGCATGTGTTCGGGGTTGTTGGCCAGCTGGCTCATCACGCGTTCCTGGTCGTGGTTGGACAGGAACGGTGCGTTGTCGTAGCGGCCGTGCGCGGCGGCGCGGTAGGCGGCGCTCATGCGTTCAAGCGTGGCGCCGATGTCGCGGTCGCGCTCCTCCTTCGCGCTGTCGACCAGCCGGATGGCGAGCGGGAAATCGAACACCGCATCCAGCGCGCCCATCCACGGCGTGAGGTCGTCCGGGTTCTGCCTTGCCACTTCGCCGACCAGCCAGGCATGCGGGTTGGAAACGTCGATGCCCTGGTGGAATTCGCGCCACCACGCGAGGTTCTTCTTCAGCGCGACCGGGTTGTCCGCGTCGGTTTCGCGGTCGTCGTAGATGTGCTGGGCGGCGTCGAGGCGGAAGCCGTCCACGCCCTTGTCCAGCCAGAACCGGCCCACCTTGATCATCTCGGCACGCACCGCCGGGGTGTCGTAGTCGAGATCGGGCATCTGCGCCACGAATACGCCGAGGTAGTGGTCACCATCGGGCGTGGCATGCCACAGCGGGCCACCGGTGGCGCTGATCGCCTTGAGGTCGGTGGCGGGCGTGGCCCATTCGTACCAATGGCGATACGGGCTGTGCGGATCCTGCGCGGCCTTGAACCACGGCGACTCGTCGCTGGTGTGGTTGATGACGAGATCCAGCACCACCTTGATGCCGCGTTGGTGCGCCTCGCGCAGCAGGCGTTCGAAGTCGGCCATCGTGCCGTACTGCGGGTTGATCGCCTCGTAGTCGGTGATGTCGTAGCCGTGGTAGCTGGGCGAGGGGTTGATCGGCATCAGCCAGATGCCGTCCACGCCCAGCGACTTCAGGTAGTCGAGCTTGGCGGTGACGCCGTTGAGATCGCCGGTGCCGTCGCCGTCGCTGTCGTACCAGCTGCGCACGAAGATCTCGTAGTACACGTCGGAGGGCGCCTGCGTCGTCCCGGCGGAGGCGGGCGTGGCGGCCGGTGCGGGCGCGGCCGGCAGCAGCATGGCGGCGGAGAGCATGAGCGCAAGGTGGAGCGGGGTTTTCATGGAGTCTCCGTCATGGCAGTCGTCGGCCTGCGTCAGACCTCGGCGGGCGCGGGCATGCCGCAATGGCGCGCCACGAACTCGTGGTGCGGTGGCAGCGTGGCCACGGCGCGGCCGACCAGGGTGCGCACGTCGGCGAGGAAGTGGTCGAGTTGCTGGTCGCTCAGTTCGTCGGCCAGCGGGTGATGGCGCGCCGGCTCGATGCGCTGGCCCAGCAGCACCTGCAGCCAGCCGGTTTCGGCGAATAGCTCCTCGCCCTCGCGGAAGATCATGCCGGTGCGCCGGAACAGCTCGATGCGCCGTGCCAGCTCCGGCGGTATCTCCATCGCGCCGCACTGGCGCCAGAACGGCGTATCGGTGCGCTCGGTGGCCTTGTAGTGCAGGATCAGGAAGTCGCGCACGCGCTCGTACTCGAAGCGGGTCTGGCGGTTGTACTCGTCGATCAGTTTCGGGTCGCAGTGGCGGTCGGGGAACATCGCCAGCAGGCGGTTCACGCCGGACTGCACCAGGTGGATGCTGGTCGATTCCAGCGGCTCCATGAAGCCGGCGGCGAGGCCCAGCGCGAGGCAGTTGCGGTTCCACGCCAGCTTGCGCATGCCGGTGACGAAGCGCAGCGGACGCGGATCGCCCAGCGGCTCGGTTTCGAGTGTGCCCAGCAATTGCGCCGCGGCCTCGTCGTCGCTGATGAAGCGGCTGCAGTACACGTGGCCGTTGCCGGTGCGGGTCTGCAACGGGATGCGCCACTGCCAACCCGCGGTGCGCGCCAAGGCCTGGGTGTACGGCCGCATCGGGCCGCCTGGCGCGCTGCCCACCGCCAGCGCGCGGTCGCAGGGCAGCCAATGCTGCCAGTTCTCGTAGCCGGTCTTCAGCGCGCCCTCGATCAGCAGGCCGCGGAAGCCGGAGCAGTCGATGAAGAAGTCGCCCTCGACCGTGCTGCCGTTGTCCAGCAGCAGCGACTCGATCTGGCCGTCCTCGGCGTGCAGGCGCACGTCGACCACCTTGCCCTCGACGCGTTCGACGATGCCGGGCGCGATGTGCCGGCGCAGGTACTGGCCGTACAGCGAGGCGTCGAAATGGTAGGCGTAGCGGATGCCGCCCAGCGGGCTGTTCGGCACCTTGTCCATCCGCCCGAAGCGGTTCTGGGCGGCGGCGGCGGCGTTCAGCGAATGCGCCCACAGGCCGTGTGCGCCGGGGCGGCCGCGGCTGCGCAGCCAGTAGTGGTGGAACGGCGTCAGCCCCAGCGGCAGGCCGAGGTCGCCGAACGCGTGGAGGTAGGACTCGCCCACGCGGGTGAAATCGTTGAGCTGCACGCCGAGCTTGAACGTGCCGTGCACGGCACGCAGCATGTCGTCCTCGTCGATGCCGAGGAAGCGGTTGACGTGCAGGATCTGCGGGATCGTCGCCTCGCCCACGCCGACGGTGCCGATCTCGGCCGATTCCACCAGCGTGATCTTGAGCTGCGAACCCAGCGCGCGGGCGAGCAGGGCGGCCGTGAGCCAACCTGCGGTGCCGCCGCCCACGATCACCAGGCGGCGGATGCGTGCGTCGTTGGTGTCATTACCCATGCCGGCTCCTGGTAGCCTGTCGGACTTTGATTGGCCGGTCTGCGAATCCGGCTGTGTGGCCCATATTTCCGCCATTTCTTGCCCCATAGAACCACTATGGGGCGGTGAATTGTCGAAAATCTGTCCTCACACAGCCGGACTCTCGCCTCGACCATCAAGGCCCGACAGGCTCCTCGCTTGCCCATGCGCGTTCCATCATCGCACCGGCGTCATGAAAAAAAGTCCCCGCTGGTTTGCACGCAGCGGGGCACGGGGAGTTACCTGGAACTTTAGGTGCGACCGCTTACTGGAACTTGTACGAGGCACCGATCGAGTAGGTGCGGCCGTAGCGTTCCCAGGTCAGCACTTGGCGGGGGTCGTTGTTCTGGTAGGTGGTGAAGATCTTGTTCGACAGGTTCGAACCCTGCGCGATCAGGGTCAGGCCCTTGAAGCGGCCGCTCTCGAACGTGTAGCTCACCTGGGCGTCGTAGGTGCTGCCGCCCTTCAGGGTCTGCTCGATGCGCGTGGCGCTGATGCCCGACACCTCGCCCAGGAAGCTGGAGCGGTAGCTGTCGCTGATGCGCGCCTCGAAGCCGTTGTGCTGGTAGTAGATCGTGCCATTGGCGACCCACTTGGACAGGCCCGGCACCGTGATCGGCGTGGGGTTGCCGGCGTAGACCAGCGAGCTCTTGGTGCGGTTGGCGGTGAGGATCGTGCCGAAACCGTCGAGCACCGGGGTGATCAGGTTGAACGGCAGGTTCAAGGTGCCCTGCACGCCCTTCACGTAGCCACGGCCGTCATTGGTCGGGCCTGTCACGATGCCGTAGGTGGTGCCCAGTTGGGCCTCCTGCGCCGGAGTCAGTTTGAACGGCAGGAAGGGAGCGAAGTTGTACAGGAAGGACGCGTTCGGATCGATGTAGTCGTGCAGGCCGATGAAGTAGCCCGACACCGAGAAGTAGCCGCCACCACCACCGCTGCGGCACAGGTCCGAGTTCTTCTGGTCGGCGGAGTTGCACTGGTAGCCGCCGGTGAGCGGACCCGAGAAGTAGTGCTCATAGCTGACGTTGAAGTTGTCGGCCATGGTCGGCGTGAGCTTCGGATTGCCGCCATTGGCGCTGAAGTAGGCCTGGTTCGGGTCGGTGTTTGGAATCTTGGTGTTATCGCCATTCACCGAGAGGCTGGCATTCATCTGGTCCATGCGCGGCCGCGACAAGGTGCGGGCAGCGCTGACGCGCAGGTCGTCGTTGTCGGTGAAGCCGAAGATCAGGTTGGCGCTGGGCAGGTAGCGGGTGTAGCTGGTGCTGCCGACCACCGGGATCAGATCGAACGCGCCACCGGTGGTGGCGCTGCCTGGCGCCACGCGCTCACCGGTCGCACTCTGCGCGGTGTGCTGCATCTGCATGCCGAAGTTGCCGCGCAGGCTGATGCCGCCCAGCTGGGTGTCGATGTTGAACTGGAAGTACGGCGTGAACACGTTCTCGTGTGTCCGCCAGTTCGGCGGAGTGCCGGTGTTGGAACCGAACGTGGGCACGTTCACCAGGCTGCCGTTGTCGATCAGCGCGAACGGGTTGTAGCAAATCTCCGGGCCGATGCCCATGAACGACAGCGGGTCGCAGCTGCTGCCGCCCTGGATCGGCGCGGTCTTGACTGCACTGCCGCCACTGATCGTGCCGCCGCCCAGAGTCAGGAAGGCCTGATCGATGTTGTAGGTCTTGTTGCGGCGGCTGTTGCTCACGCCGAACTCGAGGCTGGAGAACGGGCCGCTGGCGAAGCTGCGTTCCACCGCGATACGCACGTTGGCGAGGTAGTCGACGGTGCGCGGCGCGTTGATGAAGCCGGCCTGCACCACGTCGCTGCCACCGCCCCAGCCCTGCGGATCGGTAAGCATCACGCCCTGGGTGTTGTCCAGCGACGGATTGACATACAGCAGGCCGTTGCCGAGTTCGTTGAAGCCGATGGTGTCGGTAGGGCCGCTCTTGTTGAATCCGAAGCCCGAGTAGCTTTCCAGGTCCACGTCCTTGCGGGTCGCGCGCGAGTAGTTCGCGTCGACGTCCACCGACCAGTTCTCGTTGATCGTGAACTTGTTGTCCCAGTTGAAGTTGTAGACCCGGGCGCTGGTGCTGTTGTAGTCGTTGCGGATCACCGGCGACACCCCGGTGTAGACGCCGCTGGTGTCGAAGCCGTTGGTTGCCGTGGCCGACGCGAGCGGAGCGCCGCCCCACCACAGCGGCAGTTCCATGCCCTTGGCCTGCTGGGTTTCCTTGTAGTTGTCGTAGGTGACGTCGACGGTGCCGGTATAGAACTCGTTCGGCTGCCACTGCACGGTGGCGAGCAGGCCGTTGCGCTTCAGGCTGTCGGTGATGCCGTAGTTCTTCGAGCCGCCGACCACGTAGTTGCCGTTGTTGTCGGTGGGATAGCCCCAGGGTGCCTGGTGCTGGATCTGCGAGGGGTTGTCCTCCAGGTCCACGCCCAGGGTCACGCCGATCGTGTGGTCAGCGAATTGGTCCACCCACACGCCGTTGAGGTTGCGGCCGCTGTTGCTCACGCCTTTGCCCGGTGCCAGCTCGGACATGCTGTTCCAGATGTACTTGGCATTCACCGCCGCTTCGGGGCCGTTCTTCTCCAGCGGGCGGATCGTGTGCATGTCCACCGTGCCGGACAGGCCCTGGCCGATCAGGTCGGCCTGCGGGCTCATGTGCACCACCACGTTGTCGAACCAGCTCGACGGGTACTGGTCGAACTGCACGTCGCGGTTGTTCGAGGTGGACACCTGCTGGCCGCCATTGACCAGCGCGGTGGAGAAATCGGGGCCGAGGCCGTGGATGGTGAGCACCTGCGGGCGGCCGTCCACGGTCTGCACGGCGAGGCCGGGCAGGCGGCCCAGCGCGTCGGCGATGGAGACGCCCGGCAGCTTGCCGACTTGTTCGGCCGAAATCGCCTCGACGATGGTGCTGGCGTTCTTCTTCAGCGCGGTGGCGTTCTCGATCGAGCTGATGAAGCCGTTCACCTGCACGGCCTGCATCTGCTTGGCCTTGTCCTTCTTGTCGCGCGCGGACTTGGCGTTCGCGTCGGCGGACTGGTCGTTGCCTGTGCTCTGCTGGCTGTCCTGCTGCTGCGCGGCGGGCGCCGGCGCGGTGGCGGCATTGGCCACGGCACAGGTGCCGAAGCAAGCCGACGCGATCGCCATGGCCAGCAGCTTGTGTTTCATCAACATGTCTCGTCTCCCCACGAAATGGTCGGTGTCTGTCGTTGTCGCGGCGTGAACCTTCCGGCGATTCCATCGACGGTGGTCGTAGGCAGCCGGCTTGCATCTGCGCGCCCCGTCGCGTGATTGCATGTTAGGCCGGCGTTTTCGGCGCGAACGATTCGTGCATACGTATTCATGGCGCGGTGCCTGCGCCTTCGCTGCGGCGCAACAATGCGTGGCGGCGCGACTCGGCACTCCGCGCCGCGTGACGCGCGAAGCCGCGGTGCGCCTGCATCGGCGCGTGGCGGCAACGCTGGCGTCAAATCGTTTGGACGTCCATTTGCCGCAAACGCATGACGCGACTGCAGCATCCATGAATACGTATGCAGCACTGTGCGGTATCGCCATGCCCTGCCACTAAGCTGGCTGCCGTTCGACGACAGGCAGCCCGTAGCGCCGTCTGTTTCACGTCATGGGGCAAGCAATGACCGACACACCATGGTGGCGCGGAGCCGTCATCTACCAGATCTACCCGCGCAGCTTCCTCGACACCGACGGCGACGGCGTGGGCGACCTGCCCGGCATCATCGAGCGGCTCGATTACGTGGCCGGACTGGGCGTGGACGCGATCTGGATCGCGCCGTTCTTCCGTTCGCCGATGGCGGACTTCGGCTACGACATCGCCGATCCCTGCGACGTCGATCCGCTGTTCGGCACGCTCGCCGACTTCGATCGCCTGCTGGCCGAGGCGCATGCGCGCGGCCTCAAGGTGATGATCGACCAGGTGCTCAGCCACACCTCGGACGAGCACGCCTGGTTCCGCGAAAGCCGGCAGAGCCGCGACAACCCGAGGGCGGACTGGTACGTGTGGGCCAACGCCAACGAGGACGGCACGCCGCCGAACAACTGGCTGTCGATCTTCGGCGGCAGCGCGTGGCGGTGGGAGCCGCGGCGCGGCCAGTATTACCTGCACAACTTCCTTGCCGGCCAGCCCGACCTCAACTTCCACCACCCGGCCGTGCGCGCGGCGGTGCTGGACAACCTGCGCTTCTGGCTGGACCGCGGCGTGGACGGCTTCCGACTGGACTCGATCAACTTCTGTTTCCACGACGCGTTGCTGCGCGACAATCCGGCCAAGCCGAAGGCCGAGCGCACCGGTCGCGGCTTCAGCGCCGACAACCCCTACGCGTTCCAGTACCACTGGTACAACAACACGCAGCCGGAGAACCTCGCGTTTCTGGAAGAGCTGCGCGCATTGATGGACCGCTACCCCGGCAGCGCCACGCTGGGCGAGATCTCCTCGGAGGATTCGCTGGCTACCATGGCCGAGTACACCAGCGGCCATCGCCTGCACATGGGCTACAGCTTCGAACTGCTCACCGACGACTTCAGCGCCGCCTACATCCGCGACACCGTGCGCGCGCAGGAGGCGAAGATGACCGAGGGCTGGCCGTGCTGGGCGATCTCCAACCACGACGTGGAGCGCGTGCTCAGCCGCTGGGGTAGTCAGTTGCGGGGCAATGGCCATGCGTCCGCCGCGATGGCGAACCAGCTCACCGCGCTGGTCTGCTCGCTGCGCGGTTCGGTCTGCGTGTACCAGGGCGAGGAGCTGGGTTTGACCGAGGCCGAGCTGCCCTACGAGGCGCTGCGCGATCCCTACGGCATCGCGTTCTGGCCCGAGTTCAAGGGGCGCGACGGCTGCCGCACGCCGATGCCGTGGGGCGACGGCGAGCATGCCGGCTTCAGCGGCGCCGTGCCGTGGCTGCCGGTGCCGCCCGAGCATCGCGCGCTGAACGTGGCGCGCCAGCAGGCCGATCCCGCCTCCGCACTCAACGGCTACCGCCGCTTCATGCACTGGCGCCGCACCCAGCCCGCGCTGCGCCACGGCGCGATCCGCTTCCTCGACACCCCCGAGCCGGTGCTGGCCTTCGTGCGCGAACTGGGCGAAGAGCGCGTGCTGGTGGTGTTCAACCTCTCCGCCGCGCCGGTGGAATTCGCGTTGCCGCTGCCCGGGGAGCTGCAACCGCTCGAAGGCCACGGCCTGCTGGCCGGCACGCTGGCCGACGAGCGCCTGCGCCTGCCTGCCAACGGCAGCCTGTTCGCGCGGGTGACCTAGGTTGCCGATTCGACTCCCTCTCCTGCGTGCAGGGGAGGGTCGGGGTGGGGTGCTTCCGTCTTGAAGCCACACGCCTGAACTTGATTAGCGACAAAGCTCAGCGCGTACCCTCACCGTTCGCCCTGAGCGTAGGCCCGAAGGGCCGAAGTCGAAGGGTGGTCACCGGCGAGCGCTTCGACTCCGCTTGCTATCGCAAGCGACGCTCAGCGCGAACGGAATTTTCTGCTGAACGTCATCGAGTCAGGTGCCGGGATGGGCATTGCGCGCGGGCGCAGGCATCATGGCGGCCCGTCCCCTCCGGTCATCGCCCGTGTCCGCGCACACCTCCCGCGCTTCCGTGCTGCTCGCGGTCGGCATGCTGCTGATCAGCATGAGCTCGTACCAGTTCGGCGCCGCGCTGGCCAAGCAGTTGTTTCCCGCGATCGGCGCGCAGGGCGCCACCGCCTGCCGGCTGGGCCTGGGCGCGCTGATCCTGCTGCTGGTGCGGCGACCCTGGCGCACCTGGCAGCGCGGCCGCGACCTGCGCGCGCTGTGGGGCTACGGCCTGTCGATCGGCGTGATGAACCTGGTGTTCTACATGTCGCTGCGCACGATCCCGCTGGGCATCGCGGTGGCGCTGGAGTTCACCGGACCGCTGGCGCTGGCCCTGTTTGGTTCGCGCCGATTGCAGGACTTCATCTGGATCGCGCTGGTGGTGGCGGGCCTGCTCCTGCTGCTGCCGCTGCGCGCGCAGGCGCATGCGCTCGATCCGGTCGGCGTGCTGTACGCGCTGGCCGCGGGCGTGGGCTGGGCGTGCTACATCGTGCTGGGCCAGCGCGCCGGCAGCGCGCACGGCGGCGACGCGGTGACCTGGGGCACCTCGATCGCGGCGCTGGTGGCGATCCCGGTCGGCGTGGTGCATGCCGGCAGCGCGCTGTTCAACCCCGCGCTGCTGCCGTTCGCGCTGGGCGTGGCCGTGCTCAGTTCCGCCCTGCCGTACTCGCTGGAGATGGTGGCGCTGACCCGCCTGCCGACCCGCAGCTTCGGCACCTTGCTGAGCCTGGAGCCCGCGATCGCGGCGCTGGCCGGCGTGGCCCTGCTCGGCGAGCACTTGAGCCTGCTGCAGTGGTTGGCGATCGCGGCGATCATCGTGGCCGCGGCGGGAACCGCGCTCAGCGTGCGCAAGCCGGTGGCGGAGCCGCTGGTGAATTGAGGGCCGGGTTGGAGCGCGGCTGCGCTCGTCTTGGATTTTTTGGCTTGGTCTTTTGCGCGCTGATGCAAGTTTCAAAGCGGTTTCGTGCCGCTGTCGCGGCGCGAGTTACTTTTCTCTTGCGTGGCCAAGAGAAAAGTAACCAAAAGAGAAGGCCACCCCGCGGCGGCGCTTTCCGCCCATCCCTGGGCGGAAAGTCCGTGAGCCGTGGCCGGGCTTTTCGAGCGGGCTCCTGCCCGCGCGAAAAGGCGAGCCCATCCGTGGGCTCGCCCGCTGCGCGGCCTGATCGTCCACAGCTCACCGCCGCCGAGGGGGCCCGGAAAAGCTGGCGCGCATCGTGCGCGCCAGAAGCAACGTCAATAGCAACGTCAACGTCAACGTCAACAGCAACAGCGGAGCGCCGTGCGGCGCGCGGCGCTTTTGCCTTGGCTTTTCGAGAAGTGCGCGCAGGAGCGCGCTGCTCTACCCGGGGCCCCTATGGCGCGGCGGGCGGGTGCAGGAAAGTCCGCAGGATGGCCCGCAAGGATGCGGGCCAGTTTTCCGCCGGTACAGGGATGTGCCGTCGGAAAACCCCGTAACCCGCCCGCGCACCCGCAGGGCAGGATGCCCGGAGGGCAGGATGCCCGGAGGGCGCGCCATCGGGGTGCCGTTTCTCTTTGGTTCCTTTCTCTTTGGGCACGCAAAGAGAAAGGAACTCGGCCACCGGCAGGTGGACGAAACCGCTTTGTCGCTTGCGACGAGTTCACCTCGTCAAAAGAAATTAGCCACTCCGCGGCGAGCACCCGCCCTCACCCCGACCCTCTTCGTCGCTCCTCAAGGCAGGGCCATCCATGGCCCTTTCCCGCGTCCCGAAGAGGAGAGGGAGAAAAGCGCGTCAGCGCCGCCGCGACCCCTTCAGGCTGCTGAGCGAGAAGCTCGCCATTTCGCCGCCGCCGGGCAGGCGTCGCGACTGGCCCGGCGGCGGCCCCCAGGCGTGCGCGGTCACCACTTCCCAGGTGGCGGGGATGCGGCCGTCCGTGCGCATCGACTCGTACGCTGTGAGCATGGCGCGGTAGTGCGACTTGCCGGTGAGGTGGCGTTCGCGCGCAGCGTCGGCGTGGGTGGCGCCCAGGCCGCGCAGCTCTTCCAGCAGCTTGCGCGGTTCGCTGTAGGTGAGCGTGTAGCGTTCCACGTCCAGCACCGGGTCGCGCAGGCCGGCGTTGAGCATCGCATCGCCGATGTCGTGCATGTCGAGGAAGCGGCTGACATGGGAATGGCCGTCCACCGCGGCCCAGGCCGCGCGCAGCTCCTTCAGCGTGTCGGGGCCGAAGGTGGAGAACGCGAGCAGACCGCCGGGCTTCAGCACGCGCGCGCATTCGCCGAACAGCGCGGCGAGGTCGTCGATCCACTGGAAGCACAGGTTGGAGTGCAGCAGGTCCACGCTGTGGTCGGGGAAGGGCAGCGCCGTGGCCTCGGCGCAGACGCGGCGGAACGGCTTCAGCCAGCCGCTGTGCGCCTTCGCCGCGCGCAGCATCGGCAGCGCGAGGTCGACCGCGATCACTTCGGCCTTGCCGTAGCGCTGCTTCAGCTGCGCGGTGCCGCGGCCGGTGCCGGCGCCCACGTCGAGCACGCGCTCGGGGAGCAGGCCTTTGCGGTCCGGGGATTCGTCGTAGAAGGTGAGCCGGTCGAGCAACTGGCCTTGCACTTCGCGCTGCAAGGCATCGTGCTGTTCGTAGCTGCGCGCGGCGCGGCCGAAGTTGCGACGCACCTGGGCGCGGTCGAGGTGGAACTCATTCATCGAAACTGTCCAGCAAGGGTTGCAGCGCCTGCGCGACCTCGTCGGCGTGGGCGAAGAACGGCGCGTGGCCGGCGTGCTCGATCTGCGCGTAGCGGCCGTGTGCCTGCTGTGCCGACCACTCCATCGCCTGCGGATGCACCAGGCGGTCGCGGCGGCCGGCGATCCAGGCACTCGGTTGCCGCAGCGACGGCAACTGCGCGCGCAGGTCGCGGGTTTCCAGGATGCGGATGCCTTCCTGCAGCACGCGCAACTCGGGTTCGCCGCGGGCGAACGTGATCTCGCGCAGATGGCGCAGCGCGGCGCGCGGATCGGCGTTGCCCATCGCCTCCAGCGACAGGAAGCGGTCGATGGTGGCGTGGTAATCGGTTTCCAGATCCAGCGCGAGCTGGTGCACCAGCGTCGCGTCGCCGCCCCAGGGCCAACTGTCGTCGCGCACGAATTTCGGCGTGGCGCACAGCATCGCCAGTCCGCGCACCTGTTGTGCTTGTTCCAGCGCCGCGGTGAGCGCGATCAGCCCGCCCAGCGACCAGCCCAGCCACAGCGCCGGCGGCGTGGCTTGCGCGATCGCCGCGGCACAGGCGGAAGGCTCCAGCGGCAGACCGCAGTCGCGCGACCAGCCGTGGCCGGGCAGGTCGACCACGTGCATCGTGCAGCGATCCGCCAGTGCGTCGACCAGGGGCGCCAGCACGCCGCCATGCATCGCCCATCCGTGCAGTAGCACCAGCGGGATCGGGCCGCGGCCCGCCTTTTCGATGTATAGGCTCATGATCCCCTCTCCCCTGCGGGGAGAGGGTGCCCCGAAGGGGTGGGAGAGGGGGCGGGGCTTGCAGAGGCGTTGCCCAGAGCGGGCTCTGGTGTTGGTTTCTCGCAAGAGCCTGCCCTCTCCCCCAACCCCTCTCCCGCAAGCGGGAGAGGGGAGATGGTTGTGGGGAGCAGGTTTGCATCCACCGCCCCACGCCCGTCGAACACGAAGCAGTCCCCCTGCCAATGCGCGCCATCGGTGAGTTCGAGGTACTTGAGTATCCCGCCTTCGAGCTGGCGCACGCGCTCGATGCCGAGCGCCTGCATGTGCAGCGCGGCCTTCTCGCAACGGATGCCGCCGGTGCAGTACGACACCACGGTCTTGCCCGCGTAGCGTGCGCGGTCGGCGGCCACGGCGGCGGGAAACCCGGTGAAGCTGGCGAGGCGGTAGTCCACTGCCTGCGTGAACTTGCCGACTTCGATCTCGTAGTCGTTGCGGGTGTCCAGCATCAGTACTTCGCGGCCGTCGTCGTCGTGGCCCTGGTCCAGCCAGCGTTGCAGCGTGGGCGCGTCCACCGCCGGGGCACGGCCGCCTTCGGGGCGGATCGTCGGCCGGTGCATGGTGATGATTTCCTTCTTCAGCCGCACGCGCAGTCGGCCGAACGGCACGTCGTCGGAGAGGGATTCTTTCGCCTCCATTCCCGCGAAACGTGCGTCCTCGCGCAGCCAGGCCATGAACGCATTCACCGCCTCGCGCGGGCCGGCGAGGAACAGGTTGATGCCTTCCGGTGCCAGCAGCACGGTGCCCTTCAGCGCCAGCGCAGTGGCGCGTTCGAGCACGCGCTCGCGCAGCGCGGGCAGGTCGTCCAGCGCGACGAAGCGGTAGGCGGCGAGGTTGACGATACTCATGGGGACAAGGCGATGAAGCGACTCGACATTATACGGGGCCGCTCGTGGCGGCCGGTTTCGGCAAGGCAGCCAGCGCGTCGAGCAGGCGGTCGATGTGCTCGTCCGTATGCGCCGCGCTGAGCGTGATGCGCAGCCGCGCCCGGCCTTGCGGCACCGTGGGCGGACGGATCGCGGTGACCAGCAGGCCGCCTTGTTCCAGCGCTTGCGCGGCTTCCAGCGCGGCCTGCGCATCGCCCAGCAGCAGCGGCTGGATCGCGCTGGGCGAGTCCATCAGCGGTAGCCCGAGTTGCGCCGCGCCGGTGCGGAAGCGGGCGATCGTGGCCTGCAGCTTCTCGCGGCGCCAGCTTTCGTGGCGCGCGATCTCCACCGCGGCGCAGGCTGCCGCGGCCAGCGCGGGCGGCATCGCGGTGGTGTAGATGTACGGCCGCGCGAATTGCAGCAGGCCGTCGATCAGCGCGGCGGAACCAGCCACGAAGGCGCCGCTGCAGCCCAGTGCCTTGCCCAGCGTGGCCATCAGCACCGGTGCTTCGCGCTGCGACAAGCCAGCGGCGCGCACGCTGCCGGCGCCATCGTCCCCCAGCACGCCGAGCCCGTGTGCATCGTCCACCATCAGCGTGGCGTGTTCGCGCGCGCACAGTGCGGCGAGCGCGGCCAGCGGCGCCACGTCGCCGTCCATGCTGAACACACCGTCGGTGGCGAGCAGGGCGGCGGCATCCGGGCGGCTGCGCAACTGGCGCGCGGCGGCTTCGATGTCGGCATGTGGGTAGCGCTTCAACTCGGCACCGACGAGCTGCGCGCCGTCGAGCAGGCACGCGTGGTTGAGCTTGTCCTGCACGCAGAGATCGCCGCGCGCCAGCAGCGCCTGCATCGTGCCGAGGTTCGCCATGTAGCCGGTGGAGAACAGCAGCGCACACTCGCGCCCGGTCCATTCGGCCAGGGCCTCTTCCAATTGCGCGTGCTCGCGGCGATGGCCGCAGATCAGGTGCGCCGAGCCGCTGCCCACGCCTTCGTCATCGGCGGCGCGTTTCAGCGCGGCGATCAGCTGCGGGTGTTGCGAAAGCCCGAGGTAATCGTTGCTGCAGAAGCCGAGCAGGCGGCGGCCGTCGCTCTCCAGCCACGGGCCTTCCGCGTGCTCGATGGTGCGCAGGCGGCGACGCAGGTTGGCTTGATCGCGTTCGAACGTCTGGATGGCCAGGCGTTCGAGCAGGTCGGGGCGTGAGGCAAGAGTGGCCCCCTCACCCCGGCCCTCTCCCCCAAGCGTTGCTTGGGGGAGAGGGGGTTCAAGCTTCGAGGCTTGGTGGAGAGAAGGGGTGATCGGCATGGCTTTTACTCCCTCTCCCCCAACGACGAAGTCGTTGGGGGAGAGGGTTGGGGTGAGGGGGGGCTTTGGCATGTCAGTCATCGTTGGGGAGGGAGCAAATGCGCCCCCTCACCCCAACCCTCTCCCCCAAGCGGGGCTTGGGGGAGAGGGAGTCAGAAGCTCACGCCGCTGCGCTGCAGCCGCAACCGTTGCCGCAGCCTGCGTCGGCGGCTTCCATGATGTCCGCGTGCACCGTGCCCGCTTCCTCCACCACGTCCAGCGCGTGCAGGTCGAGCCGGCGGAACAGCGCGCGATCGTGCTCGGTATCGGGGTTGCCGGTGGTGAGCAGTTTTTCGCCGTAGAAGATCGAGCCGGCGCCGGCGTGGAAGCACAGCGCCTGCACGGCGTCGTCCATCTGCTGGCGGCCGGCGGAGAGGCGCACGATGGAGTGCGGCATCAGGATGCGCGCCACCGCGATCGCGCGCACGAACTCGAACGGATCGAGCGGCTCGGCATCGGCCAGCGGCGTGCCCGGCACTGGCACCAGCTGGTTGATCGGCACCGACTGCGGGTGTTCGGGCAGGTTGGCCAGTGCCTGCAAGAGGCCGGCGCGCTGCGCGCGCGTCTCGCCCATGCCCACGATGCCGCCGCAGCAGGTCTTGAGGCCCGCGTCGCGCACCTGTTCCAGCGTCTGCAGGCGGTCCTGGTATTCGCGGGTGTGGATGATCTCGCCGTAGAACTCCGGCGCGGTGTCGATGTTGTGGTTGTAGTAGTCGAGGCCCGCGTCCTTGAGCTGCTGCGCGTGGCCGTCGCCGAGCAGGCCCAGCGTGGCGCAGGTTTCCAGGCCGAGATCCTTCACCGCGCGCACGATCTCGGCGACCTTCGGGATGTCGCGATCCTTCGGCCCGCGCCACGCCGCGCCCATGCAGAAGCGGCTGGCGCCCGCGGCCTTGGCGGCCTTCGCGCGCGCCAGCACGGCGTCCACTTCCATCAGCTTCTGCGCCGCCACGCCGGTGTCGTAGCGCGCCGCCTGGGGGCAGTAGGCGCAGTCCTCGGGACAGCCGCCGGTCTTGATCGAGAGCAAGGTGGACACCTGCACCGCGTTCGCGTCGTGGTGTTCGCGGTGCACCGTGTGCGCGCGGTGCAGCAGTTCGTTGAACGGCAAAGCGAACAGCGCGGCGACCTCGTCGCGGGTCCAGTCGTGGCGGATCAGGGCTTCGGGCATGGGGAGGCTCCGGGGCAGAGGCGGCGAAGTGTGGGCGGTGCGGCATGCTGCGTCAACTTGGCGTGTAGTGGCGCTGGTTGACGGAAAGTCGAAAAAAGAAAGGCGGCCCACGGGCCGCCCTCTCACGCCTCACTCCTCTTCACTCACTCCTCGCTACTTGCCCCGCGCCGCCTTCACCTGGTCGGCGGTGACCAGCCTGGCCTGGTTGCCCCACGAAGTGCGCTCGTGGTTCGCGATGTCGGCGATGTCCGCATCGTTCAACGCGGCGGCGAACGGCGGCATCGCGCTGGGGTAGTTCGTGCCGTTGATGGCTTCGCCGTGCAGGCCGTTGAGGATCGTGGCGATCTGCTTGGCGGGGTCGTCATCCAGCACCGCGGGGTTGTCCTTGAGCGGCGGGAACGCGCCGGGCAGGCCCATGCCGGTGGCCTGGTGGCAGGCCGTGCAGTTGGCGGCGTACAGGGAGGCGCCACGTGTCGCGTCGAACTTGTAGGGACCGCTGGCGGCGGCCGGTGCGGGCGCGGGGGCCGCGGCCACCGGCGCCTTGCTGATCGGCGGCGCGGCCGCGGGCTCCGCGCCCGGCGCGCCCACCAGCAGCACGCCTTGTGCGCCCAGCACCATGTGCGCCATCGCATGGTCCACGAACGGGTACTTGCCCGGCTCGTCCACCTTCAGGTCGAACACCGCGCCTTCGCCCGGCCCCACGCTCCAGGTGGAAACGCCGTCGATCGCCTGCGCCGGGTTGCCGCCCGGATAGACCTTGTCGAAGATCGCGCCGATCACGTGGAACGCGCTCCACAGGCTCGGCCCCGCGTTCACCATGTAGATGCGCACCAGGTCGCCTGGTTTCGCGGTGAGCGGATGGTCGCGGTACTGGAACGCGGCGCCGTTGAACACCACCTCGTCGGGGCGCATCTCCTGCATTTTTCCGTAGTCACCGGCCATCAGCTTGCCGGCCACCTGCTGGGTGTACCACTCGCCCTGCACCAGCACGTAGCTCTCGGCGGCCGGCGGCAGCGGCGTGGCCGGATCGACGATGATCGCGCCGTACATGCCGTTGGCGATGTGCAGCAGCACCGGCGGCGTGCCGCAGTGGTAGAGGAACGCACCGGGCACCTTCGCCACGAACGAGAACTTGATCGACTCGCCCGGCATGATGTCCACGTAATGCAGGCTGGGCGGCGTGATCGCGGCATGGAAGTCGATCGAATGCTGCATGGTGCCGTGGTTGGTGAGCGTCACGTTCACCGTCTGCCCCTGGCGCACGTGGATGACCGGGCCCGGCACGCTCTTGCCGAAGGTCCAGGCCTGGTATTGCACGCCGCTGGCGATCTCCACGGTCTGGTCGCTGACGGCTATGTCCACGTCGGCCGTGTCGCCCGTCGCCACCGGTGGCAGGCGGGCGTCGTGCGCTTGCGCGATCGGCTGGCTGGATGCCAGCGACAGCGGCGTCACCGCGGCCGCGGCGGCCGTCGGCGAGGACGACTGCACGTGCAGCGCGCTGTGCAGGCCGGCCAGCAACAGCGCCACCAGCACCAGCACGCCGGCCAGTGCCGGCGCCTGCACGCGCGAGGGCAGGCGTTTCACCTGGTCGAGCGGCGCCGTCTCGTTCCAGTCGGCGAACTTGCGCCAGCCCGGCCAGCGCGCCTCGATCAGGTAGTCGAGGCTGTAGGGGCTGGGGCCGGAGCGCTGGTTGATGACGATCAGCGCCGCGAACACCAGCACGTAGCTGATCGCCGCGCCGATGTTGTTCGCGCCCACCGAATAGGGGCCGCCGAAACCTTCGGCGGTGCTCCACACCAGCAGGCTGAACAGGATGCCCACGATGTAGGTGGTCTTGCGCGCGAAGCCCAGCAGCAGGGCCAGCGCCAGCGCCGTCTCGGCGATGCGCGTGGCCCACACGAAGAAGCCCGCGTGCGGCGTGACCAGGGCTATCCACAGCTGGAACCACCAGGCCGACCAGGCGGGTTGCCCGGTGGCGGCGTTGTGCAGGTAGCCCACGTAGTGGTTGGCGAAGTCGGCGGTCCACGTCAGCGCGGCGCTCACGGCCCAGATGACGCCGAAGGCCACGCGCAGCGCGGTGCCGGCGATGGCCGGCCAGGTCGAAGTGGCGGACTTGCCGCCGTCGGACACGGACATGCGAAACCTCCTGGAACGGAAAGGCGCTTGGGGCGAGTGTGGCGTCGATACCCCGGTTGACGACAGCGTCCGAGTGTACGGCCGCGGTGTGGGTTTGGCGTGACAGGCTGCGACGCGTTGCCGCTACCATCGACGCAGGAACGGGAGGGTGCATGGACAAGGCAAGCCTGCGGCGACCCTGGCACGTGCTTGCGCGCTGGCTGCTGCCGCTGCGCTGCCTGCTGTGCGGCGCCCCCGGCGAACACGGCGTGGATGTGTGCGCGGCCTGTGCCGCCGAGCTGCCGCGCAACCGCAGCAGCTGCGCGCGCTGCGCCCTGCCGCTGCCCGTGCCGGCCGCGCTGTGCGGCGAGTGCCAGCGCCATGCGCCGCCGTGGGACGCGGCCTGGGCGCCGTTCCGCTACGGTTGGCCGCTGGACCGGCTGGAGTCGCGCTTCAAGTTCGGCCGCGACCTCGCCGCCGGCCGCGCGCTGGCCACGCTGTGGCAACGCGAGCCGATGCCGTTGTCGAAACCCGAACTGCTGCTGCCGGTGCCGCTGCATCGCGCGCGCCTGCGCCAGCGCGGCTACAACCAGGCACTGGAGCTGGCGAGGCCGCTGGCACGCCAGTTCGGCGTGCCGCTGCGCCATGACCTGCTGCAGCGCAGCCGCGGCACCGCGGCGCAGACCGAACTCGACGCCGTCGCCCGCCGCCGCAACGTGCGCGGCGCCTTCGCCGTGCGCGCGGGTGTCGCGCTGCCCGCGCACGTGGCGATCCTCGACGACGTGATGACCACCGGCGCCACGCTCGCCGAATGCGCCCGCGTGCTGAAGCGCGCGGGCGTGGTGCGGGTCGACGTGTGGGCGCTGGCGCGGGCGCCGACGCCGTCGGGTCGCTCGTAGGAGCGGCTTCAGCCGCGATGGCTTTTTGTTCGTGGCAATCGCGGCTGAAGCCGCTCCTACGAAAGCCTGGGTGCGGTTATTTCACCGCCAGCGCCAGCACGATGCCGATCCACATCGTGAGCCCCCACCAGTTGTTGTGGCGGAACGCGGCGAGGCAGGGGCCGCCTTCGCGCGTGCGGATCAGCCACAGCTGGTAGACAAACAGACCGGCGGCGACCAGCAACGCCAGCCAGTACGGCCAGCCCAGCTGCGCGCGCTGGCCCACGAAGACCATCGCCAGCAGCAGGGTGGCCATCAGCACGCCGAGGATAGTCAGGTCGGCGTCGCCGAACAGGATCGCGGTGGATTTCGCGCCGGCCTTGAGGTCGTCCTCGCGGTCCACCATCGCGTACTCGGTGTCGTACACCACCGACCACAGGATGTTGGCGATGAACAGCAGCCAGCCCAGCGGCGGCACGTTGCCCGCCACCGCGGCGAACGCCATCGGGATCGCCCAGCCGAACGCTGCGCCCAGCACCACCTGCGGCAGGTAGGTCCAGCGCTTGGTGAACGGGTAGATCGCCGCCAGCGCGGCGCCGGCGAACGACAGCTTGATCGTCAGCGCATTGGTGAACAGCACGAGGATGAAGGCGAACGCCAGCAGTGTGCCGAACACGATCAGCGCCTCGCGCGGCGTCACCCGCCCGCTGGCGATCGGCCGCCCCGCGGTGCGTTCCACCAACGGGTCCAGTTTGCGGTCGGCGTAGTCGTTGATCGCGCAGCCCGCCGCCCGCATCGCGAACACGCCCAGCGTGAAGATCGCCAGCGGCTTGAAGGGCGGCCAGTCGCCCGCCGCCAGCCACAACGCCCACCACGTCGGCCACAGCAGCAGCAGCGCGCCGATCGGCCGGTCCATGCGGGTGAGCACGAGGTAGTCGCGCGCCTTCTCCCGATAACGCGGCGGCAGGCGGCCCAGCAGCCAGTCCAGCACGCTGCTGGCGCGCGCCGAACTGTCCGCCGGGCGCACCGTCACCACGGGCGGCGCCTTCGCGGTGCGAGGCGGCGTCGAGGGGGCGGGTTTGCGCCGCTGGCGCTTGCGCGGTGGGGAAGCCATCGGGGAAGTTTAGCGTGCGGGGGTGTGCGGGGCGGCGTGACGCAGTGCAGGGAATGGCGCGATCAAGCGCCGCCCGGCGCATCGCAGCGATGCGCCTGTCCGTGCATCCGGGCTGCCGGATCCGGTTGCCGTCGGGTGGTGTCACTTGTTCCAGGTCCCACCCCGTGAAACGATGCCGTGAGACAGGAGGGCGGGTGGCATTTTTCCGGCAATCCGCTCGAACCGGCGCCGTCTCGTGGCGTGCTCCGATCCAGGCTGAGGCCACTGCAAACATGGCAACCGACCGCGATTTCATCGCCTACGTGACCGAACAAGTCGCGCTGGGCGACCGGCTCACCCACAAGAAGATGTTCGGCGAGTACGCGCTGTACGTCGACGGCAAGGTGGTCGCGTTCGCCTGCGACAACAGCCTGTTCATGAAGCCCTCCGCGGCCGCGGCAACGCTGGCACCGGGGCTGCCGCAGCGCCCGCCGTATCCCGGCGCCAAGGACTATCCGGTGGCCGACGAGCTGCTGGACGATTCGGATGCGCTCCGCCGCCTGTTCGTCGAAACGGCGGTGCTGATGCCGGTGCCGAAACCCCGGAAACCTGCGGCTGCGGGCAAGCGCGCCAGGTAGTCGCCGCGGCGTTGGCCGCCGCCCGGACGCTTGCCGTACCATGGCGTGGTTCGTCGCGGCGTCATCTGCTTCATCGTTCCGGAAGGAGCCGACGTGGAGGGCGAAGGGAGACTTCGGTACATCGCGTTCGACGCGGTCGAGATCGATCTCGACGGCCGACGCCTGAGCGTGGGCGGCCGCGACGTCGCGCTGGAGCCCAAGGCGTTCGACGTGCTCGCGCTGCTGGTGCAGGCGCCGGGCAAGGCGTTTTCGCGCGACGATATCCTCGACGCGGTCTGGGGCCATCGCCACGTCACGCCCGGCGTGCTCAATCGTGTGGTTACCCTGGTTCGCCACGCGCTGGGCGAGAACGCAGGCAGCACGCGCTACATCCACACCTTGCATGGCGTCGGTTATCGCTTCGATGGCGTCGTGCGGCGTTATGCGCAACGCGACGCGATGCCGGAAGGCCTCGCCGCGGCCGCCGTCGTCGCATCGGCACCGCCGTCGGCGGCGGCGGCATCGGAGCCGGGCGATCCGTCGGTGGTGTCGCCAGCCGCAGCCGGCGTCGGGGAAGGGTTGGGGGATGCACCGACCGCCACCGCGCCTGCCGTACCGGCCAAGCGGCGCCGCTGGTCGGCGTCGCCGGCGCTTTGGCTGCTTGCGGCGACCCTGGTGGTCATCGCCACCGGAACCTTGCTTTGGCGGCGGGCGAGTCCCGCGAAACCGGCAGTCGCGCCGCCGCCGACCCTGGTGGTGCTGCCACTGCGGGCGATCGGCAACGACAAGAACGAGGTCATCTTCGCCGACGGCCTCAGCGAGGAGTTGACCACGGAACTCGCGCGCATCGACGGCCTGCGCCTGATCGCCAGTGTCTCGGCCGCGCGGGCACGCGAGCTGGGCTTCGACGCGGCGCAACTGGCCGAGCGCCTGCACGTCGACTATGCGATCGAGGGCAGCCTGCGCGAATCCGGCGACGCGCTGCGCATCGACCTGGGCCTGATCGAAACGCCATCGGGACGCACGGTGTGGGCGCAGAGCTACGATCGGCAGACGAAGGACGTCTTCGGCGTGCAGCAGGACATCGCGCAGGCCGTGGCGTCGGCCATGGCGCTGCACCTGCCGCTGGATCGCGTCGCGGTGAAGCCGCCCGACCCCGCGGTGTTCCGCGAATACCTGCGGCTGCGCCACATCTTCCTCACGCGCCCCGGCGACGCGGACTACGCCAAGGCCGAGGTTGCGCTGAATGCACTGGCCGCGCGTGCGCCCGATTTCGCGCCGGTGCACGGGCTGCTCGCGCTCAACCTCGCCACCCACTTCGAGCCGGGGCGCGAACAGGAGGCGCTGCCGGAAGCCACGCGCGCGCTGCGGATCGATCCCGACAACGTGTACGCGCATGCCGTGCTGGGCGAACTGGCCTGCCAGCGCGACGAATGGAACGACTGCATGAAGGAGCTGCGCACGACGCTGGCGCGCAACCCGACCGATCCGGTCATGAACTCGCTGGTGGGCATGCGCCTGGCGGGGCTGGGCTACGGCGAGGAGGCCCTGCGCCTGGCCCAGGTCGGCTACGCGATGGATCCGCTGAGCTACTGGGCGGTCGCCAATCTCGGCGCCCAGCTCGACACCCTGGGCCGCCACGCGGAGGCGCGGCCGTATCTCGACGCCTTGCCCGGACTGGCCGGCAAGCCCAACGCATTGACCGACGAGCTGCGCTGGCGCAACGCCGTGTGGCGCAAGGATCTGGGCGGCGCGCGCGACATCGCCGCGCACATGCCCGACGATTTTGCACAGAAGCCGTTGTATGTCGCCTTCAGTGCGGCGCTGGCCGATTCCTCGTTGTGGCCGCAGGCGCTGGCGAAATTGCACGCGGCGCAACAGACCAGCGATACGCTGCTGCTGCTGCAACTGCAGGTGCCGCAACCCGACCAGGCGATGGCGCTGCGCTTTTTCGGAAACAACTGGTTTTTCTACGGCAGGCTGCTGTGGGTGCGCGAGTACGCGGCGATCCGGCAAGGCCCGGCGTTCTCCGACTTCCTGCGCCGCACGAAGATGCTGGCCTACTGGAACGCGAACGGCTGGCCGCCGCAGTGCAGGCCCGACGGCGACGGCGCGCGCTGCGAGTGATCGCGATGCGTTTCGTCCCGGCCTCCGCTGCAGGCAGAGAGGCCGGAACGGATGGGTTGCGCCCAGGAAGCTGCCAGAGCTTGCGGATCAGCTGTTCGGGTGACCGATTCGCGGCCGCCGTCCATGGCCGGCCATCCGTGGCCGGGTCGAGAGTCTGAAGGTCACAAACTCCCGCAGTCCGCCAGCCTCCTAGGACAAGGGCTGCTTCGCGCAGGTCACCTTCGTGTTCCAGTCGGCGAAGGTGCCTTTGGGGTTGTCCTGCCAGGCCCATACATGCAGGTAGTAGGCCTCCGGCAGGCCGAAGCGGTTCGGCACCTGCAGCAGGTTCATCAGGTTGCCGGCTACCTCGGGCGGCGGGCCGGCCGGGTGGCGCGCGGCCCAGTCGGCGGCGACCTCGATGAACTCCACGCCCACCAGGCGCATCGAGCCGTCCGCCATCGGTTCGTAGATCAGCGCCTCCGGCGCGCTCGGGTCGAGCACGCCGTCCGCGATGCGCGACGGGTTCACCAGATGGACGCCCATGGCACCGGTATCCGGCCCGCTCACGCACGGCGTGGCGACCACCCAGCCGGTCTCCTTGTGCAAGGCCACGTTGATGTCCTTGTACTTCGCGGTCGCGATGCGGATTTCCTGCACCAGCGGCGAATGGCTGCTGACGCCTTGCATGTCCATGGACGACGGATTGTCTGCTGGCGCCCCCAGGGCGTATGCGGGTGCCAGCGCCAGCATGGACATGGCGATAAAGAGTGCGTGACGTGACATGATCCCCTCCGGTCAGCTCGACGACGATGGAATGCTTGGCGGCAGGTCTTGCCGCCCGTCCAGCCTGCCCCCGGCGCCGCCCGAAAGCTTGAGGATGGTCTTGGGAAGTCGCGAGGAAATCGTTTGGAAAGCTTGGGGAGCGGCACGGGGCCGCGGTTTCCCGGCCATCCGGGCCGGCCTCCTCCGGGGCGGTCGTCAGGCACCAGCCGACAGGAGCATGCGCATGTCCGATTTCACCAAGGTGCGATTCGTGCTCGCCGTGCCGGACCTGGCCCGGTCCACGGACTACTACACGTCCGTGCTCGGGCTGGGCGTCGAGTTCACGGCGCCGGGCTGGACGTTCCTGGCGCGGGGCAGCTTTCGCGTGATGCTCGGCGAGTGCACGGATGCCATCCCGCCCGGCGAGCTGGGCGATCATTCATGGTACGGCTACGTGACGGTGTCGGATGCCGCGGCGCTGTACGCCGAGTACCGAGCGGCGGGCGCGGAGTTCACCCAGCCGTTGGCGGACAAACCCTGGGGCATGCGCGAGTTCGGCGTCCGCACGATCGACGGCCACCGGATCATGTTCGGGCAGGAGCTGCAGGCTTGAGCGGTGCCGCGGCATGCATGCCGGCGCCGTTCCACGATGCGATTCCATCGAAACGACGGAGGTCACGGCCATGCTGCAATACGCGTTCAAGGTGCTGCTCTCGGCCATCGTCGTGGTGGCCGTCTCGGAGCTGGGCAAGCGCAGCTCGCTGTGGGGCGCGCTGCTCGCGTCGCTGCCGTTGACGTCCCTGCTGGCGTTTATCTGGCTCTACCGCGACACCGGCAACGTGGCGGCCATCGCCGCGCTTTCGACGGGCATCTTCTGGCTGGTGCTGGCCTCGCTGCCGCTGTTCCTGATCCTGCCGGCCCTGCTCCGGCATGGAGTGGCGTTCTGGCCGGCGCTGGGCCTTGCCTGCGTCGTCACGGTTGGGGTGTATTTCGCGCTGGTGCAGGTCCTGGAACGCCTTGACGTGCGCATCTGATGATTGCAAGCATCCTCTTCACGTGGAACCGTCATGCCTCGATCCCTTGACCACATCGCCCTGGTGGTGCGCGATCCGGTCCGCACCGCGCAGCTGTTTTCCAAGGTGTTCGACGACGCGCGCATCGAGCATGGCGCGGACGATGGTGACGGCGACCACGACACCCAGGTCCAGCTGGGCGGCGTCTGCCTGGTGCTGGTACGCGGCACGCCGCCGGCCACGCGCAACGGCGACCACATCGCGTTCGCGATGGGCAAGGCCGAGCAGCTCGCCTGCGCCGAGCGCCTGCGCGCGGCGGGCATCGAATGCTTGATGGCGCGAGGCGACAGCGCGCTGTACTTCGAGGACTACGACAACCACGTGTTCGAACTGGACGTGGTGGAAGGCGGCTGACGCCATCGATTGCGCGTCAGCTGCGTCGGTTCTCAGGCCGCCGTGTCGGCGGGATGTGCGGCATGTAGCCGCCCGAGATCGCGCACCGCTCCATTTGCGGCGTTCGAAGCCAGCGCCGCATACGCCTGCAGCGCGACCGAGACCGGGCGCACGCGATTGAGCGGCTTCCACGCCTCGCGACCACGCGCCTGCATCGCAGTGCGGCGGGCGGCGAGGGTTTCCTCGGGGACATCGAGACGCATGCTGCGGTTCGGGATGTCGATGGCGATGGGGTCGCCGTCCTCGACCAGGGCGATCAGTCCGCCTTCGGCGGCTTCGGGCGAGACGTGGCCGATGGACAGGCCCGAGGTGCCGCCGGAGAAGCGGCCGTCGGTGATCAGCGCGCAGGCCTTGCCCAAGCCTTTCGACTTCAGGTAGCTGGTGGGGTAGAGCATCTCCTGCATGCCGGGGCCGCCGCGCGGGCCTTCGTAGCGGATCACCACCACGTCGCCGGGCTTCACCTTGTTGCCGAGGATGCCGCTCACCGCCGCCTCCTGGCTTTCGTAGACCCTGGCGGTACCGTGGAACACGAGGATGGAATCGTCCACGCCCGCGGTCTTCACGATGCAGCCTTCCGGCGCGAGGTTGCCGAACAGCACGGCGAGGCCGCCGTCCTTGCTGAAGGGTGTCTTGGCGGAGCGGATCACGCCGCGCTCGCGGTCGGTGTCCAGCGTTTCCCAGCGCGCGGATTGGCTGAAGGCGGTCTGCGTGGGCACGTTGCCGGGGGCGGCGCGGTAGAAGTGGTGCGTTGCGTCGTCGTCGGTGCGCGCAATGTCCCATTGCGCCAGCGCGTCGCCCAGCGTGGGCGCGTGCACGGTGGGGCGGCTGGTGTCGAGCAGGCCGGCGCGGTCCAGCTCGCCGAGTATCGCCATGATGCCGCCGGCGCGGTGCACGTCTTCCATGTGCACGTCGCTCTTCGCGGGTGCCACCTTGCACAGGCAGGGCACGCGGCGGGAGAGGCGGTCGATGTCGGCCATGGTGAAGTCCACGCCGCCTTCGCGCGCGGCGGCCAGCAGGTGCAGCACGGTGTTGGTGGAGCCGCCCATCGCGATGTCCAGGCTCATCGCGTTCTCGAACGCGGCACGGTTGGCGATGCTGCGCGGCAGCGCGCTGGCGTCGTCGCGTTCGTACCAGCGGCGGGCGAGTTCGACGACGACGTGGCCGGCGCGGCGGAACAGCTGCTCGCGGTCGGCGTGGGTGGCGAGCACCGAGCCGTTGCCGGGCAGGGCCAGGCCCAGCGCCTCGGTGAGGCAGTTCATCGAGTTCGCGGTGAACATGCCGGAACAGGAGCCGCAGGTGGGGCAGGCCGAGCGCTCCAGCGTCGCCACCTCGGCGTCGCTGTAGCTGTCGTCGGCGGCAGCCACCATCGCGTCGATCAGGTCCAGCGCCTTCTTCTGGCCCTTCACCAGCGCCTTGCCCGATTCCATCGGGCCGCCGGAGACGAACACCGCGGGGATGTTCAGCCGCATCGCGGCCATCAGCATGCCGGGGGTGATCTTGTCGCAGTTGGAGATGCACACCAGCGCGTCGGCGCAGTGCGCGTTCGCCATGTATTCCACGCTGTCGGCGATCAGCTCGCGCGAGGGCAGCGAATACAGCATGCCGCCGTGGCCCATCGCGATGCCGTCGTCCACCGCGATGGTGTTGAACTCCTTGGCCACGCCGCCGGCGGCCTCGATCTCGCGCGCCACCAGCTGGCCGAGATCCTTCAGGTGCACGTGGCCGGGCACGAACTGGGTGAAGCTGTTCGCCACCGCGATGATGGGCTTGCCGAAGTCGCCGTCCTTCATGCCCGTGGCGCGCCACAGGCTGCGGGCGCCGGCCATGTTGCGGCCGTGGGTGCTGGTGCGGGATCGGTAGGCAGGCATGGACGTTCGTGCTCCGGGAATCGATATGTGATGTGTGCGTCAGCTGCGCAGCAGCAGGCGGTAGGCGGCGTTGTCGCTCTCGTCGCAGTGCGGGTAGCCCAGCGTGGCGAGGAAGCGTTGCAGCGCGGCCTGCTCGTCGGCCGGCACCTGGATGCCGACCAGGATGCGGCCGTGGTCGGCGCCGTGGTTGCGGTAGTGGAACAGGCTGATGTTCCAGTCCGGGTGCAGGCGGGCGAGGAAGTCGGGCAGCGCGCCGGGGCGCTCGGGGAAGTCGAAGCGGTACAGCCGCTCGTCCTGCGCCAGCGGCGAACGGCCGCCCACCATGTGGCGCAGGTGCAGCTTGGCCAGCTCGTCGTCGGCGAGGTCGAGCACGGCGAAGCCCTGCGCGCGGAACGCGGCGGCCAGCGCCGCGCGCTCGTCGCGGCTGGCGGTCTGCACGCCCACGAAGATGTGCGCCTGACGCGCGTCGCCGATGCGGTAGTTGAACTCGGTGATGCTGTGCCGGCCCAGCGCGGTGCAGAAGCGGCGGAAGCTGCCGCGTTCCTCGGGTATCGTCACCGCGAACAGCGCCTCGCGCTGCTCGCCGGCCTCGGCGCGCTCGGCCACGAAGCGCAGGCGCTCGAAGTTCATGTTCGCGCCGGAGACGATCGCGGCGAGCGTGGCGCCCTGCAACTGGTGCGCGGCGGCGTACTGCTTCAGCCCCGCCAGCGCCAGCGCGCCGGAGGGTTCGGGCACGCTGCGGGTTTCCTGGTAGACGTCGCGGATCGCGGCGCACAGCGCGTCGCCATCCACGCGCAGCATCGCGTCGACATGACGGCGGCAGAGTTCGAAGGTGAGCGCACCCACCTGCTTTACCGCGGTGCCGTCGGCGAACAGCCCCACCTCGGGCAGGCTCATGCGCACACCGGTTTCCAGCGAGCGCGCCATCGCGTCGGAATCGTCCGCCTGCACGCCGATCACCTTGGTCTGCGGCGACAGCGTCTTGATGCAGCTGGCCACGCCGGCGAGCAGGCCGCCGCCGCCCACCGGCACGAACACCGCGTCCAGCGGCGCGGACGATTGGCGCAGCAGTTCCATGCCCACGGTGGCCTGGCCCGCGATCACGTCCAGATCGTCGAAAGGGTGCACGAACACTAGGCCGCGCTCGGCCTCGATGCGCGTGGCCGCGGCCTGGGCGTCGCTGTAGGAATCGCCGGCCAGCACCACTTCGACGAAGTCGCCGCCGAAGCGGCGCACCGCATCCACCTTCACCTGCGGCGCGGTCACCGGCATCACGATCACCGCGCGCACGCCCAGCTTCGCCGCGGCCAGCGCCACGCCCTGCGCGTGGTTGCCGGCGGAGGCGGCGATCACGCCGCGCGCGCGCTCGGCCGCATCGAGCGCGGCCATCTTGTTGTAGGCGCCGCGCAGCTTGAACGAGAACACTGGCTGCAGGTCCTCGCGCTTCAGCAGCACGCGGTTGCCGAGGCGCGCGGACAACTGCTCGGCCGGCTCCAGCGGTGTCTCGCGCGCGACCTCGTAGACCCGCGCGGCCAGCGTGCGGCGCAGCAGGTCCAGGTCGGACGGCGCGGCGTCGGTCTGCGCGCGCAGGACGAGCCGTGCGTTCATGCCGGGGTGGCGGCCAGCCGGCTGCCATCGCGGCTGCCGACCAGCGACAGGCTGTTCGCGTCCAGCACGTCCACCAGTTTGCGCAGCTGGCGCAGGATCTGCTGCAGCGTGCCATCGTCGCCGTGCAGCACCAGGGTGAGCTGCGACACCGCGGGATCGTGCGTGGCCGCCACGGTGAGCGCATCGATGTTGACGTGGCGCGCGGCGAACAGCCCCGCCACGCGCACCAGCGCGCCGGATTCGTTCTGCAGCAGGATGGACAAAGTGTGTTTCATGGCAGTGCTCCGCAAACCTTTCATGGGTGCAACCAACCGTTCGTCCTGAGCGTAGGCCCGCAGGGCCGAAGTCGAAGGGCTGTCGCGGGGCGCTTCGACTGCGCTTGCTGGCGCAAGCTACGCTCGGCGCGAACGGTGTTTTCAGAACATTGACGTGGATGGGACCTCGCTTGCCTCGGCTGGTGCCGCACTGCGCGAAGCGATGAACTCCCCCGTGATCATCTGCGCGTAGCTCGCGCCCGGCCCCACCATCGGGTACACGCCGGCGTCGGGGTCGATCACCACTTCGAGGAAGGCGGGTCCGTCGCAGGCGAGGAAGTCGGCGATGGTGGCTTCCAGTTGCGCCGGGTCGTCCAGCCGGCGCGCCCAGCCGAAGCCGTCGGCCTGCGCGGCGAGCACGAAGTCCTTCTTGTGCAGGCTCTTGTCGGAGGCGGCGAAGCGGCGGCCGAAGTACAGCTTCTGCCATTGCCGCACCATGCCATCGCCGCTGTTGTTCAGCACGACGACCTTCAGCGGCAGGCCGTAGGTGGTGACGGTCTCCAGCTCGCCCACGTTCATGCGGATGCTGGCGTCGCCGTCGATGTCGAGCACCAGTGCGTCGGGCCGCGCGAACTGCGCGCCGATCGCCGCCGGCAGGCCGAAGCCCATCGTGCCCATCGAGCCGGAGGTGAGCCATTGCCGCGGCGCGCGGAAGTCGAAGTATTGCGCCGCCCACATCTGGTGCTGGCCGACGCCGGTGCTGACCACGGCGCGACCCTTGGTGTGGCGGTTGATCGCGGCGAGCACCGCCTGCGGCTGGATCAGCGGGCTGGCGCGGTCCCAGTCCATCGCGTGCGTGCGCTTCAGCGCGGCGACGTGGGCGTGCCAGTCGGCCAGCGGCGGCTGCAGGCCGCGCGCGCGGCCGTAAGCCGTCAGGCGTTCCAGTGCGGCGGCGAGCGGGCCCACGTGCTGCCAGTCCACCGCCTTCACCTTGCCGATCTCGGCGGGGTCGATGTCGATCTGCGCGATGAACTTCGCCTGCGGCGCGAAGCGGTCGGGCACGCCGGCCACGCGGTCGTCGAAGCGCGCGCCCAGCGCGAACACGAAGTCGCAGTCCTCCACCGCGTAGTTCGCGTAGGCGGTGCCGTGCATGCCCAGCATGTGCAGCGCCAGCGGCTCGGTGCTGTCGAACGCGCCCAGGCCCATCAAGGTGGTGGTGACCGGCAGGCCGAACGCGTCGGCGAACACACGCAATGCCACCGCCGCCTCCGCCGCGACCACGCCGCCGCCGGCGTAGATCAGCGGGCGCCGCGCCTGCATCAGCGCAGCGAAGAACGCGGCGCAGGTCTCGTCGTCCAGTCGCGCGTTCTCCACCGCGCGCAGGCGCGCGCGATAGCCGGGGATGGCGAGGCGGCTGGCGCCGTCGAAACGCAGCGCGGCGTTCTGCACGTTCTTCGGCACGTCCACCACCACCGGGCCGGGGCGGCCGCTGCGTGCGATCTCGAACGCGGTGCGCACGGTGGCTTCCAACTGCTCCGCGTCGGTGACCAGGAACACGTGCTTCGCGCAGGCGCCCATGATGTTGCTCACCGGCGCTTCCTGGAACGCGTCGCTGCCCAGCGCGGTGGTGGGCACCTGGCCGCAGATCACCACCAGCGGGATCGAATCGGCCATCGCGTCGCGCACCGGCGTGACCATGTTCGTCGCGCCGGGGCCGGAGGTGACGATGGCCACGCCCACCTTGCCGGAAGCGCGCGCGTAGCCCGCGGCCATGAAGCCCGCGCCCTGCTCGTTCGCGGGCACGATCAGCGGCATGGGTTCGCGGCCATCGGCCGTGGCGTGGTCGGCGTTATGGCGGAACACCGCGTCGTACACCGGCAGGATCGCGCCGCCGGAATAGCCGAACAGCACGCCCGTGCCCTCGTCGGCCAGTACCTGCACGATCGCCTCCGCGCCGCTCATGGCGAGGCCGGCGAGCGGGTGCGGGTCGATGGCGGTGGCAGGCTGTGCCGTCTGCGCTGAAATCGTCACGTGGCGTTCCTGGTGGATGGGGTGTGCGATGGCATCCGGTTTTCTCTTGTCGTCATTCCGGCCTGCGCCGGGACGGCGGGCTGGCGCCCGTCAGTTGCGGATCAGGTCGCGCTCGACGGCCGGATGCACCGGCACGCCGAAGGTGGCGATGATCTGCAGGTCCTGCTCCAGCGTGGAGAAGCGCTCCCATGCGATGCCGTTGACGTCGGTAGCGCTGGTGAAGCCTTGCGCGTCGTCGTCCTCGAAGCCGAGCTGGCAGATCCGGCCGGCCTGTTCGGGCTGCTGGCGGATCGAGAAGTTGAGGCTGTCGGTGCGCCACATCGCGTAGATGCCGTAGACCAGCGCCTGCGGCGGCTGGCCCAGGCGCTTGCTGTAGTCGGCGATGGAGGCGTCCAGGTCGGCGACGGCCAGGGCGATATGGAAGCGTTTCATGGCGAACCTCGTTCTGCTCTCGTTGCGTCAGTGGAATGGGCCGCGCGGCGTGCTGCGCGCGCGGCCCGGCGTCGGCTTCAGCCGACCTTCTTCAGCGGCTCGCCGGCCGCCTTCGCGGCGCCGGCCTGCAGCCACGCCATGCGTGCGCGCAGCTGCTTGCCCACCTGCTCGACCGGGTGGTCGAGGTCGGCCTGCTTGTACTTCTTGTAGTTCGGCAGGCCGGCGTTGTATTCGGCGATCCAGTTCTTCGCGAAGGTGCCGTCCTGGATGTCCGTCAACACGCCCTTCATGCGCGCCTTTACGCCGGCGTCGATCACCCGCGGGCCGCTGACGTAGTCGCCGTACTGCGCGGTCTCGGAGACGAACTCCAGCATCTTGGTGATGCCGCCCTCGTAGAACAGGTCGACGATCAGCTTCAGTTCGTGCAGCACCTCGTAGTAGGCGATCTCCGGCTGGTAGCCGGCTTCCACCAGGGTTTCGAAGCCGGCCTGCACCAGCGACGAAGCGCCGCCGCACAGCACGGCCTGCTCGCCGAACAGGTCGGTCTCGGTCTCTTCCTTGAAGTCGGTCTTGATCAGCATCGCGCGGGTGCCACCGATGCCGTCGGCATAGGCCTTGGCTTTCGCCTCGGCGTGGCCGCTGACGTCTTGCTGCACGGCCCAGATGCAGGGCACGCCGCGACCGCGCTCGTATTCGCTGCGCACCAGCGCGCCGGGGCCCTTGGGCGCCACCAGGATCACGTCGATGTCCTGGCGCGGATCGATCTGCTTGAAGTGTACGTTGAAGCCGTGCGCGAACAGCAGCGCGGCGCCGGGCTTGATGTTCGGCTCGATCGCGTCGGTGTACAGCTTCGGCTGCACCATGTCGGGAGTCAGCACGGCGATCAGGTCGGCGTTGATCACTGCGTGCGCCGGTTCGACCACCTTGAAGCCGTCGGCTTCGGCCTTGGCCCAGGTGGGGCCGCCTGGACGCAGTCCCACGACGACGTCGAGGCCGGAGTCGCGCAGGTTGAGGGCGTGGGCGCGACCCTGGCTGCCATAGCCCAGGACGGCGATGCGGGCCTTGGCCAGCGTGTCGTTGGTGGTGTGCGTGCTGTTTGAGGTCGGGCTCATGCGGTGATTCCTCGATTGACGGTGACGCGAGTGCGTGCGGGTGGGGTGCTGCGTGGCTTGGCGGAACGGAAGTGGATTGCCTCCCCTGCGCGCGCCGTGGCGTCGGGCAGGGGGCAGCGACGGAAGCACGCTGGGGAGTGAGCGTTCGTCGCCAATGGCGCCGCGGACGGCGCGCAGGGGAGGGCAAGGGTGGCGAGGGCGTGTCCGCCTTCGCCGTAACGGTGCGGGTGCGTGCTCAACCGCATGAGCGTGCTCCGCTGAAGAAGGCGTGCTCGTTGCTGGCGTGCTCTTCCAGCGCCGCCAGCACGGCGTCGCGTATCTCGACCGTGCCGGCGTGGCCGCCGATGTCGCGAGTGCGTGGGCCGTGCTGCAGCACGTGGTCGACGGCGGCTTCCACCGCTTGCGCTTCGGCTTCCAGCTGCAGCGAGTGGCGCAGCAGCAGGGCGGTGGAGAGGATGGCGCCGACCGGATTGGCGATGCCCTTGCCCGCGATGTCGGGCGCCGAGCCGTGGATCGGTTCGTACAGGCCCATACAGGTAGTGGCGGCCGCAGGCCGCACCATGTTTCCTTCTCCCGCTGGCGGGAGAAGGTGGCCCGAAGGGTCGGATGAGGGGCTGCCTTCGCCCAGCGAAGCCGACGGCAGCAGACCCAGCGAACCGGCGATCGCGGCGGCCTCGTCGGTGAGGATGTCGCCGAACAGGTTCTCGGTGACCACCACGTCGTAGCTGGCCGGGCGGGTCAGCAGCAGCATCGCCATCGAATCGACCAACTGGTGCTCCAGCGTCACGTCGGGGTAGTCGGCGGCCACGCGGTTGACGGTGCGCCGCCACAGCCGCGAGGTCTCCAGCACGTTCGCCTTGTCCACCGAGGTGACGTGGCGGTGACGGCCGCGCGCCAGCTCGAAGGCGCGACGGGTGACGCGCTCGATCTCGGCCTCGGTGTACCTGCATTCGTCCGTGGCGTAGTCGGCGCCCCTGGTCTTCGCGCCGAAGTAGGTGCCGCCGGTCAGCTCGCGCACGAACAGCACGTCGACGCCCTGCAGCTTCTCGTTCTTCAGCGGCGACAGCGCGGCCAGCGCGGGATGCACGGTGAGCGGGCGCAGGTTCGCGTACACGCCCAGCGCGGCGCGCAGGCCGAGCAGGCCCTGCTCGGGACGCACCTTCGCGTTCGGATCGGACCACTTCGGCCCGCCCACCGCACCCAGCAGCACCGCATCGGCGGCCTGGCAGGCGGCCAGCGTGGCGGCGGGCAGCGGCTCGCCGGTGGCGTCGATCGCGGCGCCGCCGACCAGTTGCTCGTCGAACGCGAACTCGTGGTCGAAGTGCGCGGCGACCGCCTGCAGCACGGCGACCGCGGCGGCGGTGACCTCGGGGCCGACGCCGTCGCCGGGCAGGGTGACGATGCGTGCCTTCATGCCGCTTGCTCCAGTTGTTCGTGATGGGCGATGGCTTTCTCGTTTTGCAGCAGGTAGCCCAGCTGATCGACGCCGTTGAGCAGGCAGTGGCGCGCGAACGGTTCCAGCTGGAAGCCGATGCGGCCGCCGTCGGGCAGGGCGATGTACTGGCCTTGCACGTCGATGCTCAGCTCGATGCCCGGATGCGCCAGCAGCCACTGGTGTTCGGCGGCGGAGATCACGATGGCGAGCAGGCCGTTCTTCAGCGCGTTGTTGCGGAAGATGTCCGCGATCTCGCTGCACAGCACCGCCTGGATGCCGTAGTCCAGCAGCGCCCACGGCGCGTGCTCGCGCGAGGAGCCGCAGCCGAAGTTGCGTCCGGCTACCACGATGCTGCAGCCCTGCGCTTCCGGCCGGTTGAGCGGGAAGGCCGGGTTGTCGCTGCCGTCGGGCAGGTAGCGCCAATCCTGGAAGCAGTGCTTGCCCAAGCCTGCGCGCGTGGTGGTGGTGAGGAAGCGCGCCGGGATGATGCGGTCGGTGTCGATGTTCTCGTCCGGCAGCACGGCGGTGCGGGAGTGGATGCGCATCAGAAAATCTCCGAAGGACGGATTCCCTTCTCCCCGCTGGGGAGACACATCGGCAGGACTGCCGATGTGTGCGGCGCAAGCCGCCCGAAGGGTGAGTGCCAGGGATGGCACGAATACAGGTGGCCCGAAGGGCCGGATGAGGGGCGGGTGCTCGCGCGGGCGCTGATCGAAGCGCGCTTCGATGCGCGTCTCTTGCAAGCGTGGCCCCTCACCCCAGCCCTTTCCTCGCTCCTCAAAGCCGGCGCCATCCGTGGCGCCTCCCTGCGTGCCCCGGAGGGGAGAGGGAGAAAATCGCGGGCGTTCATGCGGCCACCTCCGTCAGGTACTCGCGCGGATCGGCGATGGCGCCCGCGACGGCGGAGGCCGCGGCGGTGGCGGGGCTGGCCAGCACGGTGCGGGCGCCCTTGCCCTGGCGGCCTTCGAAGTTGCGGTTGGAGGTGGAGACGACCAGTTGCCCCGGCTGTGCCAGGTCGCCGTTCATCGCGATGCACATCGAGCAGCCGGGCACGCGCCACTCGGCGCCGGCGGCGCGGAACACCTCGTGCAGGCCTTCGGCCTCGGCGTCGCGGCGCACGGCTTCGGAGCCGGGTACCACCAGCATGCGCACGCCGGCGGCGATGTGACGTCCACGCAGGACGCCAGCGGCTTCGCGCAGGTCGGACAGGCGTGAGTTCGTGCAGCTGCCCACGAACACCACGTCCACCCTGGAACCCTGCATCGGCTGGCCGGCACGGCTCTGCATGTAGTCCAGCGCGCGCTGTTCCATCGCGTTGCGCGCGGCGGGCACCGGTGCATCCATCGCGATGGCCATGCCGGGGTGGGTGCCGTAGGTGACGGTGGGCCTGACCTGGCTGGCGTCGATGCGCACTTCGCGGTCGTACCGCGCGCCGGCATCGGTCTTCAGCGTGCGCCAGTGCGCCACCGCGCGATCCCATGCTTCACCCTGCGCCACGCGCGGACGGCCCTGCAGCCAGGCGAACGTGGTCTCGTCCGGCGCGATCAGGCCCGCGCGCGCGCCGGCTTCGATCGACATGTTGCACACCGTCATGCGCTCTTCCATCGACAGCTTCCCGATGGCCGCGCCGCGGTACTCGATCACGTGGCCGGTGCCGCCGTCGACGCCGATCGTGCCGATGATGTGCAGGATCAGGTCCTTCGCGCCCACGCCGGGCGGCAGCTCGCCGTCGACGTGGATCGCCAGCGTCTTCGGCTTGCGTTGCAGCAGGCATTGCGTGGCCATCACGTGGCCCACTTCGGTGGTGCCGATGCCGAAAGCCAGCGCGCCGAACGCGCCATGCGTGGAGGTGTGGCTGTCGCCGCAGACGATGGTGTTGCCCGGCTGGGTGGCGCCCAGCTCGGGGCCGATCACGTGCACGATGCCGCGCTCGCGGCTGTCCCAGCCGTGCAGTTCGACGCCGAACTCGCGGCAGTTCGTTTCCAGCTGCGCCACCTGCGCCTGCGCTTCGGGGTTCGCGTAGGGGCGCGTGCCGTCGGCGTTCGCCGGCAGGGTGGGCGTGGAGTGGTCCAGCGTGGCCAGCGTGCGGTCCGGGCGACGCAGCTTCAAGCCGCGCGAACGCAATTCATCGAAGGCCTGCGGCGAGGTGACCTCGTGCACCAAGTGCAGGTCGACGTACAGGATCGCCGGGGTGTCGGTGGTTTCGGGTGCGACCACGTGGGCGTCCCAGATTTTCTCGAGCAGCGTGCGTGCAGCCGTCATGCGGAAGCCTCCATCAGGGCGGGCTTTTCGTGAGGAGTGCGGCCATGGATGGCCGCTTCTTGATCTTCGCGGTCAGGGACGACCGCATGGGCACCCCTTTCCACCACATCCAGCCAGCCCCACTTGTCGGCCGTGCGACCGTCGAACAGACCGAAGAAGGCCCCGCGCAGCGCGCGGGTGATCTCGCCGGGCTTGCCGTTGCCCACGGGCTTGCGATCCACCGAGCGCACCGGGGTGATCTCGGCGGCGGTGCCGGTCATGAACACTTCGTCCGCCGTGTAGAGGGCTTCCCGCGGCAGGTCGCGCTCCTCCACCGCGATGCCCATGTCGGCGGCCAAGGCCAGCACGCTGTCGCGGGTGATGCCGGCGAGGATGCCGGCGCTGGACGGCGGGGTGAGCAGCTTGCCGCGCTTCACCAGGAACAGGTTTTCGCCCGCGCCCTCGGAGAGCATGCCGTTCACGCCCAGCGCGATGCCTTCGTCGTAGCCGCCGCGGCGCGCTTCCAGCCCGATCAGCTGGCTGCTGAGGTAATTGCCGCCGGCCTTGGCCCAGCTGGGGATGGTGTTCGGCGCGGGACGGTGCCACGAGGACACGCAGACGTCGGCGCCGCGTTCGGCGGCATCGCCGAGGTAGGCGCCCCATTCCATCGCCATGATCGCCACGTCCACCGGCGCGCCGGGCTTGGCCAGCACGCCCAGGCCGCCGGCGCCGCGGAACACGATAGGCCGCACGTAGGCGGACTGCAGCCCGTTCGCGCGGATCACCTCGTGGCAGGCCGCGTCGATCTCGGCCTCGCTGTAGCCGACCTCGATTTCGTACACCCTGGCCGACTCGAACAGCCGGCGCGTGTGGTCGGCGAGGCGGAAGTAGGCGGGGCCGTTCGGCGTGGTGTAGACGCGCTCGCCCTCGAACACCGAGGAGCCGTAGTGCAGGGCGTGCGTGCTGACGTGGACGTTGGCTTCGCTCCACGGCTTGATGCGGCCGTTGTGCCAGAGGAAGGGCGTGCTCATGCGTGGGCTCCCAGGGTCTTGGTCTTGGTGGTCTGCGGGGATGGGGTGGCGGCCGGCGTGCTTTGCGCAATGCGGTTGACGATGGCCAGCGCGGCCTGCGCCGCGGCCTCGACGATGTCGGTGCTGACGGCGTGGCCGTTCCAGGCGCGGCCGTCGTGCTGCGCGGCGAGGCGGGCTTCGCCCTGCGCGTCGCCGCCTTCGCCCACCGCTTGCACCTGGAAGCGGGTCAGCTGCAGCGTGGTGTCGGTGGCGCGCTCCATTGCGCGCAGCACCGCGTCCACCGGGCCGTCGCCCAGCGCGGCCTCGGCCACTTCGCGGCCGTCGTCGTGGCGCAGCTTCACCGAGGCGGAGGCGCCCGCGCCCAGGTGCGCGCTGGTGTCCAGCCGGGTCAGCCGCCACGGACCGGCGGCATCGGGATCGCGGCCGCGCGCCAGCGCGTCCAGGTCGTCGTCGTGGATCTCGCGCTTCTTGTCGGCCAGCGCCTTGAAGCGGACGAAGATCTCGTCCATCGCCGCGTCGCCCGGCGCGTGGCCCAGCGTTTCCAGCCGCTGGCGCAGCGCGGCGCGGCCGGAGTGCTTGCCCAGCACCAGCTTCGTCTCGGCCAGCCCGACGTCCTCGGGACGCATGATTTCGTAAGTGCCGCGGTGCTTCAGCATGCCGTGCTGGTGGATGCCCGACTCGTGCGCGAACGCGTTCTCGCCCACGATCGCCTTGTTGCGCTGCACGTTCTGGCCGGTCAGCTCGCTGAGCAGGCGCGAGGCGGGATGGAGCTTCTTCGTGTCGATGCGGGTGTCGGTGCCGAACCAGGCACCGCGCACCTTCATCGCCATCACGATCTCTTCCAGCGCGGCGTTGCCGGCGCGCTCGCCGATGCCGTTGATCGTGCATTCCACCTGGCGCGCGCCGGCGCTCACCGCGGCGAGGCTGTTGGCCACCGCCAGCCCCAGGTCGTTGTGGCAGTGGCTGGAGAACACCACGTGCCGGCCGCGCTGCACGTTGGCGATCAGCCAGGCGAAGCGTTCGGCGATCTCGGCCGGCGTCATGTAGCCCACCGTGTCCGGCGCGTTCAGCGTGCTGGCGCCCGCGGCAGCGGCGGCGGAGAACACCTCGGCCAGGAATTCCGGCTCGGTACGCATGGCGTCCTCGGCCGAGAATTCCACCTCGTGCGCCAGCGTCATGGCGCGTTCGACGCCGGCGACCGCGGCGTCCAGCACCTGCGCCTTGCTCATGCCCAGCTTGTGCTCGCGGTGCAGCGGGCTGGTGGAGAGGAACACGTGGATGCGCGAGCGCTGCGCCTGCTCCAGCGCGCGGCCGGCGCTGTCGATGTCGCCCGGCACGCAGCGCGCCAGCGCGCAGGCGGTGGTATCGCGCAACGTGGAGGCGATCTGTGCAACCGCAGCAAAATCGTCCGGCGAGGCCTGCGGGAAGCCCGCTTCGAGCACGTCCACGCCCAGCGCCTCCAGCATCTGCGCCATGCGCAGCTTGGCGCGCCGGTCCATCGAGAAACCGGGCGTCTGCTCGCCGTCACGCAAGGTGGTGTCGAAAATGCGCACGTGTTCGGCGGCTACGTCGCCGGCCTCGTTCTGCTCGTCGTGTTGCGGGTTGTTCATCGCTGGCTCCGTTGCGGGACGGGCTTTCGGGCAACAAAAAACCCCGCGCCATTTCTGGTGCGGGGTTCTTCGGGTGTTTTCAGGTTCGTTTTCTAGCTACCTGGACACATGCCCTCAGCCCGCACCTCCGTTGGTAATAAGGAGTACGAGGGAAAGGCTAAGAAGGAGCGCGCCGCGAAGCTGCAGCAGGCCGACGACCGTCGCGGGACGGATCGTTTCGGTGTAGCTGCGGTGGCTGTTGCGCTGCGGCATGTCATCGACAGTACGGCAGCCTGTCGGAACGTGTCAACAGTTTCTTGTGAAATCTTTTCGCGGCTTTCGGATTTGGCAATCTGGACGGCTGGACGTCTGAACGATACGCGGGCGCGCGATCACTGGCGTGGCCTTGGACACCGTGCGCGTCCGTGCCGATGACCCATCGGGGGCGGATTTGACGGCGATCGACGCCCGCGGACTTGCCGCCATGCCGTGCATCGGCACGGCGATGGCAGCGGCGTCGCGCCGGCTTTGCTGCGGTGCTGCAAATCGACCGGCCGGGCGGCGGTCGCATGTTGCCGTCATTCCGCCTGGGTGGGTCGTGGCATGGGGTCCGGCTTTGCCGCGCTGCAGTGCGGATCTGGCCGCGGTGGCACTTTACAAGCCGCGATGAAAACGTTTACGTTGCGCTCGCCCGCCATCGGGCCAACTCCGTGGGGGAGCGCAGTGACGATAACGATCAAGGACGTGGCGCGCGAAGCGAAGGTCTCCGTGGCCTCGGTGTCGCGCGCGCTCAACGGCAACGGCGGCGTGACCGCGGCGACCGAGCAGCGCATCCGCGAGGTCGCCGCCCGCCTGCGCTACGTGCCGCACGGCGCGGCGCGCAGCCTGATCACCCGGCGCACCCACACCATCGGAGCGCTGCTGCCGGATCTGCACGGCGAATTCTTCTCCGAACTGATCCGCGGCATCGACCTGGAGGCACGCTCGCATGGCCTGCACCTGCTGGTTTCCAGCTCGCACGACGGCGCGGACGATGCGGCCGCGGCGCTGCGCGCGATGCAGGGGCGCGTGGACGGCATCGTGATCCTGTCCTCGCCGGGCGTGGATGCGGAGTTCCTCGAGGCGAACCTGCCGGAAGGCCTGCCCAGCGTGCTGCTCAACAGCGACGTGAAAAGCGGTACTGCCGCGGTGCTGAACATCGACAACTTCGCCGGCACCTACGCCATGGTGCGCCACCTGGTCGGACTCGGGCATGCGTGCATCGCCTTCGTCTGCGGACCGAAGGACAACTACGACGCCCGCCAGCGCGAGGCGGGCTTCCGTGCCGCGATGGCCAAGCTGGCACCGGGCGAACCGCTGCGGATCGTCTCGGGCAACTTCAGCGAATCGTCCGGCTACCTGGCCGCACGCGAGCTGCTGGCGGGCAAGACGCGCCCGCAGGCCGTGTTCGCCGCCAACGACATGATGGCCGTGGGCTGCCTGCAAGCCTTCAAGGAAGCCGGCCTAGCCGTGCCGGGCGACATCGCCCTGGCCGGCTTCGACGATATCCCGATTGCGCGTTACGTCACGCCGCCGCTCAGCACGGTGCGCGTGCGCATCGCGGAACTGGGCAAGAACGCCATGGATCTGCTGGCCGACCTGATGGATCGCCCCGGGTCGTCCGCGGCATCGGTGCACACGCTCGGCTGCGACATCGTCGTGCGCGACTCCTGCGGGGCACATCGGGGCGGGGCCGCAACCACCACAACCACAACCAAGAAGCCACGCCGTTCGTCGAGTCGATGACGGCATTGGAGGGGAGACCATGAGCAGTCAGAAGCCTTTCATGAAGCGTTTGCTGCCGGCCGCCGTCGCCATGGCGATGGTTGCCGCGGCACCGGGCATCGTCCTGGCCCAGTCGGCGGATTCCACCTTGCGCGGGCATGCGCCACCCGAAGCCACGATCACCGCCCGGAACGTGGACACCGGCGCGGTGCGCGTCACCCGTTCGAGCAAGGACGGCAGCTTCGCGCTGGTCGGTCTGCGGCCGGGCACCTACCAGGTGGATGCGGGCGCGGGCACCCAGAAGACCGTCACGCTGTCGGTGGCCTCGACCGGCACGATCGACCTGGCACCCGCCGCCGCGCCGGCGACCGCGGCGCCGGCCGGCACCAAGACGCTGGGCGGCGTGACGGTATCGGCATCGACCCTGCCGGACGTCACCACCTCCGAGGTCGGCAACATCGTCTCGCTGCGCGACATCCAGGCGTTGCCGGCAGCCTCGCGCAACTTCCTGGAATTCGCGGATATCGTGCCGGGCATGGTGTTCACCCGCAATGCGGACGGCACCACCAGCCTGCGCTCCGGCGCCCAGGCCAGCAGCAACATCAATGTCTACATCGATGGCGTCGGCCAGAAGAACTACGTGCTGTCGGGCGGCGTCACCGGCCAGAACGCCAGCCAGGGCAATCCGTTCCCGCAGCTGGCGGTCGGCGAGTACAAGGTCATCACCTCCAACTACAAGGCGGAGTACGACCAGATCTCCAGCGCCGCGGTGACCGCGGAAACCAAGTCCGGCACCAACGAATTCCACGGCGACGTGTTCGGCAGCTTCACCAACACCCGCCTGCGCGCGATGACGCCTTCGGAGCAGGCTGCCCACAACAAGACGCAGTCGCACGAGAAGGACTACGGCTTCGATCTGGGCGGCCCGATCGTGAAGGACATGGCGCACTTCTTCATCGCCTACGAGGGCAAGGAATTCGACAGCCCCACCACCGTGGTGCCCGGCGTCACCGGCGTCACCGCCTTCCTGCCGGCCGACGTGCAGTCGCAGATCGGACCGGCGAGCCTGCCGTTCAAGGAAAACGACTGGTTCGGCAAGATCGATTTCGAGCCCACCGAACACGACCGCTTCGAGCTGAGTGGCAAGTATCGCCACGAGACCTCCATCAGCGGCCTTGGCGGCGTGACTACCGCCACGGCGGGGCTCAACACCATCAACACCGACAAGCGCTTCGACCTCCGCTGGGATCACAGCGCCTACAGCTGGTTCAACCGACTGCAGGTGACCTACGAGGATGCGTTCTACACGCCCACGCCGATCGTCCGCGGCGCGGGCAGCAGCTACACCCTCACCGGCGCGCAGTTGAACACCACCATCCTGCAGACCGGCAACTCGCCGCTGGCCCAGCAGAACAAGGGCCAGAAAGGCCCGGCGATCCAGGACGACCTCACCTTCAACGACTTGCAGTGGAACGGCGACCACGTCATCAAGATGGGCTTCAAGTACAAGGCCGTGAAGCTCACCGCGCAGGATGCGGGCGATTCCAACGCGCTGTTCAACTACGCGGTGACACCCGCCGGCACGGAGGCGATCCCGTACCAGGTGCAGTTCGGCGCGCCCACGCCCGGCATCAGCCCGGTGGCCAACAGCTCGGACAAGCAGCTCGGCCTCTACATCCAGGACGACTGGGCGGTGGACGACCACCTGACCTTGAACCTCGGTGTGCGCTGGGACTACGAGAAGACGCCGTCCTACCTCGACTACGTGACCCCCGCGAACGTGGTGGCGGCCTTCGGCATGCAGGACCCGAAGGCGCCGGCCGGTCAGACCTACGCGCAGACGTTGGCGCTGGGCGGGGTGAACATCAACGACTACATCAGCACCGGCCACAACCGCCACGCGAAGACGGGCGAGTGGCAGCCGCGCTTCGGCTTCTCCTACGACATCAACGGCGACCAGCGGCACGTGGTTTTCGGCGGCGTCGGCCGCTCCTTCGACCGCGACCTGTACGAGTCGCTGCAGGTGGAGCAGACCAAGCAGTCGCTGTCGCAACCCACGATCATGTTCAACACGCCCGACGTGCCGTGCACGGTCGGCGTGAACAGCTGCTACGCGTGGAACCCGGCCTACCTCAGCATCCCGACCCTGCAAGGCCTGGTGGCCGGCAGCAACACTGGCAAGGAAGTCGACCTGGTTACCAACAACCTCAAGGCGCCGTATTCCGACCAGTTCAGCATCGGCATGCGAAACCAGATAGGCGACTGGAACACCAGCGCGACGCTGGCCTACATCGCCAGCCACAACGGCCTGGTGTACACGCTGGGCAACCGCTATCCGAACGGCAGCTTCTGGCAGAACGGCAGCCAGCCTTGGGGCAACGGCATTCCCGGCTTCGGCAGCCTGATCATCGGCAACAACGGGCTGGAGACGCGCACCAAGCAGCTGTTGCTGTCGGCCGAGAAGCCGTACACGAAGGAATCGCACTGGGGCGCGACGATCGCCTACACCTATTCGGACACGGAGCAGAACAACGACAACGCCGATCCCACCGACCAGTACGCGTTCGACTACGAATGGATCGGCAACTATCCGTTCACCTCGTCCGGCGTGGCCAAGCACCGCCTGGTGATGACTGGCACGATGGATGGCCCGTGGGGCTTCACGCTGGGCGCCAAGCTGACCCTGGCCACGCCGATCCCCGACCTCAACCTCGCCTGCTTCGGGGCGCCGGCCTCCAACGTGGACAGCGGCGGCGTGGCCGGCAGCGGCTGCCGTTCGGCGGCGGTCGCACCGCCGGGCAACGGGCGCTTCCTGATCGGCGGCAAGATCTTCGGCTACCGCGACCTGGACTTCCAGGCCACGAAGAACTTCAAGATCTACGGCAACCTCAACGCCTACGTGCGCTTCGACCTGATCAACGCGTTCAATTGGAACAACTACGTCGGCTACCTGGAAAACTGGGGATCGAACGGCAGCTACAACCCTGTCGTGACCTACAACCCCACCGGCGACATCACGGGGTATCCACGCACGGTCAAGCTCTCGATGGGCATAAGCTTCTGACGGCCGGCCGGGGCGCCTCGCGCGCCCCGGCTGCCCCGTTCGATCATTCCCTGTCGTCGAGACGTCCATGACCGACCTGCGCATCAAGCACATCGTCATCGCCGGCGGCGGCACCGCCGGCTGGATGGCCGCCGCGGCATTCGCCAAGGTGCTGGGCGGCGATTGCACGATCCGGCTGGTGGAGTCGGAGGAGATCGGCACGGTGCGCGTGGGCGAAGGCACCGTGCCGCACCTCAAGCTGTTCAACGACCTGCTCGGCATCGACGACGTCGAGTTCATCCGCAACACCCAGGGCACGTTCAAGCTCGGCGTGCAGTTCAACGATTGGGCGCGGCTGGACGACAGCTACATCCACGGTTTCGGCAGCATCGGCCACGACATCAGCCTGCTGCCGTTCCACCAGTTCTGGATCAAGGCCCGGCAGCGCGGCGTGGCCGAGGACATCGGCGCCTATTCGATCAATACCGTGGCGGCGCCGCGCGGCAAGTTCATGCCTTCCGCCACCGACGTGCCGAAGGACTCGCCGCTGGCGAACATCGCCTACGCCTACCACTTCGATGCGGGACTGTATGCGCGATTCCTGCGTCGTTATGCCGAACAGCGCGGCGTGCGGCGCAGCGAGGGAAAGATCGCCCGCGTCGAACTGCGGCCCGACGACGGTTCCGTGGCGGCGCTGCATCTCGAGAGCGGCGAGCGCATCGCGGGCGACCTGTTCATCGACTGCTCCGGCTTTCGCGGGCTGCTGATCGAACAGGCGCTGCACACCGGCTTCGACGATTGCTCGCACTGGCTGCCCTGCGACCGTGCGATTGCGGTGGGCTGCGAGCGGACAGGGCCGCCCACGCCGTACACCCGCGCCACCGCGCGGCCGGCCGGCTGGCAATGGCGCATTCCGCTGCAACATCGCACCGGCAACGGGCACGTGTACTGCAGCGCGCACATGAGCGACGACGAGGCCACCGCCGTGCTGCTGGCGAACCTGGACGGCGCCCCGCTGGGCGAGCCGCACCGGCTGCGCTTCACCACCGGCATGCGCAAGCAGGCATGGAACCGCAACGTGGTCGCGCTGGGGCTGGCCGCCGGCTTCCTGGAACCGCTGGAGTCCACCAGCATCTACATGATCCAGTCCGGCATCGCGCGCCTGCTGGAGATGTTCCCGCAGCGCGATTTCAGCGCGGTGCTAGTCGACCGCTACAACGCGCGTTCGCGCTTCGAATACGAGCGCATCCGCGATTTCCTGATCCTGCACTACCACGCCACCGAGCGCGACGACACGCCGTTCTGGAACACCTGTCGCACCATGTCGATTCCGGCGCAGCTCGACGAGTACATCCGCCTGTTCCGCGACAGCGGGCGCTTCTACCGCGACGGCGAGGAAATGTTCTCGACGCCGAGCTGGGTGCAGGTGATGCTGGGCCAGCGCATCATGCCGCGCGGCTACCACCCGCTGGTGGACCAGATGCCGGAGCGCGACCTCGCCGGCTTCATGGCCAGCGTGGGCCAGGTGGTGAACACCTGCGTCGAGGCGATGCCCATGCACCAGGCGTTCATCGACCGGGTCTGCCCGGCGATGGAAACCGCCTGACCGAAACCGTTCATATTGAGCGTAGCGGAACGAAGCTCCGCGAAGTCGAAACACTCGTTCTTCCCAGGCACCTGACCCTTCGACTTCGCGCCTTCGGCGCTACGCTCAGGGCGAGCGGATTTCGGAAAGGTCCCGCTGATCCCGTTCATCGACACGAGGTTCGAATGTCTTCATTCCGATGGCGCCGCCTGCACGTCCTTGCCGCCGTCGCCCTGGTGGCGCTGGTCGCCGGCACGCCGGTGCGCGCCGAGCAGGCCATTGCGCCACCGCAACCCGACACCCTGACTTACCAGAAGCTGGCGCCCGACCAGCAGGCCTTCGTCGACGATCTCGAACGCCGCACCTTCGACTGGTTCTGGCAAAGTGCGGACCCATATACGGGCCTGGTGCCGGATTCGTGGCCGAACCACACCTTCTCCTCGATCGCCGCGATCGGCTTCGGCCTGACCGCCTACGGTGTCGGCGTGGAGCGCGGCTACATCAGCCGCGCGCAGGCGGTGCAGCGTACGCTGACCACGCTGCGCTACCTCGCTGCCGCGCCGCAGAACGGCGGCGAGGACGATGCCGCCGGCTACCACGGCTTCTTCTACCACTTCCTCGACATGCGCACCGGGCTGCGTCACGCGCGGTCGGTGGAGCTGTCCAGCGTGGACACCACCTTGCTGATGGGCGGCGTGCTGTTCGCGCAGAGCTATTACGACCGCGACACGCCGCCGGAGAAGGAGATCCGCCGGCTCGCCGATCAGCTCTACCGCGCCGTCGACTGGCCGTGGATGCAGGTGCGCAAGCCGCTGATCAGCATGGGCTGGACGCCGGGCGGCAAGTTCATCGACGCCGACTGGCAGGGTTACGACGAAGGCAAGCTGGTCTACCTGCTCGCGCTGGGCTCGCCCACGCACCCGGTGGGCGCGGACGCCTGGGCGGCCTGGTGCGCGACGTATCCGCGCGACTGGGGTCAGTTCCAGGGCTACAGCTTCCTCAACTTCGCGCCGCTGTTCGGCCACCAGTACACCGAGGCCTGGGTGGATTTTCGCGGCATCCGCGACGCTTGGGGCCGCGCACACGACCTGGATTACGCGCAGAACGGCCGGCTGGCGACCCTGGCGCAGCGCGCCTATGCCATCGCCAATCCCGGCCACTGGACGGGTTACGGTGCCGAGGTGTGGGGACTGACCGCCAGCGACGGCCCGGGCGACGTGACCGTGAGTTCGCCGCAGGGCGTGCGCCGCTTCAGCGCCTACATGGCGCGCGGCGCCGGGCTGGACGAGATCAACGACGACGGCACCATCGCACCCACCGCGGCCGGCGGCTCGATCGCGTTCGCGCCGTCCGTCGCGCTGCCCGCGCTGATGGCGATGAAGCAGCGCTACGGCAAGTACATCTACGACCGCTACGGTTTCGTCGATGCCTTCAACCTCAGCTTCCACGGCACGCCGACGGCCGGCAACACCTATCCCGGCTTCGGCTGGGCCGATAACCAGCAGCTGGGCATCGATCAGGGGCCGATCCTGCTGATGATCGAGAACTGGCGCAGCGGGCTGGTGTGGAAGGTGATGAAGAAGAACCCGTACATCCGCCGCGGGCTGCAGCGCGCCGGCTTCACCGGCGGCTGGCTGGAGCGGCACTGAGGCGACGCACATGGGCATGGGTGCAAGGCGCGGTGCAGGGTTGCGGTGGGTAGCCATCGTGGCGGCGCTGTGCCTTGCCGGTTGCGCAGGCAAGCGCGCCGACGCCCTGGTGTTCTGGACCTTCGGGCCGGAGGGCGACGCCGTCGCCAAGCTGCTGCCGAACTTCGAGCGCACGCATCCGGACATCCATGTCGAGGTACAGCAGCTGCCGCTGAGCGCGGCGCACCAGAAGCTGCTCACCGCGATCGCCGGCGGCACCACGCCGGACATGGCGCAGCTCGGCAACACCTGGTTGCCGGAACTGGTGGCGCTGCATGCGCTGGCGCCGCTGCAGCAGCGCGTCGCCGGCTCGGCGGCCGTCGCGGCGCCGGACTACTTCGCCAGCATCTGGGCGACCAATGTCAGCGATGGCCAGCTGTATGGCATCCCGTGGTACGTCGACACGCGCCTGCTGTTCTACCGCAGCGACCTGCTGAAACAGGCCGGCTTCGACGCGCCGCCACGCGACTGGGCCGGGTGGCGGCGCATGCTGGCCGCGCTCAGCCATCCCGATCGCAAGGTCTACGGCATCCTGCTGCCGACCAACGAGTACGAGCAGTTGCTGTCGCTGGCCCTGCAGCAGCCCGATCCGCTGTTGCGCGACGGCGGCCGCTACGGCAACTTCGAAAGCGCCGGCTTCAAGCGCGCCCTCGCGTTCTACGTGGACACGTTCCGCCTGCGGCAGGCGCCGGTGGTCACCAACGTGGAGGTGAGCAATCCGTGGGAGGAATTCGGCCGCGGGACCTACGCGTTCTACCTGTCGGGGCCGTGGAACATCGGCGAATTCCGCAAGCGCCTGCCGGCCATCGAGCAGGCCGACTGGTCCACCGCGCCGTTGCCGGGGCCTGATGGTCCCGGCGCCGGGCTCGCGGGCGGGGCCAGCCTGGTGGTGTTCCGCGCATCGAAGCGGCAGCGCGCGGCGTGGGCGCTGATCGAATACCTGTCGCAACCCGGGGTGCAGCAGCGCTTCTACCGGCTCACCGGCGACATGCCGCCGCGGCGCAGCAGCTGGAACAGCCCGCTGCTGCGCGACGATGCGCAGGCACGAGCCTTCCGCGACCAGCTCGAACGCGTGAAGCCCACGCCGGCCGTGCCCGAGTGGGAACGCATCGCGGTGATGATGCAGCAGGTCGCCGCGCGCGCCGTGGCCGGCGAACTGACGGTGGACCAGGCCACGGCCGAGATGGACCGCCAGGCCGACCGCATCCTGGCCAAGCGGCGCTGGCTGCTCGACCGCGCGGAGGCGAAGCGATGAACTTGCCGATGAAGCCCGTGCCCGCTCTTTCTCCCTCCCCTGCGCGCAGGGGAGGGCTGGGGTGGGGTTGCTCCCGCGCGGAGCGATGTGCATGAGCGCCCGCCGCGCCGCCTGGCTGTTCCTCACCCCGGCGTTGCTGGTGCTGGGCGTGTTCTTCCTGATCCCGGTGCTCGGTGCACTCGTGCTGAGCTTCACCGACTACGACCTCTACGCGCTGGCCGACCTGCACAACCTGCGCTTCGTGGCGCTGGGCAACTATTGGGCGCTGCTGCATCGGCCGGCGTTCTGGGCGGCGCTGGGGCACACGTTCTACTTCGTGGCGGTGGGCGTGCCGCTGTCGCTGGCCGCCTCGCTGGGCGCGGCGTTGCTGCTGCATTCGCGGCTGGCGCGCTGCAAGGCGTTCTTCCGCACCGCGCTGTTCGCGCCCGTGGTCACCACCGCGGTGGCGATGGCGGTGGTGTGGCGCTACCTGTTCAACACCAAGTACGGCTGGGCCAACCATCTGCTCGGCCTGCTCGGCATCCATCCGGTGGACTGGCTGGGCGATCCGCACTGGGCGATGCCCACGATCATCCTGTTCGCGGTGTGGAAGAACTTCGGCTACAACATGATCATCCTGCTCGCCGGACTGCAGGCGATCCCCGTCGAGCTGTACGAGGCGGCGCGCATCGACGGCGCCTCGGCCTGGCGGCAGTTCCGCCACGTCAGCCTGCCGCTGCTGGGACCGACCCTGCTGATGGTGGCCATCCTCACCGTGTCGGGCTATTTCCAGCTGTTCGCCGAGCCCTACGTGATGACCGAGGGCGGCCCGCTGCAAAGCACCACCAGCGTGCTGTACCTGATGTACGAGGACGGTTTCCAGTGGTGGAACCTCGGCATCGCCTCGGCGGAGGCCTTCGTGCTGTTCCTGGTGATGTTCGCGGTGACCGCGGCGATGCTGCGGTTGTCGTCCAGGGAGCCGGCAGGAGGGGCGGCGTGAACCCGCGGCTGGCGAAGGCGCTCGTCAACGGCTTGCTGCTGGGCGGCGCGCTGGTGGCGCTGTTTCCGCTGGCGTGGATGCTCGCCGTATCGTTCATGCCGCCCGGCACGTCCAATGCGCTGCCGCCACCGCTGTGGCCGGCGAACCCTACGCTGGACAACTACCGGCAGCTGTTCGGGCATGCCGGCATGTGGCGCTACCTGCTCAACAGCCTGCTCATTTCCGGTGCGATCACGCTGCTGTCGCTGGCCTGCAACCTGCTGGCGGGCTACGCCTTCGCCAAGCTGCGTTTCGCGGGGCGCGAGCGGCTGTTCCGCCTGCTGCTCGGCCTGCTGGTGGTGCCGGCGCAGGTGGCGATGCTGCCGCTGTTCCTGATGTTCAAGTACACGGGCCTGGTGGACAGCTACGCCGGCGTGGTGCTGCCTGGCATGGCGACGGTGCTCGGCATCTTCCTGGTGCGCCAGTACGCACGGGGCCTGCCCGACGAACTGCTGGAGGCGGCGCGCATCGACGGCGCGAGCGAGCTGCGCATCTTCGTCTGCATCGTGCTGCCGCTGCTGCGCCCGGTGGTGGCGACGCTGGCGATCCTCACCTTCCTCACCGCGTGGAACGACTTCATGTGGCCGCTGATCGAGCTCACCGGGCAGGGTCACTACACGTTGCCGCTGGGGCTGGCCTCGCTGGCGCGCGAGCACACGGAAGGCACCGAGCAGATGATGGCCGGCTCGGTGCTCACCGTGCTGCCGGTGCTGGTGTTGTTCCTGGCCATGCAGCGGCATTACCTGGATGGGTTGTTGATGGGGAGCGTGAAGGGATGAGTTTCGGCATGCGGCGCGGGTTGCAAATCCTCTCTCGCCCGCTGGCGGGAATCTACGGCTTTCCCTCTCCCCCAACAGTTTCATCGTTGGGGGAGAGGGTTGGGGTGAGGGGGGCTTTTGCTTCTGCGTGTACGCAAGTATCAGAGCGGTTTCGTCCGCCTGTCGGCGGCCGAGCTACTTCTCTTTTGCTTGTCCAAAAGAGAAGTAGCCAAGAGAAAACGACACCCCGCAGCGACGCTTTCCGTCCATCGATGGACGGAAAGTCCGTGAGCCGTGGCCGGGCTTTTCGAGCGGGCTCCTGCCCACGCGAAAAGGCGAGCCCATCCTTGGGCTCGCCCGCTGCGCGGCCTGATCGTCCACGTCTCACCGTCGCCGAAGGGACCCCGGAAAAGCAGGCGCGCATCGTGCGCGCCAGAAGCAAGAGCACCGCGAGTTCGCGGCGCTTTGGCTTTTCTGAGAGTGCTCGCTGGGAGCGCGCTGCTTTGCCCGGGGCCCCTGTGGCGCGGTGGGTGGGTGAAGGAAAGTCCGCAGGATGGCTCGCAGGATGCGAGCCAGTTTTTCGCCGGTACATGGACGTGCCGTCGAAAAACCCCGTAACCCACCCGCGCACCCGCAGGGCAGAGCCTGTCCCGGACTCGATCCGGGAATGCCCGGAGGGCGCGCCATCGGGGTGCCGTTTCTCTTTGGCTACTTCTCTTTTGGGCAAGCAAAGAGAAAGTAGCTCGGGCCGCGGCAGCGGCACGAAACCGCTTTGTCGCTTGCGCAATCGTCAGACAAAAGGCATCTCCGGCAAGCGCGCGAGCGGAGACATGTGCGTTTCAGCCGATACGCGACCCATCACGCGGATCGAAAAAATGCAGTCGCTGCGTGGCGACGCCCAGCCGAACAATTTCGCCCGGCACGCAGCCGATGCCCGGCGGCGTGCGCGCGACCAGCGCGAGATCCCCGTGCCGCAGGTTGAGGATGACCTCATTGCCCACCGGCTCCAGCACTTCCAGCCGCGCCTCCAGCGCGATCGCAGGATCGCCGGCCGCGAGCAGATGCAGGTCTTCCGGGCGCAGCCCGAGCACCACCTCGCGATCGCGCCAGCCGTCGAGCGCATCCATCGGCGGCGGCGTGCCGAGCCGTATCGTGCCACCGGCGGTGGCCAGCACGAGGCCGCCGTCGACATGCAGCGTGCCGCGCAGCAGGTTCATCGCGGGGCTGCCGAGGAAGCCGGCCACGAACAGGTTGGCCGGCCGTTCGTAGAGGTTCATCGGCGTGTCGATTTGCTGGATCACGCCGCGGTCGAACACCACGATGCGCTGGCCCAGCGTCATCGCCTCGACCTGGTCGTGGGTGACGTAGATCGTGGTGGTGCCGAAGCGGCGGTGCAGCCGGGCGATCTCCACCCGCATCGCCAGGCGCAGGCGCGCGTCGAGGTTGGACAGCGGCTCGTCGAGCAGGAACACCGCGGGCTGGCGCACCATCGCGCGGCCCAGCGCCACGCGCTGGCGCTGGCCGCCGGACAGTGCGGCGGGGCGCGCGTCCAGCCGCGGCTGCAGTTCCAGCAGGCGCGCCACCTCGGCCACGCGCTGCGCGATCTCCGCGCGCGGCGTGCCGCGCAGGCGCAGGCCGAAGCCCAGGTTCTCGGCCACCGTCATGTGCGGGTAGAGCGCGTAGTTCTGGAACACCATCGCGATATCGCGGTCCTTCGGCGCCACCTCGTTCACCACACGCCCGGCTATGCGCAGTGTGCCGGCGTCGATGCTTTCCAGCCCCGCGATCATGCGCAGCAAGGTGGTCTTGCCGCAGCCGGAAGGGCCGACCAGCACCAGCAGTTCGCCGTCGCCGACGTCGAAGCTGGCGCCGGCGACGGCGACGTGCCCGTCGGGATAGATCTTGCGCACGTGGTCGAGACTGACGGTGGTCATCGGCGTTGCGTGCTCTCTGGTGATGGTCGCGGCACGGTGATCGCTGTCGCGGAAAAGGGCGTGCATCCCGCGACGGCGTTCGGCTATTCTCGGAATGTAATCGATTACATCAAGCCGCGGTGCGGCATTCGAGAGTTTCGCAGGTCATGACCCGACGCTACCGCTTTCCGGACGGCTTCCTCTGGGGCGCGGCCACCTCCGCCTACCAGATCGAGGGTTCGCCGCTGGCGGACGGCGCCGGCCCCAGCATCTGGCAGCGCTTTGCGCACACGCCCGGGATGATGGCGAACGGCGACCACGGCGACGTGGCCTGCGACCACTACCACCGCTACCGGGACGACGTGCGGCTGATGCGCGCGCTGGGCCTCCAGAGCTACCGCTTCAGCGTGAACTGGGCGCGCGTGCTGCCCGAGGGCACCGGGCGGGTCAACGCGCAGGGTCTGGACTTCTACTCGCGGCTGGTCGACGAGCTGCTGGAACACGGCATCGCGCCGAACGTCACGCTGTTCCACTGGGACCTGCCGGCCGCGCTGGACGATCGCGGCGGCTGGCTCAACCGCGACAGCGCGCACTGGTTCGCCGAGTACGCCCAGACGCTGTTCAAGGCACTGGACGACCGCGTGCCGCAATGGACCACGCTCAACGAGCCGTGGGTGGTGGTGGATGGCGGTTACCTGCGCGGCGCGCTGGCACCAGGCCACCGCAACCTGTACGAGGCGCCGATCGCGGCGCACAACCTGATGCGCGCCAGCGGCGCCGGCATCCAGGCCTATCGTGCGCACGGCCGGCACGCGATCGGCGTGGTGTTCAACATCGAGCCCAAGTACCCGGCTTCCGACAGCGCGGACGATCTCGCAGCCACGCGTCGCGCGCACGCCTACATGAACCTGCAGTTCGCCGATCCCGCGCTGCTCGGCAGCTATCCGCCCGAACTGCGCGAGGTGTACGGCGAGGCCTGGCCGGACTTCCCCGCGGACGATTTCCGGCTCACGCGGCAGCCGGTCGACTTCGTCGGGCTCAACTACTACACGCGCGCAGTGGTGCGGCACGACGCGGATGCGCTGCCGCTGCGCGCCGCGCCGGTGTACCAGCCCCATCGCGCCCATACCGAGACCGGCTGGGAAGTGTACGAACAGGGCCTCGTGGACATGCTGACCGGTTTCCGCCAGCGCTACGGCGAGATCCCGCTCTACATCACCGAGAACGGCGCCGCCTTCTACGACCCGCCGGTGGTGGAGGGCGAGGTGCTGGACGACCCGCTGCGCACGGACTACCTGCGTCGGCACCTTCGGGCCGCGCATCGCGCGATCGAGGCCGGCGTGAACCTCAAGGGCTATTACGCGTGGTCGCTGCTGGACAACCTGGAATGGTCGCTGGGCTACGCCAAGCGCTTCGGGCTGTACCACGTCGACTTCGCCACGCAGCGGCGCACGCCCAAGGCCAGTGCGAAGCTCTACGCGCGGGTGATCGCGAGCCACGGCGAGGCGCTGGGCGAGGCATGAATCGTCGAACGACATGCACGAAGGAGACGAGCCGATGAAGACGAAACCGATGCCGTGGCGGGTCGTGCTGGGCCTGCTGGCCGCGTGCCTGTTCGCGCTGGGTGCGGCGCAGGCGGCACCCGCCGCGGGCGACAGCGTGCGGGTCCATGTCGACGCGAAGGCGCCGGGCACGCCGTTTCCGCACTTCTGGGAGCAGATGTTCGGTTCCGGCCGCGCATCGCTGGCGCTGCGCGACGACTACCGCAAGGACCTCGTCGAGGTGAAGCAGGCGACCGGCTTCGGCTACGTGCGCTTCCACGGCATCCTCGACGACGACGTGGGTCTGTTCCAGCTGGGCAAGGCCGACAAGGTGTTCTACAACGCCGCCGACAAGTCCGCGGCGAGCGACCAGCCGGTCTACAACTTCTCCTATGTGGACCAGATCTACGACGGCCTGCTTGAGCGCGGCGTGCGTCCGTTCGTGGAGCTGGGCTTCATGCCGAAGGATCTGAGCTCCGATCCGAAGGCGCTGCAGGATTTCTGGTACCACCCCAACGTCGCGCCGCCGAAGGATTACGCGCTGTGGGACGGCATGATCCGCGCCTTCGCGCAGCACCTGATCGCGCGCTACGGGATAGCCGAGGTGTCGAAGTGGTACTTCGAGGTGTGGAACGAGCCGAACATCGGCTTCTGGGCCGGCAACCCCAAGATGCCGACTTACTACACGCTGTACGACCACACCGCGCGTGCGCTGAAGTCGGTCAGCCCGCGCCTGCGCGTGGGCGGCCCGGCCACGGCGCAGGCCGCGGAGGTCGCCGATTTCCTCAAGCACGTGCACGAGGCGAACGTGCCGGTGGACTTCGTCAGCACCCACGTCTATGGCGACGACACCGCGGACAACGTGTTCCACACCGATGAAAAGATTCCGCGCAAGGACATGGTCTGTCGCGCGGTGGACAAGGTGCACAAGGAGGTGCTGGCCTCACCGTACCCGAAGCTGCCCTTCATCATGAGCGAGTACAACGCCTCCTACGCCAACCTGCCGAACGTCACCGACACGGTGTACATGGGTCCGTGGCTCGCCAACACCATCCGCGCCTGCGCGGGCAAGGTGGATGCGATGAGCTACTGGACGTTCTCGGATGTGTTCGAGGAGCAGGGCGTGGTGCGCACGCCGTTCTACGGCGGCTTCGGCCTGATCGCCGAGGACAACATCCCCAAGCCGTCCTTCAACGCCTTCGCGATGCTGCACAAGCTGGGCGACGTGCGGCTGCCGGTGTCTTCCGACTCCGCGCTCGCCACCCGCCGCGCCGACGGTACGCTGGTGCTGGCGCTGTGGAATTACGCGCCGCCGGTGGGCGACACCGCGAGCTACACCGTGGGCCGGCCGAAGGGCGAGGTGAAGCACTTCGAGCTCGACCTGTCGTCGCTGCCGGCGAACGCCAAGGCGCAGGTGTGGCGCCTGGACGAGGCGCACGGCAACGTGATCGCCACGTTCGACAAGATGGGGCGCCCGGCCTTTCCCTCGCGCGAGCAGATCCGGCAGTTGCGCGCGGCCGGCCGGATGGTGGCGCCGGAACGGCTCGCGCTGCACGACGGCAAGCTCGGTCTCGACATCCCGCCGCAGGGGCTGGTGGTGGTCGAGGTGCATTGAGTGTTCGCGCCTTGCTCTCCCGCTTGCCGGAGAGGGACGTGAGGAGATCACGTGGAACCGCTTGATCGCCCCGTCTGGTCCAGCCTGACCAGCCTGCATGCCGGGTTGGCGCTGGGCGATGCGCTGGCCAAGCGCTACCGGCCGGAGATCAACCGCTTCGCCTCCGCGCGCGACGACGGCGCCGTCGCGCTCGCGGCGCTGGCCCGGCTGGTGCAGCCCGCGCAGCCGGTGTTCGTGCTGCAGGTGCCGGAGATTTGCATCCCGTCCGGACTGGTGGCGAGCAAGCTCGCCAAGGGCGTGCAGATGGTCGCCACCGGGCGCATCACGCCGGAAGCCGGCCCGGACGAACTGATTCCGCTGGGCGATGCGGACGCGGAGGAGATGCTGGCGTTGGCCACGCTCACCGAGCCGGGACCGTTCCTGCGCGAGACCCATCGCATGGGCCGCTTCGTCGGCATCCGCATCGACGGGCGACTCGCCGCGATGGCCGGCGAGCGCTTCCGTTTCCCGGGCTGCACCGAGGTCAGCGGCGTATGCACGCATCCGGACTTCCGCGGGCGCGGGCTGGCCCGGCGCCTATCCCGGCACGTCGCTGCCGGCATCGCCGCACGCGGCGACACGGCCTTCCTGCATGCGTGGAAAACCAACGCGGCGGCGATCCGTCTGTACGAATCGCTGGGTTTCCGGTTGCGCTGCGAGGTGAACGTGGCCGTGCTGGATGCGATACCCGGCTGAGTCCGGGCCCGGCGGACGCAGCGACTGTCGGGCCGGATCCTGTCGTTCGGCCGCTGTCGTCCTTGCACCCGGTCTTTCCGGCCGCGCCAGCCGTCCTGGCCGCAGCGGGCTGTCGGCCTGCGCCGACTAAAGTTGTCGGCGTCAGGCGGCTTCACGCCGCTTTACGTCTTGCCGGTTCACAATATGCTAACGTCAAGGTCACAGATTCAGGGGGATGACCATGAAGCACCTTACCGTGCTCGTTGTGTTGCTGCTCGCTCTTGTAGTAAGTGGCTGCGCGGCGGTGACACCGTCGACCCAGCCACCGAAAGCCAATGCCGACGCCATGGCGGTCAGCAACTACCGCATCGGCGTGGACGACCAGCTGCAGGTGTCCGTATGGCACAACCCCGACCTCAGCGTGTCGGTGCCGGTGCGTCCGGACGGCAAGATCACCGTGCCGCTGATCGGCGACGTGCAGGCCGGCGGGCAGACGCCGGAGGAAGTGGCCGTGGTCATCCGCGACAAGCTCAAGGCCTACGTGCGCGACCCGCAGGTCGCGGTGATCCTGACGCAGCTGCGCAGCCATGAATACCTGGCCCGCGTGCGCGTCACCGGCGCCGTGCGCACGCCCGTCTCGCTGCCTTACCGCCCGGGCATGACCGTGCTCGACGTGGTGCTTGCCGCCGGCGGGGTCACCGAGTTCGCCTCGCCGGACCGCACCGAGCTCTATCGCCACGCCGGTCAGGGGGACAACCAGGCCTATGCCGTGCGCCTGGGCAAGATCCTCAACGACGGCGATCTGGCCACCAACTACCCGCTGCAGCCCGGCGACGTGATCACGGTGCCGCAGCGCAGCTTCTGAAGCAGATGTCCGAGGGGGCTCAGGGAGGAGAGTCGAACGCCATGAACGAACAACCGATTTCACTGCAGACCCTGCTGCCCGTGTTGCTGGAGGAAGGTCGCCGCCGGCGCGTCGCGCTGGGGCTGGTCTTCGCCGCGGTCATGCTGGCGGCACTGGCCATCGGCATGCTGTGGCCGAAGAAGTACGAGGCCTCCACCACCATCCTCGTGCAGGAAAGCAACATCATCGCGCCGTTGATGAAGGGCGCCGCCACGCCCACCGGCACCGCCAACCGCGCCGACATCGCGCGCGCGGTGATCCTCAGCCACAGGGTGCTGGACCAGGTGCTCGCCCAAGGCGGCTGGCTGGCCGACCATCCCAGCCCGGTCGAGCTGGACCGCATCACCAACGGCATCAAGTCGCGCACCACGGTGAAGTTCTCGCGCGACAACCTGCTGACCATCAGCTACTTCGATTCCGATCCCGCCCGCACCTACAAGGTCACGCGCCTGTTCGGTCAGCTGTTCATCAGCGAGAGCCTGGCCTCCAAGCAGCGCGAGAGCCGCGACGCGTTCGACTTCATCAATGGCCAGGTCGAGGCCTACAAGCGCAAGCTCACCGGCGCCGAGGACAAGCTCAAGGCCTATCGCGAGAGCAATGTCGATGCGCGCACGGGCAGCGAGGCCGCCACCGCCGCGCGCATCAACGACCTGCGCGCCCAGGTGGAAAACGCGCGCATGGACCTGATGGAGAAGCGCTCGCAGGAAGCCTCGCTGGCGGCGCAGCTGTCCGGCGAGTCGGAAGTCTCCGCGGTGCAGACCACGGCAGGCCTGTACCAGGCCCAGCTGGCCGACCTGCAGGCGCAGCTGGACAAGCTGCTGCTCACCTACACCGACGACTATCCCGACGTGGTGCGCGTGCGCCACCAGATGCAGGATCTGCAGCAGCAGCTGGCGCAGGCCGAGCTGCGGCGGCAGAACCCGAGCGGCAGGCCGGCGTCGCTGGGCGGCAATGCGCAGTTCAATCCGCTGTACCAGCAGATCAGGAGCCAGCTGACCGATCTGCGCGGCCAGATCGCCGCGACCACCGCGCGGATGAACGCCAGCCAGGCGATGCTGCAGTCCGAGCTCGAACGCAGCAAGCGCATCGCCGGCTCGGAGAACGCCACCGCCGAGCTGACCCGCGACTACGACGTCAACCGCGATGTCTACCAGGACCTGCTGAAGCGCCGCGAGAACGCACGCGTGTCGATGGACCTGGACGCCACCCAGCAGGGCCTGACCTTCGCCGTGCAGAACCCGGCGATGATGCCGCTGATCCCCACCGGCCTGCGCTTCATGCACTTCGCCGTGGCCGGTTTCGCGCTGGGCCTGGCGCTGCCGTTCGGCCTGCTGTTCGGCATCGCTCGCTTCGATCCGCGCGTGCGCTCGGCCGAGCAGCTGGAACGGCTCACCGGCCTGCCCGTGCTGGTCAGCGTGCCTTACTACGCCACGCCACAGGACCGGCGGCGCGCGCGGCTGCGCAACCTGGCGCTGGCGCTGATCCTGGCGGCAGTGGCGCTGTCCTACCTCGCGATGTTGGTGTTCAAGCTCAAGGGGGCGGCATGAAGCCCGACGAATCGACTTCCGGCACCGTGCTGCGGGCCGAGGCGGGGGATGTCGACCGCTTGCCGCAAGCAGCGTCCGCGCATGCCATCGCGCTGATGGCCGAGCCGCGCGCGCTGGCCCCGCGGCAGCTGGAGGAGCGCCGGCTGATCCACCGCGAGGCCTCCTCGCGGGAGCAGTCGGATACCTTCCGCGAACTGCGCACGCGCCTGCTCGGCATGGGTGGCACCGGCAACTTCATCACCCTGGTGGTGGCGGTCAGTCCGCGGTCGGGGGCCAGTTTCGTGGCGCGCAACCTGGCCGCCGCATTCGCCTTCGACGAGGCGCGGACCAGCCTGCTGATCGATTGCAACCTGCGCTACCCGGAGCAGCATCACGCGCTCGGCGTCGATCCGGCCAACGGCGGCCTGATCGATTTCCTCGAGCACCCCGCGCAGGGCATCGCGTCGAAGATCTACGCCACCGGCATGCCGCGCCTGCGGCTGATCCCGGTGGGCGACGCGCGCGAAGCCAGCGGCGAGTACTTCTCCTCGTTCCGCATGCACGCGCTGCTCGACTCGATGCGCCATCGCTACCCGGATCGCTACCTGTTCCTGGACGGCCCCACCATCAAGGGCTCGCCCGACGCGCGCATCCTTTCCGATCTCGCCGACTTCGTGGTGGTGGTGGCCGGCTACGGCCGCGACACCCCCGCCGCGATCAGCCAGGCGATCGCCCATTTCGAGCCGGAGAAGCTGGCCGGCGTGGTGTTCAACCAGGCGCCTTGAGGCCGGCGGTGGGCCGCCGCCCCGGCAAGGCCGCGGGCGGAAGTCGTCACCGCGTCACCCATCGCAGGAGGCATCCATGTCCTCATCCACCCGGCTTGCCCGCGCCATCTCGCTGGCGCTGGCGATCGTCGCCACTCCGGCGCTCGCCGGCCAGTTCAACTACTCGTTCTACGGCGGCGTCGAACACAGCGACAACATCAACCTCAGCGCCACGGCGCCGGTGAGCCAGTGGGTGCTGATCCCCGGCTTCGGCTTCGACTACGCGCAACAGGGCGCCACGCTGCAGGCCCACGTGACCGGCGCAGCGGAATACCGCGACTACATGGGCGGCCCCTACGCGAACCAGAAGCTCGGCGAACTCGCCGGCCTGGCGAACTGGACCGTGCTGCCGGAACGGCTGGATTTCACGGCGCAGGACTACGCCAGCGTGCAGCCGGTTTCCACGCTGTCCAGCGACGCGCCGGGCAACCAGCAGCAGACCAACGTGCTCACGGTGGGCCCGACCCTGCATTTCGACCTGGGCCGCGCGCTGCGCGGCCAGGCGGAGCTGCGCTACATCAACAGCCGCGCCTCGCGCACCACCGAGTTCAATTCCTCGCGTGGCGAGGCGGCGCTGCGGCTGATGCGCGACATCTCGCCAACCAGCCAGCTCTCGCTCAACCTGGAGTCGCAGAAAGTCAATTTCGACGACAGCGGCGAGATCAACTACCGCCGTGACGAGGCGTTCGTACGCTACGTGCGCAAGCTCGCACACCTGGACCTCGACGTGGCCACGGGCTGGTCGCGGATCCGCCTGAACGGCGGCCTGGGTTCGGCCTCCGACCCGCTGGCGCGCGCCGGCCTCCGCTGGCATGCGAGCGCCCGCAACACGTTCGGGGTTTCCTTCACGCGCAGCTATTCGGATGCCGCGCAGGACCTGATCAACCTGGTCGAGCCGGCGGAGACCGGCACGCGGGTCTCCGCGCCGCTGGGCATCCAGACCGGTGGTGCGGTGATCGGCAGCGGGATCTACCTCGAACGGCGCCTGGACGCCCACTACGACTACAGCGGCGAGCGCTTCACCTTCAGCGTGTCGCCGTGGTACCGCAAGCTGCATTACGTGGAAGGCGTCCAACCGGACCAGACCGGCCGCGGCGGCGATGTCGGCGTGGACTACCGCCTCAGCGCGCGGCTGACGCTCTCGGGCTACGCGAACTACGAGCGGGAGAACTACACCGCGCTGGCGCGCCGCGACACCACGACCAACATCGGCGTCGCGCTGCGTCAGCTTGTCAACCGCCACTGGAGCTGGCGCGTGTCGTTGCTCGATCGCCACCGCACCAGCTCCGCGCCGAACAGCGGCTACCGTGCGAAGGAAGTCTATCTGGGAGTCGTCTACCAGCGATGACGCCGGCATCGGAACCCTGCCAGTTCGGACGCGATGGAGCGCTGATCGGAATGTACCACGGCGTGGCCGGCCATGCGCCGGTGGGCATGCTGCTGTGCCCACCGCTGGGCCAGATGCTGCTGCGCACCCATCGCGTCTATCGCCAGCTGGCCAGCGGGCTGGCCGCGCGCGGCATCGGCGTGCTGCGTTTCGACTACCACGGCACCGGCGACTCGGCCGGCGACAGCCTCGCACTGGACTGGCAGCACTGCCTGGCCGACATCCGCAGCGCGGCGGCCGAACTGCGCGTGCGCAGCGGTTGCGCCACGGTGGTCGGCTTCGGCGCGCAGCTGGGCGGCAGCCTCGCATTGGCGGCAGCGGCGACGGCGGGCTTCGCGCGGCTGATCCTGTGGGATCCGGTGCTGGACGGTGCCCGTCACGTGGCCGAGCTCGACGCCGGGCAGGAAGCGCTGCGCAACGATCCGCAGCACTACGTCCGGCCACGCGGCGTGGAGGAGGCGGCCGGGCAATGGCTGGGCTTCCCGGTCAGCGCGCAGTGGCGCGCGCAGCTGGCCGGCTGGCGTGCCGAGCCCGCGCGGGTGCCCACCCTGATCCTCGATTCGCGTCCCGAACCGGTGGCCGGGGGCTGGTCGCCGCTGGCCGAGGCCGGCGCGCGCGTGCTCGCCATGCCGGCGAGTACGGACTGGAGCGACCTGCACCGGCTGGAGCACGCGATCCTCGCCCCCGACCTGCTGCGCATGGTGGGCGCGGCGCTGGAGCCGGCCGCATGATGGCGGAGCGTGCCTTCCGCTTCGGCCGCGCCCGGCACCTGGTCGGCATCGCCGGCCTGCCGCCCATCGCGCGCGGTACGGTCGGCGTGATCGTGCTCAATACCGGCCTGATGCATCGCGTCGGCCCGTTCCGCCTGCACGTGGACCTGACCCGCCGGCTCAATGCGCTCGGCTATCCCACCCTGCGCTTCGACTTGTCCACCATGGGCGACAGCGGCGCCAGCGCGGAAGCGGGCTCGCGCGAGGAACAGGTTCGCGCCGACGTGCGCGATGCCGCCGCGCTGCTCACGGGCCACGCCGGCTGCACGCGTTTCGTGCTGGTCGGCCTGTGCCGCGGCGCGCAGAGCGCGCACATCGCCTGCAGCGAGGCCGGCGTGGCGGGCGCGGTCTTCCTGGACGGCTACATCTACCGCACCTTCGGCTTCAAGCTGCGTCACTACCTGCCGCGGCTGCTCAGCCCCGCGCGCTGGCGCGGTTTCCTCGCGCGCAAGCTGCGCCAGGTGGTGGAGCCTGAAGAAGTCACCTTCGGCAGCGTCTATCCACCCCGGGCGCAGGTGCGCGGCGAACTCGCCGACATGCTGGCGCGCGGGCTGCGGTTCTGCTTCGTCTACAGCGGCGGCATCGGCGAGCAGCTCAACCATCCGCGCCAGTTCCGCGAATGCTACGGGCGCCGCGTGGCCGACCATCCGGCGCTGCGCATGGATCTGCTCGACGGCACCGACCACACCTACACCCTGCTCTGCGACCGCGAGCGCCTGTTCGGCCACGTCGAAGGCTGGCTGCTGGAGCAGTTCCCGCCGACAGGCTGAACTATTCCGCCACCTCGCGGGCGGCGGATGCCGTCCCGGCACGCGTGCGATGCGGCGGTGGCGGCAGCTCGTAGTCGCGCCAGTCGCCCGGATTGCCGGTCTTGCCGGCCTCGGCGGCCTTGATGATGTTGTACATCTCGCGCGCGGTGACGTAATGCAGCACGTGGTTGGTGCCGTCGTTGTACGCGCGCTCCAGGTGCGCGTGCATGCGCTCGGCCGCCTCGCCCAGCAAGGTGTCCATGTCGCGCTCCTGGGTGCCGTGGGTATGCACCTTGACGAAGATCCACTCGGGCCGGCCTTCGACGTGGATGCCGGTACGCACCCAGTGGTCCACGCGCGCCGGGGTGGGTGGGCAGCCGCGGCGCACGTCGGCGTTCTCGATGCGCGGCACCAGGCCCAGCCGTCGTTCGCGCCAGTTCAGGCCCAGCGGGCCCTGCACGATCATCAGGTCGCCCGAAGGCGCGCCGCCCACGCGCACCGGCACGCCGGTGTCGTGCGACTTCGGGCGTGCGGGATCGTCGGTGGCGTAGTAGATGCTGTTGACCGTACTCGTCTGCGTCTCGCTGGGTGCGGAGGGCAGGGTGAAGTCGGCGTAGCAGCCCAGCTCGCGCAGCAGGATCAGCTCGTTGTTGATCCCGCACCAACGGCCGTCCGCGCGCGAGTTGTCCAGGCACCAGTTGCCGTGGATGAAACCGAAGCGCAGTTGGCCGGTGGCCGGGTCGCGCGGCAGCGCGCCGTGGCGTTCGTGCAGCAGCTTGTTGAAACGATTGATGGTGGCGGTGAAGTTTTCCGGCGTGTCGTTGTCGTGGTGCAGGTGGATCTCGATCTCGCCGTAGCCGTCGGCGCAGAGCGCGGCGAGCTTGTCCAGGTGCTCCTCGACGTATTCCTCTTCGGGGTAGAAGAAGCTGTGCTGCGGCGGGCGGCCGTCGGCGTCGCGGTGGCGGTCGGCCAGCGCGCGGTAGTCGCGGCACCAGCGGTCGACGCGGGCGCGCTGGGTGGCGAGGTCGACGCGGCCCCAGTTCGGCTCGAAGTGGTCGACGAACGCGAACATCACGTGCACCGGCCCGCTGGCCGGGCGCGGCGGCAGGCGCCGACGCAGGTAGCTGCCCAGCCAGATCTGCATGTGGCGCGCGCGGATCGCCAGCACCACGACCGCAGCGGCCAGCAGCACCAGCACGGCAAGAACGACGAGTGCGACGGTCATGGCTGCACCTCCGGCAGCAAGCCGAGCAGCTGCTCGGCGTTGTTGCGCCACTGGCGCTCGCGCACGATGTACTCGCGCGCGGCCGCGCCGACGCGGCGGCGTTCCTCCGGCTGCATGGCCAGTTCCAGCACGCGCTGCACGCAGGCCTGCAGCTGGCGCTGCGGGAACAGCCAGCCGGTGCGGCCGTCGCCGACCACCTCGGCCACCGGCGCGTAGTCGGGCGCGACCATCGCCACGCCCATCGCCATGAACTCGAACAGCTTCACCGGCGAGCCGTAGTGGTTGGAGTCGGGCAGCACCGCGTAGTCCATGCAGGCGATCCAGGAGGGTATCTCGGCGTGCGGCACGCGGCCGGGCAGCAGGATGCGGTCGGCCAGGCCGCGCGCCTGCACCAGCGCGCGCACCTCGGGCAGGCTGCGGCCGTCGCCGACCAGCAGCAGCACCAGCTCCGGCGCCTCGGCCAGCCGTGCGGCGACCGCCTCGACGAAGCCGTTGACGCCGTGCCAGTGCACGAACGCGCCGACGTAGCCGCACACCACGCGTCCCGCCACGCCGCGCTCGGCGCGCAGGCGTTCGCGGTCGTGGCGCCCGGGATCGAAGCGGGCGAGGTCGGCCGCGTTCGGCGAGACCACCGAGGGCGCGATGTCGCCATAGGCGGCCACGGCCTGCTGCTGGAACCAGCTGGAGATGAACACCAGTCCGGTCGCCTCGCGCAGGCACCAGCGCTCGATGCGCCGCGCCAGCGATTTCAGCCACAGCGGGCGTACCCGCTCGACCAGTGCCGAGTCGTTGATCTCCAGGATCACGGGCATGCCGCGCCGCCGTGCCAGCCACACCGTGGCGAACAGGAACAGCGAATAGCGCTCGTAGACGAGCTGCGGCCGGAGCCGCGCGAATGCGCTTGGCATGCGCACGAGGGTGACCAGGTTGTAGCCCAGCTCCAGCGCCTCGAACAGCACGCCCGGCATGCGCGAAACGATGGCGCCGAGTCCGCCGCGCTGCTTCGTCCGCGCGGCGCCGGCAGCCGGCTCCTGCTCCGGGTCCGCGCCGGGGAAGGACAGCACGCTGACTTCGTGACCGAGTGCACGCAGTGCGCCGACCACGCCGCGGATGTGCACGCCCTCGACGTCGCGCCCGCGGGTGCGGTGGTGGTAGAGGATCCTCATGCGGCCACCGCCGGCAGCGCGCGCAGGCTGCGGCCGGCGGTGTGCCAGGCTGGCAGCAGGTGCGCGAGGATCTGCGCCGCGCAGTCGCTGTCGTCGTGCATCAGCAGCACGTCGCCGTCGGCCGGCGGTCGCTGCAGCAGCCGTGCGGCCAGCTCATCGGGCGGTTGCGGCTGGTAATCCAGGCTGTCGTAGGACCAGTAGGCCAGGTTGCGTCCGCGCCGTGCGAAGGCCAGCAGCAGCCGCAGCGACACCACGCCGCGCGGTGGCCGGAAGCGGTGTGGGCCGGAACGGTCGAAGTCCGCCAGCAGGCGGTCGGTGCGCTCCACCTCGTCCAGCTGCTCGCGCAGGCTGAGTCGGTGGAACAGCGGGTGGCTGTACGAGTGATTGCCCAGGGTGTGGCCCTCCGCCACGATGCGTTCGACCAGCGCGGGGTGCTGCTCGATGCGCTGGCCGATCAGGAAGAAGCTCGCCCGCGCGTCGTGCCGGGCCAGCAGGTCCAGCAGGCGGGGCGTGTGCTCCGGATGCGGGCCGTCGTCGAAGCTGAGGTAGAGCGCGCCCGGCTCGCGCGGGCCGCGCACCAGCACCAGGCGTTCGGGCAGCAGGCCAAGCACTTGCTGTCGCGTGGGCCGGATCCTCACCGCAGCACCTCAGCCACGGCCTCGTTGCGTGCCGCCTGCCGCATGATCGCATCCAACTGGTCGATGTTGTTGTCCCAGCTGAAGCCGCGCGCGTGCTCCGCGATGGCGGCGTGGTCCCAGGCCTGCGCCGCCGCTTGCGCCAGCGCGTCGGCGAGCGCGGCGCGGTCGCCCAGCTCCACGAGCCGGCCGGCGTGTGCAGGCACCACCTCGGGAATGCCGCCCACCCGCGTGGCCACCACCGGCGTGCCGCAGGCCATCGCCTCCAGCACCACGTTGGGCACGCCTTCGTTGTGACTGGGCAGGCACAGCAGGTCGGCGGCGCGGAACCAGTCGGGCAGCGCCGCGTGCGCCATCGCACCGACCAGGCGCACGCGCGCAGCCAGGCCTGGCGCCTGCGCACGCGCGGCCAGCGCGGCGCGACAGGCGCCCTCGCCCACGTACACCAACTGTGCCTGCGGACACGAAGCCGCCATCGTCGCGAAGGCTTCCAGCAGATCGAGGCAGCCCTTGCTCTCCTTCAGGTTGCCGACGTAGAGCAGCAATGGGTCGGCCGCGATGTCCAGGCCGAGCCGCTTGCGTGCATCCGCCTTGTCTCCGGGGGCGAAGCGCGCAGCGTCGACGCCGTTGTAGATCGCGTGCACGCGCGCGGGGTCCGCGCCCAGCGCCACCGCCTTGCCGGCCAGCGCGCGGCTCACCGCCACCACCGCGGCGGCGCCACGCAGGCTTGCGGCGATCTGCGGCCGGCGCAGCGCGTGCGTGGCCTGCACGTTGAGGTCGCTGCCGTGCACCTTCACCACGTACGGAATGCCGAGCAGGCGCGCCAGCCAGCCGGCGGCCACCGCATCGGGATAGGCCCAGCTCGCGAGGATGCCGTCGTAACCGGCCGTGCGCAGCCGCCAGCCGCGCTGCAGCAGCAGCGACAGCAACCAACAGGCCGCGTGCAGCGCGCGGCCGAAGCGCGGCGGGTAGACGAACACGAAATGATCGGTGCGCAGGCCAGACACCTCGACGCCGCCGCGCCGCTTGCGCAGGCGCTCGCGGAAATCCACCGCGGTCAGCACGTGCAACTCGTGGCGCCGGCCCAGGCGTTCGAACTGCTGGCGGTTGAACATGCCGCGCAGTGGATCCCAGGGCGTCGGGAACAGGTTGGTCAGCACCAGCAGCTTCATGCGGCCGGCTCCCGCGACTCGTACAGCGCGGCGTAGCGCGCCGCCATCGCCTCGAGCGAGCCGCGCGTCTCCATCATCGCGCGGGCGGCTGCGCCGCAACTCGCGGCGCGCTGCGGATCGCGCAGCAGGTCGAGGATCGCCTGCGCCAGCGCATCGGCGTCGCGCGCCGGCACGATGCGGCCGGTGACGCCGTGTTGCACGATCTCGCGGTTGCCGCCGACGTCGGTGGCCACGATCGGCAGCGCGGTGGCGGAGGCTTCCAGCAGCGCCATCGAGTAGCCCTCGCTCACCGAGGAGAGCACGAACACGTCCAGCCCCTGCAGCAGCTCACGCACGTCGCTGCGGTCGCCGAGGAAATGCACCGCGTCGGCGAGGCCCTCGTCGCGCGCGCAGGCTTCCAGCTCGGGCCGCAGCAGGCCGTCGCCGACCAGCAGCAGCGCGCTGTCCGCCTGCTGGTCGTGCACGCGGCGAAACGCGCGGATCAGGTTGGCCTGGTCCTTCGCCCAGTTGAGCCGCCCCACCGTGCCGACCAGGCGCGTCTGCGGCGACAGCGCTAGCGCCTGGCGCAAGCGCTCGCGCGCGGCCGGCGAGGCAATGGCGAACTCCTGCACGCGCAGGCCGTTCGGCACCACGCGCAACTTGCGGCGCGGCACCAGGCCGTGCTCGATCGCGCCGTTGCACGCCGCCTCGCAGACCATCGCCACCGCGTCGGTGCGCGCCAGGCTGGCGCGATAGAGCATTTCCGCGCGGTTCCAGCGCTGCATGCCGCCCATGCCGTGGCGGGTGTTGATGAGCTTGTCCACGCCCAGGCCTAGACTGGCCAGCACCGCCAGGTAATGCGCCACCGCGTTGTGGCTGTGCAACACGTCGGTGTGGTGGGCGCGGATCAGCCGGCGCACGCGCGACAGCGCCTTGAGGTCGAAGCCCCTGCGCTTGCCGCAGGCATGCACCGGGATGCCCGCGGCATCCAGCTCGTGCGCCAGCGTGCCGCGTTCGAACAGGCATATCACCTGGCAGTGGTGGCCTTGCTGCTGCTGCAGCTTGACCAGGTCGAGCACGACGCGTTCCAGTCCTCCGCGGTTCAGGTTTTCCACGACGTGGGTGATGTTCATTGGCGCATTCAGGAGGAGGAAGGTGGAAGGGCGGAGACGGTGACGCGCAGCTTGCCGCTGGGCGTCAGGGGAAGTTCGTCGACGATCCGGCACTCGAGCGCGACGCTGTCGCCGACCACCTTCGCCAGCTCGCGGCGGATGTACGCCATCGAGGCGTCGTCGAAGCGTTCGTCGCAGACCAGCGCCAGTTCGAGCTGGTCGAGCCGGCGCTGCACCAGTTGGAAGCGACGCAGGCCCGGCACGTCCTTGAGCATGTGCGGGAAGAACTCGCCGGGCAGCAGGTGGCCGTCGGGCGTGCGGATCGCATCCAGCTTGCGGCCGTCCACGTGCGCCAGCAGCGGCAGGCCGCGTCCGCACGGGCAGGTTCCCGTGCCGGCCGTGGCCAGGTCGCCGTTGGCATAGCGCAGCAGCGGCATGCCGTAGTTGGAGAGGTCGGTGAGCAGCACCTCGCCACTGGCGCCGCTCGTCGCCGCGCCGTGCAGTTCCACCACCAGGTGGTCGGCGTTGACGTGCAGGCCGTGCCGCTGTTCGCACTCGGACGCGATCAGCATCACCTCGCGGCAGCCGTAGGTGTTGTAGGCCGGGCAACCGAACGCACGCGCGATCAGTTCGCGCTGGAAATCGTGCAGCGCCTCGGCCGCGCCGAGCACCGCGGCCGGCGGCCGCGCCAGCGTGCGCCGGTTGTCCAGCAGCCACTGGGCCAGCCGTACCAGCGGGCCCACGTAGCCCACGATCACCTCGGGCCGGTAGGCGTCGATGGCGTCGGCGTATTCGCCGAGGTTGGCGTCGGTCATGTGGAAGCTGTTGAGCATGCGTCGTGCGAACGCCGCGTGGTACAGCCGATCCTTGAACTGGTGCAGGCGCCGCGGCTCGCCCACCGCGCCGCCCCACACGTACAGCGTGCGCCGGCCCATGCGCGCGCCGGCCCAGCCGTAGCCGCGCCACATCACCGCGGTGCGCCGCTCGTTGCTCTCGCGGGTATAGCCGAAGCGCATCGGTTGGCCGGTGGAGCCGCCGGTGGCCTTGTACAGCAGGCGCTCATGCCAGCCGTCAGCCTTGAACTCGTCGAAGTGCGCGCGGATCTCGTCCTTGTCCAGCACCGGCAGGCGCGCGTAGTCGTCCAGGCTGCGGATGTCCGCCGCCGCGATGCCGAGCTCGCGCCAGCGCCGGCGATACCAGGGCACGTGCTGCTCGCAGTGCCGCAGCAGGCGCAGCAGGCGTTCCAGCTGCAGGGCGCGGAGCTGTTCGGGCGCCAGCCACTGGTCGCGCTCGTAGCCGGCGAGCCAATCCAGCGTGCGGCGCCGGCGCAGGCCCGATTCGTAGGCCGGGTAGAGCACCCGGCGAAACAGGTGTTCGTAGACGCTCATGGGTGCTGCCCCGCGCGCGCGCCGGACCACGCCAGCAGGCGCCCCAGCAGCAGCGGCCGGCCCGCCGCGAAGCGCTGGTGCAGGCTTTTCAGCTGCTCGATGTCCGCGCCCGTCCAGCAGCGCAGCCACAGCGTGAGCGGCAGGTACGCCGCGACCAGCAGCGGGCCGCCCAGCAGCAGCGTGAACAGCGGCGGCAGGCGCAGCGGCAGCACCAGCGAGGCGACGGCGCCGGCCAGCGCGGCGGCCAGCAGGATGCGTCCGAGCCGGCGCCATTCCAGCGGCAGGCCGCCGACGCGCATGCCCAGCAGCACGTAGGCCGAGGAGCTGACCACCGCGGCGATCACGATCGCCGCCATCGCGCCGTGCAGCCCGAAATGCCGGACCAGGGTCACATCCACGCCGATCTTGAACACGCCGAACAGCAGGGTAAGCGTGAGGATCACGTGCTGGCGGTCGGCGCTCACCAGCAGGCTGGTCGCACCCTGCGCCGAGGTGTTCAGCGCGCTGGCCAGCATGCACAGCGCGAACACCGGCGCGGCGGCGGCGTAGGCGGCGCCGTACAGCAGCCCGATCACCGCGCCGGCGAAGCAGGCGCCGAACGCCACCATCGGCGCGCCGAGCATGGCCAGGTACGAGGTCGCCGTCACGAAGCGTTGGCCGCCCACGGTGCGGCCCTCGCTCAGTGCCTTCGCCATCATCGGCAGCAGCACCGCGCTGAACACGCCCGGCACCAGCAACATGATGCCGCTGGCCAGCTGGAAGGCCACCTTGAAGTAGCCCGCCGCGGTGGCGCTGGCGAACAGGTTGAGGAACAGGATCTCCACGTCGCTGGCGATCAGGAAGCTCACGATGATGGTCAGCGAGACGATGCGCAGGTGCCGGCGGATGCGCCGCAGCAGTTCGCCCGGCAGATCGCCGAGGCGCGGCAGCGGCGCCAGCAGGCGGCGCACCTGGTACTGCGAGGCGAGCAGGAACACCGCGCTGGAGATCGCATACATCACCACGAACCACAGGATGTCGCCGTGCAGCAGCATCGCGGTGACCACCAGCGCCAGGTTGGTCGGCGCCGCCACCAGGGTGATCCGGGCGGTGGCGTCGAAGGCCTCGAAGCCCTTCGCAATCGCCACGTTGAACATGTACGGCGCGCGCATGCCCACCGCGGCCGCGAGCAGTACGAATTCCAGCAGGTCCAGCTCGGCGGCGTAGCGCCGCCCGAGCAGCAGGTACAGGCCCACGCCCAGGCCGAGCACCACCAGCAGGTGCCAGCGCTGCACCTTGCGCATGTAGGCGAGCATCGGCCGGATCAACTCGGGTTGCCGGCTGCCGCGCAGCTCCGCCACGAACTTGATCACGCCGGTGGTGATGCCTGAATTGGTCACCACGATGCCGATCGCCGCGAACCAGATGAACAGGCCGTAGATGCCGTAATGGCGTGGCCCCAGATGGCGCGCGATCAGCACCGCGCAGACCATGCCGAGGAAATACTCGACGTAGATCCCCAGCGAGGAGAACAGCGTGTTGCGCAGGGTGAGCGAGCGTGGGGTCATGAGTGTGGGGTCATGGCATGCGCAGCAGCACGGCCACCAGCACGTAGAGCGCCGCGATGACCATCAGCGAGATCGGCAGCCAGCGCAAGCCGCTGGCCGAGAGGGTGAAACGCGGCAGCGTGTCGTGGCGCTTGCGCAGAGTGGCGTAGTGGCCCACCACGATCGCGGCCAGCGTGTAGAGCATGATGTTGTAGCTGCGGCTGAGGAAGAACGCGGCGGTGAAGAAGCCGCACAGCGCGCAGAACAGGGTCAGCGACAGCGCCTGTTCGGCACGGTCCTGGCGCTCTTCCGCCGTCGTGCCCGCGGTGGTCCCCGCACCAGTTGCCGCGACGGCCGGCCCGCGCGCGACGGCGGCCCGGCGCTGCTCCACGCCGGCACCGGCGGGCAGCGCCCGCACCAGCGCCAGGCGTGTCTGCGGGCGTGCCGCCACCACGTGCGCGGCGGCGACCTGCGCCGCCTGCGCCAGCCCCGCCTGCAGGCGCAGCAGGCGCCACATCATCCAGAAGCCGTAGCCGACGAAGGCCAGCCAGGTCACGAAGCCCAGGAAGCCGGTCTCGGCCAGCACCAGCACGAAGGAGTTGTGTGCGGTCAGCGTGTTGTAGTCGGTGAAGTTGCCGAAGCCAACGCCGAACAGCGGGTGCGTCTTGAACATGTCGAAGCCTTCGTACCACGCGTCCACGCGGCCGAAGGCGGACTCTTCGTCCGGGTCGAGGTCGTTCATGCGCGTGGACGGCAGCAGCATCAGCCCGACCAGGCCGGCGAAGCTCAGCGAGCCGGCGGTGAGCGGCCCGCGCTTCTGCCACAGCCAGATCGCGCCCATCATCAGCACCGCCAGCTGGGTGCCGCGCGACTTGGTCAGGTAGATGCCGGCCAGCAGCAGCACGATGCCGGCGCGCCAGAACCAGCGGCCGAGGAAGCCGGCGCGCGCGGCCACGCAGAACAGCATCGGCAGCGCCATCACGAACAGCAGGCCGAGGTCGTTGGGATCGTTGAAGATGCCCACGTAGCGGATGCGCCCGTCCTCGCCCAGGGTCATGCCGGTCCAGCCCACGCCCTGGCTGGCCTGCTCCACGCTGTGCAGGGCCAGCACCATCGCGCACAGCCCGATCACCGCGAAGGTGGTGGCGGTGCGGCGCGGATCGTCGATGGCGCTCGCCAGCACGAAGAACACGATCAGCGACGGCCCCATCTGTTCGAGCACGTATTCCATGCCGCCGGACCAGCCATTGACTACCATCGAGGCCATCGCGATCAGCACGAACAGCGGCAGCAGCAGGAACTGTGGTGCGCCGGGCGTGCGCGCGCCGCGCAGCAGCCAGCCGACGAAAGCCAGCAGCAGGGTCAGCGACATCACCGGCAGGCCCGCCATGCCGGGCAGGAAGTCCTGCGGGCGGACGATCGCGAAAGCGAGGTAGACGAGGATCAGCAGGAACATGCGCACCACTCCCCGCAGGCGCCCGCAGGCGCACCGTTGCATGCCGCCGAAGGGGTGCATCGAACGGGCCACCGGATCACCACAGGTGCAGCCTCCGGTTGCGCGCGAACGCCAGCAGCGCCTGCGCGGCGAACAGGTTGAGATAGCAGAACGCGGTCAGCAGCCGCACGGGCCGGCGCCCGCCCAGCGTCGGCAGCAGGCGTCCGGCCACCACCGCGGCGAGTGCCGCGAGCAGCCCCAGCGCGGTCGCCGCGAACAGCGCATGCCGCGTCGCCAGCAGCGTCGCCGAGAGCGCCAGCGCCAGCAGCAGCCACGGCGCCAGCAGGCGCAGCAGCTTGTGGCTGACGAAGCGGAACCACAGCGGGTTGCGCCACGGCAGCAGCAGCCACGGCGCCAGCTGCACCAGCTGGTAGTTGCCGGCCAGCGTGCGGATCTTGCGGCGCTGCTCCTCGCGCGGCTGTTGCGAACTGCCGTCCCAGGCCACCGCGGCCGGCTCGTACACCACGCGCAGCCCGGCCGCGGCCACCTGCATCGGCACCAGCACGTCGTCCAGCACGGTGCCCGCCGGCAGCGGCCGGAACAGCGCGCGGCGCATCGCGTACAGCGCGCCGCTGACGCCGATCACCGAACCGGAGCGGCTTTCGCTGGCGCGGATCAGCGTCTCGTAGCGCCAGTACGCATCGATGCCGCGGGCGAAGCCGGTGTGCGCGTCGAACAGGCGCAGCTGCCCGCCGACCGCGCCCACCTGCGCATCGCCCAGGTTCGCGACCAGCTGGCGCAGCGCGTCCGGCTCCAGCCGCTGGCGCACGTCGGTCATCAGCAGCACCTCGCCGCGCGCTTCGGCCACCGCGTCGTTGAGGCAGGCGGCCTTGCCGCGCCGCTCGGCAAACTCCAGCACGCGGATGCGTGCATCGCCGAGCGCGCGGGCGCACGCCGCGGTGTCGTCGCGGCAGCCATCGCAGGCCACCACGATGTCGAGCCGTTCCGCCGGATAGTCCAGGGCGAGCAGGCCTTCGAGCTTGGCGCGCACGTGCGCGGCGCCGTCGTGCACGGCGAGCACCGTGGTGACGCGCGGCGTCCACGCGCGCCGTTGCACCGGGCGCGGCCGCCAGCGCGCCAGCGCGGCGACCCACAGCGGATAGCCGGCGAAGACGTGCACGAGGGCAAGCGCCGATATCGCAAAGACTTCACTGGCAAAGCCAATCAAGGCCATTCCCCCACCATGTTTTGTCCATGACGAACCACAGGCCCATCCCGAACCAGCGATGCAGACGCAGCAGCAGCGGCAATCGCGGCGCGTCTTTCGCCCTCTCGGGCAGTTCGCGGGCCAGCATCGCCAGCGTGCCGGAGGCCACGTCGAGCAGCTGCAGCCGCACCGCGGTCTCCCGCTGCACGCGCGCCACGAATTCCACCGCCAGCAGCGAGTGGCCGCCCAGATCGAAGAAGCTGTCGTTGGCGCCCACCTGTTCCACGCCGATCAGTTCGCGCCAGATCGTGGCGAGGTAGGCCTGGCGCGGATCGGCCAGTCCACCTGCCTGCGTTCGCACGCCGCGCCGCGCGGCCGCGGACGGTGGCGGCAGGGCCTTGCGGTCGATCTTGCCGTTCGGTGTCTTCGGCAGCGCGTCCAGCCGCTCGATGTGCTGCGGCTGCATGTAGGCGGGCAGTTGCCGGTGCAGGCGGGCGCGCAGGCGTTCGGCCACTCCGTCGCCCGCCGCCGCGGCCACGTACAACACCAGGCGCAGGTCGTTGTCGCCGAAGCTGCGCGCCACGACAACGCACTCGCGCACGCCCGGCTCGGTGGCGGTCGCCGCCTCGATGTCGCCCGGCTCGATACGGTAGCCGCGGATCTTGATCTGGTCGTCCGCGCGGCCATTGAAGTAAAGCTGACCATCGCGCCAGCAGCCGCGGTCGCCGGTGCGGTACATGCGGCCGCCGACGATGGGGTCGTCCACGAAGCGCTCGGCGGTGAGATCGGGGCGGTTGAGGTAGCCGTCGGCCACGCCGTCGCCGGCGATCCAGATTTCGCCGACGACGCCCGGCGGCTGCGGCTGGCCGCGCTCGTCCAGCACATAGATGCGGGTGTTGGCGATCGGTCGGCCGAGCGGGATCGGTTCCATGCCTGGCCAGATGCGCGCCACCGTAGACCAGATCGTGGTCTCGGTGGGGCCATACAGGTTCCACAGCTCGCGGCAGCACCCGGCCAGCGAGCGCGCCAGCGCCAACGGCAACGCCTCGCCACCCACGAACAGTCGAAGTTTGCGTACCTCGTCCTCGCGGCCGATGCCTTGCAGCAGGCGCAGCAGCGAGGGCGTGGTCTGGAATACCGTGCAGCCGCTGCGCGCGATCAGCTCGTACAGCGCCGGTGGATCGCCGTACTCGGCGGCGGTGGCGATCACCATGCGTCCGCCGCTGATCAGCGGCAGGTACAGTTCCAGACCGGCGATGTCGAATGACAGCGTGGTGACCACGCACAGCGTATCGTCAGCGCCGTAGCCCGGCTGCTCGCGCATGCTCAGCAGGAAATTGACCAGGTTGCGGTGCTGGATGCGTACACCCTTGGGTTGGCCGGTGGAGCCGGAGGTGAACAGCACGTAGGCCAGGTCGTCGCCGTGCACGGGCGGCAGCGGTTGTCCTTCCGCCGGCTCGGCCGCCAGTTCGTCGACCACCAGGCAGCTGCGCCCCGTGCTCAGTACAGGAGGCGGATGCAGAACGGGAGTGACCAGCAGGTAACGCAGGTCGGCGTGCCCGGCCATGTAGCCGAGCCGCTCCTGCGGAAATTCGGGATCCAGCGGCACGTAAGCGGCGCCGCTCTTCAGGACGCCCAGCACGGCGACCAGCATGTCCAGGCTGCGCGGCACGTACACGCCGACCAGGTCGCCGCGGCCGATGCCGCGACGCGCCAGCGCCAGCGCCAGCGCATGGGTGCGCCGTTCGAGCGTGGCGTAATCCAGCGCTTCGCCGGCGCATTCGGCGGCGATGTTTTCCGGCGTGCGCCGCGCCTGCGCCGCGATCAGCGCCGGCAGCCCCGTGCCGAGGTCGTAGTCGCGCGCGGTGTCGTTCCACGCCTGCAGCACCTGGAAGCGTCCGGCGGCATCGAGCATGGGCAACTCGGCGATCGTCAATGCAGCCGGCTGGGCCGTGCCGGCGAGCGTTTCCAGCAGGGTGGCGTAGTGGCCCAGCCAGCGCTGCAGCGTGGCCACGTCGTAGCGCGCGGCCGCGCCGTGCAGGTCGATGCCGAGCGCATCGCCTTCCAGTGCCGTGCGTGCGTGCAGCTCGCCCAGCAGTGCCGCGCGGCCGCCGTCGATCACGCGGTGGTGCAGGCCGGCGAAGGCAAACCCGGGCATGCCCGGATCGAACTCGAACGAGACTGTGCCGAGGGCCGCTTCCGCACCGCCGCGGTGCAGGCCGAGTGCGCGCAGCAGGCCCATCAGGGTGACCTGGCCGTGCGCATGGACCTCATGCAGCGCGGCGGCAGTACGCGCGAGCAGGTCCGCGACGCTTTGCCCGGGTTCCACGCGCAGGCGCAGCGGCAGGAAGTGCAGCGGCTCACCGTGCATGCCGACCGGCACGCCGAGGGCGAAGTCGTGCTGCCCGCTCATGCGCATCAGGAAGGCCGCGTAGCCGCCGAGCAGCACGTCGCGCAGCGACAGGCCGCAGTCCTGCGCCAACCGGCGCAGGCCGGCGACCGTCGCCGCCGGCAGCACGTGGCGGGCGCCGACGGCGTCGAATCGCGGCCGTACCGGCGCCGAGCGGTCGGTGGGCAGGTTCAGCGGATCGGGCAGGTGGCCCAGGCGTGCGCGCCACCAGGCGAGCGCTTCGGCGGGCACCGCGTCGTCGAACGGCGGCAGGGGCACCGGCGCGGATGCCGGTTCCTGTCCCGCGAGCAGCTCGCCATAGGTTTGCGCCAGCTCCGCCAGCAGGCGGCCGGTGGCGCGGCGGTCGAGCACCAGTTCGTGGGCGTGCAGCAGCAGGGCATGCCGATCCTCGCCCAGACGCAGCAGTTCCAGGCGCAACAGCGGCGGCACGCAGGGGTCGAATGGCGCGCGCAGGCGCGCCTGGACCTGCGCGGCCAGGCGCGCTTCCGCGGCTTCGCCAGCGGACGAGAAATCGTGCTGCGCCCATGGCAGCGGCAGGTCGTCATGCACGTGCTGCGTATGGCCGTCGGCGGACGGCTGGATGCGCAGGCCAGCGTGCCGTCGCCACAGCCGGGCGGCGGCCTGTTCCAGCACGGCGGCCTGCAACGGGCCATCCAGCCGCAGCACGGTGAGGTGGGCGAGCGCCAGCGCGGCACCGTCGCCGTACTGGCCGGCCAGCCATTTCTCCGTGCGGATTTCACCCAGCGGAAAGGCGGAGCCGGTCATCGGTTCCGCGTATCGGCCATCAAGACGGTCATTCATGCTGTCCCCTGTTTCGAACAATCCCCTGTCCAACATGCATCGGTCGAAACGGTGTCGTCATTATGGCCATGGCACTTCGGTATGGCGATGGGTGGATCGATGTTGCCGCACGCGCGTTCCGCATCAGCGCAGGCCCAGCAGTCGCCGCAGGCGATGGCCGAACGGAACGTGCGGCCCGGCCGCGGCGGGTTCGGGCAACTGCCCGGCCAGCACGGCGAGGGTGCTGCTGGCGATATCCAGCAGGTTCAACCGCACGCCGGTCTCGCGCTGCACGCGCGTGGCCAGCTCCACCGCCAGCAGCGAGTGCCCGCCCACGTCGAAGAAGTTGTCCTGCGACGCCACCTCGCCCACGCCGATCAGCTCGCACCACACCGCGCCCAGGTAGCGGCGGCGCGGATCGTCGTCCGCACTGCGCGGTGCGGGCTCGTCCCCGCTCGTCGTCGCGGGCAGCGGCAGTGCCTTGCGGTCGAGCTTGCCGTTCGGCGTCTGCGGGAACGCTTCCAGTCGCACGATGTGCTGCGGCCGCATGTAGCCGGGCAGCTGTGATTCCAGCACGCCGCGCAGGCGCGGCAGCAGCGTGGCCTCCGCCTCGGTGGCGGCCACGTAGAGCACCAGGCGCTGGTCGCTGGCGGACAATTCGCGCACTACGGCTGCGGCGTCGTTCACCGCGGCGTCCTCGCGGGCGATCGTCTCGATCTCGCCGGGTTCGATGCGGAAGCCGCGCAGCTTGATCTGGAAGTCGGCGCGGCCGAGGTGTTCGAGGGTGCCGTCGGCGCGCCAGCGGCCGCGGTCGCCGGTGCGGTAGAGCCGTGCACCGGGTTCGGCGGAGAACGGATCGGCGACGAAGCGCTCGGCGGTGAGTTCCGGCCGGTGCAGGTAGCCGAGCGCCACGCCCGCGCCGCCGATCCACAGCTCGCCCGGCACGCCCAGCGGGCAGGGCTGGCGCCGTTCGTCCAGCACCCACACCGTGGTGTTCGCGATCGGCGTGCCGATGGTGATCGGCTGATCCGGTGCCACCCGGGCACAGGTCGACCACACCGTGGTCTCGGTGGGGCCGTACATGTTCCACACCTCGCCGCAGCGCTCCAGCAGCGCCATAGCCAAGTCCGGCGCCAGCGCCTCGCCGCCGCACAGCGCGCGGAAGTCCGGGCCGCCTTGCCAGCCGGCCTGCAGCAGCATGCGCCAGCTGGCCGGCGTGGCCTGCATCAGCGTGATGCGGTGGTCGGCCAGCAGCGTCTTCAGTGCGTCGCCGTCCATCGCCTGCTCACGCGTGGCCAGCACCACCGTGCCGCCCACGCCGAGCGGACCGAGCAGTTCCAGCACCGCGATGTCGAAGGAGAGCGTGGTGACCGCGAGCAGGCGATCGTCGGCGCGCAGGCCGGGACGTTCGGCCATGCTGGCGAGGAAGTTCGCCACGGCGCGATGCGGGATCGCCACGCCCTTGGGCCGGCCGGTGGAGCCGGAGGTGTAGATGACGTAGGCGGTCGAGGCCGGATCGACGGACAGCGCGGGCGGCGTGACGGGCAGCGCCTCCCATCCGGCCGGCGGTGCATCCAGTGCGATCGGCGGGCGGTCCGGCCGATCGAAGCGTGCGGCCAGCGACGCCTGGGTGAGCAGCACCGCCAGCTTGGCGTCGGCGACCATGTAGGCCAGCCGTTCGGCGGGGAAGGCGGGATCGAGCGGGACGTAGCCGGCGCCGGCCTTGAGCGTGCCGAGCAGGGCGGCGAGCATGGCGGGGCCGCGTTCGAGCGCGATGCCGACGAGGTCGCCGGGGCGGACGCCGTGCGCGATCAGGCCATGGGCGATGCGGTTGGCCTGCTCGTCCAGCGCGCGGTAGCTCAGTGTCTCGTCGCCGCAGCGCAGCGCGGGGCGCTCCGGTGAAGCCGACGCCTGGCGTTCGAACGCGCCGTGCATGGTCGGCACGGGAATCGCCGCGGCGGTGGCGTTCCAGGCGTGCAGCCGCGCCAGCTCGTCGGCCGGCAGCAGCGGCAGTCGCGCGATGGCCTGGCGCGGATCGGCCAGCACGCCTTCCAGCAGGGTCTCGTAGCTGCGGCGGAAACGCGTGGCGGTGGCCGGCTCGAACAGGTCGGCGTTGAAGATCATGCCGCCGATCAGGCGATGTTCCTGCTCGACGAACCACAGGCCGAGGTCGTGCGCGCTGCCGCGCTGGAACACCGGCAGGCGTTCGTGGCGCAGCCGGCCCCATGCGCGGGTACGGCCGCGCACGTCCTGGTAGGAGAACATCGCCTGCGCCAGCGGCGGCCGGCTCTCGTCGCGCGGGAGGCGCAGCGCCTTGACCAGGTGCTCGAACGGCACGTCCGGGCAGGCGAAGGCGTCGAGCACCACGGTGCGCACCGCGCGCACGAGGTCGAGGAAGCCGGCCTGCGGATCGATCGCGAGGCGCAGCGGCAGCGCGTTGACGAAGAAGCCCATCACCGCCTCCAGCTCCACCGTGTCGCGGCCGCGCACCGGCGTGCTGACGATCAGGTCGCGCTGGCCGCCAAGCCGGTGCAGCAGCGCGTAGTACGCCGCGAGCAGCACCATGAACGGCGTCGCGCCGGCCTGCTGGGCCAGCTTGCGCACGGCTTCGAGCCGCGCGGCCGGCAGCTCGATCCATTCGGTGGCGCCGGCGCCGGACATGCGCGCCGGCCGCGCGCGATCGGCGGGCAGTTCCAGCGGATCGATGCGCCCCTGCAGGCGCGACAGCCAGTGGCCGAGCTGGCGCTCCAGCTCCTCGCCCTGCATCCATTGCCGCTGCCACGCGGCGAAGTCGCCGTACTCGACCGCCAGCGGCGGCAGCGGATCGGGCTGACCGGCGCAGAACGCCGCGTAGAGCGTGGTCATCTCCTGGTAGAACAGGTCGAACGACCAGCCGTCCCAGATGATGTGGTGGGTCATGAAGAAGAACACGTGCTGCTCGTCGTCCAGCCGGAACAGCAGGGCGCGGAACAGCGGCGGGGCGGCCAGATCGAACGGCTCGGCGATCAGCGCGTCGAGCCGGCGCCGCAGCCAGTCCTCGCGTTCGTCCGCCGGCAGGCCGGAGAGATCCTCCAGCGGCAGCTCCACCGCCAGCGCGGGATGGATGCGCTGGCGCGCGCCGGTCGCATCGGGCTCGATCGCGGTGCGCAGCACCGGCTGGCGCTGCACCATCGTGCGCAGCGCCCGCTCGAAGGCGGCGACGTCCAGCGCGCCGTGCAGGCGGTGCGCCGAGGGCGTGTGATAAGTCACCCGGCCGGGCTGCAGTTGTTCGAGGTACCACACGCGCTGCTGCATCAGCGACAGCGGCGCGTGCTCGCGGTCGGGCAGGCGCGGGATCACGCGCGCCTGCCGCGGGCCGGCCGCACCGGCCGTGCGGATCGCCGCCGCCAGCCGCGCCACGGTCGGCGCCTCGAACACGGTGCGCAGCGGCAGCGCGAGGCCCAGCTCGCGGTTGAGCCGCGCGGTGAGTTGCGCGGCGAGCAGGGAATGCCCGCCGTGCTCGAAGAAGTCGTCGTCCAGCCCCGGTTCGACGCCGCCCAGCACCGCGGCCATCGCCTGCGCCACCTGGCGTTCCAGTTCGTCGCGCGGCGAGGTGCGCGTGCCGGCCGGTGCGCCGGCGGCGAGCGGAACCGGCAGGCGGGCGCGGTCGATCTTGCCGTTCGGCAGCAGCGGCAGCGCAGCCAGCACCACGAAATGCTGCGGCAGCATGTATTCGGGCAGGTGTTCGCGCAGGCGGCCGCGCAGGGCGGCTTCGTCCACCGGCGTTTCGCTCGCCAGGTAGGCGACCAGGCGCGCGTCGCCCGGGCGATCCTCGCGCACCATCACCAGCGCCTGCGTCACCGGCGGATGGCCGGCCAGCTGCGTCTCGATCTCGCCGGGTTCGATGCGGAAGCCGCGAAGCTTGATCTGGAAGTCGGCGCGGCCGAGGTGTTCGAGGGTGCCGTCGGCGCGCCAGCGGCCGCGATCGCCGGTGCGGTAGAGCCGTGCACCGGGTTCGGCGGAGAACGGATCGGCGACGAAGCGCTCGGCGGTGAGCTCCGGCCGGTGCAGGTAGCCGAGCGCCACGCCCGCGCCGCCGATCCACAGCTCGCCCGGCACGCCCAGCGGGCAGGGCTGGCGTCGCTCGTCCAGCACCCACACCGTGGTGTTCGCGATCGGCGTGCCGATGGTGGTCGGCTGATCCGGCGCCACCTGGGCGCAGGTCGACCACACCGTGGTCTCGGTGGGGCCGTACATGTTCCACAGCGCGCCGCAGCGTGCCCGCAGCGCGGTGGCCAGATCCGGCGCCAGCGCCTCGCCGCCGCATAGCGCGCGGAAGTCCGGGCCGCCTTGCCAGCCGGCCTGCAGCAGCATGCGCCAGCTGGCCGGCGTGGCCTGCATCAGCGTGATGCGGTGGTCGGCCAGCAGGGTCTTCAGCGCGTCGCCGTCCATCGCCTGCTCGCGCGTGGCCAGCACCACGCAGCCGCCCACGCCCAGCGGCCCGAGCAGTTCCAGCACCGCGATGTCGAAGGACAGCGTGGTGACGGCGAGCAGGCGGTCGTCGGCGCGCAGGCCGGGACGTTCGGCCATGCTGGCGAGGAAGTTCGCCACGGCGCGATGCGGGATCGCCACGCCCTTGGGCCGACCGGTGGAGCCGGAGGTATAGATGACGTAGGCGGTCGAGGCCGGATCGACGGACAGCGCAGGCGGCGTGACGGGCAGCGCCTCCCAGCCGGCGGGCGGTGCATCCAGCGCGATCGGCGGGCGGTCCGGCCGATCGAAGCGTGCGGCCAGCGACGCCTGGGTGAGCAGCACCGCCAGCTTGGCGTCGGCGACCATGTAGGCCAGCCGTTCGGCGGGGAAGCCGGGATCGAGCGGTACGTAGCCGGCGCCGGCCTTGAGCGTGCCGAGCAGGGCGGCGAGCATGGCGGGGCTGCGTTCGAGCGCGAGGCCGACGAGATCGCCGGGGCGGACACCGTGCGCGATCAGGCCATGGGCGATGCGGTTGGCCTGCTCGTCCAGCGCGCGGTAGCTCAGTGTCTCGTCGCCGCAGCGCAGCGCGGGGCGCTCCGGTGAAGCCGACGCCTGGCGTTCGAACGCGC